>JAESFZ010000034.1_pt1 | contig 601419 bp, 561 predicted proteins | sample 9269561 | NCBI WGS metagenome assembly JAESFZ01 (sample SAMN14515552, study PRJNA621657) | algae metagenome | isolation source: Tildeniella nuda ZEHNDER 1965/U140 and co-occurring heterotrophs from wet... | place: Switzerland: Stansstaad, Zurih | collected 1965-01-01 | reverse complement strand
CGCCACCCCCTGCCACGATGCGCGGACGGCACGGCACAGCAACTGTCTGATCGTCAGTTGGATCTTCGAGGCCGGGACGCTGACCATGGCGCTGAACCCTGCGTCGGTCGCGTGCGAGATTGGCTGCGTGGTCGGCGCCGCCCCGGTCTCAAGCGGCACATTTGTGCAGCAGGGGGAGCGCCTCCATCTCGCGCCCTGGTCGGCCGTAGCCTGGTAGCGACTTACCCTTGATCGTTGGCGGGCTTGGCGTGACCATTGGCCTTGTCGCGCGCCGCGAGCTGCGCCTCCAGTGCCTTGAACCAGTATTCCTTCTCGCTCCCAAACGGTCGGCCATCCTTCTCCCAGAGGAGATAGGCCGCCTGTCGGACGTTCTGCTCGAAGTTGAGATCGACGAATTTATCGGTGTCTTCGTACATGTCGCGCTCCTTTGAAGGGGAACGTCGGTTTGCCAGTAGCGATCCATCGCGCGGACGTATCCTTGGCACGCCCGCGGCGAAACTAGCCACGCTAAACTTGCCCTGGACCACCGGACTAATTGAGGGCGGCGTCACATTTTGATCCCCGCCGGATATGCCGTCCCGTCGCCCGGGGCTGCGGGTGCCCCCCTAAGCCCCTGATCGCCTCAAGCAGGCCAACTAGCGGCAGTTTATCCCTGAACCAACCTCGCGTTCCGAAGTTACGACCTCGACCACCAGAGGAGTTCGCTGTGCAACACAATTACCCTAAGCCACCGTTTCCGGCCCAACAGCAACCCTACCCCGGCTTGAGTAGCCAGATGGATCCGGTCCCTGATTATGGTGAAGATAGCTATCGTGGGTTCCAACGGCTTGATGGGAAAAAGACGCTCATCACGGGGGCGGACTCCGGAATTGGTCGAGCGGTCGCTTTGGCGTTCGCTCGGGAAGGGGCCGACGTGGCGATTTCCTATCTGAGCGAGCACGAGGATGCCCTTCAGATCAAACGCCAGATCGAGGAATGCAACCGTCACTGCGTCTTGATACCAGGCGATCTCTCTGATCCGGAGCACTGTCGTGCCGTTGTCAGAAAAACGGTGGAAGCATTCGGGCGTATCGACGTGTTGGTGAACAACGCGGCGCATCAGTCCTATTTCGAGACCCTGGAGCAGATTCCGGACGCAGAGTGGGAACTGACCATGGCCGTCAACATCTCCGCGATGTTCTATCTCACCAAGGCGGCAGTTCCGCACATGAAGTCCGGATCCTCGATCATCAACACCGCGTCCAAGCAGGCCGACGAGCCCAGCCCTGAGCTCCTCGCCTATGCCGTGACGAAGGGCGCCATTCAGAACTTCAGCGCAGGCCTTGCGCAGCTTCTCGCTAAGAAGGGGATACGAGCCAACACCGTGGCGCCAGGTCCGGTTTGGACGCCTATGGGGCCCGCTACCCTGCCGCCGGAAAATATTGTGGAATTCGGCAAACAGGTGCCGATGGGGCGTCCGGCTCAACCGCGCGAACTGGCCCCCGCCTACGTGCTGCTGGCCAGCGACGAGGCGTCATACATTTCTGGTGCAACCTTCGCGGTCACTGGCGGCAAGCCGGTGATGTAAAGCAAGCATGAGGGACGCGTGAGCTGCTCTTGCGAGCAGACGCAGGCCAGGTGCTTCCGGGCACCTATCTACGTCCTAGAGGCGGTGTCGATGGCCACGGCGAATCCGAAAATCGCCGGGGCCGTCTGCATTGGCCTTCCGGAGAGAAACCATGTCATTGGCTCGGCTAGATATTACCTTACGGCGAACCGCATCCGGTCAATCTCATCGGCCCACCACTGCATCATGCGGACTCGCTCGTCCCAATACTCGGCCCGATTGTACACTCGCCGCACCTTCCTTGGTTCCTGATGGGCAAGCTGGGCCTCAATGACATCCCCGTCGAAGAGTTTTGCTTCGTTTAGCAACGTGCTGGCAGTTGCGCGAAAACCGTGTGCGGTGTGCTCAGCGCTGCTGAAACCCATGCGGCGAAGCGCGGAATTCATTGAGTTCTCTGAAAGTACGCTCTTGCCTGACATCATCGAAGTAAAGACATAGCGGTGGTCACCACTATATGGCCGCATGCCCTGGATTACCTCCACCGCCTGTCGGGAAAGTGGCACTTCATGCGGTCGACGCATTTTGGTCTTCTCCGCCGGAATGGTCCACCGCGCCTCGCCAAAATTGACTTCGCTCCACTCCATATGGCGGGTCTCACCTGGGCGGGCGAAGCATAACGCCTGGAGTTTCAACGCTCCAAGAAGGGTCGGCCACCCCTCGTATTCGAAGACCGCTCGCATCAACCCCGCAACAGCCTCAGGTTTGGTAAGAGCCGCGTGACTGACTACCTGCGGTCGCTGCAACGCCCCCCTCAAAGCGTACGACGGATCATTCTCAGTGCGCGCGGTTGCGATTGCATATCGAAACACTCTTCCTATTGCAGCTCGGGTCGCTAATGCACTTTCGATCCGACCGCTGCGCTCGATCGACCTAAGGGCCTCGAGCACTTCAGCTGCACTGATTTCGGATATCGGCCGGCGCGCCAGAGGTGCCGCAAGCTCGATCATCATCCATCGGTTCTTGTCTATGGTCGCTTCGGCCTTCCCGTCCCTCTTCATTTTGCCGAGGTACTCCTCGGCAACGAGACCAAAGGTATTGGCGTGCGAGTTTGCGAGGTGGATGCGGTCTAACCGCTTTTTGACTGACGGGTCCTGACCATTCGCGATGAGCCTTTTGGCACCCTCGCGCCTCTGTCGAGCATCGCTGAGACTCACCGTTGGGTACAGCCCAATCGAAAGTGTCTTTCGCTTGGTGGCGAACCGATAGTCCAGGCGCCACGAGCGCGTGCCGTTCGGCTTAACCAGGAGGTACAGCCCCCCTCCATCCGCAAGTTTGAATGGCTTCGACTCAGGCTTGCGGTTGCGGAGCAACATGTCGGTAAGCGGCATTTGTCGGTATCGAAAACCTGAATCGGCTGCGGTACCGACGACGGTACTGTACTTTTTCGCGGATGTAACTGGACGACACCGATCACCTCGACCTCGCGCGTGCGAGGCAAAACCCAGTAAGATGGGGGTTTCAGGCTCTACGTAGTCGGCATCGGATGAAGGATTGGAGCGGGTGAAGGGAATCGAACCCTCGTCGTAAGCTTGGGAAGCTTCTGCTCTACCATTGAGCTACACCCGCGACGCGGTTGTATGTGCCGGAGTGCAGCGCAGGCGTCAAGGTGGTGTTGGCGCGCCGAGTGTCCAGCATGCCGTATGAGGCTTCCACCCAATCCCTGCCGGCCCTATGGTGGCGAGGTGGAGGATTGTAGATTGGGCTTCATTTACTGGATCGCGTCTTATCCGAAGTCGGGAAATAGCTGGGCGCGGGCCTTTCTGACTTCGCTCATCACCGAGGGTGCACTTACTGCGACCGGAAAATCTCCTCAGGTCATCCCCGACGAAAACCTCGGCCGCTTCTACAAGCCATTCCTGAAGAAGCCATTCGAGGCCGCGAGCGCCGCTGAACTGGCGGCGATCCGTCCACGCGCGCATCGCATGATCGCCAGCAAGTCGCAGAACTTTGCCCTCGTGAAGACGCACGCGCTGTTGGGCGTTCATCATGGCACACCGACGGTTACCTTCGATGTCACGGCGGGCGCCATCTACTTCGTGCGAAATCCGCTGGATGTCGCCGTCACGTATAGTGAGCACAGGAAGAAAGACCTCGACGATACCATCGCGGCGATGAACGACAGCGAGCGGATAGCGAGACGCCTTCCCAATCGCTCCTACGAAATCATCGGATCCTGGAGCGAGAACGTTGCGTCCTGGACCAAGCCGCACGACCGCATCCTGGTGCTTCGCAATGAGGATATGCTGAATGACCCGGACGCCGAGTTCCGCCGCATGGTGCAGTTCCTGAGGATGGACGTGAGCGCCGATCAGCTGGCGCGCGCCCTGGAGAAGTCACGGTCTGCTGCGGACGCCTCGGGCAGATGGCGGACCGTATTGACCGAAGCGCAGGTCGCCCAACTGGTCAGTCGCCACGAGGTCACCATGAAGCGCTTCGGTTACTGGCAGGACGAGTTCGATAGCCTGATCGGCCGGCAAACCACTGCCGCAGCAAACTTTCCGTAACGCTCAGAGCGCCGGCAGCGATCGGCTCACCAGGAACCCCAGGACGAGCAGCAACTCGTGCGAACTGGTAAAGTGCACCCGGCTGGCTCGTGACAGGTTCTCGGCGAGGCTGCGATTGGGAGCCGCAGAGGTAATCGCACGCAGTCGCGCCCTATCCCGGCCCGGCAGGCTGCCGGCCGCCAGATAGAGCAACTGGGCGGTAAGGCCTTCGAACAACGGCGTGATTCTGACGCTGGTGAAACGAGCCGTGGCGTCGGGCGACAGCAGCGCTGGATCGAAATCCAGACCATATCCACTATCGATCTGCTTCAGGCGTCCATCAATCAGCGGCAACGCTCGCTGAGGCGTCAGACCACTGAACTCATTGGTGTCAGCCAGAAAGCGCCTGGCTTCGGTGAGTGTGGCGAACCCCGCCCCGCCAGCCGCTGCCCTGACCGCATCGTCGATCGCGAGTCGCCACGGGAATCCGACATCCGCCAGGACGAGCTTGGATATCGTGAGTTCCTGCAGGCGCGTCAGGCCCAGGGCGAGCAGCCCACCCCAACCCTTGCCGATGACCATCAGCCGAGTGGTGCCCAGCGATTGCGCCAGCGCGAGCAGCGAGACCATGTAGGTGTGCGGGTTATAGTCCGCGACATCGAGATAGGCGCTGGCCCCCCGGCCTGGCAGGTCGGGGCAGACCACGCGAAACCCATGCTCCGACAGCACTACGGCCAGCCTCGAGAAATCCGCGGCGTTGCCGAGGAAATCGGGAATGCAGAGCACGGTGCGCGCGGCTTTGGCGGGCTCGTACACGACGTATGACAGGTCGGCGAAGCCTGCGGCAAGCTGAACGGCCAGGTGCCGGCGATCTGCCCGAGGTGTGCTGGCAGTGCTCATGCGCGTGCGGCGGCTTTCGCCTTGACCTCGCTGACCAGGGTTTCGAGGCGAGCGACAATCTGCGGCAGGCGCAAAGCCGGATCGTGTTCCTTCCAGCGCTCCAGCGAAGCCAGGTGGTACTCCTGGTAGACATCGTCGTCCGTCAGCAGGGCCCGCAGCACTTCCACCCAGGGGATGGCGTCGGTCAGAGGCGGCACCAGCCAGTGATCCTGCACCAGCGGCTCCGGCGGATCGATAACGATGCCCGCATCGCCAACCAGTTCCGGCAAGCCACCCCTGTTGGTGACGACGGCCGGAATGCCCATCGACAAAGCCTCCACCGATACGCGGGGGCCGCTATCGTGCCAGAGCGAGAGGGCCAGCAGTACCTTGGTCGCGGCGAACACCGCCCCCATGTCCTTCTGCAGCCCGACGCGCGTGAGGTTGGGATATTGCGAGAGATCGATGCCGGTACGCCGCTCGGCATCGGACAATGAGCTGCGACTTTCCACGACGAGGAACTTTGCCTCCGGCAGCGTCTGCGCCGCCAGCTCGACGATGCGCAGGAACAGCGTCACGCCCTTTTCCGGCGAGGGATTGATGAAGGTCACATATTGCGGCGATTGCGCGTTGGCCGGCGCGGCAGGTTTCTCGATGAACTTGCCGATGACCTGGCAATTGAAGCCGAAGCGCTCGGCAAACAATTGCCGCGTTGCTTCGGTGTCGGTGAAGATGTGATCGACGTGAGTGAACGCCTCGAGCCGCTTGTAGCCGGGATGCACGAGGTAAAACACCGTCGCAATGCCCCGCTCGCGCGCCTTGCGCAACAGCGAGCGCTCATAGCGGCGGGAGCCGTAGAGCAGCAGGATATCCGGCTGGTAGGTGTCGAGCATGCGCAAGACCCGGTTGTAGAGGGTCTGCTCCTCCTCCTGCGTGAACTCCTTCTGTGTCAGGTGGTGGGTGAACTCGACGTAGTGGTGCACGTCGCCGTCAACGCCCAGCCACAGAGTCTGCGGCAGTCCGGGTTCCTGCACCGGCTTGGCACCCGTCGACATCAGGTTTTCCAGCGCATTGCCCGGCCCCGGCCGATCATAGACGTTGGCGCTGAAGGAGCGGCACTCGACGCCATAGCGACTGAGGAACTGCAGGAAGGTCTTGATGCTGATCGCCGCACCGTTGCTGGTGTCGAGGGTGCAATTGATGGCGCTGAACAGCAGCTTCAAAGGGACATCTCACTGGCTTGGCAACGCCGCAGTTTGCCGCTGGCGCGAACGGTTGTCACTCGCCAACTTGCTTCCAGCGCAGCCGGGACGGCATGCCGGGGCTCACAAAACGAAGCGGCCGAGGCAAAGGCCCCGGCCGCTTCGATATTGACGCGACTTGCTTAGAACGTGCCGCCCAGCTTGATGAAGGCGCCATGGGTCAGCGTGTCGATCTTGGTGCCCGGCATCGAGTCGTCGCCGTCAATCTCGAACAGCTTCTCCGCCTGGTAGCCCACCGTGAGCACCGTATTGTCGTTCAGGTAGTAGTCGAGGCCGGCAGAAGCCTGCAGATCGACCACCGTTGCACTGGTTTCGGTCGAGAACGAACTGTTCGTTGCGTATGACGAGCCGTCGCCACCCGAGTTCGATCCGAAGAACGAGTCGTAGGACGAGTATGAGTACTCGCTCCACGAGGAATGATATCCGCTCGTCGTGACCGTCTTCTTGCCGAAGAGCACCGACGACGCGACGGAGCCGGACAGACCGAAATTGGTTCCCTCGAACCGCGTTGCGGCCTGAACGCCGACACGGGGCCCGATACCGGTGAACTTCACGTCGGCAATGCCGCTGAAGTAGGAGCCGCCCGAACTAGAATACCAACCCGACCCCGTGTGGGAACTGCCATTGTACGCGCTGAAGTCGTAGCTGCTGTAGTTGGCGTAGAAGTCCCCGCCGGATCCTTCGAATGTGTGCTTGAAGGACAGGGCGCGAAGGCCGGCAAACAGCCTGACGCTGAAGGTGTCGCTGAGCACCGGCGTGTAGCCAACCTCGAGATCGGCCGCGACATAGCCGAACGAACGCTTGCCGCTCGACCAGGCGCGACTATACGAGCTGTTGTACGACGAATAGTAGTTGGACGAGCCGTAGTAGTAGCTGGAGGTGAATGTCCTGCTCGTGTCGGAAGCGCGCGCAGAGACGTAGCCGGACGTCGAACCACCGTTGACGGCGGACACCGTGCCCCGCACGTCCCAGTTCGGATCCAGCTGCTTGCCGAACGATACTTAGCCGAAGAAGCCCTGGAAGCCGCTGAGTCCGCTGCTGTAGGAGCTGCCATAGTGGCTCCATGAGGCGGAACTGTAGAAGCTGGAGCCGGCGCTCGTGTTGTAACTGCTGTTGCTGCCGGCGCTGTAGCCGAGCGGCTGTGCGCCAACCTTGTCCTCGACGTCGGTCAGGTATTTCTCGGCGTTGCTGAACATCAGCCCGCCAGTCACACTGTAGTAGTAGCCGTTTGCACCCGGTGCGAGAACCTGCGCATTGGCGGCGTGCATGCCGCCGGCCGTTGAAGCCGCAGCTGTGGCCAGTGCAGACACCGATCTCAGCAAAATCGCCTTGTTGTTCACGTCGCCGACTCCCAAGCTCATTCTCGCCACACGCTAGACCGTATTCCCCAACCCGGCGAGCCCCTTTGCAGCATTTCCGCCATCGTTCAGCAGTAATTGTGGCAATCGTGGTCAAAAAGCCACAGAAAATGCTCTCGGATCAGGACTCGGTGGAGTCGTCGCTGCGTTGGCTACGGTCAAACAGCACCGCCTTGCGCGGCGCCCGAAGTTGTCCGCCGTAGGATCGTTTGAAGAACCAGCGCATTTCGGGATTCAACTCTCTTGCTCGGCGCATCAATGCTTTAGTAACGCTGGACCGGGTGCTGACAACGATGGTCATCGCCATGGCGTCGTGGCCGCGCTCGAGAATCTTCAGCGGTCCGCGGTCCTCGATCCACAGTTCGGCGCTGGCCTGCAGCGTCGGCGTCCACCCCGCATAAGCGATGAGTTCATTGGAGCTCGATAGCGCGCCCAGCTGGCGCTGCTGCCGCAGCTGCGTGCGAATCGACTTGCTGAGGCGGCTCAACGGCCAATCCGAGAACGGCGGATGGCGCGACAACAGATCCAGCACCATGCCGAACGCCTCGAACGAACCGCTCAGGGCCTCAATGCGATACTCGGTCGAGTCCATCGGTAGTTTCCGCCAGAGAAAGCAACACGTATTCCGCTTGCATCGGAGGACCCGCCCGCGAAGTGGCGGCACTCCCTAGTTCAAGCCCAGGTACCGCTCCAGAAATGGACCCAGCATTTCGCGGGGTACCAGCGGCAGGAGCGCCACGTGCTTGACTTCGACACCATCGAACGCAACTCGCACCTTTTCCGCATGCGGAACAAGACCGGTCAGCACGTCGGCAGAGACCTCGTCCTCAGGGCTCTGCGCGCCATAGGCGAGGGTGACGCGGCGCCCGACGAGGCCTGGAGCGGCGGCTTCCATGAGCTGCCGTTTGCTTTGCCCGCTGCCCTTGTTCCAGCGCACGTCGTCGAGACTTCCCGTGCCGACGGCAAGGACCGTGTCGGCGCCGACGAGCGGCGCAGCCAGCAGCGACGGAATGCCACCGCTGCTGGTGCCAAACGTCACCACGCGGTCATAGCCGCTCGGCAGGTGCTTGCTGAGCCTCGGCAAGGCCTCCTCGAGCGTGTCGCCCAGGGGCGGAATGCCGAAGCGGTAGTTCGCCTTCTTCCAGTCCGGGACCATGACGACATCGACCTGCCGCGGTGAAAGGTGCTGCAGAATAATGGGCAGCGGCATCATGAGACGACCGCCATTGCCCGGAAACGCTACGATCAGCACCCGGCCCGCCGGCTCGATCGCGCCGGCGAAGATCCGGATACCCTTGGTGAGCATGAAGCGCGTGAAGCGTTCAGGCCCAGGCTTGCCTGCGCTGTACATGGCGCGCACCGTCTGGGCGACGATCGAGCGCGCACCATCGGTGAATTCCTGCACGCGTTCGGCGGGCACCTTGCCGGGAAATCGCCAATCCTGCTGGTGCATCGCTGTCGTCATGGCGATGACCTCGGTCGGCGTCATGATGTTCAGCGCGTCGATGATGGCGAGGTTGAGCATGTTGATCGTGGTCACACGCGCAATGTGCCCGAAGAACTCGTCGATCACGCCTGGCGCTCCCTGATGGACGCTACGACGGCCCCGAGCGAGCCCAGTTCCACCAGTTCGGCAGGCACGATTTCCACCCCGGTGTTCACCTCGACGGCGATACAGATCTCCATCACACCCATGCTGTCCATCTCGAGCGCGGCGAAGGGGATGTCGCCGGTGCCTTCCAGAAACCCTTCCATCAGGCCGGAACGGCGCAGACCGACGATGGTCGAGCCATCGATCGCGTCGACCAGCATCTGGCGCAGATCACTCTCGCCCATCAACGCTCTCCGCCCTTGCCGAAATACAGTCGGTCTACCATCAAGGCGCCCGCCTCCCCTTCTCGAATTCCGCCGCTATTTCCCGCCTGAGAATCTTGCCCTGGCTGTTGCGCGGCAGGCGCGGCAGGATGATCACTCGCCGCGGCGCGCGTAAGGCCAGGTGTTCCCGCGCAAAGCGCTGCAGGTCGGCAGCGGTGACCGACGAGGCTTCGACCACTTCGACCGCGGCCACCGGAATCTGCCCGTGGACCAACGAATTGAGCGGCAGCGCCGCCGCTACCTTCACGTCCGGATGGCGCTCCAGAACGCGCTCGATCTCGCCGGGAAATATGTTGATGCCGTTGAGGATCATCATATCGTCCTGCCGTCCCTGGACGATGAGGCTTCCATCGGCCCGCAGCATTCCCACATCGCCGGGCCAGAACCAGCCGTCCCGAAACCGGCTCGCGGTCTGCTCTCCCCCATCGAGGTAACCCGTGGCCACACCGGGAGCGCGCAGGCGAATGCGGCCGGTCTCGCCGGCCGCCAGCACCTTGTCATCCGGGTCGACGATCTCGAGCTCCACCCCGGGCAGCGGGCGCCCCACCGACTCCATCTCGTCGTGCTCGCCCGGCCCCGCCATGGAAATGGCTCCGCTCTCGGTCGAAGCGTAGCGCACATAGAGCAGCGGGGTGACCCGCTCCTCGATAGCTCGGCGCACATCAATGGGGACGGCCGACCCACCGGTTCGCAGTTTTACCCCTTCGAAGCGGCCGATCCCGCCCTGGGCGGCCAAGTCCGATGCATGCATGCGGGAGATGTCGAGGCAGGTGACATTGTGCCTTGCGCAGAACGCGGCGACGTCGAACTCGAGCGTGGGCCGGAACACGTTCGTGCCACCCATGATTGCGCAGTAGAGCCGGTGGCGCTTGGAATTGTTGTGCTCGATCGAGGCCAGCCGGAGCAACCGCTCCGAGGCATACTCCGGATGGCGCCCGGCCTGTTGGGCCAATTGCGTCGCGGAGAACGCGATGATGTTCATCCCCCCGGTGGTGCCGGAGGTCTTGAGGTACACGACACCTTCGGCATCGGCTGCCCGAGGCGATGCGCCGCCCTGCGGGGATGCCCCGGCGCTGGTGACCATGTGGGTTGCCCCGACCCTCTCGGACAGCGTCTGCTTGGCCTCCGGAGGATCGTGGGTAGGCAGGGTGATATGCCGGGCGCCGACGGTGAGCAGGGCAAGCGAGGCGACAAGGTGTTCGACCTCGTCGCCGATCTCGAGACCAACGACGCTTCCGGCCCCGATACCCCACTCTTCCAAGGCGGCCGCCTTGCGCTCTACCCGGTCGAACAGTTCGCCATAGGCCAGCGTCAGCTCGTCGGTCACCACGGCGATGTGGTCAGCCTGAGCCCTCAGATGGGACAAGAAACTGTTTGGGCCCCGCATCGCTCCCTCCGCGCACCGGCGACGGATACTGTAATCATGCAGAAAACGACTGTCACGGGCCGCCGAGAGATGGATAGATTGCTCCCGGCGTGGGTGGCGGCTAGGTTTTGGAGCGGACCTCGCAACAGCGATGCGCGCCAGGACGACCTGGCCTGGGAGAGAATGTCGTGATCGATTCGACCCCGTACAATTACCTGACGATCTACCGTCAGGCACAACGGGATGAGTTCCTGACTGCTGCACGCAAGGCCGGCCCGTTCTTCGATCGAGTTACGCGAGCCTGGATCGTCGTCGACCCCGATGTCTGCCGTGAACTGCTGTCCACCGCCGCACTTTACCCGGCGCCGGCGCTCGAACACTATCGCAATATGCCGTCCGGCTTTGGCGAGGCCTTCGCGAGCGTTGCCTTCGCCTTCGAACACATCCCGCTCAGCATGTACGGCGAGCGGCACGCCGAGGCCCGACGGCGGGCGAGTACGTTCATTGCCGGCCGACATGCTGCGATCCGCCAATGGGCCGAGCATGAGCTGCCACTGCATCTCAAGCCATTCGAGCGAGCCGGCCGTATCGAAGTGATGGGCGAGGTGATCAAGCCGCTCGTCCGCAGCCTGTTTGCTGTACTCGTTGATACCGATTTGCCAGATCGGCTTGCCCTCGATCACGTGTCGCAGGTGTTCGACAAGTCGATCGGCATGAGCCGGCGCGTGCAGCTCGAGGCCGACATGGCGCAGTTGGAGGCGCATCTGCGCGAGCGGCTGGGCAAGGTCGAAGAAGACGAACTGGGCATGCGACTGGGGTTGCTCGTCGTCGGCAAAGATGCACTGGTCGGCACGCTGGCCGAGAGCCTGTCCGAGCTGTTTGGCGATAACCAAGCCGTGGCGCTCGACAGCATTGCCTTTCCGAAGATGCCGCACCGAACGGCGGTGCCGTTCGTCGAGCGGATCGCCGCCGAGCCCGTCAGTGTCGCCGGGCTGGAGCTTGCCGAAGGCGAGCGGGTGCGCATCGTCCTTCAAACCTATGGCCATGGCCCGGCGAACGAGCATCACCGCTATTTCGGGGCTGGCGCGCATGCCTGCCTCGGGCGCCCCATGTCCCTGGAGCTTTGGTCGGCGATCACCGCGTTGCTGTCCAAACTGCCGAGCCGGGTCAGGGTTCTCGACTATCACCTGCCCATGGATAGTTATGTGTTCAATGTTCCGACGAGATTTGAAGTGGAGGTAACCCGGTGACTGCAGCTGAAGCGCGAGCAATGATTGTCGACGCCCTGCATGAGACGGCGCGTTCGTTCAACAACCCGGCGGTATCGGAGCGGCTGCAGGCCCCCGATGCGGACCTGCGGCTCGAAGAGCTCGAACTCGACAGCCTCGATCTGGTGGAATGGGGCGTCGAAATCGAGAAGCGGAGCGGAGTGGTCCTTGATACGGCAGACCTGGCGGGAGCTGCCAGACTGTCCGACGTGGTGGCAACCGTGATGGCGAAGCAAACTGCGGGCGTTTGAGGATCAGCTGACCGCACTGCGCTCCGCTTCGTCGCCGTCGGTCGCGAGAAAGACGGTCTTTGAGCTGGAGGATCAGTATTCGCCGCGCGAGCTGCAGGAATTCCTGCCGCAACTCGACGGCCTGCCGGGGCACGGCGGCGAGGCCTGCCGAACATCCTACATTCTGCAGGAGCTGCGCAAGAAACCCGCCCAGAGCTATGAACGACACGATATCGGGCCCGACGTGGTGCTGTTTCGTGGCGCAGGAGAAATCGAGCGGAAGTCGCTGATCGTGACCTTCTGCGGGCGGGCACAGCGCCCCAACATGTCCTGGTCGCTGTACCTGCAATATCTGCCGTCCGCGCTGTTCGATGTCGCCATCCTCTGCGACCGGCAGAACAACCACTATACCGGCGGCATCGCCGGATACGCACCGGATATGCTGTCCCTGCAGCGCCGGCTTGCCGAGGATCTGCGGTTCAGCTCGTACCGGCGCCTGACATTCTACGGCACCAGCAGCGGCGGACTGCCGGCGATCCGGCTGGGCCTGCTGGCGGGCGCCCACCGATCGATCGCCGTCGGCGGGGTATTCGCATGGCCGATCTATCGACTGCTGCAGGGCCAGGACTTCCAGACCTTCGATCCGATCTGCAGCTGCTTCACGAACCGGCGTGGCGAAGTGCTGCTCATTCATGGCTCCAATGAGCGCGACCTGATCGGCGCCAGGCAGACGGAGCGCATCCTCAGGGCCAAGCGGATACGTGTGACCTCGACGGCAGACCACAACGCCAATCACCAACTGTTCCTGGCCGGCAGGCTCATGGATTTCCACCGCCGGATGTTCGAGTTCGGCGACGTAAAGTACTTCTGAGCCTCGTGGCGGTGTGCCGTGCAATGGCCCACCGCCTGCACTATACTGCCGCAGACCCGACGTACCGGGAGAAGATCTTCCGGTGCGGATTGAGGCAGGGAGGTCGTGAGATGGTTCGGACTGCGATTGCAATTGCCGTGCTGATGTTGAGCGGCGGAGCGGCGCTGGCGCAGGGCGGCGACGCCGCGCTGGGCGAGACGGTGTTCAAGAAGTGCATGTCCTGCCATGCGGCAGGCGAAGGCGCGACCAACAAAGTCGGGCCGGTGCTCACCGGCGTGGTCGGGCGCACCGCCGGTACGTTCGAGGGCTACAATTACTCGCAGGCGATGAAGGATGCCGGCGCCGGCGGGCTGGTATGGACGCCGGAGAACCTGGCGCAGTTCCTCGCCAAGCCCCGGGACTTCGTCAAAGGCACCAAGATGAGCTTTGCGGGTCTCGCCAAGCCGGAGGATGCGATGAACGTCATCGCGTACCTCCAGTCGCTCGCGCCGCCGCCAGCGCAGTAATCTCTGCCCTTCAATGCACGACCGGCGCGGGCACCGTGGGGCTCGCGCCGAAGAACTCCATGCGGGTGAAGAAGGTGTAGTCGGCCTCGAACGCCATCAGGATCACGAAGATCAGTACCAGCACCGGCGGCACCAGGATGGCGTAGCTCAGCGCCAGCCGTTCCCAGGCCATGTGCATGAACACCGCGATGATCAGGCCGGCCTTGCCGAGCATCAGCATCAGGATCAGGCCCCAGCGGACGTAGCCCTGGAACTGCAACAGGTCGACCGCATAGGAACAGGCGCTGAGCACGAACAGCCAGAACCAGACGATCAGGTAGAGCCGGATCGGGTGCTGCTGGCCTTCGGCATGGGCGTCGGGCGCCGCGAGGGTTTCGGAGCTCATATGTGCTTCAGCCATGATCTCACCACAGGTAGAACAGCGCGAAGATGAAGACCCACACCAGGTCGACGAAGTGCCAGTAGAGGCCGGTGATCTCGACGATCTCCCAGCGCCCCTTGCGTGAAGTGAAGAAGCCCTTCTTTTGGGTATCGAAATCGCCGCGCCAGACCTTGCGCGCCATCAGCAGGAGGAAGATCACCCCGATGGTGACGTGGGTGCCGTGGAAACCGGTGATCATGAAGAACACCGAGCCGAACTGCGGGGCCCCCCACAGGTTCTCCCATGGGCGGACGCCCTCGGAGATCAGCTTGGTCCACTCGAAGGCCTGCATGCCGACGAAGGTGGCGCCCAGCGCCGCGGTCAGCAGCATCAGCGCAGTGGTCTTCACCCGGTCGCGACGGTAGCCGAAGTTCACCGCCATCGCCATGGTGCCGCTCGAAGAGATCAGCACGAAGGTCATGATGGCGATGAGGATCAGCGGCATGTGCACGCCGCCGATCTCGAGCGCGAACACCTCGGAGGGGTTCGGCCAGGGTTCCGAGGTCGACATCCGCACCGTCATGTAGGCGATGAGGAAGCAGCTGAAGATGAAGGTATCCGAGAGCAGGAAGATCCAGATCATCGCCTTGCCCCAGGAGGCGGTCTTGAAGGCGGTCTTGTCGGACGACCAGTCGGAGACGAAGCCGTTGAGGCCGGGCTGCGGATCGGTATGGGTCAGGGCCGGATCGGACATGGGCGATGCTCCCCTCGGTCAGCTCAGCAGTTGCTGGCAGAATGCGATGAAATCACTGGCCCAGCCGGCCAGCAGGCTGAACAGCACCATCCAGACGAACAACATGAACAGCCAGTAGGTGGCGCAGAGTTCGACATTGAGCCGGACACTGTCGACGCTGCCTTTGCCCCAGGCCTTGCGGCTCGCCCAGCCCAGCGCCACGAGGCCGCCGAGGATGTGCAGGCCATGCAGCCCAGTGACGAGGTAGAAGAAGCTGTTGGCCGGGTTGCCGGCGACGAGGTAGCCGGCGGACGACAGTTCGCCCCAGGCGAGCAATTGGCCGCCGAGGAAGATGATGGCAAAGCCGCTGGCGGCAGCGAGACCGAGGCGAAGCTCCTTCTGGTTGCCGCGGCGCACGGCGCGCTGCGTCCACTCGAGCGCCAGGCTCGAGGCGACCAGCATGGCGGTGTTGAACCACAGGATCGGCGGCACCGGCAGCGGCTGCCAGTCTCCCAGCTCGCGGCGCATGAAATAGGCGCCGGTCAAGAGCGCGAACAGCGAGCCGACGACGGCGAGCAGGAAGCCGAGGCCGACGCGCTTGGCGGGGTCACGCGAGGCCTGGAAATCCGGCACGCCTTCGATCACCCCCTGCTCCAGCCATGGCTTCACCGTCAGCCGCTGGCGCGCCAGCCACCAGCCGGCGAGGCCGGCAAGGATGGCAAAGAACATCACCACGACGCTCATGACTTGCTACCCTTGCGCTTTTTGGGCGCGTCGTGCTGCGACGGGTTCTGGCCGGGCTGGTTCTGCGGAATGAAGTCCTCGGCGGCGCCGGGCACGCTGTAGTCGTAGGCCCAGCGGTAGACCACCGGCAGCTCGCGGCCGAAATTGCCATGGGCGGGCGGCGTCTGCGGCGTCTGCCACTCGAGCGTGGTGGCGCGCCACGGGTTGCCGCCGGCCGGCTTGCCGTGCCGGATCGACCAGATGAGGTTGAACACGAACACCAGTTGCGCCGCGCCGACGATCAGCGCCATCACGGTGATGAAGACGTTGAGATCGTGCGCCGAGGGCGGCTGGAACGAGATGTCGCCGGACTCGAAATAGCGCCGCGGCACCCCCATGATGCCCAGATAGTGCATGGGGAAGAAGATCAGGTAGGCGCCAAGGAAGGTGACCCAGAAATGGACATGGGCCAGCGTGTTGTCGAGCATGCGGCCGGTGATCTTGGGGTACCAGTGGTAGATGGCGCCGAAGATCACGAGGATCGGCGCGACGCCCATCACCATGTGGAAATGCGCCACCACGAACATGGTGTCCGACAGCGGCACATCGACTACCACATTGCCCAGGAACAGCCCGGTGAGCCCGCCATTGACGAAGGTGACGATGAAGGCGAGCGCGAACAGCATGGGCGGGTTGAGGTGGATGTCGCCACGCCACAGGGTGAGCACCCAGTTGTAGACCTTGATCGCCGTGGGAATGGCGATGATCAGCGTGGTGACGGCGAAGAAGAACCCGAAATAGGGGTTCATGCCGCTCACATACATATGGTGGGCCCAGACCACGAAGCTCAGCGCCCCGATGATGACGATGGCCCAGACCATCATGCGGTAGCCGAAGATGTTCTTGCGCGCGTGGGTGCTGATCAGGTCGGAGACGATGCCGAAGGCCGGCAGCGCCACGATGTAGACCTCGGGATGGCCGAAGAACCAGAACAGGTGCTGGAACAGGATCGGGCTGCCGCCGTCATGCGGCAGGATCTCGCCCATTTCGACCAGCGCCGGCATGAAGAAGCTGGTGCCCAGCAGCTTGTCGAACAGCATCATCACGCAGGCAACGAACAGCGCCGGGAACGCGAGCATGGCCATGACGGTGGCAATGAAGATGCCCCAGACGGTCAGCGGCATGCGCATCAGCGTCATGCCGCGGGTGCGGCCCTGCAGCACGGTGACGATGTAGTTTAGCCCGCCCATGGTGAAGCCGATGACGAACAGGATCAGCGACACCAGCATCAGGACGATGCCGGATTCCTGGCCGGGGGTGTTGGAGAGGATGGCCTGCGGCGGATAGAGGGTCCAGCCGGCGCCGGTCGGGCCGCCGGGGCTGAACCAGCTGGCCACCAGCACCAGCACGGCGAGCAGGTAGGTCCAGTAGCTCAGCATGTTGACGTAGGGGAACACCATGTCCCTGGCGCCCAGCATCAGCGGGATCAGGTAATTGCCGAAGCCGCCGAGGAACAGCGCCGTGATCAGGTAGATCACCATGATCATGCCGTGCATGGTGATGAACTGGTAGTAGGCCGCCGCGTCGATGAAGCTGAGGAAGCCGGGGAAGGCGAGCTGCATGCGCATCAGCCAGCTCAGCACCAGCGCCAGCATGCCGATGGCGAGCGCGGTGCTCGCATACTGGATGGCGATCACCTTGGCGTCCTGCGAGAAGACGTATCGGGTCCACCAGCTTCGCGGATGGTAGAGTTCGGCATCCGGAAACTCGGCGGCATGGGCATCGGGCCCGTGAGTGGCGTCGACCATCAGAGTGCCTCCTCGCACTTCATCTGATGCGAAATCGCGCCCGGAAGTCCGGCGGCCTCAATTCAGATCGGCCGTCTTCAGAACCTCCGGAGCATAGAGTTGAGCGTAGGTCTGCTGGCTGGCGAGCCAGGTGTCGTAATCCGCCTGGGTGTCGACCACGACGCCGCCGCGCATATAGGGGTGACCGGTGCCGCAGAGTTCGGCGCAGAGCACTTCGAACTGGCCGGTGCGGGTGGGGGTGAACCAGAAATAGGTCACGGCGCCGGGGATCATGTCCATCTTGGAGCGGAATTCGGCGACGTAGAAATCGTGCAGCGTATCGACCGAGCGCAGCAGCATCTTTACCGGCTTGCCGACCGGCAGGTGCAGATAGTCGGCCTCGATCAGCACATCGTCATGGCCGTTGGGATCGTCGGGCTTGATGCCGTAGGGGTTGTCGGCGGCGACGAGACGGGTGTCTGTGAGGCCGAGCTTGCCGTCGGCGCCGGGCAGTCGGTAGGCCCACTGCCACTGCGCGCCCATCACTTCGGCTTCGGTGGCATCGGCCGGCACGCTGATGAACTGGCCCCAGACGAACAGGCCGGGGATCAGCATGGCGGCGACACCCACCGCGGTCAGCCCCATCAGCCAGTTCTCGAGCCGCTTGTTCTCGGGTTCGTAGTCGGCCTTCTGCCCCTCCTTGTGCCGGAAGCGCCAGACGCAATAGGCGACGAACAGCACCACGGCGGTGAACACCGCTCCGGTGATCCAGAAGGTGATGATGATGGTGTTGTCGATATAGCCCCAGTTGGACGCGATCGGCGTCCACCACCAGGGGCTCAGGAAGTGGAACGCCACCGAGCCGACGACGATCAGCACAAGCACGACTGCTACGACCATCCCACTCCTCCTCCAGAGGGCAGACGATGAGGCAGTCGGTGCCTAGCGCGAGACACAAAACAGACGTCGGGCGCAGCAGGTGTTTCTGCTCGTCTTCAGCCATGCATGGCGCATCGCTACAGAGCAAACATGGCCCGGATGGTCTGAGCCAACTAGAATCGGAGCCATATTTGCTTTAGGCACCGGCACTTAGGACTTGATGATCACATCCGTACACGGGCTTGTCAATTGCGACCAATTCTCGCAGTCCGGCTGACGACGGCCCGACAACGCTCCCGAAGCCGTGGCTTGTTTGGACCACATCTGGACGCTAGAGTACCTTCAGGACTTGTAGCCGGTGGGCTTGATGTCCGATCGGCGGGTCCATCGAGAGATGGCGATGCAGACGTGTCTCAAGTGCGGTTTCAGCAACCCGGACGCGGCTAAGTTTTGCGCCAATTGCGGTAATGCGCTCGAGGTCACCCGGCCCGTCGAAGGCGAACGCCGTTTCGCCACGGTGCTGTTCGCCGATGTGGCGCGCTCCACTACCATTGCCGAGCAGCTGGACCCGGAGGATTGGGCCGGCATCATGAACGGCGCCTTCGCCTTCATGAACGCCGCGGTCTCGAACTACGGGGGCACCGTCTCGCGGCTGATGGGCGATGCGGTCCTGGCGCTGTTCGGAGCGCCGGTGGCGCATGAGGACGATGCCGAGCGGGCAGTGCGCGCCGGGCTCGAGATGCAGGACGCGGCGATGCGCTATGCCACCGGCATCAAGCAGCAGCACGGCGTCGATTTCGACCTGCGGGTCGGCATCAATACCGGCACCGCGGTGCTGGCCTTCGTCGGCGATGCGATCAAGACCGAATACACGGCGCTGGGCGACGCCGCCAATGTCGCGGCCCGCCTGCAGTCGGCGGCCGAGCCGGGCACCGTGCTGATCAGCGCCGATACGCACAAGCTGGTGCATGCGCTGTTCGACTTCCGGCCGCGCGGCAAGATCGAGATGAAGGGCAAGACCGAGCCGGTCGAGTCCTACGAGGTCACCGGCATCAAGGCGGTGCCCGAGGCGACGCGAGGGCTTGCCGGGCTCAGTTCACCACTGGTCGGGCGCGAGCGCGAGATCGGACTGCTGCGCGACCGGCTGAGCGAACTCGGCATGGGCATCGGCTCGGTGGTGGCGGTGGTGGGCGAAGCCGGCCTCGGCAAATCTCGGTTGATCGCCGAACTGAAGCACCTGCGCGATGCGCTGCCCGAGCCGCGGCCGATCTGGCGCGAAACGCGCGCCATCTCCTATGGCCAATCGATCCCCTATTATCCGTGGCGGCAACTGGGCCGGGTGATCGTCGGCGCCGACGATATGGATGCGGCGCCGGCGGTACGGGAGAAGATCGCCGCCTGGGTCGCGCGGCTCGGGCTCAACCCGAGCGACATCCCGTTCTACGAGACGATGATTGCAGTGGAAGGCGATGCGAGCCGTATCGCGCTGCGCGCCATGTCCGGGGAGTCGGTGGTCAATGGCGTCGCGGCGGCGATCGTCAACGCCATCAAGACGGTGATGCACGCCGACGGCGGCATGACGCCCTATGTGATGGTGATGGACGACCTGCACTGGTCGGATACGGCAACGCTGGAGCTGATCGCCCAGGTGGCGACGCTGGCGGCGTTCGAGCCGATCATGCTGGTGACCATCACCCGGCCCGACCGCAAGGCGGCGAGCTGGCAGCTGCTGGATCGGCTGCAGGCGAGCCTCGGCAGCAGTTTCTCGCGCATCGACCTCGAGCCACTCGATGCGGCGGGGTCGAGCCAGCTGCTGGGAAACCTCCTCCACATCGAAGACCTGCCCGAGAGCATTCGGGGCCAGATCCTCGAACGCTCCGAGGGCAACCCGTTCTATCTCGAGGAGGTGCTGCGCTCGCTGATCGATGGCGGCCAGGTGGTGCGCGAGGGCGAGCACTGGCGCGCCACGCGCGCCATCCTCGAGGCCAGCATTCCCGATACGCTGGCGGGCGTGCTCAGCTCGCGCATCGACCGGCTGCCCGAAACCACCAAGCGCGTGGCCCAGACGGCGGCAGTGATCGGCCGGGTGTTCCAGCACCGTGTGCTGGAGTCGGTGCTGCACAACGGGCCGGCGCCGGAGCGGATCGAGCATATCGAGCCGCACCTTGCCACCTTGAGCTACGAGCAACTGGTGCGCGAGAAGGCGCGCGACCCGGAGCGCGAGTACATCTTCAAGCACGCGCTGACCTGCGAGGCCGCCTACGACCTGCTGCTGCGCTCGCGGCGCCGCGACCTGCACGCACGCTGCGGCTCGGCGCTGGAGACGCTGTTCGCCGAACGGCGCGACGAGTTCGCGGCGATGCTGGCGCACCATTTCGAGGAAGCCGGCGATCTCGAGCGCACGCTGCAATATGCGCGGGTCGCCGCCGACAATGCGCGCCGCGTCTACGCGGTGCGCGAGGAGCTCGAGCATCGCGACCGCATCCTGTCGACGCTCGAGAAGCTGCCGAGCGCCATGCCGGCCGAAGTGATCGATGCGGTGCTCGAGTGGGCGTGGGTGCGCAACCGGCGCGGCCAGTACGAGGGCATGCTGGAAAAGATCGAGCAGGCGGTGCAGATCGCCCGCGAACTCGGCGATAAGCGCCGGCTCGGCCTGGCGCTGTCGTGGATGGGCAACGTCCACATGGTCACCGGCTTTCCATCGCGCGGCTTCCCCTATCTCGAGGAAGCCCAGGTGCTCGCCGCAGAGACCGGCGACGACCAGGTGCTGCTGCTGCCGCTGTTCATCGCCACCTGGTCGCTGGTCGAACGCGATGCCCGCTCGGGTGAAGAAAAGCTGGCCGAGGTGATCGAGATGGCGCGCAAGCAGGATGCCCCTGACATCCTTGGTCACGCGCTGACCTACCGCGCCATTGCCCTGGCGCGCCTCGGCCAGTTCGACGAAGCCAGCGCCCTGGTCGAGGAGGCTCTGGCGCTGATCCCCAGCATCGGCTCGCCGGTGAAGCAGGCCGACGTCCATATCGGCGCGGGCATGGCGTATTACGACATGGGGGACATCGAGAAAGGGCTGGAGCATGCGCATCTGGGCGCCGATCTCGCGATGTCGGCCAACGGGCTCGAATGCGCCTGCGCCGGCTATTTCGGCGTCGGCCGCGGTGAGCTCGACCGGCGCAACATCGACGATGCGCTGGCGCAGTTCCGCCGGTCGCTGAAGCTCGCCGATGCGGTGGGCATGGATTACTACATCAACCTGATCCGCGCCGGCGTCGCCGAAGCCGAGTTCGAAAAGGGTTCAACGGGTTCGGTCGACCAGTTGCGCAGCGCCATCGACAGCGCCAAGTCGACCGATGACGATTTCGTCGTCGCCGCCCTCGCCATGCCGTTCTCGCGCGCACTGCTCCGGCTCAACCGCGCGGGCGAGGCGCGCGAGGCCATCAGTTCGGCGATCGCCTATTTCCGCCGCATGGATCTGAAGCCCTACCTCGCCAACGCGCTGAGTGTGCTGGGCGATGTCGCCGACGCCCTGGGCGAACGGGATGTCGCCGCGGAAACACGACAGGAAGCGGCGAGCCTCAGGGACGAGATCAAGCTGCCGCCCCCGGCGGCCCCCCTGCCCCACATTCTCCAGGCCTAGCCGATGGAAAAACCGGTGATCCTTGCCGTCGACGACGAACCCTCGGTTCTCGCCGCGGTAACGCGCGACCTCAGGCGGCATTACGCGGCGAACTATGACATCGAGCGGGCGGCCTCCGGAGCGGAGGCGCTTGAGGTGCTGGGCGAGCTGAAGCTCGCCAATCGGGTGATCGCGTTGTTCATCGCCGATCAGCGCATGCCTGAGATGACCGGGGTCGAGTTCCTGGCCAGGGCGATGGAACTCTACCCCGAGGCGCGACGGGTGCTGCTCACCGCCTATGCCGACACCGATGCGGCGATCCGCGCGATCAACGAGGTCAAGCTCGACCACTACCTGATGAAGCCGTGGCACCCACCGGAAGAACAGCTCTACCCGGTGCTGGACGACCTGCTCGACGACTGGCGCGCCAACTACCAGCCGGTGTTCGAAGGCGTGCGGGTGATCGGTCATCGCTGGCTGGCCGACGGACATCGGGTGCGCGACTTCCTGGCCCGCAACCTCGTGCCCTACCGCTGGCTCGATATCGAAACCGACGCCGAGGCGACGACCCTGCGCGAGCTGGCGGGGGCGGCAGCCGAGCCGCTGCCGCTGGTCATCCTCGCCGACGGCACGGCGCTGTCGCGCCCGACGATCGCGGCGCTGGCCGAGAAGGTCGGGCTTCACACCCATGCCGTCGCCGAGACCTATGACCTGGTGGTGGTCGGCACCGGACCGGCTGGACTTGCCGCGGCCGTCTATGGCGCCTCGGAAGGCCTCAAGACGCTGCTGATCGAGCGAGAGGCGCCGGGCGGACAGGCGGGTACCAGCTCGCGGATCGAGAATTATCTCGGCTTTCCAGTCGGGCTCAGCGGCGCCGACCTCGCCCGTCGCGGCGTGCAGCAGGCTCGCCGCTTCGGCGCGGAAATCCTGACGCCGGTGGAAGCGGTGAGCCTCGAGACGCAGGACGGCTACCACATCCTGGCGCTGAGCAACGGCAACAAGGTCGCGGCGCAGGCGCTGATCGTCGCGACCGGCGTGTCGTACCGGCTGCTCGACGTGCCGGGAGCAGAGCGGCTGTCAGGCGCCGGGCTCTACTATGGGGCGGCGATGACCGAGGCGATGGGCACCGCCGGACAGGATGTGTTCGTGGTCGGCGCCGGCAACTCCGCCGGACAGGCGGCGCTGCACCTCGCGCGTTTCGCCCGCTCGGTCACGCTGCTGGTGCGCGGCAAATCGCTCAACGACAGCATGTCGCAATATCTGATCGAGCGGATCGAGGAAGCAGAGAACGTTACCGTGCAGGCCGGCGCCTCGATCAGCGCGCTGATCGGCGAGGAGAGTCTCGAGAAGGTGGCGGTGTTCGACAGCGCCAGCGGCACGGTGACCGAGGTGCCGGCGCGGGCGGTGTTCGTGTTCATCGGCGCCTCGCCGCGCACCGACTGGCTGAAGGACAAGCTGCAGCTCGATGCGCAGGGCTTTATCCTCTCGGGTCCGGACCTGCTGCGGGAGCCGGGGCGCAAACCCGAAGGCTGGCTCGCCGAACGCGAGCCGTTCTGGCTGGAGACCAGCGTGCCGGGAATCTTCGTCGCCGGCGACGTGCGGCGGCAATCGACCAAGCGCATCGCCTCGGCGGTCGGCGAAGGAGCGATGGCAGTGACCTTCGTGCATCAGCATCTGCGCGGCCCGGCGCCGGCACAGCGGCCGCCGGCCAGCGGTGGCTGAGCCATGTCCGCCATCGCGACCGACACAGGCTCCATCGCCCTGATCAGGCAGGTGCCGATCTTTGCCGAGTTGAGCGATGCCGAAGCGAGCGAACTCTGGCAGGCCGGCCAGCGGGTCCATGTCGCCCCGGGTGAAGTCTTCATCCGCGAGGGCGAGCAAGGCGGCTCGCTCTACATCATCCTCGCCGGCGCGGTGGAGGTGACCAAGGCGGATGGCGAACACGAAGTGACGCTGGCGACGCGCGGGCCGGGCGAATTCCTGGGCGAGATGTCGTTGCTGGAACAGGCGGCGCGCACCGCCTCGGTGCGGGCAACCGAGCCGAGCGAGTTGCTGGCGATCGGCTCGGAGGCGTTCCGGCAGTTGCTGGCGCGCCGGCCGGAGGCGGCGGCAACGCTGCTGCGTACCGTCACCTCGCGGCTCAGAAGCACCGAGGCCTCGCTGGTGCAGTCGGACAAGCTGGCGGCGCTCGGGACGCTGGCGGCCGGCCTCGCGCATGAGCTGAACAACCCCGCAGCGGCGATCCAGCGCTCGACCGGCTACCTCAGCGAGGCGTTCGAGGGGTGGCGGCGCCGTACCGTCGAGCTCAGCATGCTGGAGATGACGCCTGAGGAGCGGGCGGGGCTGGCGGAACTCGAACGCAGCATCGCCGATTGCCGCGCCACCCGCTGTTCGGACGCCGAAGCCAGGCGCATCGAGTCGCGGCTGAGCCAGCGGCTCGAAGCGCTTGATATCACCGAGCCATGGGAGATCGCCCCGGCGATGGCGGCCTATGGCTGGTCGGTCGAGCGGCTGGAGCCGGTGCTCGCTACCTTCGCGGCTGATCATATCGAGCCGGTGCTGCAATGGCTGGGGCGCGGCTTGGCGGCGCAGCAGCTGATGGAGGAGATCGAGGTCGCGTCCAAAGCCATCTCCAGCATCGTGCGCTCGGTGAAGTCCTATGCCTATCTCGACCAGGCGCCCGTCCAGGACGTCGATATCGCCATGAGCCTCGACGACACGCTGATGATCCTCAATCACAAGCTGAAGCAGGGGGTCGCCGTCACCCGGATGTACGAGCCGGCGCTGCCCCGCATCGAGGCCTATGCGGGCGAGCTCAACCAGGTGTGGACCAACCTGATCGACAATGCGGTGCAGGCGATGGGGGGCGTAGGCCGGCTGGAAGTGGGGGCAAAGCGGCTGGGCGAAGAGGTCGAGGTGCTGATCGCCGATAGCGGACCGGGCATCCCGGAAGAGGTCGGACGGCGGATTTTCGAGCCCTTCTTCACCACCAAGGCGCAAGGCGTCGGCACCGGCCTCGGGCTCCATATTGCCCATAATATCGTGGTCAACCGGCATCGCGGGCGGATCAGCTTCACCTCGCACCCCGGACGGACCGAGTTCCGCATCGTGCTGCCGCTGCGGCTCGGCCGCCCGGCGACACCGGAGAAGAACCATGTCGTTCGATGAATTCGGGCGCTGCGCCCATGACGCGCTGATCCGCGATATCGTGCCGAGTTCGCCTGACACCTGCCCCGAATGCGTGGCGCGCGGCGACGAGTGGGTGCACCTCAGGGTGTGCCTCATCTGCGGCCATGTCGGCTGCTGCGATGAATCGCCCAACCGCCATGCCCGCCGGCATTTCCATGCGACGGGCCATCCGGTGATCCAGTCGTACGAGATCGGCGAAAACTGGCGCTACTGCTTCATCGACGACATCGAGCTGCCGCCGGGCGAGACACTGCGCCGCTAGACATCGATCCGGTGAGGCTAGAGCGCGAACGGCTTGAAGTGCTTGCTGAGCTTCAGCGTCTGAGCCTGGTAGTTCGAGCCCAGACCCGTGCCGTAGAGCCGGTCGGGCGCCTCGGCGAGCCGCTCGTAGATCAGCCGGCCGATGGTCTGGCCGTGGCCGAGCAGGAACGGCACCTCGCGGCTGCGGACCTCTAGCACGGCACGGCTGCCGGTGCCCCCGGCGGCGGAGTGGCCGAAGCCGGGGTCGAAGAAGCCGGCGTAATGGACGCGAAACTCGCCGACCAGTGGGTCGAACGGCACCATTTCGGCAGCGTATGCCGGCGGCACGTGCACGCTCTCGCGCGAGACGAGAATGTAGAACTCGTCCGGGTCGAGGATGAACTCGTCGGCGCCGCGGTTGATCAGCGGCTCCCAATAGTCGAGCACATCGAGGTTATCCTTGATGTCGACATCGATGACCGGGGTATGGCGCTTGGAGCGGAAGCCGATCAGGCCGTTACGATCAGCGCCCTTCAGGTCGATCGACAGCAGCACGCCATCGCCGACCTCGGCATTGGCATCGAACACCAGGGTTTCGACATTGTGCAGCGACTTGTGCTCGAACAGGCTCAGCCGACTGTCGCCGACACGGAAGCGCATCTGGCTCAAACGCGAGCCGGTGCGGACGCGCACCGGGAAGGTGCGCGGGCTGATCTCGAGATAGAGCGGGCCCTTGTAGCCGTGCGGCAAGGTATCGAAGCCGCGGGCGTGGTCGCCGATAACCCGGGTGAACACATCGAGGCGGCCAGTCGAACTCTTGGGATTGGCGCCGGCGGACACCGTATCGGGCAGGCTCAGGCTTTCCTGCAGCGGCACCAGGTAGACGCAGCCGCGTTCGAGCACGGCGCTGCTGGTGAGATCGAGTTCATGCAGCTTGAGCGTTTCGATGCGCTCGGCGACGGTGTGCTCCGGGCCCGGCAGGAAGCTCGAGCGGATCCGGTAGGCGACCTTGCCCAACCTGAGGTCGAGGCTCGCCGGCTGGACCTGATCGGCGTCGAACGGACGATCGCTGACGATATTGCCGCGCGCTGCCAGCCGCTCGATGAAACGGGCGGGAAACACGCCCTTGGCCCAAAGCTCGCTATCCAATGGTCTACCCCGCAACCTCCGCCCCTCGTAGCAACCTCAGGCGTTGACGCCAAGACGGCATGGGTCGTATATCCACGCTATGCGCCTTTGCGGTAACGCTCGGGCCTTGGTGGTGATTTGGCCGGTCTGATTGCAGCCACCTAAAACAAGTCGCTAAAGAGACCTTCGAGCCGGCCGCCCACGCGTGCCGGCTTTTTTGTTTTCGAGGCAAGGACATGTCGAAGTCGAAGAACCCGCTGAGCGACGAAAAGAACCGCGCGCCGGCCACGATGCTCGTCCATGGCGGCACGCAGCGCAGCCAGTTCAAAGAGACCTCGGAAGCGATCTTCATGAACTCGGGCTATTCCTACCCGAGCTCGCAATATGCCGAGGACCTGTTCCTCAACAAGATCAACAAGCCGGCGCATAACTATTCGCGCTTCGCCAACCCGACGATGGACATGTTCCAGGATCGGATGGCGCTGCTCGAAGGCGCCGAGGCGGCGCGCGCCTTCGCCACCGGCATGTCGGCGGTCACCAATGCAGTGATGAGCCAGGTGCGGGCCGGCGACCACATCGTTGCGGCGCGGGCGTTGTTCGGCGGCTGTCGTTATGTGGTCGAGGACCTGATGCCGCGCTTCGGCGTGCCCTCGACGCTGGTCGATGGACGCGACCCGGAGAACTTTGCGCGGGCCATGCAGCCCAATACCAAGGTGATCTTCATCGAGACGCCGACCAACCCGACGCTGGAACTGGTCGACATCGCCGCCGTCGCACAAATCGCCAAGGCGCACGGCGCCAAGCTGATCGTCGACAACGTCTTCGCCACCGCCATGCTGCAGAAGCCGCTGCAGTTGGGCGCCGATCTCGTCACTTATTCGGCGACCAAGCATATCGATGGCCAGGGCCGGGCGCTGGGCGGCATCGTGCTCGGCTCGAAAGCGCTGATCGAGGGCGACGTGCACACGCTGCTGCGCCAGACCGGGCCGTCGCTGTCGCCGTTCAATGCCTGGGTGCTGCTGAAGGGCGTCGAGACGCTGCCCATCCGGGTCAAGCAGATGACCGAAAGCGCCACCAGGGTGGCCGACTTCCTTGCCAGCCACCCCAAGATCGAGCGGATCTCGTACCCGTTCCACCCCTCGCACCCGCAATACGAGCTGGCCAGGCGCCAGATGGCGAACGGCTCTACGCTGGTGGCGTTCGAGGTGAAGGGCGGCAGAGACGCCGCATTCACCCTTTCGGACTCGCTGGCGGTGATCCTGATCTCCAACAACCTGGGCGATGCAAAGTCGCTGATCACCCATCCGGGCACCACGACGCATGCCCGGTTCACCGAGGAGGTGCGGCTGGAATCGGGAATCACCCCGGGCCTGCTGCGGCTCTCGGTGGGGCTCGAGGATGCCGACGACCTGATCAAGGACCTCGAGTACGGGCTCAGCCAGGTTTAGGGGGCGCCACTCCGCCCGGCGCGGTCACATCGATCCTTCGTCCTCCGACCCGGTGGTTGACCGACCTCCACCCCTGTCCCCTCCCCTAAACATGGGGAGGGAGACCCTCGCTTCGATATCGAGGCTGTCGCCTCCCTCCCCTTGTTTAGGGGGAGGGATCAAGGGTGGGGGTCAGCTCGCACCGGCGCTAACTTCGTCCAGCCTAGTCACCAAGCAGCTCAGCCACCCGCCGCACCGAGGAAATCGAGGCGATCTGCTCGGCCGTGAGACTACGGCCGAGCTCGCTCTCGATGCCGGCGACAATCGCCATGTGGCCGAGGCTGTCCCAGGCGGCGACCGTGCTCATGTCGGCGCCGATGCCGATGGCGCCCGGGCAATTGAGCGCTTCGCCGACGATCGCGCAGGCTCGCTCATTGGCGCCCATCGGGAGCCTCCCAGAACGGCCCACGCATCCACTGATCGCGGAACATCTCGAAGTTGACGAAGTCGATCACGTCCCCGGTGACCGGGTTCTGCTTCTGGCGATGCCAGGTGCCGACATGGTCGAACCCCAGCCGGCGATAGCTGAAGATCGACGAGACGTTGCGCGAATCCACCACGCCATAGAAGCGCTCGACGCCGCAATGGGCGAAGAAGTGGTTCATAAGCCGGGCGCGAACCTCGACCACGACGTTCTTGCCCCACCAGTTGCGGTCATGCACGGCGACAGTACCGAAGGCCGAGCGATAGCCTTGAAGGCGCACCATATGCGCTCCGATCGCCGCCTGCTCGCCCTTGGGCACGATGGCGAAGGCGAAGCGGTGCCTGGTGCGTGGCAAGGGGCCCCGCAGCAACCAGTGTCCCAGCGACCGAGGCTTTGAGGTCTGCATCAGGCCGTTGAGAATGTCCGGGTCGTGGCGCCAGTTATTGGTGACGCGCAGCGTCTCGATCATGCCCATCGGCTTCAGAATGAAGCGCTCGGTTTCGAGTGGCCCGACGACCAGCTTGCTCATTGGCCCATGACCATGGCGCGAACATCGGCGCGGACGATCTTGCCACGATCGTTGCGCGGGATGGCGGCAACGGCGAACAACCGCGACGGCACCGCTTCGTCGCGCGCCCGTTCGCGGCACCAGGCCTTCAGCGCTTCGGGATCGAACGTCGCTCCATCGGCGAGGACGATGGCGGCGGCCACGGCTTCGCCGGCGATTGCATCGGGGATGCCGAAGGCGCAGGCCTCGGCCACGGCCGCATGCCGCTCCAGCAGCATGTCGACCTCCTCGGCCTGGATCTTGATCCCGCCGCGGTTGATTTCGGACTTGCTGCGCCCCACGAGGATGAGGTTGCCATGGCTGTCGAGTTCACCGATATCGCCGGTGCGGAACCAGCCATCGGCGAAGGCCGCCTCGTCGAGGTCTGGGCGCTGCCAATAGCCCAGCATCATCGAGGGGCTCTGCACCAGCACTTCACCCCGCCCCCCGGCGCCGGCAGCAATGGCGACACTGCCGCCCCAGAGACGGCCGACATATCCGTCGCGCGCCTCGGCTTCATCGAGGCTGCCGCCGCCGATCCAGTTGGCGGTCTCGGTCATGCCGAACATGTTGAACACGCGGCGGGTGCCGCACCATTCGGCGACGGCGCGCCAATGCTCGATCGAGAGCGGCGCCGAGCCGACATGCACCCGCTCCAGCACCGGCTGGGGCCGACCGGAAACGCGCAGCGCAAGCTTCCAGAACGACGGTACCGAGCTCATGAAGCTGATGCGGTGCGCGTCCAGGTAATCGGCGAGGCCCACCAGTTCGTTGAGAGCGGGACTCGGCCACAGATGCACGCGACCGCCAGCCAGCAGTGGCGTCAGCACATTGCCGATAAGACCGTGGCCGAAGAATACCGGCAGCACGCAGAGCGTTTCGCGCAGCACTTGCGGGCCGATCTCGGCGATGTTCAGCGAGGCGCGCGCGAACAGGCTCCGCACCGAGTGCACGATGCCCTTGGGGCGCCCGGTGGTACCGGAGGTCATCAGGATGAGCGAGGGATCATCGAGGCGCAGCGGCGAGGGTTCTGCCGTTCCTGCCATCACCTGGTTCGCCCGCTGCGGCCCGATCCACAGCGACGCGCCGGTGGTCTGCACGACGTTCTCGCATTCGTCCGGGCGAAGGCCCGGATTGACCGCTACCGCTATCAGGCCGATTTCCCAGCAGGCAAAGATGGCGACCAGGTAACCGAGCGGATCGGTTTCGGCCACCACCGCCCGAGCGCCTGGCACGACGCCAAAGCGCGAGAGTTCGGCGGCCCTGTCTTTCACCCGCTCCCGGATACCCTCTGCATCAAGCGTCGTCCCGGCGCGGACATCGACCAGCGCTGCACCAGCCGGAAGCATGCCGGTGAACGAGAGGTTTCTCGTCATGCGGCGCCTCGCGGCACGATGCGCTGCAAGCCACGGAAGGTATGGCGGCGAACCTTGGAGAGGAAAGCTGTCGGGGCGGCCAGCACTGCGTCACCATCGACAAGGCGGGAAGCGAGGCTGCTGGCGCTGCCCCCGGCGATGCGACCGGCGGCTGAGCCGGCAGCGGTAACGCCGAACAGTTCGGCGATCAGCTCGAGGCAGAGGCGCGACTCGAGCGCGAGTCCGAGCCGGCGCGCCATCTCTGGCAGCAGCGCGAGTTCATCGGACGGAAGGCGTCGGAATGCCTGCAGCACATCGACCAGCAGGCGGAGCTGGTGAAACTTGTGCCCCAGCGAAGCATGCACCACTGCGACGAAGAACTGCGGCAGGCCCGCGCCGGCATCGCCCCGGCCGCTGGTCATGAACTCGGCATAGCCGAAGCTGATGCGACGGCGGAGGCCCTGATAGTGCACCAGGTTGCCATGCACCTCGATGAGCAGCGCATCCATATCGGGCTGGATCCACTTTTCTTCCTGGTTCTGCTCGGTGTGATCGAGCAGCGGCTTGCGGAACAGCTGATAGCCCAGGCTGGTCAGTAGCTCGCCGATCGGCGCGCGGGCGGACGGCGAAACCATAATGTCGATGTCGGTGAACGGACGATCCGACGGCGCCGGATAGATCTGGCGGGCGAACACGGGGCCCTTGACGATCACCGCCTCGAGCTGCCGATCGGCAATGGTACGGTCCACTTTGGCCGCGATGCCGCGCAGATGCATCGACAGGCCGACGAGCAAGGTCAGCTCGCTTTGCGCTGCCTTGAGTTCGGCGGTGCTGTGCTGGGCGGCAAGCTTTCGGGTCACCACCGGCAGCACATTGTGATCGCGCGCCAGTCTCAGCAGTGGCTCGACGGTGTCCACGGGCACCAGTGGGGCCGGCGCCTCAGGGTCGGCCAGATTGCACAGCAGCTTGTCGAGCGCGCTGGGAGTCATGCCACGATCTTCTCGATATTGAGCGCCGCCAGCATCACCGGCGCCAGATCGATCGGGTTGGATCCCGCGGACAGCCGATAGACAGGCAGTGCCCGGACCAGGTCACCCAACCGCTTGAACAGCTCGCGCTCACCCTCGGGCACACCGATCCGGGTGGAGCGAACGTTGTCGGCGGCAGCAAGGGCCAGTACCTCGGCCTTGCTGGCCGGCTCGCACGAACTCGCCACGGCGCCGCTGCGCTCGAGCACGAAGATCGCGGCGATCTCACGGGCGGCGATACTCTCGACGCTGACCGTGGTGCGCAGCGCCGCCAGTGTCACCGGACGTTCGTCCTCGGCGCTCCAATCGCCGCTCAGCAATGGCTGCACCCAGGGCAGCATCTCGGCGGTTCGCCGATGCACCTTGAGGTTGCGCGGCATGCCCCAGGCGGTCGGGCGATCGCCGCTGACATTGCACGCCATTGCGTCATCCGAGCAGAGGCCGAGCCCGCCCGCCGCGAGGGCGAGCGTCGAGGTGGTCTTGCCGGCGCCGCTTCGGCCGAAGATTAGCGCCACGCGACCATCCGGCAGGGTCAGCCCGGCGGCGTGGACCAGGAACTGCTTCGCCGCGAGGAGCGCCGCCTGCAGGGCGAGCTGTCCGCAGGTCATGGTGATGCGCTCTTCGGCGCCGGGCGCCACGATGATCGTCGCCTCGCGAGCCCGATCCGAGAGAGTCAGTGAGATGAGGCCGGGAAACGCCAGGATGCGTCCCTCCGGGGCCTGCCAGAAGCAGGCTTCGCCCTCGTCGAGAACCGGCCCCTGATAAAGCGGCTCGGTGCCTTCCGGCATAACGAGCGGCTCACCGGAGGTGATGGTGAGGCCATAGGCCAGCGGCGCGGTCGGCAGCGGGCGCGACCGCCCGGCGAAGATGCGGCCGTAGAAATCCACCAGCACCGGCTGGATCGCGGACACGCGCAAGGAGGCACCCTGCAGGTCGAAGAACTTCTGGATCAAACTCTGGCTCCGTGCGGCTCCGCCGGCCCGATTGCCGGGGCAGCATGCACATGAATCTGCACCTGGCCGGGAATGCTGACGTTGATGACCTCGACCCCGTCGAGTGTCACCCAGCAATGCGCGCTGAGGCTTGCCTGGCCTATGGATTTAGGGTCGACGGAAAAGTGCAGGCGCGGATCGTATCCGCAGCGACGCAGCGCGGCAAACCCCACCAACCCGGTGCGCAGGCACCGATTGTTGCGCATCAGGATCGGCCAGCGCGCCGCGCGGCCGACGCGCCTTGCAATGTAAGGCACCGGAAAATGCGGCCAGCTGTTCGGCGGCACCGATGAAGCGGCCGCCAGAATCTCGGAGAACTCGCGCCCGGCGATGCGCGCCGGCAGGGTACGGGCGCTGATCCAGAGGCGCAGCCGGAACGCCAGCCGGCTCATCGGCCCTGCGTCGGCTGGCTCGGCAGGCTCAAGCGGCATGCACGATGATGCCTTCTGCAACCAGATCGGCAATCAACTCGGGCAGGTCATCGGCAAGCGTGGCGGTATCGATCTCAAATTCATCCGCCATGCGGCGGGCCACGTCGTCGACGTTGCGGACGCCGTCGAGGTGTTTGAGGAACGACATCGAGGTGTCGTTGCACGAATAGAGCTGTCCGCTACCAAGCAGCAGGATGACAGCCCCCTCACCTACCGGTTCGAACGAAACATCGTCACCGAGGCGGTACACAGCATCCATCTACACACCAGACATCAGGAAATCGAACTCGGCCGCCCCGACGGATCGGCCCTTCACCGAGAAGAGTGTCGGGGCGGGTTTACGCGCCCCGAGCAATCGTCATTTTGGCTTGCTGGTAACAGCTACCACGGACACCAGCTTCTGATGCTTGACGAGCGCCGGCTTGGAATATTGCTTTTTCATGTCAGTCCCTCCTGAAGTCTGCCCCGATACAGACAAGGCGCATTCTATCAGAAGTAAGACTGCGCGTGAACCGCAGCAGCCTCGACAAAACACAAGAGCCGCGTGCCAAGGCTCGGCACGCGGTTCGAGCGCCCGTGCAGACCGCCGACGATCAGACCGGTTTGCTGCTCACAGCAGTGATCACGGCGAGCTTCTGCTCCTTGACGAGCGCCGGCTTGCTATAGGTCTTCTTCATGCTTGGTCCCCAACTTTGTAGATCGAGCCAATGATGCCTCGCCCTTCGCCTCAAATCACGGCGGGGGCGCCTTGCTGACAACAGCAGTGATCACCGTGAGCTTCTGCTCCTTGACGAGCGTCGGCTTGCCATAGGTCTTCTTCATTCTCATCCCCAACTCAGAGCCCGGCGAACCGGCTCAACCCAGACGGTGCAGTATGTCAGGCTACTTTGGAAATCGGAGCCGCAGCGATCACGGTCAGCCGCTGCTCTTTGACGAGGGTCGGCTTGGTATATGTCTTCTTCATAGCGTATTCCTCCTTGCACACCCCAAGGTGCAATCGGGCTAGACTAGCAGAACTACCGGGAGTCGGTGAACTCCCTTCTTTCGCCGGCCACCATGTTTGTGGATTGAGCCGGCCATTGCACGAAAGAAACCGGGGCAACGCCCCGGCTCCCTCCAGATCAGGTAACCGGTTTGCTGGTGACCGGCTCGGCCGTGATCGAGGTCAGCTTCTGCTCCTTGACGAGCACGGGCTTGGAATAGGTCTTCTTCATAGTATGCCTCAAGAAATTCCCCTGCTCAAACAGCAGGGTAGCGGCAAACTAACAGAGTCGACGAGGGGCGCAACCCGCGCGGATCAGGGTTTGCGGTAGAACATTACCCGCTGGGCGAGTTCCTTACCGTCAAAGCGCGTCACTTCGGCAACGAGGTTGGCGAAATGGCCGTTCAACAGCAGCGGTTCATCCGTCAAGCGATGCGCCGCCGACATCGGTTCGGGCGCTTCGACGGTTTGCGGCAGGCTGACGCTGGGCGGCTTGGCCCTAAAATCGTAAAGCGTGACGGTATATTTGGGCATCGCCATTTCCATCGCCTGAGCTCGGATCGCCGTAGGCGACGATAACCATGTCTAGCTGACAGTTGGCTGAACCGATGCGCCGACCTTGCGAAGAATTCACCCACCTTACCAAGCCCTAATGCGACTTCTTGACCATGGCGCTCTACTTTAGGTGCAATGGGTATTGGGCTCCGAAGGTGCGGCGATGAAGCGGTGGTTGAAATGGATTGTCCTGGTCGTATTGCTCGGCGCGGGCGGCGCCGGCTGGCTGGTGTTCAGCGCGCCCGCCAAGGATGAAGTGCCGCGCACGACGCCGGTGGCGCGCGGCAATGTCGAAGAGACGGTGCTCGCTTCCGGGGTGATCCAGGCGAGTTCGCTGGTCAGCGTCGGCGCCGAGGTTTCGGGTCGGATCAAGACGCTCAACGTCCAGTTGGGCGACGATGTGAAGGCCGGCGACGTGATCGCCGAAATCGACTCGCTGAACCAGGAGAACGCGGTCAAGGCCGCGCAGGCCTCGCTTGCCAATACCGAAGCACAAAAGACCATCCAGACCGCCAATCTCGGCCAGGCCAAGACGGCGCTGGAACGAGCCGAGAAGCTGAGCCCGCAGAAACTGATCTCGGATGCCGACCTGCAGGCCGCGCAGTTGGCGGTGCAGACGGCCGAAGGGCAGTTGCAGGCGATCGACGCGCAGATCCAGCAGGCTGAGATCAATGTCGAGGCCGCGCAACTGAACCTCGACCGCACCAAGATCCTGGCGCCGTCGGATGGCACGGTGGTCGCCGTGTCGGTGGAGGTAGGGCAATCGGTCAATGCCAACAATTCGTCGCCGACCATCGTCAAGCTCGCCAACCTCGACAAGATGGTGGTGAAGGCCGAAATCTCGGAGGCCGACGTGCCGCGGGTCGAGCCGGGACAGCAGGTCTATTTCACCATTCTCGGCGACCCGGACACGCGCATCAATGCGACGCTGCGCGCCGTTGAGCCGGCGCCGGACTCGATCGCCTCAGACGATACCGCGTCGAGTTCGTCGAACACGGCAGTCTACTACAACGGTCTGTTCGACGTGGATAACCCGGGCCACAAGCTGCGCATCTCGATGACGGCGCAGGTGACGATCGTGCTGAAATCGGCCGATGACGTGCTGACCGTGCCGGCCTCGGTGCTGGGGCGCAAAACCCGTGACGGCAGCTACATGCTCGAGGTGTGGGACCAGCAGAAGCAGGCGGCGGAGCCGAAAAAGGTCAGCATCGGGCTCAACAACAACGTCACCGCAGAAGTGCTTGAGGGACTCAACGAAGGCGACCTGGTGGTCAATGCCACGGCAGCCGCACCGGCGGCACGCAACGGCAACGCACAGGGTGGCGGCAACCGCAACATCCTCACCGGCGGCCCGCCGATCGGAGGGTTCGGGCGCGGAGGCTGACGCCATGACCGAACCGCTGATTTCAATCCGGAAGCTGCGCCGGGAGTTCCCGATCGGGACCGAGAGCATCACCGTGCTCAAGGACATCGACCTCGACATCCAGCCCGGCGAGATGCTCGCCATTATCGGCCAGTCGGGGTCGGGCAAGTCGACGCTGATGAACGTGCTCGGCTGCCTCGACAATGGGTGGACGGGCGACTATCGGCTGGCCGGCCGCGACATTGCCCGGCTGGCGCCCGACGAATTGGCCGAGCTCCGCCGCGAGCATTTCGGCTTCATCTTCCAGCGCTACCAGCTGCTGGCCGATCTCGACGCGCTCGAGAATGTCGAAGTGCCGGCGATCTATGCCGGGGCACGCAAGGAGGCGCGGCGCGAGCGGGCGTACCAACTGCTGGAGCGGCTGGGGCTCGCCGAGCGCCTGACGCACCGGCCGAATGCCCTGTCGGGCGGCCAGCAACAGCGGGTCAGCGTGGCGCGTGCCCTGATCAACGGCGGCGAAATCATCCTCGCGGACGAGCCGACCGGGGCGCTCGACTCGAAAAGCGGCAAGGAGCTGATGGCGCTGCTCAAGGAGCTCAACGCCGAAGGCCACACCATCATCATCGTGACGCACGATCCGACTGTCGCAGCGCAAGCCGACCGCGTGGTGGAACTGAGCGACGGGGTGATCATCGCCGACCGGCGGAAGGACGATGCGGCTGCGCCGGTGCAGAAGGCGGCCGAGACAATCCGGCGGATCCCACGTTGGCGCGAGGCGCTCGACCGGGTCGGCGAAGCGTTCCAGATGGCGCTCAGGGCGCTGTCGAGCCACCGGTTGCGCACCTTCCTCACCATGCTCGGCATCATTATCGGCATTGCCTCGGTGGTGTCGGTGGTGGCGCTGGGGCAAGGCAGCCAGCAGACGGTGCTGGACCGGATCAGCTCGATCGGCACCAATACCATCAACATCCTGCCCGGCACCAACGCGGCCGACCGGCGACGCGACGCGATCCGCACGCTGGTGCCGGCCGACGCGGCGGCGATTGCGGCGGAAACCTATGCCGACAGCGTCACCCCACAGGTCTCGAGCAACGGCCAGGCGCGCTATCGCAACGTCAGCGCCGCCGCGCAGATCCAGGGCGTCGGCTCCGACTATTTCCGGGTCAACAACCGCAGCTTCGTCGAAGGCGCGGCGTTCGATGAGACCAGCACCAGTGCGCTGGCGCAGGTGGCGGTGATCGACACCACGGCGCGCGACACGCTGTTCACCAATGGCGAGGATGCCGTCGGACAAGTGGTGCTGGTCGGCAATGTGCCGCTCAGGATCATCGGCGTGGTGGCGGCGAGCACCAACAATTTCGGCCCGCAATCGAACTCGATCAGCGTCTGGATGCCCTACACCACGGCGATGTCGCGGATCCTGGGGCAGAGCTGGCTTTCGACCATCACGGTGCGCGTCGCCGACAGCGCCGATGTCACCGAGGCGCAGGCGGAAATCCAGGCGCTGCTCGAGCAGCGGCATGGCACGGTGGATTTCAGCCTGCAGAACACCGACACGATCCGCGAGACCATCCAATCCACCTCGCAGACGCTGACCCTGCTGATCTCGGCCATTGCGGTGATCTCGCTGATCGTCGGCGGCATCGGGGTGATGAACATCATGCTGGTGTCGGTGCGTGAGCGGACCCGCGAGATCGGCGTACGCATGGCGGTCGGGGCACGGCAGGGCGATATCCTGCAGCAGTTCCTGATCGAAGCGGTGCTGGTCTGCCTGATCGGCGGCACGGTCGGCGTGCTGCTGTCGCTGGGGATCGGTTTCGGGGTCGAGAAGCTGGTGAGCGGGCTGAGCTTCATCTACTCGCCGACGACGATCGTGGCGGCGTTCGTGTCATCGAGCCTGATCGGCGTGCTGTTCGGCTTCATGCCGGCCCGCTCGGCGGCGCGGCTCGACCCGGTGGTGGCGCTGGCCAGCGAGTAAGGCGGTCGCAAAGCGCTCCGCTCACCAGATGCCGGGGATCCAGCGGAAGCGGACCCGGCGCATGTAGTCGGCATAGCCCTCGAGTTCCTCGCCGAGGGTCGCTTCCTCGGCGAGGGTGCGCAGGGCCAGGGCAACGGTGCAGATAGCGGCAGGGATGACCGCCACCAGCGAGCCGAGCGCCAGGGCCGTGCCGAGGCCCAGCGCCACGCCACCGATATAGCCGGGGTGGCGGATCACCGCGTAAGGGCCGGCATCGACGACCTTGTGGCCGCGATCGGTCTGGATGCGCACGGTGAGCTCGAAGTGCCGGTTGACGCCCTGCGCCCACGCGGTGAGCCAGAAGCCGGCGGCAAAGATCAGATATCCGAGCCATACCAGGCCGTCGGGCAGTTGCGACCAACCGAGGCGATAGTCGAGCCCGGCGACCGGCAGGATGGCCGCCATCGAGGTCAGCGTGACGGCGACGAAGGCGAGATCCCACGGTTTGCTGCCGGCCTGCGGTTTGCGCCGGACGACGAAGAGTTCAGGATCCACCCGCCAGATGTAGACGATCGCAATGAGGATCGCGGCGACGAAGATCGCGAGGTACCACCAAGCCCGGGCCCACTCGAGCGTGCCGGCGGGCAGGAACAGCAGCACCGCCATGACCAGCACGGTCACGCCGAGTGAGCCGAGCGCGCGGTACTCGTCGGAACCGAACCGGGGATGTGTGGCGTCGGACATGGGAGGCCTCCGCGGACAATGGGATTTTACTCCCGTTGCCATGACGGAGTCACGCGCGCCTAGTGCTGCTGCGAATGCTGCTCTTCGAACTCGTGCGGCTTGAAGTGGTAGTCGGCCGAGCAGAACTCGCAGACCACCTCGATCTCGCCGTCGACCACCATCTCCTGGCGCTCTTCAGCCGAGAAATTGTCGCGCAGCATGGCTTCGATCCGCTCGGCCGAACAGGTGCAGCGCTCCTCGAGGGCGATCGGCTCGAAGATACGGACGCCCGGCTCGTTGAACAGCCGGAACAGCAGGCGCTCGGCAGAAAGCTCGGGATCGGCCAGTTCGTCGTCGCCGACGGTCGAGAGATACGCCCGGGTGGTGGTCCACTTGTCGTCTTCGACGTAGTCCGGATCGGCGGTCTCGGGGTTGTCGAAATTGCCGTCGCCCGGCAGGTCCGGCATCACCGACTGGCCGTGCGGCGGCAGGAACTGCACCAGCGCGCCACCGGCGCGCCACTGCGGCCCACCGGCGCCACGTACCGAATGCTCGGCAACGGCGATACGCACCAGCGTAGGGATCTGCTCGGACTGCTGGAAATAGGCGTGTGCCACATCCTCGAGCGTGCCGCCATCGAGCGCCACGATGCCCTGGTAGCGCTCCATGTGGACACCCTGGTCGACGGTCATCGCCAGGTGCCCCTTGCCGAGCAGCTGGGCCGGCTTGGTCTCGCCACGCTCGATCGCCGTCATCACCGCATCGGCGTCGAAGCGGGCATAGCCGCGCAGCCCGTCCGGTGCGTCGAGATCGACGACGATCAGGTTCACCGGACCGTCGGTCTGGGTCTGCAGGATGAAACGCCCCTCGAATTTCAGCGACGAGCCGATGAGGGCGGCCAGCACCACGGCTTCGCCGAGCAGGCGCGCCACCGGTGCGGGGTAGTTGTGGCGGGTGAGGATCGCATCGAGCGCCGGGCCGAGGCGAACCACGCGGCCACGGCTGTCGAGGCCATCGAGGGTGAACGGCACCACGACATCGTCGCCCGATTCCGGGCGATCGAGGCCATAGGTGCTGAGCTCAGTCTGAGTCATCCAAAATCCGATCTCGCGGGAACAACCCCGGTCCTATCGGATCGGGGTCCCGCGCTGGTTCGTGTCGCGCATAAACAGTATCGCAGAACGCTAGATGTTCTGCCGGTCCTGACCCAGTGCCCAGCACAGGATCGCCTTCTGGGCGTGAAGCCGGTTCTCGGCTTCATCAAAGACCACCGATTGCGGCCCGTCTATGACCTCGTCGGTCACCTCGTCGCCGCGATGGGCCGGAAGGCAGTGCATGAACAGCGCGTCCTTGTTGGCCAAGCCCATCAATTGGGTATTCACCTGGTAGGGTTTCAAGGCCCGACGGCGCTCCGCGGCGTCGGTATCGCCCATCGACACCCAGGTGTCGGTGATGACGAGGTCGGCGCCACGCACCGCCTCCTCGGGATCCTCGATCAGCTTCACCGCCGCGCCGGCCTTCTTGATGTCGGCAAGCAGGTCTTTTTCCGGGGCATATTCCTCGGGAACGGCGATGGTGAGTTCGGCGCCGAACAGCTCGGCGGCGTTCACCCAGCTGGCCAGCACGTTGTTGCTGTCGCCGACCCAGGCGACCTTGGCGCCCTTGATGTTGCCGCGGTGCTCTTCGAAGGTCATCACGTCGGCCATCACCTGGCACGGATGGGCGCGACGGGTCAGGCCGTTGATCACCGGTACGGTGGCGGCCTCGGCCAGGTCGAGCAGATCCTGATGGGTGAGGATGCGGATCATGATCGCATCGACGTAGCGCGACATCACCTTGGCGGTGTCGGCGAGCGTCTCTTCGCGGCTCAGCTGCATTTCCTGGCCGGTGAGGAAAATCGTCTCGCCGCCGAGCTGGCGCATGCCGACATCGAAGCTGACGCGGGTACGGGTGGATTGGCGCTCGAAGATCATCGCCAGCACCTTGTCCTTGAGGAGCTGCGGTCGATCGCCTTTTTTCAGTCGGTCCTTGAGCTCGACGGCCTGGCTGAGCATGCCGCGCAGCGTCGTCGCATCGAAATCGTCGAGGTTGAGGAAGTGCCTAGGTGGGGTAGCGGTCATTTTGGGACCTCTCCTTTTCGGAACGCGCCGAGCGGGAGCTGCTGTCTCCCGCCCTTCAGATCGCGTGCCGTGAATGGGGTCAGGCTGTCGCCTTGCTGGGGGCCTCGGCCTCGATGGCCTCGAAGACGGCCGCGAGCTTGCCGACGGCTTCTTCGATATCGGCTTCGGTCACCACCAGCGGCGGCAACAGGCGCAGCACATTCTCATTGGCGGTCATGGCCAGCATATGGTGCTCGTCGCGCAGCCGCGCCGCCACGTCGCGCACCGGCGAAGCGATACGGATGCCGGCGAGCAGGCCCTTGCCGCGCAGCTCGAGCACCTGGCTCGGGAAGCGCTGCGCCAGCTGCTGCAGGTGCCAGTTGAGCCGCTGCCCCATCTTTTCGACATGGTCGAAGAAGCCGGGCGCCAGCATGCGATCGAGCACCGCGTTGCCCATGGCCGAGGCCAGGGGGTTGCCGCCATAGGTCGAGCCGTGCGTGCCGGGGATCATGGACTTCGCCACCTCGCCCTTGGCGAGGCAGGCGCCGAGCGGGAAGCCGGCGCCGATACCCTTGGCGACGGCCATGATATCGGGCTCGATACCGCTCCACTCATAGGCGAAGAACTTGCCGGTCCGCCCGTAACCGCACTGCACTTCATCGAGGATCAGCAGCATGCCGTGCTTGTCGCAAAGCGCGCGCAGGCCGCGCATGTATTCTGCGGTCATGGCGGTGACGCCGCCCTCGCCCTGTACCGGCTCGATCAGGATGGCGCAGGTCTTGGGAGTGATGGCGGCTTCCACGGCCTTCAGGTCGCCCGGCGCCAGGTGCTTGAAGCCCTGGAGCGGCGGGCCGAAGCCTTCGAGATAGTGTTCGTTGCCGGAGGCGGCGATCATGCCCATGGTGCGGCCATGGAACGAACCGGTGAAGGCGATGATCTCGTAGCGGTCCGTCTCACCCTTGGCCCAGAAATAGTGCCGGGCGGTCTTGACCGCGCACTCCACCGCCTCGGTGCCCGAATTGGTGAAGAAGCAGGCATCGGCGAAGGTATTCTCCACCAGCCGCTGGCCCAGCCGTTCCTGCTCGGGAATGGTGAAGGTATTGGCAGTATGCCAGACCTTCTCGGCTGCCGCCTTCAGCGCCGCCACCATGTGCGGGTCGCCATGGCCCAGCGCGTTGACCGCCACGCCGGCATGGAAATCGAGGTAGGACGTGCCGTCCTGCGCGAACAATCGCACGCCCTCGCCCCGCTCAAAAGCGAGGTCGGACCGGGCATACGTACCGTACAGCGCAGACATATTCGCACCCCTTTCATGGGCTCGTTTCGGGACTGTTGCAAAAGCCCCACAAAAACCAAAAACGCGCTGCGAAAATGCGGCGCGTTGCAGGCTCTCCATATGCCTTTGTGGAGTACTTAAGTCAACGGAAACGGGGCTTCGTGCCCTCAAGTGCCTGATTTGAAGCGGCTTCCGACCACCGCCAAATTGCAGACGCTTTTTCCCCGTGTAAAACGGCAGCGACTCTTGCACCGGATTCCGCGACCCGTGTAGTATCAAGGCATTGGGACACGATATCTCGTGTGGCGGACCCATCAGACCTACGATGCGTAGCGTATCGGGCTGTTGCTGAGGCAACGGCACGGCTGAGGAGTCTGTCAGAGTCCTGAATGGCGGTTTAGGAGCGGATAGTTGATGGGCTGGACTGAAGAACGCGTCGAGCTGCTCAAGAAACTTTGGCTTGAGGGGCTGAGCGCCAGTCAGATCGCGGGCGTATTGGGTGAAGGCGTTACCCGTAACGCGGTGATCGGCAAGGTGCATCGGCTGAAGCTCAGCGGCCGTGCCAAGCCGGCGACCTCGACCCCGCGGGTGCGCAGCGCCCCGCGTCCGGCAGCCCGCCGCGTTTCGTCGCCTGCCAGCGCCTCGCGGTCGAGCGGGCTGGGCACGGTGATGAAGACCCGCAACTCGATGAATGTCGGGAGCGGTGGCGGTGGTGGCGGCGCCATCCACGGGGCCACGGCGCTGAAGATGGAAGAGGAATTCGCGGTCGAGATGGAGATGGCGCCGCAGGCGGCCGAGCTCTTCATCCCGGTCGAGCAGCGGCTGACCCTGCTGCAGCTCAGCGAGCACACCTGCAAGTGGCCGATCGGCGACCCGCTGACCCCGGACTTCTACTTCTGCGGCCAGCACTCGAACGAGGGTAAGCCCTATTGCGAGTTCCATTCGCGCCGGGCCTACCACCAGATCGACAAGAAGAAGCGCTGAGCTTCACCGAGATTTTGCAGAGGCCGGGAGTGATCCCGGCCTTTGTCTTGGGGGACCGAGCACCCATGAGTATGGGGCCTGGATGGTTGGCGACGATCGTGGCCCTGCCTGCGCTGGGCGTGGTGCTGTGGTGTGCCATCCTGTGGCAGCGCCTTGGTCGTTTCGGCATTTCTCCCCTGCTGGCTGGGACGGCCCTTGCGCTGGCGGTGCATTTTGGCGTCTCCGGGCTCGACGCCTGGACGCAGTACACGGCTCAAGCAGAGGCCGGAGCGTTGCCGATGGCACTGCGTGACAGTGTCGTCCCCGGCTCTGCCCTGCGCCAGTTCCTCGCCGACCTGCCGTTCACGCTGGCCTGGCTATTGCTCGGAGCAGGCCCGGCATTTGCGTTGGTGATGCAGGGCGATGCGATGCTGAGATTCATCGCACTCGGACTGGCTGCTGCTGTTGCTGCGATGGTGCTGGTCAATCCGAACCTGGCGCTGGTCGAGCACCCTCTCAATGTGCTGGCGGTCGGGGCGGCCTTCCTCGTGGGTGGATGGTTGGCCCTCGTGGTCCGGCGGCGCTGGAAACGCTGTGTCGAATACGAGAAGCCGTCATGAGCACCACGACCTATCTGGCGCTGCTGCGCGGCATCAATGTCGGCGGCAAGAACAAGGTGCCGATGGCCGGGCTGAAGACGCTGCTGGAGGAGATCGGGCTCGAGGATGTCTCGACCTACATCGCCTCCGGGAATGCCATGTTCCGCTCCGGTCTTGCCGCGCCGACCATTGCGCGAAAGATCGAGGACGGGCTAACCGCGACGTTCAAGCTCGATGACGAACTGGTCAAGGTGCTGGTGCTTAGCCACGCGCAGCTGAAGGCGATCGTCGACCAGCGACCGAAGGGTTTCGGCGACGAACCCGACACCTACCACAGCGACGCGATCTTCCTGATGGACATCGACCGTGACGAGGCGTTCGCGGTGTTCAAGCCGCGCGACGGCGTCGACAGGTTGTGGCCCGGCGAGGGCATGATCTACTCGCAGCGGCTCAGCGCCGAGCGGACCAAGAGCCGGCTGAGCAAGATGATGGAGTCGCCGCTCTACAAATCGATGACCATCCGCAGCTGGCAAACGACGCTGAAACTGCTGGAGCTGCTGGAGGCTGGCGCGAAGGCATGACGCTGCCCAACTCAGGACGCGGTGGATTGCTGACCCCCACCCCTGTCCCCTCCCCCTAAACATGGGGAGGGAGACCAAAACTCCGGCATCGAGGTAGTCGTCTCCCTCCCCATGTTTAGGGGGAGGGATCAAGGGTGGGGGTCAACCCGCACCGGCTGTTCTATCGTAGCGCCGCCACCGCCGCCGCCAGCACCTCGTGCACGTCCTGCCGACTGCCATCCGGGCCGACAATCCGCAGCCGTTGCACGGAGTGTCCGTTGTAGAGGCTGACCATGAAATCCTCGACGCCGAGCTTGCCGTAGTCGGCAAGCGGCACCTCGACGGCCTCGATGACGAGCTCGATGCGGCCAGCGACGAGGTCGAAGACGGTAACAAGCGCCGGGTGCGCACCGGCCAAGCCGGCGCGAAACTCCAGTACATCGCCCGCCGGTTCGGCGCTCGCCGCGAACAGCCGGTCGGCATAGGCATCGACCAGATACGCAGCCAGCATCGCCTTCCGACGCGACAGCATGGCCTGGCGGGCGTCGGCGACCGCCGCCTCGAGATAGGCGAGGTGAGTGGCGAGCTCAGCCAAGGTGCTTATGGAAGAACTCCAGCGAGCGCACCGAGGCCTTGGTGCAGGACGCCTCGTCGAACTTCTCCGGCCGGTCGCTGTTACAGAAGCCGTGGTCGCCGTTGTAGACGTAGATGTCGGCTTCGGGGTGACGCGCCTTCAGTTGCTCGATCTGCTCGAGCGGGATGCCCTGGTCCTTGTCGCCATAGTGCATCTCGATCGGCACCCTTGGCGTCAGCTCGATGTAGTTCGGCACCCCACCGCCATAATAGCCCGAGGCAGCGCTGAGACCCGAGAGCTTGCTGGCGGCGATCCAGCTGACCCGGCCGCCGAAGCAGTAGCCGGTGACACCGACCTTGCCCGCCTCGGACGCGGCCTTGATGGCGGCCTCGACGTCGGTCATGGCCGTATCCATCGAGAACTTCTTCATCAGTTCGCCGACCACGGCGAAGTGATCCTGGGCGTAGTTCTCGCTCTCGAAGCCGTACTCGGCGCGATCGAACATCGCCGGGGCGATGGTCAGGTAGCCGTGCCGAGCCCAGCGGTCGGCGACACTGCGCACCCAGTTGCTGAGGCCCCAGACCTCCTGGATCAGCACCACGCCGCCGCGCGGCTTGCCGTCCGGCGTCGCGCGGTAGGCGTTGAGGACGAAACCGTCGGACGCAGTAAGTTTGATGCGTTCACCCATGGGGACCTCCGGGGTGCTGGAACTGAGGGCGTGAGCTTACGCCAATATCGGGGTAACGGGACCAGGCGCGTTGGGATGCAGCAGGCCTTCGGCCCTGAGCTCGGCCCACAGCGCATCGGGGATGGCCTTGCGATAGCCGGCAAGGTTGTCGTTGAACTCGGCGACGTTGGAGAAGCCGGGGATGATCGAGGTGATGGCGCTGTGGCCGAGCGGGAAGTTGAGCGCAGCACGGATCAGCGTGGTGCCGTGCTTGCTGCACAACTGCTCGATGCGCCGGGTCTTCTCGATCATCTCGGAGCTGGCCTGCGCGTAGTCATAGACCGCGTTGGGGATCGGGCCGGTGGCGAGGATGCCGCTGTTGAGCGGCGCGCCATCGACGATCGCCACGCCTTCGCGCTCGACCCGCGGCAGCAGCGTGTCGATCACCTGCTGATCGAGCAGGGTGTAGCGGTTGGCGAGAAGGAAGATATCGAAGCGGGCATGGTTCATCAGCTCGTCGATGATCTGCCACTCGTTGACCCCTGCCCCGATGGCCTTCACCGCGCCGGCTGCCCGGAGCTCTTCGAGCGCACGGATGCCGCCGCCCTCGAGCGCCTGCGCCATGGTCTCGGCGTGCCGCTCCTTCTGGCTGAAGGCGCCGATATCGTGAAGAAACAGGATGTCGATGCTCTCGAGCCCCAGCCGCTGCAGCGAGTTCTCGTAGCTGAGCATCACCCCGTCATAGCTGAAATCGAACTTCGGCCGGAACGGCATGGCGCGCGGGTCGCCATAGCGCTCCATCGAGAAGGCGCGATCAGGGATCAGCAGGCGGCCGACCTTGGTCGAGAGAACGTAGCTCACCCGCGGTTTGTCGCGCAGGAAATCGCCGATGCGGCGCTCCGACAAGCCGGCGCCGTAGAACGGAGCCGTGTCGAAATAGCGGATGCCAGCGTCCCAGGCGGCCTGCAGCACCTCGCGGGCGCCGGCGTCGGTGGGTGCGCGCTTCAGATCGCCCAGCGGCGCACCACCAAAGCCGATGCGGCTGATATCGAGGCCGGTGGCGCCGACCGGGCGGGAGGAGATCAGCGCGCCGCCCACAGCAGCCCCCGGTGCAGGATGGTCATGATCTCGGGCTTGTCGAGCTCGGCCGGCTTGTGGCCGAGCGCGGTGTAGAAGACGCGGCCGTGGCCATAAGCCGACTTGTAGACCACCGGCATCTCGGCGCCCTTTTTCCAGAAGGCGTGTTCGCCCGAGAAGGTGGTGGTCGCCAGCACCTCAACGGTGGGGTCGACATGCATGTAGTACTGCTCCGAGGTGTGCTCGAAGCTGGATATGCCGGCCATGATCGGATCATCGGTCGGCTTGGGGTCGACCCGGTAGCTGATGATGTCGCCGGGGTGCGTGGCGAAGGTACAGCCACCGAGGAAGCGCATCCTGGCGTTGCCGGGAAAGCTGGTGGCCAGCGCATGGTGGAAGCCGGCGAGCCCGGTGCCGGCCTCGATGGCGGCGCAGAAGCGGATGGAGTTCTCGCGGTCGAGTTCACCGCCGGTGATCTGCGGCACGATCAGGTCGTAGGAGCCGACATTGTCGCCGCCCAGTGCGGTGTAGTCGCCGGTGACATCGACCTTGAAACCCTCGCCTTCGAGGATTTCGCGCACGATATGCGCGCCCTTTTCAGGCTCGTGCAGCTCGAGCCCACCCCATACGACCAATGCTGTCTTCATCATCCTCATCCCTCACCGCAACCGGCCGTGGACCTGAACAAAAGCAGCGGGTTAAGGCAAGCGGGAATTGGTATGGTAGCTCTGTGCTCCCCGTCGAACGGCGCATTGTGCGCACGGCGCTTCCTGCCGAGTATCCCCCGACAACAAGAGGGGGATGTGCATGGCGACGAACGACTTTTCCTACCTGAGCGCGACCGAGGTGGCGCGACGCATCCGCAAGCGCGAGGTATCGCCGGTCGAGGTGATGGAGGCGACGATCGCGCGCATCGAGCAACGCAACCCGAGCCTCAACGCGCTGATCTATCTCGGCTTCGACGACGCTCGCCGCGAGGCAATGGCGGCCGAGGCGGCGGTGATGAGTGGTGCGGAGCTGCCGCCGCTGCATGGCGTGCCGGCAGCAATCAAGGACCTGTTCGACTTCAAGCCGGGGTGGCCGACGACGTTCGGCGGAGTGCGGGCGCTGAAACACAACATCGCGCAGTTCCACTGCCCGTTCGCCGAGCGGATCGAAAAAGGCGGCGCTATCCTCGTGGGCAAGACCAATGCGCCGGTGATGGGGTTGCGCGGGGTCACCGACAACTACCTGTTCGGGGCGACCAACAACCCCTTCGATACGACGCGCAACCCGGGCGGCTCGTCGGGCGGCAGCGCGGCGATCGTCGCCGACGGGTTGGTGTCGATCGCCGAGGGCACCGATGCCGGCGGCTCGATCCGCATTCCGGCAGCCTGGTGCGGGGTCTATGGCTACAAGCCGGCCTTTGGACGCGTGCCGGTGGTGATGCGGCCCAACGCCTTTGCCGGCGACCTGCCCTACGTGTTCGAGGGGCCGATTACCCGGACGGTGGAGGATGCGGCGCTGGCGATGAGCGTACTCGGCGGCTATGACCCGCGCGACCCGCTGAGCCTCGATGAGACGGTAGACTATCTCGGCGCCCTGAAGCAATCGATCAAGGGCTTCCGGATCGGCTACAGCCCCAATCTCGATGTCTTCCCGGTCGATCCGCGGGTGGCGGAGACGGTGCAGCGGGCGGTCGGGGCGTTCCGCGAAGCCGGGGCCGAGGTCGAGGAGATCAAGCTCGGCATCCGCTACTCGCAGCGGGAGCTCAGCGACCTGTGGCTGCGGCTGATGATGCCGTTGAACCTGGGGACACTCGAAGCAGTGAAGGCCGGAGGCCTCGACCTCCTCGCCGACCATCATGACGACTTCCCGCCGGAATACCTGCACTGGGTCGAGGGCTACGGGCAGAAGATGACCGCCGCCGACCTCCGTCGCGACCAGGCGATGCGCTCGGAAATCTACGACGCCTTCCAGGCGGCGTTCGCGACTTACGACCTGGTGATTACCCCGACGGTCGCCGCGCTGCCGGTAAAGAACGAAGCCGGCGGCAATACGCATGGGCCGCGCGAGGTCAACGGCGAAGCGGTCGACCAGGGGATCGGCTGGTGCCTCACCTACCCGCTCAACTTCACCGGACACCCGGCGGCGTCGATCCCGGCGGGGTTGGTAGATGGGCTGCCGGTGGGCATGCAGATCATCGGGCGGCATTATGCCGATGCGGATGTGCTGGCGGCCAGCGCGGCGTTCGAGCGGCTGCGGCCGTGGGCGGAGAGCTATCGGATCTGCGCCGAGCGGGTGATTTAGCGGGTTGGCAGATCAGCGCGGGGGGCACCCCCACCCTTGATCCCTCCCCACAAGGGAGAGGGAGACGCTTAGACCGAGACCCTGCAGCTATCGCCTGTGGGGAGGGCAGCAAAGCTTGTGAGCGAAGCGAACTAGCGTCGCTGGGTGGGGGTGGCCCAGCGCTCGATAGCTCAGTTCACCGCCGCGAAGCGCTCGTCAAATGCGTAGCCGGCGCCGCGGACGGTGCGGATCGGGTCGGCGTCGCGGTGGCGGTTGATGGCCTTGCGCAGGCGCCCGACATGCACGTCGACAGTTCGCTCGTCGACATAGACATCGTTGCCCCACACACCGTCGAGCAACTGCTCGCGGGAATAGACGCGGCCGGGGTGGCGCATCAGGTATTCGAGCAGGCGATATTCGGTGGGCCCCAGATGCACTTCGCGGCCGCCGCGACGGACGCGGTGGCTGGTGCGGTCGAGCTCGAGATCGCCGGCCTTCAGCACGGCGGTGACGAGCTGCGGGCTAGAGCGGCGGAGCAGCGCGTTAATGCGGGCCAGCAGCTCGGGGATCGAGAACGGCTTCACCACATAATCGTCGGCGCCGGTGGCAAGGCCGCGCACCCGCTCTTCTTCCTCGCCGCGCGCCGTGATCATGATGATCGGCGTACGGGCGGTTTCCTCGCGCGAGCGCCAGCGCCGGCAGAGCTCGATGCCCGAGAGGCCCGGGAGCATCCAGTCGAGCAGGATCAGGTCCGGCACGCCGTCGCGAATCCGCTCCACCGCCTCGTCGCCCGAGGCGGCGGTGGCGACCCGAAAACCTTCGGCTTCGAGGTTGTAGCGCAGCAGGACGGCCAGATCGGCTTCGTCTTCGACGATCAGGATGGTAGCGGACATCAGATCACCCCTAGAGCGCTTTCGGGAAAGTTGTACGACCTTCCAGTTCGAAAGCTCTGGAAATCAAAGGCTTGGAACACTGCGCCGCCCCCACGGAACGGCGCAGCAGGTTAGCGCGGCTGGCGCTGCTGTTCTTCGGCGCCAAGGTGGCGGCCAGTCTCGAGATAATAGGCGGCTTCGGCGATGTTGGTGGCGTGGTCGCCGACCCGCTCGAGGCTCTTGGTGCAGAACAGCAGGTGCGTGCACTGCGTGATGTTGCGCGGATCTTCCATCATGTAGGTGAGCAGCTCGCGGAACAGCGAGTTGTACATGGCGTCGACCTCGTCATCGCGGCTGCAGACCTCGACGGCCGCGGCGGAGTCGCGGTTGAGGTAGGCGTCGATGGCGCTCTTCAGCTGCCGCGCCACCAGCTCCTTCATGTGCTTGACGCCATTGTAGAATTTCGGCGCGAGCCCGAGGGACTCGATCTGCATGGCGCGCTTGGCCAGCTGCTTGGCCATATCGCCGGTGCGCTCGAGGTCGTTGGCGACCTGGATCGAAGTCACCACCATGCGCAGGTCCGCCGCCATCGGCTGGCGACGGGCGATGATCGACACGGCGGCATCGTTGATGCGCTGCTGCATGTCGTCGATCTTCTTGTCGAACAGGCGCACATCCTGGGCCTGCTTGTGATCGAGCTTCAGCAGGGCGACCGCCGACTCGGTGATGGCCTGTTCGACCATGCCGCCCATTTCGGAAATGGCCTTGTTGAGGTTGGTGAGTTCGTCCTCGTAGGAGGAAACGATGTGCTCGTTGAGCGATGCCATAATATCGATCCTCTTGGACGTCAGCCGATACGGCCGGTGATGTAGTCCTGCGTCTGCTTGTTCTTGGGGTTAGTGAAGATGTCTTCGGTCTTGCCTTCCTCGATGAGCTTACCGAGGTGGAAGAACGCCGTCTTCTGGCTGACGCGGGCGGCCTGCTGCATGGAGTGGGTAACGATGACGATGGTGAAATTCTCACGCAGCTCGTCGATCAACTCCTCGATCACCGCGGTGGCGATCGGATCGAGCGCCGAGCAGGGCTCGTCCATCAGCAGCACTTCGGGCTTGGTCGCGATGGCGCGGGCGATGCAGAGACGCTGCTGTTGACCGCCGGAGAGCCCGGTGCCCGGCTCCTGCAGACGGTCCTTCACTTCGTTCCACAGACCGGCGCGGCGCAGCGACGAGTGCACGATCTCGTCGAGATCGGCTTTGTTGCGGGCGATGCCGTGAATCTTGGGGCCGTAGGCGACGTTCTCGTAGATCGACTTGGGGAACGGGTTGGGCTTCTGGAACACCATGCCGACGCGGGCCCGCAGCTCCACCACGTCGATGGCGGGATCGTAGATATCATCGTGGTCGAGGGTGATCTTGCCGGTGACGCGGCAGCCGTCGATGGTGTCGTTCATGCGGTTGAGCGAGCGCAGGAAGGTCGACTTGCCGCAGCCCGACGGGCCGATCAGCGAGGTGACGTTGAACTGCTCGATCTTCAGGTCGACGTCGAACAGGGCCTGCTTTTCACCGTAGAACACGCCGACCTTTTCTCCCTGCATCTTGGGTGGGGCGTTGGGGCGCGAGACGGGAGCGGCAATGGTCGCGGCAGATTCGAGGGACATATCGGTCATCCAGGTCAGGGGTTACCAGCGGCGCTCGAAGCGGCGGCGGAGGAGAATGGCGGCGAGGTTCATCAGAGCGAGGAACAAGAGCAGCACCATGATGGCGCCCGAGGTGCGCTCGACGAAGGCGCGCTCGGCCTCGTTGGCCCACATGTAGATCTGCACCGGCAGGGCAGTCGCCGGATCGAGCGGCGTGGTCGGGCGGTCGGCGACGAAGGCCACCATGCCGATCAGCAGCAGCGGCGCGGTTTCACCGAGCGCGCGGGCGAGGCCGATAATGGTGCCGGTAAGAATCCCCGGGGTGGCGAGCGGCAGCACGTGATCGAACACCATCTGCATCCTGGAAGCGCCGATACCGAGCGCCGCCGAGCGGATCGAGGGCGGTACCGAGCGAAGCGCGGCGCGGGTGGCGATGATGATGGTGGGCAGCGTCATCAGGGTGAGCACCAGCCCGCCGACGATCGGCGCCGAACGCGGCAGGCCGAAGAAGTTGATGAACACTGCCAGCCCGAGCAGGCCGAAGACGATCGACGGCACGGCGGCGAGGTTGTTGATGTTCACCTCGATGAAGTCGGTGAAGCGGTTCTTCTTGGCGAACTCCTCGAGATAGATCGAGGCGGCAACGCCGATCGGAAGCGCGCAGAGCAGCACGATCGCCATCATGTAAAGCGAGCCGACGAGCGCCACGCCCAGACCGGCGGTCTCGGGACGGCTGGAGGCGCCGAAGGTGATGAGGCCCCAGTTGAACGGCGTCGAGACGGCGCCCTGCTGCTTGAGCTGATCGAGCCAGGCGACCTGCCGGTCGGAGACCTTGCGCTTGCTCTCAGGGACGGTGAGGTCGATCTGGCCCTTGTTGGCGCTGTCGATGTCAGCGGCAGCCAGCAGCGTCACGTTACGCGTGGTGCCGATCACCGAGGGATCGTTGACGACGATCTCGCGCAAGGTCGAGCGCGAACCGTCCGAGACGAACTTGGCGATGTCGCGCATCGCCGCCTTGTCGTCGGTGGCAACGCCGAGCGCCTTGGCGACGGCGTTGCGGGCAATCACCGGGTAGTTGGCGGAAACGAGGACACGCGGATTGGTGGCGCGCTCATTGTCCTTGTCGATGATCTCGGCGCTGAACTCGACCGGCACGGTGATCGAGGTCTGGACGAAGGCGGTGTAGCCCTTGCCGACGATCGAGACGAGCAGCACGGCGAGGAAGCCGAGACCGATGACAATGGCGGCGACGCCGTAGAGGCGGAACCGACGCTCGGCGGCGTGGCGGCGCTTCAGGCCGAAATCGCGGCGGGCCGGAGCCGCACTGGCCACGGCAGCGTGGGGCAAGGCTGCGTCGGTCATTCGTACTGCTCCCGATACTTGCGCACGATGTAGAGCGCATAGACGTTCATGCCGAGCGTCAGCGTGAAGAGGGTAAGGCCGAGGGCGAAGGCGACCAGGGTCTGCGGCGAGTTGAACTCGAGGTCGCCGGTGAGCTGGTTGACGATCTTGACCGTGATGGTGGTCATCGCCTCGAACGGGTTGAAGTTGATGCGGGCGGCGACGCCCGCGGCGAGCACCACGATCATGGTTTCGCCGATGGCGCGCGAGGCGGTGAGCAGCAGCGCGCCGACGATACCAGGCAAGGCCGCGGGGAGGATGACCTTGCGAATGGTCTCCGAGCGGGTGGCGCCGAGCGCCAGCGAACCGTCGCGCATGGCGCGGGGCACGGCGGTGATCACGTCATCGGAGAGCGAGGACACTACCGGGATCAGCATCACGCCCATGACGATGCCGGCGGTGAACACCGACTGCGCCTGGATGAAGGAGAAGCCACCGGCCAGCGCTGCCGAAAGGTCGCGGAAGAACGGCCCGAGCGTCACCACGGCAAAGATGCCGTAGACGATGGTGGGAATGCCGGCGAGCAGCTCGAGCAGCGGCTTCACCGTGGAGCGGACGCGATTGGAGGCATACTCACCCATGTAGACGGCAGCCATCAGGCCGACCGGCACGGCGAACAGCATGGAAACCAGCGCGATATAGAGCGTGCCCATGAGCAGCGGGATGAGGCCGAACTGGCCTTCGCTGCCGCTGGAGCCGGCCGCGGCGAAGCGCGGATCCCAAACGGTGCCAAAGAAGAAGGTGAGCGGATCGACTTCGGAGAAGAAGTGGATGGTCTCGCCCAGCATCGACAGGATGATGCCGACGGTGGTGAGGATGGCGACGGTGGAGGCGCCAAGCAGCGACCACAGCACGACGCGTTCGACCTGGTTGCGGGCCCTGAGGCGCAGCCGGATACGAGAGTAGGCGAAGGCGGCGCCGGCGAGCGACAGCAGCAGCGTCAGGCCCTGGCCGATCAGCTTGTGGACGCCGGCATCGGCATTCACCCCGGCGGCGAGCGGCACCATGTAGTCCTCGCCGCTGTCGGCGAGGGTGATGCCGGCGGACTTCGCCATGTCGCGCAGCGCGGCGTACGAGGTGGGTACGTTGGGGCCCGACAGGTCGAGCTGGGTCAGCGCGTTCGAGGCGTTGCGGACGATACCGATGGAAAGGCTGGCCGCCGCCGGATCGGCGATGTGGGCCGTAACCTCCGAACGGATGCGGCTGTCGAGCAGGCCGGCCGAGACCGAGCTGACGACGAGATAGACGAGGAGCGCCGGGACGGTGGCGAAGATGAAGGCGAGCCAGCCGTGGTAGGTGGGCAGGGAGTGCGGCACTTCCTTGGCCCGGTCGGTGCCGTCGCGCTGCACGCGGGCGCGTTGGGCGGCGAAGAAGTAGGCCAAGGCACCGATGGCCAGAACGATTGCAACTACCCAGCCTGCTGACATGACGCCTCACTTGCCCCGATTAGACCGCCCGCGGGCGGCAGACCCGCCCGAAAGCGGGGGACGGCGCGGACCCCAGGGGACCCGCGCCGACACGTCGTATTAGAGAGCCGTACCGGCTTCGAACTTGGCGCGGATTTCTTCGCGCTCGGCATCGGGAGCGGCGACCAGGCCGTACTGAGCGAGCGGCGAGTCCGGCCCGATCATGTCGTCGGAGATGAAGAAGTCGACATACTCCTTGAGACCCGGGATGACACCGATGTGCGCCTTCTTGACGTAGAAGAACAGCGGACGGGAAACCGGGTACTCACCCGACGAGATGGTGTCGGTCGAGGGAACCACGCCACCGACGGTCGCAACCTTCAGCTTGTCGGCGTTGTTCTCGTAGAAGGCGAGGCCGAACACGCCGACGCCGGTCTTGTTGCTGTCGATGCGGGCCAGGGTCTCAGTGTAGTCGCCATCGATGTCGACGGCCTTGCCGTCCTTGCGGATGGCGATGCAGGTCTTGGCGACGGCGTCGTCAGCCACGCCAGCGGCCTTCAGAGCATCCTTGTCGCAGCCGGCGTCGAGCAGCTTGGTCTCGAACACTTCGCGAGTGCCGTGCTTTTCGCCCGGAATGTAGGCGGCGATATCCCACTCAGGGAACGCCGGGTTCACTTCCGACCACTTGGTGTAGGGGTTGTCGACGAGCTTGCCGTCAACCACGACCTGGGCAGCGAGGGCCTTGTAGATGTCGGCGGGCTGGATAGCGAAATCCGGGCCGGCAATGTCGGTGGCGAAGACGATGCCGTCGTAGCCGATCTTGACTTCCTCGACGTCGGCGACGCCGTTGGCCTTGCAGGTCTCGAGCTCTTCGGCCTTGATCGGACGCGAGGAGTTGGCGATGTCGATCTTGTCTTCGCCGACGCCTTCACAGAACTGCTTGATGCCGGCGCCCGAACCACCGGACTCGACCACCGGGGTCTTGAAGTCCGGGAAGGCTTCGCCGAACGACTCGGCGACGATCTTGGCATAGGGGAGAACGGTGGACGAACCGGCGACCTGGACCTGGTCGCGCGCCGCGGCCACACCAAGGCCAGCGGCAAGCGCGATAACCGCGGCGCTCGCGAAAACTGCAATCTTCATGATGTTGTTCCCTTTCGGAAGGATCGGCCCTTTGGAGGCCAGTCGACGGTTCCGGTTCCTCCGGCCGCCCTGTCTGCAAGGCGGAACCTAGGGGCGTTGCCACAAGGTTTTATGACACTCCGATTGCATTTCTGTGACAGCCTAGATCGTTGATCCAGAAGCTTTATTTCCGACGATTGGGGATCCGGCCTGTGGAAAGGCCGGCGACTGTCATTTTCTGAGCAGCACGTCGACGCGGGTGCCCTGCCCCGGCTGGCTCTTGATCGAGAGCACGCCGTGATGGCGGGTGACGATGTGCTTGACGATGGCGAGGCCGAGCCCGGTGCCCTTCTTCTTGCGGCTGCTGTCGGCATCGACACGGTAGAACCGCTCGGTAAGCCGCGGCACGTGCTCGGCCGCCACGCCGACACCGTGATCGACCACCGAGACCATTGCATCAAAGCCACGCCGACCGGCATCGGAGGAGAGGGTGATATCGATGGTATCGCCATCGGCGCCATACTTGATGGCGTTGTCGATCAGGTTCTCGAACACCTCGTAGAGCTCGTCGCGGTCGCCGCTGACGATCACCGGCTCGTCCGGCGCCTGGACCCTGAGCTTGGTGCCCGAATCCTCAGCCAGCTTGTGCAGGCCCTCGGCCACCTCGCGCAGCAGCGCCCCCAGTTCGACCGGTGTGGTCGGACGCATGTGCTGGCGCATCTCGATGCGGCTCAGCGACAACAGATCCTCGATCAGCTTGGCCATGCGGGCGGCCTGGCCACGCATCAGGCCGAGAAAGCGCTCACGCGCCTCCTTGTCGTTGGCGGCGGGGCCGAGCAGGGTATCGATGAAGCCGACCAGCGAGGTCAGCGGGGTGCGCAGCTCGTGGCTGGCATTGGCGATGAAATCGGTGCGCAGCATCTCGAGGCGTTTCTCCTCGGTCTGGCTCTGCAAGGTGATGACCAGCACCCCGTCATTGAGCGGATCGCCGGCGGCAAGCGGCGCGACGGTCGCCTTGTACCAGGTCTCGGTGGGGACGGTCTGATGCAGCTCGATGGTCTGCGCGGCGCCCAGCCGCGCCGCCTCGATGGCGGCGAGCAGTTGCGGAAAGCGCATGGTGAAGGCGATCGGGCTGCCGGCGACGACACCGGGGAAATGGCGCACCGCGTGGCCGTTGAGGTGCACGATGACGCTGCGGCGGTCGATGACGATCGAGGGGTCCGGCAGCGCATCCGCAAAGTGCCGCACGGCATCGGCGAAGGCGAGCTCGGTGGTGCTGGCGCCGGGCGCGACGCCGGAGGCGGACTCACTGGTCTCAGGCACGATCGCGGCGATGCCGACGATGATGGCGTAGGCGAGAATATCGAGCCAGGGATCAATCAGGTTGAGCCCGGCCAACGTCATGAACACCAGGCCCATGGCGAGCAGCATCAACAGCCGGCCATAGAGCCGGGTCCTGACCGTATCGAGCCAGGTACTCCCCGTCGCCGAGCGCTGCGCTTCGTCCGCCATCGCACCTTCCTTGGAGCCCAGGGGACGATTCACCCCGGCTTGCCAGATGGGGGTGTTCATAGCACGGTTGTGACACCGTCATGACAGGCCACGGAGTTCGTTCATGTCCGACGCATTGGAGGGCTTCGACCTCGAAGACCCGGTGCTGCCCCGTTCGATCAAGAAGAAGGCATTGGAGTCGGGGGGCTTTCCCTATGACGAGAAGCTCGATTCGGACGTCTACGATACCGAAATGCTGCAGGTGCAGCGGCAACTGGCGCTGCTGCAGCACGACCAGGCCAAGACCGGCAAACGGATCGTGATCGTGTTCGAGGGGCGCGACGCAGCCGGCAAGGGCGGCTCGATCGCCAGCTACCTCGAGAACCTCAACCCCCGCTTCAACATGGCGGTGGCGTTGCCCAAGCCGTCGGACCGGGAGCGCACGCAGTGGTATTTCCAGCGCTATGTCGACTGGATGCCGGCGGCCGGCGAGCAGGTGCTGTTCGACCGCTCCTGGTACAACCGGGCGGGCGTCGAGCCGGTGATGGGGTTCTGCACGCCTGAACAGACCGAGCATTTTCTCGACGAGGTGCCGGACTTCGAAAAGATGCTGGTCAAGGACGGCATCCACCTGTTCAAATTCTGGCTCACCATCGGGCGCGAGATGCAGCTCAAGCGCTTCCACGACCGCCGGCACGATCCACTGAAAGTGTGGAAGCTCTCGCCCATCGACCTCGAGGCGCTGAAGCGTTTCGACGACTACACCAAGGCGCGCAACCGCATGCTCGAGGCGAGCCACACCGAGCATGCGCCGTGGCGGATCGTGTTCAACAACGACAAGAAGCGCGGGCGGCTGGGGATCATCCGTTCGGTGCTCCATGGCCTCGATTACGAGGGCAAGGACGACAAGCTGATCGGGGAGGTCGACGGCAAGATCGTCGTGGCGCCACAGGCGTTCATGAAGTCCCACAGCGAGATGTAGCGGGTGGATTGACCAGACGGTCAAAAACCCGTCAACTGCCTGTTAACGATCCGCTCGAGAGGGCCTCGCGCGGATCGAACAGCAGGGGCGAAGGCTTGGGGCTGAAAGGCTTGGGGGCCGGCACGTCCTACAGGGGTCAGTATGGTGGGCCACGAGGCCGGCGCGAGCCCAGAGGCAAGCGTCATTCCGCCAGTGCTGGTGTTCAATGCCGAAGGGCGCTCCCCCTTCGTGCTGGCCTGTGATCACGCCTCGAACCGATTTCCCGAACGCTTCGGCGATCTCGGCCTGACGCCGCATCAGCGGCTGATGCATATTGCCTGGGACCCCGGTGCGATGGCGGTGGCGCTGCAACTCAGCGAGCTGCTCGACGCGCCGCTGGTTGCCTCGACCGTCAGCCGGCTGGTGATCGACTGCAACCGCGACCATGACGCGCCCGACCTGATTCCCGTGGTGTCGGAGCGAACGGACATCCCGGGCAATAACGGGATCGGCGACAATGAGCGGGCGGAACGGATCGGCGCGTATCACACCCCGTTCCACGCCGCGCTGCAGGACGTGCTGGACCGGCGCAAGGCGGCCGGCATCGAGACGGTGCTGGTGACGGTGCATTCGTTCACCCCGGTCTACAAGGATGTGCCGCGGCCGTGGCCGATCGGACTGATCCACGGGCGGGACGATCGATTTACCGCGGCGCTGCGCGAGGCGCTGGCGGCCGACGAAGCCAGCCTCGATATCGGCTGGAACCAACCCTATTCGGCGCTCAACGGCGTCACTTACACCCTCGAACATCACGGTGACGGGCGCGGGCTCGAATCGACGATGATCGAGATCCGGCACAACGAAATCCTCGAACCAGAAGGGGTGAGCCTGTGGGCCACCCGACTGGCCCGCTGCCTCACTGCCGCGCTTGGGTCGCGTGGCGGGGCAACGGCTACATCACCGACTAGAACAGGTCAGTTCACAGGAGGGTTTGATGGCTGACATTCCGTCTAGTGCCACGGGCACGCAGGCGGGTGGTGTGAAATACGCCACCCGCGACAAAACCTACTTCGAAAAGCGCGGTCTGCAGCGCTATGCCGGCATCTGGTCGCTGTGGGCGCTTGGCGTCGGCGCGGTGATCTCGGGGCACTTCTCGGGCTGGAACTTCGGCTTTGCCACCGGCGGCTGGGGCGGCATGCTGGTGGCCGGCATCATCATCGCCATCATGTATCTGGGGCTGACGTTCTCGATCGCCGAGATGAGCCCGGCACTGCCGCATACCGGCGCCGCATACTCGTTCGCCCGCAGTTCGATGGGCCCCTGGGGCGGCTTCGTCACCGGCCTGTTCGAGAACGTCGAATACGTGCTGACGCCGGCCGTGATCTGCACGTTCATATCGGCCTATTTCGGCTCGATAACCGGGCTCGATACCTCGCTCTACCCAGTGTTATGGATCGTGTTCTACGCGATCTTCCTGGCGCTCAACATCTTCGGGGTGGCGCTGAGCTACAAGGTGACGCTGGCGGTAACGCTGATCTCGCTGGCAGGCTTGGCGTTCTTCTATATCAGCGCCTTCGGGCATATCGACTTCTCGCGCTGGGCGCTGAACATTGCGCCCGATGGCTCGGAGCTGCCGGAAGGCGGCGGCGAGTGGTTCCCCAAGGGCTTCGGCGGCGTGCTTGCCACCCTGCCCTTCGCGGTCTGGCTGTTCCTCGCCATCGAGCAGGTGCCGCTGGCAGCTGAAGAGTCGGTCGATCCCAAGCGCGACATGCCGCGCGGCATCATGCTGGGCTTTGCCACTCTGGCGCTCTCGGCCTTCCTCGTGGTGCTGCTCAACCCTTCGATCGCGGGAGTCGGCTCGTTCGCGCTGGGCTCATCGCTGGAGCCGGCGCTCGACGGCATCCGCGCCATGTTCCCCGATGTCGGTTGGGCCGCTTCGGCCTTCGGCGTCGTGGCGCTGATCGGCCTCGTCGCCTCGTTCCACACCATCCTCTATGCCCAGGGCCGGCAGGTCTACTCGCTGAGCCGCGCGGGCTATTTTCCGTCGGCGCTGTCGGAAACCCACGCCACCTACAAGACCCCGCATCTGGCGATGATCGCGGGCTCAGTGCTGGGGCTGGGCGTGATGCTGGTGATCTGGTTCGCCAATGGCGGCGGTGGGCCGGGCGAGACGCAGCTGGGTGACGACATCATCGGCTCCGTGCTGCTCAACATGGCCGTGTTCGGCGCGATGCTGAGCTACATCGCGCAGGCGGTGAGCTTCATCATCCTGAGGCGCAAGCTGCCCAATATCGAGCGGCCGTTCCGCAGCCCGGTGGGCGTGCCCGGCGCGGTGCTGACCATCATCATCGCGGCGGTGACGCTCGGCTACCAGATCCAGGATCCGAACTTCTTCAAGGGCGTGATCTGGGTGATCGTCTGGTGCGCCGTGGGCATCGTCTATTTCGGGCTGGTCGGCCGGCACAAGCTCATCCTCTCGCCCGAGGAAGAGTTCGCGCTGGAACACGCCAAGAAGTAGCAACAGCGGGGGCCGCGAGCGATCGCGGCCCCCTTCTCCAACGATAACAAGTCCACGAGTTCAGGGAGTGCACCCATGGCCGCCTATACGCTCGAGCAACTGAAGGCCGACGTGAAAGCCGGCACAATCGACACCGTGCTGGTGGCGTTTCCGGATATGCAGGGCCGGCTGATCGGCAAGCGCTTCCAGGCCGAGTTCTTCCTCGATGGGGCGATCGACGAGACGCATGGCTGCGACTACCTCTTGGCCAACGACATCGACATGGAACCGGTGCCGGGCTACGAGGCGGCGAACTGGGCCAAGGGTTACGGCGATTTCGTCATGAAGCCCGACCTCGGCACGCTGATGAAGGCGGCCTGGCTCGAAGGCACGGCGATCATTCTCGCCGACCTCGTCGACCATCACCATCACGAGCCGATCCCGCACAGCCCGCGCGCCATCCTCAAGGCGCAGCTGAAGCGCCTGGAAAAGCTGGGATTGACGGCGAACTTCGCCTCGGAGCTGGAGTTCTACCTGTTCGACGAGAGTTTCCGCTCGGCCTGGGACAAGGGCTACAGGAACCTCACCACCGCCGGCTACTACATCCAGGACTACCACATCTTCCAGACCACCAAGGAAGAAGGGGTGCTGCGCGCCATGCGGCGGCAGTTGCAGGCCTCCGGCATTCCGGTGGAGAATTCGAAGGGCGAATGGGGCCCGGGGCAGGAAGAACTCAACGTGCGCTATGCCGATGCGCTGACCATGGCGGACCGGCACGTGGTGATGAAGAACGCCATGAAGGAGATCGCGCATAACCACGGCAAGGCCATCACCTTCATGGCCAAGTGGGATTTCGGCCTCGCCGGCTCATCGAGCCACATCCACATGAGCCTCGCCAAAGGCGGCAAGAACGCCTTCATCGATACGAAGGACAAGCTCGGCATGTCCGACCTGATGAAGCATTTCATGCAGGGGCTGCTGACTTACGCAGGCGACATCACCTATTTCCTCGCGCCCTTCATCAACTCCTACAAGCGCTTCCAGGCCGGCACCTTCGCGCCGACCAAGGCGATCTGGTCGAGTGACAACCGCACGGCGGGCTTCCGGCTGTGCGGCGAGAATACCAAGGGGGTACGGGTGGAATGCCGGATCGGCGGAGCCGACCTCAACCCCTACCTCGCCTATGCAGCGCTGATCGCGGCCGGGCTGAAGGGAGTTGAGGACAAGCTGCCGCTGGAGCCGGCCTTTACCGGCGACGCCTATGTCGGCGAAAAGCTGCGCGAGGTGCACAAGACGCTCCGCGACGCAGTCACGGCGCTACAGAACTCGAGCATGCTGCGCGAGGCCTTCGGCGAGCCGGTAATCGGGCACTACGTGCACACCGGCAACTGGGAGCAGTTCGAGTATGACCGGCGCGTCACCGATTGGGAGTTGAAGCGCGGGTTCGAGCGCAGCTAGAACTCCCGGCACAACCACATAGGTGACAGATGACCGACAGGGTCCAGATCGTCTCGCCCATCGATGGGCGCGTGTATGCCGAGCGGAAGGTCGCCACCGGCGCCGAGATCGACGCGGCAGTAGCCAAGACTCGGCGGGCCCGCGAAGTCTGGGGCGAGGTGACGGTCAAGGAACGAGTGAAGTTCCTCGAACACTTCCTCGATGCGCTCCTCGCCAAGAACGACGAGATCGTGCCGGAACTGGCCTGGCAGATGGGCCGGCCGGTCCGCTACGGTGGCGAAAAGCGCGGCGTCGAAGAACGCTCGCGTTACATGATCAGCATCGCCGAGGAGAGCCTCCAGCCCTCGATGCGACCGGACAAGCCGGGGTTCGAGCGCTGGATCGCGCGCGAGCCGCTCGGCACGGTGATGGTGATCGCGCCATGGAACTATCCGTATCTCACGGCGATCAACACCATCGTCCCGGCGCTGATGGCGGGCAACGCGGTGCTCCTCAAGCATGCGTCGCAGACGCTGCTGGTGGGAGAGCGGTTTGCCGAGGCGTTCCAGGCGGCCGGGATGCCCGACGGGCTGTTCCAGAACCTGGTGCTGAACCATGCCGACACCGAAAAGCTGATCGGTTCGGGCAAGATCGACCACATCAACTTCACCGGGTCGGTGGAAGGCGGGCGGCGGATCGAGCGGGCGGCGGCAGGAACCTTTGCCACGCTGGGGCTGGAACTCGGCGGCAAGGACCCGGCCTATGTGCGCGAGGATGCCAACCTCAGCCACGCCGTGGAGAACCTGGTCGATGGTTCGTTCTTCAACTCGGGGCAGAGCTGCTGCGGCGTCGAGCGCATCTATGTGCATGCCGCAGTCTACGATCGCTTCGTCACCGATTTCGTCGAGAACGCCCGGGGCTGGACGCTCGGTAACCCGCTCGACGCCGACACGATGGTCGGCCCGATGGCGACACCGCGCTTTGCCGACCTGGTGCGCGGACAGACACTCGAAGCCCTGCGCAAGGGCGCCAAGGCGCACCTCAACACCAAGCACGACCTCGACGAGGAGAGTTCCCCCTACCTCGCCCCCGAAGTGCTGACCGGGGTCAACCACCAGATGGCGGTGATGCGGGAAGAGAGCTTCGGCCCGGTGGTCGGCATCATGAAGGTGCGCGACGACGCCGAGGCGATCGAGCTGATGAACGACAGCCCCTACGGGCTCACCGCTTCGATCTGGACCGAGGATCTCGCGGCAGCCGCGAAGATCGGCAGCAAGGTCGAGACCGGTACGGTGTTCGCCAATCGCTGCGACTACCTCGACCCGGCGCTGGTGTGGACCGGGGTCAAGGAAACCGGCAAGGGCGGCGCACTGAGCGAGATCGGCTATGCCAACCTGACGCAGCCCAAGAGCTATCACCTGAGGAGGGTGTAAGGCCCTGCCCCTCGTTGGGCCACCATTGGTGCATCCCACACCGGGTCATTCCCGCGGAAGCGGGAAACTCCGCCGGGGTTGCGAGACGTAAACAGAGTTTCCCGCTTTCGCGGGAATGACCCGGTGGAAAACCGGGCTATCGGGAGACCGGGAACATGACGACCAAGGCCAACTGGAACTATCCCACCGCGGTGAAATTCGGCGCCGGCCGTATTGCCGAACTGCCGGAGGCGCTGAAGACTGCCGGGATCGCTCGGCCGCTGCTGGTGACCGATGCGGGGCTGGTCAACCTGCCGGTGACGCAGAACACGCTGAAGCTGTTGCGCGACGCGGGGTTCGAGGTCGGGGTGTTTGCCGATGTGAAGCCCAACCCGATCTCGGCCAATGTCAACGCCGGCATCGAGGTGCTCAGGCGAGGCGGGCATGACGGGGTGATTGCCTTCGGTGGCGGTTCCGGCCTCGACACCGGCAAGGTCATCGCCTTCATGGCCGGGCAGACCCGACCGATGTGGGACTTCGAGGATATCGGCGACTGGTGGACCCGGGCCGACCCCAAGGGGATTTTCCCGATCGTCGCGGTGCCGACCACCGCCGGCACTGGCTCGGAAGTCGGCCGCGCCGGGGTGATCACCGATGAGACGACGCACACCAAGAAGGTGATCTTCCACCCCTTGATGATGCCCAAGGTAGTGATCGCCGACCCGGAGCTGACGGTGGGCATGCCTACCTTCATCACCGTGGGGACCGGGTTCGACGCCCTGGCGCACTGCCTCGAAGCCTATTGCGCGAGAGGCTATCACCCGCTGGCCGACGGCATTGCAGTGGAAGGGGTGCGGCTGGCGCTCGAGAACCTGCCCAGGGTGGTGGAGAACCCCAACGACATCGAGGCGCGCGGCCACCTGATGAGCGCGGCGGCAATGGGCGCGACAGCGTTCCAGAAGGGGCTGGGCGCCATCCACTCGCTGAGCCATCCGGTCGGGGCGCTCTATGACACCCATCACGGCATGACCAATGCAGTGTTCATGCCCTATGTGCTGGTGGCCAACCGCGATGCGATCGAGGCCAAGATCGCCCGACTTGCCGCCTATTGCGGGCTGTCGCCGAACTTCGACGCGTTCCTGCGCGCCATCAACGCGCTGCGCGCCAAGCTCAACGTTCCCAACACGCTGAAAGACTTCAAGGTGAGCGGCGAGAAACGCGACCTCATCGGCGAGATGGCGATCGTCGACCCGACGGCCGGCGGCAATCCGGTCGAGCTGACCAAAAAGCTGGCGCTGGAGATTTTCGATCGGGCGATGGAGGGGCGGCTGTAAGCCGTCCAGCCTAGAACGGGATGAACGTCACGCTCGCCCGGTTGCCGGAGAACTCGCGGTAGACGAACCGCCCCCTGACCTTCTCGGTGCTGCCGCCGAAGACCACACTGAGGTTGACCTTGCAGACGAACCCATTGCCGTCGGCCGAAATAGTGGTCGCGGTGAGCTTGGAGTTGTCGCCGAGGTACCTGGCGAAAGACTCGCCGTTCTCGGACTTCATGCTCTTAAGATTCGTCTTGATGTAGTCAATGACCCGAGGGTCCTCGCAGGGGGCCCTCGATACGCTCGCCGCACTGGCCGTTCCGCACCACAGTGCCGCGATAGCGATACCAATCAACAGTTTATGCATGCTGCGCTCCCCCAAGCAGGTGTGCAGAGGGCATCAAAACCCGGCGCTCGTCAACGGCTGCAGGGGGGTGACGACGATGATGGCGGCCACCCCTACCTGCAGGCACACGAGCGGAGATCAGCTCAACCGCCGCACCGCTTCCCTGGCGCCGTTCTCCAGCAGCGATTTCAGGTGGTTGGTGACCGTGTCGCGAAACACCGCAACCTGCGGGAGGTCGGCGCCGAACACCTCGGTTACGGCGAGGAGACCGTTTGCGAGCTGCACCGGATCGCGCCCTGCCCCGTCGGCGATCGCACGCAGCTTCGCGGCCAGCGGATCTTTCACTTCAATTGGCTGGCCGGCCTCGTCGATGCCGGTGACGTAGCGCATCCAGGCGGCGACCCCGAGTGCCAGGCGCGGGAACGGCTGCGTCGCCTTGAGGCGGTCACTTACGGTGCCGAGCAGACGCTGCGGCAGCTTTTGCGTACCGTCCATGGCGATCTGCCAGGTCCGGTGTTTGAGTGCCGGGTTGGCGAAGCGGGCCAGCAGCTGGTCGCGATAGGCCTCGAGCGTCGTGCGCGACATCGGCAGGGTCGGCATCGCCTCCTCGGTCATCAGCCCATGAATCAGCTTGTGAATACCGGCATCGGCGATGGCTTCGTTGACGTATTGATAGCCCGAGAGATAGCCGAGATAAGCCATGGTCGAGTGGCTGCCGTTGAGCATCCGGAGCTTCATCAGCTCGAACGGCTCGACATCTTCCACCAGTTCCGCGCCGACGGTTTCGAACGGCGGCCGGCCGGCCGGGAAATCGTCCTCGATCACCCACTGGGTGAAGGGCTCGGTCATGATCGGCCAGGCGTCGTCAAGGCCGGTGATCTCGGCGACGATGGCGCGGTCGGCATCGGTGGTGGCCGGCACGATCCGGTCGATCATGGTCGAGGGGAAGCTCACGCTCCGAACGTAGTCGGTGAAGCCCACCCCGAGACCGCGCAGCTCGGCGAAGCGACGCACGATGCGGCCGGCCGTCTTGCCGTTGGATGGGAGATTGTCGCAGCTCATTACCGTGAAGGGCGCCAGCCCGCGCTGCTGCCGCAGCGCCAGCGCCGCGACGATGATACCCGGGGCACTGATCGGCGTCTGCGGGTGAGAGAGGTCGTGGACAATGTCGGGGTGCTTCTCATCGAGCTCGCCGGTCGACGGGTCGTGGCAATAGCCCTTCTCGGTGACGGTCAGCGAGACGATGCGGATGGCCGGAGCGGCCATGGTCTCGATGAGCTCAGCGCGCTGAGTATTGGCATCGAGCACATCGAGAATCGAGCCGATGATGCGCGGCTTGGTGCCCGAGGCGTCGCGGATGGCAAGGCTGTAGAGAAAATCCTGCGGGGCCAGCGCGTCGCGGGTATCGGGTCGACGCAGCGAGGCGCCGACGATGCCCCAGCTGGGATTCCTGGCCAAGAGGCTGTCGACATAGACGGCCATGTGGGCGCGATGAAACGCGCCGATGCCGAGGTGAACAATGCCGGGCGTGACGGCCGACCTGTCGTAATCCATCACGTGAATGCCACGCGCCTGGATGGCGCCTGAACGGATTTCGGACATGGACAGACGTGGCATGCGGCGGTTCCTCCCGTAAGCAGACGCCCCCTCTAGCACGCTGTGCGCGATCATCCTCGCGGCGGATGGAGAGACGTACGTGCATCAATATCGGAGCATCTCGGGGACTGCCATACCAGGCGGTTGCATGGGCAAAATATCCCCGGCATAAGCATTGGGCAGTTGAGGGGAAGACGGCGTGACCAAACGGTTCGTGAGCATCGGCGAAGCCATGATCGAAATGTCTGGCGGCGAAGGCGGGATGTACCGCCTCGGCTATGCCGGCGATACGCTGAACACGGCCTGGTACGCCCGCGCCCTGCTCCCCGAGGGTTGGGACGTCGACTACGTTACCGCGCTTGGCGACGACATGTATTCGGGCGAGATGCGGGCCTTCATCGGCAAAGCCGGGATCGGCACCGAGCGGATCCAGACCATCGCCAACCGCCGCCCCGGGCTCTACATGATCCACCAGGAAAAGGGCGACCGGCACTTCACCTACTGGCGCGGGCAATCGGCGGCAAAACTTCTCGCCGACGACGTCGAAGCGCTGGAGGCGGCGGTTGTCGGCGCCGACACGGTGTATTTCTCGGGCATCTCGATGGCGATCCTCGCGCCGCGAGCCCGCGGCAAGCTGATGCACACCATCGTCAAGGCGCGCGATGCCGGGGCGACGGTGGTGTTCGACACCAATCTCAGGCCGGCGCTGTGGACGAGCCCGCGCATCATGGCATCGACCCTGACGGCGGCGGCAGCGATCGCCGATATCGTGTTGCCGACCCATACCGACGAGGCGCCACTGTTCGGCGACGCCTCGCCCGAAGCAACGGCTGAGCGCTACCTGAAGCTCGGGGCCCAGGAGGTGGTGGCCAAGGACGGAAGCAAACCGGCCTTCGTCGCCACCGCCGATGGTGTGCGCCAGTACGTGCCGGCGCCGAAAGCCGACAAGGTGGTCGACGCCACCGGCGCCGGCGACTCGTTCAACGGCGGTTATCTCAGCGGCCGAGCCCGCGGCCTGTCGCCGGTCGAAGCCGCCGAACGCGCCCACCGGGTGGCCGGCGTGGTGATCGGCCACAAAGGCGCGCTGGTGGATCCTGCATTGGTGCAGGATGCCTAGGCAGGCCTCTGCCGATTGTCGAGCGCGCTCTCGGCCAGCAGCCAGTCGCGAAACGCCCTGACCTTGCGCTGCCGCAGGGCGCTCTGCAGGTAGACGACGTAGTATTGCGAGCTCGCCTTGAGCTCGAGGCCGAACGGGCGGACCAGGCGTCCGGCGGCGAGGTCGGCGGAGACCAGGGTGCTACGCCCAAGCAACACCCCTTCGCCGTGCACGGCGGCATCGGTGGCATAGGTGGCAGAGTCGAAGCGAACACCGCTATTTGGGTTGATGTCGGTGACGCCGGCACGCTCGAGCCAGAGCTTCCAGTCGATCGGAAAGCCATCATGGATCAGTGTGTGATGCCTGAGGTCGGTCGGCTCGCGCAGCGGGTGCTCGCCGCCCAGCAATTCGGGGCTGCAGACCGGGAACACATCCACCTCGGAAAGCAGCTCCGACACCACACCCTCATAGTCGCCGGCGCCATAGCGGATGGCGATGTCGATGCCGTCGCGCACGAAGTCGGCGAGCAGTCCTGAGGTCGAGATGCGCACGTCGATATCGCGGTGGGCGCGATGGAAGCGGTAAAGCCGCGGCACCAGCCAGCGGCCGGCAAAGCCGTCCGAGGTGCTCACATTGAGCACGCCAGCCGGGCGCGGCGCGGCCACCGCCATGGTGGCGGTGCTGATGCGGTCGAGCGCCGCGGCGACCTCCGCAGCATAGGCGGCGCCCTCGGGCGTGAGGCTGACCGATCGGGTGCCGCGTTCGAACAGTTGTACCCCGAGCCGATCTTCGATGTTGCGGATGGCGCGGCTGATGGCGCCGTGAGTGAGATTCAGCTCAGCGGCGGCATTGGTGAAGCTCAGGTGCCGTGCCGCCGCATCGAAGGCGGGCAATGCAGAGAGCGGCGGGAGCTGGCGCGGCATGTTTGACCTGTGAGTTCTTCTCACAGATGGTGCAGCAATTCTCGTTTGTTGTCGAGGCGTGGATCGCCCAGGTTGGGGTCATGGAAACAGCGGTTTCCGGCAAACCTCAAGCGACTTACCAAGCAAACGAAGGGAACATCCTGTGAGCAACTATCACGCATATGCTGACGACTGCCACGCTGCCGCCCCGACCGGTTCGGACATACTCGCCCAGATCATCGCGGCGATGAGGCGCGTAGCGGTCGCGGCGATCTTGCCGCTGCGCCGGGCGTTGGAACGGCGCGCCACCGCTGAACGGGTGAGCGGCCTGCCCCCGCACCTCCTGGCCGACCTCGGCTACGAGCGCGATTGGGATGGCTCGGTCCATCCGTTCGGCCGCGACGACGCCTGACCCGCCCACCATCAAGGAGAAAAACAATGGCAAAGGTCTTTCCGCATCTCTGGTTCAACGACCAGGCCGAGGCCGCGATGGCGTTCTACACGTCGATCTTCAAGGATTCCGAAATGCTCGGACGCAGTGTGATGCCCGACCCGGAACTGTCGGTGGTGCGCTTCGCGCTTGCCGGCCAGCCGGTGGTGGCGCTCAACGCCAACTCGCCGGCGCACTACAACGAGTCGTTCTCGTTTCTCATCGAGACCGAAGACCAGGACGAGACCGACTACTACTGGAACGCACTGATCGCTGATGGCGGCAAGGAGCAGCCCTGTGGCTGGCTCACCGACAAGTTCGGAGTTTACTGGCAGGTCTCGCCGACGCGGCTGCTACAGCTGGTGGCCGACCCGGACCGCGAAAAGGCCGGGCGCGTGCTGCAGGCGATGTACCGAATGAAGAAGATCGTCATCGCCGACCTCGAGCGCGCCTATCGCGGCTGAGCCGCCCCCTCCTCTTCCAACATGATCTGAACGGAGAAACCCCATGGCACAGCTGATGGGCAGGAAAATCGTCGTCGTCGGAGGCAGCTCCGGCATTGGCCTGGGTGTCGCGGCAGCGGCGCTGGAGCGCGGCGCGGAACTGGTCCTGGTCGGCCGATCGCAGGACAAACTGCTCAGAGCGCAACAGATACTGGGCGGCAACGGCCGGGTGAACACCGTCACGGCCGACATGACGCGGGAAGCCGAGATTGCCGCCGCCTTCGCCGGCATCGGCGCCTTCGACCACCTGGTCTCGACCGCCGGCACGCCACCGCCAGGCGATCCGATCGGCGAGACGAATGCCGACGAGGTGCGGCGCTTCGTCGACGACAAGCTGATAGGCGCCGTGCTGGTGGCAAAGCATGCCGTGCGGACGCTAACGCCAGGCGGGTCGCTGACCTTTACCTCGGGCATCAACAAGGACCGGCCGCCGGTGCCCGGCGGCGCCGTGGTGTCGGCCATCGCCGGTTCGTTCAGCTATTTCGCCCGGGCGCTGGCGCTGGAACTGGCGCCCAGCCGGGTGAACATCGTCTCGCCCGGCTGGGTCGATACGCCGATGTTCGACGAACTCGTCGGCGAAGCGAAGGCCGGCTATTTCGAGGCGATGGCCGCCCGCTTGCCGATCGGTCGGATCGCCGCGCCGACCGACGTGGCGCCGGCCTACCTCTACGCCATGGAAAGCGAGTTCATGACCGGCGAGACCATCCACATCGATGGCGGGCAGCGGCTCATCTGACGTCGGGAGAAGCGGCTGATCCTCTGAGGTGAAGGCTGAGGACAAGGGGGACCAGCAGCCCGTAAAGCCCGACGACGGAAAGCCAGATGGCGCCGGGCCAGTAGTCACGGAAGACGAAGTAGAGGCTCGAGAATACGAGCGGCGCGGCGATGGAGGCGAGGCTCACGGCCGAGGCAAGCACGCCCTGGAACTGGCCCTGCTGGCTCTCATCGACCTGCCGGGTGGCGAGCGACTGCAACGCCGGCGCGCCGATACCGCCCAGTGCGAAGACCGGCATGATGGCGAAGATCAGCCAGCTCTGGGTGGCCAAGGCCATGACGGCGAGCGCCAGGCAGGCCCCGGCTATGCCGGTGAGGACGGCGCCGCGCTCACCCAAGAGCTTCACCGCCGGCCCGGGCAGGAAGGCCTGCGCCAGGGTCTGGCACACGCCGAAGGCGCCGAGCGACAGACCGATCCACAGGCCGTTCCATTGAAAGGTGTCGGCGCCCCACAGGGCCCAGCAGGTGCCGTAGACCTCGCCGGTGGCGGCGAAGGCGAAGAAGATGAAGATCATCGGCCGCAGAGTTTTGATCGACAGGGCCCAGCGCAGCGAGCGGAGCGGATTGAGCGCGCCGAGATCGAGCTTCGCACGGCTCGGGGTGCGCGACTCGGGCAGCACCAGAAAGGCGAGCAGCAGGTTGCCGGCATTCAGCACCGCCGCAGCGATGAAGGGCAGCCGCAGCCAGTAGTCAGCCAAGGCGCCGCCGAGCACCGGGCCGATGATGAAGCCGATGCCGAACATGGCGTTGAGCAGGCCGAAGCGCCGCGCCCGCGTCTCTTCAGGCGAGATGTCGGTGACATAGGCCGTGGCGACCGAGACATTGGCGCTGGTCAGCCCGGCAATGGCGCGGCCAAGCAACAGCAACCAGATGTTCGGCGCCAAGGCGAGGAACAGGTAGTTGATGGCGGCGCCACCGAGCGAAATCAGCAGCACCGGGCGGCGGCCGAGCCGATCGCTGAGGGCGCCGAGGATCGGCGCAAAGACGAACTGCATGACGGCATAGAGCGCGGTCATGATGCCGATATAGGCGGCGACGTTTTCAGCGCCGGTCACCTCGGCAAGCAATGAAGGCAGGATGGGGAAAATGAGGCCGATGCCGACGGCATCGAGAATAATGGCGGTGTAGATGACGGTGAGGGATCTCTGCATGGCAAGCTTGCTCCACGCACAGCAGGCAGGCGCCAGGAGGCGACAAAAGCTGCGCGATCATGCCCGACAATGCGGGCGACTGGGGTTCTGGGAGACGCTGACCAGGTCATGCGAGGCATGAACTGGCGTGTGCTTGACCACCTGGACGACTATTCGTCCACCTGTTTACTCCGCCACTGAGCGGATCAAGGGAGGCGGTCGCTTTTCGCGACGCAGGAGAAATATGCCTCGCCGGCCGGCGCCGCAAGTGCGTTCGGCGATTCGGCCCGATGCACGGACGGCATGACTGGTCGTCCGAGGCGACGAGGTCCTAAGCGCGGGAGCGGACGGCCAGCGCCGCGGTGGCGACCTCGCGCTCCAGCGCCGGTGGATAGGGATGAAGCCCCGCCGCAGTGCCGGTGGCGCCGTCGGTGAGCAACCAGAGCAGCCCGCGGATCATGACGCTGGAGAACGGATCGAAGCTCGCTGAGCCGGCGAGGTTACCGGTGAAGGCGATGTTGATCAGGCTGCCGCGATTGAGCAGGAACAGCGAACGACCGCCGAGGGCGTAGCGCTCGATATGGGCCCTCATGTTGCGGTGCTCATGCCGATTGAGCCAATCGACATCGATCTCGCGATTGGAGTGTCCGACATTGAACACCACGGCGCCATCGCGACAAAGGCTCAGTTCGCTTGCTCCGAGCACGCCGTCGCGGCCGGTCGCCGTGACAATGACATCGGCATCGGCCACCGCCCCTGCCAGGGGCAGGGTGCAACAGCCGAAATGCATGGCCTCGAGCTGGCGGACCGGATCCCGTTCGGCGACCGTGACGATGGCGCCAAGCGCGCGCGCCCGTTCGGCGACGCCGCGGCCGACCGGACCAAAGCCGACCACGAGCACCCGGCAGCCGAACAGCGACAGGCCGGTGATGCTGCCGAAGGCCGGCCAGGTCTCCTCGCCGACGTGAAAACGATTGTGGATCGCATCCTTGAGGGCGATGCCGTTCCAGTCGAACACCGGGAAATTGAGCTGCAGCGGCCGAATGCGATGGAGGCCCGTGGTCGTCGCCTCCAGTGCGCCCGCAACCGGCGTGCCGGCGCGAGTGGCGGCCTCGATAAGCTCGCCCCCCATATCGCAGATAGCGTCCAGCGGGCCGCTGGCGAAGCGGCGCAGCGTCTCGTCATAGAGGACGCGCGGCTCGCGACGCCCGTCAAACACCTCAACGCCCTGCCCGGTGAGATAATCGACGACGCGGGGATCGGTGCTGTCAGGGTTGCAGCCGCCGACACGGACGGACACCCCGGCCTCGACGAAGGGCATCAGCGTCAGAATGGTATCGGGAAGCAGATGCATCCAGCAGGCGAGGCGCCGACCGGACAGGTCGGTACGGCGAACCTCCGCGCCAAAGCGTTCGCTGATCGGATGAGTGAAGCGAAGCCATTCGAGCGCCGCTTCGATCTCGGCAGTCGCCATCCGGTCCGCAGACATGAGGTCACCTCACTGGTCAGCCGGGCGTTGGAGCCCTCAGGATCTTTTCCATCGCCTTACCCTTGGCGAGCTCGTCGATAAGTTTGTCCATGTAGCGGATCTCGCGCATCATCGGCTCTTCGATGGTCTCGACGCGAACGCCGCACACCACCCCGGTGATCAGCGAGCGCGCCGGGTTGAGCCGTGGCGCCGAGTTGAAGAAGGCTTCGAGGTTGCTGCCCTTCACCATTTCGGCCTCGAGTGACTGCTGCGTGTGGCCGGTCAGCCAGCGGAGAATCTCGTCGACCTCGGCCCTGCTCCGTCCCTTGCTCTCCGCCTTGGCGATGTAGAGCGGATAGATCTTGCCGATGTTGTAGGCGTAGACCCGATCCCTGACCTTGTCCGTCGCTTCCCGCATCTCACCCCCTATCTGGCCTCGATGACCAACCGGATGCCGAGGATGCCGATAAAGGCGGCGGCAGCGCGATCGACCCAGAGCTTGGCGCTCAGATACAACGCTCGCGGCCTTGCGGCCGAGAAGGCGACGGCGACGATGCTGTACCACAGCGTTTCCTGCAGGAAGATCAGCGGCGGCAGGGCCCAGTAGAGCCAGGGCTCGGGACTGGCCGGCAGCAGCGCCGCGAACACCGCGCCGAACACCGCGACGATCTTGGGGTTACTGAGCTGGGTGAGAAGACCGAAGGTGAAGGCCTTCCGCGGATCGGCGGCAGGCGCGGCGCCGGTCTCGACGGTGATGGGATCGGCGGCGTGGCTCCAGATCTTCCAGGCGAGATAAACGAGGTAGAGGCCGCCGGCGACCTTCAATGCGGTAAACAACAGGCCGCCATCCTGCATCAGGGTGCGCAACCCGAGCACCGCGAGGGCACCGTAGAGCATGGCCCCTACCCCCATGCCGAGCGCCGCGGCCAGCCCTTCGGTGCGCGACTGGGCGACGGCGGTGCGGACCACGAAGACGAAGCTCGGGCCCGGGCTGATGGCGCCGAGCAGCAGGGCGCCAAGGATGGCAAAGAGGGGCAGGAAATGGTCCATGGGAGCCTCCGGATCAGCTGGGAGGCTAGCGCGGCACGATGGCGGTGATCAACTGCCGGGCGACCTCCCCCGCTCGGCGTGGACGCGCCGGAGCGGGGGCCAGTTCGAGGGCCGGTGGCCAGTTACATCTTCTCGACCTTGGCCGGTTCGCGGCTGATGATCTCGCGATCGCAGGCGTCGTAGGTGATGTAATAGGCGACGTACTCGTGGTCGTAGTTCTTCTTCTTGGCGGAGAACAGATAGATGCCTTCCTCGGCTTCCTTCTCCAGCTTCTCGATGTTCTTGTAGTTGCGCTTCTTGAGGTACTTGATCGCCTGCTTGACGGTCTGGCAATCGTACTCGTCGTAGTGCTGCTCTTCGTAGACCGGCTTCAGTTCGCCGGCCATGACGGCAGGCGAGCCGGAAACAGCGACCAGCGAAAGGGCAAGGGCAGCGAAGGTCGGGCGGGCAAAGCTATTGAGACGTGCGAACATTCAGTCCACTCCATTTGGGGCAGGCACCGATTGCCTGCGGGTGAGAGAGGACTAGCGGGTCGAGGCTGAACCGGCCTGTACCCACCGGTTCAGTCGGCATTCATAAGTCGTATTATGATTTTTCAGACCACTTTGCGGTCAGAACATGCCGTCGCCGGAGTTGATGTACTCAAGCTCCTCGGGCGTGGAGCTGCGGCCGAGGGCGGCGTTGCGGCGCGGATAGCGGCCGAAACGGGCGATGCAGTCGCGATGCATGATCTCGTATTTCAGGGTGCCCTCGTCGCCGAGCGCCGTGAACAGGCGAATGGCCTCGTCATGCACCTCGAGATTCTCGGAATGCATGTAGGGCATGTAGAAGAACATGCGGCGGCGCGGCTCGACTCGCAGGTCGTCGCCGGTTGCCACCGCCTCCTGCGCCAACCGCAGTGCCATGGCATCGGAGGCAAAGGCCTCGGGGCGCTGCCGATGCAGCTGCCGGCAGAACTGATCGAGCACGATGATCTCGGCGAGGCGACCCGACGGCGAGGTGCGCCACCAGGCGGCGCCGCCCCGCGCCACGGCGGCGTAGGTTGCGGTGAAGCGCTCGGCGAGCACGGCATCGAACTCGGGCTTGCCGCCGAACCAATCCGCCTCGCCGTGCTCGACGAACCAGAAATTCAGGATGTCATCGGGGGAGGTCATGCTGATGTCTCCGGTTCACGCTTCATTTCCCATGGACCCGGCATGATGTCACCGGCCGCACGGCGCTGGGGTATGTGGGGCGACAGCGAGGAGAATTCTATGCGGCTGGTGAAACTCGATACGCCCGATGGCATCATCTACGTCAACCCCGAGCATGTGGTGGCGGTGGTGAAGGGGTTGCGCGATACCAAGATCGATACGGTGTCGGGCGTGCACGTGGTGAAGGACCCGCCCGAGGTGGTGGCGCGGTTGCTGGGCATGGAAGAAATCGAACTCGATGTGACGCCCCGGATGATCAACCGGGGCTAACCGGGCTCAGCGCAACTGCTCGAACTGAGCGTGGGGCCACCCCCACGCTCCGGCGACACCTAGACCGTCACGATCGCCTTGATGACACCGGTTCGGTCGTGGGCCCAGACCGGCATGTCCTCAGGCACCCTGTCCATGGTGGTGGCGTGGGTCGCGAGCCTGTCGGTGGGCACCTTGCCCTGCCGGATCGACTCCATGACATGCTCGAAATCGGCACGGATGGCGTTGCGGGACGCGCGGATGGTGAGTTCGCGGCGATGTACCTCGCTGTCGGGGAACACCAGGTCGCCCTTGATCACTCCGACCAGAGTATAGCTGCCGCCATTGCGGAGGTGGAACAGTGAGGCGTTCATCGCCTTGATCGAACCGGTGGAATCGAACACCGCGTCGAAGCCGCTGGATTTGATCGCGGTGAACTCGCCGCCCTCCAGCTCGGAAGGCGAGAAGGTGCGGAAACCGAGCGCGCGGGTTGCGGCGATCTTGTCCGGCGCGGCATCGATGACGGTGACATCGGCGCCGGCGATTTTGGCAAAGAACGCGACGCCCAACCCGATCGGGCCCGAGCCGACGACGAGGGCGCGCGTGCCGGGCTTCAGCTCAGCGGTACGGCGAATGGCATGGGCGCCGATGGCGAGGAACTCGACCATCGCCGCATCGCGGAGGCTGAGCCCGTCGGCCTTGTAAAGGTTGCCCGCCGGCATGACGATCTCTTCGGCCATGCCGCCGGGCGCATGCACGCCGATGACCTTGAGCGTCTCGCAGCAATTGGCGCGGCCCTCGAGGCAAGCCGGGCAATGGCCGCAGTTGAGATAAGGGTTGATCACCACCGGATCGCCGGCGGCGAAAGCCTCGCCGTTGGGGTCGACGACGACGCCGCTCAACTCGTGGCCGATGACGCGAGGGTATTCGAAGTAGGGAAAGTTGCCTTCGAAGATGTGGTAGTCGGTGCCGCAGATGCCGATGTGGCGAATGGCGACGCGGACCCAGCCGGGCCGCAGCTCCGGGCGGTCGATGTCGATCAGCGCCAGCTGTTCGGGCGCGGTGCAGGATATGGCTCGCATGGGGTCTCCTCTTGAGGAGGATCATAGCGGTGCGTGGCTTCACCACAAGCACCCGGCAGGCTACAACCCCCCGCGTCTTTAGTGGGGTATTTCAGCGTGAATTTCGCGAGCGATAACTGGGCCGGGGCGACGCCGGAGGTGATGGCGGCGCTGGCACGGCACAATGATGGGTATTCGCCGGCCTATGGCGGGGACCCGCTCAGCCTCGGCGTCAAGGAGCGGTTCTCGAGACTGTTCGAGCGCGAAGTCGAAGTGTGGTTCACGGCGACCGGAACGGCGTCGAACTCGCTCGGCCTGGCCGCGCTGAGCCGGCCGGGCGGCGTGGTGTTCTGCGGTGAAGATGCGCATATTCATACCGATGAAAGCGGCGCCACCGAGTTCCAGTCGGGCGGCATGAAGCTGGCGCCGGTCGCGAGCCCGCTCGGACTGATCGATCCGCAGGCCCTGGTGGCGGCGCTCGGCAAGCACTCGCCCGGCGGGCGCAGCGTGCCGGTGGCGCTCAGCCTCACCAACGCGACCGAGTGGGGCACCGTCTATTCGGTCGCGCAGGTGGCCGAGCTGGCGACGATCGCGCGCGATGCTGGGCTGAAGGTGCACATGGATGGGGCCCGCTTCGGCAATGCCGTGGCGGCGCTCGGGGTCACGCCGGCCGAGCTGACCTGGAAAGCCGGCGTGGACCTCCTGTCGTTCGGGGCCACCAAGAACGGCTGCTGGGCGGCCGAGGCGATCGTGGTGTTCACGCCAGGGCTGCTGGGGGATTTCGAGCCGCGGCGGCAGCGGGCCGGTCATACTTTCTCCAAGGCGCGGTTCGTTGCAGCACAGTTCGAGGGCTATCTCGAGGATGGCAACTGGCTGCGTCGTGCCGGCCACGCCAATGCCATGTCGGACCAGTTGCGCGCCGGGATCCGGGCCAGCGGCGTGGCGCGGCTCGGCTGGGAGAACACTGCGAACGAGGTGTTCGCGGTGATTTCGAAAGCGGCCCTGGGGCGCGTACGCGCGGCCGGTGGTGCGGCGCATGAGTGGCCGAGCGAGGGGCTCACGGCGGACGAGGTGCAGGTGCGACTGGTGACGAGCTGGGCGACGACCGAGGCGGATGTCGACGGGTTTCTGGGGTTACTTTAGGGCTGACTATCGCTGAGCTGGTGCGAGCCGCCCCCCACCCTTAATCCCTCCCCGCAAGGGGGAGGGAGACGATAGAAGCGCGATATCAGTGTGAGGGTCTCCCTCCCCCTTGCGGGGAGGGGACAGGGGTGGGGGGCAGCCCGCACCGGCGGTGGCGGTTAGCCCACCACGACCTTCACCAGATTGCCGGCCGGATCGCGTGTTTCGATCCCCTCGTTGCTATCGGTGTAACCCGCCCCGATCGCGCCCAATCGAGCCTTCACCGCCTCCAGCGTCGCCTGATCCGGCACCGCAACGTGGAACCAACGCAGCCCCGCCGACCCCTTCGGCGCCTGGGCGGCGTTCGGGCCGGACCAGATGTTGAACGCGATAGTGTGCGGCGGATAGTCGAGCCCGAGGTCGCCCATGCCGAAGCGGCGCATGATGAACAGGCCGCCGAAGCCAAGCCCGTCGCGGTAGTAGCGCATCGCCTGCTCGAGATCGTTGACGTGCAGGTGGATGTGGCCGATGCGGGTACCCTCCGGCATCAGCGGCGGAACGGCGTTGATGTCATCGAGCTCGGCGAGCAGGTCATCGACGTCGATCGCCTCGCGACCGGAGTGCGGCGAACCGTCGACGGTCTTGACGTAGAAGCCGTCCTCACCGTCGCCGATGGTGCCACGCCACGGCGTCTCGAAGGTGATCTCGATGCCGTTATTGTCGTAGTCCCACAGGTAGATCGCCTCGGAGACGAGGTGATCGGTGGGCGAAATACGGACGCGGCGCATCAGGGCGCGCACCACCATTTCGGCTAGCGCCTTGCGGGTCGGGACGTGCACGGCCACGTGGTAGAGGCCGAGCGAACGATCGGGAAATGGGCTTGTGGCACCCAGTTCGAGGGTGATCAATTCGCGGCCGCCGGCCCCGAGGTGCAAGGCCTCGGCATCCTCGGAAATGAGTTCAAGGCCGACCACGTCGCGCCACACGGCCAGCGCCTTGTCGCGGTCGCTGACACCGATGCGGACGGCGCCGAGATGGGTGGTGAGCGGCAGGGTGGGAGCGGAGCGGACCGCGGCCTGGGATTCGACAGTGATCATGATGGGGTCTCGCAACGAGGTTGGGTTGACCCTGATATGGCCGAGGCCGACGGGCAAGCCAATGCTGTCGCTAGGGCAGACAGTCGATACATTTTTGCGCGAATGAGACCGGTCAGGGAGGCGATTACCACCGCTGTGGAGGCGATCGCTGTCTCCCACAAGGGGAGAAGGCACTAACTGCGCAGCCGGTACTCAAAACGCGACCACCACCCCCATCCCCGTTTGGGGATGGATGGTGGGGAGGGAGTGGTGGCCGTACTGCTGCCGGAGTGGCGCCGAGGTCAGGTGGCGACGGTGCGGCGGCGGTATTCGCTGGCGGCGTAGACGAGGAGCGCGGCGACGATCAGGCCGCCAACCAGTTGCGCCCAGTCGATGGTCGCAAGAAAGCGCGAGATCATCACCGAGGCATTGAACGCGGCATCGGCGAAGATGGCCTTTTCGAGGTGCATATTGTCAGCTCCGAACTTCAGCCGGTCGCTCAGGTAGTTGAGGAAGTAGCCGGCGCGCGGGCCCGTGTCGTTGAAGATCAGGTTCTCGGCGAGCCCGATCAGCCCGGGGATCAGGAAGGCGAGCGGGATCGACCAGCGGCGGAACACCGTCGAAAGCGCGCCGACCCAGGCGAAGAACGGGGCATACCAGAGCAGCGCCGTCACGAGGCAGGTCAGCGCGAACAGGGCGATCTGGAAACCCGAGGAGAGGAAGTCGAAGATGCCGGGAACGCCGAGCCTTGGCAGGATCATCGCGGTGATCATGGTGACCACGTAGATCAGGATGCCGGTGATCAGGTAGGCGGCAAAGATCAGCGCCGGGAAGATGGTCATGCCGGCGAGAGACTTCGAGGCCAGCACCTTGAAATCGGTGAGCGGCATCGACTTCCAGAACAGCATGGCGTTGTTCCGCCGGTCGGCGCTGAAGGCATCGGCATAGTAGAAGAACAAAGCCGCGAGCAGGTACATGCTCCACAGCGCCGCCACGGCGAGAAAGCCGAACTCGAAGAACTTCAGCGCCGAGGGGACGCCGATTTCCTGGTGCATCTGGAAGCGGTTCGAGGCGATACCGAATACCAGCACCAGCGTCATGATGCCGAGGATCACGCCGGGGGCGTAGAGGAACGCACCCCGATGCTCGAGATACTCGCGCTTGATAAGGGCAACGAGAGACTTCATTTGGCGGGACCGCGCTGCATGAGGGCGACGAACAGGTCGCTGAGAGTGGGAGTGGTGACGTCGCCGAACTGGGCGAGCTCATCGCGATCGACGCCGTCGAACACCATGGCGGTCTGGCCAAAGCGGGTTTCGCTGTAGATCGGGCCGAGCGCCGTGGCGGCGGCAACCTGATCGGGGCGGACCAGCACCTGGCTGAACTTGGAGCTGACCGTTTCCATCTGCATGTGGAGGATCAGTTCGCCATCGCGGATGAACATGATGTCAGAGAGCATGAACTCGATCTCGTCCACCTGGTGGGTGGTGATCAGCAGCGTGCGCTCCTCGGTCATGTAATCCTCGAGCAGGCGCCGGTAGAAGCGCTTGCGGTAGGTGATGTCGAGGCCGAGGGTGGGCTCGTCGAGCACCAGCAGCTTGGCATCGATCGCCATCACCACCGCCAGGTGGAGCTGGGCGATCATGCCCTTACTGAGGTTCTTGATCCGCGCTTCCATCTTGACGTCGGTGCCCTCGAGGAAACCGCGGGCCTTCGCCTGATCGAAGTTGGGGTGGATGTTGGTGAGCAGCGCAAACAGCTCACGCACCCGCAAGAACCGCGGCAGGCTGGCGACGTCGGAGATGAAGGCGACGTTCTTCATCAGCGAGGCGCGCTTCTGATACGGATCCTCGCCGAGCACGCGCACCGTGCCCTCATACGAGGTAAGCCCGAGCAGCGCGTTCAGCGTGGTGGTTTTGCCAGCGCCATTGTGGCCGACGAGGCCGTAGATGCGGCCGGCTGGGATGTCGAAATCGAGCCCGTGGAGGATTTCGGTGCGGCCGAAATGCTTCTTGAGGCCACGCGCCGAGACGATCGGAGCAGCTGTGGTTTGAGCCAGATCATTCATCTTTACCGCCTTGCTTCAACAGTTCTTTGGGATCGAGATCGAGAGCGGCGAGGCGCGCCATGACGCGCGGCCACTCCTCGGTCAGAAATTTCTGGCGCTCGTGGGCGAGCAGCCGCTGGTGGCCGCCTTCGGCCACGAACATGCCCATGCCGCGGCGCGACTCGACGACGCCGATATCGACGAGCGACTGGTAGGCACGGGTGACGGTCAACGGGTTGACCGAAAGGTCGGCAGAGATCTGGCGCACCGAAGGCAGCGCCTCACCCTCCCTGGTGGTCTTGCTCAGGATCATGTCGGCAATCCTTTCGCCGATCTGTACGAAGATCGGCTGGCTGTCGTTGAACTGGCTCATGCGTGATGCCTTGGTAGTGTGCTAGTTATGTAGCACACCAAATCGGCAGCGCAAGCGGAATCTTCAAGGGGCCGGTGCGATGGTGGCGCCGGTAGTCTTGGCATTGTCGAACGAAGCCGCGTAGTTTCGACAGCATCGCAGCAGAAACGCTATGTTTGGCAGCGGCTTCAGGGGGGACGAGGTGCGCGTACTGGTCACCGGCAGCGCCGGATTCATCGGCTATCACCTGAGCCGTCGGCTGCTGGCGGCGGGGCATGAGGTGGTCGGTCTCGATGCGCTGACGCCATACTACGACGTACGACTCAAGGCGCAGCGACACGCCATGCTCGAAGCCGACGGGCGGTTCCGACCGGTGGTCGGGCGCCTGGAAGATGCAGCGGCGATCGACGCAGCGTTCTCGCCGGCGCCCGAGGTGGTGGTGCACCTCGCGGCGCAGGCCGGGGTGCGCTACAGCCTCGAGGCGCCGTTCAGCTACACCGACAGCAATGTGACCGGAACGCTCGCCATCCTCGAGGCGGCGCGGCGCACGCCGCCGAGGCATCTGCTGATCGCCTCGTCGAGTTCGGTCTACGGCATGGCCGGGAAACCCTCCGCCGAACTCGACATGACCGACCGGCCGGTGTCGCTCTATGCGGCGACCAAGAAGGCGACGGAGGCGATGAGCCATTCCTACGCCCACCTGTTCGAGGTGCCGATCACCTGCCTGAGGTTCTTTACCGTCTACGGTCCATGGGGACGGCCGGACATGGCGCTATTCAAGTTCGCCGAGGCGATCGCCAGCGACCAGCCGATCAGCATCTATGGCGATGGCCGGATGCGGCGCGATTTCACCTATGTCGACGACGTGGTGGCGGCAATCGATCGGCTGATCGGGGTGGCGCCGGTGAAGGGCGTGCCGGTATCGGAGGCGGACTCGCTTTCACCGGTCGCGCCGTGGCGGGTGGTGAACATCGCCGGCGGTCGGCCCGTGGAGCTGCTGCGATTCGTTACGGCGATCGAGGCCGCGATGGGACGTGAGACGAAGAAGCAACTGCTGCCGATGCAACCGGGCGACGTGACCGAGACAGCGGCTGAGATAGAGCTGCTGCGGGCGCTGGTCGGCGAGGTGCCGCAGACGCCGGTGGAAGATGGCGTAAGGGCGTTCTGCGATTGGTTCAAAGGGTGGCGGAGCTAAACCCGCACCAGCTCCTCCATGCCGTCGGGCAGAAAGATCGGTGCACGGAACCGGGCGGCGCAGTTCTGTCGACCGAACGGAAAATCGCTTGAGTGCTAACGACTCCCGTCCGCTGACATGTTAGGGACAAGTATTCGTTTCTGATCGGCACTCGCCGACCGCCCTACTCTTCCGGATTCCCAAATTGACGGCCACAGCTTCGGCATCGGCGACTTCCGTCGCCAGCAAGACCACGCTCTCGATCATCATCGCGGTGTCGGTCTGCCACCTGATCAACGACACCATGCAATCGCTGCTGTCGGCGATCTATCCGATCCTCAAGGAGAGCTATGGTCTCGACTATGTGCAGATTGGCCTTCTCACGCTGACCTTCCAGTGCACGGCGTCGCTGCTGCAGCCGGCCATCGGCATGTACACCGACAAGCGCCCCCTGCCCTTCTCCCTGCCGGTGGGCATGGCGTCGAGCCTGGTCGGGCTGCTGATCCTCGGCTTTGCGCAGAGCTACTGGCTGTTGCTGGTCGGTTCGGCCTTTGTCGGGTTGGGCTCGGCCATCTTCCACCCTGAAAGCTCGCGCGTGGCGCGGCTGGCTTCGGGTGGGCGGCACGGTCTCGCCCAGTCCTTGTTCCAGGTGGGCGGTAATGTCGGCTCGGCGATCGGGCCGCTGCTGGCGGCCTTCATCGTCTTGCCGCGCGGGCAATCGAGCGTCGCCTGGTTCGCTGCCGGCTCGCTGATCGGCATCTTCATCCTGACGCGGGTGGGCATGTGGTATGCGGCGCACCGCAAGGCCAATGCCGGCAAGGCGCCGGTGAGCACGGCGCTGCTGTTCGACAAGCGCACCACCGCGATTGCCCTCACCGTGCTGACGGTGCTGACACTGACCAAGAACGCCTACATGGCCGGGCTTTCGAGCTATTACACATTCTTCCTGATCGACAAGTTCCAGGTCGGGGTGCAGGACGCGCAGCTGTTGCTGTTCGTCTATCTCGGCGCCTCGGCCGTCGGGGTGTTCCTGGGCGGTCCGATCGGCGACCGCTTCGGCGCCAAGTTCGTGATCTGGTTCTCGATCCTCGGGGTGCTGCCGTTCACCCTGGCCCTGCCCTATGCCGACCTCACCTGGACAGTGATCCTCACCGTGCTGATCGGGCTGATCTTCTCTTCGGCGTTCTCGGCCATCGTGGTGTTCGCACAGGAGTTGCTGCCGGGCCGGGTTGGCATGATCGCCGGGATCTTCTTCGGCTTCGCCTTCGGCGCGGGCGGCATCGCCGCCGCCGCTCTGGGCGCATTGGCCGACGTGACCGGCATCCAGTACGTGTTCTGGCTCTGCTCGTTCATGCCACTGGCCGGGTTACTGACGGTGTTTTTGCCGGAAATGCAGCACAAGGTGCGGTAGCGAGTGGGCTCCCGCGGCAGACGCCCCCCTCCCATCCTCCCCCATAAAAGGGGGAGGTGCCTCGCCGGTGCATTTGGCGCGATCGAAGACAGAGCCTCGACTCTTCACCTCCCCCTTTAAGGGGGAGGATGGGAGGGGGGCGTCTCTACCAGTCAGATCTGCAGCAGCGCCACCGGCTTCTGCAACTTGAACACCGTGCCGGCGGCGCTCAGCGTGCCATCGGCTGCCACGTCGAACACCACGAGGTCTTCGCTTTCCTGGTTGGCGACGATCAGGTGCTTGTCCAGCAGCAGGAAGAAGCGGGGCCAGTTGCCGCCGCACGAGATGTTCTGTTTCAGGCTGATGCGGCCGTCGGCGGCGATGGCGAAGGCAGTGATCGAGTTGTGGCCGCGGTTCGAAACATAGAGCACGGTGCCGGCGGCATTGATCTGGATATGGGCCCCGGTGGACTCGCCCTTGAAGTCGGCGGGAAGCGCCGACAGGGTGTTGAGTTCGGTGAGTTTGCCGCCAGCCTCACGCGCCAGCGCCGTGACCGTCTCGGCATATTCGGTGAAGAGATAAGCGAACTTGCCGTTGGGGTGGAACGCCAGGTGGCGCGGCCCGGCGCCCTTGGGGGTCGAGAACGCCGTCTCCGGGCCGCCGACGAAGTTGCCGGCCTCGTAACGGACGCTGCGCACTTCATCATGGCCGAGATCGACAGTGTAGAGCCGGTCGGACTCGGGCGACCACTGCGTCCAATGCGCATGCCCCTTGTCATGGGCGTGCGCGCTGCGGAGCACGGTGGGGTCGGATTTCAGCGCACCGGTCGCGGCATCGATCGAGAACACCGGGGTCGAGTCGTCGCCATAATTGGCGACGGCGAGCTTGCTGCCCTTGGGGCTGATGCGGAGGTAGCAGGGGTACTTGGCACCGGTCGACTGGTAGCCGAGCGGGGTGGCGGCGGCATTGTCGGCGGAGAGCGTGAACGCGCCGGCTTTCTCGGCCATTTCATCGGTAACGTAGACAGTGCGCGTCGCAGGCGCGAAGGCGATCCATGAGACATCGGGCGTGCCGGGATAGCTGCGCACCAGCTCGATATTGCCGGTGGCGGTATCGAAGCTCAACAGCTTCAAGCCTTCGCCATTCGGGCCGGTATAGGATCCGGACAGCAGAGAAATCTTGGTCACGCGGCACTCCTCCTCGCGCTCGACGCGGGACGGGGAGCGCCGCGTTCACGGCAAGCTTCTTACGAGACTCGCCGGCTGAAAGCTATTGCGGGGCCTTGGGTCGTTTCGGGTCGTAGCCGACGCAGGTGGTGATGCCCTGGTCGCGCGAACAGGTGACGTTGTAGCCGCCCGATTTCGAGCAGGTGCCGGTGTTGTCGTCATGCGACTCGTAGGTGCCGCCCATGCTGGCGCAGTTGGCGCCATACTGGCCGATCGTCAGACTTTTCGAGGTCTGGTAGACGTTGTCGGCAGCAGCGACGGCGGCAGTGAGCCCAAGCACGGCAGCGAGAACAAGAAGCGTTTTCATGATGCTGGTCCCTCATTGAAGCCCGCGCGGGGTGCGCGTCGGGCTTGAGGGTGCGCTCGTGGCGCTGTCACAGCGCTGAACAGGCCGTTCAGCGGGCCCGGTCCCAGCCCTCGCGCATCAGCTTGAAGCCCTTCTCGTAGACGTCGGCCTCCGAGGCGAACAGCGGCCGCCAGATCTTGGTGGCCGCAGCAAGGTCGGGCAGCGCCGAACCGAAGGCCTCGATGGTCATCCAGCCGTCGTAGCCGGATTGCTTGAGGGCGTTGAACACCGACTGGAAGTCGATGTGGCCGGCGCCGGGAACGCCGCGATTGTTCTCGGAAATATGGACGTGATTGATCTGGTTGATCGTCGCCGGGATCACCTCGGTGATCGAGTTCTCTTCGATGTTGAAGTGGAACGTATCGTAGAGATAGCCGTAGTTCGGCTCGTCGACGGCCTTGACCAGTTCGGCCGCCTGGGCCGCCGAGTTGAGGAAGTAGCACTCGAAGCGGTTGAGCGGCTCGACCGAGAGGGCGACGCCCTGCCGCGCGGCGTACTGCGCCGCCTGCTTGTGGATGTCGCGGACCCGGGCCTTCTCCTCGGCCGTGGCGCCGCGACCGGTGAACTCGCCGAGCGGCTGATGGAACGGGCCGGCGGCAAGCGTGCCGCCCAGCGCTGCGGTGCAGTCGGTCAGCCACTGCAGGTGGCTGAGGGCGCCGGCTCGGTCGCTCAGTTCGGGCGAGACGGCGGACTTGCCGCCACCCGGCATGACGCCGATGCCGGTGGCACCCAATCCGAGATCGCGCAGCCAGCGGCCGAGCTTTTCGTAATGATCGGGCGTGCCCTCGAACATCGGGACTTCGACGCCGTCATAGCCCACGGCCTTGAGGCGCTCGATGATCGGCCAATGTGCGTCGGTGACGTGGGTGGTCCAGAGCAGGAGGTTGAAGCCGAGTTTCATTCGATAGTTCCGTTTGCTTGGCTACCCCTCACCCCAACCCTCTCCCCCCAAGGGCGCTATTGCGCCCCCTAGGAGGGGCGAGGGGGCGGGGTGGCGACGCCGGTTGTTCCCACGAACATGATGCTGGCCGCTCTGTCGCCCCCTCGCCCCTCTGGGGAGAGGGCCGGGGGTGAGGGGCGCCAAGCGCGCTACAGGTTCACCCAGCTCCCCGACTTGCCCGAGGCAATGATCGCATCGCAGAGCTTATTGGTCGCCAGTGCGTCCCTGAAGGTCGGTGCTGCCGGTTTGCCGGTCTTCAGGCCCTCGAGAAAATCGGCGGCAGTGTGGGTAAAGCTGTGTTCGAAGCCGATGACGAGGCCGGGGACCCACCACTTGCCGAGATAGGGGTGGTCGCCGTCGGTGACGAGGATGTTGGTCCAGCCGCGCAGTCGCCCTTCGGTGGAGTGGTCGAACCACTGCACGCGGTTCATGTCGTGCAGATCCCAGGCGAGCGAGCCCTTCTCGCCATTGATCTCCAGCGTGTAGGCCGCCTTGTGGCCGCGGGCGTAGCGGGTGGATTCGAAGGTGCCGAGCGCACCGTTGGCAAAGCGGGTCAGCACCGCGGCGGCATCGTCGATGCCGACGGTCTGCTTCTTGCCGGTATCGGCGTGGGTGCGCTCCTTGACGAAGGTCTCGGTCATCGCAGTCAGCGAGGCGATATCGCCGTTGATCCACAGCGCGCTGTCGAGGCAGTGCGCCAGGAGATCGCCGGTGACTCCGGAGCCCGCCGCATCGACATCGAGGCGCCAGGTGCCCTGCCCGCCCTGCGGCACGTCGGGCGAAATGGTCCAATCCTGCAGGAATTTGGCGCGGTAGTGGAAGATGCGCCCGAGCTTGCCGTCCTCGACCAGTTGCTTGATCAGCGTCACGGCGGGAACGCGGCGGTAATTGTACCAGACGAGGTTGGGAACGCCCGCCTTCTCCACCGCATCGACCATCGGCTGCCCTTCGGCGGCAGTGCGGGCCAGCGGCTTTTCGGTGAGCACCATCTTGCCGGCCTTGGCGGCGGCGATGGCGATCTCGGCGTGGAGGTAGTTGGGCACGCAGATGTCGATGGCGTCGATATCGCGGCGCTCGATCAGGGCACGCCAGTCGTGCTCGACGCTCTCATAGCCCCATTGTTCGGCAAAGCGGCGTACCTTGCTGTCATTGCGCGCCGCCACCGCCTTCAGCACCGGATGGTAGCCGGTATCGAAGAAATGGCTGACGGAAGCCCAGGCATGCGAGTGGCAGCGAGCCATGAAGCCGTAGCCGACCATGCCGATATTGAGTTGTTTGGTCATTGCAGTGTTCCTTGGAGTACGACAGTCGCCCCACCCGCGGATGTCATCCCGGCGAAAGCCGGGACCCATCTCGCGGTCAGCGCCTGCGGTGAGTTGGGTCCCTGCTTTCGCTGGGATAACACCGAGTGGAGGAGAGGAAGGTGGCCACCATGCTCCCTATTCCCGCCAGCCGTGCGCGTCGCGGACCTTGAGCATGGCGGCGAGGATCTTGTTCCAGGTGGATTGCTGCTCCATTACGGCGTTGGGGAACATGCAGCCATCCCAGCAGATGTGACGCATCTTCCTGGTCAGCTCGCCCTTGTCGTCACGCAGCCAGTAGCCGGCATGTTTCACCACATCGAGCCGCCCGTTCGGGTCGTCGATCTGGCAGTGGCGACCGGTTTTCTCGTGGTCCCCAGAACCAAACGTCGTGCCGTCGTTCTGGGCGACGTGGAAATCCAGCGTCCAGGGGCGGAGCGCATCGGCGACCTTGTGGTAGGCGGCATCGAGCGCCGCCTTGTCGCTCCACTCGAAATCCTTGGCAAGGATGCGGTCTTTCTCGGCGTTGGCGCCGAGCACGAACAGCATCGAATGCGCCATGTCCGCCTGGTAGCCGACGACGCCGGGCATGTTGACCAGCTCGAGCAGTTTGACGTTCTCGCGCCACGAATGCATGCCGCCCCAGCAGATCTCGCCCTCGGCGACGATGTACTCGCCATAGTGCTGGGCGATGCGACCGGCCTCGCGGAAGGTGTCGGCGATCTTTCGGGTGTTACCCTGGGGGTCGGCATCCCAGGCTTCGACACCGGTGGAGCTGTCGACGCGGATGCCGCCGGTGGGGCGGATGCCGAGCTCGCGCATCTGCTGGCCGATCCTGCAGGCCTTCTCGACCTGGGTGAGGAAGCGCTTGACGTCATCGGCGTCCCCCATCGCCGAGCCGCCGCCGGCGCCCCCCCAGATCGGGGCGACGAAGCTGCCGACCTTAAGGCCGAAGCTCGCGATATGATCGACCATCCGCTTCACATCGTCCTTGCCGCTGTCGATCGAGATATGCGGATCGGCGAGCCACAGATCGACACCGTCGAACTTCTGTCCATCGACCTCGGCATTGGCGGTGAGCTTCAGCAGGGTATCGAGGGAGATGATCGGCTCGGCGCCGGGAGCGCCCTTGCCGACCACGCCAGGCCAGGTGGCGTTGTGCAGTTTCGGGTAGTTGTTGGATGCCATGGTCCCCCTCCCCTGGGGATTACTACTTGGTCAAATTCTCAACTCGGCGCCGGTGCGGGCGGACCCCCACCCCTGTCCCCTCCCCCTCAATAGGGGGAGGGAGACGATAGCCTCGATATGCGTGTGTGGGTCTCCCTCCCCATCCTTAGGGGGAGGGGACAGGGGTGGGGGTCGGCGATCACCAGCGGCTGAAATCATCACGCCGCCTGCCCCCGAAGGTTCAGGCCGGTCCTGGCGTCGAACAGCATCACCTTGTCAGGGTTCCAGCTGAAGCGGACGGCCTCCTCGACCTTGACCTCGACGCGGGCCGGGACGGCAGCGCGCATCAGGTTGTCGCCGACCCGCAGGGTGACGATCTTTTCGATGCCGTGGTTCTCGACGTCGTGGATGCGCGCCTCGTTCGGCGCGCCGGCGGCGACCTCGACATCCTCCGGCCGGATACCGAAGGTGACGGGGCCTTCAACCGCGGCGCTGCGCCGGATCGGCATCTCGAAGGCGTGGGCGACACTGGCCACATCCCCGGCGAGGGTGCCCGGCAGCAGGTTGATGGCCGGCGAGCCGACGAAGCTGGCAACGAACGTGTCGCGCGGGTTGGTGTAGACGTCGCGCGGGGTGCCGACCTGGACGATCCTGCCCTTGTTGAGCACGGCGATGCGATCACCCATGGTCATCGCTTCGACCTGGTCATGGGTGACGAAGATGAAGGTGGCGCCGAGCCGCATCTGCAGGTCCTTCAGCTCGGAGCGCAACGACTCACGGAGCTTGGCGTCGAGTGCCGAAAGCGGCTCGTCCATCAGGAAGACCTGCGGCTCGCGCACGATGGCGCGACCGATCGAGACGCGCTGCATCTCGCCGCCGCTGAGCCGATCGGTCTTGCGATCAAGCAGATGGGTGATGCGCAGGGTTCTTGAGGCGTAGTCGATGCGCTTGTCGATATCGGCCTCGCTCATCCTGCGGATGCGCGAGCGCAGCGGAAAGGCGAGATTGTCGCGCACGGTAAGGCGCGGATAGAGCGAATATTGTTGCAGCACCAAAGCCACATCGCGCTCGGCCGGGCCCCAGTCGTTGACGTTGACCTGGTTGATGTGGATGGCGCCCTCGGTGGGCCTCTCGAGCCCGGCGATCATCCTGAGCGTCGTGGTCTTGCCGGCGCCGGTCGGCCCCAGCAGGACGAAGAACTCACCATCGGCGACGTCGAGATCGAGCCTGTCGACGGCGACCTGTGGACCGAACGACTTGCTGATGTTTTCGAGGCGGATACGGGCCATGTCAGTTGCCTAGCCGGATGCCGAGCGAAGCGCCCGAGCGGGTATCGAAGAAATGCGCCTGGGCGGGATCGATGCGGGCAAACACCGTGGCGCCGGGCTTGTCGACATAGCCGGAGGTGGTGCGGGCCCTGAGGGTCTTTTCGCCGAACTTCAGGTCGACGATGTCGAAGCCGCCGAACGGCTGGATGATATGGGCCTCGGCCGGCCGGTAGCCCGGCTTGTCGTCGCGGCTGACGATGACGCCTTCCGGCCGGACACCAAGCGAGAGATCGGAAGCCGCCTGCTTCTGCTCGAGCATGCCCAGCAGCTCGCGCGGCAGGTCGAAGCTCGCGTCGTCGAGAGCGATCCGCGCGTTGCCATCGGCTTCGCTGATCCTGGTGGCGGCAATGTTCATCACCGGCGAGCCGATGAACTGGGCGACAAACAGGTTGGCTGGATAGAGATAGACCTCGGTGGGGGTGCCGACCTGCTGCAACACGCCATCGTTCATCACCACGATGCGGTCGGCCAGCGACATCGCCTCGACCTGGTCGTGGGTGACGTAGATCGAGGTGGAGCCGTTCTCGAAATGCAGCCGTTTCAGTTCGATCCGCATGGTTTCGCGAAGCTTGGCATCGAGCGAGCCGATCGGCTCGTCGAGCAGCAGTGCCTTGGGACGGCGCACCAGCGCCCGGCCAATGGCGACGCGCTGCATGTCACCGCCGGACAGCGCCGACGGGCGGGCGTTGAGCAGGTGCAGGATGCCGAGCGATTTGCCGACCGAGCGGACGGTCTTGTCCACCACGTCCTTGGCCGTACCCACGGCACGCAGCGGGAAGGCGAGGTTCTCGTAGACGGTGAAGTGCGGATAGAGCGCATAGTTCTGGAAGACGAAGGCGATGTCGCGATCGGCAGCGCGCAGCCCCTGGATCGGCTGGCCGTCGAGGAGGATATCGCCACTGTCGATTTCCTCGAGCCCGGCGATGGCGCGCAGCGTCGTGGTCTTGCCGCAGCCGGAGGGGCCGAGGAAAACCACGAACTCCTTGTCCTTCACGGTGAGATTCACGTCCTTGATGACGTGGACGAGGCCGAAATGCTTGTCGATGTGCCTGAGTTCGATCTCAGCCATGGCTGCCCCCATGCATGGCGGTAGCGGCCTGGCCGGTTTCGTCTTCGTCGATCACCTTTTTTTCCGGCGCCGGGATGTGAACCGCGACGTTGAAGCCGATCAACCCGATCAGCATGATCGTCACCGAGTACTGGTGCAGCACCTCGATCCAGGGCTGGCACAGGAAGATGATGCCGAGGATCATCAGGGTCATCGAGCCGGGCTCGAGGAACTTCTGGTTGAAGACGCGCAGGTTCATTTGCGGATCGCTCCGAAGCTCATGCCGCGTAGGAGGTGATTGCGTAAGAGGAAGGTGAAGATGGCGACCGGCAACAGGAACAGGAACGTCCCGGCGGCGATCACCGTCCAATCCGGGAGGCCCGAACCGATCTGGCTGGGGATGAAGGGCGGCGCAGTCTGGGCGCGGCGGTTGGTGAGGATCAGCGCGAAGGCGTACTCGTTCCAGGCGGTGATGAAGCAGAACACCGCGGTCGCGGCGATGCCGGTGGCGGCCTCGGGCAGGACGATCTTGAAGAAGGCCTGCATGCGCGTGTAGCCGTCGACCAGTGCCGCTTCCTCGTACTCCCGCGGAATTTCGTCGATGAAGCCCTTCATCAGCCACACCGCGAACGAGACGTTGAAGGCAGTGTAGAGGATGATGAGCCCGATATGGCTGTCGGTGAGTCCGGCCGCCCGGTACATCAGGAACATCGGGATGGCGACGACGATCGGCGGCAGCATGCGGGTCGAGAGGATGAAGAATAACAGGTCCGCCTCGCCCTTCACCTTGAACCGCGAGAAGCCGTAGGCGGTGATGGTGCCCATCGAGACCGCCAGCAGGGTCGAGGTGATGGCGACGATCAGCGAGTTCATGAAGCGGTCGGGATAGCCCGAGAGCTGCACTTCACCCTTGCCGGTGCGCGAGATGCGCTCGCCGCCGTCGAAGATGATCTGTTCCCACCAGGGGGCGTTCTCGCGATCGACCTGCTCGTTCGGCTTCAATTGCACGCGCTTGGTGAAGAGCTTCACGAAGGGCGAGACTTCCGGCTCGAACAGGATGGTCGGCGGCGCCGTGGTCGCAAGGTTGCGCGGTTTGAAGGCGGTGGAGCCGATCCAGTAGATCGGGGTGAGGAAGATGATGGTGATGACGATGATGGCGGCGATGGCGAGGCGGTTGCCGAGCTTCTGGCCGCGGGATGAAACGACGGCCATCTCAGCGCTCCTTCGCCTTGTTCAGGTACTTGACGTAGACGTTGGTGATGCAGAGCACCATGATCAGCACGATGTAGGCGAGCGCGCACGATTTGCCGGTCTGCCACTCCTGGAACGCCATCTTGTAGAGCCGGATCGACACCACTTCGGTGGTCGGCTGGCCCGACATCACGAAGGCCAGATCGAAGGTCTTGAACGCCTCCATGGTGCGGAAAATGATGGCGATCAAGAGGATCGGAGCGACCAGCGGCAGGGTGATGCGGAAGAACGTGTAGAGCCGGCTGGCGCGGTCGATCGAGGCGGCCTCGTAGAGGTGCTTGGGTACGGCCGAGAGGCCGGCAAGCGACAGCAGCATGACGAAGGGCGACCACATCCAGATGTCGGTCAGCGCCACGGCGTAGAGCGCGAAATCCGGGTTCGCCAGCCATTCGAACTTGCCCAGCCCGAAGGCGAAATTGATGATGCCGAAATTGGGGTCGTAGAGCAGTTTCCAGAACAGCCCGACCACGGCCATCGACAGCATCATCGGCAGCAGCAGCAGGGTGGTCACCAGCCCCTTGAGCGGGAACGAACGGTTGAGCAGCAATGCCATGCCGAAGCCGACGATCACCTGCCCGGCGACCGAGACGATGACGTAGTGCGCGGTAATGGTGAAGTTGCGCCAGATGAACGGATCCGACAGCAGATCCATATAGTTCTTCAGGCCGATGAAATTGGCCGGATCCTTGGTCGAGGCGCGGAAATCGGTGAACGAGAAGCCGAGCGAGTAGATCAGCGGGAAGACGTTGAAGACGATGAGGAACAGCACCGTCGGGATGACGAAGACGTTCCTGATGGTGATGTCGCTCCAGCCACGCGCGGCGGCGCGCGATTGCGGATCGAGGCTGGTGATCATGTTGTTCAAGGCGATATTCCCCTGACGCCGCCGCAAGGCGGCACGCTCCGGACTTCATGTCGCGGGGTTGGGCCCCGGCTTATTGTGGGAAATCCCGGGGAGCCGAAGCTCCCCGGGGAAGTCGCGATTTACGAGCCGCGGCCGTACTTGGCGAAGGTCGCCTTCCAGTCGGCGGCGAGCGCGTCGAGGGTCTCCTGCGAGGTCCCTTCCCCGCCGACGACGGCCGGGTAGATGCGCTGGTTCAGCTGGGTCAGGAGTTCCGCATATTCCGGCACCGCCCAGAAGTCCTTCACCTTGAACATGGTCTGGTAGAAGGCCTCGTTGTACGGGGTCGCCTTGCGGAAGGCCTCGCTCTCCAGCACCTTGGCCGAGCAGGTATAGCCGCCGAGGTCGGCCCATTTCTGCTGCACGTCGTCCTGGATGAACCACTTCAGGAACTTCATCGCCTCTTCCTTATTCTGCGAATAGGAGACGACGGAGATGCCCTGACCGCCGAGCGCGGCGTACTGGTCGCCATCGGGACCAGCCGGGTTGGCGAAGAAGCCGGTGACCTTGGCGTTAGGGTTCGACGCTTCGTTGATCAGCGCCGGGAAGAAGGCGAAGTAGTTCATGCTCATCGCCGCGAGATTCTCGGTGATGGCCTGGTTGTCCTCGACGAAGAAGGTCTTGGCCCAGCCCGGAGGCGTGAAGCTGTAGAGCTTCTTGTAGGCATCGAGCGCCGCAACCGCCTTGGGCGAGTTGATGATGCCCTCGACCTTGTAGGTCGCCATGTCGCCGAGCTCGCCGCCATAGGAGAACAGGGCGTTCTCGAAGCCCATGGCCATGGCGTCGTAGGAGTTGTCGGTGTAGATCGCCACGCCGTATTTCGGCGGGGTGGCGTCGGGCCGATAGAAGAACTCGGCGATGTCCATCAGCTGCTGCCAGGTCGCCGGCGGCGCCAGGTCGTAGCCATACTTGGCCTTGAAGGCCTCCATCTCGGCCGGATCCTCGAACCAGTCCTTGCGATAGGACCAGCCGACGGCGTCGCCTTCGGCCGGGATCGACCAGTATTTGCCGGAGTTGCCGGGGTATTCGGAATAGAACTTGACGGTGGCCGGGGCCATCTTGTCGAGGACGCCGTTCTCCTTCACGAAGTCGGTGAGGTCGACATAGTGGCCGGCTTCGGACGCCGCGCCGAGCCACTGGCTGTCGCCGACGATCAGGTCGTAGGCGGAGCCCTGGGCGTTGAACTCGGTAAAGGCCTTGGTCTGGAAATCGGACCACGGCGTGGTTTCCACCGTGACCTTCACCCCGGTCTCGGCTTCGTACTGATTGACCAGTTCCTGCAGGTAGTTGGCCGGATCCCATTCGGCCCAGAAGATCGTCAGTTCCTGCGCCAGCACGGATGTGCTCGACGCAAGCATCAGGCCCAAACCGGCCAGCATGCCCTTGGTAGCAGTGCGCATTATGGTCCTCCCTGTAGCGCTTCCGACGGCCGGCAGATGCGGCACCGACCGAAGCCCCTCCTCCTTGCCGGGGGCCTTCACAGCAGCGAACCGGTCACAAGCTCTCCCAAGCTTCGACGACCGGCCGTTCTCTCGCGACGTCTCGGGAACTGTCCCTCATCGCTCGGACCTACGGCGTCGGCCTCTCCCAAGGCCTCGCGCGGTCACGAGCTCTGGCGCCCCTCAGCGCCCGTCGCACTTCATGATCCTCCCTGATCGACGTGCGTCAGCTCTACAATTTCAACGTTTTGCCGATCTCGTCAAGCTAACATGCTAGCATTTTTGTAAGTCGTGACCGTCAAACGGAAAATAGTTTCCCACGTTCGATCAGGCGGCTGACTCCGCCACCGCCGCACGAACTAGCGCGGTGGCCGCCCAGGTCGCGACTTCGGCAGTCTCGTCAAACTCAAGCCCCCACAAGTCTTTGAGAACAATGAGAACTTCCAGACCATAGACCAGCGACAGCGCCTTGGCGAGGCGCTGGAACTTGGCCTCAGGCAGTTTATTCTTGAGTGGCGCTATCGCCATTTGTAAGAGCTCGACGCGATGGCCGCGCTTGAACGGCGGCTCCGCGCCAAGCGTGCCGGCGCGGCGCTGCGCCCATTGCTCGAGCGACAGCTTGAGCGCCGCCTTGAAGGTCGCCTCGAACTCGGCAACGCGCGGCATGGTGAGCGCCAACAGGTCGAGCACGCGGGTTTCCGGATCGTTGCTGGCGCTCTGCCAGTTGAGGATCGGGCCGAGGCCCTCGTCGACCACGGCGTGGACCAGCGCAGCCTGGCTAGGAAAGTAGCGATAGGCGGTGGCGCGCGACACCTGGGCCGCCTCGGCCACATCGCTGACCGACGGCGTCTGGCCCTGCTGCATCAGCGCAATGGCGGTTTCGAGCATGAGTTTTCGAGTGCGCGCCCGGGCGCCCTTCGGCTCGGAACTCTGCTGCTCATCGGCTTGTGAGACGTCCATATCGAAATGATACGCACATCTCAAAATGCTTTGCAATGGCGCGAGCGCTCTGCCATGACAGGGCGGCGAGAACACCGACGGGGCTGCCCGGAACGGTGTCGGGAGGGGTGCGATGAAGCGCATCTACGTGGTCGGTACCGCCGACACCAAGGGTGAGGAACTGGCCTTCCTCGCCGAGAAAATCCGCGCGCTCGGCGCCGATCCGCTGGTGGTCGATGTGGGCATCCGCGCCCCGACCATCCCGCCCGAAGTGGGTGCGGCGGAGGTAGCCAAGTTCGGGCCGCCGGGACTGCTCGAGGGCAACGACCGCGGCGTGGCCGTGGCCGGCATGGCGGCGGCCTTCGCGCAATTCGTCATAACACGCGATGATATTGCCGGCATGGTTGGCATCGGGGGTGGCGGCGGCACCTCGATCGTCACTGCCGGGATGCGGAAACTGCCGATCGGCCTGCCCAAGGTGATGGTCTCCACCCTCGCCTCGGGCGATGTCGGCCCCTATGTCGGGGTCAGCGATATCGTGATGATGCCGTCGGTCACCGACCTTGCCGGGCTCAACCGGATATCGCGTGTTATCCTCTCGAACGCGGCCCTCGCCGTCGTGGCGATGAGCGCCAACCCGACAATGGTGGAGCCGGCCACCAAACTGGCAGTCGGGCTCACCATGTTCGGGGTGACGACGCCGGCAGTGACGCAGATCGTCGAACTCCTCACCGGAGCGGTCGAGCCGCTGGTTTTCCACGCCACCGGCACCGGCGGCAAGACCATGGAGATGCTGGTCGATTCAGGCCTCGTCGGCGCGCTGATCGATGTCACCACCACCGAGGTCTGCGACTACCTGCTGGGCGGCGTGCTGCCGGCCGGACCGGAGCGGTTCGACTGCCTGTCGCGGCGGCCGGTGCCTTATGTCGGCTCGGTGGGAGCGTGCGACATGGTCAATTTCTGGGCACCCGAGACGGTGCCGCCGCACTATGCCGGCCGGCTGTTCTACGCCCACAACGCCAATGTGACGCTGATGCGGACGACCGGCGACGAGTGCCGGGCGATCGGCGAATGGATCGGCGGCAAGCTCAACGCCGCGACCGGACCGGTGCGGTTCCTCCTGCCGCTGCGGGGCGTTTCGGCGCTCGACATCGAGGGCGGCGCGTTCCGCGATGCGGAGGCCGATGCCGAGCTGTTCGATGCCATCGAGCGGACCGTGCAATGGACCGCCGATCGCCAGTTGATCCGGCTCGACTGCCACATCAACGACCCCAGTTTCGCCGAGGCGGCAGTGCGCGCCTTCCACGAAATCACCGCATAATAACCGCTTGGGAGACAGCATGGCTGCCATCGCGCGCGCCGAAATCCTCAGAAAATTCCACGACATGGTGGCCCGGGGGCAGCCGATCGTGGGCGGCGGAGCCGGCACCGGCATTTCGGCCAAGGCCGAGGAAGCCGGCGGCATCGACCTGATCATCATCTACAATTCGGGGCGCTACCGCATGGCCGGGCGCGGCTCGGCGGCCGGCCTGCTGGCCTATGGCAACGCCAACGAGATCGTCAAGGACATGGCGCGCGAGGTGCTGCCGGTGGTGAAACGCACCCCGGTGCTGGCCGGGGTAAACGGCACCGACCCATTCGTGTTGATGCCGCAGTTTCTTGCCGAGCTCAAAGCCATGGGCTTTTCGGGGGTACAGAACTTTCCGACCATCGGGCTGTTCGACGGGGTCATGCGGATCAGCTTCGAGGAAACCGGCATGGGTTACGGGCTCGAGGTCGACATGATCGCCGAGGCGCACAAACTCGACCTCCTCACCACGCCCTACGTATTCAACCCCGACGAAGCGGTGGCGATGACCAAAGCCGGCGCCGACATCATCGTGGCGCATATGGGGGTGACGACCGGCGGGGCGATCGGCGCAACGGCGGCGAAATCGCTGGATCAGTGCGTGGCCGAGATCGAGGCGATCGCGGCGGCGGCGCGACGGGTGCGTGACGATGTGATCGTCCTCTGCCATGGCGGGCCGATCTCGATGCCCGATGATGCGAAATTCATCCTCGACCGAGTGAAGGGTTGCCACGGGTTCTATGGCGCGAGCTCGATGGAGCGGCTGCCGGTCGAGGTAGCGATCAAGGCCCAGGTTGAGGGGTTCAAGGGGCTGCGGACGGGGGTGTAGGACCGCGAGGTCGGTGGCTGTGGACCCCCACCCCTGTCCCCTCCCCGCAAGGGGGAGGGAGACCCTCACACGGAGTTCACAGGTCATCGTCTCCCTCCCCCTTGCGGGGAGGGATCAAGGGTGGGGGGCAGCCCGCACCAGCAGGAGTTTTGAGGAGAAACCAATGGCCGAGAACAATTTCGTCTATCCGCGCGATGTCAGCGCGTTCGGGTTCGACTGGGGCAAGCTGGCGCTGACGGTGGCGCCGGAGGTGAACGGGGCGAAGCGGTTTTCCGGTGGGGTGGTGGATCTGCCGCCGGGCCAGGGACATAGCCGGCACAATCATCCCGGAGCCGAGGAGATCATCTTCGTGATCTCGGGTGAAGGCGAGCAGATGGTGGAAACACCTGAGGGTGTGCCGGTGGTCAAGCAGGTCGGGCCGGGCTGCACGGTGTTCGTGCCGGAAAGCCGATTCCACTCGACGCTCAACACCGGGACGGCGCCGATGCAGCTGTTCGTGGTCTACTCGCCGGCCGGCCCGGAGCTTGGGCTGCGGGATTTGCCGGATTTTCGGCTCATCCCGAAAGCAGAGTGAGCTTACGTTTCCACTTCCAAGTAACAACGCCACGCTTTACCCTGAGACAGGGCGCGGTGACTCCGCCTAGGAAGCGGAAATGGAACATGTTTTGTCGCGCCGCCTGGCGGCGGTGTTGTGTGCGGACGTAGCGGGATACAGCGCCCTGGTGGGCGCTGACGAATCCGGCACCGTCGCTGCCCTGAAGGGACACCAGACCGCCGTGCTCCAGCTGCTGCAGCGGCATGGCGGGCGGGTGGTTGACCTTGCCGGCGATGGCATCGTCGCCGAGTTCCAAAGCACCGTATCGGCGGTCGAGGCGGCGGTAGCCATGCAGGCGCTGATGGCCGAGCGCAACGCCGAGGTGCCGGCCAACAAGCGGCTGATCTTCCGCGTCGGGGTCAACCAGGGCGACGTGGTGCACGACGACGCCCACATCTATGGCGACGGCATCAATGTCGCGGCGCGGCTGCAGCAGATCGCCGAGCCGGGCGGCGTCTATGTTTCGAGCAAGGTGTTCGAGGAAGTCCGCGACCGGATGAAAACCGGGTTCCGTGACCTGGGCGAGCGCGAGCTCAAGAACATCGCCCGGCCGGTGCGGGTGTTCGAAGTGGTGACCGGCACCGGCCGAAGTACCAGGTCGCCGGAATTCGGTCCGGTGACGCCGCGGCGGCCGACAGTCGCCGTGCTGCCGTTCGACAATATGGGCGGCGACAGCGAGCAGGAATATTTCGCCGACGGGGTGGTGGAAGACATCATCACCGCCCTGAGCCGCTTCCGCGATTTCGCGGTGGTCGCCCGCAATTCGAGCTTCGTCTACAAGGGCCGCGCCGTCGACGTGCGGCAGGTGGGGCGCGAATTGGGGGTGCGTTACGTGCTCGAGGGCAGCGTGCGCAAGGCGCGCGACCGCCTCCGGATCACCGCGCAGTTGGTGGATGCGATGACCGGGGCTCACCTGTGGGCCGACAAGTTCGACGGCAAGCTCGACGACGTGTTCGAGTTCCAGGACCAGATCACGCTCAAGGTCGCCTCGGTGGCCGAGCCGACCATCCGCTGGGCCGAGATCGAGCGCTCGCGGCGCGAACGGCCGGACAGTGTCGAAGCGTACGACCTGTACCTCCGCGCGCTGCCGATGCACCTGTCGCAGACCCGCGACGCCAATGCCGACGCCATCGCCCTGCTGCTCAAGGCGATCGAGCTCGAACCGAACAACCCGACCTTCCTCGTCTATGCCGGCAACGCCATGCTGCATCGCGCCACCATGGGCTGGCCGGCGATCGGCGAGGACGACACCGCACGCGGCATCGAGCTGGTGGAGCGGGCGCTGGCCAATGCGCGCGACGACGCGGTGGCGCTGTCGCTCAGCTCGATGATGCTGATCCATAACCTGCGCGATTACGACCGCGGGCTGGTGCTGACGCAGCGGGCCGTCGAGACCAATCCCAACAACCTGACGGTGATGATCTTTGCCGGCATCACCCATCTCCATATCGGCAGCGTCGATGATGCGATCGCCTTCAGCGAGCACGCCATCCGGCTGAGCCCCAGCCTCGATGGGGCGCATTGGCCGCTGACCGCGATCTCGCATGCGCAGATGATCAAGGGCAATTACGAGGAGGCGCTGGTCTGGGCCAAGCGCTCGGTCTCGGCCAACCCGAGCTTCGTGTGCACCTACTGGATGCTGGTTGCCGCCAATGCGCATCTGGGGCGGATGGAGGAAGCCAAGCGCCACCTCATGACCCTGAAGCGGCTGTCGCCGGGGGTGACCATTGCCCAGGTCTGGGCAGCGCAGCCGCAGAAGGATGCGGCGCGGACCCAGGCGATCCTTGATGGCCTGCGGCTGGCAGGCGTGGCCGAGCAGTAGTTCGGGCTGCGAGAGCGCCGACACGGCAAACGGTCACAATAGGTTCATATGGAACGGGCACCCCTCCCCGCGCGCTATCCATGGGTGGACCGATGAACGACGAACATGCCAAGGCCTCCAAGACCCCGGCCGAACTCGAGCGGATCAAGCAGGCGATCGCCGACGATTTCGACGAAGAGCTGGAAATGCAGATGGAGGACGACCGGCTCGACGAGCTGGTCGCCGAGGGCATGTCCGGCCCGGCGGAGGAGACGCTCGACCGCAAGGTGTATTTCCGCGAGCTGTTCCGGTTGCAGCACGAACTGGTGAAGCTGCAGGACTGGGTGCAGTACAAGAAGCTGAAGATGCTGGTGATCTTCGAAGGTCGCGATTCCGCCGGCAAGGGCGGCGCGATCAAGCGGGTGACGCAGCGGCTCAACCCGCGCACCTGCCGGGTGGTGGCCTTGCCGGCCCCCACCAACAAGGAACAGGGCCAGTGGTACTTCCAGCGCTACGTGCCGCACCTGCCGTCAGCCGGTGAAATGGTGCTGTTCGACCGCTCCTGGTACAATCGCGCCGGCGTCGAGCGCGTAATGGGCTTCTGCAACCCCGAGCAGCTGGAAGAGTTCTTTGAGACCGTGCCGGACTTCGAGCGCATGCTGGTTCGCTCGGGTATCATCCTCGTCAAGTACTGGTTCTCGATCACCGACGAGGAGCAGGAATTCCGCTTCAAGATGCGCATCCACGACCCGCTGAAGCAGTGGAAGCTCAGCCCCATGGACCTCGAGAGCCGGGTGCACTGGGAAGACTATACCCGCGCCAAGGAGGAGATGTTCGACCGCACCCATACGGACGAAGCCCCATGGTGGGTGGTGCAGGCGGTGGACAAGAAGCGGGCGCGACTGAACATGATTTCCCACCTGCTGAGCCAGGTGGACTACGAAGATGTGCCCAAGCACGACGTGGAGCTGCCGGCTCGCGTCCGCCACGCCGACTATGTGCGGCACGCGGTGAAACCGGAGCTCTATGTTCCGGAGGTCTACTGAGATCCTGGAGCGTCCCCAACGCCCTCCTCGGGGGCGTGGGGCGTTCTTGCCCGGGCAAAGCCTCGCCGCAGTCGCTCCATCGAAGCGGCGGGCCACAGGTCGTCCTCGTAGTAGATGTCGAAGGCGGGAACCTCGGGCGACAGGGTGATCCACGGCTGCCTGGAGCGGGTGAAGACGTGGGCTTGCGGGACGAGCGCGGTGGGATCGTCGAGTGTCCCGACGCGAACAAACCGACGCCAACCCTTGTTGCCGTAGTCGCTCCACACCGCCACCTGGCAAAGCGGACAGCGGAAGATGATCTGCGGCTCGCCACTGGGCGTTGGCACGGGCACCGGCACGGGGTCGACCCCGGTCGTCTTCATGCGATCTGCCTCGATGATCGCGTTGATGACGAACGCCCCGCCCGTCTGTCGCTGACAATCAAGGCAGTGGCAGCACTGGACGAACATCGGCGTATCCAGCAGTTCGTAGCGGACGTGCCCACACGCACACCCGCCCCTCAGCGGATAGGTCATCGCTTTCTCCCTCGCGGGCGATCATAGCCGCTGGCCGGTGCTTCTCAAGCCGGATGCGTTCGCGGACACCCGGGTAGCCCCCTGAGGCAGCGACGCCGCGAAATGTCGAATCCTCCACACGCGGCTCGACCATCCCTCGTGACAACCGCAGGAGATGGACATGGACTGGACGCGGATGGGAGTGCAGTGGGGCGGTGAGGACTCGCTGGAGCGGCTGGCGGCGAAGCGCGCCTGGTTGCTGGGCGTTGGCACCGAGATCGAAGGCGGAGATGACGAGTTACGGCAGCTCATCGCCTTGAAGCGGGCCGAGGTGAGGCGTATGCCTCTCGCTTCTGTTTTTGCGAAGGTTTTCCAATGGCTCAGGGTAACAACCCAATCGATCCGGTCAAACTCGACAAGCTCGCGGAAGTGGCGATCAAGGTGGGGCTCCAGCTCCAGCCCGGGCAGGACCTGGTCCTGACCGCGCCGATGGCGGCGCTGCCGCTGGTGCGCAAGATCACCGAGCATGCCTACAAAGCCGGCGCCGGCATCGTGCAGCCGATCTTCTCGGACGAGGAGATCACCCTCAACCGCTACCGTCATGCGGCCGATGCCAGCTTCGACAAGGCGCCGGGCTGGCTGTTCGAAGGCATGGCCAAGGCGTTCGACGGCAATGCGGCGCGGCTCGCCATTTCGGGCGACAACCCGATGATGCTGGCGGGCGAGGATCCGGCCAAGGTGGCGCGCGCCAACCGTGCCACCTCGATGGCCTACAAGCCGGCGCTGGAGAAGATCACCGGCTTCGACATCAACTGGAACATCGTCTCCTACCCCAATGCCAGTTGGGCCAGGCTGGTGTTCCCGAACGATCCGGAAGAGGTCGCAGTGAAGAAGCTCGCCGACGCGATCTTCGCGGCGAGCCGGGTGGACGTCGACGATCCGATCGGCGCCTGGAAGGCCCATAATGCCAAGCTCAAGGAGCGCTGGACCTGGCTCAACGGCCAGCAGTTCGCCGCGCTGCACTATGTCGGCCCTGGCACCGACCTCACCATTGGCCTTGCCGATGAGCACCGCTGGAAGGGCGGTGCGTCGGAAGCCAAGAACGGCATCACCTGCAACCCGAACATCCCGACCGAGGAAGTGTTCACCACGCCGCACAGCCAGCGGGTCGAGGGCTATGTCCGCTCGACCAAGCCGCTAAGCCACAACGGCACGCTGATCGCCGATATCGAGGTGAAGTTCGAGGGCGGGCGGATCGTCGAAGCCAAGGCCTCCAAGGGCGAGGCGGTGCTGCAGAAGGTGCTCGATACCGACGAGGGCTCGCGCCGGCTGGGCGAAGTGGCGCTGGTGCCGCATTCGTCGCCGATCAGCAAAAGCGGCGTGCTGTTCTACAATACGCTGTTCGACGAAAATGCCGCGAGCCACATCGCTCTGGGCCAGTGCTACGCCGACTGCTTCGTCAACGGCACCAAGATGAGCCCCGACGAGATCGCCAGGCGCGGCGGCAACAAGAGCCTGATCCATATCGACTGGATGATCGGTTCGGACAAGATCGACATCGACGGCATCAAGGCCGACGGCTCGAAGGTACCGGTGATGCGCAAGGGCGAGTGGGCCTGATCCCGAGGCTCGCGTTCAGCGAACCTTAACCAACGGCAAACTTGTCATCGCGGCGGCGAGCAATCGCCGCCGTTCTATGCAGCGCGATTAATGTTTTGGCGCGTTTCGGTTGCGTAGCATCCGAGCGAGGCTGAGGATCGCATGCGCAATACAGGCACCGTGTCGAGGGGCACACCGCCGGCCGAGGCTGCGGCAGAGACGCTGCGGCTGATCGGCAGCGCCACCGGCATTTCGGTGTGGACCTGGCACGCCCTCACCGATCGGGTCTACCACTCGGCCAGCACCATTCGCGGCGAAGCACTCGACCAGGGGGTGCCGTTGGCGCAGATGCTGGCGAAACTCCACGCATCGGACCGGGCGCGGGTGCGGCGGCGACTGCATGCCGCGGTGCGCAGCGGCAAATCCGGCTCGTTCCGGTTCCGCGGCCTGCCGCTTGGAGAAGCGGTTCGCGAGTATACCGCAGCGCATTTTCCACTCGGCCCGAACGAAGTGCAGGTGATCGTGCAGGACGTGACCCGCACGACGCTGGCCGAACGGGCGCTGCGCGAGAGCGAAGATCATTACCGCACCGCCGTCGACCTCAACCCCGAGGTGATGTGGCTTGCCGACCCCGAGGGCAACATCATCGAGTTCGGGCCGCGCTGGCTCGAAATGGTCGAGCTCAACACCGAGGAGACGCTGGGCCAGGGGTGGGCAAGCGTCGTGCACCCCGACGACCTCGAGCCGACCATCGCCGAATGGACGCGTTCGCTCGCGAGCGGCGAGCCGCTCGACATCACCTATCGCATCCGGCTCAAGAGCGGCGACTATCGCTGGATGCGGGCGCGGGCGGCGACGCGACGCGACAAGCTCGGACAGATCGTGCGTTGGTATGGCACGCTCGAAGATATCCACGACCGGCGCGTGGCGGAGGCGGCGCTGCGTGAAAGCGACGCCTTTGCCCGTTCGATTCTCGAAGCCAGCACCATGGCGATAGAGGTACTCGACAGCGAGGGCCGGCTGATCTTCATGAACGGGCCGGGCGTCCGCATCATGGAGGTCGACGATTTCGCGGCGATCCGCGGGCTGACGTTCGAGCAGTTCTGGCCGGAAGAGCAGCGGCCGGCGATCCGCGCCGCGGTTGCCGCAGCGCAGCAGGGCGAAACAGTGCGCCACACGCTGTTCGGACCGACTGCCAAGGGCAAGCCGCGCTGGTGGGACATCAGCGTGTCGCCGATCCTTGGCGCCGACGGAACGGTGGCGCGGCTATTGGCGCTGTCCCGCGACGTGACCGAGGCCAAGCAGAACGAGGCCGAGGTGGTGGCTGCCGCCAGGCGGCTCGAATACCTGGCCCGGCACGACACGCTGACCGGGCTGCCCAATCGGATGCAGTTCCAGGAGGGGATGGACGCGGCGCTGCTGGGACTGAACGCCGGCAGGGCACTGGCGGTGCTTTCCATCGATCTCGACGACTTCAAGCTGGTGAACGACACATTGGGGCATCTCGCCGGCGATGTGTTGCTGCGCGAGGTGGCCGGGCGGCTCAGTCGAAGCGCCGGCAAACGCGACCTGGCGGCCCGGCTGGGCGGCGACGAGTTCGCGCTGCTGATGCCGGTTGAGCGCCCGGAGGAGGCTGCGACGACGGCGCAGGCGATCCTCGCGGCGCTGGCCGATCCATTCCAGATCGACGGCGAAACGGTGAATATCGGGGCCAGTATCGGCATTGCCATTGCGCCGCGCGACGGGCTGAGCACGGAGAGCCTCCTGCAATATGCCGATGTGGCGCTCTACCGGGTGAAGAGCGAAAAGGGGCGCGACTTCCGCTTCTTCGAGCCGGCAATGGACCAGGCGTTGCGCGAGCGGCGCGAGATGAAGCGCGACCTGTCGCTGGCGCTGAGCCGGGGCGAACTGAGCGTCATGTACCAGCCGCAGATCGATATCGGCAGCAATCGACTGGTCGGCTTTGAAGCGCTGCTGCGCTGGGACAGTGCGACCCACGGGGCGGTATCGCCGATGGTGTTCGTCCCGCTGGCGGAGGAGAGCGGGCTGATCGACGCGATGGGGGCCTTCGTGCTGCGCGAGGCCTGCCGTGAGGCGGCGCATTGGCCGGAGGCGCTGTCGCTGGCGGTAAACCTGTCGCCGGCGCAGTTCCGCAACCGTGCGGTGGTGCGCACCGTGGCCGACGCGCTGGCGGAAACCGGCTTCAAGCCGGCACGGCTGGAGCTCGAGATCACCGAGTCGGTGCTGTTCGACGAAAGCGCCGAGGCGCTGGCCTCGCTCGAAGAACTGCACCGGATGGGCATCAGGGTGGCGCTCGACGATTTCGGCACCGGCTACTCGTCGCTGAGCTACCTCAGGCGTTTTGCGTTCGACAAGATCAAGATCGATCGCTCGTTCGTTGCCGACCTGCCGGGCGCAGAGGACTCGGCGGCGATCGTGCGGGCCATTATCGGGCTGGGGCGCTCGCTGAAGACGCGGGTGACAGCCGAGGGCGTCGAGAGCTGGGAGCAGTTGCTGATGCTGCGAGCCGAAGGCTGCAACGAGGCGCAGGGTTACCTGTTCAGCCGGCCGTTGCCACCGGTGGAGGCACGGGCATTGGCAAGAAGCGGCGTCGAAGTGCAGTCCGTGGTCGGCAGACACCGGCAAGAGCAGGGCTGATAAACACCAATACTTAACCCGGCTGCGGCTAGCGTTCGGCTGCACCCGCACTTCCTGCCCCGTCACGGACCCTGATGTTCGACAAGCAGTTGATCGCCACGCCGTCGGAATCGCTCGCCGAGATCGAACCGGCAGCGCCGATCACCGATGCCGACCGGGCGCTGCAACTGTACGAACTGCACGAAGGCTACGGGCTGTGGAAGGTGATCTTTCCAGGCTCGGTCGTGCTGTCGGACCGGGTGGCGCTGATGTACGGGCTCGCCGTCGATGGCCCGGTACCCCTGCAGGACATGGTGAAGCTCTATGTCGCCGAGGATCGCGGCAAGCTGCTGACGCTGATCGCGCAGGCGCTGCAGGATCGGCGCGGTTTCCGCTGCCGGCTCAGGATCGAGCGGCGTGACGGCGAAATCCGGATGATCGAGACCATTGCGGACCTCAGAACCCGCGACGGGCGGGTGATCGAGTTGTTCGGCGCCAGTCGCGACGTGACTGCCGAGATGGAACGCGAACTCGCGGTACAAGGCCGGCTGAAGCTGGTGCAGGACCTGGTAGGCGACATGCCGGCGCCGATCGTGGTGCTGGACGAAAAGCTGCGCGTGGTCGACTGCTCGCTCTACTGGCTGAAGGCGCACCGCTATGTCGAGCGGCGCGAGGTGATGGGCAAATCGCTGGCCCAACTCAACCCCGACATGTCGGCGGAGCAGGCCGGAGAATACGAAGCGGCGCTGAAGGGCCAGACGGTCAAGACCCGCCGCAGCTTCATGAGCCCGAGCACCGGCACCGCGGTGGCGTTCAACACCATCATCCGGCCGTGGTTCGCGGCGGACCGCAAGGTGGGCGGCATCACCATCACCATCGGTTGGGCCGAGATCGCCACCATCAAGAGCACCGCGCCGGTGGCCGCGCCGGTCGAGGATTTCGACGGCTCGCTGCTCGACATGCTGAAGACGGTGGTTTGAGCCGCCGATACCGTTGATCCGGTGTGTGCTGCCCCCCACCCCTGTCCCCTCCCCGCAAGGGGGAGGGAGACCAAAACACCAGCACCGCGGCTCCATCGTCTCCCTCCCCCTTGCGGGGAGGGGTCAAGGGTGGGGGTCCACAGCCACCGGGCTTGCAGCGCAACGACTTTTCCACGATTGAAGCGGCATGAAACTGCCGCCCCTCCCGATCGATGAGGCCCTGCCCCGGTTGCTGGCGGCGCTTACTGCCGGCCCCTACGCCGTGCTGGTGGCGCCACCGGGAGCCGGCAAGACCACGCGCGTGCCGTTGGCCCTGCTCGAGGCACCGTGGCGCGGTGACGGCAGGATCGTCATGCTGGAGCCGCGGCGGCTGGCGGCGCGGGCGGCGGCGCGGCGGATGGCGCAATCGCTCGATGACGACGTAGGCGGCGTGGTCGGCTATCGCGTCCGCCTCGATGCCAAGGTATCGAAGCGGACGCGGATCGAGGTGGTGACCGAAGGCGTCTTCACCCGGATGATCCTCGACGATCCCGAGCTCACCGGCATCGCCGCAGTGCTGTTCGACGAATTCCATGAACGCAGCCTCGATGCCGATCTCGGCCTGGCGCTGGCGCTCGATGCGGCCGCACTGCGCGAGGACCTGCGGGTGCTGGTGATGTCGGCGACCATCGACGGCGCGCGGGTCGCGGAGCTGCTGGACGGCGCCCCGGTTGTGGTGTCGGAAGGACGAGCGTTTCCGGTGGAGACGCTCTGGCGTGACCGCGAGCCGCTGCTGAGGATCGAGGATCAGGTGACGAGCGTGGTGCTGGAGGCGCTGCGCGAGCAGCCGGGCTCGGCGCTGGTGTTCCTGCCCGGGCAGGCCGAGATCGGCCGGGTGGCGGAACGGCTGGTAGGCCGGGTGCCGGCCGATGTCGATATCGCGCCGCTCTATGGGCAACTGACGCCGGAGGAGCAGGATCGTGCGGTGCAGCCGGCCCGGCCCGGCCGGCGCAAGGTGGTGCTGGCGACCTCGATCGCCGAGACGTCCTTGACCATCGAGGGGGTCCGGATCGTCGTCGACAGCGGGCTGCGGCGCGCGCCGGCTTACGAGCCGTCGACCGGCCTTTCGGTGCTCGAAACGCGAAAAGTGTCGCGCGCTGCCGCCGACCAGCGGCGCGGACGCGCCGGCCGTGTCGAACCCGGGGTGTGCTACCGGCTGTGGGGCGAGGGCCAGAATGCAGCGCTCCAGGCGTTCGACGCGCCGGAGATGCTGGAGGCCGACCTTTCCGGGCTGGCGCTCGATCTTGCGGGCTGGGGGGTGAGCGATCCGGCGCAGTTGCGGTTCCTCGATCCGCCGCCGGGGCCGGCGTGGAGCGAGGCGGTGAGCCTGCTCAGGGGGCTCGAGGCACTCGACGACAGCGGTCGGATCACCACCGAGGGCGCGGCGCTGGCGCGGCTGCCGCTGCACCCGCGGCTCGGACACATGATCCACCGCGCGGCGGCGGAGGATGATGCGCTGACGGCGGCGCAGCTGGCGGTGCTGCTGGGCGAGCGGGGGCTGGGCGGCGACGGCACCGACCTGACGCATCGGCTCGAGCGCTTCGGACGCGAACGCGGCAAGCGCGCCGACGAGGCGCATGGGCTGGCGCGGCGCTGGGCCGGGATGGTCGGCAACACCGGTTCGGGCGGCGAGGTCGGACGACACCTGGCGCGGGCCTATCCGGACCGGGTGGCGCAGCAGGCCGGGGCGCGCGGGCGGTTTCGCCTCGCCAATGGGCGGCAGGCGAGCCTCGAGGACACCGACGCGCTGGCGAACGCCCCCTACCTGGTGGTGACCGATATCACCGGAGCGGCCGCAACCGGACGAATCCGGGCGGCGGCGGCGATCGAGCGGGCAACGATCGAGGAGTTGTTCGCGGACGAGATCGTCGACGAGGTGGCGATGGCGTTCGACCGCGGCTCGCGCAGCGTGCGGGCGCGGCGGGTGCGGCGGCTGGGCGCGTTGCGGCTCGACGAAGCGCCGGTGGCGATTGCCGACCCCGAGGCGGCGGCGGAAGCGCTGGCGGAGGGGATCGCCGGGCTTGGCGTCGCCGTGCTGCCCTGGACCAAGGAGCAGCAGGCGCTGCGGGAGCGGGCGAGCTACCTGCGCATGACGCTGGGCGAGGAATGGCCCGACCTCTCCAACGCCGGACTTGCCGCCGACATGGGCTGGCTGGTGCCGTCAATCACCGGCAGGACGGCGCTCAGCGAGATCGGGGCCGACGACCTCGGCGTGGCGCTCGAAGGCCTGCTGCCCTGGGGGCGGCGTCAGGAGATCGAACGGCTGCTGCCCTCACATTTCGACGCCCCGTCGGGCTCACGCCTGCCGATCGATTATGGCGCCGAGAACGGTCCGGCACTGGAAGTGCGGGTGCAGGAGCTGTTCGGGCTCGACCGGCATCCGAGTGTCGCGGCCGGCAAGGTGCCGCTGCTCCTGGTGCTGCTCAGCCCGGCGCATCGGCCGATCCAGACGACCCGCGACCTGCCGGGGTTCTGGCGCGGCAGCTGGAAGGATGTGGCCAAGGACCTGAAGGGCCGCTACCCGCGGCACTATTGGCCGGAGAACCCGCTGGAGGCGGCGGCAACAGCGAGGGCCAAGCCGCGGGGGACGTGAGTGGACGACTGATAGAGACGGCCCCCTCCCGGCCTCCCCCATAAAGGGGGAGGTGAAGAGTCGAGGCTCGGTCTTCGATGGTGCCAAGTACGCAAGGCGGCACCTCCCCCTTTATGGGGGAGGATGGGAGGGGGCCGTCTGCTTCAGTCTGCCCTAGACCGGCCCAGCTGCCCGCAGCACGGCCAGGAACTCCGCGCCGTAGCGCCTGAGCTTCGACTCCCCGATCCCGTTGATGGTCGCGAGTTCCGCCATGGTCTGTGGCCGGTCCAGCGCCATGGCGCGGAGCGTCGTGTCGTGGAACACCACGTAAGGCGGGACGCCCTGGGATTTGGCGATGCTGGCGCGTTCGGAACGTAGTGCTTCGAACAGCGATTGTGCGGCCGGGGGCAGGGCCACGGCGTTCTGCAGGGCGCGGCGGGTTTCGGTGGCCTTGCGTGGGCGGTCACGGCGCAGGGTGATCTTGCGTTCGCCGCGGAACACCTCGCGCGAGCCTTCGCCGAGGTGCAGCGCGCCGAAGGAATGATCGACGGTGATCAGGCCCATGGCGGTCAACTGCCGGATCACCGATTGCCAGGAGCGTTGGTCGAGGTCCTTGCCCTGCCCGAACACCGGCTGGTCCTGGTGGCTGAACTGGGTGACCTTGTCGGTCACCTTGCCCAGGAGCACATCGACGATATGGCCGGCGCCGAAGCGCTGGCCAGTGCGATAGACGCAGGCCATGGCCTTGATGGCGACATCGGAGCCATCCCAGGTCTCTACCGGCGACAGGCAGGTATCGCAGTTGTTGCAGTTGCCCGGATGCGGTTCGCCGAAATGCGCGAGGATGGCCTTGCGGCGGCATTCCGGGGTTTCGCAGACGGCAAGCAGCGCGGTGAGCTTCAGCCGCTCGACCCGCTTCACCTCATCGGGCGCGTTGCCCTCGTCGATCATGCGGCGGCGCTGCGCCACGTCGGCCATGCCGTAGCACATCCAGGCTTCAGCCGGCAGGCCGTCGCGGCCGGCGCGGCCGGTCTCCTGGTAATAGGCCTCGATGGACGAAGGCAGATCCATATGCGCGACATAGCGCACGTCGGGCTTGTCGATGCCCATGCCGAAGGCAACGGTGGCAACGAGGCAGAGCGACTCCTCCTTGAGGAAGGCATCCTGGTTGGCGGCTCGATCGCGGGCGTTCATGCCGGCGTGGTAGGGCAGCGCGCGAACCCCCTGCTTGTTCAGCCACTCGGCCGTGCTGTCGACCTTGGCGCGGGAGAGGCAATAGACGATGCCGGAATTGCCGGTATGGCGGGCGAGGAAGCTCTTCAACTGGGCGCGCGCGTTGTCGCGCTCAACGATCGAGTAGCTGATATTGGGCCGGTCGAAGCTGGTGGTGAAGATGCGCGCATCGGTGAGGCCGAGCCGCTCGACGATATCGTCCCGGGTGGTGGGGTCGGCGGTAGCGGTCAGCGCGATGCGCGGCACGCCGGGATAGTCGGCGGCGATCGAGGCGAGCTCGCGATACTCGGGGCGAAAATCGTGGCCCCATTGGCTGACGCAGTGCGCCTCGTCGATGGCGATGAGCGAGATATCGACACCCTGCATCATCGACTTGAAGCCGGGAAGCACAAGGCGCTCCGGGGCGACATAGAGCAGGTCGAGCTTGCCGGATTTGAGGTCGCGGAAGGTGCGGGAGGACTCTTCCGACGAGACCGAGGAGTTGAGCGTCGCGGCGTTGACGCCAGCCTGTCTCAGCGCCTCGACCTGGTCGCGCATCAGCGCGATGAGCGGCGAGACGACGATGCCTACGCCCTTGCGGGCGAGCGCCGGGACCTGGAAGCACATCGACTTGCCTGCCCCGGTGGGGAACAGCACCACCGCGTCGCCACCGCCGGTGACGTGGCGGACAACATCCTCCTGCTGGCCGCGGAAACTCTGGTGACCGAAGACGGTGCGCAGGATTTCGGCGGGGTCGCGAGGCGGCGTGTCGAAAAGCGACTCAAGCATTGGGCGATAGAGTCGGAAGTTGGGTCCCCGGGTCAAGCCCGGAGACCCCGTCACAAAGCTCGTGGGGATTGGGAGAGCCTTGTGATCCCCGTGTGGAGGTCACGGTTATCGGGTGCGCTTACTGCGCGTCGATGAACGCCAAGGCGGCTTCCACCAGCTTGGGCGAATTCATCATGGTGTAGTGGGTGACGCCGGGCAGGATGGCGAGGCGGTTCTGGTTCATGCCCGAGCCGTCCCACATCGCATCCTGCTGACCGCCGCCGAGCAGCTCGAAGAATTTCGCCACATGGCTGGTGCGCACTGCGTCCCAGTCGCCATAGACCAGTTGGGTCGGCACCTTGAGGTTGGGGACGTCGGCCGAGAAGTCATAGTCCTTGCCCATGTACTGCATCTGGTCGAGGAGCTTGGGGAAGTTCACCTCGGGGTCGGGGTTCACCGCGGCGAAACCCTGGTAGAGCGGCGACGGCTTCATCATCTCGAACTGGCTGGCGTTCAGCGAACGCATGCCCTGCTGGTTGTAGTCGTGCCAGCCGGCGAAGGCGAAGGGCGCCGAGGCAATGACCAGCTTGTTGACCAGTTCGGGATGGGCCAGCGCCAGCCGCAGGCCGATGGTGCCGCCCATCGAGTAGCCGACGACATCGACCTTCGCGAGCCCCAGCGACTTGATCACTTCGGCGACGTCGGCAGCCATGTTGTCGAAGGTCATCGGCCGGTCGAGCGGTCCGGTATGACCGTGGCCCTGGGCCTCGACGGCGATCACCTGATGGGTAGCCGCGAGGCCGGAGAGCACCGGGCCGAAGGCGTCGATAGTCATCAGGCCGCCATGCAGCAGGACGAGCGGAGCGCCCTCGCCGTAGGTGGCGTAGTAGACCTTGCCGCCAGTGACGGGGACATAGCCGGAGGTGGTTGCGGTGAGCATGGGAGCAGTTCCTTCTTGAGCAGTTGCATTGAGGACCGGCAGGGCGGAAGCAAAGCCGGCGAGGAGGACGATGGCAAGGATGGTACGACGCAGCATTGGAGGTCTCCTTGGGTTGGGGATGGCTCCGCCGGTCCCGCGGGAGTGCGGGTCGGTGGAGATTGATAGGGTCGTGCGCTTGGCGCCCCTTACCCGACCCGGCTTTGCCGGGCCACCCTCTCCCCAGCGGGGCGAGGGGCAGAGGGGCCGGTGACTAGGTGGTCAGCATTTCGATGGCCTTCTGGACGCGCCGGAGTCTCGTCTCCGGGGCTTTGGCGCCTTCGATGGCGGTGACGTGGGCTTTCTTGTGACTGGGTGCCAGCTTGTTCCAGGCGGCCAGCGCGACAGGGTCGGCGTCGAGAGCGGCCTGCAGGTCGCCCGGGGCCTCGACGATCCGCGGCTGATCATCAAGGGTCAGTTCGACCTCATGCGTCTCATTGCCCTTGACCCCGGTGATGCCGCGGATCTCGGCGCTGACCCCGATCAGGAGCCGGTCGCCCATCGTCGCCACCTTGCTGCGCCAGGTGTGCCCGGCAAGGGTGACGACGACCAGCGGGTTCTTGCCGCCATTGAGTGCGTCGCGCACCTCTGATGGTACGATGATGCCGGTGTTGTTGCCGGATTGCAGGATGCTGGTGGTGAACTTCATTGGCTTGCTCCAGTCCTGAGGTGAGCGGCGAGCTTGTCGAAGCTCTCCAGCACCCCTTCGCGGAAGCCGCGGCGGACGACGGCATCCTTGTTGGCGGCGGTGTCGAAATAGGCATCCAGCGTCAGCCGGGTGCGGCCGTCGCCGAGGTCGATGAGGGTGATCACCCGCAAGAAACTCGGCGGCGGATTGTTGCCGAAGGCTTCCGCCTCGAGCTGGCGGTTGCGATAGACGATCCGCTCGGGCGGGCTCACCTCGATGAACTCGCTGTCGGCCGGGTAATCCTTGCCGTCGGGACCGCGCATCACGTGATACCAGCGGCCGCCGGGGCGCAGGTCGAGCTCCACCACCGGGTTGGTGAAGCCCTTCGGACCCCACCACTGGCTGAGGTGGTATGGATCGGCGAACATCATCCAGACGAGGTCGCGCGGGGCGTCGAACTCGCGTTCGATCTCGAGCCGGCGGTCGGAGGGGATGGTGGCGGGGTCGGGGAGCATGGTTCAGGCTTCTTGGGTGAGTTCGGCGAGAAGCTGGTCGATGATGGCGAAGCCGTGGCGCATACCCTTCTCCATTCCGGAAGCGACCATGCCGTCGCGATCGCCGACATTGTCGTAGACCGAAACTGACTTGTAGTGCGTGACGGCGCCGTCTTCCGCGAAAGTGTGGGTTTCGACCAGGGTCTTGCCGATGAACATGTTTTCCATGCCGAAGGTCCAGACGAACTTTTCGGGCTCGTTCACCTCGCGGTACTCGCCGATGAAGATGTAGACGTTGCCGTCCTTGCCGTGGGATTCGATGCGCCACTTGCCGCCGGGGCGGACATCGAGCGCGGTGATGACGTTCTTCTGCCCGTCGGTGCCCCACCAGCGGGCGACATGCTCCCGCTCTGTCATCACCTTCCAGACCAGGGCGCGGGGGGCGGCGAAGGTGCGGGTAGCGATGACGATGGGTTCGTTCGCCGGGGCTTCGATCGTGAGGTCGTCGAGTGCCATTTTCAGCTCCTTGAGTTTTGTCAGGTAGGCGTCGAGGCGATCGAGGCTTTCGGCCCAATACCGCCAGTAAAGTACGAACCAGTGTTCCGTTCCGGCACCCTGCCCCAGCTTCTGGCGCAAGGCTTCGCCGTCGCGCTGCCGGCGGTAATTCGAGAGCGCTATGACCTTGGGTCGCTGCATCTTTTTCAGGCCCCTCAGGGCCCCGGGCTAATTCCGGGAGCCGCCGGGGTCTCCCTTCTGCAGTTCAGCCAGGTAATCGCCGAGGCGATCGAGGCTCTCATCCCAGAAGCGGCGGTAGTTCTCGACCCAGTCCGCGACCTCGGCCATCGGGGCGGCCTCGAGCCGGCAGGGCCGCCACTGGGCCTCCTTGCCGCGGGAGATCAGCCCCGCCTTCTCCAGCACCTTGAGGTGCTTGGACACGGCAGCCATCGACATGTCGTAGGGCTCGGCCAGTTCGCTGACCGTGGCCTCGCCCAGGGAGAGCCGGGCGAGGATGCCGCGGCGGGTGGGGTCGGCGAGGGCAGCAAGCGTGGTGGACAGGTGGTCGGTCATTGCAGGTCTCTGGTTCAGGCAGCGGCGCGCGAGGTGTCGGCGCCAGTAAAGAAGTCGATCAGTACCGGGGCGACCAGCTCGGCCGCCGCATCGTGGCTCTGGCCGGGCAGCGAAGCGAAACGTGCGCCGGGGATGGTCTCGCGGGCAAGGCGCACCGGTTCCTTCAACTGTTTGAAGGTCTTGTCGCCACTCATGACGATGGTGGGAACGCGGATCGAACGGGCCACCTCGGTGGGGAAGCCGTAGCCCTCCATCACCGCGGTATCGTGCGGCAGGCTCGGAGCATTGTGCAGCATCGCCTTCCAGTGCGGGTTGAACCACATCATCGGCATCATGAAGGCGGGCATGCCGATCATCTTGACCATGAAATATTTGGCGAGATCGGGCCGCCGATCTTCGCGCACCAGGCGCTCGACTTCGGCCTGGTAGCCCGCCGGCATCGGCTTGCCGCCGGGCACATCGGTGAAGGGCGGCTCGAAGATGGCGAGCCGATCGACCGGCAGGCCGCGGGCAGTGGCGAACAGCGCCAGCGCGGCGCCCGACGAGGTGCCGTAGAGGCTGGCCGAGCCGCCGGCGATGTCGATCAGTGCGGCAAGATCCTCGTATTCGCGATCCGGCGAATAGTCGGTCGAGACGTCGCTGTCACCGCGGCTGCGTCGGTCGTAGTTGTAGACGGTGAAGTGCGGGGCGAGCAGCGGCGCAAGCTTGGGCATCGGGCCCATATTGCGGCCGCACCAGGCGCCATCGATCAGGATGACGGCCGGGCCGGAGCCGCGCACGTCGTAGGCGATTTTGGTGCCGTCGCGAGAGGTAAAGGTGTTCATGACGCTTACTCCTGCTGGAACGCCGCGGTGGCGCTGAGGGTGAAAAGGTAGAGGTCGAGCTTGTCGCTGCCTTCCGAAACGGTAGCGGCAAAGCCGCGGCCGATGGCTGCATCGCGGGCGGCGAGCGAGGTGAAGCGGACGGTGATGTGGACGCTGGTGAGGCGGCCCGTTTCGGTGAGGCTCATTTCGGTGACCATCTCGGCGGGCGGCAGTTCATCGCCGAAGCGGTAGCCCTTGGGTGCATCGCGCCACACCAGCCGCTCCACCGGCGAAACCTCGAGATAGGTGCTGGTGTAGCCATACTCGTTGCCCGAGGCGAAGCGCATCACCTGACGCCAGGCGCCACCAACGCGCAGGTCGACTTCGCTCACCGGATTGGTGGCGCCCCTCGGGCCCCAGAAATGCACCAGGTGGCGCGGCTCGGTGTAGCAACGCCAGACCAGGGCGCGCGGCGCCTCGAAGCTGCGGGCGATCAGGATGACCGGATCGTTGGCCGGCGTGGTGACGGCGGAGGTCTTGGTCGGCGCGGTGCCGGTGAGTTCGACGCAGTCCATTTCTCAACCCTTCAGTTGATAACTTATCGGTTGAATACACCTCGCAAAGAGGGTTGTCAACCGATCGGTTAAGGAAACTGTCAGGCGGGGAGAAGCGCGGCCGAAATCAGCTTGATCGAACGAAGGCGGTTGTCCGGATCGGTGGGGCCCATCGGCACGGCGTCGGGGAAACGCAGCTCGAGCTCGAGCTTGCCATCGGCGGGGGCAACCAAGGGAAGCGCGAACTGCTGCGGCGTGGGCGCGCTGAGCGATACCGTATCGAGCAGCGTGCCGTTGGCGACGATCTCGACGCGCTGCGGGACGACCGCTCCAGCCTTCTGAATCGCAACCATCGCCAGTTGCAGCGTCAGCGCCGTGGCAGGTTCGGCATAGACGAAGCGGAGGCGAGCGCTGGTGCCGACAGCGTGGTTGCCGTCGCCGGTCGGGCCCTCGAGACCACAGACCCGGATCAGCTTGGCGGCGTCCTTATCCTCGGGGGTAAAGCGAACGGTCGTGCCGAGCCTGTAGCTGCCGCTCACCGGCTGGTTGAGGCAGGTGGTAGTCTTGTCGATGTAGTAGGCGCGGTAATCCGGCGGCACGTTGGGGTGCAGCATCAGCCAGACGACGCCGAGTTCGAACAGCGCGACGATGCCGCAGAGCAGGTAGGCGCCGAGGCGGAGCGTGCTAGACAAGGCTCAAATACCCCGTCAACCAGCCGATGGTGGTGAAGTAGCCGCCGGCGAGCAGGCCGAGCAGCGCCACGGCGAACAGCCAGCGGCGACTGGCCAGCTGTTCGGTGAGCAGCAGCGGCATCGGCGCCAGCGCCGCGGTGAAGCGCAGCACCGAGGCCATGCCGGCGAACAGCGGCAGGGTCAGGCAGATCAGCGAATAGACCGCCATGCCGTAGCGCTTCTTCACCAGCAGGACGATCGACAGGGCGTAGCCGACGATGACCGCGACGGCGAGTTGCTGCGACGGCGTCGGAACCCACCCCTCCCTGGGGAAACTGGTGAGGGCGTTCCACACGAACACCGGGGGCAACCCCGAAGGACGCGACCAAGCGCGCTGCACGTGGCTGAAGGCGAGGGCATCGCCGATATGGAAGTGAAGGTACGCCATGTAGGCGAACAGGCCGAGCGGGGCGATGAACAGCGCCAACAGCAGTTCGGGCCGCTTCAGCACCGCAGGGATGAAATCGCGCCAATTGCCGCCATTGGCGCGGTGGGCCTGCCAGATCTCGATCAGGATGGCAAAGACGATGAACACCCCGACGATGCGGGTGGCCGAGAGCAACGCGGCGAACAGGCCGGCAAGCAGGAACTGCCGCTTCTGCAGGGCGGCGAAGACGCAAAGCGTCAGAAACAGGAACAGCACCTCGGTATAGAAGGTGGTGAGCCAGATCGAGAACGGGCCCGCTACGAGGAAGGCCGAGAACAGGGTGTAGGCGCGCAGGTCCTTGCCGAGCAACGGCCAGGCGACGCGGGCCGAGGCGATGCAGAGCATGATCGACAACCCGGTGGCGGCGACAATCGTCTGCAGCCCGGTCAGCGTGCGCACGATCGCGACGAGGATCGGGTAAAGCGGGAAGAAGGCCCAGTTGCCGGCATTGATCATCGTCGGCACCGGAAACGGATCGTAGCCGGTCTGCGACAGTTTCACGTACCAGGAGCAATCCCACCGGCACATGCCCTGCGCGAAACTTGCGATCGAGGCATCTGGAACCGTCGCGGCATAGGCCAGGTAACGGATCGCCAGCCCGGCGATGGCCAGGGCCAGCGGGATGAGGATCAGGACGAGGCCAAGCGGCAGGGTTCGTGGGGGACGCAGTGCGACGGCGTCGCTCATTCAAGGATTCCGGGTGCGGAAACAGCCAGAACTCGTAACGCATTGCGGCGAAATCATATCCATTCCGCCGGTGCATAGCTCCTATGCGACAACTTTCGGCGCTCAACGGCGTTGCGGAATTCGTGTTTGGTGTCCCGATCCCTCCATAGCGATAGTGCATGTTTTCTGTTCCTCACCATCGGCTCGATCGGCGAGCCTTTCTCCGAGCCGCTGCTGCCACCGCGGCGCTCCTCACCACCACCTCCCTCACCCGCGTCGCCATCGCTCAGGAGAGCCAGGCCGAAGCGTTCGACTATGAGGTGCTGACCGAGCGCATGCGCGCGAGGGCGGCCGAGCCGTTCAACGCGGCGGTGCCTGAACTGCCCAAGCTGTTCGCAGGCCTCGACTATGACGGCTATCGCAAGATCCAGTTCGACGGACAGCACGCCCGCTGGATCGACAACAATTCGGGTTTCCAGGTGCACGCCTTCCCGATGGGTTGGCTGTTCAAGGAGCCGGTGGGGGTGTTCGAAGTGGTCGACGGCGAAGCAACGCCGTTCGGCTTCTCCAATGCCGACTTCATGTTCTACGACAAGGCGATGGGCGAGGAAGCCGCCGCCGAGGCGTTCCCGGGCATTGCCGGTGTGCGCATCAACTATCCGGTGAACGTCGCCGACAAGATGGACGAGCTGGTCTCGTTCCTCGGTTCGAGCTACTTCCGGGCGCTGGGACGGAACAATATCTACGGGCTCAGTGCTCGCGGCCTCGCCATCAACTCGTGGCAATCGGGCCCGGAAGAGTTCCCGCGTTTCTCGGCGTTCTGGCTGGAGCGCCCGAGCGAGGGCAAACCGCTGGTCGCCTATGCCAGCCTCGAGGGCCCGAGCGTTACCGGCGCCTACCGCTTCGAGATCACCCCGGCGAGCGACGCCGCGCAGGAGACGGTGATCGACATCACGTCGCGGCTGTTCTTCCGCGCCGATATCGGCGAGATCGGCATCGCGCCGCTCACCTCGATGTTCCTGTTCGCCGAGACCAACCGCTCGAGCTTCGACGACTACCGGCCGCAGGTGCATGACAGCAACGGGCTGATCGTCGAGCGGGATGGCGGCGAGGTGTTCTGGCGGCCGCTCAACAACACTCCGGGGATCGGCAACTCCTACCTGTGGGAGAACAATCCGCGGGCGTTCGGCCTCTACCAGCGCGACCGCAGCTTCGAGACCTACCAGGATGCCGGCGCGCATTACGAGCGCCGCCCTTCGGCGCGGGTCGAGCCGGTGGGCGACTGGGGCCAGGGCAGCGTCCGGCTGATCGAGGCGCCGTCGCGGCTCGAGGCCGAAGACAATATCGTCGCATTCTGGATTCCGTCGGAGCCGATCAAGGCCGGCGATTCGCGCGAATTCCACTACCGGCTGATCTGGGGCGACCTGCTGCCCAAGGACGATGCGCCCCTGGCGCATGTGGTCGAGACCCGCGCCGGGCAGGGCGGCGTGTCGGGCGTCGCCAATGACGCCAAGCTGAGGAAGTTCGTCATCGATTTCGCCGGCGGCGAACTCAGCGCCATGCCGACGGAAGCCAAGCTGGATGTCGTTGCCACCGCCAGCGCCGGCGAGATCGTCTCGACCGCGCTGTCCAAGGTCGAGGCCAACGGGGTGTGGCGGCTGGCGCTCGACGTGCTGATCGAAGGCACCGAGCCGGTCGAACTCAGGGCCAACATCGTCAGCACGGGCCGGACCATCAGCGAGACCTGGCTCTATCAGTGGAGGGCACTGGCATGAAGCACGACCGTTCCGAAGAGTTCTCGGGCGCGCTTCCCGATGCTCCGATGGCCATGCCCAAGCAGGTCCTGGAGCGGCGGCGCAGCTCGCTGCTGCTGACGCTGCGCGCCGCGTTTGCCGCGGCGCTGCCGCGCTTCTGACGGCCTCTCCCGTGCCGTCCGCAAGGCCCCGATAGATGGCGAAAGCCCACCTGACCCGAGCCATGGCTTTGGGCGCGGCAGCGCTGCTGAGCCTTGGCGGCGGCTGGCTGTACATGCGCTTTATCGGCAATGACGGCACCAGCCTGCTCGATGTGCTGCGTACGACGCTGTTCACCCTGGTGGGCTTCTGGCTGGTGTGGGGTGGCGTTGCAGGGGTCCTGGGCATCCTCGCGCCGCCCAAGCGGATCGCCCGTGGTACGGGCCGTCCGCACGGCATGACGGCGATCCTGATGCCGGTCTACAACGAGGATGCGGCGGCCAGCTTCTCGCGCGTCGCGGCGATGAACCGCTCGATCGTGAGCCTGGGGCTCGCCGATCGTTTCCACTTCGCCATCCTGTCGGACACCAACCGAGACGAAGTCGCAGCCGAAGAGATCGTCTGGTTCGAGCAGTTGCTGGCCGAGCCGATGGCCGAGGGACGGGTGTTCTATCGCCGGCGTGAGCGGAACATCGGCAAGAAGGCCGGCAATATCGAGGATTTCATCTCGCGCTCGGGCGGTGCCTACGACTACGCGCTGATCCTCGATGCCGACAGCCTGATGGACGGCGCGACGATCGCCGCGATGGCGAAGCGCCTGGATGACGATCCGCGGCTCGGCCTGCTGCAGACCGTGCCCGAGGTGATCCACGCCCATAGCCTGTTCGGCCGGGTGATGCAGTTCTCGGCGGCCTATCTCTCCCCGTATTTTGCCCGCGGCACCGCGCTGATGCAGGGCGAAGAAGGGCCGTACTGGGGGCACAACGCCATCGTCAGGGTGCCGGCGTTCGCTGCGAGTTGCGGGTTGCCGGTGCTGTCGGGCAAGCCGCCGCATGGCGGGCACATCCTCAGCCACGACTATGTCGAGGCGGCGCTCTTGTCGCGCGCCGGCTGGAAGGTCGAGGTCGACCCCTATCTGGGCGGTTCGTACGAAGAAGGCCCGGAGAACCTGATCGAATATGCCAAGCGCGACCGGCGCTGGTGCCAGGGCAACCTGCAGCACCGCCGTGTACTGGGCGCGCCCGCCCTGAAGGTCTGGAGCCGCTTCACCTTCGTGCAGGGCATCATGGCCTACGCCGCCTCGCCGCTCTGGCTGGCGCTGCTCGCGGCCAGCATCCTCGCTGCGGCGCTGCCGAGCAAGTACTGGTGGCGGGACAACGAGACCGGCATCTGGGTGCTGGCGGTGGCAGTGGCCATCGCGCTGCTGCTGCCGAAATTCCTGATCCTCGCCCGCTCGACGCTGGGCGGCCGCAACAAGGGGTTCGGCGGAACCATCCGGGCCGGGCTCTCGGTGATCGCGGAGATCGTGATTTCGACGCTGCTGGCGCCGATCATGCTGTGCTTCCAGAGCAAGGCGGTGATCGAGATCCTCTTGGGGCTCGATGGCGGCTGGCCGGCGACCAATCGCGACGAGGGCCGGGTAAGCTTCTCGACCGCGTTCGCCGCCAGCTGGTGGGTAACGGTAGCCGGCGCCGCCGTGCTGGCGATCTCCACTGCTTTTGCCAGCGACCTGGTGCCGTGGCTCTTGCCGGTGGCGCTGCCGGCAATCGGCGCGCCGTTGCTGATCGCGGCGACCTCGCACGGGATTTCGAGCGGCCGGAAGCCGATCCTGTTCACCACCACGAGCGAGACGGCGCCCGCGCCTATCATCATCGAGCAGCAGCGCATCTTCCTGAGCTGGACGCAACAGGGCCCCGCCCTTGGCGAGCCTGCTGCTGCCGGAACGGCCCAAGTCCATGCCTGAAACGCTTGCCATGCCTGAGACCACTGCCACGCTGAAGCGCGCTCCATTGCTCGAGCGCCTCAAGAGTTTTGCCGGCTTCGCCACGGCGGAGGCGAGCCTCGACGCGCCGCGCGCCGGGCGCGACGCCCGGCTCGACATGTTCCGCGGACTGGCGCTGGTGATGATCTTCATCAACCACGTGCCGGGGACCTTCTACGAGAACCTGACCAGCCGCAATTTCGGCTTTTCGGATGCGGCGGAAGCCTTCGTCTTCATGTCCGGGCTGGCCGCCGGGCTCGCCTATTCCGGGCGTTTCGTCAGCGGGCCGCTGTGGCCGGCGATCGCCAAGGTGTGGGCCCGGGCGCGCCAGCTGTATTTCGTGCACCTGAGCATCACCATGATCGCGCTCGCGATCTTTGCCGGCGCGGCCTGGTGGTTCGGCCTCGACGAGGTGCTGGAAAAGAACAACATCGCGGCAATCTTCGGCTTCCCGCTGCAGACCATGATCGGGCTGCCGCTGCTGACGCATCAGCTCGGCTATCTCAACATCCTGCCGCTCTACATGACGCTGCTGCTGGCAACGCCGCTGGTGATCGTACTCGGCTTGCGCTGGCCGGTGCAAACCATGCTTGGCTCGATCCTCGTCTGGGCGCTGGCCGGGCAGTTCCGCATCAACCTGCCGAACTTCCCCACCCAGGGTGGTTGGTTCTTCAACCCGTTCTCGTGGCAGATCCTGTTCGTCATCGGGCTGTTGTCCGGCATGGCGATGAAGCAGGGGCGGCGCTTCGTACCGAGGAGCCCGGTGCTGTTCGGGCTCGCCGCAGCGTTCCTGCTGTTCGTGCTGCTGTGGGTGAAGGTGCCGCCGCTTGGCGACCTCGGTCGGCAGGGGCTGGGGTTCCTCAGCAAACTCGGACTGCCGTTCTACGTCACCTGGTTCGACAAGACCTTCCTCGCCCTGCCCCGGCTGCTGCATGCGCTGGCGCTGTTCTATGTCGTCGCCTCGCTCGGCGTGATGTACCGGATCGCCGAATCGCCGCTCATGACGCCGTTGCGGCTGATGGGCCGGCAGGGGCTCGCGGTATTCGCGACGGGAACAGTGCTGAGCCTCTTCCTGCAGGCGGTGAAAACCGGCGTCGAGGGCGGCCTGCTGCTCGATTCCCTGCTGCTGGGCACTGGTCTGCTGGTCCTCGTCGGGCTCGCCTATGTGCTGACGCGCACTCAGGAAATGACGCGCGCCGCGAGCCGCCCGGCAGGCTGACACAACTCTCACATTTCAGAGAGCAACCACAACTGATGCCACCTTGCGCCTTGCTGCAAGGTCGGGCGCGGGACTAGCCTGCTGATCGAGGGAGGGGACTGCCTGTACTCGAGCGCGGGAGCGTTTGGTGACCCGACGGCGACCACTCTATAGCCGGTCACAAAGGCCGCGAACCACGGCAGGTTCCGCTTGGGTGGCGCGCGACGGGGTCAGCCCGGTCTATCTCGACAGTCCTCAAGAGCCTAGCCCACCCACATTGCGGTTTCGTGTCAGCGCCTGGTGGAGCAAGCTCTACCAGCGGCACCAGGGGCCGGTGCTGGTCGGCGCGGGAGCGCTGGTGACGCTGCTGCTGATCGGCGCCTATGACCTGCTCTCTCCCGACCCGCAGCGGATCAGCGACTGGCAGTTCATGACCGCGGTCAACAAGGTGGTGGACGAGCGGCCGCGCGGACCATCGATCGAGTCGGTGGCCTACGCCACGGTAATCAAGGCAGTGGTGCGGGTCGACGGCTATGAGGACAGCACCGACGACCCGTCGGCGGCCAAGCCCGAGGGCCAGGCCGAGATCCCCGCCGAGGGCAAGGTGGAGGAGGATTTTCACGAGCGCTTCACCGCCGTGGGCACCGGCGTGGTGATCGACGACCAGGGCACCATCCTCACCAACCTCCACGTGGCAGGGGCGGCCAAGCGGCTCAGGGTAACGTTCTGGGACGGCAGCGAGTCGGAAGCCATGATCATCGGCGCGCGGCCGGAAAGCGACCTCGCCATCATCCGGCCGCTGAAGCTTCCTGACGAGCTCGAACCGGCGACACTGGCGACCAGCGCCGGCCTGAACCCCGGCGACGAGGTGGTGGCCGTCGGCTTCCCGTTCGGCATCGGGCCCTCCGCCTCGGCCGGCGTGGTGTCCGGGCTCGGGCGGGCACTGGCCGAAGGCGGACAGCCCAAGCTGCAGAACCTCATTCAGTTCGACGCGGCGGCCAACCCCGGCAATTCGGGCGGGCCGCTGGTCAACGGCGACGGCGAGGTGGTGGGGATCGTCACCGCGATCCTCAACCCCTCCGGCCTCAGGACCTTTGCCGGCATCGGCTTTGCCGTGCCGATCGAAAACGCCGCCGCGGCGGCAGGAGAAAATCCTCTGTAGCTCGAACCCCGACGGAGAAAATGGACGACACATCGAAAGACTCCGGCACCGCCGTCGCTTCGCTGATGGAGCAGGTGCTGTACGAGGTGAAGAAAGTCGTGGTCGGGCAGGACCATTTCCTCGAACGGGTGCTGGTGGCGCTGCTGGCCAAGGGGCACCTGCTGGTCGAAGGCGTGCCGGGGCTGGCGAAGACCTTGACGGTCAATACGCTGGCCGACGTGATCCAGGGGCAGTTCAAGCGGGTGCAGTTTACCCCCGACCTGGTGCCGTCGGACCTGGTGGGCACCCGCATCTACAACCAGAAGACCGGTGACTTCTCGACCACGCTGGGGCCGGTGTTCTGCAACCTCCTGCTGGCCGACGAAATCAACCGCGCCCCCGCCAAGGTACAGAGCGCGCTGCTCGAGGTGATGCAGGAACGGCAGGTCACCATCGCCGGCGAAACCCACAAGGTGCCCAACCCGTTCGTGGTCATGGCGACGCAAAACCCGATCGAGACCGAGGGCACCTATCCGCTGCCCGAGGCGCAGGTCGACCGGTTCATGATGAAGGTCCTCGTCGGCTATCCGAGCGAAGAGGAGGAATTCGTCATCGTCTCGCGCGTCACCGGCCTCATGCAGGCGGTGACGCGGGTGGCGACCACCAAGCAACTGGTGGCCCTGCAGGCCAAGTGCCACTCGCTGTTCGTCGACCCCTCGCTGATCCAGTTCGCGGTCAAGGTGGTGAGCGCGACGCGCAACCCGGCAGCCGCCGGCCTCGGCGACATGCAGCGCTTCCTGACCTATGGCGCGAGCCCGCGCGCCTCGATCAACATGATCGAGGCCGGGCGGGCACTGGCGTTCCTGCGCGGCCGCGAATACGTGCTGCCCGAGGACGTGCTCGACGTCACCCCGGACGTACTGCGGCACCGGATCGTGCTGAGCTACGAGGCGATCTCGGAGTCGATCACGCCCGATCAGATCATCGGCCAGGTGCTGAAAGCCATTCCCGCACCCGACAAACCCCTGGAGGCGCATGTCCGCATCGCCGCAACAGGCTGAAAAACTCCTCGGCCGCCTCGAGTGGACAGTGATCCGCAAGCTCGACGGGTTGCTGCAGGGCGACTATCGCACGCTGTTCCGCGGCTTCGGCCTCGATTTCGCTGATCTGCGCGAATACCAGACCTATGACGACGTCCGGCACATCGACTGGAACGTCACGGCGCGCACCCAGGTGCCGCATGTCCGCATCTACAACGAGGATCGCGACGTCACCGCCTGGTTCCTGCTCGACCTCAGCCCGTCGGTGGATTTCGGTTCGGACCAGATCACCAAGCGGCAGATGCTCACCGAGTTCGCCGCCGTGCTGACCCGGCTGTTGACCCGGCAGGGCAACAAGGTCGGGGCGATCCTGTTCAACGGACAATCGGATTATGTGATCCCGCCGCATACCGGGCGACGGCACGTGCTGCACCTGATCGACAAGGTGCTGGCCAACCCGCGGCTGCTGCGCTCGCCCGAGACCGATCTCGATGCCTTTATCGGCCGGGCGATGGCGGTGATGCGGCGGCGCTCGATCTGCTTCGTGGTGTCCGACTTCATCTCGCAACCCGGCTGGGAGCGCGGGCTGTTCCGGCTGAGCCAAAGGCACGAGGCCGTGGCGGTGCGGCTGCTCGATCCGCTCGATAGGGCGCTGCCCGATGTCGGCATGCTGCTGTTCCAGGATGCGGAAACCGGCGAGCAGCTGTTCGTCGACACGGTGGACAAGGGGTTCCGCCGGCGCTTCGTCGCCGCGGCCGCCGCAAACGAGGAAGCCCAGATGGAAGCCTTCGCGGCGGCGGGGCTCGACGTGCTGGAGCTCTCGACTTCCGACGACCTGGTCGATGCGGTGCTGCGCTTTGCCAATATGCGCAAAGTGCAGTCGCGGCTCGGTGGCGGCGGCAGCCTGCCGGAAATGGTGGGGGCATAGTGTGGAACGGGTGATGTCATGACCTTCATCTGGATGGACATGCTCTGGCTGCTGCTGCTGGTGCCGCTGCTGATCGGCGCCTATCTCTGGCTGTTGGGGCGCCGGAAGAAGGCGGCTTTGCGCTACGCCAACCTGGCGATCGTCAAGCAGGCGATGGGCAAGGGTGTCGGCTGGCGCCGGCACGTCCCCCCTGCCCTGTTGCTGGCGGCCATCACCGTGCTGATTGTTGCCGTGGCGCGACCGGCCGCGGTCGTGGAACTCGCCTCCTCGCGAGCGACGGTGATCCTTTCGATGGATGTGTCCGGTTCAATGCGGGCGCGTGACGTCGAGCCGTCGCGCATCGTCGCGGCACAGGAAGCGGCCAAGGAGTTTATCAGGAAGCAACCGGCCGACGTGCAGGTCGGCATCGTCGCCTTCGCTTCGGCGGCGGTACTGGTGCAGGCGCCGACCATCGACCGCGAGGCGCTGTACCAGGCGATCAACAGCTTTGACCTGCGACGCGGCACCGCTGTGGGTTCCGGCGTATTGGTGGCGCTTGCCACCATCTTCCCCGATCAGAATTTCGACCTCGACGGCAGCGGCAACCAGCGCGATCAGCTGGGCCTGCCCAGCTTCGGCGGCGAGCGCTTCGGCGCAACCGGCGGCGCCGACGGGCTACTGGCGGGCACGGCGACCGAGCCGCCCGCCAGGCACATGCCGGTGGAGCCCGGATCATACGACAGCGCCGTGGTGATCCTGCTCACCGACGGCGCGACCACCACGGGTCCCGATCCGCTCGCCGCGGGACGTATCGCCGGGGACTATGGGGTCAAGGTGTTCACCGTGGGCTTCGGCTCGGCCTCGGGCGACGTGGTGGATTTCGGCGGACGCTCGATGCGGGCGCAACTCGACGCTACGACGCTGCAGGCGATCGCGGACGCCACCGAGGGCGAATATTACGAGGCCACCAGCGCCGCCGATCTCGCCAGCGTCTACGACTCGCTTTCCACCCGGCTGATCAGCGAGAAGAAGCTGACGGAAATCGCCTTCCTGTTCGCCGGCGTCGGCGCGCTGCTGGCGATGGCAGCGGCAGGTCTCTCGATGCTGTGGTTCGGGCGGGTCGCTTAGGCGGCACCCCTGCCAAACGGGCGGGGAGGAGCAAGCACCGATGTCGCAGTTATCGCCCCCTCGCCCCTCTGGGGAGAGGGACGGGGTGAGGGGCGCCAAGCGCGCGACGTGCAAGGCAAGCTTGTTGTCGTCGAGGTGACGCGGCATTCGTTAAACCTGGACTCGGTCTCTGTCCGGTGCGCTTGGCGCCCCTCACCCTGACCCTCTCCCCAGAGGGGCGAGGGGACGCGTGGGGGACCGCCGGTGCATGTGCGCTGAACCGCACCCCTATGCATCCCTCCCGCACCCCGGCGACATTGTGGCGCTTGCGTGTCCGCGTAATTATGATACTCACACTCATATTTTAATGGATAGCAGGCGGTCGGGGTGACCAAGGTGCGACTAGAGGATCTCGAGGACATGGCGGCACTGCCGGAGGCAGCGGCCAAAGCCGAGGCGCAGGCGGCGGCCCTGCCGAGCTTCACCACCGAGGAACTGTTCAACGGTGCCACTGAGATCGGCATCGCGCATCAGGGCCTCACCTACCGGCTGCGGATCACCCGGCAGGGCAAACTCGTCCTCAACAAATAGGAGCGCCGCCATGCGCCTCGCTTTTACACTGCTGCTGGCGGCGCTGTGCGCGACGCCGACCCTGGCGCAGGAGGCCGAGCCGGCCGCTGCCCTCGCTCTTGAGCTCAACGCGCTGACGCCGAGCGACACCGGCTGCCGCGTCACCTTCCTCGCCACCAACAGGCTCGGCACCGAACTGACCCGCTCGGCATTCGAGATTGCGCTGTTCGGCCCCGGCGGCGGCATCGAGCGGCTGGTATCACTGGATTTCAAGGCGATGCCGGAAGGCAAGACCCGGGTCCTGCAGTTCGATATCGGCGAGCTCGGCTGCGACAAGGTGAGCCGCGTGCTGATCAATGATGTCGTCGCCTGTGAAGGCAACGGGCTGGATCCGAAGCTGTGCCTCGCCGGGCTCAGCACCGTGTCGCGTCTCGACGGCGTGGAGTTCGGCATCTGATGGAAACGGTGATCGAAGCGGTCGAACCGGTGGCGGCGGCGCATGACATGTCGATGTTCGCACTGTTCATGCAGGCGGATTGGGTGGTGAAGTCGGTGATGCTGGGGCTGCTGTTCGCCTCGATCGCCTGCTGGGCGGTGATCTTCGCCAAGGCCGCTGCCTATGCCAGGGCGAAGCGCGAAATGAAGGCCTTCGACCGGATCTTCGCCTCGGGCGAACCGTTGAACCAGATCTACGCCCGGCTGAAGGATGGCCCGCGCACCGGGCTCGGCGCGCTGTTTGCCGCGGCGATGGAAGAATGGAACGGCAGCCACGCCGAAAATGCCGCCAGTTCCGGGGGCCTGCAGGCGCGGCTGCGCATCGTTCTCGACACCACGGTGGCCGCCGAGAGCGAGAAGCTCGATCGCAGCCTGTCGCTGCTCGCGACGGTTGGGAGCGCCGCGCCGTTCGTCGGTCTGTTCGGCACGGTGTGGGGCATCATGAACGCCTTCACCTCGATCGCCGCCGCCAAATCCACCAGTCTTGCCGTGGTGGCGCCGGGCATCGCCGAGGCGCTGTTCGCCACCGCACTCGGGCTGCTGGCGGCGATCCCGGCGGTGATTGCCTACAACAAGCTTTCCGGTGATGCCGGGCGGCTGATCGGCCGGCTCGAGGCGTTCGCCGACCGGGTCTCGGTGCTGCTGTCGCGGCAGCTCGATGCGCGGGGGAACGCCTGATGAGCATGTCGCTGCAAAGCGCCCGCGGGCGGCGCGGCCGACGGGGTGGGCCGATCGGCGACATCAACGTGACGCCGCTGGTCGACGTGATGCTGGTGCTGCTGATCGTGTTCATGGTGACGGCGCCGCTGCTCACTTCGGGCGTGCCGATCGACCTGCCGCAGACCAACGCGCCGGAAATGAAAGTCGAAGGGAGCAAGCCCCTCACCATTTCGGTGACGCCTGAGGGCCACGTCTATCTTGGCGAGGACGAGATCACGCTCGACACGCTGCTGAGCTCTGTGGGGGCTGCCGCCGGTGAAGCCGGCACGCAGCAGCGGCTCTATATCCGGGGCGACGCCACCGCCGACTACGGACTGATCATGCAGGTGATGGGCGACCTGAGCCGTGCCGGCTATGCCCGCATCGGGCTGATCACCCAGCAGCGCGAACAGTAAGATGAAAAGGGCCGCCCTCGCCTCTGCCGGCATCCATATCGGGCTGATCGCCGGGGCGTTCGTGCTCCTCAATCTCGAACCGGCGATCGACGAAAGCGCAGCGGAATCAGTGTCTGTCGAGATCATCTCGGTCGACATGGCGACTGCCAATCCGACCGAGGAGATCAGCGAGGCGACGGAGACGCTGGTGTCGGCCGGTGCCGAGATCGAGGCCGAAGAGGTGCCGGAAACTACCGAGGCCGAGATGGTCGAGGCGGCGGAAGCCGAGCCGGCCAAAGCGGTAGAAGCCGTGGCTGCCCCGGTTGAGGTCGCCGAGATTACGCCGACCGAGAGCGAAGAGATCGCCTCGGCCGAGGTGCTGACCGCGGCGGCGGATCCGATCGCGCCGATCGAAGCGGCCACGCCGCAAATGGTGGACGCGGCGGCGGCGCTGGCTGCCGACAGCGTGACGCCATCGCAGTCCGACCCGCTCGACGCGGTGCGTGGCGCGACAATCGGCCAGCTGACGCCGGAGCCGCCGGTCCAGCAGATCCCGACAGCGCTGGTGAAGCCGGTCGAGGTGGCAAAGCCGCTCGAAACGGCAAGCCTCGCGCCGGTGATCGAAGAGGAGCTGGAGGTCGCGCCGATCCCCAAGCCGCGCATCATCCGCAAGCCGGTCGAAGCGAAGGCTGAGCCGGCCAAGGAGCAGCCGAAAGAACAGCCGACGGAGCAACCGAAGGCCGAGAGGCCGACGAAAAAGCAGCCCGAAAAGCAAGCGCCGTCGAAACAGGCCAGCCTTGGCAACGGCGGCACGGCGGAAGCCGACAGCGCCGCGAAGAAATCCGGGGGCGGCGCCGGTAAGAAGAACGATGGCGGCAGCGCGGCGGCAAGCAAATACCCCGGATTGGTGCAATCCAAGGTGGTGCGGGCGGCCCGGGCCCCGAAAACCCGGGACACCAGGGGCGAGGCCACGGTAAGGTTCGTGGTCGGCGCCGAGGGTAACCTGCTGAAGGTTGCACTGCTGCGCAGCTCCGGCAACGAGGCGATCGACCAAGCGTCGCTCGCTGCCGTGAAGCGGGCAGCCCCCTTCCCCCCAATTCCCGAGGCCGCCGGCCGTTCGTCCTGGCAGTTCGACGTCCCGCTCGGTTTTTAGACACATCACATTCGGAGTCATTGCGATGCAGGAAGAAAAGAAGAAAGACGTGCTGCTGGAGACCACTGCCGAGGCGGTGCGGGAAGCCAAGACGCTGATCCGCTCGGCGCGGTCGGGGTCGCTGGCGACGATCGAGCCCGGCACCGGCTGGCCGATCGCCACCCGGGTCGGGGTGTCCACCGATTTCGACGGTGCGCCGATCATCCTGATTTCGAAGCTCGCAGCCCATACCGGGGCACTGCTCGCCGATCCACGCTGCTCGCTGCTGATCGGCTATCCGGGCAAGGGCGATCCATTGGCGCATGCCCGCCTTACCGTCGCTTGCGAGGCACGTGAGGTCGAACGCGACAGCGAGGAGCACCAGCGGCTCGACACGCGCTACCTGATCCACCAGCAGAAAGCCAAGCTCTACTCCGGCCTGAGCGACTTCCGCTACTTCCGGCTGGAGCCGAAAAGCGCCTCTTACAATGGCGGCTTCGGCCGCGCCTATGCGCTGACGCGCGAACACCTGTTGAACGCCAATCCGGCCAACCCGGAGCTGGCGATGACGGAGCCGAGCGCGGTCGAGCACATGAACGACGACCATGGCGAAGCGGTCGGCCTCTATGCCGAACACTTCGCCAAGGCGGCGCCCGGCAAATGGCGACTGATCGGCGTCGACGCCGAGGGCATGGATCTCGCCGACGGCGACGATATCCGTCGTGTCTGGTTCGAGACCGAACTCACATCGTCCAAGGACATGCACATGACGCTGGTGAAGATGGCCGGCGAAGCGCGCCGAGCGCTGAACCGGCCGCTGAGGGATGCGAGGGTCGTCTCGTGAAGGCCCTGATCTCGGCAGGGCTGCTGCTGCTGGCGACACCGGTGCTGGCCGAGCAGGCGACGTTGCCGGGTGGCGCCTCGGCGCTCAACGAGGCGCATGGCAGCTGGACGGTGAACTGCACGCTGGTCGAAGCCGGCAAGGACTGCGCCTTCTCACAGACCGCCGGCAACCCGCAGACCGGCAGCACGCTGGTAGCGGTGGAGCTGGCGGCCCCCAGCGGCAACAAGGCCGAAGGCATGCTGCTGACGGCGTTCGGGCTGCGGCTCGACGCCGGCGTACAGCTCGGCATCGACGGCCAGCAACTGGGTCAGGCCCGACCGTTCCTCACCTGCGTGCAGACCGGGTGCCTGGTGCCGCTCGATTTCGACGAGGTGGCGCTCAGCGCCATGAAGGTCGGAACGACATTGGAAGTCACCGGAGTGAAGGTCGATGACGGCCAGCCGGTGACGGTGACGCTGTCACTCCAGGGCTTCACTGCTGCCTACAACCGCACCGCCGAGCTGGCGCAATAGCATTTAATCTTGACTCAGATACTCACCTTTAATAGAGCGTGAACACCGGCCCGCGACGGGCCGTGAAACAGCAAGCCACGCGGCGTGCGGCGCGCCGACAGCCAGCCAACATCTTCGGTTTCTTTCGGGGGCAGGCATGTCACATCGGCCGCAGGGCGCGAGCGTTTTCGCACGCGCACATTTCTCACCTTGGTATCTCGTGGGCGTCAGCGCGGTGGCGCTGCTGTGCGCCATCCCGCAGCCGGTAGCGGCGCAGGACCTGACCGAGGCACAGACCACGATCCTCAAGCGCATCACGTTCGTCGCGCAACGATCCAAGAAGAACGTGCTCGACGTGCCGCAGACCATTTCGGTGATCGAGGGCAAGGCCATCGAAAGCCACATGGTTCGCGATATCCAGGATCTGGTACGCTACGAGCCCGGCGTTTCGGTGCCACGCACCACCTCGTCGGTGAACCCCTGGGGCGAACTCAACTCGTTCTCGATCCGCGGCGTCGGCACCAATCGCGTGCAGATGCTGGTGGATGGTTCGCGCGTCGCCGAATGGACGCAGGACGGCAGCCGCGCCTTTGTCGACCCGTGGAACATGAAGGCGGTCGAAATCATCCGCGGCCCCAATTCGGTGCTGTGGGGGTCGGACGCATTGGGCGGTACGGTGGCGTTCCGCACCCGCGATCCGGGCGATCTGCTCGATGGCATGGACAAGCCATGGGCCGTCGAGATCCGCACCGCGTGGGATAGCTTCGACAACAGCTTCCGCCAGCAGGTCACCGGAGCCTATGATTTCGGCGACGTCGAAGTGCTGGCCAGCATCGGGCATCTCGGCGCCGAAGAGGCCAAGCTCAGCAAGGCCGATCCGGATGGCGGCATCTGGGGCTGCCCGCGGCCGGCCTATTTCCGCTGCAACGTGCTCTTCCCCGCCGATGTCGAAGACTACAATGGTCTGCTGAAGGGCGTCTGGACCCCCAATGCCGACCACACGGTGACCGCAACGGCCGAGTTCTACAGCCGCCACAACACGGTGGACCAGGTCTGGGACTCCTCGGCTTCGGCGACTACCGGCGCCCCGACCACTACGCTCTACAACGTCGACGGCTACATTCGCGAGCTCGACATCAAGCGCACCCGGCTTGCCATCGAGCATGAGTGGCAGGTCAACGCCGACTGGCTCGACAGCGTGAAATGGAACCTCAGCTACACGCCGCAGTCGCGCGACACGACCACCAATATCGGCCGCATCTACTCCAACCGCCTGGTCGATATCGAGCAGCTGCGCAACAATAATGAGACCTTCCTCGAGGCCGACCTGCAACTGGTCTCCAGCTTCGATGCCGGCTCGCTGGGCCAGCACACCCTGACCTACGGGTTCGATGGGGATTTCACCGTCACCGACTACCTCGGCTCGACCTACACCACGACGACCCCGAATGGCGGCTCGCCGACCACGGTGCCCTCGCTCGAACAGGGCTGGAACTTCCCGCGCGTCGAGACGGTACGCGCCGACCTCTACGTGCAGGACGAGATCGAACTGTTCGACGGCAAGCTGACCCTGACGCCGGGCCTGCGGCTGGCCAACTACTCGATGGATCCGACCACCGACACCACCTTCCCGGAGGAGCCGACGGCGCCGCTGCAGGTGATCGAGAGCACCCGGCTGATCAAGAAGCTGGGCGCAATCTACAAGCTCAACGACGAGTATTCGGTGTTCGCCGCCTATGGCGAAGGGTTCAAGATGCCGACCGCTTCGCAGCTCTACACCACCACGGTGCGCTCGACCCCGACCAGCGCGACGGTGATCCCCAACCCGAACCTCAGGCCGGAATCGGTCCAGAGCTACGAGGCCGGGTTCCGCGGCGACTTCCAGAACGGCTACTTCACCGTCTCGGGCTTTTACGCCGACTACAAGGACTTCATCCGCAGCTTCCAGCCGATCCCCAGCACCGCGCCGGGTGTCGACTTCGACTACACCTATGACAACGTCGAAAGCGTGCAGTTGTGGGGCGTCGAGTTCGCCGGCGAGTACGAAGTCAATGACCAGCTGACGCTGACCGCGGGCCTCACGGCCAGCCAGGGCCGCCAGAAGGTCTCGGCAACCTCGGCCGAGACTTCGTTCGATGGCGCCGTGCCGCTGACCACGACGCTGGGCTTCAAGTATCTGTTCCCCGAGCAGAACCTCGAGCTCGAAGTGGTCGGCACCCTGGCCGACGGGGTCAAGGAACGTTCGAGCCCCACGGCATTCAAGCCGGATGGGTACGCGCTGCTCGATGCCTACCTGAAGTGGGAGCCGAGCGACAATGTCGAGGTCACCGCGGGCATCCAGAACATCTTCGATACCCGCTACTTCCCCAACACGCTGACCGGCTACGCGACGACGGCGACCAGTTCCACCGCCGGGTCCAACCCGCTGGAGTTGCAGACCGGGCCGGGCCGTACCTTCAAGCTCGGCGCCAAGGTGAAGTTCTAGTCCACACCTACTCCGCGGGAGGGCCTCGTCCATGGCTCTCCCGCTTTTTCGTATCTGGAGACCTTCGTCATGATCCGCGTGCTTGGCCAGTTCTGGCGGCTGTTGAAGCTCTGCATCGGCGGGCGTGGCGGGAAACTCGGGCTCCTGCTGTTCGTCGCCGTAGTGGCGCTGAAGCTCGGCGGGGTCTACGCGACGCTCCGCATCATCTCGTGGACCAAGGAGTTCTATTCGGCGCTCGAGGCAGTTGATGCCCAGGCGGCGCTGACCCAGATCGGGGTGTTCGGCATCATCGTGCTGCTCAACTCGATCCGCGAACTCAGCTCGCAATATCTCAACAAGCTGGTGCTGATCCGCTGGCGGCGCTCCTTGACCGAGGCGGTGCGCGACAAGTGGCTCCGCAACAAGGCCTATCTCGGCCTCGGCGGCAGCGGAGGCGGCGTCGACAATCCCGACCAGCGCATCGCCGACGATTGCCGGCTGTTCGTCAGCGGCATGCTGAGCGAGGCGCTGGACCTCATCACCAATATCGTCGCGATCTTTTCCTACGTGGCGCTGCTGTGGCAGCTGTCGTCGTTCCCGCTGTCCCTGCAGTTCATCGGGCTCGACTTCGAGATCCCGCGCTACATGCTGGTCGCCGCCTTCGTCTATGTGGCGCTCTGCTCGCTGCTCACCCATGTGCTCGGCAGCCCGCTCAAGAAGCTCTATGTCGAGCAGCAGCGCCGCGAGGCGGATTTCCGCTTCGCCCTCGCCCGCATGCGCTCCAATGTCGACGAGATCGCGCTCTTGGGTGGCGAAGAAGCCGAGCGCCGCACGCTCGACCAGCGCTTCGGCGGGATCGTCGGCAACTGGCGCCGGCTGATCAACCGCGAGCTGATCCTCAGCTGCTTCACTTACCCCTACCAGCATACCGTGCTGCGTATCCCGCTGTTCGTCGCCCTGCCCGCCTTCCTCGCCGGCAGCGTCAATTTCGGCGGGTTGATGGAAGTGAGCACCGCGTTCTCCAGCGTCGTCACCACGCTGTCGTGGTTCATCTTCTCGTATCGCGATCTCGCCGACCTCGTTGCCGCCTCTTCGCGTCTCGATGGCTTCATCGGCGCAGCCGAACGCGGCCAGGCGACCGGCCGCGTCACGCAGCCCGGAACCGGTCCGCTCGATATTGCCGGCCTCGGCCTCAGGCTGCCCGACGGCAGGCCGCTGCTCGATGTCGCCGCCCTCAAGGTGGCGCCGGGAGAGGCCGTGTGGATCGCCGGGCCGTCAGGGCTGGGCAAGACCACCCTGCTCAAGACCATTGCCGGGCTATGGCCGCATGCTGACGGGCGCATCGTCCTGCCAGCAGGATCGGCCCTGTTCCTGCCGCAGCAACCCTATGTGCCGCTCGGCCCGATCGTCGACGCCGTCGCTTACCCCTCCGGCCCCGACGCCTTCACGCTCGAACAGCGCAAGGCGGCGCTCGAGGCGGTGGGGCTGGGCCATCGGCTCGACGTGATGTTCATCGATGACGACACGGCGAGCGGCGACCTCTCGGGGGGCGAGCTGCAGCGCCTGGCACTGGCTCGCCTGCTGCTGCAGCGACCGGCCTTTGCCTATCTGGACGAGCCGACCAGCGCCATCGACGTGGCGTCGGAAACCGAACTGCTGGCGCTGCTGCGCCGCAAGTTGCCGGACACCGCCTTCGTCATCGTCGCCCACCGCAAGCCCCGGGGCCTCAGCCCGCTCACCACCGTGGAACTGGGCTCTGCTCCGGCAGCGCCCACCGCCCCTCTCGAACCTCTACTCGCCTGAAGGACCCAACCATGCTCGATAAGCCCACGACCCTGCCGCGCGCCCGCCTCGATGCCAGCGCCCGTGACGTTCTCGCTACCCTCCCCGCCATCGGCAAGCTGATGGTGACGGCGCGGCATCTCGGCGCGACACATGAGCGGATCGGCACGGTGGAGAGCGTCAGCTTCGAAAATGGCTGGGCGGTGATCGGCGGGGCCGAGCACGAAAGCCGCATCGAGCTTGCCAGTGTCGCCGAGATCATCGTCGACCGCACCAGCGTGATGAAGGACAAGGCCTATCCACGCATCGACCTCAACCGCGCCGATGGCAGCTATATCTGCGGCATTGTCGGCTTTGACGGTATCGAGCCGTTCGATGCTGCCGTAGCAGCGCTCGGCACCGGCACGGCAATCGAGGCGAAGCCCGACACCCCGCCGGGCGAACGCATCGAAGCGAGCGAAACCGACCCCGGCCGCCTGCCGCTCGAGGATGCGCAGGCGGCGCAATCGCCCGTGGTGATCGGCTTCCGCCGTCCCGGCTTCCAGCAGTTCTGGCGCGGCACCATCGAGACGGTGAAGCCGGCTATGGGCTTCATCAACGTGATGCGGTCGGACTTCCACCTGCACCTCAAGGCCGGCGCGGTGGCCGAATGGCATCGCGACTCGGTGACCGGCGAGCGCGAGGCGTTCAACGCCGATGGCGAACCGCTCGGCCTGACGCTGCTCAGGGCGAACTGAGGGCGTCGATGGACGAAACACACTCCGAGCGGGCGCTCCCCTCCCCCTTGAGGGGAGGGGCTGGGGGTGGGGGTCCATCGGTGATCGCCGCACCACCCCCACCCTCAATCCCTCCCCTCAAGGGGGAGGGAGGCGACGACTGAAAGGTCGGCGCCATAAGACACCGAGCCGCCCCCTCATCCCAAAGCGCAATTGCCGCCTTGGGTCAGATATTATAATAGCATCGGTGCGGGGCTGGAGGAGTCGTGCCAATGCAGGTTGAGTTGAACGGGCGGGTGGCCCTGGTCACCGGCGCGGCGGGAGCGATTGGTCGCGCCATTGCAAGGCGGCTGAGCGACAATGGCGCCAAAGTCGTCATCGCCGACATCAACCGCGAGGGTGCGGAGGCTTACGCCGCCACCCTGCCCGATGCCATGCCGGTGGTGATCGACATCTCGAGCCGCGACTCCGCCGAGGCCGGCGTCGCCGAGAGCCTGGCACGCTTCGGCCGGATCGACATCCTGGTCAACAATGCCGGGGTCAACAGCTTTGTGTACCGGGTGAACGTCGACAAGTTCCCGTTGGAAGAATGGGAGCGCATCACCCGCATCGACCTCGACGGGCTCTACCTGATGAGCCACGCGGCGCTGCAGCCAATGGTGCAGCAGGGCGACGGCGGGCGGATCATCAACATTGCGTCGGTAGTGGGGCTCGCGGCGATGCGACTGCAAAGCCCGTTCGTCGCCGCCAAGGCCGGCATCATCCACATGACCCGCTCGATGGCGCTGGAACTGGGACCGCAGGGCATCCTTACCAATGCCATCGCGCCCGGTTCGATCATGACCGAGGGCACGCGTTCGCTGTTCTATGGCGCAGACGGCAAGTTCGCCGGCCGCACTGCCGAATTCATGCAACATCTGCCGCTGGGACGACCCGGCACTCCGGAGGAGATCGCCGAGGCCGTGCTGTTCCTGAGTTCGCCCGGCGCCGGCTACATCAACGGCCAAGTGCTGGCCGTCGATGGCGGCTGGACCGCCGGCTACATGCTGTGAGGGGCGCCATGCGGATCGAACTCCAGAACACATTTGTCGAACTGCGCGGCGAACAGAACCCGGTTGCTGCTGCGATCGTCGACGCCCTGCGCAGCAATGGCGCGACGGTTGGCGCCGTAGCGCCCGTGCCCGATATCCTCATCGTGTCGCTGCCGCTGCTGCCGGTTGCCGGGTTCGACCCGGCGGCACAACTGAGCGCCGCACGGGCGACAGGCGACGCAATGTTCGCACGTGGCAGCGGACGCGTGCTGTTTCTCGTTTCGGCCGCGGCCGGCATGCCGATGCGTCGCCATCCGGAGTTTTCGGTCGCCATGGCCGGCGTGCTGGCGACGGTGCGCACCATGGCGATGCAGATGGGGCCGAAGGTGCTGGTGAACGCGCTGGGGGTCGGCGCAGTGGGCGAGCCGCTGCTGGCAGGCGATGCGGCAATGCTCGGGCATGCCTCGGTGAAGCGGCCAGGCACAGTGGCGGAAGTCGCCGATGCCGCGCTGTTCTTCTGCGATCCGCTCAACAGCTACACCACCGGGCAGTTGCTGTCGGTCGACGGGGGATGGAGTGCCGGCTATGGCCGCAATTTCTGAGCATCTCGAACTGCGCGCCGGGCGGCTGGCAGTCGACCTGGCCCCGGCCATCGGGGGCAGCATCGCGCGGTTCCAGATCGATGGTGTCGACGTGATGCGGCCGCTGTCCGACGCCAATCGGGCCAGCGGCAATGTGCTGGGCGTGGCGTCATTTCCGATGATCCCGTTCGCCAACCGGATCGGGGGAAATGCCTTCACTTTCGAGGGCCAGCGCTACGGCTTTGCCGCGAACAACCCGCCGGAAATCTACCACGTGCACGGCACCGCCTGGCATCGGCCGTGGATGGCCGAGCAGGCCGGGCCAGCCGCTGCGGCGCTTGGCCTCGAGGTGGCAGATCCGTCGTCCTACTCCTATCGGGCCGAGCAAATGTTCTCGCTCAGCGAAAGCGGGCTCACGCTGCTGACGCGGGTGACCAATACCGGCGCGCGCCGCATGCCGTTCGGCTTCGGCCACCATCCGTGGTTCGACCGCGACGCCGATACGACGCTAGAGTTCCGCGCGACGAGCTTCCACCTCAACGAACCCGAGGGAATGATCGGGCAACGGGTGTCGCTGCCGCCAGAGGTGTCCTTCAACGCCGCGGCCCCGCTACCGAAATATCGGCGCTGCAGCGACTATGGCGGCTGGGACGGCAGCGCCACGCTACGCTTTCCGAGCCGCGGCGCCGGGATCACCATGAAAGGCGATGCGCCCTACAAGCACGTGATGTTCTACGCCGATCCGGCGCTCAACGTGTTCTGCGTCGAGCCGCAGACCAATGCCTCGGGGGCGTTCAACCGGCCGGACGGGTTTGGCGATCCGGAGGATGGGGTGATCGTGCTGGCGCCGGGTGAGAGTGCCGAGGGCACGCTGACGTTCGAGCCGTTTCGGATCTGACATTGTTGGCGCCGGTGCGGGCTGACCCCCACCCCTGTCCCCTCCTCCTAAGAAAGGGGAGGGAGACCAAAACACCGGCATCGAGGTTATCGTCTCCCTCCCCCTGTTTGAGGGGGAGGGGACAGGGGTGGGGGTCAGCCCGCGCCGGTTTCTGCGTTAAGACGCCGCCCGCACCGTCTCCGCCTGAGCTGCCGCCACGGCGCGCAGCACGCGATCTTCACCGCCCTCGCCGCGCTTGAACTCGTCAACGATGCGACCGTCGGCAATGGTCAAACACCGATCGCAAAGGCCGAGGACTTCCTCGAGCTCGGACGAGACGACGACCAGCGCCACGCCCTTGTTGGCGAGCTCGACCACCAGCCGATAGATCTCCTGGCGAGTTGCCGCGTCGACGCCCTTGGTCGGCTCGTCGAGCAGCAGCACTTTTGGGGCGCGCATCAGGACGCGGGCGAACAGCAGCTTCTGCTGGTTGCCGCCCGACAGATGTGCCACCGAAGCCTGCGGCGAGGATGCCTTGACGTTGAGCTGGCGCATCGCCTCAAGGATGGCGCTGCGCTCACGATCGCCGCGCACCATGCCGCGCGCCGAGAGGGGGTCGAGATTGCCGATGGTGATATTGGCGCCAACCGGCAGATTGAACAGCAGCCCGTCGCGCTTCCGGTCTTCGGTGAGGAGCGCAATGCCGGCATCGCGCGCGTCGCGCGGGGAACGGATCGCGATGGGCTGGCCATCGACCCGCACTGCGCCGTCGGCCGGGACGCGGCCGAAAATGCCATGCAGGATTTCGCTCCGGCCCGAACCCAGCAGGCCGGCGAGGCCGACGATCTCGCCCGCAGCCACCGAGAAGCTGACATCGCGGGCGCCGTAAATGGCACCCGGTTTACCGGCGACGTTGAGATGCTCGACGCTCAGCATGGGGCGAGCGCCGACCGGTGCCTCGTGTGCGGGGAAGAGCTTCTGCAGCCGCTGGCCCGACATGGCGAAGATGAAGCGTTCTTCCTCGAAGGCGTCGCGGCCGAGTTCAGCGGCAACCCGCCCGTCGCGCAGCACGGTGGCGCGATCGCAGACCTCCAGCACCTCGGGCAGCCGGTGAGTGATGTAGATCATGGTGACGCCCTGCCGCTTCAGCCGGCGCAGCACTTCGAGCAGCGCTTCGACTTCGGTACCGGAGAGCGAAGCGGTGGGCTCGTCGAGCATCAATACCCGCGGCTTCAGCGCCAGGGCACGGGCGATCATCACCAGATGCCGCTGAGCCGAGGTCAGCGAGGCGACGATGGCTTTTGGGTCGATGGTAAGGCCGAGATCGTCGAGGATGGCGCGGGTCCGATCCTCCAGCTTGTGCCGATGGATCAGCACGCCTTCGCCCAGACCGGTATGGCCGGCAAAGACGTTCTCGGCCACCGAGAGCTGCTCCAGCACTTCAATTTCCTGAGGCACGTAGCCGACGCCGGCGGCGCGGGCCGCAGCCGGCGACGCAAAGCTGACCGTCTCACCGGCAAGGGTGATCTCGCCGGAGTAGGAGCCGGCCGGGTGGACGCCGTTGAGGATCTTCACCAGCGTCGATTTGCCGGCGCCGTTCTGGCCGAGCAGCGCGTGGATTTCGCCCGGCAGCACATTGAAATCGACACCGCGCAGCGCCTGCACGCCGGCGAATGCCTTGACGATGCCGCGGGCGGAAAAGATCGGATCCATGGCGGTGCCTCACGCGACAGACAGAGAAGGGAAACCGCGCCGGCCTCCGGGTCAGGGGAGACCGGCGCGGCGGGAGAGCCGGCTTACTGACCGGCGCTTTCGAGCATGGCGTAGTAGGGATCGAGGTCGGTGGCGGTGATAACCTTCGAAGGCAGCACATTCATGTACTCGACCGTCTCGCCCTTGGCCAAGGCGCCGAGCAGTTCGGCGACCTTGGCGCTTTCCTCATAGAGCGGCTGCGCCACGATGCCGTAGGCGGCGCCGGACTTCACAAGGTCGAGGTTCTGCCGAATGTAGTCCATGCCGATGATCACCACGTCGCGGCCGGCCTTGCGGGCCGCGCCCGACCAGGTCTGGATCGAGTTGCCGGTGGTGCCGAAGGCAGCCGTGACATCCGGATTGCCCTGGAGGATGGCGATGGCCTTGCCCTCGGCAGCGGAGGGCTCAAACCCTTCCATCTGGGTCTCGAGCACTTTGATGTCGGGGTACTTTTCCGCAATGGTCTTGCGGAAGGCATCCGACATGGCGTTCTCAGTGTCGTTGGAGGCGCCCTGGGTCAGGGCAACCGTGCCCTTGCCGCCGAGCTTGTCGCCGATGGCGATGGCGGCGTTGGTGCCGGCGGCGGCGATATCCTGTGCGGCGGCGGCCTTCAGGCCTTCGACCGAACCTTCGGGCGGCAGCACGTGCCAGGTGACGACCGGCAGGCCCTCCTTGGCCAGCTTGGTGATGTACGAGTAGATCGCCGGGTCGGGACCGTAGACGCCGACAGCGTTGAACTTGGTGCGCGACAGCGCCGCTTCGGCCAGCGGCAGGGTGGCAGGGATATCCCAGTTGGTAGCGGACGGATCGCCCACCACTTCGCAGGTGTAGCCGAGCTCCTTGCACTTATCGAGGAAGCCCGCCTGCATCAGCCGATGCACCGGGTGATCCTTCATCGCCTGCACCCAGAGCAGGTTGACGTCCTGGGCGTAGCTGGCGCCGGCGGTGCCGAGGCCGGCGACCAGCGCCGCGGCGCCGAGCAGGCCCTTCACCAGGTTGCGCTTCGAAATGTTCATGGTTCCTCTCCTCCATTTGCCCGCGAGTTTTCGCGTGGCGTTGAACGGCTGTGCGTCGCCCTCAGGCGTCGGATGTCTTGCTGGATGATTTCTTGGCGGCAGCGGTTTTGGCGCCGGCGCCGACGGTGAAGTAGCGGCGGCGCAGGATGTCGAGGCCGACCGCCAGCACCATGATCACGCCCACGGCGATCTGCTGCCAGTTGGAGTTGACGCCGATGACCACCAGGCCCGACTGCACCACCTTGAGCATCAGGATGCCGACGACACCGCCGGCAATGGTGCCGGCGCCGCCGAACAGGCTGACACCACCTACCACCACGCCGGCGATGACGATGAGTTCCCAGCCCGAGCCGATCGAGGTGGTGCCCGACTGCAGGTCCGCCATCACGAACATGCCGGCGACGGCCGAGAGCGCGCCGACGGTGATGAAGGCGCCGATCTTGTAGATGGTGGTGTTGATGCCGACGAGGCGCGCCACTTCGGGGTTGCCGCCGGTGGCATAGAGGTTGCGGCCGAGCACGGTGCGGCGCAGCACGAAGTCGGCGACGATCGCAGCGACGATGAAGAAGGCGAAGCTCCAGCCCAGCCCGAAGGCAAAGGTGCTCATGCCGAAATCGGAGACTTCCTTGGGCAGCGGATAGACCGGGTAGCCGCCGGTGACGAGCTGGATCAGCCCCTGCCCGATGAACAGCATGCCCAGGGTCTGGATGAAGGCCGGGATCCTGAATTTGACGACGATGACGCCGTTGATCAGCCCGATGAAGGCGCCGACGCCGATGCCGCCGAGGATGGCGAGCGGGACTGGCCAGGCGAGCGCCGTCATCAGTTGCGCGGCGATCACCGCCGAAACACCGGCGACCGAGCCGACCGACAGGTCGAACTCGCCGGCCACCAGCAGGATGGTCTGGCCGATGGCGATGATGCCGACAAACGACACCACGTTCAGGATGGCGCGGATGTTGCGCTCGGACAGGAAGGCCGGCTGCAGGAAGTAGAAGAAGGCCACCAGCAGCAGCAGGGCCGCGATGACCCCGACCTCGCCGATGGCGATAAAGCCGATCACCCGATTGCGCAGCGACGGCGTGCTGGTGTCTTCGGTCGTGGCTGGCGCCGCGCTGTTCATGAGTCGTCCTCCCTGATGCGGCGGCGCTGTTGCGGAAATCCGGTCAGCGCTTCGCCACGCCCTCATCAAGCTATTATACTATTATAAGTGTCAAGACCCATCGTGCAGTGGTCTGACCAGTTTCTCGCAGCCCTGCTCAACTGCGCAAATGGTACCGGAACCATTCGGCGACGTCAAAGGAAATGGTACCGGAACCAAAGCTGGTGTGAAACGCCAGGGACGACTATGATTCCGCGCGATTTTCCGGGGGAGGCCGCATGGCCAGGTCAGAAGACGGCGGTGACAGGAAGCCGTTGGAGCGGTTGGGAGTTCGAGAGATCGCCAAGCGGGTCGGCGTTGCGCCGATGACCGTGTCGCGAGTCCTCTCCAACCCCGACATGGTCGCCCCGGCCACCCGTGCCAAGGTGCTGGAAGCCATCGAAGCGGCGGGGTTCGTGCCCAACCGGCTGGCCTCGAGCATGAAGGGCAATGGCCGGATCATCGGCACCGTGGTGCCGCCGCTGATCAACTCGGGCATCGCCGAGCAGGTGCAGGGCATGTCGGACGAGTGCCAATCCGGCGGCTATTCGATGCTGCTGGTGCAGGGCGAGTTCACCAGCGAGGCCGAGGAAGCCTCGATCCGCACACTGCTCGGCTGGCGACCCGCCGGGATGATCCTCCAAAGCTTCGTGCAAAGCGAGGTGGCGCGGCAGTTGCTGGTGTCGAGCGGCGCGCCGGTGGTGGAGATTTCCGAGATCAAGGGGCGGCAGCCGATCGACATGGTGGTGGGCGTCTCGAACTTCGAGACCGCCTACGCCATGACCGTGCACCTGGCCGCCAAGGGCTATAGGCGCATCGGCTTCGTCTCGACACCGATCCACGGCAATGACCGGCTGCAACAGCGACGCACCGGCTATCACGCGGCGCTCACCGAGCTCGGCATCGAGAACCATGCCTCGATGGAGGTTGAGGTACCGATCACTGCCGCAGGCGGAGCGCAGGCGTTGGCGACACTCACCGACCGGCACACCGACATCGACGCGATCTTCTTTTCCTCCGATACGCTGGCGATCGGCGCGGTGCAGGAATGCCACCGGCGCGGCTGGGCCATCCCCGGCCGGATCGGCATTGCCGGCTACGGCGACATGGACCTCGCGGCGCAGCTCTATCCGCCGCTGACCACGGTGAAAGTGAACCGCTACGAGATGGGCCGACGCGCCGTGCGGCAACTGCTCGACCGGCTGGGCGGCAAGCAAAAGCTCGCGACGATCACCAGCCTGGGTTTCGAGATCGTCGATCGGGAGAGCGCTTAGGGCGCATTGCGCCGTTGGCTGGATCCCGCCTAAGTCACGGAACGGCACCTCCCCCCTTGCGGGGGAGGTTGGGAGGGGGGTGGCCACACCCACTGACCTCGCAACTGGAGCATGTGCACTCTCGCCGCATCGAGCGGGTGGCACACCCCCTCCGAGCTACGCTAAGTCGCTGACGCGACAAGCTTCGCTTGCCTCCCCCGTCGAGGGGGAGGTGGGGCCGGTGGATTAGGCTAACCCTTCACCTTCGCCTTGTTCTGCGCATCCGTCCCCAGCCGCTGCTCCCAACCCTCGGTGTGCACGTTGAGATAGGCGTGCGGGTCATACGGATGCTGCTTGATCGCATCGATGTTGAGATCGATGCCGAGCCCCGGGGCGTCGGGTAGCGACAGATGACCATTGCTGGGGTCAATCGTCGGCCGCCAGGTGACGAGGTCGAAAGTCCAGGCATCGTTGAAAGCGTCGAAATGTTCCTGGATCAGGAAGTTCGGCACCGCCGCCGCGAGCTGCAGGCAGACGGCCGTCGCCACCGGGCCGCCGCTCTGGTGCGGGGCGATGTGACTGCCATGGGCCAGCGCCAGGTTGGCCACCTGCATCGAGGGGCCGATGCCGCCGAGCGACATCGGCTCGGGCTGGAAGATGTTCACCCCACCGCCGGCAGCGAGCGCATAGAACTGGCCGACGGTATCGAACATTTCGCCGGTGGCTACCGGAATGGGCGAGCGGTGCGCCACCTCGTGCACCGTCTCCTGCCGGTCGCGCGAGGTGGGCTCTTCCCACCAGTAGATATCGAGATCGGCGAAGCGCTCGGCCGCCTTCAGTGCCGCGATCTCGGTAAAGCGGGCGTGCACATCGATGAGGATACGGGTGTCGGCGGGCAGTTCGTCGCGGAGCTTGCGACAAATATCGTAGCTGAGCTCTAGCTCTTCACGCGAGATGAAGCCCTGCGCAGTGCCGAAGGGGTCGAGCTTGAACGCCCTGAAGCCTTTGGCGAGCACGGCTTTGGCCGCCTCGAGGAAGTGCTCGGGGGTGCGCTCGGTGCGATACCAGCCATTGGCGTAACCGAGCACGCTGTCGCGCACCTGGCCGCCGAGCAGCTGGTGGATCGGCACGCCGAGGCTCTTGCCGAGAATATCCCAGCAGGCGACTTCGACCGCTGCCATCACGGTGCGATGGATGTGGCCGCCATCGAGCGACACGCTGTCGAGCATGCGCTTCCACAGCGCGCTGATGCGGCGCGGATCCTGGCCGATGGCGAGGTGCTTCAGCTCATGCACGCCCGCCTCGGTGGTGGCGATGAAACCGTTCAGCGTGCCCTCGCCGATGCCGTAAATGCCGGCATCGGTATGCACCTTGACGAACAGCCAGTTCTTCCAGCCGGCGCCGACGGTGAAGGTTTCGATCTCGGTGATTTTCATGTGCTGCTCTTCCCTCAACACTCCCCACCGCGAGCGGGGCTAGTTCAGTGCCTTTATGGTGGCGACCACCGCCTCGACCGTCAGCCCATACTTTTGCTGCAGCGTCGGCACGGCGCCGCATTCGATGTAGCGGTCGGGCAGACCGATGCGCGTCACCTTCTTCGCGATCCCGGCATCGAACAAGGTTTCGACCACGAGGCTGGCGAGGCCGCCGACCACCACGTGGTTTTCGGCCGTGACCACCTGCCCGACCGAGGCAGCGAACGCGGCGACGGTTTGACTGTCGAATGGCTTGATGGTCGGGACGTGCAGCACCGCGACCGAGATGCCGCGTTGTTCGAGCATCGCCGCCGCATCGATGGCGCGCTCGCTCATGAACCCTGTGGAGATGATGCCGACATCCTTGCCGTCGCGCAGTTGGCGCGCCTTGCCGATCTCGAACCGGTAGCCGGGCTCGAGCACCACCGGCACGGCGCCGCGCAGCAGGCGCATGTAGACCGGCCCCTTGTGGTCCGACATGGCAACCGTCGCCGCGTCGATCTCGGTGGCGTCCATCGGATCGATGATGGTGAGGCCGGGGATCATCCGCATCAGCGCCAGATCCTCGATGGCCTGGTGGGTGCCGCCATAGCCGGTGGTGAGCCCCGGCAGGCCGGCGACGATCTTCACGTCGAGGTTGGAATGGGCCAGGGCAATGGCGACGAAATCGAAGGCGCGGCGGCTGGCGAACACCCCATAGGTGGTGGCGAAGGGCTGTTTGCCGGTGCGGGCGAGGCCGGCCGCCACGGCCACAAGGTTCTGCTCGGCCATGCCGACATTGAAGAAGCGATCGGGATACGCATCGCGGAACGGGTGGATGTCGGTGTACTTGCCGAGATCGGCAGTGAGCCCGACGATCTCGTGCCGCTGCCGGCCGAGACGGGCGAGGGCCTTGCCGAACGGGGCCTCGACTGACCGGCGGCCGCCACCGGCGGCTTCATTCTCGCCCATTGCCAGGGTGCGGCCGGCTTCCATGGCGCGGCTCATGACTTCAATCCCATGTTTTGCTCGAACTCATCGATGATCGAGTCCCACTGGCTGACATCGACGCGGAAGAAATGCGACTTCTCGCTCTGTTCGATGCGGCGGACGCCCTTGCCTGGCAGGGTGCGAAGCACGATGGCCTTGGGCTTGCCGTTACGCTGACGAGAACTGGCGAGCGTCGCGACCACGGCGTCCATGTCGTTGCCGTCGATCTCGAAGGTCTCCCAGCCGAAGCTCTGCCACTTCTGAGCGACCGGCTCCATGTCGAGCACCACCGGGCCATCGGCCTGGATGCCGTTGCAGTCGATCAGCGCCACCAGCCCATCGAGCCGGAAATGGCTGGCAGACATCGCGGCTTCCCAGGTCGAACCTTCCTGCAACTCGCCATCGGAGAGTTCGACGAACACCCGCGCCTCGGAGCGATCGAGCCGCAGGCCGAGCGCCTGCCCTAACCCCTGCCCGAGGCCATGGCCGAGCGAGCCGCCGATCACCTCGACGCCGGGCGTGGTGTCGAGCGTCGACATCTCGAGCCGGCTGTTGTCGGCGCCGTAGGTGACGAGCTCCGCTACAGGGATGATGCCGGCTTCGGCGAGCGCCGCCCAGAGCGCAATCGAATAGTGCCCGGTGGAGAGCAGGAAGCGGTCGCGATCGGCCCAGCCGAGATTGTCGGGGTCGTAGCGCAGCTCGTGGAAGTAAAGTGCCGTCAGCGTGTCGGCGATGCCGAGGCCCTGCCCGATATAGCCGGCGCCCTGGCCGCGGGCCATGGTCAGCATGTGGCGGCGCAGCGCGGTGGCGCGCGCCTTGAGCGCGGCGATATCGGCCTCGGCGGGAGGCGAGTTGCGGGTCATCAGATCAATCCTTGTCGAGGCCGCCGGACATGTTGAGCCGCTCGGCGGTCATGTAGGGCGGTGAGTCCAGGCACAGCCACACCACCGACTCCGCCACCTCGGCGATCTCGGCGCGACGGCCCAGCGGCACGCGGCGGGTGCGCTCGTCGAGGAAGGCCTGGAGGTCGTTGCTGCGGCCATTGACGCGCGCCAGCTCGACCTCGGTCGAGCGCTGCATTTCGGTATCCATCATGCCGGGCGCCAGCGAGTTGACCAGCACGCCGTAAGGGGCGAGCGCCACCGCGAGGGCCCGGGTGATCGAATCCACCCCGGCCTTGCTGGCGGTGTAGGCGGTGTAGTCGGGCAGCGCCATGCGGGAGCCCGGCGAGGTGATGTTGACGATGCGGCCGGCGCGCTGCTCGCGCATCACCCGGCCGGCGGCTTTCGACGCCATGGCGAGCGCCGTGACGTTCAGCGCCAGGGTGCGGGTCCAGGATTTATAGCTCGACTCGAGGAAGGGCTCGATGACGCCGTAGCCGGCGTTGTTGACCAGAATGTCGATGCCGCCCCAGCGCGCCACGACCCGGTCGACCGCGGTTTCAGGGCCGCCCTCGAGGGTGAAATCGCCGACGATCTCCTGCACGTCTGCCCCGGCCGCCTCGACCTCAGTTGCCGTTTCGGCAAGCCCGGAGGCGTTGATATCGGCGATCCCGACCGCGCATCCTCGCTTTGCCAACTGAATGGCGACCTCGCGCCCCAAGCCGCCGGCAGCGCCGGTGACCAGTGCGCGTTTCAGGAATGGCTTGTTGGTATTCTGAGCCAAGTCAGCGTCCCCCTCCGGCATCTTGACGCGACTGATACCGGTACCATAATCTGAAGTCAACGGGCTTGCCGAGGGGGAGTGGAGTTCGATGAAGGTCACGGCGCTGGAGACACTGACGATTGCAGAGTTTCCGTTCCTGTTCTGGCTCCGGGTGCATACGGACGCCGGAATTGTCGGCACCGGCGAGACCTTCTGGGCCCCGGGACCGGTGGCGAGCTACATCCACGACAATGTGGCGCCTTACCTGATCGGCAAGGACCCGCGCGACATCGAGCTGCATGACCGGACGCTGGGCAGCGTCTATGTCGGGGCGCGCGATTCCGGCGCCGAGGTGCGCGGCAACTCGGCGGTGAACATCGCGCTTTGGGACATTTACGGCCAGGTTCTGGGCGAACCGCTGTGGCGGCTGCTCGGCGGACGGACGCACCAGAGCGTGCCGATCTACAATACCTGCGCCGGTTACAAGCACGTGCGGGCCAGCAAGAAGAACTCGCTGTTCGAGCGCACCGAGGACTGGTCGCTCAAAGCCGGCGACTCCAATGACGGTCCATATGAGGACCTGCTGGCCTGGCGGTTCGACGCGGGAAAGCTGGCAAAGAGCCTCCTCTCCGAGGGGATCGGCGCGATGAAGATCTGGCCGTTCGATATTGCCGCCGAGGCGTCGAACGGCACGCGCATCTCGCTCAGCGAGCTCGACAGGGCGCTGGAGCCGTTCAAGCGGATCCGCGATGCGGTCGGGCGCGACATGGAGATCATGGTCGAGCTGCACGGGCTGTGGACCTTGCCTCCGGCGCTGCGCATCGCCGAGGCGCTGAAGCCCTATGAGGTTGCCTGGCTTGAAGAGCCGATCCGCTACAACGAGCTCGATGCGATGGCGGAGCTGGCGCGGCACACCTCGACGCCGATCGCGGCAAGCGAGCGGCTGGCGTCGCGGCAGATGTTCAAGCAGCTGATCGACAAACGGGCGGCCTCGGTGATCATGATCGATCTCGCCTGGTGCGGCGGGCTGTCGGAAGCCCGCAAGATCGCCAATATGGCGGAAGCCAGCGAGTTGCCGGTGACGCTGCACGATTGCACCGGGCCGATCGTCTATGCGGCGAGCTGCGCGCTCTCGGCAACGCTGCCCAACGCCATCTACCAGGAGGCGGTACGGGCCTATTTCACCGGCTGGTACACCGAGATCGTCGCCGACCTGCCGCCGGTGGCGAATGGCCGGGTGTCGCCGCTCGATGGCGCGGGATTGGGGATGCGGCTGCGGGAGGAATTGTTCACGCGGCCGGATGCGACGGTGCGGCGGACGGGTGACTGAGGACTCGCCTCGCACACGGAACGGCACCTCCCCCCTCGTGGGGGAGGCTGGGAGGGGGGTGGCCACGCGCGCCCGGTTCCGCGTCAGACACCAACATCGAGCTTGCCGCCCCACCCCCTCCCGTCCTCCCCCATCAGGAGGGGGAGGTGTTGGGCCGGTGTGGTGGCGGGATCGCGCTCCAGCTCAGCCCCGCAACTCCCCCACCGCCGCCTTCAACCCTTTGAGCACCAGCGCCGTATCCACCCCGGCCCCGACCAGCGTCACGCCGCGAGCGATCCAGCGGCGGGCGGCTTCGCTGGTGCCGGCGAAGATGCCGGTGGTGACGCCGGCGGCTTTGCAGGCGTCGATCACCTGTTCGATCGTCGCGACCACCTTGGGGTGCCCCATCTCTCCAGGAACGCCGAGGGCGTGCGACAGGTCGAGCGGCCCGAGGAAAATGCCGTCGAGGGTCGGCAGCTTCAGGATCTCTGGCAGCGCGGCGACGCCGCCGGCGCCCTCCACCATCAGCAGCACGGCGACATCGCGATTGGCTTCGGCAAACCACTCGGCGCGGCCGGAATAGTCGGCGCCGCGGACGAAGGAGTTGGCGCCGCGATTGCCATCCGGCGCGAAGCGGGCGGCGCGCACGGCACGCTCGGCTTCGGCAACGGAGCCGATCTGCGGCACGATCACCCCGGCGGCCCCGGCATCGAGTGCTGCGCCGATCTCGGTCGGCTCGCTGCTGCGCACCCGTACCAGCGGATAGATGCCGCGCGCCATGGCGGCGAGGATCAGCGGGCCGAGCGCCTCGCTGCCATGGGCGCCGTGTTCGAGATCGAGGATGATGCCGTCATAGCCGGCGAGCGCCACCAACTCGACCAGCTCGATTGACGGGATGATCGAGAACGGCGCCAGCAGCGGCGAAGCGGTTTTGAGACGCGCACGAAGCGGCGGCAGCGGCATGATCGGAACTCCCTGTTTGCCTCGCTTTCCTAACCGCTGCCGCGCCGCCGGGCGACAGGAACTTTCCGCCTAGACATTATGCTATTATAATCTATGCTCGATTGTGAGGATGCGAACAGTACCCGGAATCGGGACGACGCAGGGAGGCTCTGAGGTGGCAATTTCGGCAATGCGCAAAGGCGCACAGCAGACTGGTGCGGGCAATCTGCCCGACAAGCAGGTGCTGATGGGCCTGTTCGAGCAGATGGTGCTGCTGCGCAAGTTCGAAAGCGTCGCGCAGGTGGCCTGCCGCAAGGGCGAAACCCCCGGTTTCCTGCATCTCTATATCGGCCAGGAAGCCACCGGCGTCGGCGTCTGCGCGCATCTGCGCCGTTCTGACTGGGTGACGTCGACACATCGCGGGCACGGGCACGCGCTGGCCAAGGGCGCCGACCCGAGGCGGGTGATGGCGGAGCTGTTCGGCAAGGCTGACGGCATCTGCGGCGGCCGTGGCGGCACCATGCATCTTTATGATCGCTCGGTCGGGCTGTTCGGCACCAACGGCATTGTCGGGGCGGGCATCGGCCATGCCGTCGGCATCGGCATGAGCGCCCGGGCGCAGGGCCGCGACGATATCGGGGTGGCGTTTTTCGGCGACGGCGCGGCCAACCATGGCGCCTTCCACGAAGGCCTGAACTTCGCGGCGGTGAACCACGCCCCGGCGGTGTTCGTGTGTGAGAACAACCTCTACGCCACGGCGACGCCGCTCAAATCCATCACCCTCAACCCCGAGATCGCCAGCAAGGCCGACAGCTACGGCATGCCGGGCGTCGCGGTGGACGGCAACGATGTGTTCGCGGTGTGGCTGGCGATGAAGGAGGCCACCGAGCGGGCCCGCTCCGGCAAGGGCCCGACGCTGATCGAGGCCAAGACCTACCGCACCGTCGGGCACCACGAAGGCGACCCGGTGATCGGCACCTACCGCACGCAGGAAGAGGTCGACGCCTGGATCAAGCGCGATCCGATCGACATGTTCCGGAAGCGCCTGGTCGAGGATTACGGCATCGCCGATGCCGACGACCTCGCCGATATCGAGAGCCATATCGACAAGGTGGTGCAGGAGGCACTGGAGTTCGCGCGCAACTCGCCCGAGCCCGATCCGTCGACGGTACGCCGGCATGTCTATGCCAACCCGATCAATCCGCCCGAGGCGCTGCAGGCCCGGCCAGCCGGCGAGACCCGGGTGCAGGGCTGGCTCGAGGCGGTACGCGACGGCATTGCCGAGGAGATGCGGGCCAACTCGGCCATCCTCTATTTCGGCGAGGGCACCGGCGAGCGCGGCGGCAGCTTTGCGCATACCAAGAACCTGTGGCACGAGTTCGGGGCGGAGCGGCTGGTCGACACGCCGATCTCCGAGCAGGGCTTTACCGCCGCGGCGGTCGGCGCTTCGGCGACTGGCACGCGCACGGTGTCGGACCTGATGTTCGCCGACTTCGCCTTCGAGACCACCGGGCAGATTTTCCTCCAGGCGGCCAAGCTCCGTTACATGAGCAACGGCGAGATGAGCGCCCCGATGGTGGTGCGCGCCGGCGCCGGAGCGCTGCGCAGTTCCGGCCCGCATCACTCGGGCATGTACCATCCGCTGTTCGCCCACATGCCGGGGCTGATCGTCTGCGTGCCGTCCAACCCCGCCGATGCCAAGGGGCTGATGAAGACGGCGCTGCGGGGTGGCGACCCGGTGGTGATGCTGGAGCCCAAGGCGCTGTTTGCCTCGAAGGGCCCGGTGCCGGTGGGCGAGGATCACTATGTGCCGTTCGGCTCGGCGCGCATCGCTCGAACCGGCAGGGATATCACCATCGTCGCGGCCGGGCAGATGGTGGCGCGGGCGCTGGAAGCGGCGGATCTGCTCGCGGCGCAGGGCACCGATGTCGAGGTGGTCGACCTTCGCACCATCATGCCGCTCGATGTGAACAGCATCGTCGAGAGCGTGAAGAAGACGCACCGGCTGCTGGTGGTCGACGAAGCCTGGGCAATGTGCGGCATGGGCGGCGAGATCGCCCAGACGATCAACGAGCTGGCCTATGACGAGCTCGACGGTCCGGTCGGGCGGCTCCACACCGCGCCGGTCTCGCACCCGTTCGCGCCAGTGCTGGAGCGCGCCATGCTGGTCGACGCGGCGCGCATCATGGAGGGCGTCCGCAACATCATCGCCGGCAGGGCGCCGGTGCCGGATCACTGGCACACCACCGGCATCGTCGCCGAAGCGGCTGTCCCTGCGCCGGCCCTTGCCCCGGTGTCCGCGCCGGTGGCCGTTGCCGCACCGGTTGCTGCCGCCAGCACGGACGATGAGCCGATCAACATGCCGTTCGGCGACCTGACGGTATCGGAGGGCACGCTGGTCAAATGGCTGAAGTCGGTCGGCGACCTGGTGAAGGAAGGCGACGTGGTCGCCGAGATCGAGACCGACAAGGCCGTGGTGGAGATCGAAGCGCCGGCTTCGGGTACACTGAGCGCCATCGACCAGCCGGTTGGCGCAGTGGTGCCGATGGGCGGCCGCATCGGCGGCATCCGGAAATAATCAGCGACTGCCGAGGGCAGCGGAGGAAACGATGAAGATTCTGTGCGTCAACTGGCAGGCTGCCGACGATGCCGAGCTGGAACGCCAGCACTACCCGGATGTCGAGTTCATTCTTGCCCGCTCGACGGCAGATGTTGCGGCGGTGCTCGACCCCGAAGTGGCCAAAACCGTCGATGCGGTGATCAACCATTCGCCGACGCTCAACGTGCCGCTGCCGCCGACGGCGTTTCCCAACGCCAAGATCGCGGTGCGCTCGGGGGTCGGCTTCGACAATATCGACACCGCTGGCTGGGGCGCCCGCAACATTCCGGCCTGCAACGTGCCCGACTATGGCACCACCGAAGTCGCCGACCACGCCATCGCGCTGATGCTGGCGCTGACCCGCGGCACCTACACCTATCCGGCCGAAATCGCCGTCGACGGGCTCGAAGGCTGGCACTTTTCGAAGGCGCCGCTGATCCGCCGGCACAAGAACGCGACGTTCGGCGTCATCGGGCTCGGCCGCATCGGCCTCGCCGCGGCCCGGCGCGCCGCTGCCTTCGACATGAAGGTGGTGTTCTACGATCCGCATCTGCTCTCGGGTGTCGACCTCTCGACCGGTTACGAGCGGGTCCATTCGCTCAACGAGTTGATGGCGCGGGCCGACGTGGTGTCGGTGCATGCGCCGCTCAGCAACGAGACGCGCGGGCTGCTCGGCGCCGAGGCGTTTGCGGCGGCGAAACCCGGACTGATCGTCGTCAATACGGCGCGTGGGCCGATCATCGATGTGTCGGCGCTGGAAGCGGCGATGCGCAAGGGCACCGTGGTGGGCGCCGGTCTCGACGTGCTGCCGAACGAGCCGGGCGACCTCGACCATCCGCTGATCAAGGCGTGGCGCGCCAACGAGGCTTGGATCAAGGACCGGCTGATCGTCACCCCGCATGCGGCGTTCTACAGCCCGGCGTCGATGATCGACCTCAGGCTCAAGTCGATCGAGGTGATCCACGCCTACCTGACCGAGGGCCGGCTCACCAACTGCGTCAACCGCGAATACCTGAAGCGCTGATGGCCACAACCGCACTCCAGAGCCGCCGCGCCGCTTCGCCCTATGCCCGCCGGCTGGCGCGGGAGCGCGGCCTGACGCTGGATGTGCTCAAGGGTTCGGGGCCGAACGGCCGCATCGTCGCGGCCGATATCGAGGCCCATGTGGCCCGCCCCCCTGCTCCGGCAGCGGTGAGCGGACCGCAGGCTTCGGCGCTCGGCACCACCATTCAGCTCACGACCCTGCTGCAACTGCTGGCCGGCTTTGCCGATGCCGATACGCCGTTCACGCTCGAAGACGTGGTGCTGCGGGCGGCGGGATGTGCGCTCGACGACGTGCCGCAAAGCCATAGCCTCGCGGGAGCGCCGGTGGCACTGGAACAACAGTCCGGGCAGTTGGTATTCGCCGACATTCGCAAGGGTTCGCTCGGGCCGTTGCGGGCGCGGCGGCTGGCAGCGATCGAGGCTGGTGGCGATCAATCGTCGGAACCGGCAGCGCTGTCCCTGAAACTGCTGACGGCCTCGGATATCCGGCCAGTGATGATGCCGCTGAAGCCCGGGCGCAACATGCGGCTGGTGCTGGCGGCTGGCCCGGCGACGGGGGAGTGCCTCTTGTCGTTCGACGCGGCGCAGGTGAGCGAGGATGCGGCGACGGAATTCCTGACGCGGTTCAAGGCGTATCTGGAATTGCCGCTGCGGTTGTTGGCTTAGGGTGACGGGGCAGATCTCTGCTCCCCTCCCCCTTGAGGGGAGGGGTGGGCGGTGGGGGTGGTGAGGGGAACCTCGGTGCCGACTGCACCACCCCCTCCCTCAATCCCTCCCCTCAAGGGGGAGGGAAGCGACCGCATCACCCCTCGGTGAGGGTGGGGAGCGCGCAATGAGCGGCACCCCACATAGACGGGGACGGCGCGAACGCAGCGGTTCGCGAGTCATAGTTCGTGCTATTATCATAGCCACACCTAAGGGGCTGGCTGAGTAGATGGACGACCTGAACGCGACGATTGATCTGTTGCCCAAGCGCGTGCTGGCGCGGGCGCAGGGGCCGCTTTACCGGCAGCTTGCCGATATCCTGCGAGAGCCGATCGTCTCGGGCGCCTTTCCGGTCGGCGGCGAACTGCCCAAGGAGGCGGTGATTGCCGAGCGCTTCGGGGTAAGCCTCATCACCGTGCGCCAGGCGCTGCGCGATCTCGAGGCTGATGGGCTGATCAGGAAGCGCTCGGCCAAGCCGGCCGTGGTGACCTCGGCGGCGCCGCCGGTGACGCTCAGCTGGACGTTCAAGAACTTTGCCGACATGGCAGCCTTCACCAAGGACGCCTCGCTGAAGATCAAGTCGTACAAGAAGGAGGTGTCGCCCCTGCTGCAGCGGCATTTCGGGCTTTCGAAAGACGAGCAGGGGTATTGCCTGCGCTCCATCCTTTCGGTCGGCAAGCAGAAGAAAGCGCAGGTCACCACCTACTTCCCGCCTGACTTCGGCGCGCAGCTGAAGAAGGAGGACTTCAACGACGTGCTGATCTTCCGCGCCGTGCAGCGCCGGCTCAACATCCGCATGGCGGTGGCGCATTGTACGGTGCGGGCAGAGATCGCCGACGACGATGTCGCCGCGGATCTCGGCGTTGCCAAGGGCTCGGCCATCCTGGCGGTCGAAATGCTGTATCAGTCGGCCGACCAGCAGAACGTCGAGTTCTCGATCGCCCGGCACCCGGCCGACATCTTCTCGATCACCTACGACGCCCCGAACGATCTGGCCTGATCACCCATCGAAAGTCCGCTGTTGCGACAGCATCGGCATGGACAGCATTATAGAATTATAATAGCATCATAGCTGCAGGATGAGTTGTTTCCGCTCGTCCGGCCGGAGCGCGACAGTTGAGGAGCTGCCGCGTCACGAGGGGAAGCCTTGAACACATCGTTTCTGTCGCCGGTGGCCAGCGCTGCCGGTAAACGGACAGTGACGTCTGGTACCGGTATCAACATGGTCGGAACTGGCGCGCAGGACGGCGAGTGACCGTCGCGTCGGGTTCCATGAGGAGGAACAAACATGAACAGACCAGGCAACGGCCTGTTACTCCCGCGCTCGCTGAGCATGGGGCGCCGTGACTTCCTGAAGCGGACCGCAGCGGCAGGGTTCGCGGCGGCCCTGGCGACGCCGGCGCTCGCCCAGAATGCCAAGATCAAGATCCCGCTGGTGTCGTGGATGTGGAACGAACCCGGGCGCGGCGACGCCTGGCGAGCGATCCTGGCCAAATTCCACGCCGAGCAGAGCGACGTCTTCATCGAGGAAGCCGGCGCGCCGTTCAACGAATTCACCAACAACATGCTGATCCAGTCGCAATCCGGCAAGATCAACGGCGCGCTGTTCCATACCACCCCGGACCTGGTGGTGCGGCTGCTGCGCGGCGGGCATCTCGAGCCCCTGCAGGATATCGTCGACAAGCTCGGGATCGGCGACAAGCTCAGCGCCGCGCATGATCACCTGCGTATCGACGGCAAGGTGCACGGGCTCGACATCGTCACGGTGAAGTTCGGCCTGCTTTACAACTCGGCGATGTTCGAAAAGGCCGGGCTCGGCGCGCCGGCCTCGGTCGAGGAATGGGTCGAGACCTCGACCGCCCTCACCAAGTCGCCGGACCAGTTCGGCATCTACTCGCCGCACCTGATGAGCGAACCAGGCGACTTCTGGTTCATCCTGCAGCAATGGGCGGTGATGTTCGACGGCGTGTGGGCTGAGGGACGCAAGCCCCAGGTGAACACCGCGCCGGTGATCGAGGGGCTCAAACTCTTCAAGACCATGTACGACAAGGCGATGCCCAAGGGTACCGACACGGCGACCGCCAACCAGATGTACGCCAATGGCCGCATCGGGCAGCAGCTGATCGTCTCGGCCGCGGTCAATATCTGGTCCAGTTCGGGACCGGACATCTACCCGTCGCTGCGCAGCGTGGTGCCGCCCGGCCCGAGCGGCAAGGCGATCACCCGCATTCATCCGATCTGCGTCAACGCACACGCCTCGGACGACGAGAAGGCCGCCGCCAAGCTGTTCGTCGAATGGCTCTACAAGCCCGAGAACTATCAGGAGCTGATGGAACGCTGCCTCGACGTGGTGCCGCCCTACCCGGAGGCGATCCGCCAGGAGTATCTCGACAAACAGTTCTGGGCCGAAGGCTACCTCGCGGGCAAGTCGATCACGCCGCTCGAGATCATGGGCGACTACATCTTCTTCAACCAGGAATTCGGCAACGTCGTCATGGACAAGTTCTCCGAAGTGCTGGTCGCCAACCGGCCGGTCGAGGACGCCATGGCTGATGCCCAGCAGGAGCTGGAGAAGGCCTCCGAGCGGCTGTTCGAAGGCTTTACCCTGTAACGGGCCGAACTGAGCTTGTCCGGGGGCGTTCCGCGGGAGCGCCCCCGACGATGTCTGGCGTCTGGGGCCATTCCGGGAATATCGAGCCAATGTTTCAATCAGCGACCGCAGAGGCGGTGGAAGAACGCTTGAAGCGACCGCGCGGCTGGAACCGCCGCAACTCCCTGCCCTATACGCTGGTGTTTCTGATCGTCGCCTATCTCGGCGTGTTCATCCTGTTTCCGATCGCCCAGCAGTTCCTCACCAGTTTTTCCAACAACGTGGTCGGTGTCGACAAGGTCACCTGGGTGGGCCTGCGCAACTACGAGCGGCTGCTCGAGGATGACGATTTCTGGTTCGCCGTGCAGGTGACCTTCACCTACATGGTGTTCGTGGTGGTGGGAGCCGTGTCGCTCGGGCTGGTCGCGGCGCTGCTGCTCAACCGCAAGTTCCGCGGCCGCAACCTGGCGCGCAGCGCCATCGCCGTCCCCTGGGCCTTCCCCGAGATTTCGGCCGTCCTGGTGTTTCTGTGGATGTGCAACCCGACCTTCGGGGTGCTCAACATCTTCGCGCGGCTGTTTCCCGGGATCGATGCGAACCTCAACTGGCTGTCCGACCCGAACCTGGCGATGCCGCTCGTCATCGCCCTGTCGATCTGGAAGGCTTTCCCGTTCACCTTCCTCGTCATCCTCGCGGCGCTGCAGGCGATCCCGCGGGAAATCTACGAGGCGGCCGAAGTCGACGGCGCCAACCCGCTGCAGGCGCTGCGCCACATCACCATCCCCGAGATCACTCCGACGCTGCTGCTGATGGCGGTGCTGATGTCGATCTTCTCGTTCAAGCAGTTCACGCTGATCTGGCTGACCACCGGCGGCGGCCCCTATGGGGGCATCACCGAAACGCTGGTGCTGCGCATCTACCAGACGGCGTTCCGCTTCTTCGACCTCGCCTATGGCGCCACTTTGGGGGTCTCGGGCTTCGTGATCGTGCTCGGCCTCACCCTGCTGTTCGTCTACGCCCAGCAGCGGCAGGACCGCGCGAGGAGGCGCTGAGCATGACGGTATCCTCGACTGCTGCGGCCCATAAACTGCGCCGGCTTGGCAAGGGGGTGGCGTTCTACGCCCTCATCCTCGGCTTCTGCGCTGCAGTGCTGTTCCCGGTCTACTGGATGATCGTCAACTCGATCCAGCCGCTGAGCCACGGCATGCAGTATCCGCCGCCACTGATCCCCAAGGAGATCAGTTTCCTGCCGTTCACCACGCTGTTCGAGAACTTTCCGGTGGCGCGCTGGCTGGTGAACTCGCTGCTGCTGGCGGGAATGACCACCCTGATCGTCCTGGCGCTGGCCGTGCTGGGCTCGTTCGCCATGACCTTCCTCAAATGGCGTGGCAAGGGCGCATTCGGCCTGCTGTTGCTGATGACCCAGATGCTGCCCGAGGCGCTGGTGGTCATCCCGGTCTACGCGATGTATCGCAACCTCGGTCTGTCGGACAGCCTGCCCGCCCTGTCGCTGGTCGACGCAGCGTTCATCCTGCCGATCTGCATCTGGATCCTCAAAAACTCCTTCGACTCGATCGCCGAGGAACTCTACGAGGCCGCGCTGATCGACGGCTGCTCGCCGCTCGGGGCGCTGGTGCGCACGCTATTGCCCCTGTCGGCACCTGGGCTCGTCGCTATCAGCGTGGTGTCGTTCTTCTACGCCTGGAACGAGTACCTGTTCGCGGTGACGCTGGTCACTTCGCCCGACATCCGCCCGGTGGCAGTAGGCCTCGCCTCGCTCAAGGTGATGCTCGATACGCCGATCGACCGCGTGCTGGCGGCGGCGCTGTTCTTTTCCATCTTCCCGGTCATCTTCTACCTGCTGATCCAGCGCTACATCGTCGCCGGACTCAGCGCCGGGGCAGTCAAAGGGTAACCACTACATGACCTGGGACATCACCTGCGTCGTCGACGCCAAGGCCGAACTCGGCGAAGGCACCATCTGGGATCCCAAGGCGGGCGTGCTGTGGTGGATCGACATCTGGAGCAAGCTGATCCACCGCTACGATCCGAAAACCGGCAAGGACGATACCTGGCAATCGCCGGAATATCTCGGCTGCATCGGGCTCCGCGCCAAGGGCGGGCTGGTCGTTACCATGGTCTCCGGCTTCTATTTCTTCGACCCCGCGACCGGGGCGTTCGAGGCGATCGTCGACCCCGAGGCGCATCTTGCGGATACCCGGTTCAATGACGGCAAGCCGGACCGACAGGGCCGCTTCTGGTCGGGCTCGATGTTCGAGGCACCGGGCAAGAAAGCGGAGTTCATCGGCTCGCTCTACCGCATGGACAAGGACCTCTCGGTGCACCGGATGATCGAGGGCGTCGGCTGCTGCAACGGGCTCGCCTGGAGCCCGGACAGCAAGACCATGTATTTCTCCGACAGCCACACCACGATCGTCCGTGCCTATGATTTCGATGCCGTCACCGGCGACATCGAGAACCAGCGCACCTTCATCGACCTTCAGGGCAGCGGCGGTATCGCCGATGGCGCCACGGTCGATGCCGATGGCTGCTACTGGGTGACGATCCCGGTGACCAGCCGGGTCAACCAGTACGACCCGAAGGGCAAGTTGATGCAGTCGATCGTGCTGCCGACGGACCTCCCCACCTGCTGCGAGTTCGGGGGCGAGGATCTCGACATCCTCTACGTCACCACCGCGGTGCTGAAGCGCCCGGCGGAGCACTTTGTCGGCCAGAGCAATCCGGGCGGGTTGTTTGCGATCGATGTGGGGACCAAGGGGTTGGTGCTGCCGGCGTTTGGGGGGTGAGTAGTTCCTCATTGAGAGCCCATCGACGGGCTCCGTCCCTTCTCCCCTCAGGGGAGAAGGTGGCGCGAAGCGCCGGTTGAGGGGTGAAGCGGCGCAACGCGCGCTCGCTGAGAAGCTGAACCCCTCACCCCGGTTCCGCGACGGACCTGACGGTCCTAGCTGCACTACCCTCTCCCCTCAGGGGAGAGGAGACGACCGAGTTGGTGGAAACAGCAGGTGCTTCTTTCGCGCCTCAACTCGCCAGCAACAGCGGTTTCCTTGCCTTCACCGCCACCCCCTCGCCGACCCGGCGCTCGAGGTGGCCGGCATAGAGCGACAGCGGCCAGCACAGCATGAAGTAGATCAGCGACACCGTGCCGAACACCAGTACCGGCTGGAAGGTCACGGTGTTCACCTGGGTAGCAGCGCGGGCCAGTTCGGTGAGGCCGATCAGCGAGGCGACCGAGGTGGTCTTTACGATCTGCACCATGAAGCCGACGGTGGGCGGCAGCATCAGGCGCACCGCCTGCGGCAGGATTACCAGCCGGAGCGTCGGGATGAAGCGGAAGCCGAGCGCGGTCGAGGCTTCCCATTGGCCTTTCGGCACAGCATCGATCGAACCGCGGAAAATCTCGCCGAAGAAAGCGCCGCCGTTGAGCGAGAAGGTCACCGCCGCGGCCGCCCAGGGATCGGGGCGGAAGCCGAGCAGCGACGAGCCGTAATAGGCCATGAACAGCTGGATCAGGATCGGCGTACCCATGAAGAACTGGATGTAGCCCGCCGCCAGCCAGCGCAGCGGCGGGATCGGTGCGACGCGGAGTGCGGCGATGAGCAGCCCGATCACCCCGCCGCCGGCAAAGGCGATGAGCGCTAGGAGGATGGTCCAGCGCGTCGCCATGATCAGGAACATCAGCTCGTTGGGGCCGAAATCGCGGAGGCTCATCTCAGCTTCTCCAACGGAACAGCAGGCGCCCGAGACCGGCGAAGATCAGGCTCGCCGCCTGCACCAGGACGAAGTAGATCACCGCGATGACGATATAGACCTCGAAGCTGCGGAAGGTCTGCATCACCAGGTTGTTGGCGATGGCGGTAAGCTCCTCGGCGGCGATGGCGCCGACGATCGAGGTGCCCATCAGTTGCAGGATGAACTGGGCCGACAGCGCCGGATAGACAGCGCGCACCGCCGGCACCAGGACGACATGGCGGATGATGCGGTAGCTGCTGAGGCCCAGCGATTTCGCCGCCTCGATCTGCCCCACCGGCACCGATTGCACGCCGGCGCGGAGGATTTCGGTGGCGTAGGCGCCGAGGTGAATCGAGAGCGCCAGGATCGCCGCCGTGCCGCTCGAGAACTTCAGCCCGATCAATGGCAGGGTGAAGAACACGAAATACAGCTGGATCAGCAGCGGGGTGTTGCGGATCAGCTCGACATAGGCGGCAATCGGCCAGGACACCCAGCGCGGCCCGAAGCTGCGGCCGATGGCGCCGAGCGTACCGATGATGGTGCCCAGGAGAATCGACAGCACGGCGAGCTGGATGGTCTGCCCGACGCCGACGAGCAGCCGATCGAGATGGATGAGGACCGGTCCGAACTGCAGGGCCGTTTGCATGCGCGTCCTGTCGAAAACGGTGGAAGTGGCGGGGCCGATGCGGGCCCCGCCTGATGCTCAGGATTGGACGCGGATCAGAACACCGGCAGATCCGGCAGCGGCTGGTTGCGGTACTTCATCGACAGGTCGGCGAGCACGCCGTCTGCCTTGAGGGTGAACAGCCAGGTGTTGAGCCACTGGCGCAGGTTGTCGTTGCCCTTGGCGACGCCGATGCCGAAATAGAAGGTCTTGAGCTTGTACTTCTGCTCGAAGTCGTCGCCGTTCTGCGCCTTCTTGAGGTAGATTTCGCCGTAGTCGCCGCCGCCCATGGCGTCGATCTGGCCCGAGACCATTGCCTGCAGCAGCGAGGCATAATCGTCGAAGCGCAGGATCTCGATGCCCGGATTGGCTTCGGCGGCGGCGGTCAGGATGCCATCCTCGGCGGTGCCGCGGGTGAGCCCGACCTTCTTGCCGACGAGATCGGCATGGCTCGAGATCGCCGTGCTCTTGGGGGCGATCACCACAGCCGACTGCCCGGCATAGGGGATCGAGTAATCGATCTGGATGGCGCGGGCCGGGGTGATCGAGAAGATCGAAACCACGGCGTCGACCTGCTTGGTGAGCAGCGCCGGGATGCGGCCCGGCGAGGTGACGGTGACGAACTCCACCGGCACGCCGAGCGCCTCGCCCATCTTGTTGGCGACTTCGATGTCGAAGCCGGTCGGCTTCAGTTCGGCATCGAGGAAGCCATAGGGCGGCGTGGTGGTATCGACGGCAATGATCAGCTTGCCGCGGGCAATGATCTCATCGACGGTCTGCGCGAAAGCGACGGCCGGCAGCATGGCGCAGAGCCCCAGTACGAGCCCGGCCACCACCCGCTTAACTCCATTTGGCATGTGTTCCCTCCCAGATGCCCAAAAAGCGCCAAGTCGTCCCCCGTCGTCCGGTGGCGCAGAGCCGCCGACGGCGTAGTCACGTGTCCCGACGATCGATATCGAGCCCTCGGCTTCGCCCCTCAGCGAAGCATCCTCCGACGGACGTTCGTCCGTTTCTTATAATGGTATGCTATTATAATCTTTATGAGGCGTCTATGCTGCTAATGGCTGTACTGGAGAGTTTGTCTTTCGCACCCGCAGTGGGCTAACTGCGGCTGGCGCGAAAAACAGCCGCCGAGGAAAACAGCATGATCTACGAGTTGCGCATCTATACCACCCTGCCGGGCCGTATGGCCGACCTGCAGCGCCGGTTCGAAGACCACACGCTTCAAATCTGGAAGCGGCACGGCATCGAGCAGGCCGGGTTCTGGACCACGGCGATCGGCAACTCGATCAACGATCTCACCTACATGATCCGCTGGAACTCGATGGCCGAGCGCGAGACCAAATGGGCGGCATTCCTGGCCGACCCGGAATGGCAGGCGGCCCGCAAGGCGTCGGAAGAAAATGGCCCGCTGTTGGCAAATGTATCGAGCCAGTTCCTCACCCCGACGAGTTTTTCGAGCGTGAAGTGAGGGGCCGCGGGGGCCGGTGCCAGCTGCCCCCCACCCCTGTCCCCTCCCCGCAAGGGGGAGGGAGACGATAGCTTCGATGTCGGTGTTTTAGTCTCCCTCCCCCCTGCGGGGAGGGGACAAGGGAGGGGGGCGGCACCCACCAGCTGCGAAGTTGCGAAGACGCTGCTCCATCTGACGTCAATTCGTCATGGACATGTCATATCAGGCAGCGCTTCTCGCCCTCCCCGCGCGGTGAGTCTTTTGCCGCGCTGCCCGCCAGACCCGGAAGATATGCTCGTGAACACCACCTTCAGAAATGCTCGCCTCGTTTTGCCGGATGCCGTCAGCGACGGGGACCTGTCGATCGCCGACGGCGCGATCACGGCGGTGGGCGAGGCAAGCGGCGGGACCGAAATCGACCTCGAGGGCGATCTGCTGCTGCCGGGCCTGATCGACCTCCATACCGACAATATGGAGCACCACTTCCAGCCGCGGCCGGGAGTACGCTGGCCGTCGACGCAATCGGCGGTGCTGGCGCATGACTGGCAGATGCTGGGCGCCGGCGTCACCACGGTGCTCGATGCGCTGTCGCTGGGCGACTATGACAGCGGCGGGGCGCGTACGGCCATGCTCGATGCGGCGATCACCGGGCTGACCGAGGCACGCGATGCCGGGCTGGTGAAGGCCAACCATTACCTGCATTTCCGCTGCGAGCTGTCCGACCCGGCGCTGCTCGGCATCGTCGAGCGCCATATCGACAACCCGGCTTTGCGCCTGCTCAGCGTGATGGATCACACGCCGGGACAGCGGCAGTGGCACAATACCCAGCTCTATCGCGAATTCCGCCGCAAGAAGAACTCGCAGGTATGGACCGACGAGGAGTTCGACGCCTATCTCGCCGAGCGCCGGGCCGACCAGACCACCTATGTGGTGCCTGGTCGCGCGGCGATCGGGGCGCTGGGCCGGGCGCGGAACCTGCGCATCGCCAGCCATGACGACACATCCATCGCCGATGTCGAGGAATCCTACGCCGATGGCATCGCCATCAGCGAGTTCCCCACCACGCTGGTGGCGGCGCAGCGAGCGCGTGAACTGAAGATGCAGATCGTCATGGGCGCCCCCAACGTGGTGCTCGGCCGCTCGCACTCGGGCAATGCCAGCGCCGCTAGTCTCGCCGACGCCGGGCTGCTCGACCTGCTCACCTCCGACTATGTGCCGGCGAGCCTGCTGCACGCGCCGTTCATCCTCGCCGAACGCGGCATGCCGCTGCACGAGGCGATCGCCAAGGTCACTGCCAACGCCGCCGATGCCATCGGCATGGCCGATCGCGGCCGGCTGGCACCGGGCCTCAGGGCCGATCTGCTGCGGGTGCGGCTGGTCGGCGATCAGCCGGTGATCCGTGGCATCTGGGTGGGCGGAAAACAGCTCGCGTAAATGTCGAATCCCTCGCAACCTGCTCGACCAGTTGCATCGCCAATTGGAACCGAGCAACGAGGGATCATGACCTTCAGCGATGACGAACTGAAGCATTTCGAGGCCGTGGGCGCGGAACTGCCGCCGGGCGGCATCTCCGCCTATGTGGAGAATGACGGAGCACAGATCTGGCATGCCAGCTTCGGTTCGGGCCTGCCGGTGATCCTGCTGCATGGCGGGCTCGGCCATGCCGGCAACTGGCAGTACCAGGTGCAGCCATTGGTCGATGCCGGCCACCAGGTGGTGGTGGTCGACAGCCGCGGCCATGGCCGCAGTTCACGTGACGAGCGGCCCTACAGCTACGCGCTGATGGCGACCGACGTCTTCGCGGTGATGGATGCACTGGGGCTCAAGAGGGCTGCGGTTGTCGGCTGGAGCGATGGCGCCTGCACCGGCCTGATCATGGCGGACACGGCTCCGGAGCGGGTCAGCGGGCTGTTGTTTTTTGCCTGCAACGTCGATGACGGCGGCACCTACCCATTCGAAATGACGCCGGTGATCGACCGTTGTTTCAACCGGCACGTGAAGGATTATGGGCGGTTGTCGGCGACGCCCGACGGGTTCCAGGCGTTTGCCGATGCGGTTGGGCTGATGCAGCGGACGCAGCCGAACCTGACGGCGGTGCAGTTGGAGGGAATTCGGGTGCCGGTGACGGTGGCACAGGCCGAGCACGACGAGTTCATCCGGCCCGAACATGCGGCATACCTGGCGCGGACCATCCCCGGGGCGCAGCTGGTGAAGCTGCCGGGCGTGAGCCACTTCGCGCCGTTGCAGCGGCCGGAGGTGTTCAACGCGGAAGTGCTGAGGTTTCTCGGCGGGCTTGCGGAATAGGACTCGCTGCCGGCAGTTCTTCGCTTCTCCCCTCAGGGGAGAAGGTGGCGCGCAGCGCCGGATGAGGGGTGAAGCGGAGCAACAGGCTGGGAGGGCCAGCATGCCGAGAGGCTGAACCCCTCACCCTAGCTTCGCTAGCTCGCTGACGCTCGCAAGCTGCGCTTGCCCTCTCCCCTCAGGGGCGAGGGGCGCCGACCGCACGGTCGGTGCTAGCTCCGCCAGTGCGCTACCGGTTCGCTCAGCGTCTGCAGCTGTTCCGCCGGCTCGCCCTCGATGCGGCGCAGCAGCAGGCGGGTGAGTTCCAGGCCGGCGGCGTAGACGTCTTCCTCGATGGTGTCGACGTTGGGGAAGACGGTCGACAGGATGTCCGAGGTCTGCTTGCAGATGAAGCGGATGTCGCGGCCAAGCAGCACGCCGCCATCCTCGAGGCCGCACAGCATCGAGATGGCGCGGGTCTCGCTGTCACAGATGATGCCGTCCGGCCGATCCGGCTGGTCGGCGAGATCGCGGCCGAACTGCCGCATCTCGGCCGAGGCGGGGCGGATGCTGTCCTGCACCACGACCCGACCGGTGATGCCCCGCCGGGCCACGGTGCGCTCGAAGGTGCGCGCGATGTTGTGATAGTTGTTGGTGGTGGCATCACCGACCGAGATCAGGATGTCGCGCGCCCCGGTGTCGGCCAGCCGCTCCACCGCCAGTTCGGTAAAGGCCTCGGAGTGGAAATCGTGGAAGGCGTGCGGAGTGAAGAACTCGGTACGGCCGTGACTGACGAACGGGAAATCGTGATCCATCATCAGCTGCACGCGGCGGTCGCGGGCGCCGGTATGGGTGATGATGACGCCATCGGCGGTGCGGTTCTCGAGGATGTAACGCACCGTCTCGACGGAGCGGCTGCGGTCGAACTCGGGCATCACGGTCAGGTGGTAACGCGTGCCGCTGATGGCATCGCCGATGCCGCGGATCATGTGACGCGAGAAATCGATGGCTTCATCGGAGCCGTCGAGCACCAGCGCGATGACATTGGTCTTGCCGGTGCGCAGGCGGACCCCGGCACGGTCGGGCACATAGCCGAGCTGCGCCGCGGCTTCGGCCACCTTCTGGCGGGTTTCCTCCTTCAGCGACGCACCGCCGCGCAGCGACAGCGATACCGTCGACAGGCTCAGCCCGGTCAGTTCCGAAATGGTCTTCAGCGTTGCCCGCTTGCCCGATGGCTTGCGGATGCCCCTGCTGGCGTCTGGCCTGAACTTCGTCATCGTCGCTTCTTGAACCCCGCCTCCTCATACACCGGCTACCGGGGTGGCGGGAACCAGAGAAAATTGCATCGATGCAAACGATACCAATCGTCGATCAACAGTCACACTCCTTATCATCATATTGATTTAGTTAGCTAAAAATTCGCTGACGTACGTCACTCGAAGAATTCTGCACCAATCATTGCAACGTTGCAATAAATGCGCTTAGCTCTGCGCGCACTCAGGAGGTGCCGCGCAGCCCACGCATGAGGGTTGCGACGCCAAACCCTTGGAGGAGGAATTTCATGCTTAAACGGACTCTCTTGGCGTCTGCGGCGGCACTTGCCCTGCTGGCGGCCACTGCCCCCGCGCAGGCGGTGAGCATCATGTACGCCGAGTGGCTGGCCTCGCTGGTCGAGCCTGGTATCGCCAACTACGAAGCGGCGACCGGCGAGAAGGTCGAAGCGATCAAGCTGCCGGGCGCCGGCTATGACCAGCGCACCTCGCTCGATCTGGCCGCGGGCACCGCCGCCGACGTGATCCAGCTCGACTCGTTCATGGTCTCGGAGTTCGCCTCGTCGGGCTATCTCGAACCGCTGACGGAATCGGCCAAGGGCTGGGACCAGTATCAGTATTACATGCCGGGCCTGTTGGACGTCGCATCCTATGACGGCGCCGTCTATGCGCTGCCGACCGACACCGACGTGCGCATGCTGTGGTACGACAAGTCCAACTTCGAGAAGGCTGGCATCGCCCTGCCCTGGGAGCCCAAGAGCTGGGCTGACGTGCTCGATGCCGCCAAGAAGCTCAAGGAAGCGGGCGTGCAGTATTTCTTCCAGCTGCCGGCTGGTCTCAAGCAGGGCGAAGGCGCCACCATGCAGGGCTTCTACATGGCGCTGCTCGGCGCCGACGTGCCCGAGGGCGATCGCAACCGCCTGCTCAACCGCGAAACCGGTCAGTGGATCGGCGACAGCCCGGCGATCCGCAAGACGCTCGAGCTCTACAAGACCGTCTACCAGGACCTCGGCATGCCCAAGGACCTCAACTACTCCGCCGATATCGGCGCCGGCGTGCGCGAGGCTCTCGCCAACGACCAGCTCGGTATCCTCGCTTCGGGCTCGTGGGAAGATGCCTGCCTGTGGGACTGCAATGGGGTGAACCTGCCCAGCCGCGAAGAGCGCGACGCCATGGTCGGCTGGACGCCGTGGCCGGGCTCGGGCGACCCGGGCACCAAGGCAACCACCAACATCTCGGGTGGCTGGACCATCGCGGTGAACTCCAAGGCCGCCGACAAGGCCAAGGCGTTCCAGCTGGTAAGCACCATCTTCGACGTCGGTAACTTCAAGGACTGGACCATCAAGAACCACCGGATGGGCGTCCGCACCGACATCTCGGAGTCGCCGGAATATACGGCCGACGCCTACCTGGCGAAGGCCACGGCGCTGGCTGCCGACACCACCGGCCGCGACACCATCCCCGGCTACCAGACGGTTTCGGCCCTGGTGCAGCAGATGACCACCGAGATCCTCGATGGCGCCAGTGTCGAAGACACGGTGAAGAACTACCACGACGCCCTCGTCGACGAGTTCGGCGAGGACAAGGTGATCACGTACGAATAAGCGGATCCTCCCGATGCGGCGGCGCCCCGACGACCGGGCGTCGCCGTGACGGTTGACGTCGCGCCTGGGGCGCGAACCCAATATCGTCCTCTATTCGAACGAGCCGTCCATGAGACACCAGGCCAACCCCTGGATCACCAGCAACCTATGGTTGCTCAGTGCCGCCATGCTGCCGGCGATCGTTCTGGTCGGTGCGCTGCTCTACTTCACCGGCTGGGCCTTCACCTTCAGCTTCACGGATCTCGGTCTCACCGGCCGCAAGGCGGTCGAATGGTCCTGGGTGGGCCTCGAGAATTACGAGCGGCTGTTCACCCGCAAGGGCTTCCTCGAGTCGCTCTGGACGACCGTAGTCTTCGTCTTCTTTTCGGCGATCGTCGGCCAGTCGGTGCTCGGGTTCCTGCTCGCGGCGACGCTGCGCGGCTCGATTTCGACCACCCGCAGTGTCGTCGAAGTCTGCATCATGCTCGGCTGGTTGCTGCCCGATATCGTCGCGGCCTTCCTGTGGTCGGCCACCACGTCGCGCACCGGGCTGATCAACTCGCTGTTCGTCGTGCCGTTCGGACTGCAGCCGATCAACTTCATCAACGATTTCGCCCTCGCGGTCGTCACCATCGCCAATGTCTGGAAGGGTACGGCCTGGAGTTACCTGCTGTTCATCGCGGCGCTCGACTCAGTGCCGAGGGAAATCATCGAGGCCGCCAAGATCGACGGTGCGACCCGCTGGCAGCGCGCCTGGCTAGTGGTGCTGCCGATCATCCGGCCGCACATCGCCACCAACCTCCTGTTCATCACCATCTGGACCTTCACCTACTTCCCGCTGATCTTCGCGATGACGGGCGGCGGACCGGGGAGACAGACCGAAACGCTGGCGCTGTTCCTCTACAACCAGAGTTTCGCCCGCGGCAATCTCGGCTTCGGCAGCGCCATTTCGGTGGCCATGCTGCTGATCGTCGGCGCCCTTTCCCTCGTCTATCTACGCATGCTGCGGGAGCCCAAGTAATGGAACGCACGACGCTCTCGCGACCGATGGCGCTCGCCCTCGCCTTCATGGCGGTAATCTGGGTCAGCCCATTCGCCTGGCTGCTCAGTAACGCCTTCGATACCGCCGCCACCGGGCGGCTCATCTGGCCGCAAAGTTTCGGCATCGACAACTTCACCGGCGCCATCGGCGGCGATGCCGGGCGGATGTTCCTCAACTCGCTGCTGATCGCTGCGGGAACGGCGACGATCAGCGTGGTTGTCGCTGCTGCCGCGGCCTATCCGCTGTCACGGCTCAGGATGCCCGGCAAGAACGCCCTCTTATGGACGCTGGTGCTCTTGCGCATGCTGCCCTCGGTGGGTGTGCTGGTGCCGCTCTATTTCGCCGCGCAGCGGTCGGGGCTGCTCAACCAGTTCGGCGTGATGCTGGCGCTGAGCTGCCTGAACCTGCCGTTCACTCTGCTGCTCTTGAAGAACTTCTTCGACACCGTACCGATCGAACTCGAAGAGGCGGCCTATGTCGATGGCGCTTCGCTCTGGCAGATCGTCACCGGCATCGTGCTGCCGATGTCGCGGGCAGGTCTCGCGGTCGTCTGGTTCTTCAGCTTCACCGGCGCCTGGAACGAGTTCCTCTTGCCGTTGATCTTCTCGCGTGTCGAGGCGGGCTTCCCGATGTCGGTGGGCCTCTACGGCGCGTTCGGACGGATGGGGGCCATCGACTACGGGTTCCTCGCCGCCTTCTCCATCATTTATGCGGCGCCGGCGATCGGCGTGTACTTCCTGCTGCGGCGGAACATGAACACCGGGTTCGCCGGTGTCGGGGTCAAAGGATAGCCTCAATGAACACTCTTTCGACCAAGCTCGGTCTCCTCGACGATGACATCAAGCAGGAGGAAAAGCTCTTTCGCCTCTGCGCCGACCTCAAGGCCAAGATCCTGACCCCGATCGAGGGTGACTTCGCCTGGCGCTACACCGAAGCCGAGCTCGACGCCGAGGCCGCGCTCAAGGCCGATATCCGCAGTTGGCAGCCCTTCACCGACAAGACGGTGTGGGCCAAGAAGCAGGGGCACACCTGGTTCGCCGCCGAGGTCACCGTGCCGCCGACCGCCAAGGGCAAGACGTTCGTCTTGCGCTTTTCCTCGCAGTGGCAGGATCGGCCGGGCACTACCGACCCGCAGTGCCTCGCCTATCTCGATGGCCATGTGGCGCAGGCGATCGACGGCAACCACACCGAACTGGTGATCGCGCATGACGCGAAACCCGGGACCAAGCGCACCCTGCTGGTCAACGCCTTCACCTTCTTCGACCGGCCGCTGGTCGGCTTCAAGGTCGAACTGCTGGTGCGGCACGAACGGGCCGAAAAACTCTATTTCGACCTGTTGACGCCGCTCGAGGTTGCTACCCGGCTGACCCAGATCGATGGCCGCCGCCATGCCATCATGAACCTCGTCGAGCAGTCACTGCGGGCGCTCGACCGGCGCGGCGGGGTGACGCCGGAATTCGAGGCGTCGCTCGGCGCAGCCGAGAAGATCGCGAGGAAGATCTACGAGCTGGTCGATACCGAGGTGCAGCCGACGGTCTCGGCGGTGGGCCACACCCATCTCGATGTCGGCTGGCTGTGGCGGGTGATGCATACCCGCGACAAGACCGGCCGCAGCTTTGCGACGGTGCTGGCGCTGATGGCCGAGTACCCGCAATTCGTCTTCATGTACAACCAGTCGGTGCTGTTCGACTTTTTGAAGAAGGACTACCCGGAAATCTGGGCCGGGGTGGTCGAGCGGGTGAAGTCGGGGCAGTTCGAGATCGAAGGCGCCATGTGGGTGGAGCCCGACGCCAATATCGTCTCGGGCGAATCCATGGTGCGCCAGATCATGCGCGGCCGCCGCTTCCACCTCGAGCATTTCGGCGTGGTGCCCAAGACCGTGTGGCTGCCCGACACCTTCGGCTATTCGGCCAACATGCCGCAGATCCTCGAGCGCTCGGGGCTCGAGTATTTCATTACGTCGAAACTCAGCTGGAACGATACCGACCGGCACCCCTACGACACCTTCTTCTGGCGCGGCATCGACGGCACCAGGACCAAGGCGCAGCTGATCACGGCGCAGAAGTTCGACAGCGAGCGGATCTTCACCACCTACAATTCCGACCTCTCGGTGTCCGAGGTGATGGGCGCCTGGAAGCGCTACGAGCCGAAATCGGTGAACGACGAAGTGTTGGTCTGCTACGGCTATGGCGATGGCGGCGGCGGCCCGACCCGCGCGATGATCGAGCGCGGCACGCGGCTCGAACGCGGCATTCCCGGCGCGCCGAAAGTGAAGCTCGAGGGCATCGGGCCGTTCCTCAAACGGCTCAGCAAGCGCATGGACGAGAACGCCATGCGGTTCCCGACCTGGAACGGCGAGCTTTACCTGCAATACCACCGCGGCACGCTGACCAATGTGGCCAAGAACAAGGCCAATAATCGCCGCGCCGAGCGGGTGCTGCGCGAGCTCGAGTTCCTCAGCGCCATGGCGATGCGGACGGGAGCGCCCTACCCCAGCGAAAAGCTCAACGAGTTCTGGGAGCTGGTACTGATCAACCAGTTCCACGACATCCTGCCAGGCACTTCGATCGCCGAGGTCTATGTCGACAGCGACGCCGAGTATGCCGGACTGTTCTCGACGCTGAGCTCGGGCAACGGCCCGTGGCACAGCGCGGCCAAAGCAGTGGCGCCTACGGCCAAGGGCGGGTTGCAGCTGTTCAACTTCACTGGCCACGCGCGCCACAAGGCACTGGCGCGCATAGAGGGCGCGACCGAGGGCTCGGCGCTGAGCCAGGGCGATACAGCTCTGCCACTGCAGAAGCTGGTGGGGGCCGATGACAGCGTGACGCTGGCGGCGCCGGCCAACCTGCCGGCGCTCGGCTGGGCATCAGCCTCGCTGCTGGCCGGTGGCAGCGCGCCCAAATCGAGCCTTTCGGCTTCGTCCAAGCACCTCGAGAATGAGCTGATCCGGGTCAGCTTCGACAAGCAGGGCGAAATCACCTCGGTGTTCGACAAGCAGCACGGCCGCGAGCTGATCGCCAAGGGCGAGACGGCCAACCGGCTCGTCGCCTACGAGGACAAGCCGCTCAACTGGGATGCCTGGGATATCGATCGCTACTTCGAGGAGCAGTTCTGGCGGCTCAGCGACGGCAAGGCGAAGCTCGAGGTAGTGGAGACCGGGCCCTATCGCGCAGCGCTGCGCATCGAGCGGCAATATCTCAATTCGAAGGTGGTGCAGGTGGTGTCGCTGGAGGCCGGCGCCCGACAGGTCGAGTTCGATACCTTCGTCGACTGGCAGGAACGCCAGACGGTGCTGAAGGCGGAGTTCCCGTTCGATCTCAACATTTCCGAGATCCGCTCGGAGATCCAGTTCGGCCATGTGAAGCGCGCCACGCACCGCAATACCAGCTGGGACCGCGCCCGGTTCGAAGCCAGCATGCATCGCTGGGTGGACATCAGCGAACCGGATTTTGGCGCGGCGCTGCTCAACGACAGCAAGTATGGCTATGACGCGGTGGAGCAGCTGGTGCGCATCACGCTGTTGCGCGGCGCCACCTTCCCCGACCCGGCGTCGGACCGGGGCGAGCACCGCATCAAGTATGCCCTGCTGGTGCATGAGGGGACCAGCGACCTTGCCGCCGTGCCGGTGGCAGCCGAGCGGTTCAACAATCCGGTGGCGGTGATCGGCGACGCATCGGCGCAGGCATCGGACGCCGTGCCAAGCAGCAGCTTCTCGTTCGCCTCGGTCGACAAACCGAACGTCACCCTGGAAACCGTGAAGAAGGCGGAGAAGAGCGATGCGCTGGTGTTGCGGGTATTCGAGCACGCCAATGCCCGCGCCACTGCCACCATCAGCTTCGGCGTGCCGGTGAAATCGGCCAGGCTGGTCAACCTGATGGAAGAGGGCGGCGAGCCGGTTGCGGTCGCCGGCAACAGCGTGACGCTGCAGCTCAAGCCGTTCGAGATTGCAACGCTGCTGCTGGAAATCGACGCCGCCTAGGCTCGTCCACTCCCTCAACGACACCTTGCGGCCGCCTCCCCCCGGGAGGCGGCCGCTGCCGTTTGCGCCTTGGTCAGCAGCTTTGTTCAGATTTCTGCAAATTTGCAATGACTCGTTGCAAGACGAGAAATCTGCTGTTAGCTTCCGGCACGATCCAAGCCCGGACGGCAGCGGAACAGCCAGCGAAGCCTGGTGCGCACCGAGCGGCGTGGGATCGGACCGAGGAATCCTGAGGAGGAAAAACTGGACAACACGGTACGACGTTTGTTTGCGGCAACCGGGCGCCTGACACGGCTGGCCCTTGCCACCACGGCCCTCGCCACGCTGGCCACCGGCGCGCTCGCCGAAGAGCTGTCGGGCACCATCACGGTATGGAGCTGGACCGCTCCGGCCGATGGCCTCGAAGCGGCGGTTGCCGGCTTCAACAAACTGCACCCGGGCGTGACGGTGAAGGTGGAAGACGTCGGCAACCCGGCGATCTGGGACAAGATCACCGCCGGCATGGCGGCCGGCGGCGCCGGGCTCGCCGACGTGCTCAATATCGGCATCGACTATATCGGCAACTATATCGAGACCTTCCCCACCGGCCTCGTCAACCTGAGTGAAGTCGGCGCGAATGACCTCGCGGCGCAGTTCCCCTCGGGCATGTGGGCTAGCGGCTCGTCGGCTGATGGCGCCGTCTACGGCATCCCGTACGAGGTCAACACCTCGGGCTTCTTCTATCGCAAGGACCTGTTCGATCAGGCCGGCGTCGACATCAACTCGATCGCCACCTGGGACGACCTGCTGGAAGCCGGCAAGAAGATCAAGGAAGCCACCGGAGCGCCGCTGATCTCGATGGACAAGGCGGCGACGGTCGCCGACTCCGCCGGGCTGTGGCAGCTGCTGACGAACCTGCAGGGCAGCTTCTACTTCAACGCGGCCGGCGAAATCACCATGAACGGGCCGGCCGGGCTCCGCTCGCTCGAGTGGATCAAAAAAGCCAATGACGCGGGCGTCGTCGCCGATATCCCGGGCGGCTGGGACAACTTCATGCTGCAGATCAAGGGGCAGACCAATGTCGCGGTGATCCCGGCGGCATCGTGGGCGGCCGGCGTGTTCGAGAACGAAGCGCCTGACATGGCGGGCAAGTGGGGCCTGAGGCTGCCGCCGTCAGTCGAGCCGGGCGGGCTGACCGCCGCGATCTCCGGCGGCACCTACCTATCGGTGGCGGGCACCAGCCCGAACAAACAGGCGGCCTGGGAGTTCGTCAAATACGCCATGGGCACGCTCGAAGGCCAGCAGGCAACCTATGAAGGCGGCGGCATGTTCCCCGGCTTCAAGCCGATGCTGGAGAGCGACGGCTTCGTCAAGAAGAGCGCCTATTTCGATGCCGAGGTGAACAAGTTCTTCATCGACGAGCTCGGCCAGAACACCCCGACGGTGAACTACACCACCGATTATGCCCGGGCGCTCAAGGCCTATACCGATGCGCAGACGCAGGTGCTGCTGAGCGGCGCCGACCCCAAGACGGTGCTCGACGAGGCCGCGGCACTGGTTGCCGGCCAGACCGGCCGCGCGATCGCCAACTGATACGCTCCGCCTGAGCGTTACGGCGGCAGGATTATGGGTTTCCTCCCGGTCCTGCCGCCACCCCTTTGTTTTCGGTGGTTGAGATGACGTCCAAGCTGCAGCCGGCCACCCGCCGGCGCTGGCGAGGCTCCGCGCCGCGCCTCACGCCCTACCTGTTCCTGTTGCCGGTGCTGGTGCTGTTCGCCGGCTTCAAGGTCTACCCCTACCTCTATGCGGCCTGGCTGAGCCTGACCAAGATCATCAAGGGGCAGACGACGTTTGTGGGCTTAGGCAATTACGGGCGGCTCGCCGCCGACCCGATCTTCTACAAGGCGCTGACCAACACGCTGATCATCCTCGTCACCCAGGTGCCGCTGATGCTGGGGCTGGCGCTGCTGCTCGCGGTGGCCTTCAACTCGGCGCTGCTGAAATTCCGTGCCTTCTGGCGCACCGCCTATTTCGTGCCGATCGTCATGGGGCTGGTTGCCTACGGCATCCTGTTCTCGACGCTGCTCAACAGCCACCACGGGCTGGTGAACTTCCTGCTCGAGTCCGTCGGGCTGCCGCGGGTGCCGTGGCTGGCCGACCCGGTATGGGCCAAGGTGTCGATCATCATCGCGCTCACCTGGCACTACACCGGCAACAGCGCGGTGATCTACCTCGCACAACTGCAGTCGATCCCCGGCGAACTCTACGAGGCGGCCGAGATCGATGGCGCCACCGCCTGGCAGCGCTTCTGGCACATCACCCTGCCCGGGCTCCGGCCGGCCATCACCCTCACCGTCGTGCTCTCGACCATCGGCACCCTGCAGCTCTTCGACGAGCCCTATGTGCTGACCAATGGCGGGCCCAACAATGCCACGCTGACCATCGGCATGTACCTCTACCAGAACGGCTTCAAGTACTTCGATTTCGGCTACGCCTCGGCCATCGGCTACGTGCTGACCGGCATTATCGGAGTGATCGCGCTCATCCAGTTCCGCTTCCTGAGGGAGAAACAGGCATGAGGACCGATCGCAGCCTCCAAGCGCGCGGCGCCAGCCTCGCGGTCAGCATCGTCATCGCCATCGGCGGCGTGCTGATGCTGGCACCGTTCTACTGGCTGATCATCGCCAGTACGCACCGCACCAGCGACATCTTCTCCAACCCGCCGAACCTGGTGCCGGGCGACCAGCTATGGGTCAACCTCACCAACCTGTTCGTCGGCGAGGGGTTTGGCCAGGCGGTGCTCAACTCCACCCTGGTGGCGACGATCTACGCGCTATTGGGCGGGCTCGTCTGTACCGCAGCCGGCTACGCCTTCGCCAAGTTCCGCTTTGCCGGACAGGGGGTGCTGTTCGGCATCGTGCTGGTGATCCTGGCGCTCCCCTCGCAGGTGACGCTGGTGCCGCTGTTCCAGATCATGGTGCAGCTCAACTGGCTCAACACCTACCAGGCGCTGATCCTGCCCAACCTGGCGCTGCCCTTCGGCATCTTCCTGATGCGCCAGACCATGCAGTCGGTGCCGGACGAGCTGATCCAGGCGGCGCGGGTCGATGGCGCGGGCGAGTTCCGCATCTTCGCCCAGATCGTCTTGCCGACCATGCGACCGGCGCTGGCCGCGCTCGGCATCTTCCTGTTCCTCGCGCAGTGGAACGACTTCGTCTACCCGCTGATCGTGCTCAGGACCTCGGACGCCTACACGGTGCCCGTCGCCCTCGCCTCGCTGCAGGGGCTCAGCGACACCGATTACGGCCAGTTGCTGGCCGGCACCATGGTCTCGGTGCTGCCGGTGCTCGGGTTGTTCCTGTTCCTGCAACGCCATTTCGTCGCCGGCATCCTCGCCGGGGCGGTCAAGCAATAGCCTATCATATTCAAACCCTTGGGAGACTGGCACCGTGCTGCTGGAAGACTACGCATCCGTCATGGCCCCTGCCGCTACCGGTATTGCCGGCGTCGAGGTGACGATCGGCACGGGCTGCCGCGTCGTCGGCAAACAGAGCCTTGGCGATCTCGAGATCACCACCATCGAGACCGACGGCGCGATCGTCAGGGTGTCGCTCGAAGTCGCGCTGGGCGACGTCGAGGGCTACTGGTACCCCAATGGCACGATGCGGGCGCTGCCCGCCGACTGGAGCGGGCGGGACAAGACCAGCATCATCTCCTCGAGCCCGCTCGGCTGCGTCTACGACCGGCACGGCAACGCGATCCTCGCCTTCTGCTTCGACCAGCAGATCGAGGAAAGCCAGCTGCGCTTCGGCGTATCCGAGGAGCACAAGAGCTTCGTCATCTATTACGAGCACGACCCCAAGGGGCCACGCACCATCCGCCTCGCCACGGCGCGGGCCGGGCTCGACCATGCCGAGGCCGTCGGGCTGCTGCGCGACTGGTTGCGCGACGATATCGGCAAGCCCCTGCCGGTGCCGTTCGCCGGCACCGTGCCGGTCTACTGCACCTGGTATGCCTATGCCCAGGACATCGACGCCCAGAAGATCGAGCGCGACGCGGCACTGGCGGCGGAGCTCGGCTGCAAGGCGGTGATCATCGATGACGGCTGGCAGAAGCTCGCCACCGGCCGCTGGTATGCCGGCTGCGGCGACTGGGTCGCCGACCCCAGGAAATTCCCCGACATGCGCGGGCACATCGACAAGCTGCACGAGCTCGGCCTGTCGGTGATCCTGTGGGTGGCGCCGCTGCTGCTGGGCGAGAACAGCGACGTGTATGCCCGGCTGAAGCCATTCGCACCCTACCACAATGCCGATGGCTGGCGCGCCTCGGCGCTCGACCCGCGCTATCGGGAAGTGCGTGACCACTTCGTTTCGACCTGCGTGCGGCTGGTGCGCGACTATGGCGTCGACGGCCTGAAGATCGATTTCCTCGATGGCGTCGTCGCCTATCAGGGGACCCCGACCGGCGGCGACATCCCGGATGTCGGGCAGGCGCTGCACGCGACGCTCAGGCAGCTCAAGGCGGAGTTGCAGGCGGCGGGGCTCGACGAGGTGCTGATCGAGTTCCGTCAAGCCTATGTCGGGCCAGCCACCGCCCCCTATGGCAACCTGCTGCGGGTCGGCGACTGCCCGGTCGACGCCAACCAGAACCGCCGCGCCACGGTGAACATGCGAATGATCGCGGCCGGCCAGGTGATCCACTCAGACCCCACCGTGTGGGACCACCGCGCCGGCGCCGAACCGGCGGCGCGGCAGTTGCTCAACGCCTATTTCAGCGTGCCGCAGGTCTCGATGGATTTGACCAGCCTGCCGCCGGTCCAGCGCGACGCGGTGCAGACGGTGCTCGAGAACTGGATGGAAGATCGCGATACGGTGCTGTTTGGACGGGTGACGGCCGGGCTGCCGTCGGAGGGTTATCCGGTGGTGCAGGCGCGGCACCAGGGGCGGCTGGTGGTCGGCGTCTATCAGCCGATGGTGGTCGAGATCGACCTCGATGGGGTGGACGAGTTGCGGCTGCTCAATGCGACTTCCCACGAACGGATCGTTGTGCGATGGACCGGTAAGCGCGGACGGCTGAGCGGTATCGCCCACTCCGCCCGCGGCGATATCGGCATGCCACTCGAACTCGAAACTGAGGGGCTTACCGAACTCAGCATTCCGGTGTCTGGTATCGCGACGCTCAAGGTCTTGAACGAGTAACGACAAGAGGGATCGTGGACAGGTCCGACGACAGCAACGGACCGCGCCAACAGCGCGGCCGCCCCGGTGGGGCAGAGGGCGCGGCGCCTCGGCACCGCCCGCGTTCGCCGGCTGCCAATATCGGACTTGCCACGGTGGCGGAACTCGCCGGGGTCAGCGAAGCGACGGTCAGCCGGGTGCTCAACCGCAAGTACGGCGTGTCGGCCGCGACGCGCGAGGCGGTCGAGGCCGCCATGAAGAAAGCCGGCTACGAACGCCAGCTGAAGGGCGAACTGGTGCTGTTGCTGGTGCCGGGCGTCGCCGAACAGATCTTCGCCGACATGTGCGAGGCGATCGAGAACGAGATCGCCCCCTATGGCCTCCGCGCCGTGATCTGCCCCGGCACGCAGCGCGAGCGCGACTATGTCGAGGCGATGATCGATGCCGGCATCGCCGCAGTGGTGTTCCTGTCGTCGAGCAACACGGTGCGCAATGCCGATCCGGTGGCCCGGCAGTTGCTGCAGGCGCGCGGCATCCCGTTCCTCTGCGTCAATGGCGGCTTCCCCGACACGCCCTCGCCGGTGTTTTCGACCGATGACTGGCGCGCCGCCGAAATGGCGGTGGCGCATCTCTACGACCTCGGCCACCGGCGCATCGGCATGTGTGCCGGCCCGGTCGGCAATACGCCGGCCGACCGCCGCGTCGAAGGGTTCGTGCAGGCCATGGACCGGCGCGAGATCGCCAATCCCGAGGATTTCGTGGTGCGGCAATACTACAATATCGAGGGTGGTCGGCATGCCGCAGAGGAGCTGCTGCAGCTAGGCGTCACCGCCATCGTCGCCTCGAGCGACGACATGGCGCTGGGCGCGATGCGGGCCATCCAGCGCGCCGGGCTTCGGATCCCCGCCGACATCTCGGTGATCGGCTACAACGATTCCTACATGCTGGATTTCACCGACCCACCGCTGACCGCCGTGCGGCAGCCGGTCGAACGCATCGCCGAAAACACCACCCGAGCCATCGTGGCGCTGACCGCCAACCGCTCGCTGCCGCTCGCCGAAGTGCTGATCGACCCGGAGTTCCGGCTGCGCGGATCTACGGCGCCGGTGACGGTGAAGTAGGGCCGACTCGCGCCACGAAAAGCTCATTGGCCGGTGCGGGCTGACCCCCACCCCTGTCCCCTCCCCGCAAGGGGGAGGGAGACCCTCACGCCGGCATCACGGCTCCATCGTCTCCCTCCCCCTTGCGGGGAGGGATCAAGGGTGGGGGTCCGCAGCCACCGGCGGTCGGCGGGTGAAGCTCGCTAGCCCAGAAAACAGAGAGGCCCAGCCAGGAGGTGGAATCTCCAGCTGGGCCTCAGCCACCGGGCGGCGAAGCCCGATGACGGCGGTCACATAGCGATTGAATGGGCGGGAGTCCAGTAGGGATGGGTGCGGCAATACGCCGAAGCCCGTAGTCGGCGCACCCTCTCCCGCTTGCGGGGGAGGGAGTCCTGACTGCACCGCCGGAGCCTACTCAGGCCAGCGATCGTCCGGGCGCCAGAAGCCGAGCTTGGGGGTGTTCCACTCGTCGGTGGGGAGGAACATGGTGCCGGGGGTGCGGAGGTTTTCCTCGATCGCCCCGAGATTGAGGTCGACGCCGAGGCCCGGTGCATCCGGCACGGTGACGTAGCCATCCGCCATGTAGTTCTTCGGCAATCCGGTGACCAGGCCCTCCCAGAACGGCAGGTCGAGGCCGTGATGCTCGCAGGCGAGGAAACTCGAGATCGCCGCGGCGGTGTGGATGTTGGCCATGAAGCCGATGGGCGAGCCGGCACAATGGAGCGCCGTGGGGATGCCCTGCTCTTCCGCATCGTCAGAGATGCGCTTGGTCTCCATCAGGCCGCCCGAGGTGAGCAGATCCGGGTGGACGATATCGAAGGCGCGGGTCTGGATGGCCTCGCGGAAACCGTCGCGGAGGTAGAGATCCTCGCCGGCGGCGATCGGGGTCAGCAGCGCATCGGCCACCACCTTGTGGCCGGGAATGTCGAAGCGCGACACCGGGTCCTCCATCCAGGCGAGGTTATAGGGCTCGAGCGCCTTGCCGAGCCGGATCACCTCGTCGGCCGTGAGATAGTTCTCGCCGAAATGGTCGACACAGAGCTGGATGCCGTTGCCGACGGCCTTGCGCACCTCGGACACCACATGGGCGGCGCGCTCGATGGTTTCCTCGGTCAGCTTGACGCCACGGCCGGCCATCGGGGCCTTGAACCACTTGCCCATCTCGAAATCGGTTTCGTGCCGCGCATCGTGGCCGATCAGCGGGCTGTCACCGGTTTCGAACAGCGAGGGTCGGAGGTCGAACTTGATCCAGGTGAGGCCGCGGTCGCGACGGCCCTTCACCGCCTCGACGAAATCCTCGGGGGTCGGGTCATCCGGGGTCGGGGTATCGCCATAGAGGCGGACCTTGTCGCGGTACTTGCCGCCGAGCAGTTGGTAGCACGGCACGCCATAGACCTTGCCGATCAGGTCCATCAGCGCGATCTCGATGCCCGAGACGCCGCCGCCTTCACGGCCCCAGTTGCCGAAGCGCTTGATGGCGCGGAAGATCATGTCGACGTTGCAGGGGTTCTGGCCGATGAGCATCGACTTGAACTGCAGGGCATTGCTGGCATGGCCGGCGTCGCGCACCTCACCGAGGCCATAGACGCCCTGGTTGGTATCGATCCTCAAGATCGGGTAGTCGTAATTGGCGGCCACTACCGCCAGCCGCATGTCGGTGATGCGGAGCCCGGACGGGTTCGAGTGGGTGGTGATGGCGTTTTCGATACGCCCCAGTTGCTTGTCGGTCATTTCGCTTTTCTCTGAGGTAACCAGCCGTTCAGCGGCGGTGCGTGTAGGCGGGGAGCATGAGGTCGGCGAGATCGTCCATGATGGCGGCGGCCTCGGCGCGGGCGGCATCATCGAGGGCGCGGAAGCCGGATTGGCGCACAGCGTTGGAGGGGATCACGCCGCGCGCCTTCAGCACCTCCTTCATCAGCGGCATGCCGTAATTGCTCTCCATGTCGAGCAGCGGCAGCAGGCGCTGGAAGATGGTTCGGGCGCGCTTGTCGTCTTTCGCTTCGATGGCGTTCCACAGCGCCACGTGCACATCGGCGATCTCGCAGGCCGGCATGGTGCCGGAAACGCCGTGGCGGACCTCCTCCATCAGCGTCTTGCCGGCCTTGCCGCCCATCACACCCTCGAGCTTGTCGCCGCAGAGCCGGATGATTTCGCCGACGGTCTGGGCCGGGTAGCCGGACTCTTCCTTGACGAAACGGGCGGTGGGAATGTCCCGCACCAGTTCGGCGATCAGGCCGGCGCTCAGCGCCGAGGCGCCCTGCCCGGAGACGTTCTGGATCACCAGCGGCAGCGAGGTGGCAGCGCCGATCGCCTGGTAATGCGCCTTGATGTCGGCTGGGCTCGACGGGTGCAGCGTCGGCGGCAGGGACATCACCGCATCGGCGCCGATCTGTTCAGCGTGACGGGCGAACTCGACGGCGAGGTGATAGTGCGGGGCAGAGACGGCGACGATCACCGGCACCTTGCCCCTGGCCTTCTTGACGACGATCTCGGCAGCGCGGCGGCGCTCGGCTTCGCTCAGGTAGAAGCCTTCACTGGCCAGTGCATTGGCGACGACACCGTGCACACCGGCAGCGAGGCAGAAATCGAGAGTGCGCTCCAGGGCTGCTTCATCCAGCCGGAAATCCTCGGTGAACGGCGTCGTGACGATCACGAAGATGCCGCGGTAGTCGTTGCGATCCATGGTGTTTTTGCCTTGTGGGGGATCAGGTGCGGGCAAACGATCCCGCGGAAATGCGCTGGACCCTCCCGCCCAACGCCGCGTATAGAACGATGCAAGATCGTATCAAATGTGTCAACATCGTATACGATGTGAGGTTTCATGATCCAGTACCGGTCCAGCTCTCGCCAGCGCCATAGCGGTTCCGACTCGAAGGCCGAGACCAGCTACCAGCGGGTGACGAACCTGTTGCGGTCCGAGATTCTGGCCGGCGACATCCCCCTCGGCGGCCGGCTGACCATGACGGCGCTTGCCGACCGCTTCGGGGTCAGCGTGCAGCCGGTGCGTGAGGCGTTGCAGCAGCTGGAAGGCGAGGGGCTGGTGGAGATGATCCCCAATCACGGGGCGCGGGTTCGCCAGCTCGACCGCGACCGGTTGGTCCACTCCAGCGAGATCGGCGAGGCCCTCGAATGCTACCTCGCCCGGCAGTTCGCCGAGGAAGCGTCGCTGTCATCACTGCGCCAGCTTGAAGCATTGCAGGTCGAGCACGATACGGCGATCGAGGCGATGGACTGGGCCCGTATCGACGCCGCCAATCGCACCTTCCACCGCTTCATCAACACGCATGGCGGCAATATCGAAGCGGCCGACCTCATAGCGCGTTATTATGGCCTCAGCGAAGGCTTGATGAACAAGCATGGTCGAGACCAGGCGTTCGCCGAGCGGGTGCGCCTTGAGCACCACGCGCTGCTCGAGGCGTTTCGCCGTCGTGATCCGGAGGCTGCCGCGCGGATCAACGCGGAACACGTCCGTGGCACCGTAGCCGCGGTGCTGGCGGCCTTCGAGACGACCTTGCGCTGAACGGCGGGTTGTCGACGCAGCCATCATGGGCGAGTGTCGGCGAATGGAAACGAGGGAGTGACGATTGACCAGGTTGGGTGAAACGCGGTCGCTGGTATGGGCGCATGGCGTGGTCAGCGTCGAGAGCCTGGGCGCAATGATCGGGCCGACGCTGTTCGTGTTGCCCGACGGCCGGCAGGTGGCGCCGTTCCAGGTGGCGCCATGGGCGAACGAGGCCGGTGGTGAGGCCCTGCCCGGCATCCTGAAGCGCCTGCGCGGTGAATGGCCCTGCGTGCCGTTCGGGCTCGACGGGGATCGCCCGGCAAAGGGCGACTGGCCGGGTTCGACGGCAAGTCCGACAGTTGACACCGATCCGCATGGGTTCAGCTCCAACCATGACTGGCAGTTCGAGACTGCCGCCGATGGCAGTATCGGGCTTGATATCACCTACCCCGATGGTCACCCGATCAAGGCGCTGCACCGCCGCGTTACACCTGATCCGAAAACCACAGCGCTGGATTTCGAGCTCAGCATCGACGTGCGGGCCGATTGTACGCTGCCGATGGGCCTGCATCCCTCGTTCCGGCTGCCGGGCAAGGTCGGCGCCATGCATATCGAAGTGGGCGACGAGATCACCGGCGCCACTTTCCCCGGACCGGTGGACGACACCTCGATCTTCGAACAGGGGCAGTTCCAGACGCCGTGGCGCGACGTGGCGCTGAAGGACGGGTCGCGGCTGGATGTCAGCAGTGTGCCGCTGGCGCAGGCGACCGAGGAAATCCTGCAGCTTCTCGACATGCCGGGCACCGCCTCGCTGTGGAACAGCGCCGAGGGTTATCGGGTGCGACTGAGCTGGAACAAGGAGCACTATCCGAGCGCCCTGCTCTGGATGTCGAACCGCGGAAGGCAGATGGCGCCGTGGAACGGCCGTCACCTGGCGCTGGGGTTCGAGCCGATCTGCTCGGCGTTCGACCTGGGGCCGCAGATCTCGGCGGCGGATAATCCGATTTCCCGGCGGGGCACGAAGACGGCGCGGCGGTTCAGCGCGGGGGAGCGGTTCATAACGCGTTATCGGATCGCGGTGGAGGCGGCTGAGGTCGTGTAGCTCCCCTCCCCCTTGCGGGGTGGGGTGGGGGGTGGGGGTCCATCGGTGATCACAGAACCACCCCCACCCTCAATCCCTCCCCTCAAGGGGGAGGGAGGCGAGACATCGAGGCTGCGGCCCACCCCCACCCCAGCTTCGCTACGGCTTCGCCTAGCTGCGCTACCCTCCCCACAAGGGGGAGGGAGACGAAAGAACCGAAGCAAGCAGTCAGGTCTCCCTCCCCCTTGTGGGGAGGGATCAAGGGTGGGGGTGGGCCACGCGCTCCGGCCGCCCTCACCCCTCCGGCGTAAACCGCACCAGCACCGTCCTGATCTCCCGCGGCGCCACCTCGACGGTCAGCGCCTTGCCCTTCAGCTCCAGCGCCGCACCCGGGTGCTCGATCGGGTCGGCGCTGCGGGCCGCTGCCGGGTTGCCGGTGAAGGTCACCGTCTGCTTCGCAGGTTTGGCCGAGAGGTTCTGCAGGCGCAGCGCCACCCAGCCGCCATCCTCACCGGGCTTCACGGTGACCAGCACCGGTGATTTCTCGTCGGTGCCGAAGAAGCTGTCGCTGAGCTTGCCCGTCGGCTTGATGTCGCGCATCGCCACCGGCGGGGTCGCGACTTCGGCGGCGAACTTCGCTGCGGCGGCTGCATCGGCCGCGCCTTCGTGCGTGGTGAGGCGATAGCGCAGCGGGATGCGACCGGATTGCGCCGACTTGAAGTTCACCAGCCAGTGGTTGTTGAGCGCCCAGCTCATGATGGTCGGGCCCTCCGGCTGCAAGGTACGGTTCCACTTGCCGGTGGTGATGCCACCCAGATGCGCCAGCGGCGCATCGAGCGGCACCACGGTGACGCCGCGCTTGTTGTCGCTGACATCGACCCAGCGCCCGACCGGGTACCAGTCCTTGGCGGCGCCATCGAGTTGGTCGGTGTTGGGCACCGCCGGAATGCCATTGAGATCGAGCAGGAATTCCGGCTTGCCGAGGTTGAACGGGAAGGCGACGAACACCGCTTCGGCATCGGCATGCTCGAGTTTGTCGATGCTCCAGTCGACGACGACGCATTTGGTATCGGCATCGAGGGCATAGACCACGGTCGCGGCGGAGACGCCGGGGGCTTCGATGTGGACCGTAATCGAGGCACGGCCTTCGAAGATCTTCGCCGCATCGAGCGTCACCTTGCTCGCGGTTTCGCGCTTCCAGGGGGTGTCGGTGTGGCCGGTGAAGAATTCCGGCTTGTCGAAGCTGATATCGGCGATGGCGAGGCGATCATCGGGAGAGTCCACCGTCTCGTAGACATATTCGCCGGGGCCCCAGCCCTGGTACCGGCCGGCGAAATCGTGGCCCTGCGCCTTGTCGAACAGTTCGGCAATGGCGCCGGTCCTGCCGTCGATGCGAATGCGGTAGTGCCGGTTCTCGATGGTATCGCCATTGGCCTTGAGGTCGCCGGCCGGCACGCCCTTCTTCAGGTCGAGGAAGGCATAGCCCATCGGCGGGATGGTGCCGGCGACGCGGCGGATTTCCGGGTAGGGCCGAGGACCGCCCCAGGTGCTGCGGCGGTTGAAGAAGGTGTCGAGCATGCCGACCGGCGCTGCACCGCCACGCGGCTCGGGCTCCTCGACGATGACTTTCCGCTCCCAGGGCAGCGTGTTGAACACCAGCACTTCGTCGATGCCGGAGGCCTTGAAGGCCTCCTTGGGGTCGAGGTTGCCGAGGTTGAAGATGCCTTCCGGGCCCTTGGTCCCGAGCGGCGCAGCCAGTGCGTTTGCGGCCTTGGCGACGCCGCCATGGCCTTCCATCGCGGCGGTATAGGCAAACCCGGCCTTGCGGTTCCACTGCGCCTGGCTGAACAGCGAATGCGGCGCTTCCACGGACGAGTAGGCGCCCCAGGTGTGCTCGTCGAACAGCGTCATCGACTCGTAGATGGAAGCCGCGCGATCGGCATTCCAATCGCCCTGCCCCTTGCTGCGGCGCCAGGCTTCGAGCGCTTCGCCGATGCCGACGATCTCGTGCGCGGCGCGGTTGACGCCGACCTCGAAGGCGGAGGAGCCAACCCCGTCGGCCCAGTGATCGGTCCAGTCGCCGCGCTGCGTGCCGATGACCTTGGCGTACTTCTGTTCCAGCAGCCGGCCGAAATCGGTGACGGTGATGAACTCCATCCGGACGTTCTTGCGCTCGTCGTTCCAGCGGCGGACGAAATCCGGCATGCGGGCATCGGGCGGGCCGTTGTCGACGCGTACCGGGTGGGTGGATTCGCAGTAGAGGAAATCGAACGGATAGCTCGCGTCGTTCTCGAGCTCGTCGATCCAGCGCGGCAGCAGCCGATCGACCAGATCCCAGTTGCCGAGCCCGGCCTGGCTGCGGCCGAACAGGTAGTGATAGCCGTTCCAGGCCAGCACCTGCTTGCCGCTCGGCCCCTCCCAGCGGAAGGCGCCAGGGAACGGCTTGGGCCGGGCGCCGCGGATCGGGTTGATGGCGGCGGTGTAGAACTTGATGCCGAGCTCGGCGAGGAGATCGGCATAGAGCCAGCTGACGCCGTTGACGTCATCCTGCATGGCGGCTTCGACATGAAAGCCGAACTCGTCGCGCAGCGCCCGCAGCGGATAAAGCGAACGGTGCATCTGCTCGACATTGAGCAGCGGCGTCATGTTGTACTGCATGCCGGCAATGTCGATGCGTCCCTGCTCGTGCCAGTGCCGGAAGCGGGCCACCTCGGACGGGCTCGCCTGCCGGAGATAGCGGAGGAACGGCCCGGTGGTCTCGACGGTCCAGCGATACTGCGCTTCAGCCGGATAGCGGTCGGTGGCCTCGATCAGATCGAGCGCCTGACCGACGAACTCGCCATGCTGGCGCAAGGCCAGCTCCTGATAGTCGGTGAAGCCGATATCGGTATGGGCGTGGTTGCAGATGTAGATCGTCTTGATCTTGCTCACGGGGTTAGTCCTCCTCAAAGTACAATCAGCTCAGGGCAATGCGGGTCCAGGCGCGTGGCGCGATGGTGAAACTGACGGCGCCGCCGTTGACCGGCAGAGCCTCGCCGGCACCTCCCGAAAGTGGCGTGCGGCTGGCCTTGGTAGGTTTGAAACTGACGGCGCCGACCTTCGCCCGCACTTCGGCATCGCCGGGGTTGAGCACGGTGAGCGCCACGCCGTCGCCATCGGCCTCGAGCCGGGTCAGCAGCGCCGTGCCGAGGTCGAGCTGCAGCAGGCTCGCCGCCGTGCCGCGGACCGGGCCGCGTTCGGCGAAGACATGGGTCGCCAGCGGCTGGGCGTAGCTCAGCGCCGCCTGGGCCGAAGCGCCGAGTTCGCGGCGCGGCGACGGCACCAAGGTGAAGCGGTACTTGGTCTGCCCGCCCTGGTCGGCCTGGAAATTGGTGCTCCAGTAGTTGTTGGTGAGCCAGGCGACGAGCGTCGGGCGCTCGCGGGTGACGCGACCATCGGGATCGCCGAAGCGCCCGAAGGTGTAGCCGCCGACCTGCCAGAGCGGTGCATCCGGGCAAGCGACCGTCATCTCTGAGCTGGCGTCGCCGATGCGGATGAAGCGCTGCGCCGTGATGTAGTGGCGGCTGGCATAGGGCAGTTGCTCGTCGTCGAGCTTCACCACCGCGCCACCGGTCTCGTAATGGGCGTCCCAGCCCTGAGCCAGCGCTGTCGGCATCGGCAGGTAGACAGCGTGCGGCTCGACGATCGGTTGCTTGGTCACCGTGGCTTCGACATGCAGCACCGGCTCGTCGCCGACGAGGCGATAGAGCACGTCGACCTTGTCGCCGTTGGGCAGTTCGAAACTCTGGACGATGCGGGCATTGCCGCGCTCGACCGCTTCGCTGGTCGTGACCAGCTTGCCGTCGAAGCGCTCCGCCTGCCAGTCGCGATGCCAGGCGAGGTGCCAATCGGGCGACTCGAGGTCGACCTGGCCGAACATGTCGGTGCGGATGCCGGAGGCGACGCGCTCCAGCACCGGCACGCCGAACTTCAAGTGCTCGCTCGCGGCGCCGGCATACTCGGTGCCGTCGAGCTTGAGCGAATTGAGGCCACCCTTGGCGTCAAGGCTGATGGTGAGGCGGCCGTTCGACAGCACGCCATCCCGCGCCGAGAGTTTGCCGTTGGACATCACGGAAGCTTTGGCGGCCGGGATGGTGACGTAGCTCAGCGCCGGCACTTCGATGGGCGCGGTGTAGTAGGCACCATGCTCGGGCAGGTCGGAGGTCACCACGTCCTGGCGCTGGATGCGATGCGACGAGGGGCCGGTGGGCACCAGGTCCTCGAGCCCAAAACCGCGCTTCGGGTCGGGCGCATCGGTCATCGGTGGCAGGTAGGACAGCCGGACCGACTGCTTCACCGCAAAGCCGTGCGGGTTGTAGACCAGCAGCGTCGGCTCGTCGCCGCCGGCTTCGATGCCGAGACGCTCGAGCCCGTCGCGGCGCAGCATGCGGGCAACGCTGGCGCCCTCGGCCACGGTGGCGAGCTTCAGCAGCTGCTGGGTGCGGGTCTCGGGCGAGTACGGCTGAGTGATCGAACGGTCGGCGCCCCAGGTGTGCTCGGCGTAGAGCGCGAGGCCCTTGCGGGCGACATCGTGCAGCATGGCGCGCCGGCGCGGCGCTTCGTTGGGATGCCAAGCATCGAGGCCGGTCGCCGCATCGAGATCGCGCTGGCCGCGCATCGCCTGGGCGGTTTCGTGCGCGGTGGAGCCGGCGCCGAAATTCCACCAGTCGGTCCAGTCGCCGCGCAGCGTCTCAATGGTGTCTGCCGGCTGCTGGCGGACACGGTCGAAGAACTCGCTGATCGTCCCGAGCCTGAGCTTGATGCCGCCGGTCGAAGCGTTGCCCTCGTTGAAGTTGCGGATGAAATCGGGTAGCGCCGCCTGCGGCGAACCGTTGTCGTGGTAACGCACGTTGGTGATCTGCATCATCAGGAATGGATGCGGATAACCGGTCGCCTCCCACTTTTTGACCCAGCGCGGCACCCGGGCGCGAGCCTCTTCCATGTTGGTGGGTATCTGCAGGCTGCGGTCCGAGGTGACGCCGTAGATGAAGCCGTTATAGGCGGTGATGCTGCGACCACCCGGCGCCTGCCAGTTGAAGGCGCGCGGCCAGGGCTTCAGCGCATGCCCATAGTGCTCGTTGATCGCCATCGAGATGCCGGTGATGCCGTGATCGAGCAGCGCATCGACGACGCCCCAGGGCAGGCCGTTGACGTCGGTGTTCATGGCCGAGCGCACCGGGATGCCGAGTTCGCGGAAGAATTTCAGCGGCTTCAGCACATCAAGGACCATCGAATGGTCCATCAGCGGGGTCATGTGCCAGCCCATGCCGGCCACTTCGATCTGCCCGCGCTTCACCGCGGCGAGGAAACGGTCGCGGTCGGCATTACCGGCGTTCACCCACCAGTCCATGGTTCCGCCGGTAACCTCGCAGGTCCAGCGGAACTTGGCGTCATCGGGGTAGTCCGCCGTGCGCTCGGCGATATCGAGGGCTTCGTCGATGAAGCGCCGATGCAGCTCCATCACCACCGGCTGTGGGTGGGTGTAGCCGATGTCGGTATGGCTGTGGTGGACGAACAGGATTTCGTTGATCATGGGTGGCTCTGATGACCGGAGTGAGGACGAAGCCGCCTAGAAGGCGGCGAGTTTGACCGACATCGGCGTGCCGACATCGAAATGCTGCAGGGGCTCGGACAAGGTGCCGGCGGCGTGATCGACGGCGAACACCGTCAGCCGATCGGAATCCTGGTTGGCGACCACGAGGTGGCGGCCGGAGGGCGAGAAGGCGAGGTCGCGCGGCGTCGCGCCACCGCTTGGCCAACGGCCGGTCTGCGTGAGCTTGCCGCTCGCGTCGATACGGAGCGCCAGGATGTCGTTGCAGACGCGTAGGCCGACGAACAGGTGGCGGCCATCGGCGCTGAGCACGATACCGGCCGGTTGAACGATGCCGCCGTCGAGCGACGGGATGGCGAAGTTGTCGCGCTGGGTGAGCGCGCCAGTCGCCGGGTCGACGGCAAGGCTGACCACGGTGGGGATCAGCTCGCTGACCATGAAGATGGCGCGCCCATCACTAGAGAACACCAGGTGGCGCGGGCCGAGACCGGGTGGCAGGGAGAAATCGCGGGCGGGCTCGTGCCTCAGGCTGCCATCGGCGCCGAGGCGATAGGCGACGAGCCGGTCGATGCCGAGATCGGCGACATAGACGATGTCACCCGACGGCGCTGACACGACGCAATGGGCATGCGCCGTGGTCTGGCGCGCCGCATTGGGGCCGCTGCCGGTGTGGCGGACGCTCGCGACCGCGGCGCCGAGCGAGCCGTCGCCGGCGATCGGAAAGACGCTGAGCGCCGCGTCGGGCCAGCCTTCGGGGTTGGCGCCGTTGTAGTTGGCGACCAGCAGGAATTTTCCGTCACTCGAGAGGCTGGCATGGCAGGCCTCGTTGCCGAGCGTCGGCTGCCGGTTGAGCAACCGCAGCCCGGCCGGCTCCACGGCGTAGGCGGCGATGGCGCTCTGTTGGGTGCCGGTGATCTCGCACGTCGAGTAGAGGCGACCACGCGCCGCGTCGGTCACCAGCCAGGCGGTGTCGTCGACGCCGCCGACCAGATCGATCGCATCCAGCCGGCCGGCTTGGTCGTCGAAGCTCAACCGCGAAATGCCCTCGCCATTGGCCGCGCCGTATTGCGGCATCGAGCGGGTCAGGCTCCCGGTGAATGCGTAAATCGGCACGACGTCCCTCCCGCTGTTCCCCGCCATTGCCCCGCGCGCCCTGTCGGCGCTTGCCAAGCCCGTTCGTTTGGAACAGGATCGAGGGCAATTGACACAACTAGTATGGTAGACCTACAACGTCTTGGCAAGGGCGGACGACACCGACACCGGATGCGACAAAAACAGCACCGGGGATCGGCGATCCAACCGCCTCCCTGCCCTGGAAAAGCCGAGAGTTCCGCCCGAATGAAGATCGTCGACATCAAGGCCACCACCGTCGCCGTGCCGCTCGAGGCACCGCTGCGGCATGCGTCGGGCGCCCATTGGGGGCGGTTCGTGCGCACCATCGTCGAGGTGGTGACCGACGAAGGGATTTCCGGCTGGGGCGAGCTGGGTGGCGGCGGCGAGAGCGCCGAAGCCGCGGTCAAGGGTCTGCTGCCTTACCTCAAGGGGCATGACCCGCTGCAGCTCGAGCAGCTGCGCTGGAAGATCATGAACCCCGTGGCGAGCCTCTACAATTCACGCATGCAGCTGCATGCGGCGCTGGAGATGGCGTGCATGGACGTGGCCGGCAAGGCGCTGGGAGTCCGAGCCTGCGACCTGATCGGCGGGGCGCTACGCGAGTCTATCCCGTTCGCCAGCTACCTGTTCTACCGCTACGGCAACGAGAAGAACGGTTTTGGCGACGAGTTCTCGGCCGAGGCGCTGGTCAAGGAAGCCAAGCGGCAGAAGCAGCTGCACGGCTTCAAGTCGCACAAGCTGAAGGGCGGCGTGTTCGCCCCCGAGCACGATGTCGAAGTGTTCTCGGCGATTGCCGAGGCATTGCCCGGCGACCGCTTCCGTCTCGACCCCAATTCGGTGTGGTCGGTCGAGGACTCGATCTGGGTGGCCAAAGAGATCGAGCACATCCGCAACGACTACTTCGAGGATCCGTGCTTCGGGCTCGAAGGCATGCGGCGCCTGCGCGACCGCATCTCGATCCCCACCGCCACCAACACCGTGGTGGTCAATTTCGAGCAGCTGGCCAGCTGCATCAAGCATGACGCGGTGGACGTGATCCTCCTCGACACCACGTTCTGGGGCGGCCTGCGGCAGGCCTACAAGGCCGGGCAGGTGCTCGAAACCTTCCAGTTCGGCGCCAGCGTCCATTCCTCGGGCGAGCTCGGCATCCAGCTTGCCTCGATGCTGCACCTGGGAGCGGCGCTGCCCAACATGAGCTTTGCGGCCGACGCGCACTACCACCACCTGCTCGACGACATCATCGTCGGCGGCAAGCTCAAATATGTCGACGGCGAGATCGCGCTGCCCAAGGCGCCGGGGCTCGGCGTCGAGGTCGACCGCGAGAAGCTCGCTCAATACGCCGCCTATTACCGCGAGGTCGGCGGCTACACCTATGACCGCGATCCGCAGCGTCCGGACTGGTACTCGATCCAGCCCGAGATGCGCTACGCCGACCCAGCCGGACGATAAGAGGCGCCATGGCAACCGTTACCCTCCGCGACATCATCAAGATCTACGGCGAGTACGTCGCCATCAAGGGCGTCGACCTCGACATCGAGGACGGCACCTTCGTGGTGCTGGTCGGCCCCTCCGGCTGCGGCAAGTCGACGATCCTGAGGATGATCGCCGGGCTCGAGACAATCTCGCATGGCGAGCTGAAGATCGACGGCAAGCTGGTCAACGACCTGCCGTCGCGCGATCGCGGCATCTCGATGGTGTTCCAGTCCTACGCGCTCTACCCGCATATGAGCGTGAGCGACAATCTCGGCTTCGGGCTCCGCATCAGCGGCGTGCCGAAGGACGAGATCGCCCGGCGCCGCGGCGAGGCGGCGAAGATGCTAGGGCTCGACCCCTATATGGATCGGCGGCCGAGCCAGCTGTCCGGCGGACAGCGGCAGCGCGTCGCCATCGGGCGCGCCATGGTGCGCGAACCGAAAGTGTTCCTGTTCGACGAGCCGCTTTCGAACCTCGACGCCAAGCTCCGCAACCAGACCCGCATCGAGATCAAGCGGCTGCAGCGCCAGCTCGGCGCCACCGTGGTGTTCGTCACCCACGACCAGGTCGAGGCGATGACGCTGGCCGACAAGATCGTGGTGCTGAACGACGGGCGGGTAGCGCAGATCGGCACGCCGCTCGAGGTGTTCGAGCGCCCGGCCAACATGTTCGTGGCCGGCTTCATGGGCGCGCCGTCGATGAACATGCTGCCGGCCGAGGTCGGGCCGGGCAACACCATCCGGGCGGCCGGGATCGACATCGCGGTGCCGGCAGATCGCTTCGCGCTGCCGGCCCAGGGCACTGCAGTGACGCTGGGGATCAGGCCGGAGGACATCGTGCCGGAAGGGCACGGCACTCGACCCGAGCTCGGCGCCGACTTCAGCGCCGAAGTGAGTTTCGCCGAGATGCTCGGCAACGAAAGCCTGCTGTTTGCCGATCTCGGGGGGACCGAGATCGTCGCACGCATGCAGCATCCGCGTGCGCTCGAGCCGAACCAGTCGGTGCGCTTCCGCATCGATGGCACGCGCGTCCACGTCTTCGACAACGAAAGCCAGAATTCGCTGCTCCGCTAAGGGGCAGCGGGAACAACGACAAGGGAGAGAGACATGTCGTTTATGAGGACTATCACCGCCGTGAGCTTGGCTGCGGCGCTTTCGACGGGCACGGCGTTCGCCGCCGATCTCGCCCTTTACTCCGACAAGACCCCGTGGAACGCCGGCATGACCAAGCTGGCGGAAGGCGCCAGCGCCGCCTCGGGCGCCACGATCAAGCTGCAGGAAATCACGCCGACCGATAAGTACCAGGCGTTCATGCAGACCTCGATCGCCGGCAACAACGCGCCGGCCTTCTTCACCTGGTGGAACGGCCAGCAACTGAGCGACCTGGTCGCCACCGGCATCGCCGCCGACCTCACCCCGTACTGGGACCAGGCGATCGCCGACGGCGATTTCTCGGCTGACCAGAAGGAACTGGTGTCGGTGGATGGCAAGCCCTACGGCGTGCTGCTCAACGTGGCCAACTGGGTGATGTTCTACAACACCGCCGCCTTCGAGAAGGCTGGCATCGCCGCGCCGCCGACCACCTGGGCCGAGTTCATCGATGCCTGCGACAAGCTCAAGGCCGCCGGCTTCACCCCGATCAACGGGCCGGCCTCGGGCGGCTGGATGCCGTTCATCTGGTTCAGCCAGCTGGTGCTGGGCACCAACCCCGACTCGTTCGTCGGCCTGACCGACGGCTCGGTCGCCTATGACAGCCCGGACGTGCAGAACGCCTTCAAGGTGTGGGGCGAGATGTACGCCAAGGGCTACTTCACCGACCCGCGCGAGCAGGACGACCAGAAGTTCTTCGTCGACAAGTCGGCGGCGATGTTCCTCGTCGGCGACTGGCACTCGGGCTCGTTCGCCGAGGCCGGGATGGAGCCGGGCAAGGACTTCAAGACCTTCCTGATGCCGTCGCTGTCGCCGGATGTGCAGCAGTCGGTGATCGTCGAGGCTTCGCCGATCGTCGTCTCCAAGGCGGCGCTCGACGCCGATCCTAACCTCGGCAAGGCGGTGCAGTCGCTGATGGGGGCTGATGCCGCCAATGCGCTCGGCTCGACCGTGCAGGTCTACAACGGCAACCTCAAGGCCCAGGCGCCCAACGCCACCATCGAGGCCAACAAGGAGCTGGTCGCTGCCGCCAAGCCGCGGGCGCTGGTGCGCTGGTGGGAAGCGGTGCCGTCGCAGATCCAGGGTGATCTGGTCGCCGCCATGGGTGCCTTCATGTTCAACCCGACCCCCGAGCAGGCGGCCGAGTCGATGAAGACCATGCAGACCATCAACGCCGACTACTGGGCCAGCAAGTAAGCCGGTTCCTCCCAGCCGGTCGCGCCTACGGGCGCGGCCGGTCCTTCGATTGGAGCGCCTCAGATGATCGCCACCGCCTCGGCCCTGCTCTCGCCGCAAGTGTTGAAGGAAGCACGCCGCCGCGAACGTCGGGTCGCCTGGCAGCAGACGCGTACGGCCTGGCTGTTCATCGCCCCGGCGGTGATCATGGTGACGCTGTTCCTGCTGTTGCCGGTGGTGTTCAACGTCATCCTCAGCTTCACCAAATGGCAGAAGTTCACCGGGCTCGACCAGTTCGCCGGGTTCAACAACTACGCCCGGCTCTTCCGCGTGCCGTATTTCTCTGAAGCTCTGGGCAACACCGCGATCTGGGTGGTGGGCGCCGTCATCTTCCCGCTGGCCGTCGGCCTCGGGCTGGCGCTGCTGCTGCGCAACATCCCGTTCCAGGAGACCTTCAAGAGCCTGTTCTTTCTGCCCCGCGTCCTCGCGCCAACGGCGGTGGGCGCCATCTGGTACTATGTTTATGCCCCGACCGGCGTGCTCAACTCCGCAGTCTCAGGCATCACCGGCACGCCGTTCGATTTCGGCTGGTTGTTCGACCCGGCCACCATCACCGGCTCGGTGATCGTCACCTTCGTCTGGCAGACCGTCGGCATCACCATGGTGCTGCTGCTGCTCGGACTCGCCGCCATCCCCAAGGATCCGGTCGAGGCGGCACGCGTCGATGGCGCGTCCAACTTCCAGATTTTCCGCCATATCGTCTGGCCGCTGCTGCTGCCGACCGTACTGGTGGTCACCATCCTCAACGTCGCGGCGGGCTTCACCACCTTCGACCTGCTGTGGGTGATGGCGAGCTCGTTCCCCGGCAAGCGCACGCTCTCGCTCGCCGTCTACATGTACTACGAGAGCTTCTCCAACGGCGCCTGGGCTTATGGCTCCGCCGTGGCCGTGGTGCTGGGCGCCATGGTGATTACCGTCAGCGCGCTGCTCGCCGTGGTGCAGGCGCGTGTCAGCAAGAACATCCGATAGGCAGATCATGGCAGTCGACATCACCGACAAGGCGTTCATTTCGGGCCTGATCGAAGAGGAAAAGCGGGCGCAGCGGCAGGGTGGCCGTTGGCTGGTGATCCCGATCCTGGCGCTCACCATCGCCTACCTGACGCCGCTCTATTACCTGTTCGTCACGGTATTCAAGACCACCCAGGAATACGCCACCAAGGGGGTGCTGGAACTGCCGGCCGGGCTCGCACCGATCGTAGACAACGCGGTGCAGGCCTGGACCATCGCCAATCTCGGCCAGGCGGCGTTGAACTCGTTCAGCTATGCGCTGATCGGCGCGGCGCTGGCGGTCGCATTCGCCGCTGCGGCGGCTTATGGCATGACGCGGCTGCACCTGCTCGGGTCGAACGGCTGGTTCATGCTGATCTTCACCGGCACGCTGTTCCCGTTCCAGATGTACCTGGTGCCGTTGTTGTTCGGCTACCAGCGGCTTGGCCTGGTCAATACCTGGTTCGGCATGCTGCTGGTCTATGTGGCGATCTGCATCCCGTTCCCGCTGCTGGTGCTGAGAAACTCGTTCTCGGCCATCACCCGCGAAGTCGACGAAGCCGCGCGCATCGAAGGCGCCAGCGAGTGGCGGGTGTTCACCTCGATGATCGTGCCCAATGCGATGGGCCCGCTGATCGCGCTGTTCCTCCTGCAGTTCACCTTCATCTGGAACGACCTGCTGTTCTCCTCCATCCTTGCCAACGGCATCGAAGTGCGCTCGATCATGGTGGCGCTGCAATCGCTGCAAGGCACCTATTCGACACTCGGGCCCAACGTGGTGATTACCGCCACGCTGATTTCGAGTATCCCGACGGTCTTGCTGTTCATCGCCCTGCGGAAGTACTTCATGGCCGGACTGCAACTGGGGACCAAATGACGGCGGAACGACAATGAAAACTCCACGGGCGAAATCGGCGGCAGTGGAGTTCGGCAGCGACGGCCATGGCGCTCGTCAGGATGGCGGCTCGATGGCAAGCCAGGTCTATGACCGGCTGATGCAGCAGATCCTCGACATGCAGTTGCCGCCGTTCCAGGAACTGTCCGAGGCCCGGCTGGCTGCCGAATTCGGGGTCAGCCGCACGCCGGTGCGTGAGGCCTTCGCCCGGCTGGCGCGGCGCGGGCTGGTGGAAATCCTGCCACAGCGCGGCACCATCGTTTCGCCGCTGAGCGAGAACCTGATCGCCAAGTCGCGCTTCATCCGGGAAGCATTGGAGCGCCCTCTTGCGCGCCTCGCAGCGGAACGGCTGACGCCGGAGATCGCGGCGCTCCTAAAGCGCGAGATCGTGCTGCAGCACACCTTTGCCGGACTGGGGGACGACCAGGATTTCCTGCTCTCGGACGACCGCTTCCATTCGCTGATCGCCAAGGCGGCCGGGTTCGAGACCATCTGGGACGATGTGCGAGAAGCCAAATTCCATATGGACCGCATCCGCCGGCTGTCGCTGCTCAGCCAGGAGCACATGTATTTCATCGTCGGCGAGCACGAGGAAATCCTGGCGCGGCTCTCGGCGCACGACGCCAAGGGCGCCGATGAGAGCATGACCGTGCATCTCGCCTCGGTGATGCACGAGCTCGACGTGATCCGTGCAGCGCACCCCGAGTATTTTGTGCGCGAGGCGGCTGCGGTGGAGCAGTAGCCGGGCTTCCGCACGCCACCCTCTTCCCCTCTCCCCTGAGGGGAGAGGATAGTGGAGCTAGGACCGCAGGTCCGTAGCGGAACTGGGTGAGGGGTTCAGCTTCTCAGCGAGCGTGTTGCACCGCTTCACCCCTCAACCGTCCTTCGGCCACCTTCTCCCCTGAGGGGGAGAAGGGACGCGGGAGGGTCACCCGCCCCTCCCCTAAACCCCACGGCTCCTGATCACATCCCGATACCACAGTGCCGACTTCTTCGGCGTCCGTTGCATCGTCTCCAGGTCGACATGGACGATGCCGAATTTCTGGGTGTAGGCGGCGGCCCACTCGTAGTTGTCGAGCAGCGACCACAGGTAGTAACCGCGCACGTCGGCGCCCTCGTCGATCGCCTTGGCGATCCATTCGAGGAACGCGCCGACATAGGCGATGCGCTCATCGTCCTCAAGCGGATCGGCCAAGGTCTTGCCGTCGGAGACGCCGTTTTCGGTGATGAAGATCGGACGGTCGAAACCGTAGTCGGTCTTGACCATATGGATCGCGTCGTAGACGGCCTTGGGATAGAACTCCATGCCGTTGTCGAGGAAGTTGCCGCCCGGGTGCCACTCGTCGGCGACCCACCATTTCGGGTTGTAGTGCTCGGCGCTGACCACGACGCGTGAGTAGACGTTGAGCCCGATATAGTCGATCGGCGTGGCGATCAGTTCGAGGTCGCCGGCTTCGATCTCGGGCATGGTGCCCGCGGCGGTGAGCCGGCTGGTGAGCCGCTCGCTGTAGCCGCCGCCCAGCAGCGGATCGAGGAAGAAACGGAAGCCGTTGTCCTCATCCTCTGCGGCCAGGGCCTTGTCCTCGGGCTTGTCGGTCGCCGGATGGCGCTGCCAGATGTCGAGGACGATGCCGATCTCGCCCGGACTGCCGGCGGCGCGGAACGCCTCGACGCCGCGGCCATGCGCCAAGAGCGCATTGTGCATCGCCTGGCGCGCCGCCTTCTCGTCGCTGCGGCCGGGGGCGAAGGCGCCCATGCCATAGCCGACCCAGATGGAGATCGGCTCGTTGAGCGTCGCCCAGCGCCGGACGCGGTCGCCGTAGCTGTCGAACACCAGCGCCGCGTAATCGCCGAACCAGCCGACGACGTCGCGGGTCACCCAGCCGCCACGATCCTCGAGCGCCTGCGGCAGATCCCAGTGGTAGAGCGTGACGTTGGGGGCGATACCCTGCTCCAGCAATTGGTCGATCAGCCGCGAGTAGAAATCGAAGCCGGCCTGGTTCACGCGGCCGGCGCCCTCCGGCATCAGCCGCGACCAGCTGAGCGAGAAGCGGTAGCTCTCGATGCCCAGGTCACGCATCAGCGCGACATCCTCACGGTAGCGCTGGTAGTGCTCGACGCCCCGATTGCCCGGGACATCGCCCGCCACCTTGCCCGGGGTCTGGGTGAAGGTGTCCCAGATCGAGGGCCCCTTGCCGTCCTCGTTCCAGGCGCCCTCGATCTGATAGGCGCTGGTGGCGACGCCGAAGGTGAAATCCTCAGGCAGCAGAATTTTGGGCAAAGCGGGACCGTCCTGTGAACGCAGGTGAAGACTTGTGAAAGCGGCGGTTGAGCCGTAACGCCGGTGCGGGGGGACCCCCACCCCTGTCCCCTCCCCGCAAGGGGAGGGAGACGATGGAGCCGGGGTCTCAGTGTGCTGGTCTACTTTGCCGTAACCGCAAAACCTTGCTCGGTGGCGTAGTCGGCGATGCGCTTCTGCCAGGCGGCGAAGCCTTCGGCGATGCTGGTCTTGCCCGAGATGGCCTGGCCGACGGTGTCCTTGTAGACGCTGCCGACGTAAGGCTGGAACGGTAGCCAGCTCCAGCCGACCACCGAGTTCTTGGCGGATTCGGCGAAGATCTGGCGGGCCTTCTGGCCGCCGAGATAGGCGATCTCCTCATCGAGGAAGCCTGGGTCTTCCCAGGCGGCATTGGTGGTGGGCAGCAGCCCCTGGTCGTTCTTCAGCGAGGTGACGCCTTCCGGGCTGCTGTTCATCCACAGCGCGAACTCGACCGCCGCTTCCTTGTTGGCGCTCTGCTCGAGGACTACCGTGCCGGAGCCGCCGAACTGGCTGGTGCCGACATCGCCCTCGTTCCACACCGGCTGCGGCGCGACCCGCCACAGGCCTTCGTTCTGCGGCAACACCCCGGTGAGCGCCTGGAGGCCCCAGGCCCCGACCACCCAAGTGGCCATCTGGCCGGCGCCGAGCTGCTTGAACCAGGCGTCCGACCCCATGACGGATTCGATGGTCAGGCCCTTGGCGTTGAGATCGGTCCAGTAGTCGGCCCACTGCCTGGCCTTCTCGGAGCTGAAATCGAGCGTCACGTTGGTGCCGCCCTCGAGGCTCCAGGGCGCGGCGCCGAGCTGCCACAGCCCCATATAGGCAGCGTCCACCAAAGCCGGATCGATGAAGGTGATGAAGTGCTCGGGGTTTTTGGCGTGGATCGCTTCGCCGGCAGCGGCGAACTCGGCCCAGGTGCGCGGCACGGCGACGCCGGCTTCGTCGAACACGTCCTTACGATAATACATCACACCCGGGCCGAAATCCTGCGGGATGCCGTAGATGCCGCCATTGATGTCGACCAGCCCGACCACGCCGGGCAGGAACAGCTCGCGCACGCTTTCGCCGCCATGCTTGGTGACATCGGCCAGCGCGCCGGTCAGGGCGAAATTGGGGATCGCGTCATAGGTCATGTGGGCGACGTCGGGGCCGCCGGAGCCGGCGTCCACGGCGTTCTGGATCTTGGTGTACTGGTCGGCGCCGACACCGACATTTTCCACCTTCACCTTGATGTTGGGGTGGCTCGCTTCAAACAGATCGACGGTCTTCTGGATGTCGGGCAGCCAGGTCCAGAAAGTGATCTGTACCGGTTCCTGCGCGTTGGCGGCGCCGGCGAACAGGGCCGCTGCGGCGATCCCGGCCGCCAGAGTTTTCAATCCGATCATAATGACTTCTCCCTTTGTCATTGTTGTCGTCGTTACTGCCCCGGCCGGATGGCACGGGGGATTGGTGATGCGCTCATTGCTTGACCCCGCCGGCGGCGATGCCGGACTGCCAGTGGCGCTGCAGGAACAGGAAGGCGACGATCAGCGGCAGCACGGCGAGGAGCGAACCGGTGATGACAAGCGGATAGAGCGGCTGCGCCAGGTTGACCCCGCCGGCATTGGCCAGCTTGTTCCACAGGCTCAGACCCACGGTGAGCGGGAACTTGTCGGACTGGTTGAGGACGATGAGCGGCAGGAAATAGTTGTTCCAGGTGGCGACCAGCTGGAACAGCAGCACGGTGACGAAGCCGGGGGCGAGCAGCGGCAGGGCAATGGTCCAGAAGATCCGCGCCTCGCCGGCGCCATCGATGCGGGCGGCCTCGATCATCGAATCCGGCACCGCGTCCTGCGCGTAGACCAGCATCAGGAACAGCCCGAACGGGCTGGCGAGCGCCGGGATGATCACCGCCAGCTCGGTGTTGATCAGGCCCCACTGGCTGAACAGCATGTAGGTGGGGACGGCGAGCGCCGTACCCGGTACGGCGCTGGCGCCGAGCACCGCCATCAGCACGCCGCGGCGGCCATAAAAATCGAACTTCGCCAGCGCGTAGCCGCCCATCGCCGCGATCACCGCGGCGCCGCCGGCCCCGACCACCGCGTAGAGGATGGTGTTGGCGAACCAGCGGAGGAAGATGCCGTCCTGGAAGGCGAAGAGGCTCCGGATGTTGTCGATGAGCGCAAAGCTCGGCGCGAAGGCGAGGCCGAAGGTGGCGAAGAGATCGACATTGGACTTGGTGGAATTCACCAGGAGCCAGCAGAGCGGCAGCAGGAAATAGGCGAGCAGCATCCACAGGACGATGGTCAGCACCACGGACTTCGGCGCCTTGAGGCCGGTACTTTTGGTGATCGCCGCCATCAGATCAGCCGATCCCGGCGAGCGATGCCGAGCTGCACGACATAGGCGATGGCGACGGTGAAGCCGCCGAGGATCACCGCGATGGCCGCGGCATAGTTGGTCTGGTTGCCGGTGAAGGCGAGGTTGTAGGCATAAAGGTTGGGCGTCCAGTTGGTGGTGATGACGCTGGGCCTGAGCGCCTGCAGGATGGATGGCTCGTTGAAGAGCTGCAGGCTGCCGATCACCGAGAAGATCAGCGCCAGGGTCAGGGCCGGCCGCAACGCCGGCAGCTTGATCGAGAAGGCCTTGCGCCACTCGCCGGCGCCGTCGATCTCGGCGGCCTCGTAGACCTCGGTCGGCACGGCGCGCAACGCGGCGTAAAAGATCAGCATGTTGTAGCCGACGAACGACCAGGTCACGACGTTGCCGACGCTGCCCAGCATTAGGCCGGGGCCGAGGAAATCCGGCGCCGTAGCGCCGAACAAGCCGAACACCTGGCCGGCAAGGCCGAACTGGCCGCCGAAGATGTAGCCCCACATCAGCGCCGCGACGACCGCCGGCACGGCGTAGGGGAGGAACAGCCCGATGCGGACGATGCGGCTGCCGGCCAAACGGCCGCTATCGATCGCCAGCGCCACGAACATGGCGACACCAAGCATGATCGGCACCTGCAGGCAGAAGAACAGCAGCACCCGCAGCACGCCGTCATGCAGCAGCGCATCGCCGAAAGCGCGGGCATAGTTGCCGAGCCCGACGAACACCGTGCCGCCGACCATCTGCTTTCTGAAGAAGCTGATGACGATGGCGTAACCGAGCGGGATCACCACGCTGATCGCGAACACCGCGATGAAGGGGGCAAGGAAGAGATAGGCGGTGACCGAAGCGCGCGCCTTGGCTTTGGGGCGATGGATGGCGGTGGGGGTGGTCATGGGCCGTACACCGCGGCGGTGGCCAGTCGCCGACTGCCAGCAGACGGGCCCCTCCCTCGCCATTCGAGCGTAGCTCTCATGGCCTTCTCGCCTAAAATCGCTCCACCGGAGCGATTTTCCCTGCGGGACGGCTCGAAGTCCCCCATGAAGGGGGAGGTGAAGAGTCGAGCCTGTGGCTCGATCGTGCCCAACACTCGATGCGGCACCTCCCCCTTCATGGGGGAGGATGGGAGGGGGCCGTCTCTCTCAGCTTGCCACTCCCGGATCATCGCCCTGCCCCGCGTTCGCGCAGCACCCGCACATCCCAGGGCCCAAGTTCCAGCAGCTCGACCGGCGCGCCGCTCAGCACGTCCTCCACCGGCATCGGCGGCGTGACCGTCCGCGCCTGCCAGCCGAAATTGTGGACGAACCACAGCCGTTCTCCGGCGGCATTGGTGGCGCCGTGGACGGTCAGCGCACCGGGGACGAGCTGCTTGGCCCACGGGTGGTCCGGTGCCAGCCACTCGCCGAGCGACTCGGCAAGATCGAGGCCAGGAAAACTGCCGAGATAGGTGAGGCGGCCGGCGCCGTGCCGATGCGTGGTGGCAGCGGGCCAGCGGCCAAAATGCGGATGCTGATAGCTGGCGAGTACGGTCGCGCCATCCGGGATCAGGCCCTCGACCAGACCCTCGGCGGCGCCTGAGATTCCGCCGGCGACGGCGAGCGGCTGCGTGAGGTTGCTGAACTCGTCGTACCAGGCGCCGGCAGCGGCAGCGAGGCCGGCGGGCTGCCGGTCGAGCTTCGGGCGGCCGATCTCGTCGGCATAGCCGGTGCGGATGCCGAGAACGAGGTGGCCACCGGCCGCCGCATAGGCCGAGAGGTTGGCGATCAGCGCGTCGGAGGCGAGATAGAGCGCCGGGACGACCAGCGTAGGCAGCTCGGCCGCCAGTTGCGCGGGATCGGCGATCTCGAAATCGGCGGCATGCATCACCCGGACCTGGTGGCCGGCGCGGTTCAGCCCGCCATAGAGGCGATAGACGATGCGCTCATAGGCGGCACGGTCCGGCGGCCCCTGCTTTTCTGGCTTGGCGCCCGGGTCCTGCATTGGCGGGTGGTACTCGAAGGCCCAGCGGGTCGGCATCGAGAACAGCAGCCCGGTCGAGGCGTCGGGGACGATGCCTTCGACCGCCTGCCCGGCCCGCCGGATTTCGCGGCCCAGCGCCGCGACTTGTTCATAGACCCGGCCCGGCACGAAGCTGTGCGGCAGCACGCCGCCCCAGAAGGTTTCCCAGGAGCCGTGCATGGTGTGCCAGTGCCAGTATTCGACGGCGCGGGCACCGCGGGCGATCATGGCCCAGGCGACCTGCCTCCACTGGCCGTCGAAGGCAGGATAGTTGAACCACGGGAAACCCACGCTGGTGGCATTGGTCTCGGTGACCATGAAGCGCTGCTGGCCGATGGCCCAGGTGCGATCGGAGATGAAGAACGGCGCCCAGCTGCCGGACGGCGGGAAGGCATAGTCGCCGACGATGTCGGGACCGAGCTGTCCTGGGTAGCGAGGTACTGGTTGGAAGCGATGACGTCGCCGGTGGCGCCGATGGCGCGGTCATCGACCGCCGGCCGCATCGGGTCGATGCAGGTGGTGACGAACTGGTCGGGGGTGGCGTATTCGCGGACGATCGCCGTCTGCCAGGCAATGTACTCGGTGGTGAGCTCGGCCTGATAGCGCCGCCACGCCAGATCGTATTGCGGCACGTGGTTGCCGTCGGGCACCCAGAGCTCATCGATGTGGTTCAGGCGATGGGCCCAGTGGGTCAGGTTCCAGGCATGGTTGATCGCCTCGACGCCGTTGTACTTCTCCATGAGCCAGCGCTTGAAGCCGGCAAACACGTGGGTGTTGTGCGGCACCTGCTGGCCGGGTTCGTTGTCGACCTGGTAGCCGACCACCGCCGGATGCGCGGCATAGCGGCCGACCACGGTTCGGATGATGCGCTCGGCATAGCGGCGGAACACCGGGTGCGAGCAATCGGTCTCCTGCCGGGCGCCCCAGGGCACGCGCACGCCGGTCTTCTGTTCCGCGGCGATCTCGGGGTGCTTCAGCATCAGCCAGGGCGGCACCGCATAGGTCGGGGTGCCGAGCACCACCGAGATGTTGTGCGCATGGGCGCCATCGAGCACCGGCTGCAACCACTCGAGCTCGAACTCGCCCTCGCGCGGCTCCCAGGTGCTCCACACCGACTCGCCGACGCGGATCAGGTTGAAGCCGGCGTCCCGCATCAGGCGGAAATCCTCGGCCATGCGCTCGACCGGCTGGTACTCGGGGTAATAGGCCGCGCCAAACAGGATGCGGTCCCCGATCCGGAGCCCTGACTTCGATTCCACGCCTCACTCCCTCGTGGAGACGCGGTTGGTCGCGCCATTAGGTGCAAATTGTTTGCGCAAACAATTTGGATGTCAATACGACTCGCGGACGATGTCGATAAGGACAGTCTTGGTGTCGTTTCCGCTGCGATAGCTGGAGGTCCGGCTTGCGCGAGCGCGGCGGGATGAATATTGTTTGCGATAACGAAGGGCAGCCGATGGCACGACCGGACAGCAAGGCGCGCGCGCCGACAATGATGGATGTGGCGCGGCTGGCGCGGGTGTCGCCGCAGACCGTGTCGCGGGTGCTGAACGACTATGCCTTCATCAAGGCCGACACGCGCGAGCGGGTGCTGCAGGCAATCGACAGCCTCGACTACCGGCCCAATATCGCGGCGCGGACCCTCGCCACCAGCCGATCGCGCACCATCGGCGTGGTGGCCACCGACTATCTGAGCTTCGGGCCGGCGAGCGCCCTGTGGGCGGTCGAGCAGGCGGCGCGTGAGGCCGGCTATGCGGTGTCGATCGTCAGCCTGCCCGAGTCCAACTACCGCACCATTTCGGATGCGCTGCAGCGTCTCGCCAGCCAGGCGGTCGAAGGCATCGTGATGATCGCGCCGCAGGATGTCTCGGCCAGCGCGGCCTTCATGTCGTTCGACAACGTGCCGGTGGTGACGCTGAGCTCGGTCGATACCGGCGAGCACACCTCGATCATGACCGACTCGGTGGAGGGCTCGCGGCTCGCCACCAGGCACCTGATCGAGTTGGGCCACACCATGATCGCGCATGTCGCCGGTCCCGCCGGGTTCACGGTCTCGGATTCGCGCATCCATGGCTGGCGCAAGGCACTCGGCGAGGCGGGCCTCGTGGCGGTGGAGCCGGTGGTAGGCGACTGGTCGGCGCAGAGCGGCTATCACGCTGGGCGCGAGATCGCCGCCAACCGCGAGTTCACCGCCGTCTATGTCGCCAATGACCGAATGGCGCAGGGGGTGTTGCTGGCGCTGCACGAGGCGGGTCGGCGGGTGCCCGAGGATTTCAGCGTCGTCGGCTTCGACGACGTGCCGGAGGCCGCCTATTTCATTCCGCCATTGACCACCATGCGGCAGGATTTCGCCGCGCTGGGCCGGCGCTGCATCGAGGCGGTGCTGGTCCGCATCAATGGCGAGCCGCCGCTGGAGGCGGATCCGTTGCTGCCGGTACTGGTGGTACGGGCCAGCACCGCAAGACCGCCGCGCTGAACCGATCGGCAGCTCAGGCGATACCGGGGACCGGCGAGATCTTGCCGCTCAGTTGCGCGCCGAGGAACAGGCTGGCCGGGAAGGCGCCGACGAAGCGCCGCATCAGGCCGGCGCCGAGCGGTCGGGAGGCGAGGCCGGCCAGCATCGACGCGGTGAGGATGCGCAGCGGGAACTGCTTGTGCCAGGCGACTGCGTAGCGCTGGCCGGCGAGCTGGCGCCCTGCCCGGCTCCAATCAGCGACGCGCGCCAGTTCCGCTGCCAGCAACCAGCCCGATTGCAGCGCCATGGAGATGCCCTCGGCAATGATCGGGTGGGATTCACCGGCGACGTTGCCGACGCTGAAGATGTCGTGTGCATAGCAGTCGCGGATGCCGGGCCGGATCGGGCCGGCAGCCTGCCAACCGCCATCGAGCGTGGCGTTCCGCAGGACCTCGGCCACTTCGGGGCAGGCCGCCACGATGTGCCGAAGCACCGCCTCGCCCGCCGGCAGGCCACGGTGGGTAGCCCGGACGGCGTCGAGCTGGTCGCGCGGAATGCAGCACGACAGCGACATCCGCCCCTGATCGGCCCACACCATGCCGCCATAACCGCCGGGGAAAGCCAGCAGCGGCATCAGGTCTGATGGTAGCGCGGAGTCGCGAAAATGGGCCTTGAAGCCCAGAAAATCCGACCGGAGATGCTGGCGCTTGGGCTGGCTCGGAAGCCCGCCCGGCTCCCACGACCCATGCGCCGCGATGAGCACCGGCGCCAACAGCGTGCGCCGCTCGCCCGAACGCTCGATGCCGATCGCGGTGTCGTCGCCGTCGCGAACGGCAACGGTGGCCTGCCACGGCTGCAGCACGGTTGCCCCGGCCGACGCGGCCGCCTCGAGCAGCAGCCCGTCGAGCACGTCGCGGCCCAGCGCGCGGCCGAAGGCGTCGCCATGTCCACGGGGCATCGGCGCCTCGACGCCGGGCCCGGCGGCGAACAGGGCCAGGCGGCGGATTTCGGGACCGGCCAGCGCGCGCACCTCGTCTCCGACGCCCAGCCGGTCGAGCAGCGCCAGGTTGACCGGCGAGATGAACTCACCGCACACCTTGTTGCGGGGGAATGGGCTCTTTTCGACAATCGCGACGGCACGCCCCCGGAATGCCAGGGCGATGGCGGTCGCGGCGCCGGACGGGCCGCCCCCGATGATGATGGCATCGTACCTCATCGCGCGGCACCGGGGGCGATCGAGCGCGCCGAAAAGACATGGGTGAATGGGCCGACCGATCCCTCCCGTGTCGTCATCGCCGGCCCACCTGGCCACAACAAGGAGAGCTCCCGCCCGGCGAAACCGGCCCGGACGCTGGCCGCTGCATCGTGCAGCGTTACGGCGTTGGCGCCTATAGCCCGCAGCAGGCTGGTGGCGGCATGCGCGATGCCGCTGCGGCTGGGTTCGGCGGCGACGAAGCGCGGCGCCAGTTGCGCAGCTGCCGCCAGCAGGCGGGTCAAGCCGGGCTCGGCGAAATGATGCAGGAACAGATTGGCGGTAACGAGGTCGAACCGGGCGCCCGGGGAGTCTTCCATCCATTCGAGCGCATCGGCAGTCACCGTTTCAGCCTGCCAGCCAAGCTCGGCGAAGGCGGCCAGCCGCCGGGGTGGCACCAGATCCTGCCGGTCGAGCAACACGATCTCGCCGCCCGACCAGTGCCGCCGCAGTCGCTTCAATACCGCCAGCATGAAGCTGCCGTCGCCGCAGCCGAGCTCGAGGATGCGGCGCGGGGGCGGCTGCAGGTCGCGCCGCAAGCGCCGGCAGATGATCGCGGCCTGAAACATGATGGCGTTGATCCGGGCGAGGTCGCGGCGGGAGCCGATGGCCTCGGGATCGCTCGCCGGCAGGTGATCGAGCAGTTCCGGCGACAGCCGACGTAGCGCCAGGCTCGCGGCCATTTCAGGCGGCATCGGCAGTGTGGAACATGAAGGTCTCGGCGGTGAGGCCGGGACCGAAGGCCATGCCGCAGCCGACCTGGTCGGCCTGCCGATGCGCCAGCATATCGGCAAGTACGAACATTACGGTGGCCGAGGACATGTTGCCGTTCAATCGCAGCACTTCGCGCGACGGCCGCAGGGCCTCGCTGTCGAGGCCCAGCGATCGTTCCACGGCATCCAGCACGGACTTGCCGCCCGGATGGACGGCCCAGAGGTCGACATTGTTGAGGCCGCGATTGCCCAGAATGTCGGTGATGCGGGTGCTCAAAGTCTCGTGGATGGCGGCGGGGACCTGGCCGGACAACACCATGTCGAAGCCGTCATTGCGCACCTGCCAGGTCATCAGCTCACGGCTGTCGGGGGCAACGACGGCGCGGAAACTGTCGAGCGCAATACCGGTGGGCTCGGCGGTGACCAGCGCCGCAGCGGCCCCGTCGCCCCACAGGATGAAGGTCAGCAGCCGCTCGATGTCGGTGGTTTCCTTCAGATGCAGGGTGCAGAGTTCGACGTTGACGGTCAGCACCCGTGCCGTTGGCTCCGAGCGGACGATGTGGTGGGCGAGCTTCAGGGCGTTGACGGCGGCATAGCAGCCCATGAAGCCGACAATGGTGCGTTCCACCGAAGGCGACAGACCGCAGCGCTCGATGATCTCGAGGTCGATTCCCGGGGAGGCGAGGCCGGTGCAGGTGGTGACGATCAGATGGGTGATCCGGGCGGCGTCGGACCCCAGTTCCAGCCGATCCACCGCCTTTTGTGCCAGCACCGGAGCAGCCTCGGCGAACAGATCCATCCGCGTCGCAGTCGAGGGAAAGTTGCCGCGGGTGAACCGGCCGGCGCCATCGACCGCCGGACCGTTCGGGTCGTTGGCCGAGGGGAAGCAGCAATAGCGGTGTTCGATGCCGCTGCGTTCGGCCATTCGGGTGAACAGCGTCTGGCGTCTGGGGTCATCGGCAAGCTGGGAGGCGGCAAAGCCGATGGAGAACCAGTGCACATCGTACTCCGGCACCGCGACGGCGATCTTGTTCACATAGGCCTGGGCAGACATGACGGCTCCTGGGTTGCGGACCAGGGACCTCAGAGCGGGTTCCCGGGCACTCAGGATCAACACTCGCCATGGGAGGTTTATTCCATCACGCTGCCGCTACCGCCTGGATTGCGCCTGCTGCGACAAGTCCTCAGCCTGCGTTCCTGGTCGGGGTCAGGCACCCGAGGTCAGCCAGCAATCGGCGCGACTGCCGGACATCGCTCTCCATCTGGGCGATCAGTTCCTCGACGCTGCTGAAGCGGCGCATGTCGCGCAGGCGATGGAGCAGGCGAAGCTCGGCGGTGAGGCCGTAGAGCAGCTCATCGAGATCGTGGATGTGCGCTTCGATGCGGATCGAGGCAATGTCGGGAAAAGTCGGGTTGGTGCCGACGCTGACGGTGGCGCCATAGAAGGTGTCGCGATGCGGGAAGCGCACAATGGAACTGTAGACGCCTTCCGGCGGGAACAGGTTGCCTCGCGCCAGCGCGATATTGGCCGTGGGAAAGCCCAGGGCGCGCCCGCGTTTTTCGCCATGGACGACGGTGCCGCTGACGACGATGCCGGCGACCGGCTCAGGAGGCATTGGAGAGGGCAAGGTACTGGCTCTGATGGAAGACCAGCGGCTGGACCTGCGGAAACAGCTCGGTGTGCTTGACCTCGAACAGGATGATCTCATGGTCGCCGCCTTCGAGGCGGCTGGCGATGGCGCAGTCGAGCCAGAGCGCCGCCCCCCGGATGAACAGCGCACCGTCGCGCGTCGCCTCCAGTTCGACGCCCTGGAAGCGATCGCCGTGGCGCGAGGAGAGCTGGCGCGACAGCCGCTCCTGATCGGCGCCGAGCACGCTGAGGCCGATCCGCGACAGGCGATCGAGCCGCGGCCAGGTCGCCGATTGCCGCGCCACGCAAACAGAAACCAGCGGCGGGTCGAGCGACACCGAGCTGAACGAGTTCACTGCCATGCCCACCGGAGCTGCGCCGTCCATGCCGCACATGGCGACGACACCGGTCGGGAACATCGAGAAGGCCCTCCTCAGGGCCAGCGTCGCCTCACCCATCTGCACCGCGATTTCCTCCCATATAGTCAAGTTTGAATAATTGGACTGAAGCTAGTCAATTTGTTAAGGGGAGACAAGCACCTTCCGCCTTGGACGCCCGGTTTCAGGAGCCCTCTAATGTCGAACATCACCCGCCTGGTGGTTTTGGGCGCCGTGCGCCAGTTCGAGCCGGTGCACGGCTATTTCCTGCGCCGCGAACTGATGACCTGGCATGTCGACGAATGGGCCAATATCCAGCCCGGCTCGATCTACAACGCGCTCAAATCGCTGAAGCAGGACGGCTACATCCAGGAGAACGGCACCGAGGCGGCCGGCAAGCGGCCGGAGCGGACGATCTACCAGACCACCCCGAACGGCGTGGTCGAACTGATGCGGCTGTTGCGCCAGACGCTGTGGACGGTGGAGACCTTCGACACCAAGCCGGTGATGGCGCTGACCTCGTTCATGTTTCTGTTGAGCCGCGCCGAAGTGGTGGCGGCGCTGAAGGTCCGCATCGCCGAGATCGACGCCAAGGTGGCGAGCAATGGCTTCGACATCAGCGACGTGGCCAAATCGAGCACCACGCCGGCCTATGTGCGCGAGATCTTCGAGCTCTCCTCGCTGCGGCTCAGGGCCGAACAGGAATGGGCCCGCGGGCTCTATGACCGCATCCTCGCCGGCGCCTATACCTTTGCCGACGAAGTTCCTTCGCGCACCTAGCTTGTTCTGCCCCTCACCCCAACCCTCTCCCCAAAGGGGAGAGGGGGCGGTGTGGCACTGCCGGTGCAAGGTGCGTCCCCTCTCCCCGCTGGGGAGAGGGTCAGGGTGAGGGGCAGTCCGCACTTTTCCAGTCAATCGGACCGCCCCCACCACCATCACTGCAGCTGACGGTGGCTGGCGCCCGGATGGTCGGGACGGAGGATCGGGCTCTCGGTGCCGACCAGCCGCTCACGCAGGCTGTCGCCTTCGTAATCGGAGGCGGCAACGCCGCGAGCCCGCAGCACCGGCATCACCTGCTCGACGAAATCGAGCGTCGAGGTCGGCTGGATCAGCGGGGTGAACAGGAAGCCGTCGAGGTCGGCACCTTCCGCCATCTCGCACATGATGTCGGCGATCTGTTCCGGCGTGCCGACGAACGGGTTGGTGCGCACGCCATGGGCGTGCCAATCCTTCAGCACATCGCCGACGGTCTTGTCGCCGAAGCGGGCCACCTGGGTCTGCGACAGCTCGGTGTGGAGCGCGCTCATCTTGGTCGCCGGATCGAAGGACGAGAGGTCGAGCCCGGTGAACCAGGCGTAGGAGGCAACCGCCACGTCCGGGGTCTGGGCGTCGAGGATCGCCTGGTGCTTGGCCCGGGCTTCTTCGATGGTCGGAGCGACGACGCATGAAAAGGCGCTCATCAGCTTGATCGAGTTGGGGTCGCGGCCATTGGCGACCGCCTCGTCGCGGATGGCTTTGACCTGCCCGGCAAGCTTTTCGATGCTACCGCCGCCGAGGAAGATGCACTCGCCATGCCGGCCGCCGAACTGCTTGCCGCGATCGGACGAGCCGGCCTGAAACAGCACCGGGGTGCCCTGCGGCGAGTAGGCGGTATTGCCGAAACCGTGCGAGCGGAAATACGGGCCGTCATGGGCGATGCGGTGCACCTTGGCCGGGTCGGCGTAACGCCCCTGTTTGTTGCGCTCGAGCGCATCTCGCTCCCAGGCGCCCTCGAACAGCTTGTAGACGAGGCTCATGAAATCGTCGGCCATGTTGTAGCGCTCGTCATGCGCCACCATCGGCACGCCGAAGGCGGCAACCGCGGTCTCGGCGGTGCCGGTGGTGACGACGTTCCAGCCGATGCGGCCGTTCGACAGGTGGTCGAGGGTCTGCATGCGGCGGGCAAAGGCATAGGGCTGCTCGAGCAGGGTCGAGCCGGTCATGACGATCCCCAGCTTTTCGGTGGCGCCGATCAGCGCCGCGCCGACTATGGCGGGGTCGAGCCGCGGCAGATCGAGGCCCTCGGTAGTGCTGATGTCGGGGCGCTTGCCCTTGACGTCGGCCCAGCCCCAGGCATCGGCGAGGAACAGGAAATCGAGCTTTGCGTCCTCGCAGATGCGGGCGATCTTCACCCAGTAGTCGAGCCGGTCGAAATTGTGCCGCTCGCTGTCGGGATGCCGCCAGGTAGACGTGCCGGAGTCGTTGGTCTGGGCGTTTTCAAACAGCCCAAAGCGTAGCTTCTTCATCGCAATGTCTTTCGTCAGAGTTGGGTCCGGGTTCGGGCGCCTCAGCGCCCGACGACGTCCTCGTCGCTCCACCACAGGATGCGTTTGCGGAGCAGGGCCAGCAGGGAAACCAGCAGCACGCCGAGCAGGCAGAGCAGGGCGATACTCGCCCAGGTCACGGGCAGGTTGGCCTGGGCGGCGGCTATGGTCACCAGCGAGCCCAGCCCTGCCTGCTGGCCGGCGGCCACGAACTCGGCCACCGCAGCGCCGACCACCGCCAGTGGCATGGCGATCCGAAGGCCGGCGAAGACGAAGGGCATGCAGCCGGGCAGCCGGAGATCGCGGAAGATCTCCCAGCGGCTGGCATGCAGGGTCTTGAACACATCGAGCGCCTTCTGGTCGACATCCCTGAGGCCGGCCAGCGAGTTGACCAGCATGGGGAAGAACACCACGAGACCGGTGACGATGTATTTGGGCAGCATGCCGAAGCCGAAGGCGACTACCAGCGCCGGGGCAATGGCGACGACCGGCGTCACCATGATCACCACGATCAGCGGCATCACCGCCTTTTCGACGATCGGCAGTTCGCTCATCGCCACGGCGAGGAGGAAGCCGCAGATGATGCCGGCGCCGGCGCCGATGACGACCTCCTGGCAGGTGACGAGCAGGTTCGCCCAATACATGCCGGGATCGCTGGCGAGGCTGTTGCCGACCGCATCGAGCGTCGGCAGCACGTAAGGATTGTTGATCGCCACCAGTTGCCAGAGCACGGCGACGATGACGAAGGTCAGGGCCGGCGGGCCCCAGTCGAAGACGAGACGGGCCATGGTGAAGCCGGATGAAGTGCGGCGCGGCGCGGTTGCAATGGCGTCAGACACGGGCGGCCTCCATCACCTTGCGCAGGGCGGAACGGACATAGCCTTCGAGATCGCGGAAGGCGTCGGTGGCGTAGAGCGCCTCGTTGCGCGGCCGCGGCAGGTCGACATCGATGATCTCGGCGATGCGGCCGGGATGCGAAGCCATCAGCACGATGCGGTCGGAGAGGATGATCGCCTCGGGCACCGAGTGGGTGACGAACAGCACCGACTTGCGGTTGGACTGCCAGAAATCGAGCAGCCCCATGCGCTGCTGGTCGCGATTCATCTCGTCGAGCGCCGAGAACGGCTCATCCATCAACAGGATCTCGGGATCGAAGACGAAGGCCCGGGCAATGGCGGCGCGCTGCTGCATGCCGCCGGAGAGCTGCGCCGGGTAGCGGTCGAGTGCATGGCCAAGCCCGAAGCTCTGCAGCAGTTCACGCGGTTCGCGCAGCTTCCGCCCGGCATTGGCGCCGGGGTTGATGCTGATCGGCAGGCCGACATTGTCGAGAATGGTGCGCCAGGGCAGCAGCGCGGGAGATTGCGGGACGAGGCCGATGGCCTTGTCTTTCGCCGCCTCGCGCACCGATTTGCCGTTGATCGAGACGCTGCCGCCATTGGCTTCGGACAGCCCGGCGACCAGCTTGAGCAGGGTGGACTTGCCGCAGCCGCTCGGCCCGATCAGCGAGACGAACTCGCCCTTCCTGATCGTCAGCGACACGCCGTTGAGCACCGTCACCCGGGACTCGTCGCCGCCAAAACTCTTGGTGACGTTGCTGACCTCCACCCCGATCTCCTCGGGGTGGGCGGTCGGCGCGCTCTGGTCGTGAGAGACTGCAGGCATCGTCGCGATCACTTCTTTTCGGGCCAGATCAGCTTGCCGTCGGCATAGAGCGAGGCGACGAGGTCCGGATCCATCATGTCGGCGAGCGGCGGAGGGTTCTTCAGGCCGCCGAAGGTCTGCACCATCTGGTACTCCGGTTCCCACTCGGCGATGGTCTGCACGCCCGGCGCGCCATACTGGCTGGTGCGCACCCACTCGGACTCGACACCCCAGGTGCGCGCCTGCTGATCCCTCGGGAAGGCCGAACCCTGGTTGTTGTCGGCAGCCAGCTTGCTGATCATGTCGACGCACTTGTCTTCCTCGGCGAGGCAGAACTCGAGCGCCTTGAGGCTCGCCCGCATGAAGTCGGCGACCACCTCGCGATGCTCGGCGAGGAACTTCGAGTTCACTTCCATGACGTTGTAGGTGCCCGAGAGGCCGAGATCGGCGGGCAGGAACTGGTTGAACGGCAGGCCCATGGCCTTCAGCGTCTGCGGCTGGTTCGAGGCATAGCCGACGATGGCGTCGACCTGGCCGCGGGTAACCACGGTGGGGTCGTAATTGGTCATCTTGATCAGCTCGACCTTGGACATGTCGACGCCGGCGGCATCGAGCATCGCCGCGGCGATCGGGGTAATGTTGATGAAGTAGCCGAGGCGCTTCCCCTCGAGATCCTTGAGGCTTTTCACCGCCTCATTGGTGAAGATCGAGAACGGCGAGGTGCTGCCATAGGTGGCGACGGCAGTGAGGTTGCGGCTGTTGGCGGCCGCCAGCATCACGTCGGAGGCGGAACCCAGTGCAGTGAACTGCGCCTGGCCCGAGGACACCAGCAGCTGACCGTTGCCGCCCGCCGCATTGATATCGACAGTGAGGCAGAGCGCATCGAAATAGCCGAGTTCCTTGGCAAGGAACACGTCGACCTGACCGGCGCTGGCCGAATAGCCGTAGCCCGAAATGTAGGTGATGGTGCCGGCGGCCTGGTTGCGCGCGCACTCTTCGGCGCTGACCAGCACATGGTCCGGCACGCCCTCGGCCGCCTGTGCAGCGCCGGCGGCAATGGTCAGCGCCAACGAGGCGCAGCTCAGCAGCAGACCAGCGCGCATGCGCCCGGCCCGGTTGGTTTCACGAGACAAGGAGTCCTCCCAAAGTCACGTCCGTTACCTCCAACGGACGCACATTCGTAACCAATCAAATTTGACTATGCAAACTTTTTCATTTTGGGTGGGGATAAGCGGAGGCGGGCCGGCGGAAATGAGGTGTTGGTGGAGGTGGTTAGGTGGACGGCCGGTGGGTGCTGACCCCCACCCCTGTCCCCTCCCCCTAAACAAGGGGAGGGAGACCAAAACACTGAAATCGAGGTTGACGCCTCCCGCCCCCTTCTTAGGGGGAGGGATCAAGGGTGGGGGTCAGCCCGCGCCGGCGGTCCAGTCGAACTACCGCGGCGTCACCACCGGCGTGCCCGACACCGGGTCCGCATAGACCTCGCAGTCGAGGCCATAGACGTCGCGGATCAGTTCCGGCGTCACGACATCCGCCGGCTTGCCTTCGGCGACGATGCGACCCTCATGCATCACCACCAGGCGGTCGCCGTAGCGGGCGGCCTGGGCGATGTCGTGGAGGACGACGATGCTGGTCCGCCCTGCCCCATGCAACTGGCGGACGAGGTCGAGGGTTTCGACCTGGTGCTTGATATCGAGGAAGGTCGTCGGCTCATCAAGCATGACGTAGGGCGTATCCTGCGCCAGCGCCATGGCGATGAAGGCGCGCTGCCGTTGGCCGCCGGAGAGTTCGGCCACCGGCTTGAAACGCAACTCCTCGAGCCCGGTTGCAGCGATGGCGTGGTCGACCAGCTCGATATCTTTGGGCGAGCGGAGGCCGAGCAGCGACTGATGCGGGGCTCGGCCATAGCCGACCAGTTGCTCCACAGTGATCGCCGTCGGCACGACCGGGCTTTGCGGCAGGTAGGCGATGGCGCGCGCCACACGTTTCGGATGGTTGCGCAGTACATCTAGGTCATCGGCATGGATGGTGCCGGTACGCGGCTTCAGCAGGCGCCCGATGGTCTTCAGCAGGGTGGACTTACCGCAGCCATTGGGGCCGATGAGGATGGTCACCTCGCCGGTGGCGATGGTCAGATCGATGTTCTCGACGATGGCACGGTCGCGGCCGTAGCCGGCGGTGACGCCCTTGACCAGGATGCTCATGAGTCCTGCTCCGAAGTCGTGGTCAGCATGATGTAGATGAAGAACGGCGCGCCGATCAGCGCGGCGATGATGCCGGCGGAGACCTCGATCGGCGGCGCGATGGCGCGCCCGATGCCGTCGGCCAGCACGACCAGCAGCATGCCGACCAGCGCCGCCACCGGCAGCATCAGCCGGTGCGAGCCACCGACGAGGCGCCGGGCAATGTGCGGCGCCATCAGCCCGATAAAGCCCATGACCCCGACCACCGCGACGGAAACGCTGGCGAGGAGCGTTGCGACCAGCAGCAGCAGCAGGCGCTGGCGTGGCACATTGAGGCCAAGGCCTGTCGCCGTCGCTTCGCCCAGCGCGATCAGGTCGAGCCGGTAGGAGAGCAGCAGCGCCACGGCGCTCAGCACCACCAGCGGCAGCCAGCTGATCATCACATGGGCCCAGGTGCGGCCCCAGAGCGAGCCGGTGAGCCAGATCATCGGCGCCGAACTCTCGCTGTCGTTGGAGACGATCAGCAGGTAGTCGACCCCCGCCTCGAAGACGAAGCCGACGGCGACGCCGATCAGCGCCAGGTGGATGGCCGAGAGGTTGCGATAGTGCGCCACCACCATGACGAAGGCGGCGGCAGTCAACCCGCCGATGCAGGCGGCGAGCGGCATCCAGACCTGCGGGATCTCGGGAAACACCAGCACCAGCACCAGCGCGAACAAGGCCGCACCGGAATTGATGCCGATGATGTTGGGGCTGGCGAGGGGATTGCGGATCACCGCCTGGATGATCGATCCCGACAGCGCCAGGGCGCCACCCGCCAGCAGCGCCAGCACCATGCGCGGCAGGCGCGACTTCATGATGATGTAGGTCTGCTGCTCGCCGTCGAGATTGAACAGGGTGTTGATGATGGTCTGGGTCGGGATCGGCACCGCGCCGACGCTGAGGCTCCAGAGCGACGCGACAGTCACCAGCACAACCAGCGCGGCGATCAGCACGAGGCCGCGCAATGCGGTGCGGGGCCGTGTGGCGGTGTGCGTCACAGCACTCATGCCATGTGCCTTGCGCGCAGCGTCGCATAGAGGAAATACGGCGCGCCGATCAGTGCGCAGATGACACCGAGCGGGGTTTCGTAGGGGAAGCGCACCAGTTTCGAGACCACGTCGGCGAACAGCACCAGCCCTGCCCCACCGAGCGCCACCGCCGGCACCAGCAACCGGTGGTTGGAGCCGAACCAGAGACGGCAAAGATGCGGGATCACCAGCCCGACGAACATCACCGGCCCGGCCGCGGCGACGCTCGCCCCGGTGAGCACCGCGGCCAGCATGGCGCCGATGAAGCGCATGCGACGCGGATCGACGCCCAGCCCCTGCGAAGCGCCGTCGCCCAGTGCCAGGATGTTGAAGCTGTGCGCCATGAAGGCGCTGATGGCGAGCCCGCAGGCAGCCCAGAACACCAGTGGCAGGGCCTGATCGAAACGGGCAGCGGAGATATCGGCCGAGGTCCAGCTGAGGACGAGCCGCGAGAGGTTGTCCTCGAGGGTGAAGGTGAAGCGGACAAAGGCGAAGCTGAAGGCGCCGACGGTGACACCGGCGAGGATCAGCCGCATCGAGTCGAGCCGGCCACCGAGCCCGCCGGCAATGCCGAAGGTGACAGCGCCGGCCACCACCGCGCCGATGATCGCCATGGTGTCGAGATTGCCGATGAGCAGCCCCGGGAATACCAGCCCGAGCGCCACCCCGAGCGCCGCACCCTGGTTGATGCCAAGCACCGATTCCGAGGCCAGCGGGTTGCGCGTCACTGCCTGCAGCGCCAGCCCGGCAAGCCCCAGGTTGATGCCGATCAGGCCGGCGATCAGGGTGCGCGGCAGGCGCAGGTCGACCACCGCCGAGCGGGCGAGACTGCCGTCATCGATGAACAGCAGCTGCAGCACGTTACCAATGCCGACATCGCTGCGCTGCCCAATGGTCAACGACAGCAGTGCTGCGATGAGCACTGCTGCCGTGAGAAGGGCAAAGCGGAAGGCGACAGGCAAGCTTACTTCTTGAGGTTCTTGACGATCTCGACGAGGTTGGCGCCGCTGACTTCCGAGGCGATGACGCCGCGCAGGCGCGACCATTCATGGGCATTCACGTCGAAGACGTTACCGGTCTTTACCGCTTCGACATTGTCGTAGAGCGGCTGGCCGACCCAGCTGTCGGTGAGACCCGGATCGGCATACTTGCCGCGGAGGATCACCTGCGGGTTGATCTCGGAGAGCTGCTCCAGCGAGGTCTTGACGATGGCCTCTTCGTAAGTGTGGCCATCGGGGGTCGGCATGTTGTTCTTGAAGCCGAACCAGGCGAGCAGCGAGCCGTTGTAGCTTACCGGCGAGTGGAGGAAGATGCCTTCGCCATTGTCGATGATGAACTGCGCCGACCAGGCGGAGACGTCGCCGATCTCGGCCTTGAAGCCTTCCATCTTCTTTTCGTGCTCGGCGAGTCGGGCCGCCATCTCGGCATCCTTGCCAACGGCATGGGCGATGGTCTTGGCCGCCTCGAGCGCCACCTGATAGGTGCCGGTGAGGCTGTCGAAGGCGATGGTCGGAGCAATCTCGCTTAGCGCGCCGTAGATCGCCTCGTGGCGGCTGGTATCGGCGATGATCAGGTCGGGCTGCAGCGAAGCGATGACCTCGAGGCTCGGCGACTTGCGGGTGCCGACGGATTTCCAGTCGTCGCCGATCACCGCGGTGTAAGCGGGAACGATCGACTCGCGGGTATCATCATCGGCAATGCCGACGGGCGCGACACCAACGGCGGCGAGGCTGTCAACGAAGCTGTACTCGAGCACGACGATGCGCTTGGGAGCGTCGGGCACCTCGGTGGTGCCGAGGTCGTGCTTGATTTCGACCGCCTGCGCCAGGGGCGCGACGGCCAGCAGGATGGCGCCAAGAAGCGCGGCGAGAATGGCTCGGTTGAACATGATGACCCCGCGGGCTGATTGGGCGCATGTTCTCTGGCCGAAAACATGATTTGTCAACTCATGTTTTCAGCTTGGGAGCGCTAGACGGTGGCCCAAACAAAGACCCCGGTCTCTTGCGGGACCGGGGTCGGTTGGCTCAGCGAAAGGCTGCGCTTACTTCTCGATGGTGACCGCGTCGAAATACGGCACGTTCAGCGGCGAGCGCCAGAAGCCTTTCACGTAGGGCTTCATCATCATGTACTGGTTGCGGTGATACTGCGGCAGGATCACCATGTCGTTCATGATCAGCGCTTCGGCGGCGCGCATGTCGCTGAGCGACTGCTTCTCGTCATTGGTCGCCTTGGCGTCGGCGATCAGCTTGTCGTAGTCGGCGTTCGACCAGTTGGCGAGGTTGTTGGCGCTGCCGGTGACGAAGTTGTCGAGGAAGGTCATCGGGTGCGGATAGTCGGCGCCCCAGCCCATCTGGGCGATCTGGTACTCGACCTTCTGCACCTCAGGGTAGAACACCTGCCACTCGGACGCCTGGATCTTGACGTCGATGTTGAGGTTCTTCTTCCACATCTGCTGGATGGCTTCGAGCAGCTTTTCGATCGGCGGCGACGAGTAGGTGACGAACACCGTATCGGGGAAGCCGGCGCCATCGGGATAGCCGGCTTCGGCGAGCAGGGCCTTGGCGGCATCGACTTCGGCGGTCGGCGCGAGGCCAAACGTATCGGAGCCGTCGCGGAAGTCCTCACCGGCGACGTTCATGCCGGGCGGCACCAGCGCCATGGCCGGAATGTCGGCCGACTGCAGCACGAACTCGACGATCTCCTCGCGGTCGATCGCCATCGACAGCGCCTTGCGGACGCGGACGTCGTCGAGCGGCTTCTGGTGCGGGTTGAAGAAGGCGTAGGTGGTGCCGAGCGCCGGCACGACCAGGAAGCCGTTATTCTCCTCGGAAGCGAGACGCGGAATTTCCGGGGCGGGCACGGCTTCGACGCCATCGACATCGCCGGCCTCATAGGCGGCGAGCGCCGTCGCCGGATCGGGGATCAGCCGGAAAGTCAGCTTGTCGAGGCTGACATTGGCGGCGTTGTAGTATTCGGGGTTCTTCTCGAGGACGATCGACTCGCCGAAATTCATGGCGGTGACGCGGAACGGGCCGGTGCCGATATAGGTGTCGGGCTTGCGGGTCCAGCCTTCCGGATCGGCCGCAACGATATCCTCGCGCACCGGGTAGAAGGTGGAGAAGCCGAGCAGCTGCAGCATGTACGGCACGCGCTGCTTCAGGGTGAAGCTCAGCGTGTGGTCGTCGGTGGCCGAGATCGCCACGTTGTCCTTGCTCTGGTCGGCGTAGAACTCTTCGGCACCGGCGATGCCATAGAGCATCTGGCTGTTCTTGGCGCCCGAGGCCGGGGTCAGCACGCGCTTCCAGGCATAGACGAAGTCGCCCGCGGTGACCGGCTTGCCGTCCGACCACTTGGCATCGGCGCGCAGTTTGAAGGTGTAGGTGAGGCCATCCTCGCTGATGGTCCAGCTCTCGGCGAGGGCCGGCACCACGGCGCCATCGGAGGCGTATTTCACCAGGCCCTCGAAGGCGTTGCCGATGATCGGCGTGGCAAAGGTCTCGGCCGTGGTGCCGGGATCGTAGGCGGCAGATTCGTTGTTGACCACATAGGTCAGCTCGCCGGCCGCCCAGACCGGGCCGACCGAGGCCATGAGAGCCGCGGCAACCAGCGGCAGCAATCGCTTCAGCATAAGTTTCTCTCCTGTTTGCGGGCCGTTGGTCGGCCCTGTTGAAAGTCGAAAACTCGAGTCAGGCGGCGAGCGCCTCGCCGGCCATGACCTTTTCTGCATAGTGACAGGCGGCCAGATGGCCGCCGCCGACATCGCTGAGCGGCGGCTCGACCCGGGCGCAGAGCTCGGTGGCGAAGGGGCAGCGGGTGCGGAAGCGGCAGCCCGAGGGGATATCGATCGGGCTCGGGATCTCCCCGCGCATCGGCGCCACGTCGCGGCGCGCTTCGGGATCGGCCACCGGAATCGAAGCCAGCAGTGCCTGCGTATAGGGGTGGGCCGGGGCGCGGTAGAGCGTGTCGTTCGAAGCGAGCTCGACGATCTTGCCCAGGTACATCACCCCGATGCGATCCGAGATGTGGCGCACCATGGACAGATCATGGGTGATGAACAGGTAGGTGAGCCCGAGTTCCGCCTGCAGGTCCTCGAGCATGTTGACGACCTGGGCCTGGATCGACACATCGAGCGCCGAGATCGGCTCGTCGCAAATCACCAGCTCGGGGTTCAGCGCGATAGCCCGGGCGATGCCGATGCGCTGGCGCTGGCCGCCGGAGAATTCGTGCGGGAAACGGTGCGCGTGGTCGGCATTAAGCCCGACCCGCGCCAGCAGCTCGCCCACCCGCTGGGCCCGCGAAGCGGCGGTGCCGATGCCGGCGATCTCCAGCGGCTCGGCGATGAGGCTGGCCACCGTCATGCGGCCATTGAGCGAGGCGTAGGGATCCTGGAAGATCATCTGCATGCGCCGGCGATAAGGCGCCAGTTGCCGCTCCGGCAGCTCGGCGATATCGGCGCCATCGAACAGCATCTGGCCACCAGTCGGCTGGAACAGCCGGATCAGGGTGCGCGCCAATGTGGATTTGCCGCAGCCGCTTTCGCCCACCAGCCCCAGGGTTTCGCCGCGGCGGATCTCGAGGTCGATGCCGTCGACCGCCTTGAGCAGCGGCCGGTTGCGCCCGAACAGGTCGCCCGGCAGCGAGAAGTGCTTGGTGAGGTTCTTGAGTTCGACCAGCGGGGTATCGGTCATGCGGGAACGAGCTCGGCGGTTATGCCGGCGACACGCGGCGCTTCGGGGTGGTGCAGCCAGCAGCGGGCGCGATGCGCCGGACCGGCCTCGTAGAGCGGCGGCAGTGCGGCGTTGCACTGGGCCATGGCGTGCGCACAACGCGGCGCGAAGGGACAGCCCCTGGGCGGGCGCAGCATATCGGGCGGCGAGCCGGGGATCGGGGTCAGCCGGTGGTGGGCGTCGTCGCGGAGATCGGGAATCGAGGCGAGGAGACCGCGCGTATAGGGATGGGATGGCCGGGCGAACAGCTCGCGCACCGGCCCCTGTTCCATCACCATGCCGCCATACATCACCAGCACCCGGTCGGCGGTTTCGGCGATGACGCCGAGATCGTGGGTGATGAGGATCACCGCCATGCCGAGCCGGCCCTGCAGTTCCTTGAGCAGCGCCAGGATCTGGCGCTGGATGGTGACGTCGAGGGCAGTGGTCGGTTCGTCGGCGATCAGCAGCTTCGGATCGCAGGCGAGCGCGATGGCGATCATCACCCGCTGCCGCATGCCGCCGGAGAACTCGTGCGGATAGGATTTCAGGCGCTTCGCCGCAGAGGGGATGCGCACCAGTTCGAACAGCTCGATGGCGCGGGCCCGGGCTTCGGCGCGGCTGACCTTCCGGTGCCTGAGGATGGTCTCGATCACCTGCTCGCCGACGGTGAGCGTCGGGTTCAGCGAGGTCATCGGATCCTGAAAAATCATCGAGATGTCGTTGCCGCGCAGTTCGCTGAGCTCATCCTCGTCGAGCGTGATCAGGTCACGCCCCTCGAACCGTGCGCTGCCCTCGATGACGCGGCCGCTGCTGCGTAAGAGCCCCATCAGGCTCATGCAGGTGATCGACTTACCCGAGCCGGATTCCCCGACAATGCCGAGGATCTCGCCGGCGTTGAGCTCGAACGAGACGCCACGCACGGCCTTCACCTCGCCGCGCGAAGTGAAGAAACTGGTCGAGAGGTTGCTGACCGAAAGCAAGGGCGTGCTCATGTGCGTAGCCTCGGATCGAGCGCATCGCGCAAACCGTCGCCGAGGAAGTTGAAGGCGAACATGGTGAGGCTGATAGCGGCGGCCGGGAAGAACAACTGGTAGGGATAGGCGCGCAGCGTCTCCACCGCCTCGGAGGTGAGTGTGCCCCAGCTGGCCTCGGGCGGGGTGACGCCGAGCCCGATGAAGCTCATGAAACTCTCGATGAAGATGGCGCTCGGGATCAGCATGGTGAGCGTCACGAGGATCGGGCCGACCGAGTTGGGCAGCAGGTGCCGCACCAGGATACGTGGCGTCGAAGCCCCCATGGTGCGGGCGGCGGCGACGTAATCCTGCTGCTTCAGCGTCAGGATCTGGCCGCGCACGATGCGCGCCATGTCGACCCAGTAGACCGAGCCGATGGCCAGCACCACCGACAGGAAGCCGGAGTTGAACACCACCATGATCAGGATGACGTAGAGGGTCAGCGGGATGGTCGAGATCACCTCGACGATGCGCATCATGATGGTGTCGGCCTTGCCGCCGAGATAGCCGGCGAGGCCGCCGTAGAACACGCCGATGAAGAAGTTCACCAGGGTCGCAACGAACGCCACGGTGAGCGAGATGCGGGCGCCATAGAGCTGGCGCGCCAGCACGTCGCGGCCGAGCTGGTCGGTGCCCAGCACATTGCTCATGTTCCACTGCCAGCCGCTCGGCGTGAGCGCCGTGCCATCGGCGAGCGTGAGCTGCTGTTTGGCGGTATCGAGCACCACCTGCTTGTCGCCGAACTTGAACTGCTGCTGCTTCTTGATCAGGTCTTTCTTGGACGCCCGGAGCAACCCGGCGACCTCGCCGGATGGCGTCACCTCGTAGAGGTTGAGGTTGCCGGAGTTGAAGAAGAAGCGCGTCGTCGCGCCGGCGCTGTCGGTGACCTCATAGATCTGGAACAGCGGCGGTACGTTGGAGAGCTTGAGGTTCTGCTCGAAATAGGTGTGGCGCGACAGCATCGGCCCGAAGATCGCGGCCAGCACCAGGAGGATAATGAAGCCCAGCCCCAGCATGGCCGGCTTGTTGGCCCAGAGGCGCTTGCGGACATCCTGCCAGAAGGTGAGGCTGGGCGCGGCGATATACTCCGCGGCGGCGCTGTCGCGCGTCGCCGGAGCCCACATTTCGGGAGCAATCTGAGTGTCGGTCATTTGGCGTCGGCCCGGTATTTGATGCGCGGGTCGAGCACGAGATAGAGCATGTCGACGATGAAGATCATCACCATCAGCACCGCCGCATAGAAGATGGTGATGCCCATGATGGCGGTATAGTCGCGGTTGGTGATCGACAGCACGAAGTGCCGGCCGATGCCGGGGAGCGCAAAGATCTGCTCGATGACGAACGAGCCGGTGAGGAGATTGGCGACCACCGGGCCGAGCACCGTTACCACCGGGATCAGCGAGTTGCGCAAGCCATGCTTGAACAGCACGGTGCCGCGCTTCAGCCCTTTGGCCCTCGCCGTCATCATGTAATCCTGCTGCAGGGTTTCGAGCAGGCTCGAGCGGGCCAGCCGGGCGATGAACGAGATCCAGAACCCGGACAGCGCGAACACCGGCAGGAAGTAACCGCGCCAGTCATCGAGCCCGAAGGTCGGCACCCAGCCGAGCCGCAGGGCGAAGACATAGAGCGCCACCGTGGCGATGACATAGGAGGGGACGGCGACGCCGATGGTGGCGATCACCATCACCAGGGTATCGGGCCAGCGGTTGCGGTTGAGCGCTGCGACGATGCCGAGCGGCACGCCGAGCGCCACTACGCAGATCAGCGCCAAGGCGCCAGTCTTCATGGTGACCGGCAGCCCCTCGGCAATGATCTCGTTGACGCTCATCCCGGCATATTTGAACGAGGGGCCGAGATCGAAGCTCAACACGCCCTTGAGATAGGTCAGGTATTGCAGCCAGAGCGGATCATCGAGGTGATACTTGGCGTTGAGCGCCGCCTGGATTTCCGGCTGCAGCATCTTCTCAGATGTGAACGGCCCGCCCGGCACTGCGTGCATGAGAAAGAAGGTCAGCGTGATGATGGCGAACAATGTCACCAGCATCAGCAACAGGCGCTGCACAACATACCCCGTCACTCGGACAGGCCCGCTATACGCCAGACTCGCAAAACTTTAGCCCCACTATAATTCGGGACATATCAGCACCTTGGCGGCGCCGGCGCAACTGCTCAGATGGTGAAGCGGCTGCGCAGGATCAGGAAGCAGGCGGCCGCCGGGACGACCAGCGCCCGCGACGCTTCGACCTTTGCCGCCGGATAGGCGCCCTCGACCTCGAGCAGGTTGACGCTGCCCAGCATCTCACCGCCAGCCACCACCGGGATGTTGATGGCCGAGCCGCAGCCGAGCGAGCGGATCAGCGTCAGATCGGGGAAATCCTTCTCCATCTCTTTGACCGAGTTCGCCGAGTAGATGAAACGCTCGGTGCGCATCTTCTCGTAGGTGTCGTCGAAGACGATCGGCTTGGTGCCGAGTACCGGATAGGCCACCTCATCGCTCGAATAGACCCGCCGCACATAGCCGCCTGAAGGATTGTCGGCGGTCATGGTGAAGAGCTTCACCCCCACCAGGGCCTCGGCCAGCCGATGCAGTGCAGCGCCGACATCGCGCTCGGTCTCATAGGTGGCGAGCGCCTCGGCAAAGGCATCGAGTGGCGACTGGGTCAAGGGTAGCTCCCGGGAAAGCATTGAACCAGCTCGTCAAATCAGACTCGGCAGGAAAAGGGAACGGGGTGCGGCGTGATGCGGCAGCCGTCACCCTCTCGGCCGCATGCCGCCCTAGATCGCCAGATACTCCCGCCGCAATGCTTCATCGGCGAGCACGTCCTTGGCGAGGCCGGTGAAGGCGACTTCGCCGGTGTCGAGGATCACGGCGCGGTCGGCGAGGCGGAGGGCGGCGATGGCGTTCTGCTCGACGATGATGGTGGTGATGCCCAGCGCCTTGATCTCGTTGAGGATGCGTTCGATCTCTTCGACGATGACCGGGGCCAGCCCCTCATAGGGTTCGTCGAGCAGCAGAAGCTTGAGGTCGCGGGCCAGCGCGCGGGCGATGGCCAGCATTTGCTGCTCGCCGCCCGACAGCGTCACGCCCTCCTGCCGGCGGCGTTCGGCGAGCCGGGGGAAGTGCGAGTAGATGCGCTCGAGCTCCCAACCGCGACCGGGGGCAACCTGGGCGATGGTGAGGTTTTCCTCGACCGTCAGGCCCTGGATGATGCGCCGGTCCTCCGGCACCAGCTGGATGCCGGCGCGAGCCGCCTCGAACGCCTTCATCCTGTGGATCGGCCTGCCGTCGAGCCAGATCTCGCCAGATTGCAGCGCTGGGTTGTCGACCCGGGCGATGCTGCGCAGCGTCGAGGTCTTGCCGGCGCCGTTGCGACCCAAGAGCGCCAGGATCTCGCCGTGCCGGATGTCGAAGCTGACGCCCTGCACGATGTAGCTCTCGCCGTAATAGGCGTGGATATCGCTGACTGCGAAGAACGGGCTGTCGTGCGGCACGACGCGCTCGGCGCTGCGGGCGGTGGGGCTCAGGTCAGTGTCCATGGCGATCGCGCTCATCAGTGCACCGCCTCGAGCCGGTGGGCGCCACCGAGATAGGCTTCCTGCACCTTGATGTTGCCGCGCACCTCATCGGGTAGTCCCTCGGCGATGATCCGCCCGCCCGACAGGACGGAGATCTTGTCGGCCAAGGAGAACACGACATGCATGTCGTGTTCAATGATCACCTTGGTCATCCCCCGCGCCTTGATCTTCTGCAACAGGTCGATGGTGGTGTTGGTGTCGTGCCGCGACATGCCGGCCGTAGGCTCATCGAGCAGCAGCAGGCGCGGATGCTGGATCAGGCACATGGCGAGCTCCATGCGCCGCTTGTCGCCGCGGCTCAGCGCCCCGGCATGCGACAGGCGGCGGTCGGAGAGGCCGACATCCTCGATCATCGCCTCGGCCTCGTCGCGCAAGGCTGCCTCGCCATCGACATTGCGCAGCACATTGACCCGGAAGGCGCCGTCACGCCTGGCGAAAGCCGGCACCATGACGTTCTGCAGCACGGTCAGCTCGGGGAAGATCTCGGGCGTCTGGAACACCCGGGCGACGCCGAGCTGGTTGATCTGGTAGGGGTTTTTGCCGGTGAGCACCTGGCCGTCGAACACCACGGCGCCGCTGGTCGGCGCCAGCCGCCCGATGATCACGTTGAGCAGCGTCGATTTGCCGGCGCCGTTCGGGCCGATGATGGCGTGCGTCTTACCCTGCTCGACCTCGAGGTCGATGTCGGAGAGGGCGTGCAGCCCGCCAAAATTCTTGCTGACGTCGTCGACATGCAGAACGACATTGCGCTCGGTGGTTGTCATCTCGGGGCTACTCCGCCGGTTGGACGCGCATGGCGCCGGCTTTGGGTGGGTTGCCGCGGCGGCGGAACAGCGCGCCGATGCGGCGCACCCCCTCCATGATGCCGCCGGGCAGGAACACCACGACCAGGACGAACAGCAGGCCCAGCGTCAGTTGCCAGCCCTCGCCGACGAACTTGCTCGATATGGCGACGATGGTGTCGTGCAGCGGGGCGGGGATGAAGTCGAAGAAGCGGCTCAGGATGCCCTCGTTGAAGGACGAGAAGATGTTCTCGAAATACTTGATCAGCCAGGCGCCCATCACCGGCCCGATCAGCGTGCCGACGCCGCCGAGGATGGTCATCAGCACCACCTCGCCCGACGCTGTCCACTGCATGCGTTCGGCGCCGGCCAGGGGATCGGTGACGGCCAGCAGCGCCCCGGCGAGCCCGGCATACATGCCGGAGATGACGAAGGCGGTGAGCGCATAGGGGCGGGTGTTGAAGCCGGTGTAGCTCATCCGCATCTGGTTGGATTTGATGCCGCGCAGCATCATGCCGAAGGGCGAGGCAAAGACCTTCTGGGCGAAGAAGAAGGCGATCAGCAGCACCACGGCGCAGAAATAGAAACCGCTGAGGCCGCTCAGCGACATGCCGAACAGGCTCGCCGTCGGCAGCCCGGCGCCGCGGGGCGCCAAGGCGAGATCGATGAGGCGTGGATCCTGCAGGGTCAGTTGCAGCGACGTTTCGCCATTGGTGATCGGGGTGAGTACCGAATAGGCGAGGTTGTAGCTCATCTGCGCGAAGGCCAGCGTCAGGATCGAGAAATAGATCCCCGAGCGCCTGAGGCTCAAGAAACCGATGGCGAGCGCGAACAGCCCGGAGATCAGCACGGCAAACAGCAGCGCCGGCAGGGCATCCATGGTCAGCAGCTTGAACGACCACACGGCGGTGTAGGAGCCGACGCCGAGAAAGGCGGCGTGGCCGAAGCTCAGGTAGCCGGTGAGCCCGAACAGGATGTTGAAGCCGATGGCGAAGATCGCGTAGATCGCGAATTTCTGCATCAGGCCGGGGTAGTTGGCGCCGAACGGCGCGGTCCAGACCGGCATGGTGATGACCACGAGGGCAAAGATCGCAAGGATCAGGGCGTCGCGGCGGGAGAGCTGGAACAGCGCCATGGATCAGTTCTCCATCATGCCACGGCGGCCGAACAGCCCGCGCGGACGGACGAGCAGGATCACCACTGCCGTGAGGTAGATGATGATCTGGTCGATGCCGGGCAGCAGCGACTTGATCTGGTTCATCGAGGCAAAGCTCTGGAGGATGCCGAGCAGGAACCCGGCGGCGACGGCGCCGGGGAGCGACCCCATGCCGCCCACCACCACGACGACGAAGCTCAGCACCAGGAAGTCCATGCCCTGGTGATAGTTGGGCGGCAGCAGCGGGGTGTACATCACGCCGGCGAGGCCGGCGACCACGGCAGCGAGGCCGAACATGATGGTGAAGCGGCGGTCGATATTGATGCCGAGCAGCCCCACCGTCTCGCGGTCGGCCATGCCGGCGCGCACCACCATGCCGAAGGTGGTGAAGCGCAGGAAGCCGAATACCGCGGCGATGACGCCGGCCGAGAACAGGAAGTAGACCAGCCGCCACAGCGGATAGGTGAGCGCCCCCGGCGCGAGGCCGATCAGCGCGCCGACATCGGCGGCGCCACGCAGCGCCGAAGGCATGGCCTGGCTGATCGGGTTGGGGCCGAAGATGGCCTTGACGATTTCCTGCAGCACGATGGCGAGGCCGAAGGTGACGAGTATCTGCTCGGCATGCGGGCGCTTGTAGAAATGCTTGATCAGGCCACGTTCCATGATGATGCCGACCAGCAGCATCACCGGAATGGCGAGGAGGATGGAAAGCGGCACCGACCAGTCGATCAGCACGGCGCCCCAATCGCCGAACCAGGTCTGGGCCAGCGGCGTACGCACTTCGAGCGCGGTGCCCCAGGCCGTGGTCTGGGTGGGGTCGACCGTGACGGTTTCGAGCGTGATCAGGTAGCGGAAACTGACGGCGCAGAAGGCGCCCAGCATGAATAGCGCGCCATGCGCGAAGTTGACGACACCGAGGGTGCCGAACACCAGGGTCAGGCCGAGCGCGATCAGCGCATAGGCGCCGCCCTTGTCGAGGCCGTTGAGAAGTTGCGCGAGTATGGCGTCCATGGTCCGCTGCCCTGTTGGTGTCCCCAGAGATACCGCTCCGGCTGGGTCGCAGCCGGAGCGGGCTTCAGGTCTTGGTCAGCAGGCGACCGCGGTATCGGGCCCGAGCTCGCCACCGAAGATCGCCGGATCGTAGGTGACGCTTTCCTTGGAAGCGGTGGCGACCACTTCGAGCAGGTCGAAGGGGTTGGCCGGGGCTTGTTTGCCCTTCACCACATAGACTTCCTTGAAACACTGGTGGTCTTCGGCACGATAGCTGGTCGGGCCATTGCCCATGCCGTCGAACTCGAAGCCTTCCAGCGCCTTGATCACTTCAGGCGGATAGAAGGTGCCGGCACGTTCGCAGGCATCGGCATAGAGCAGAGCCTGCACGTAGGAGGTGTGGGCAGCCTGGCTCGGCGGTTGGCCGAACTTGGCGCCGAACGACTTGGTGAAGGCCTTCGAGGCATCATCGGGCAGCTGCCAATCCCAGTTCGAGGTGCCGTAGATGCCCTTCATGGCATCGCCGGCCCCCTTGGCCATCAGGTCGGAAACCAGCGGCACGACGATCTCGAACTGCTTGCCATTGGCCTGCTTGTCCTTCATGCCGAACTGCACGGCCTGGGTGAGCGAGTTCACCATGTCGAAGCCGTAGTGGTTGAGGATCAGCACATCGGCGCCCGAGTTCAGCACCGGGGTCAGATACTGGCTGAAGTCGCCGGCGCCTACCGGAGTGCGGACCGGTGTCAGGGTCTTCCAGCCAAGCGCCTCGGTGGCATTCTTCATCGACTCTTCCTGGGTCCAGCCCCAGGTGTAGTCGGCGGTCAGGTGATAGGCGACGCGATCCTTGCCATAGGCCTCGCCGAGCACCGGCCCGAGCGCGATACCCGACTGGTAGGCGTTGAAGAAGTGGCGGAAGCCGTAGCGTTTCTTGTCCTTGCCGGTGGTGTCGTTGGAATGGGTGAGCGCCGCCATGAAGATGACGCCCTTCTCCTGGCACAGGCCCTGCACGGCAATTGCCACCGCCGAGGAGGAGCCGCCGGTGATCATCACCGCGCCGTCGCGCTCGATCATGCGGCGGGCCGAGTCGCGCGCCGCGTCGGCCTTGGTCTGGTCGTCGCCGGTGACCCCGACCACCTTCTTGCCGAGGATGCCGTTGCCCTTCAAGGTCTTGGACGAGAAGAACGGGATCAGGCCGCCATCGCCGCCACCGTTCAGGTGCTCGACGGCGAGCTCGTAGGCGCGCTGTTCGTCGGCGCCCTCGTCGGCATAGGCGCCGGTCAGCGGCATGTTGAAGCCGATGGTGACGGTATCACCGGTCGGCGCGTTGCAGAACTCCTGGGCATAGGCGCCCCGGGTGAAGATCAGCGGCGCAACGCCGGTCGCCAGAATGCCGGCCAGGCCGCCCTTCAGCACGCCACGGCGGCTGAAGTTCTGAGAATTGGTCATTAGCTCCTCCTCATGCGCGATGGGGCACGGTGCATTGCCGTGCGCCTCACAGCGATGCGTCACTATCCGGCCGAGTGAAAAGCTTCGCAACAGGTGACTGATATTACTCAATATTCTTGTAAATCGTTGGCCTTGCTCGACTGCCCGATTGTCAATATGTTGACAAGCGAGGGAACTGGATGCGCGCGCCGATCGGTCTCAAGATCAGTTCACGTCGCCGGGCATTGGGGGTGTCGCAGGCAGCGCTCGCCCGCCAGGTCGGGATTTCGGCGAGCTATCTCAACCTGATCGAGCGCAACAAGCGCCATGTCGGCGGTTCGCTGCTGATCCGGCTGGCCGACGAACTCGACGTCGAACTCAGCGAACTCAGCGGCGATTCCGAACACCGCCTGATCGCCGAACTGGACGAGGCCTTCGCCGATCCAGTGCTCGAAGGCATCGATATGCCGGCGTCCCGCGATCTGGTGGCACAGCAGCCGGCCGCGGCGCGTGCCATCGCGCGCCTGCGCCGGGCCTATCTGGGCGCCACTGCCAATGCCGACAGCTATGCCGACCGGCTACGGACCGATCCGTTGCTGGCGCAACTGCTGCACCGGATTCTCTCCGGCATCACCGCGGTACGCTCCAGCGCCGAAATCCTCGAGGACGTCACCGATCTCGACGAGGCCGAGCGCAACCGCTTCGTCGAAACCATCACGCGTGAAACCCGGGGACTCACCGAGGTGGCGCGCGGTCTCATCGGGCAATTCGAGGTCGACGCCCGGGCACGCCGCACCCTGTCGCCGATCCGCGAGCTCGACGACCTGATCTTCGAGCGGGACAACTATTTCCCGGCGCTCGAGGCCGTTGCTGCCGAGCTGCGCGCGGCGATCGAAGCCGAGGGGCCGTTCGGCGAGGCGACGCTGGCCGCCTGCCTGAAACAGAGGTTCGGCGTCGGCACTGTCCGCAGCGCCGGTCGCGAGGTGGATGCCGCAGGCTTTCCCGGCCAGTATCACTTCAACTCCAGCACCCGCACCATGTGGTTCCAGAGCAGCGCCGGGGCAGCGACGCGGCAGTTCCAGTTGACCCGGCTTTATGCCGAACTCAGCGCCGCCGAAGCAATCGAGCGCGAAGTCGACACGCCACATCTGTCATCGCCCACCGCGCGGCGGCTCGGCTATCGGGCGCTCAGCTCTTACCTCGCCGGCGCCATCGTCTTTCCCTACACCCGCTTTCTCACCGATGCCGAAGCGCAGCGTTACGACATCGAAACGCTGCGCCAGCTCTACACGGCAAGCTTCGAGCAGGTGGCGCACCGGCTGGTTTCACTGCGCAAGCCCGGTGAGCCGGGGCTGCCATTCGGCTTCCTCCGTTCCGATGCTGCGGGCCGGCTGACCAAGCATTTCCCCCTGCCCGGCCTGCCCCTGCCCAGCTCCGGCCATGCCTGCCCGCGCTGGGTGATCTATGGCGCGTTCCGCACCCCACGCACGCTGGCCCGGCAGATCGCGCAGTTCGCCGACGGCTCGCGCTACCTGTTCATCGCCAGCGCCCAACACCGGCAGGGCGCCGGCTATGCCGACCATGCCATTCCGACCTCGGTGATGCTGGCCTGCGACGTGCTGCATGCCGACCGCACCGTCTACGGCGCCGGCCTCGATCTGGGCGACAGCAGCGCGGACGTTCCGGTCGGGCCGAGCTGCCGGCTTTGTCCGCGACGCGACTGCGCCGACCGACAGGAAGAGGCCTTCACCGCCGGCGAACCCGCCGCCATTCGCGCCCCGCTGGTGCCGCGCCGTTTCGACGTTGGCGAGCCGGGCTAGATATGGCTAACTAGCTCGAGTCCGATTGGGAGGTCGGACGGGAGGGGGAGATTTGGCTGTCGACGTTCTCATCGCCGAGGATGAGCCGAGCATTCTGAAATCGCTCGATTTCATCCTGCGCCGCGCCGGCTGGTCGATCGAAGCGGTCACCGATGGTGACGCGGCGCTCAACGCCGTGCGCCGCAGCCAGCCCAAAGTGCTGGTCCTCGATGTGATGCTGCCCAAGCGCTCGGGCTTCGATGTGCTCAAGCAGATCCGGGGCGACGCGGCGCTGCGCGACCTGCCGGTGCTGATCCTCACCGCCAAGGGCCAGGCACAGGATCGGCGCACCGCCGAGGAACTCGGCGCCGATCGCTTCGTCACCAAGCCCTACGCCAATGCCGAGGTGGTAGGGGCGGTGCGCGAACTGATGGGCCTCGCTCCGGCGACGGAGTAGCCGATGGAGCGCCGGAAGCTCGAAAGCGCGGCGCTGTTCCTCAGCCTCTTGGGCGTGTTGCTGATCCTGCCGCCGATCGCGGTGGTGTTCCAGCTCGAACGCCGCTTTCTCGGCCTGCCCCTCGAGGTGATCTACCTGTTCGTCTGCTGGCTGGGCCTGATCGGCGCCGCGCTCTGGCTGGGCCGCCGGCTGCCGCGCGAAGCCGAGGCCGAACCGCCGGACGAGGGCGAGAGCTGATGCTGACGCCGGACGTGGTTATCGCCGTCGCCATCGGCTATGTCGGCCTGTTATTCCTCATCGCCTATGTCAGCGACCGGCAGGCACGCAACGACAAGGCGGCGTTCCTGCGCTCGCCCTTCATCTACACGCTCGCCATCTCGGTCTACTGCACCAGCTGGACTTTTTACGGCGCCGTCGGCTCGGCGGCGCGCAACGGGCTCGAGTATCTCGCCATCTATCTGGGTCCGACGCTGGTGTTCATCGGCTGGTGGTTCGTGCTGCGCCGGCTGGTGCGGATCAGCCACAAGCAGCGCATCACTTCGATCGCCGACCTGTTGTCGGCGCGGTTCGGCAAGTCGAGCCGCCTCGCGGTCCTGATCACCGTCATCGCGGTGATCGGCATCGCGCCCTATATCGCGCTGCAGCTCAAGGCCGTCACCTCGTCGCTGCAGGCCATCGCCGGGGTGGGCGAGTTCCCCGGCCGGACCCTGCGCGGCATCGACGAAGTCGGCCTGGCGCTGGCCGTGGCGGCCGGCATGGCGCTGTTCACCATCCTGTTCGGCACGCGCAACGTCGATGCCAAGGAGCAGCATCACGGCGTCGTCGCCGCCATCGCCTTCGAGGCCATCGTCAAGCTGGCGGCGCTGCTGGCGATCGGCATCTTCGTCATCTATGCCGGTGGTGGGCTCGAGGCGATCTTCTCGCGCGCCGAGGCGGCCGGTATCGATATCTACTCGACCGGCAATTTCGACGACCGCTGGGTGGCAATGAACGTGCTGTCGGCGGCGGCGATCCTCTGCCTGCCGCGGCAGTTCCAGATCACCGTGGTCGAGAACTCCAACGAAAATCACTTGCGCACCGCCGGCTGGGCCTTTCCGGCCTACCTCTTGCTGATGAGCCTGTTCACCCTGCCGATCGCGCTGTTCGGGCTCACTTCGATGCCGGCGGGGGCCAACCCCGACATGTTCGTCCTCACCCTGCCGCTGTCGGCGGGCCAGGAAGGACTGGCGCTGTTCAGCTTCATCGGCGGCTTCTCGTCGGCCACCTCGATGATCATCGTCGAGTCGATTGCGCTCTCCATCATGGTCTCCAACCACATCGTCATGCCGATCGTGTTGCGCGTCACGCAAGGGCACGGCGTCGCCAGCGCCCGCGGCGTCAGCCAGCTGCTGCTCAACTCGCGGCGCTTCTCGATCGCGCTGATCCTGTTGCTGGGGTTCCTCTACTTCTACCTGACGCGCGACTCCGACGCGCTGGCGCCGATCGGGCTGATCTCGTTCTGCGGCGTGGCGCAGTTCCTCCCCGCCATCATCGCCGCGCTGTTCTGGCGCGAGGCCTCGCTGAAGGCAGCGACGGCGGCCGTGGCGGTGGGCTTCGTGGTCTGGGCCTGGTCGAGCTTCATGCCGTCGTTCCAGAGCTCGTCGCCGCTGGTGGCCGAGATCATGGCGAACGGACCGTGGGGCATCGCCTGGCTGCGGCCGGAGGCGCTGTTCGGCGTCGAGGGCATCGACCCCTTGGTCAACGTGGTGTTCTGGAGCCTGTTCCTCAACACCACGACGCTGATCGTCGTCTCGCTCCTCTCTTCGCAATCGGCGCTGGAGCGCGTGCAGGCGGCTTTGTTTGCCGATCTGTTCCGCCGCTCGAGCGCTGCGACACCGGCGGTGATCCGCGGCTCGGCAACCATCGAGGATCTCTACTTCGTTGCCGAACGAGTGCTCGGTTCACCACGCGCCAAGGCCCTGTTCGAGGGCGTGACGGACATGCCGCCACCGCAGTTCATCGACCGGCTGGAGCGCGAACTCGCCGGCTCGATCGGCGCCGCCTCGGCCCATGTGATGCTGAGCAAGGTGGTGTCGGGGGATGCGGTGTCGCTCGAGGAAGTGTTCGAGATGGCGGGCGAGACGCGACAGGTGATCGCCTACTCGCAGGAGCTGGAACGCACCTCGGCAGAGCTGCGGTCGACGGCACAGAAACTCGAGGAAGCCAATACCCAGTTGCGTGCCATCGACACCGAGAAGGACGAGTTCCTGAGCCAGGTGAGCCACGAGGTGCGCACCCCGATGACCTCGATCCGCTCGTTCTCGGAAATCCTGCTCGACGAGCAACGGCTGACCGCCGACGAGCGGCAGCGCTTCGTCAAAACCATCCACCAGGAAAGCCTGCGGCTCACCAAACTGCTCGACGACATCCTCGGGATGAGCGCGCTCGATCGCGGCGAGCGCGGCTGGGACAATGTGCCGATCAATGCCGAGACCTCGATCGACCGGGCCATCGAAGTGTGCTCGGCGCTGGCGCAGCAGCGCCGTATGCGGCTGACCATCGGCAGCCGCGCGCCGCGCGCCATGATCTCGGGCGAGCCCGACCGGCTGTGCCAAGTGTTGATCAACCTGGTGTCCAACGCCATCAAATACAACGATGCCGCCGAGCCGATGGTGGAAGTGCGCTCGCGTACCGGCCGCGGTCGCTACCTCATCGAAGTTGCCGATAACGGACCGGGCATCCCGAGGGCGGAGCGCAAGCTGATCTTCGAGAAGTTCGCCCGCGGCCAATCGGGCGGCATCACCGCTCCGGCCGGCGCGGGGCTCGGGCTCGCCATTTCGCGGCAGTTGATCGAGCGGATGAACGGCAAACTGGAACTGCTGCCGGGCACCGGCCAGGGCGCCTGTTTCCGCATCACCCTGCCGCTGCTGTGATGTGACGATGAGGCGAAATTTGCCTTGCGATTGTCACATCGTTCAATGAGTATCCGCCCAATCGGAGGGCAAAGCTTCATGGCTCGTCAGGACACAGCAGTTACGCGTCTCGACGATGCGGCAAGGGCGGGCTGGCTCTACTACGTCGCCGGCAACAACCAGGAGCAGATTGCCAAAAAACTCGGCGTCTCCCGGCAGACGGCGCAGCGGCTGGTGTCGCTGTCGGTCAGCGAAGGGTTGGTGCGGGTGCGGCTCGACCACCCGATCGGGCGCTGCATGGATCTGGCCGAGCAGTTGCAGAAGCGCTATGCGCTGGATTTCGCCGAGGTCGTGCCGACCGACCCCGACGCGCCGGGCGCAATCCACGGGGTGGCGATTGCCGCAGCGGCGCAGATCGAGCGCTGGCTCAGAAGCGACAAGCCGGTAGTGATGGCGATCGGCACCGGGCGCACGCTGAAGGCGGCGATCGAACAGTTGACGCCGATGGACGCGCCGCAGCACAAGATCGTATCGCTCACCGGCTCGATTGCCCCGGACGGCTCGGCGGCCTTCTACAACGTCATCTTCAACATTGCCGAGACGGTGAAGGCCCGCAGCTTCCCGATGCCTTTGCCGGTCATTGCCTCTTCGGCAGCCGAGCGCGACATGCTGCTGAGCCAGCCGATGATCAGGGAAACCCACGCCCTGGCGCAGCAGGCCGACGTCACCTTTGTCGGTATCGGCGACCTCGGCCCCGAGGCGCCACTGGTGGTCGACGGCTTCATTTCGACGGCCGAACTCAAGCTGCTGCAGAAGGCCGGCGCCGTGGGTGAGATCGTCGGCTGGGCCTTCGACGCGCAGGGCAAGTTCATCGACGGACTGACCAATGACCGCGTGGCTTCGGCGCCGCTGCCATCGCGGGAGAATTCCACGGTGGTGGCAACTGCCGTGGGCGAGAAGAAAGTGCCCGGCATTCGGGCGGCGCTCAACCGCCGATTGGTCAACGGCCTGATCACCGACGAGGCGACCGCCGAGGCGATTCTGGCGGCGGGCTAGATAAAGGGCCCCGAAGCCCTAAGTCGGTTGAAGCACCAGAATTAACCCACCCACGGTGCCCCCCGGCGGAGGCCGGGGCCCAGCCTGAGGGTTCTCGGCGGATCACTGCTGCCCCCTAACCTGTTGTGCTCCAGCAGCGTCCATCAGCAGGTCGCCATGTGCGGCGCTCCCCACGACATCTCAGGATGGGCCCCGGCCTGCGCCGGGGTTACACCGTGGATGGGGAAACGGCAGTGCACAAGCAACTCCCAGGAAGGCCGATCCGACATCACCTCCCGGATCCCCGCGTTTTCACCCCGCTTGACATCATACTAAAGTTTGTGAGTAATTGCTCAGCGGCGAGGCAAATGCTCGCCGATGGGAGGACATTGATGAAACTGCTTCCGCTTTTCTCGAGCGCGCTGGTGCTTGCGCTCGGCTCGACGGCCTATGCCCAGACCACCCTCACCATCGCCACGGTGAACAATGGCGACATGGTCCGCATGCAGGGGCTGACCGACGACTTCACCGCCAAGAACCCCGATATCCAGCTGCAGTGGGTGACGCTCGAGGAGAACATCCTGCGCGAGCGCGTCACCACCGACATCGCCACCAAGGGCGGTCAGTTCGACGTGATGACCATCGGCACTTACGAAGTGCCGATCTGGGCCAAGAACAGCTGGCTGCTGCCGCTCGACAACCTGGGCGACACCTACGATGTGGATGACCTGCTGCCCGCCATCCGCGGCGGCCTCAGCGCCGACGGCAAGCTCTACGCCGCGCCGTTCTACGGCGAGTCGAGCTTCATCATGTATCGCAAGGACCTGTTCGAGAAAGCCGGGCTGACCATGCCCGACGCTCCTACCTGGGACTTCGTCGCCGACGCGGCCCGCAAGATCACCGACCGCGCCGCCGACATCAATGGGATATGCCTCCGCGGCAAGGCCGGCTGGGGCGAGAACATGGCGTTCCTGACCGCGATGTCGAACTCGTTCGGCGCGCGCTGGTTCGACGAGGCCTGGAAGCCGCAGTTCGACCAGCCGGAATGGAAGGACACGCTGCAGTTCTATGTCGACCTGATGAAGGATGCCGGTCCGGTTGGCGCCTCGTCGAACGGCTTCAACGAGAACCTGACGCTGTTCCAGCAGGGCAAGTGCGGCATGTGGATCGACGCCACCGTCGCCGCCTCGTTCGTAACCGACGCCAAGGCCAGCTCGGTGGCCGATAAGGTCGGCTTTGCGCTGGCTCCCGACAAGGGCCTGGGCAAGCGCGGCAACTGGCTGTGGGCCTGGTCGCTGGCTATTCCGGCCGGCTCGCAGAAGGCGGAAGCCGCGCAGAAGTTCATCTCCTGGGCAACCAGCAAGGACTACCTGGCGCTCGTCGCGGCCAAGGACGGCTGGGCGAACGTGCCGCCGGGCACCCGCACCTCGCTCTATGCCAATGCCGACTACCAGGCGGCAGCGCCCTTCGCCAAGATGACGCTCGACTCGATCAACGCCGCCGATCCGACCGCTCCGACGGTGAAGCCGGTGCCCTATACCGGCGTGCAGTTCGTCGCCATCCCCGAGTTCGCCGGCATGGCGACCACGGTCGGCCAGCTGTTCTCGGCGGCGCTCGCCGGTTCGACCAGCGTCGATGACGCGCTGGCCCAGGCGCAGCAGACCGTCGACCGCGAGATGAAGGCGGCCGGCTACTACTGAGGCTCTCCTCCCGAGCGACTGCCCGGCGGCCAAGGCTGCCGGGCTTCTTCCAAAAACAGGGGCTGGGCAATCGCGCCAGCTCCACACTCGATGTCATCCCTCGCGAAAGCAGGGACCCAAGCCTCCGCCTGCTCGGGCTGTGAGTTGGGCCCCTGCTTTCGCAGGGGTGACCGGTGAGTTGAAGCGGACATCCCGCCCGAGGGCGGTTCGGAGGGGAACAAGGACTATGGCCACCAAGCAGTCACATCGCCTCGCCCGCTGGATGATGGCGCCTTCGGTCTTCGTGCTGCTGATCTGGATGATCGTGCCGCTGGCGCTCACCATCTGGTTCGCCTTCCAGCGCTACCGGCTCACCAATCCCAACATCAAGGGTTTTGCCGGTCTCTCGAACTTCGAGTTCTTCGTCACCGATCCGGCGTTCTGGCCGGCCATCATCAACACACTGCTCATCGTCGTCGGCGTGCTGGTGATCACCGTGGGGCTCGGCATCCTCCTCGCCCTGATGCTCGACCAGCCAATCTGGGGCCAGGGGATCGTCCGCATCCTGATGATCTCGCCCTTCTTCGTCATGCCGCCCGTGGCCGCAGTGGTCTGGAAGCACGAGCTGATGAACCCGACCTGGGGCGTATTCGCCGCGATATCGAGATTTTTCGGAGCAGAGCCGGTCAACTGGCTGGGCAATTACCCGCTGCTGTCGATCATCGTCATCGTCGCCTGGCAATGGCTGCCGTTCGCGACGCTGATCCTCCTGACCGCCATGCAGTCGCTCAGCGAGGAGCAGAAGGAAGCCGCCGAAATGGATGGCGCCAACGTGTTCCGGCGCTTCTGGTACATCATCCTGCCGCACCTGGCGCGGGCCATCACCGTGGTGATCCTGATCCAGACGATCTACCTGCTCGGCGTCTATGCCGAGATCCAGATCACCACTGGCGGCGGCCCGGGCTTCGCCAGCACCAACCTGCCGTTCCTGATCTACAACACCGGCGTCTTGGGCGGAAACATCGGCGCCGGCGCCGCGGGCGGGTTGGTGGCCGTGGTGCTCGCCAACATCGTCGCGATCTTCCTGATGCGTGCGGTGGGGAGGAACCTCGATGCTTGAGCTCAGCCGTTTGATGCACTTTGCCACCCCCCTCCCAGCCTCCCCCACAAGGGGGGAGGTGCCGGGCGGTGTTTGGGGCACGACAGCAGCTACAACCTCCCGCTTCACCTCCCCCCTTGTGGGGGAGGCCGGGAGGGGGGTGGCCGCAGGCTCGATCGAAAGGGGAGAACTCTAATGGCCCGCGCCGTATCCACGCGACGCAAGCTCACCATGACGGCTCTCGTCTGGCTGGTGGCGCTGATCGTGTTCTTTCCGATCCTCTACACCATCATCACGAGCCTCAAGACCGAAGGCGAAGCGGCGGCGGGGTTCTCGATGATCCCGTCCTTCACCTTCGAGAGCTATGCGGCGGTGCTCGACCAGCAGGATTACTTCCGGCCGTTCTTCAACTCGGTGATCATTTCGATCGGCTCGACCGTGGTGGCGCTGCTGATCGCGGTGCCGGCGGCCTGGGCCATGGCGTTCACGCCGACGCCCAAAACCCGCGACGTGCTGATGTGGATGCTCTCGACCAAGATGATGCCGGCAGCCGGCGTGCTGGTGCCGATGTACCTGATCTTTCTCAATACCGGGCTGCTCGACACGCTCCTCGGCCTCACCATCATCCTGACGCTGGTGAACCTGCCGATCGTGGTGTGGATGCTCTACACCTACTTCAAGGAAATCCCGGTCGATATCCTCGAAGCAGCGCGCATGGATGGCGCCACGCTGGGCAAGGAATTGGTCTATGTGCTGTTGCCGATGGCGGTGCCGGGCATCGCCTCGACGCTGCTGCTCAACGTCATCCTCGCCTGGAACGAAGCGTTCTGGACGCTCCGCCTCTCCACCGATGACGCGGCGCCGCTGACCGCCTTCATCGCGTCCTTCTCTTCGCCGCAAGGCCAGTTCCTCGCCAAGCTGAGTGCCGCGTCGGTGCTGGCGATCCTGCCGATCCTGCTGCTCGGCTGGTTCAGCCAGAAGCAGCTGGTGCGCGGTCTCACCTTCGGCGCCGTGAAATAGGGGATTTCAGATGGGCTCCATCACACTCGAACACGTCAACAAGTCCTTCGGTGGCCATCAGGTCATCCCCGATGTTTCTCTCGAGATCGAAGACGGCGAGTTCGTCGTCTTCGTCGGGCCCTCGGGGTGCGGCAAGTCCACTCTCCTCAGACTGATAGCCGGCCTCGAGGACACGACCTCCGGCGCCATCAAGCTCGACGGCGTCGACGTCACCGACAAGGGGCCGGCGCATCGCGGCCTCGCCATGGTGTTCCAGTCCTATGCGCTCTATCCGCACATGACGGTGCGCCAGAACATCGCCTTCCCGCTCAAGATGGCCAATATCGACAAGGCCATTGCCGAGCAGAAGGTGGCCGATGCGGCGCGGGTGCTGAACCTCACCGACTACCTCGATCGGAAGCCCCGGGCGCTCTCCGGCGGGCAGCGGCAGCGCGTCGCCATCGGCCGTGCCATCGTGCGCCAGCCCAAGGCCTTCCTGTTCGACGAACCGCTGTCGAACCTCGATGCGGCTTTGCGCGTCAACATGCGCATCGAGATCACCGAACTGCACCAGCAGCTCAAGACCACCATGGTCTATGTGACGCACGACCAGGTGGAAGCCATGACCATGGCCGACCGCATCGTGGTGCTGAATGCCGGCCGGGTCGAGCAGTTCGGCACGCCGCTCGAACTCTACAAGAGCCCGGCCAATCGGTTCGTCGCCGGTTTCATCGGCTCGCCCAAGATGAACTTCCTCGAGGGCGCGGCTGCAGGCAAGTACCAGGCCGAGGCGATCGGGGTGCGGCCCGAGCATATCCGGCTGTCCCGCGATGCCGGCGAGTGGCAGGGCCGGGTCGGCGTCGCCGAGCATCTCGGCTCCGACACGTTCCTGCATGTGCATGTCGATGGGGCGGGCCTGCAAACCGTGCGCACCGGCGGCGAGAACGACTATCATCCCGGCGAACAGGTATGGCTCTCACCCGAACCGGGCCGTATCTATCGCTTCGACCGCGCCGGCCAGGCGCTCCGCTGACCATCCAGGATAGACCCATGCCGATTGACCTCTCCGCCGAAGCCCTGCCGGAGATCGCTGCCAGCGCCAGCGTGCCGCACTACCAGCGCGGCTCGCTGACGGCAGGCATCGTGCATTTCGGCGTCGGCAATTTCCACCGCGCCCACCAGGCCGTCTATCTCGACAGCCTGTTCAACCTGGGGCTCGACCATGACTGGGCGCTGGTCGGCGCCGGGGTGCGCAGCAACGACGCCGATATGCGCGAAAAGCTCCTGGGGCAGGACTACCTGACCACGGTGGTGGAGCAGGAGGCGGGCAAGACCAGCGCCCGCGTCACCGGCGCGATGATCGACTTCCTGCCGGTCGGGGACCTCGCTGCGATCAGCGAAACGCTGGCCGACCCGAAAGTGCGGATCGTCTCGCTGACCGTCACCGAAGGTGGCTACTACATCGATCCGGCCTCGCAGCGCTTCGACACAGATCACCCCGATGTCGTCGCCGACAGCGCTAACCCGGAGGCGCCGAAGACGGTGTTCGGGCTGATCCTGCTCGGCCTGCAACTGCGGCGGGAGCGCGGGCTGCAGCCGTTCACGGTGATGAGCTGCGATAACATCCCGGGCAATGGCCACGTTACGCGAAACGCCGTGGCCGGGCTTGCCGAGCTGATCAATCCGGAGCTCGCCAAGTGGGTACGCGAGGCGGTGGCCTTCCCCAACGGCATGGTCGATCGCATCACTCCGGCGACCGGGCCGCGCGAACGCGCTGCGCTCGAGGCCGATTTCGGCATCGTCGATGCCTGGCCGGTGTTCTGCGAAGAATTCAAGCAGTGGGTGCTGGAAGACCACTTCCCGGCCGGCCGGCCGGCGCTCGAAAAGGTCGGGGTGCAGTTCGTCCCCGACGTGGCGCCCTACGAGCACATGAAGATCCGCATCCTCAACGGCGGACACGCCACCATCGCCTACCCGGCGGGGCTGCTCGACATCCACTTCGTGCACGAGGCGATGGAGCACCCGCTGGTCCGCGCCTTCCTCGAAAAAGTGGAACGCGAGGAGATTGTCCCGGTCGTGCCGCCGGTGCCCGACACCGACCTCGGCGACTACTACAAACTGATCGAGCGGCGGTTTTCCAACCCCAAGATCGGCGACACCATCCAGCGGCTCTGCCTCGATGGCTCCAACCGCCAACCCAAGTTCATCCTGCCATCGGCGGCGGATCGGCTGGCCGCTGGACAGTCGGTGACCGGGCTGGCTTTGGTCTCGGCGCTGTGGGCCCGTTACTGCTACGGCGAAAGCGACAGCGGCAAGCCGATCCCGCCGAACGACCCCAACTGGGAGCGGCTGACGACGCTGGCAAAGCAGGCCAGGACCGATCCGGCGGCGTGGCTGTCGATGGGCGATATCTTCGGGCCGCTCGCCAGCAACCCGACCTATGTCGCAGCCTTCACCACCGCGCTCAAGAGTCTGTGGTCGCAGGGAACACGGGCGACCCTGGAGGCGTATCTGGGTGGGACGCTGTAGGCTGCTTCACGAAGCGCCGACAATTGCCGCTGGTGGCTGCGGACCCCCACCGGCTCGGCTTCTTGCAGCGCCGCCCCGCACATAACTTGCCGAAGCGGACGCCGCCCGGCTACCGATAGGCCGGGAGGGGTTTCGTGGCGCCGATCAAGCTCGTCATCTTCGACTGCGACGGCGTGCTGGTGGACAGCGAGCCGCTCGCCATGCGGGTGCTGCTCGAGCTGATCGCCGAGCAGGGCATTGCGGTCGCCCCCGATGTCGCCTTCCGGTCCTATCTGGGCCGCAGCCTCGCCTCGATCTCTCAGAGCCTCAACCAGAGCCACGGGGCGCATCTCAGCCCGGCCTCGGTCAGCGGCATGCGTGACCGGCTCTATGCCCTCTACCGCAAGGAGCTCAAGCCGACCGAGTGGATCACCGAAGTGCTCGCCGGGCTCGAGCTGCCGTTCTGCGTGGCCTCGTCGAGCCAACCCGAGCGGATCCGGCTGAGCCTTGAACTCACCGGCCTGCTGCCGCGCTTCGAAGGCCGCATCTACTCAGCCAGCATGGTCGCGAACGGCAAGCCGGCGCCGGACCTGTTCCTCCATGCGGCGCTAGAGATGGGCGTCGCGCCGGAGAACTGCCTCGTCATCGAGGACTCGCCGGCCGGCATCCAGGCGGCGCGCGCCGCCGGCATGCGGGTGTTTGCCTATCTCGGTGGCAGCCATATCGCGCCGAGCGGCCTCAGGGGTGAGATCGAGGCGCTGGCGCCCGACGCCGTCATCGAGGACATGCGGTCGCTGCCAGGGCTGCTGGAACTCGATGCTGCCCGCGAGGCAGGCGAGGCGGCGATGCTGGTCGCCGTGGATGTGGGCACGGCCAGCGCCCGGGCGGGCCTCGTCACGCCGTCCGGCAAGCTGGTCAGCCGCGCGGAGCACCCGCTGGAGCTCAACCGGGTAGGCTCCGATATCGCCGAATACGCTTCCGAACAGATCTGGGAGGCGGTCGCCGCGGCGGTCCGCGCGGCGCTGCAGCTGGCGGGCGTTGAACCGCATGAGGCGGTAGGGATCAGCTTCGATGCGACCTGCTCGCTGGTGGTGCGCGATGGCGATGGCGCCCCCCTGCCCGCCAGCCCTGGCGGCGATGCCCGTTGGGACACCATCGCCTGGTTCGATCATCGGGCGCAGGCGGAAGCCGAGGCCTGCACTGCGAGCGGCCATCGCGTGCTCGACTACATCGGCGGCACGATGTCGCCGGAGATGGAAGTGCCCAAGCTGATGTGGCTGAAGCATCATGTGCCCGAAACCTGGGCCCGGGCCCGCCAGATGTTCGACCTCGCCGATTTCCTGACCTGGAAGGCATCGGGGTCGAAGGCGCGCTCGGAATGCACGCTGACCTGCAAGTGGACCTATCTCGGCCACGAGAGCCCCAGCTGGCAGCGCGATTTTCTCGCTGCGATGGATCTGGGTGATCTGTTCGAGCGCGCGGGGTTGCCCGAGGCAGCTAGTCCGATCGGCCAATCGCTGGGGCCGCTGACGACCGCCGCCGCAGACCAACTCGGGCTCACCACCGGCTGCGTGGTTGGGGTCGGCCTGATCGACGCGCATGCCGGCACCTTGGGTGCCCTCGCCGATTTCGCCAGGGCCCCTGCCGACCTGCACCGGCATCCGGCGCTGGTCGCCGGAACGTCGAGCTGCGTGATGGCGCTGTCCGATCGGCCGATCCCGACGGCGGGGGTCTGGGGGCCCTATCGCAACGCCGTCCTCGCCGGCACCTGGCTCAACGAAGCCGGCCAATCAGCGACCGGCGCCCTGCTCGATCATGTGCTGCGGACGCATGCAGCAGGAGGCGACCCCACCCCCGAACTGCACCGCCGGGTGATCGAGCGGGTAACCCAGCTGCGGGCCCGCGAAGGCGCCGACCTTGCGCCGCAGCTCAACGTGCTGCCCGACTTCCATGGCAACCGTTCGCCGCTCGCCGAGCCACGCGCCCTCGGGGTGATTTCCGGGCTGTCGCTCGACAGCGATTTCGACAGCCTGTGCCGGCTCTACTGGCGCACGGCGGTGGCAATCGCGGTGCAGGTGCGACACATCCTCGATACCCTCGATGCTCGCGGCTATGGCATCGAGACGTTGCACATCACCGGCGGACACAGCCACAACCCGCTGCTGATGGAGCTCTATGCCGATGCGCTCGGCTGCACGGTGATCGAGTGCTCGGCGCCCGACCCGACATTGCTCGGAGTCGCCATGGTGGCAGCCACCGCGGCCGGCCTTCATGCCGAGCTTTCGTCAGCCTGCCTGGCGATGGCCCAGCCCAGCACCCGCCGGTCGGCCAACCCCGAGGCGCGCGCCCGTCTCGAGCGCGATTATCGCACCCAGCTGGCGATGCAGCGGCATCGCGCTGAACTGGTGGCGCTGGGAGTGTCGACCTGACGCCCTGAACCGAAGCTGCGGTGGTTGCCGACCCCTATTCCGTCACCGCTTCTGCCGGTGCCGGCGCGGCCTCCGGCTCCGGATCTGGCTGGATGCGGAACCAGGCGGCGTAGAGCGCGGGCAGGAAGATCAGGGTGAGAAGGGTCCCCACCAGGATGCCGCCGATCATGGCGTAGGCCATCGGCTCCCAGAACACTTCGGTGGCGATGGGAATGAGGCCGAGGCTCGCTGCAAGCGCGGTCAGCATGATGGGGCGCACCCGATGCTCGGTGGCATCGATAATGGCGCGCCAGGCGGAGACGCCCTCCTGTCGCAGGTGCTCGATCTGGACGATCAGGATCACCGAGTTGCGGATCAGGATGCCGACCAGCGCCAGGACGCCGAGAATGGCGACAAAGCCCATCGGCTTGCCGAACGGCTGCAGCGCCGCGACCACGCCGATCAGCGCCAGCGGCGCCACCGCGGCGACGAGGAACATGCGCGAGAAGCTCTGCAGCTGCAGCATCAGCACCGTCGCCATGACGAACAGCATCAACGGCACCACCGCAATGATCGGCGCCACCGACTGGGCGCTGTTCTCGACCGTGCCGCCTACCGCGACATGATAGCCGGCCGGCAGGCCGGCGGCGAACGCGTCGACCGACGGTTGCAGGTGCTGCGCCACGGTTGCGGGCTGGCGCGCGCCCTCGACGGCGGCGCTGACGGTGATGGTCGGCACCCGGTCGCGGCGGATCACCACCGGCTGTTCCTGGGCGTAGCGGAAGGTCGCAACCGTGGCGAGCGGAATGGAGCGGCCGTCGCCGGTCGCCAGCTGCAGGTTGCGCACCGTTTCGATCGAGCTGCGCTCGGCGTCCTCGGCGCGCCCAACCACGTTGACCAGGTAGATGCTGTCGCGGATCTGGGTGATCGGCTGGCCGGAGGTGACGCCGTTGAGTGCGGTGGCGATGTCGTTGTTGGTGATGCCGAGCTGGCGGGCCTTGTCCTCGAGCACATCGACCTCGATGACGCGAGCGGTTTCCATCCAGTCGTAGCGGACCGGCCCGACTTCGGGATTCTGCGCCATCACCGCAGCGAGGGCCTGGGCCTTGCTGCGCAAGGTCTCGATGTCGGGGCCGCTGATGCGATACTGGATCGGCCGGCCTACCGGAGGCCCCAGCGACAGGGTCTTGATGTTGGTATCGGTGCCGAGGAAGGTGCGGGCCAGGTAGGCTTCGAGCTCGGCCTTCACCTGGTCGCGCTCGACCAGCCCCTTGGTGACGATCACCGTCTGGCCGATCGAGGGCATGGCGGCGGGAATGTCGAGCGCCAGCACGAAACGCGGCGCGCCTTCGCCGACATAGCTCGACCAGTGATCGATCTTGTCGTTGCCGGCCAGCGCTTCGGCTTCGAAGCGGGCGATCTGCGCCGAGGTCTCGGCGATCGAGCTGTTGTGCGGCAGGTCCCACTCGACGATCAGCTCGGGCCGGTCGGACGAGGGGAAGAACTGCTGCTGCACCAGCGTCAGGCCGCCCAGCGCCAGGGCGAAGATGGCCAGGGTGACGCCGATGGTCACCCAGCGCAGCCGCATCCCCCATTCGATCAGGCCGGTGAAGGCGACCATCAGCCGGCTGCGGCCATGCGCCTTGTGCTTCATCTGCTTGGGCAGCACGGTGACGCCGATCAACGGCGTGAACAGCACCGCGACCACCCAGGAGACGAGCAGCGCCACTGCCAGGACGACGAAGAGCGTGAAGGTGAACTCGCCGGCCTGGCTGGGGTTGAGGCCGATGGGAATGAAGCCGGCGACGGTGACCAGGGTACCGGTCAGCATCGGGAAAGCCGTCGAGGTGTAGACGGCTGTCGCGGCCTTGCGCAGCGTGTCGCCGGCCTCGAGGCGCGACACCATCATCTCGACGGCGATCATCGCATCGTCGACCAATAAGCCGAGCGCGATGATCAGCGCGCCCAGCGACACGCGCTGCAGCGAGATGCCGAAATAGGCCATGGCGAGAAAGGTGATGGCGAGCACCAGCGGGATCGAGAACGCCACCACCAGCCCGGCGCGGAGGCCAAGGCTGACAAAGCTCACCACCAGCACGATGGCGACGGCCTCGAACAGCGCCCGGGTGAAGCCATCGACGGCTTCCTCGACCACCTTGGGCTGATCGGAAACGAGATGCACGTCGACGCCGACCGGCAGCTCGGCGGTGATCTTGTGCAGCTCCTCGTCCAGCGCCTCGCCGAACTCGAGCAGGTTGCCGCCGGCGCGCATGCCGATCGCGAGCCCGATGGCCGGCGTGCCGTTGTAGCGGAAGAGCGCACTGGGCGGATCGACATAACCGAGGCTGACGGTGGCGACATCGACGAGGCGGAAGAAGCGCTCTCCGACGCGCAAGTTGATCTGCCGAACGCTCTCCTCGGAGGTGAACTGGCCGCCGACCCGCACCGCAACCCGTTCGGGGCCAGCCTGGATGACACCCGACGAGGCGACCGCGTTCTGATCCTGCAAGGTGGCGATGACCTGCTGCGCACTGATCCCGAGCGCTGCCAGCCGGCGGGTGGAGAACTCGAGGTTCACCACCTGATCCTGGGCGCCGATCAGTTCGACGCTGCCCGCTTCGGCGAGGGTCAGCACCTTGGAGCGGGCGTCTTCGACGTAGTCGCGCAGCTGGCGCTGGGTGATGCCGTCGCCGGTGAAGGCATAGATATTGCCGAACACGTCGCCGAAGCGATCGTTGAAGAACGGCCCCTGCACCCCTTGCGGGAAGGTGCGGGCGATATCGCCGATCATGGCGCGGACCTGCAGCCACACCGAGCGGACCGTAGCTGCGGGGGTTTCGTTGCGCAGCGACAGGAACACCGTGGTCTTGCCCGCGGTGGTCACCGAGCGGGTATAGTCCAGCGTCTCGAGATCCTGCAGTTCGCGCTCGATGCGTTCGGTGACCTGCACCGCCACATCCTCGGCCTTGGCGCCCGGCCATTGCGCTGCGATGACCATGGTGCGGATGGTGAAGGCCGGGTCTTCCTCGCGCCCCAGGTGCAGGTAGGAAAACACCCCGGCCACCAGCGCCACCAGCATGAAGTACCAGATCAGCGAACGGTGCTCGAGCGCCCAGTCGGAGAGGTTGAACGACTTCACTGCGGCTCTCCCTCGCCCGCCACGCGCTGGCCCTCGTTGAGGCTGTTGACGCCCGCAATAGCGATGCGCTCACCCGCCGTGAGGCCGGAGCGGACCTCCACCTGACCGTCAGCCGCCGCACCCAGCTCGACGGGCCGAGCATTGACGACGTTGGCGGCCGGGTCGACCACCCACACCGAAGCTGCGTCACCGGCGCGCTTGATTGCCGTTTCGGGGATGCGGATCACCGCATCGGTCGATGCCGCGGCAAGGCTGGCCGTCGCCGTGGTGCCGAGCCAGAATTGCGGCGGCGGATCGTCGATGCCGATCTTCAGGCGCCAGCTGCGGGTGATCGGATCGGCTTCCGGGGCGATTTCGCGCAGCGCACCGTCGACCACGGTGCCGGGGCTCAACTGCGGCGCAACGCGGAAAACCGTACCGACCTCGAGGTTCTGGACGAAGCTCTCGGGCACGTCGATGACGACGTCGCGCGCGTCCGTGCGGGCGACGGTCAGCACAGTCTGGCCCGCCGCCACCACGGCGCCGGGTTCGGCGCCGACCGCGGTCACCACGCCATCAAAGGGAGCCGCGAGGCTTGCATAGGAGCGCTGCTCGGTCGCCTGGGTGAGGCGCGAGCGGGCCTGCACCACATTGGCGAGCGTCGCGGCGCTTTGCTGCTCGGCCTGCTGCAGGTTGGCGACGGTGGTCACGTCGCTCTCGGTCAGCGCCCGCAGCCGGCCCTCGGCGCCGGCCGCATTGGCATACTGCGCCTCGGCAGCCTGGAGGTTGGCGCGCGCGGTCTCCACCGCGAGATCCAGCGTCGTGGCGTCGAGATCGGCGAGCGGAGCGCCGGCACGCACCTGATCCCCTACCCCAACGGCGCGGTTGACCAGTGTGCCGCCCACCCGGAAGGACTGGGTGACGGAGATGCGGGGCGAGACGACGCCGACGAAACTGGCCTCCGCCGTGACCGCCGGTTCGATCAGCATCGACAGCAGCGGGCGGGGCGCCGGCTCCGGCGCCTCGGCTGCCGGTTGGCAGGCAGCCAGCGCCAGCAGCGCAGGGATGGCGACAAGCCGCCGGAGCGCGCTCATGGGGTGCCCTCCTCGACTGTCTTCACCTTCTCACCGGGCGTGAGGAGCTTGCCACCTTCGGTGACGACCACCTGGCCATCGCTGAGCCCTGCGGCGATGACGACGCTGCCGGTGGCGTATTCGGCGACTTCCACCGCAGCGATGGCGACACTGCCATCCGCGTCGACCACCCACACCGCGGGCTTGCCGTCACTCCACCACAGGGCGCTCCAGGGCAGGATGACGCGCTGGTGCGGCAACGATCCGGTGGTGCCGATCACCGGTGCGCCCAGCACCATCTCGGCGGGGGCCTCGATCGCCACCTTGACCTCGATGGTGCCGGTCTGAGGGTCGAGCGCCGGGGCAATCTCGGCGACCTTGCCGGTAGCCTTCACCTCGGGGTTGGAGACCAGCGCGATATCCACAGCCTGATCTGGCGAGCGATCGATCAGCGCCGACTCGGGCAGGTTGAACACCGCATTGCGCGGGCCGTCCTCGGCGAGGATCAGCACGGGAGAGCCGGCCGGCGCGACCTCGCCGACTTCGAACAGGCGGCGGGTGATCTGGCCGTCGGCACTGGCATGCAGCTGCGTGTAACCGAGCGCCTCCTCGGCGGCTTGCAGCTGCGCTGCGGCACTGGTGGCCGCGCTGTCGGCGGTATCGTAGGCGGCCTGTGCGCCATCGAGATTGCTGCGCGTGGTCAGCCCTTGCGTCCACAGCGAATTCTGCCGATCGAGCGTGGCCCTGGCCTGGGCGCGTTGCGACTGGCTGGCGGTCAATGCGGCCCGCGCCGCGTCGACATCAGCCTGCTGCTCCTCCGGAGCCAGCTGCGCCAAGAGATCGCCGGCCTTCACCTTCGTCCCGACTTCGACGGCAATGGCTGTCACCTGCCCGCCGACCCGGAACGCCTGCGGCGTCTCGGCTTTTGCCTCGACAGCGCCGGTGAGCAGCAGCTGGTCCTGGTGATCGACGGCGGCAACGGTCGCGACCCGCACCAGCGGCAGCGGTCGTTCGACCTCGGCGGCAGGCTGGCAGGCGCTCAGGAGCAACAGGGCTGGAATGCCCAACGTCCAGTTTGCAACCGCTGTGCGCATAGTCCGCCCTCAAGCCGGTAGCTGCATGCTAGCCGCAGCCGTCACGACGAAGCAAGTGCGCCTCAGGCAGCCGTCGGCGGCCGAGGTTGACCTCGACCGCCACGCCCTGGTGAGAGCGGCCTGGGAGGTTACCAGCCCTCGCCCTTGAGTTCGGTCAGCGCGGCTTCGAGCAGCTCCAGGTTTTCGGCTGCCGAGCCGGAACCCGACAACGTGTTATGAACGGCGCTCCAGAACTGGCTCGAGACTTCGTTGTATTTCGCTCCGGCGACCACCGCCGGCCGCCAGACGGCGTTGAGGAAGATTTCCTTCCAGCGCGGCACGATCGGCTGGGCCGCGGCGACATCGGCATCGTCGTAGAGCGCCTGGATGGTGGGCAGGTAGGCGACACGGATGGCGTTCTCCTTCTGCTGCTCGGCGTTCGACAGGAAGAGTGCCAGCTGGGTGGCCGCCTCCTGGTTGCGGGAGTATTTCGCGACTGCAATCGAGCGGCTGGCGAGTGTTGCCGCAGAGCGTGCTCCCTCGGCATCGCCACGCGGCAGCGGCGCCACGTCGAAGGCGTTGCGGATGGCTGAGTCCGCGCTGTTGCCCAACGCATAGGCATAGGGCCAGTTGCGCATGAACACGGCGTCGCCGAGCTGCCAGACCCCGCGGCTCTCTTCCTCCTTGTAGCCGAGGACGCCTTCGGGCGAGATGCTGCCGATCCAGCCGGCCGCCCGGTCGATGGCGGCCGCGGCGTTGGGGTTGTTGATCGAGATGGCGCCATCCGGCTCGATGATGCGGCCGCCGGCATTGGACGCCACCCATTCGAGCGCGTCGCAGGTCAGCCCCTCATAGGTATTGCCCTGAAAGACCAGGCCCCACATGTCCGGATTGCCAGCCGCCCGTTCAGCCTCCATGACCTGCGTGGCGGTCGCTTCGAGTTCCGCCCAGGTGGCGGGGACCGGCTTGCCGTATTTTTCGAGCAGGTCCTTGCGGTAGAACAGCGCCGGCGCATCGGCGAACAGCGGCATCCCCAGCAGCTTGCCGTCGATGGTCTGCCCTTCGATGATCGACGCAAAGTGTTCGCCGATCACGTCCCTGGCTGCCGGAGCGAGATCGATGAAGTGCTCGGCCAATTGCGGCACCCATTCGTCGGACAGGAAATAGACGTCGATATCCGGGTTGCCGGCGGCCAGCCACAGGCGGAACTGCGCGAAGGCCTCCGATCCCGAGATCGGCGCCGGCACCACGGTTACCTTGTGGCCGGTCGCCGCCTCGAAACGATCGAGCTGTTCGCGCAGCACCTGCGGGTAGAGCCCGCCATCGCCGGTGGTGACGGTGAGTTCCACCGCATTGGCGCCACCCAGCAACAAAGCGACCGCCAGGGCTGCGAGAGCCGATTTTGCGATAGCTGACATAGTCTCCTCCTCCATTGAGATAAACTCGACCGCCGGGCCTCATGCCCAGCCAGTTCTTGTTCAGGCGCGCGTTTTCTCGTTGAGCGCCGCCGGTGCGTCGGCCAGCCGGCGCCTGATGGCTTCCGGCTGGGCGACCTGCAGCACCAATGGCGGCAGCCCGCGCGCCATCAGCTCCAGATCGTCCACCGCCATGCGGCCGATCGCCTGACGTTCCCGGCGGATCGATGCGGCGCGGTGCGGCGAGAGCAGCAGGTTGGCGGCAGCCCTGACCGGAGCGGTCGCCGGCATGGGCTCGGTCGGAAAGACATCGATCGCAGCGCGGATGCGACCGGCATCAGCGGCTTCGACCACCGCGTCGAAATCGACGAGGTGCGCCCGGCTGATCACGACCAACAGGGCGTCCTGCGGCATGGTTGCGATCAGCTTGCGGCCGATCAGCCCCCGGTTCTCGGGCGTGGGCGTGGCGAGCACGAAGACCACTCGCGATTGCGACATCAGCGCCTCGAGCGACGACGGCCGGCCGCCAGCGCCTTCGATCACCGAGCGAGTCAGCCACGGGTCGAACACGTCGATCGAACAGCCGAAGGGGGCGAGCAACGTCACCAACTCGCGCGCAATGGCACCGAAGCCGACAAAGCCGACCCGCTGGCCAAACAGCGAGAAATCGCCGCGGAGATCGCCCTGCCATTCTTCCCGACCCGCCTGAACCGCGAGGTGCGCCTCAATCATCCCGCGGCACGAGGCGAGCGTCATGCCAAGCGCCATCTCGGCAACCTGTTTGGCAAAGGCCGGAGCACAGGACAGCACGCGGATGCCCCGGGCGAAGCACTCGGCATAGTCGATGGTCGATGGGAAGTGACCGCCAACCTCGATGATGGCCCGCAGCTCCTGTGCTGCACGCAGGCGCGCCGCATCGAGCGCCGGGTCGAGGCCGATCACCGCCCAGGCATCCGGGAGAGCAGCGTCGAGCGCCTGCGCCGGCAGCGCCTCGTCGCGCGCCCAAACCAGTTCGGCGATCTCGCCAAGCCGCTCGAGGTCCTCGTCCGCAAAGATCTCCCGCATGGTCCGCGGGTACGGGGCGACAATGACCTTCCTCCGGGTAGTCGGCATATTCAATCCTCATTGCAACTTTCTTGCATTCTTTTGTACAATATGTGCATCACAATTGCAAGACGACGCCGGTTCTCAGCAACCCTGGGGCCGAGTAAGCTCAGGAATCAGCGAAAGGAGGCCACACGATGCCCCGCCCGACGATGGCCGCCGTTGCAAAGCTTGCAGGGGTCAATGCAGGAACGGTAAGCCGTGCGCTGGCCGGATCGAACCTCGTCAGCACCGAAACCCGCGCGCGCATCCGTGCGGCGGCCGAACAGCTCGGCTATCCGCTGTTCGACGGTCCCGCTGCCGAGAGGGACACCGAACGGCAGGTGCTGGTGGCGCTGCGCGATATCGCCAACCCGTTCTTTTCCGATGTGGTGTCGGGGATTGCCGAGGTGGCGCAGGATGCCGGGTGCGGGGTGCTGATCGGCAATACCTTCGCTCGCCCGGATGTCGAGAGACGGCTCGCGGCCAACTTTCTGTCTGGCGCGGTTGCAGGCCTGATCATTCAGACCGGCCATCTGCCCAAGGAGCTCGAACACCTGCGTGATCTCAGGCGTCGCGCTATCGCAGTGGCGGTTCCCATCGAAGGGTCCGGACTGACAACCGTGGGGATCGACGAGTTCGCCGCCGCCAGGGAGGCCGTTGCCTACCTCATCGCGCTGGGGCATCGGAACATTGCCCATATTGCCGGCCCCCCTGCCCCCACCAACGCCAATCGACAGCGTGGCTACCGCGAGGCGATTCGCGAGGCCGGCCTGGAACTCGACCCGACGGCGATCGTGCCGGGCGAGAACACCATGCGTTCAGGCCAGGAAGCGGCGATGGTGCTGCTGTCCCGCCTGACGACGCCGACGGCGATCTTCTGCGCCAATGACGAAATGGCCATCGGCGCCATGACCGTGTGCAAGCAGAAGGGCCTGAGGGTCCCCGAGGACGTCTCGATCATCGGCTTCGACGACGTCGAGATCGCCGAGTTCTACGACCCGCCCTTGACGACGGTGCGCCAGCCACGGCGCGAACTCGGTCGCCGCGCGATGATCGAACTGCTGGCGCTGCTCGACGACGAGCGGCTGGAAACCGGCCGCAATATCGTACTGCCGCATACCCTGGTGGTGCGCGGGAGCACCGCGAGGGTGGGCTGAACTCCGGCTCAGGAAGACGATGCACGTGCATTGGCGCGCGCCCCACTGCCGACAACGGGCATACTTGGCGGCGTTTGGGATCAGCTTTCCCTTAAACCGAGAGAGCACATGCATTTCCTGTGTAACGCTAGACGGCCGGAGACGCTTGTGCCCGTTCGACTAATCGTTGCTCGCGTCCGCCGGTGCTTTCGAGCTTGAGCAGATATGCTTTGGCCTCGAGACCGCCGGCAAAGCCGGTGAGGCTGCCGTCGGTGCCGACGAGGCGGTGACAGGGCGCAATGATCGAGATCGGGTTCCGGCCATTCGCCGCGCCAACGGCGCGGGTTGCGTTGCTGTTGCCCAGCTCGACCGCAATCTGGCGATAGGTCCAGGTCTCACCGAACGGGATGCGCAGCAAGGCTGCCCAGACGCGCTTCTGGAACGTCGTGCCCTGGAAGTTGAGCTTCAGCTCGAAAGCCCTGCGGGCGCCATCGAAATACTCATTCAGCTGCCGTTCCGTCTCGACCAGGAGCGGATGATCGGCATGTTCGCCGACAATGTCGAGAACGACCCGACGCGGCCGCTCCACCGCCCAGAGCACCGCCGCAAGGCCGTTGTCGTTACCCACCAGCTTCAGCCCACCAACCGGCGAGTCGATCTGCTTGTAGACGAAGTCTTCAGGTCGGGCGTTTTGACGAGCCATGGCGCTTCTCCTGCGGGACACTTGTGCAGCAGGCCGGGTTTGTCAGGCTACCCGATTTCCGCAAGCGCAGTGCCTGCGCCATGCCGTCGGCTGTGCCACAGGCGCCCCCGGACGAACTGGCGGCACGGCTCTTCGATGCAGGAGAGAGGATTGGCGCGCCCTAAGAGATTCGAACTCCTGACCCCCAGATTCGTAGTCTGGTGCTCTATCCAGCTGAGCTAAGGGCGCGCATGGCCGGTGGTGTTCCGGCGAACGGCGAGACCCATACATGGGCCGCCGCAGCATTGCAAGCATCGACACGCAGGGAATTTTGACGCCGGCGTGACAGTCAGTCGATGCGGATCGAATGGGGCAGCGTCACATCGAAGCGGGTGCCCAGCGGCTGGTCGACGAAGCCGAGCTTGCCGCCATGCGCTTCGGTGAGTTCGCGCGCAATGGCGAGCCCAAGCCCGGTGCCGCCGGCCTTGGCCGAACCCTCGAAGGCGACGAACAGGTTTTCCCGAGCCCGCGGCGGCAGGCCGGGGCCGTTATCGGTGACCGTCAGGGTCAGCCATTCCGGTGTCTCAGTGAGGGCAACCTCGACCTGAGGCGATTCGATCTTACTGCCGGCGGCCTCGAGCGCTTCGCGGGCGTTCTTGAACAGGTTGTCGAAGATGCGGGCGAACTGATCGGGGTCGGCGGAAATCGACACCGCGTCGGGCACGTGGTTGATCCAGCGGATGGCGGGGTGGCCGACGAGACCGGCGTCGAACGCCGCCTCGTCGAGCAAGAGGTGGAGATCGACCGGCACCGGACGCGGCGGGGTGGCGCTCTGGCGGCCATAGTCGAGCACCGATTGGGCGAAGCCGATGGCCTTGTCGATCGACAGCACCAGGCGCGGGGCCAACCGCTGCACCTTGGGATCGTCGAGATTGGCCACCTGGTCCGAAAGCAGCTGCGCCGAAGTGAGGGTGTTGCGCAGGTCGTGATTGATCTTGGCGACCGCGAGGCCGAGATCGGCGAGGTGCCGACGCTGGCGCAGCATCGAATAGATGTCCGCTTCCATCGCCGCCAGCTCGCGCTCCATGATGCCGATCTCGTCGCGCCGATCGGATGGGGTGACGATGAGCGCGGCGTTTTCCGGCGCCTCGGAGAATTCCACCATGTTGCCGGTGAGCCGGCGGATCGGTGCAATCAGGATGCGCGACACGAAGACATACAGGACGGCCGAGGTGATGACGGCGAGGATCAGCGAGAGAAAGAACAGGTTGCGCGAATAGAGCAGCAGTTCGCTGCGCAGCGGCGCCTCGGGCATCAGCACCTCGATGACCCGGTCGGGCATGCCATCCTCTTCGCCGACGATGCGCAACGTGCGGTTGGAGCCCAGCACCAGCGTCTCCAGCGCCCCGAGAATCAGCGAAGCCGGATCGCGCTGGCGCAGATCGACGGTCACCGCCTCGCGCGGCATGGTGACGTTCTCGAGCTCGATCAGCTGGCTCTGGCCCTCGCGGCGATAGACGATGGCGAGGGCACCGGCCGAGGTCAGCAGCCGGTCGGTCAGCATGCGCGGCAGGTTCATGGCGTCGGGCACCGCATCGAGCACCCGTGCGGCGACGACGCCGACGCGCAGACGATCGTTCAGCCAGCTCTGGCGGAAGTTGGCGGCCGAGGGCAGGTAGATGACGATCTCGACCGCGAGGATCACCACGATGATGGTGGCGATGATCTTGACGGACAGCCCGGAGAACGGGCCAGGCATCGCGCGGTTGTGTTTGGCCATTGAGCGATGATTAGCGGGGAAAGCTGTCGCTTTCCAGCGTCAACCGCCTAGCCGAGCAGCTTGTTGAGGCTGATCCACTGCCGGATGAAGGGCTTGCTGGTCTCGCCGCGCCGGAACTCCTCGCCGAGCCGCACCACGATCTCGGCATAGGAGGGATAGGGCGCCACCAGTTCGGCGAGCCTGTCGGCCCTGAGCCCGCCGGCAATGGCGAGCGAAAACAGCGACACCAGCTCGCTGGCACCGGGACCGACGACGCCGGCGCCGAGGATTTTGCCCGAGCGATCGGTGAGCAGCTTGGCGAGGCCGTAGGTCGCACGCGCGGCGCGGGCGCGGTCATTGTCGGCATAGGACCAGCGGGTGACGCGGAAGCCGACACCATGCCTGGTCCGCGCCAGCCCCTCGTTGAGGCCGATCTCGGCCAGCTCGGGATCGGTCGAAACGACGCGGGGCACCCGCAGCGCATCGGGCTTGGCCATGCCGCCGAGCAGCACGCTGCGCACCACCGCATCGGCCTGGCGCACTGCCGCCTGCACGGTTTGCCCGCCGGCAGCATCGCCCACGGCATAGACGCGGGCATTGGTGGTCCTGAGGCCGGCCGACAGCTGCAGCAGCCGCGGATCGGCCTTGCTCATGCGGATGCCGGCCTTGTCGAGATCGAGGCCGGTGAGGTTGGGCATGCGCTCGGCGGCAACGAGGATGTGCGAGGCATCGAGCAACTGGTCGGCTTCGCCGTTCTGCACGGCGACGCCGATCCCCATGGAACGGGCCTGGATGGCGGTGACCGTCGCATGCGGGCGGAGGCTGACGCCTTCCTCGGCGACCCGCTGCAGCGCGATGTCGGCGAGTTCGGGATCAAAGCCCGCCAGCATCGGGCCGTTCTCGACCACCGTCACCTCGGTGCCGAGCCGCGCGTAGGCCTGCGCCAGCTCGATGGCGACGGGGCCGCCGCCAATGACCACCAGGTGGGTGAGCTTGCGCGTATTGTCGAGGATGGTCTCGGAGGTGAAATACGGCACGGCATCGAGGCCGGGGATCGACGGCACCGGCAGGCGGGCCCCGGTAGCGATGACGAAGCGACGGGCGCGGATCTCCGTATCGCCCACCGCAATGGCCCGTCGGTTGATGAAGCGCGCTGCGCCGCGGACGATTTCGACGCCAAGCGCCGCGAGCCGCCCGGCGGCATCATGCGGCGCCAGCGCCGCGATCACCTGTTCGACGTGATCGTGGACTTTGCGGAAGTTGATCCTGGGCTCGTCGGCGGCGATGCCGAAGGCGGCGCCGTCGCGCAAAGCCTGGGCGTGCGCGGCAGCGGCGACCAGCGCCTTGGCCGGAATCGCGCCGGTATTGAGGGCGTTGCCGCCCAGCCGGGCCTTTTCGACCAGCACCACCGAGGCGCCATAGGCCCGAGCGGCTTCAGCCACGGCGAGGCCGCCGGATCCGGCCCCGATGACGCAGAGGTCGGGCGTAAGGATATCGGCCAATCTCGCTCTCTCGACTAAGGCCCCGCGCCTCATTACCACCGGCTCCGTGCCCGACAATAGTGGGCAGGATCAAGGCAGTGTGGAAATCGGCGGATTTCCGGGTCGGACCATGCCGTTCTGCCGCATGGCGGTCGCGTTGACTTCACCGAACCAATTCCCTATAAGCCGCCCCAATCTGCCGTAGGCGCCCAGTCAAGGGCCCGGCCGGCAAGCACCTTGCTGCTCTCAAGTATAAGAGGAACCGCGCGCCGGCGTGGTCAGATCGTATGTCGAAACGCACTTTCCAGCCGAGCACGCTCGTCCGCACCCGCCGGCACGGCTTCCGCGCCCGCATGGCCACCAAGAACGGCCGCAAGATCCTGAACCGCCGCCGTGCTATCGGCCGCGCCAAGCTCTCGGCCTAAGGCGCTGGCCGTGAACACGGCCATGCCACGGGACGGTGCCTTGCGGCGCCTCAAAAACCGGTCCGAATTTCTGAAAGCCGCCCGAGGCCAACGCGTCGGGCGCGCTGCGTTTTCGCTGCAGGCGAACACGCGTGACCTCGATCAGCCCGGGCTCAGCCCGGCTGAGCCAGGAATCGGCTTCACGGTCACCAAGCAGATGGGCAACTCGCCCGAGCGCAACCGCATCCGTCGGCGCCTCCGGGCTGCCGCGAAGGCTTGCGCGACAGGGTTCGAACCCCAACATGATTACGTGCTGGTCGGCCGCCGCGAGGCGCTGAGCATTCCGTACGGCCAACTGATCACCGACCTGGCCGCCGCCATTTCCAAAGTCCATCTGAAGAAGAAGAGCTGATGCAGTCCGAAAACAACCGCAACATGATCATTGCGATCGTGCTCAGCGTCGTGGTGCTGTTCGGATGGCAGTTCTTCATTGCCGGCCCGCAACTGGAGCAGGCACAGCGGCGCGCCGCCGCCGAGCAGGCGCAGCAGGCTCAGACCACCGATACCAGCCTCGCGACGCCCGCCGCCGACGGCACGACGCCGGCGGCCGCTGCTTCGGCCACCTCCACCGGCGTGTTCGCCGACCGCGCCGCTGCCCTCGCGGCGTCGCCGCAGCGCGTCAAGATCGATACGCCGTCGCTTTCGGGCTCGATCAACCTCAAGGGCGCCCTGCTCGACGACCTGCAGCTCAAGCAGTACACCGAGACGGTCGACCCCAACTCGCCGATCATTACCCTCTTGATCCCGTCGGGTGCACCGGGTGGCTATTATGCCGATGCCGGCTGGCGCGCGGCCACCGGCGGTACCCCCGTGGTGGTGCCGGACGAGAACAGCGTATGGAGCGTCGAGGGCGATGCGCAGACCCTCACCACCGAAACGCCGGTTACCCTGAAATGGGACAACGGCGCCGGGCTGATCTTCCGCCGCACCATCAGCGTCGACAGCAACTACCTGTTCACCGTGGCGCAGTCGATCGAGAACACCGGCTCGGGCGACGTGGCGCTCTATCCGTTCTCGCGCATCGTGCGCCAGGGCAAGCCGCATGTGCAGAACTTCTTCGTGCAGCACGAGGGCCCTCTCGGGGTGCTCGGCTCCAACAACCTCGTGTCCTTGAAGTACGACGACGTCGTCAACGAAAAGGAAATGCAGAGGAACGTCGACAGCACCACCGGTGGCTGGGTCGGCATCACCGACAAGTACTGGGCTACGGCCGTGCTGTCGGTGCCGGGCGCGCCGATCGCCGCCCGCTTCTCGGCGACGCCTTCGGGTGCGATCAACGTGTTCCAGACCAGCTTCGTCGAGACGACGCCGGTGCTGGTGCCGGCTGGCGGCAAGGCCGAGAACAAGACCTATGTGTTTGCCGGCGCCAAGCGCGAAGGCGTGATCTCCAGCTACGAGAAGACCTACGGCTTCGACCGGCTCGAACTGCTGATCGACTGGGGCTGGCTGCACTTCATCACCAAGCCGATGTTCTACCTGCTGCAGTTCCTCTACGGCATCCTGGGCAATTTCGGCCTCGCGATCCTCGCGGTGACGGTGATCGTCAAGGGCCTGTTCTTCCCGCTGGCCAACCGCTCCTACGCCTCGATGGCGGCGATGCGGCGCGTGCAGCCGGAAATGAAGTCGATCCAGGAACGCTTCAAGGACGATCGCCCGGCGCAGCAGCAGGCGATGATGGAGCTCTACAAGAAAGAGAAGATCAACCCGCTCTCCGGCTGCTGGCCGATCCTGATCCAGATCCCGGTGTTCTTCTCGCTCTACACCGTCATCTTCATCTCGCTCGAGATGCGGCATGCGCCGTTCTTCGGCTGGATCGTCGACCTCGCGGCGCCCGACCCGACCAACATCTTCACCCTGTTCGGCCTGATCCCGTGGAACCCCGCCGCGCTGCCGGTGGTGGGAAGCCTGCTGCACCTGGGCGTCTGGCCGGTGATCATGGGTATCACCATGTGGGTGCAGATGAAGCTCAACCCGCCGCCGCCGGATCCGACCCAGGCGATGATCTTCAACTGGATGCCGATCATCTTCACCTTCATGCTGGGCTCGTTCCCCGCCGGCCTCGTGATCTACTGGGCGTGGAACAACCTGCTCTCGGTGACGCAGCAGTGGTTCATCATGAAGCGCCACGGCGCCGAGGTGGATCTGCTCGGCAACATCGCGGCGAGCTTCAAGCGCAAGCCCAAGGTCGAAGAAAAGCCGGCCGGCGGCAAGGCCAGCTGACGCCAGACAGCCAGCTGACGCGGCAAGGGGTGATCAGGTGCTGGATACACTCTGCCTGATCACCGGTCCCCGCACCGGGGCCAACCACCTGATGCAGCTCGGCGGCAACCTCGCCGAGCTCAAGACCTTCCCCGAACTGTTCAACAGCCTCGCCGAGCGGATCGAGCCCGACCACGTGCTCGACCAGGCGGTCGAAGCGGCCCGCGCCGAACACAAACGCGTCCTCGCCTTCAAGCTCTGGCACGACACGCTCGAACCCGAGACGGTCGAGCAGCTGGTGCTGTCGCGGCCCGGCGTACGGGTGATCTTCGTGGTGCGCCGGCAAATCGATGCCTATGTCAGCTGGTGCAAGGCGATCAGCGTGCACAAATGGCAGGAGGTCGACACCTCAGCGGTCCGCGTCCGCCTCGACATTGCCGATTTCGCCGCCTGGATGGATGCGCAGGAACGTTGGTACGACCGCTGGCGCAACTGGCTGAATCGCCGGTTCCTGCCCTGCCCGATCCTGCGTTACGAGACCGATATCGACCTGCCGCCGGAAGGCGCACTGCGCCGCTTCGCCGCCGCCGCCGCGCAGGTCGGGGTGACGCTTAGGGTACCGGCGACGCTCACCGCCACCGGGCTCATCAAGCAGGACCGGATCAAGGCCGCCGCCGACAAGGTGGACAATTGGCCGGCATTCTCCAGGGCATTGGTGGCTGAGGGGCTGGAGAAGCGGGCTTTCGGGTACCCGGTTTAGTTGGATACCTCGGTGCGCGTTGCCCCACCCCACCCTTAATCCCTCCCCATCAAGGGGAGGGAGAGACGACTGACAGTTCGGCGTACTCGATGGGCCTCCCTCCCCCTTGTGGGGAGGGAATGAGGGTGGGGGTGGCCACACGCTCGGAACCTGCACGGCCCTTCCCTTCTCCACCGCCCTCCCCTATTGAACGCCAATGAGCGACACACAAGCAAAGTTCAGCGCAGACCAGATCGAGGCCGGCCGGCTGCTGTTCGCGCGGCCATTCCTCTTCGTCAAAGGGTGCGTCAAGATCGCCGACCTGCCGCCGGCCGACCGGATGGAGATCGCCTTTGCCGGGCGCTCCAATGTCGGCAAGTCGTCGCTGATCAATGCGCTGACCGGCACCACCGGGCTCGCCCGGACCTCCAATACTCCGGGGCGGACGCAGGAGCTTAACATCTTCGAGAGCCAGTCCGAGCCGCTCAGGATCGTCGATATGCCCGGCTACGGCTATGCGCGCGCACCGGAAGACAAGGTGAAGCAGTGGACCCGGCTGATCCACCAATACCTCACTGGCCGGCCGAACCTGAGGCGGGTCTATGTGCTGATCGACGGCCGGCATGGACCGAACGCCAATGACGCGAGTGTCATGAACGAGCTCGACAAGGCGGCGGTGAGCTATCAGATCGTCGTCACCAAGGCCGACAAGCCGAGCAAGTCGGAGCTGGACGCGGCGCTGGCCAAGACCCGCGTAGCGATCGCCAAGCGCCCGGCAGCACATCCCGAGATCATCCTGACCTCGAGCGAAGAAAAGACCGGGCTCGAGCAGTTGCGCGCCGAAATCCGGCAACTGATGGAGCACTAGGCTCCAGCAGCCTGGCGCTAACGCGTCAGAAAATTCCCCAGCCAGCCGGCCACGTCCTTGCTGTGCGATGGCGTCGAAACCGATGCCACGGCGGTGTCCACCACGGTGTCCGGCGCCTTGCCGCGCCTGAGTTCGGCGAGCGCGAGGGTGTAGTCGTCGAGGAATTCCGGGTGGGGCTGCAGGCTCAGCGCCTTGCCATTGGCATAGACCAGCCCGGCATTGGGGGTGAACTCGGAGCCGAGGAACACCTCTGCCTCTCTGGGCGGAACCAGAACCTGATCCTGGTGCGAGCAGGCGATGGAGAGGGCCGGCAGGTCGGTGGCCAGGAAGCCGGGACGGGTCTTCACCTCATAGGTGTGACGTCCGAGGCCCCAGCCCTTTTCGGATTTGCGCACGTCGCCGCCCAGCGCATCGGCCATGATCTGGTGGCCGAAGCAGATGCCGAGCATCGGGGTGTTGGCCGCGTAGGCGGAGCGGATGAAGGCGCGCAGCGGCGCGAGCCATGGATAGTCGTCGTAAACACCGGCGGCGGAACCGGTGATCAGGATGCCATCCAGCGTCGCCGCATCGGGGAATTCGGCACCGTCGTAGACCGCAACCGTCTCATAGTCGAACGGTTGGCCGGCCTCATCGAACATGCGCTTGAACATGGGAGGGTAGGCGCCGAACTGCGGCCGGAGGGCCGCGGGAACGTCGCCGGTCTGGATGATGGTGAGCTTCATGGCGCGGCAAGACATGCGGCGGTTTGCACAGCTTGGCAAGATGGCCGGAGGGCGGGGCTGGGTTGCAAACAAGAAGCCCTCCATCCCCGCGCGTCGCGTTTGACGAGGAGATGAAGGGCCAGTCGGAGGGTAGGCACTAAATCAGGATCCCGGTCAGGCCGGGGTGAAGGTCAGGGCGAGGCCGTTCATGCAGTAGCGCAGGCCCGTGGGCTGCGGGCCATCGTCGAAGACGTGGCCGAGATGGCCGCCGCAGCGTCGGCAATGCACTTCGGTGCGGCTCATGCCGAGCGTGTTGTCTGTGGCTTCGCCGACGGCGTTGTCGAGCGGCTGGTAGAAGCTGGGCCAGCCTGTGCCGCTCTCGTATTTGGTCTTGGAATCGAACAGCGGCAGCTCGCAGCCGGCGCAGTTGAAGATGCCGGCGCGGTGCTCGTAGAGCAGCGGCGAGGAGCCGGGAGCTTCGGTGGCTTCGTGACGCAGCACCTCGAACACCTTGGGCGGCAGTTTTGCCTTCCACTCGTCTTCGGTGAGGTTGATCTCGAAGCTGCCCTCGGCAGCGCGGCTCGAGCCCATCGGACGGAACAGCAGGGCCGCGACGCCAAGTACGGCCACGGCAGTACCGCCCAACAGGAACGTGCGGCGATCGACTTGCATGGATCAGGCCTTTCAGCAGTTGCCGGCAGTCTATCCGCCCTGCCGGCGGGTGCATCTCAAATGCGCGTGTCCCGCGAGATACCCCGCGGGACACGATGCGGTTCACGCTGTGATATTCGCAGCGCCAGCTGCGAAAGTTACATCTTGGGCAGCAGCACCTTGTCGATGACGTGGATCACGCCGTTCGACTGCACCACGTCGGCGATGGTGACGTTGGCGACGCCGCCGGCTTCGTCGGTGATGGTGACCTTGCCGCCATCGGCCTTCAGCCAGAGCTTGCAGCCGCCGACGGTGGTCACTTCGTGGGTGCCGCCGTCATCCATCGCCATCTTGGTGATGTCGGCCGCCATCGCCTTGGCGCCGATCACATGGCAGGTGAGGATCTTGACCAGTTGCTCCTTGTTCTCGGGCTTCAGCAGGTTGTCGACCGTGCCGGCCGGCAGGGCAGCAAAAGCCTCATTGGTCGGAGCCAGCACGGTGAACGGGCCAGCGCCCTTCAGCGTCTCGACGAGGCCGGCAGCCTTCACCGCGGCAACCAGCGTGGTGTGATCGGCCGAGTTCACGGCGTTGTCGATGATGTCCTTGGTCTCGGACATCGGCGCGCCACCCACCATCGGGTTCTCAGCAAAGGCGACGCCCGAGAGAGCAGAGACCGACAGCATGGCCGAGACGGCAAGTACGCGAAGAGTGGAGAGCTTCATTGTTTTGTTCCTTCCTTTGGCAGTGTCCGCAGTGTTCTTGCGATGGGACAGCGGGAGATACGGAAGGCATTACGCGGCAGTTTCGGATCACATTTTCGTCCGGTGCGGTTTATTCGCGGCGGCTGACGAAACTATTCACGGTGCCGGCTCGTACGCGCGCCGGGCTCGAGCGGCTAAAGTGAAACGGCCCGCTCGAGTGAAGCGGGCCGCAGCGACGTTATGGTAAGGAGCGGCGTCAGATCGGGGTGACGGTGCCGACAGCGACGATCGGACCCTGAGCTACGCCGGTGGGCGAGCCGCCTTTCTGCTCGAGCGTCACAGCCAGTACGGTGCCCGGCGCGATACCGGCCTTGGCGGCGGCGTCGAGCGGAATTTCCTTGCGCTGGTCGACCGGGATCACACCCATCGATACGGCAGGCTGCTCACCCTTGATATACCAGAGCTCGAAATCCTTGTCGGGCACGGCGGTGCCCTTGAGCGAGGTGATCCGCACTTCGCCGGTGGCTTGGTCATAGAGGGCGACGAACTCGACGCCGCTGCCCTCCTGCGCCTGGATGGCGGCAACGAGCTGGGTGGCGAGCGCATTGGCATCGACGCGCGGCTGCATCAGGTTGACCCCGACGGCGATGACGGCCACAGCCGCGGCGGCCGCTGTGAGACCGCGCCACAGCGCCAACGAATTCCACAAACCGCCAGTGGCGGCAGAAGCGCCGAACAGGCGGTTTTCGAGGCGAGGCAGGACCCCGGCAGGCGCCGCGACTTCCGCGAACTCATCGTCGAGGGTCGCGAGACGGGAGCGCCACAGACGCAGGTCGGAAGCCAGCACAGGGTCCGACGCGATGCGGCGTGCCAGGGCGGCGCGCTCGCCGCCCTCGAGCAGGCCAAGCGCATATTCGGCGACCAAGACCTGGTCGTCCTCCCTGCCGCCGCTTCGACCTTCCGTGCTCATGCCTGGAGGCACTCTCTCAGTTTCAACAGGCTGCGCCGCAGCCAGGTTCGCATCGTGTTCAGCGGCACGCTGTGGCGCGTCGCCAGTTCCTCGTAGCTGAAGCCGTCGAGATAGGCCCCACGCACACAATCGGCCTTGTCGCTCTCGAGTTCATCGAGGCAGCCGTCGATGCGCGTGCGCTCCGAACTCCGAATGGTGGCCTGTTCGGGGTCAGGCCCGGCATCGGCGAGGTCGAGTGCGAGGTCTATGTCATCGCTCACCGGCTTGCGCGCCCGAAGCACGTCCAGCGCGTGGTTGCGGGCGACCGCCACCAGCCAGCTGATCGGGCTGTAGCCTCCCGCCACGTAGCGGTCGGCGCGCTGCCAGATCTTGACGTACACTTCCTGCAGCGCCTCTTCGGCTTCCGCTCTGTCCTTGAGGATACGCAGGGTCACGCCGAAAAGTTTCGCGCTGGTGCGGCTGTAGAGTTCACGAAAGGCGGCGCGATCCCGCAGGGCGCATCGGGCGATGAGGTCGGCGATCTCCGGGCTCGCGGTGCTGCTCATGGCGCGGACCATAACCAATGGGCCCACGACTGCCTATAGGCCGGCGCGCCGTGCCACGAAAACTTCGTGATTATTCTGTTGAACGCACGGACTCAAAAGCGCTTTCGACTCCAGCGGAATGCGCTATAGGACGAAGCACAATGGATACAAAGCGCGCCATGCCCGACATCGAGAGTTTCTCCCGCGACGCCGCCGTCCTGTCGCAGGCGCTTCCGTACATGCAGCGGTACGAGGGCAAGACGGTCGTCGTGAAGTATGGCGGGCATGCCATGGGCGATGTGGCGCTAGGCCAGGCCTTTGCCCGCGACATCGCGCTCTTGAAGCAATCCAAGGTCAACCCGATCGTCGTGCATGGCGGCGGGCCGCAGATCGCCTCGATGCTGAAGAACCTCGGCATCGAATCGAAGTTCGAAGGGGGCTTGCGCGTCACCGACAAGCGGACGATGGAAGTCGTCGAGATGGTGCTGGCCGGCTCGATCAACAAGGAGATCGTGGCGCTGATCAATGCCGAAGGCGAATGGGCGATTGGCCTGTGCGGCAAGGACGGCAACATGGTCTTCGCGAGGAAGGCCAGCAAGACGGTCAAGGATCCCGGCTCGAACATCGAGCGGGTGCTCGACCTCGGCTTCGTGGGCGAGCCGGCCGAAGTCGACCGCACGCTGCTCGACCTGTTGGCGCGCTCCGAGATGATCCCGGTGATCGCGCCGGTGGCGCCGGGCCGCGACGGCCAGACCTACAATATCAATGCCGATACCTTCGCCGGCGCCATTGCCGGCTCGCTCGGCGCCAAGCGCCTGTTGTTCCTTACCGACGTCGATGGTGTGCTCGACGCCAACAAGAAGCTGATCCCCGAGCTATCGGCGCGCGACGCGCGGGCGCTGATCGCCGACGGCACCATCAACGGCGGCATGATTCCCAAGGTCGAAACCTGCCTCGAAGCGCTCGACAACGGCGTCGAGGGCGTGGTGATCCTCAACGGCAAGACTCCGCACGTGGTGCTGGTCGAGCTGTTCACCGCGCATGGCGCGGGTACGCTGATCGTAAGGTAAGGCGGCGGGTGGCTCCGCTCGCTCCTCCCATCACCGAACGGGCAGTCGGGAGCCCTCTCCCGCTTGCGGGGGAGGGGGAACCAGCCGATAGGCTGGTGGGAGGGGGGAGCCGCGGACGCTGGCCCTGCCCAGCCGCGCACTGTCGACAGGTGGGGCACAACCGACAGTCCGTGCGCGGCCAGCCCACGCGCAGAGCGTGGGGCTCCCCCCTCCCACCGCCTGACGGCGGCACCCTCCCCCGTAAGCGGGAGAGGGCGTCGACTGCGCCATCGGCGTTCGCGGATGAGCTATCGCGAACTGCTGTTCAGCCCCATCCAATCGCCCGGCCTATCCAGCTTCACCGTCAGATCATCCCCGACGCGGCGCAGGTGACGGCTATCGCCCGGTTGACGGCTGGTGTGCGGCAGGGGGCGGGTGCGCTCGTGCATGGCGCCGCTCACTGCTTCAGCCACGGGGTTTCGACGCTCCAGAAAATCGCGTCGACGCCGAGATAGTCGGTGGCAAAGGCGGTGAACTCGTCCTTGGTGAAGGGCTTGCCGGTCTTGTCGTTCTTGTAGGTGAGGGTCGGCTCCTGCACCGCCATGCCGACGAATTCGAGCTTGCCCTTGTACTGGTTGAAGAACGGATAGGAGTTCTTCATCTGCCCCTTGCGCCAGGGCACGATGTCGGGGCCACCCAGCCCGATGCCGCTGGCAGCGGCGCGCTCGAACAGCCGGCCCATGTAGTTGTGATCGTTCTCCCACTCGCAGGGCCAGAAGTTGACGTACTGCACCACTTTGGAGGCGGTGAAGGCGGCGCGCGCCGCGGCGAGATTTTCAAGTTCGGCCGCGAAATAGGCGTCGCAGCTGAAGCCGGTGGTGTCGGCCTTCATGTCGATGTCGATTGCCGTTTCGGGCAGGTTGATACCTTCGACCTTGCCGTCGAAGCGCGCGGCGAGGGCCTTGAGCAGCTCCTGGTAGCGGGCGCGGACGGCGGGGTTCCACTGCATGGTGGTCCAGCCATAGGCCTTGGCCTTGCCCTCGCCGGGATTGTCGACCTGCGGCACGAGGCCACCGCCGTAGTCGGCGCCTTCGAGGATGTAATCGGGGATGTTGCGTGCCTCCGGCGAAAAGAAGCGATCCTGAATCTGGATGAAGAGCTTCTTGCCCTGCTTGCCGGTCTGCTCGAGGTCGCGCTCGATGGCGGAGAAGTCGTACTCGCCTTGCTTCGGCTCGAGCGCCCGCCAGTTGTAGACCACCTGCGCCCCGGCGATATCGGCGCGCTCGAGCAGCGACTGTGCCGCTGCGAGGTCGCCATTGCCGGTGTAGATGAAGTTCTCCGCGGCCTGGACGTTACCGGCGAGGGCCGTGGCAAGCCCGAAGATGGCGGCGGCGGTGATGCCGAAGATGGCGAGGCTGTTCACGACGACTCCTGTACGCGTTGGTGGGACGCGAGATGGAGCCGCACTTGGCCGGTACAGCGACCGACATGTGGCATTTTATGGAAAGTCGTCAGCAATGGTTAGCCAATTGCCAACGGCCCTGCGCCGGCCACACCACACCTAACTCGACCTCGCTCACGGAGAGGCTAGGCCGACTTCGGCTGCTGCCAGGAAATACCCATTTCGGCGCGGACCTCGATGCTGCCATAGCGGGCCATCGGCTCGCGCCGGGCGATGGCGACCGCCTCGTCCATGTCGGCCGCTTCGATGACGAAGAAGCCACCCAGGTGCTCCTTGCTCTCGACATAGGGGCCATCGGTGGCTGACACCTTGCCGTCGCGCGAACGGACGATGCGGGCCGTGTCGGGCGCCTTCAGCGCCAGGTCGAGATCAGGTGGCCGCTGGCCGTCAGCCTGGCATTGGCCTCCTGGTTGTCGCGATCCATGCCGGCGAGCTCTTCAGGCGTCGCGGCGTCGATCAGCGCGGGGTCGACGTGGACAAGGCAGACATAGCGCATTTGATGCTCCCTGGTTTCCGGCCTTGTCGACCGCGGACTGACGGAATCGACAATCGAGGGCGGAAAAGCAAAGGGCGCCCAGCTGGGCGCCCTTCATGTCAGGCCTCGGCGATGACGGGTGGCGCCGCGGGCACGCCGCCCTGGTCGGGGCGCTTGATCTTGAGGAACGGCACCAGGATCACCACCAGGCCGAACGAGATGATCTGGTAGACGATGGCGGGAGCCGCCGCCTCGGCGAAAGCGACATGCGGGGCGTTGCCGGCGGCAAAGCCGGCGGCCAGCTGGGTGAAGAAGATCTGCCCCACCAGCGCCACGCCAATCGCGCCGCCCACCTGCTGGAAGGCCTGCAGCGCGCCGGAACCAGCGCCGGCATCGCGCGGCGGCACGCCCGCCAGCACCGACTGGAACAGACCGGAGAAGCCGAGGCCCAGACCGACGCCGGCCAGCAACAGTGGCGGCAGGAAGGTCCAGTGGTCGACGCTGTCGCCGAGCCCGCGGATGATGAAATCGAGCCAGGTAATGCCGGCCACCAGCAGCGCCGCGCCGAGCGCCAGCCGGGTGCGAAGGTAACGCTGGCCGAGCCGGCCGATGAACAGCGAGACGGTGAGCACGCCCACCGAGAACGGCGTGTTGACCAGTCCGGACTCGAGCGGGGTGAAACCGTAGCCCGACTGCAGCATCAACGAGATGACCATGAACATGGCCGGCACGCCCGAGGCGAAGATGGTGGTGATGAGCAGGCCGAGCAGGTAGTTGGGGTTGCTGATCAGGCTGAAGTTGAGCAGCTGCGGCTGGTCGATGCGGGCGCGGTGGCGCTCCCAGATGATGAAGATGCCGGCAAAGATCAGCCCCACCGCCATCAGGCCCCACAGCCAGGTCGGCCAGCCCAGGGCGTGGCCCTCGACCAGCGGGAAGACCATGGCCACCATGGCGATGCCGAACAGGCCGATACCGACGAAATCGTTCCTCAGCGTCGGGTGCCCCGGGGGGCGCGGGATCAGATACCAGCCGGCAACGACGGCGAAGATGCCGAACGGGATATTGACGAGGAAGATCGGGCGCCAGTCGAGATCGAAGAGGTTGGCGCCGATCAGCAGCCCGCCGACGATCGGGCCGGCAACGGCAGCAAGGCCGGCGCTGAGGCCGAACAGCGAGAAGGCCTGGCCCTTCTCCTCAGGCGGGAAGGTGACCTGGGCGATGGCAAGCACCTGCGGGGTCATGCAGGCGCCGGCGAGGCCTTGCAGCACGCGGGCGACGATCAGCCATTCGATCGAGGGCGCGAGGCCGCAGAAGGCCGAGGCGAGCGTAAATGCAGCGACGCCGATGAGGAACATGCGGGTGCGGCCGACGATGTCGCCGAGCCGGCCGAACGGCAACAGACCGAGAGCGAACGCCAGCACATAGGCGGCAATGACCCACTCGATCTGGGTGGGGTCGGCGCCGAGGTTCTGCTGCAGACTGGGCAGCGCGACGTTGACGATGGTGACGTCGATGAGATTCATGAAGCTGGCGAGCAGCAGTACGGCGAGCGCCACCCAGCGGCGCGGATCGGCATCCGCCTTGGACTGAGGCACGTGAAATTGCGAAGACATGGTCTAGTTCCTGGTCGTGGTTGAGCGAACGGCGCGGCGCAGCTCGGCGCACAGGCGTTCGAAATACTGGGGTGAGGTATCGGGGCCGCGGCCGAAACCGACCAATGCTCCGATGAACATGCTGGAGGCCGCCTCGGGATCGAGCTCCGCCCGAAAGGTGCCGTCGGCGACGCCGTCGATGAAGATCGCGGCAACCATCTGGTGCCACTTGTAGAGGATCGGACGCATGGCGGAATGGATCACCGCGTCACGACGGGCCCGCTCCATCAGCTCGGACATTACCGCGAGCGTGTCGCGCTGCTCGTAGAACATCTCGTGGAAATCGTAGAACTCGTGTTCGAGGCGCTCGGCCGGTGAAAGGTGGGCACGTGGCCGGACCAGCGACTGAGCGCGAAAATCCTCGCGCATGGCGTCGGCAACGAGGCTGATCAGCGCCTCCTTGGTGGGCACGTGGTAGTGCAGCGTCGCGACGTTGATGCCGACCCGCGCCGCGATATCGCGGGTACGCAGGCCCTCGAAACCCTTCTCGGCGATGAGCCCGCGTGCCGCCGCGGCGATGGCGCGGCGGCGATCGTCAGTGGTTTCGCGCTTCGGGGCGGTGCTGGTGACGGTCATGGCTTCCTCGCCGACAATGTCGCACCAGACGCCGTGATTTCGACGTTTGGTGGTCGGCAGCGCCGCCACATATACCCGAGCGATCTATCAATCAAGTGATTGATTGAGCGGAAACGTTGAATCGCCGCGTGGGCAGGCTTTCCGCCTACCGGGTTTCATGGCACGCGGAGGACATGACCCCAGACCTCTCCCGCCCGATCGAGCGCCTGTTGCCGCTCGCCGCCTCGTTCAGCACCGGCCCCGCGGCCATTGCGCTGGCCGGTGCGCATGCCAAGGGCGTCGCCGACACGCAGTCCGACCTCGACATCTACGTGTTCGCCGAGACCTGGCTCGACAACGAGCGGCGCCGAGCATTGGCGCTGCAAGTGGTGCCGGAAGCCGCGGGCCTGCGTTGCTGGGCGGCGCTGCCGGCGCTGGCCGGCACCGATTTCAAGGTCGGCGCACAGGAAGTCGAGATGTCGATGCACGCGCTTGGACCGCTGCGACAGACAGTGGCGCGGGCGCTCGAGGGCGAGGTCGACCGGCATTACGAAACCTGGACGCCGAACGGCTATTACAGCGATTGCGAGCTGGCCGATGTCGCCAATGTCGTGGTGTTGTCCGACCCCGCGGGGCTGCTGGCGCCACTGGTCGAGGCGGTGCGGGCCTATCCGCCGAAACTCAAGCAGCGTTTGATCGCCGATGGGCTCAGAAGCGCCGGGTTCTGGATCGGCAACTTTCACCTCGAGACGGCATTGAGCCGCGCCGACGGCTTCTACCTGCAGTCGATGCTGCAGCAGATCGTCAACGACCTGGTGCATGCTGCCTTCGCCATCAACGAAGTGTATTTTCCCGGCGACAAGAAGATGAGCCGGCAGCTGGGCAAGCTCAAGCGCCTGCCCGAGGGCTTTGAGGCTGGACTCGATGCGGCGCTGCTCGGGCGCGGCGACACCTCGACCGCGGCCTGGCGCGAGCGCTTCGCCATCGTGGCACACCTGACTGCCGGGTTACGCTGCCTTGCGGACAGCGCGGGGTGAAAGTTCGGGCAAAAGCTGCCATATTGGGGTCATGAACGACCTCACTCCCCCGCCCCGCTCGCTCTCCCATGTCACCGACTGGGTGTTCGACCTCGACAACACGCTCTACCCGCGTGAGTGCAACCTGTTCGCGCAGATCGACATGCTGATCAGCCACTATATGGTCGGCGTCACGCAGTTGCCGTTCGATGAGGCGCGGGCGCTGCAGAAGGCCTATTACCGCGATTACGGCACGACGCTGAACGGGCTGATGCAGTTGCACGAGGTGGACCCGGACCATTTCCTGCACACCGTGCACGCCATCGACTATTCCCCGGTAGAGGCGCACCCGGACTTGGTCGAGGCGATCCGCGCCCTGCCGGGGCGGAAGTTCATCCTCACCAATGGCGATGTCGGTCACGCCCGATCGGTGCTGAACCGGCTCGGCAATGCCGATGGGCTGTTCGAGGATATCTTCGACATCCGGGCGATGAGCTACAAGCCCAAGCCGCTGCCCGAAGCCTACGAAGCGTTCTTCCACAAACACGGCATCGATGCGCGGCGCGCCGCGATGTTCGATGACCTCGAAAAGAACCTGGTGGTGCCGCACGATACCGGGATGACCACGGTGCAGGTGATCGCCAGCGAAGCCTTTGCGCACGAGCAGGTGGAGGCCTGGGAACTCGAACGCACGGGTGGCGCGCATGTCCACCACATGACAGCGGACCTGGCGGGGTTCTTGCGCAAGCTGCCCTGAACTGACTGAAGCAGACGGCCCCCTCCCACCCTCCCCCATGAAGGGGGAGGTGCCACATCGGGTATTGGGCTCGATCTGATCAAGAGCACGGCCCTTCTTCACCTCCCCCATAATGGGGGAGGCCGGGAGGGGGCCCGTCTCTATCAGTGAAACTCTACTCCGCCAGCGTCACTTCGGGCAGGTTGTAATGTTCGCGGATGACGTTCCAGCCGTCTTCGGCGCTGTCGACCACGGTGAACAGGTGCGGGTCGTCGGGAGCGATGGTGCCGGCTTCGGCGAGCGCTTCGAAGTTGATCACCTTGTTCCAGAACTCCTTGCCGAACAGCAAGAGCGGCACGCGTTCCATGCGGCCGGTCTGGATCAGCGTCAACGTCTCGAAGAACTCGTCGAGCGTGCCGAAGCCGCCGGGGAAGATGGCTACGGCGCGGGCGCGCAGCAGGAAGTGGATCTTGCGGGTGGCGAAATAGTGGAAGTTGAAGCAGAGGTCGGGGGTAATGAAGTGGTTGGGCGCCTGTTCGTGCGGCAAGACGATATTGAGCCCGATGGTGGGCGCGCCGACATCGGCGGCGCCGCGATTGCCGGCTTCCATCACCCCGGGACCACCACCGGTGACCACCACATAGTCGCGGAAATTCAGTGCCCGTGAGGTGAGCGAGGCATACTGGGCGAAGCGGCGGGCCTCGTCGTAGTAGCGCGAAGCCGCCTCGAGGTTCCGCTTCTGCGTCTCGTTGCGGGCGGCCCAGGCGGGTTTGCCCGGCTCGGGGATGCGGGCGCCGCCGAACAGCACCACGGTCGAACGGATGCCGTGCTCGCGCAGCCGGAACTCGGTCTTCAGATATTCCAGCTGGAAGCGGACCCCGCGAGTGTCCTCGCTGGTCATGAACTCTTCGTCGGAGAAAGCCAGGCGGAACGCGGCGGATTCGGTCTGCGGCGTCGAGGGCGCGCGTTTTGCCGCATGCAGGTCCTCCACCGAGGTACGAAGCGGGGTATGGGCGCGTCTGGCCATTCTGGCGTCTCCGAATAGTGGCCGTGAGCTTGTCACGGCTGGGGTTAAGGATCGTTGACAGCAGGACCGGGCCGGATAATGTCCGGCGCGCCTTCCTGCCACCGATCTGAAAGCTCTGCCCATGTCGTATGCCGATCTCGCCAAGACAATCGATGCCGCCTGGGAGGCGCGCACCGAGATCAGCTCGAGCACCGAGGGCGCAGTCCGCGAGGCGGTCAAGACCGCGCTCGAACTGCTCGACAGCGGCAAGGCGCGCGTCGCCGAGAAGTCCGGCGACAGCTGGACGGTCAATCAGTGGCTGAAAAAGGCGGTGCTGCTGAGCTTCCGCCTCAACGACAACGCGGTCATCCAGGGCCCCGGCGGCACCACCTGGTGGGACAAGGTGCCTTCGAAGTTCGAGGGCTGGGGCGAGAACCGCTTCCGTGAAGCCGGCTTCCGCGCCGTTCCCGGCTCGATCGTCCGGCAGGGCTCGCATATCGGCCGCGGCGTCGTGCTGATGCCGAGCTTCGTCAATATCGGCGCCTTCGTCGACGAGAACTCGATGGTCGACGGCTGGGCCACGGTCGGCTCCTGCGCGCAGATCGGCAAGAACGTCCACCTGTCGGGCGGCGTCGGCATCGGCGGCGTGCTGGAGCCGATGCAGGCCGGCCCCACCATCATCGAGGACAACTGCTTCATCGGCGCCCGTTCCGAAGTGGTCGAAGGCGTCGTGGTCGGCGAGGGTTCGGTGCTGTCGATGGGCGTCTATATCGGCGCCTCGACCAAGATTGTCGACCGCGCCACCGGCGAAATCCATGTCGGCAAGGTGCCGCCCTACTCCGTGGTGGTCTCGGGCAACCTGCCGGGGAAGCCGCTGCCCAACGGCCAGCCCGGCCCCAGCCTTTACTGCGCAGTGATCGTCAAGACGGTCGACGCACAGACACGGTCGAAGACCGGCATCAACGAGCTGCTGCGCGACTAACGGAGACGGACGGGATAATGACGCTCGAACAGGGGATTGACCCCGTCCAACTGCTGCAAGACCTGATCCGCCAGCCTTCGGTGACACCGGAACTGCACGGCGCCTTCGATGTGCTCGAGGCGGCATTGACGCCGTTGGGGTTCGCTTGCGAGCGAGTGCGGTTCGAGGGGGATGGCTCGTATCCGGTCGACAACCTGTTCGCGACGCGTGGCGAGGGCGGCAAGCACCTGCTGTTTGCCGGACATACCGACGTGGTGCCGCCGGGTGACAGCGTCGCATGGCGGCACGCGCCGTTCGCGGCCGAGATCGTCGACGGGACCATCTACGGGCGCGGCGCGGCCGACATGAAGTCGGGGATCGCGGCGTTCGTTGCGGCGATTGCCCGGGCGCCGGAGGCGGGGCGCATCTCGCTCGCCATCACCAATGACGAAGAAGCCGATGCGGTGAACGGCACCGACAAGCTGATGGCCTGGGCCTTGCGCCAGGGTCACCGCTTCGATTTCGCCATCGTCGGCGAGCCGAGTGCCACCGCGCGGGTCGGCGACAGCATCAAGGTGGGGCGGCGCGGTTCGCTCAACGGGCAGATCCGGGTGACCGGCACGCAGGGGCATGTCGCCTATCCCGACAAGGCGAACAATCCGCTGCCCGCCGCGGCGCTGCTGATCGGGGCGCTGACCGGCAAGCTCGACGACGGCACCGAACACTTTCCGCCCTCCAACCTCGAATTCACCTCGGCCGATGTCGGCAACGAGACCACCAACGTCATTCCGGCCGCCGTGCTGCTGCGCTTCAACGTGCGCTATAATGATCGTTGGACGCCCGAGAGCCTGATCGCGGCGATCGAAGAGGTGATCGGCAATCAGGACCTGCGCGATTGCCGGGCCGAGTTCACGGTGGTCGGCCGCCCGTCCCGCTCGTTCCTGTCGCCGCTGGGCGGCGGGGTGGAGACGCTGATCGAGACCATTGCCCGACGCACCGGCATCCCGCCGGAGCTCTCGACCGGCGGCGGTACCTCGGACGCGCGGTTCATCGCCGAGTATTGCCCGGTGGTGGAGTTCGGCCTGCCGGGTCCCACCATGCACAAGGTGGACGAGAACGTGCGGGTCGCCGATGTCGAGGAACTGACGGCGCTCTATGCGCAGTTCATTGCCGACTACCTGGGCACGGAATGATGGCGACGGACTTTCTGAACGCGGTGGGCGCCGCGACGCAGGCGGCGTTCGGCCGGACACCGGCGACCGACGAGGCCGCGGCGCGTGTGAGCTGGACCCATGCGGTCACCGGCATCGTCGTGATGCTGTTGTTGCAGGCGGTACTGCTGGTGGTGCCATTTGCCGGAGCCCTGCCGGAGGCGTTGCGAGCCGTGATCGACTTCGCCCTGTTGGCGCTGGTGATGACGGCGGTGCCTTACCTGGTGATCGGCGGCGCCGGGCTGATGCTCGACAAGCGCGACCGGCTGCCGGCACTGTTCCTGTTCATCGCCCTCGTCCTCGCGATGAGCCAGTTGATCGGCATTATCCTCGGCGCTTTCGGGGTCGGCGCCGGCACGGCAATGATCGGGATCCTCGGCTATTTTTCAGCGCGGGCGACCAAGAGCCTGTTCGGCATCGGCTGGGGCGGCGCGATCCTGATCGGTACATTGGTGGCGCTTGGCAGCTTTGCCGCGAGCTTCCTGTTCCTCGTGCTGCCGACCGGGCAGGCGATGCTGGCCACGCCATGAACGCCTTCGGCGAGCTGTGGCGCGCCATTGTCGGCTGGCTCGACCTGCTGACGGCGCGCCCGGGCGCAGCGGATAAGTTCAACCTCACCGGCCTGGGGCTGGTCAACGCCGTCGGCTGCTTCTTCGCCATTGTACTGCTGCTGATCGTCATCGAGAGCGGGCTCAGCGGTTTCCCCGGCTGGGCGACGGTCATCCTGAGCCTCCTCGCCAATGCCCTGCAGCTGGGTGTCGTCCTGGGGGTGATCTCGGTGACGGCACAGGTGTTCCGGACGCCGGCCGTAGCGATGGCGGTGCCGGCCACCTATGCCGTGGCGTTCGTCTTCGGGCTGTCGCTACCGCTCGCCTACCTGGGCGGCTCGAACGCGCTGACGGCGACGCTCGGGGTTATCGGCTTCATGCTGTTCAGGGTGGCGCGCGAGATCGGCAAACTGCGGTTCGGCATTTCCGCCGCGTTTGCCATTCTTTCTATCGTCGCGCTTGTCGCCATCCGAGTCGGGCTCTACATGCTGACCACCGGATCGAACGGGGTCGGCTAGTGCCTGAACGCAGCAACGATATCTGGAACGAGGTGGCCTCGGCCGCCCGTGGCGTCGTGGCGTTGGTCACCGGTGATCGCCGGGCCAACAGCTATTTCGACTTCTCCGATCGCGGCCTGGTCGGCAGCTTCATCGCCTTTCTGGTAGTCGCCCTGCTCAACACCGCGGTGCCACTGGTTCTAGGCGTGCCCGGGACAAGCGGCACGGTGTTCCGGGCCATCGCCACGGTCATCATCGTCCTCGCGCTGCAGATCGGCGCCGCCGCTATCGTGTTGCGCCAGCTGAAGCGGCCTGACGCGCTGGTGCCCTACATCGTGGTCGACAACTGGGCGACCTTCTACCTGACCATCGCCACGACGCTGCTCGGGTTGATGGGCCTCGGCGGCGAGCTGGTGTTCATCGCCACCGGCATCGTGATCATCGTCATCATGATCAACATCGCGCGGCTGATCCTGACGCTGACCCCGTGGCAGATCGCCTCGTTCCTCGTGGTGCAGCTGATCAGCGGGGTGATTGCGCTGTTCGTGGTCAGCGCGGTGTTCCCCCTATCGCCGGAACAGCTGGCCGAACTCACCGCCGCCGCTAGTAGTCAACCCTTGTGAGATAGAGCCCGTCGGGCGGCGCCAGCGGGCCGCAGCGGGAGCGATCGCGGGCATCGAGGGCGGCGCGGAAATCGCGTGGCTGCCATTTGCCGTCGCCCACCAGCTTCAGCGAACCCACCATCGAGCGCACCTGGCTGTGGAGGAAACTCCGCGCCTTGGCGGTGACGACGATCATTTCGGCCTGCCGCGACACCGTGAAGATATCGAGGGTGCGGTCGGGCGATTTGGCCTGGCACTCGGCGGCCCGGAAGGTGGTGAAATCGTGCTTGCCGAGGATCAGCTGCGCCGCGGCGTGCATCGCCTCGGCATCGAGCGGCACCGGCACATGCCAGACGCGGCCGGCATCGAGCCCGGGCCGGGCGCGGCGGTTGAGGATGCGATACTCGTAGTGGCGGGCAGTGGCGGAGAAGCGCGCCTCGAACGTCTCGTCGACACGATCGGCAGTGAGGATCGCCACCGGGTGCGGCTTGGTGTGATAGTTCAGCGCCTCACGCACCTTGAACGGATCCCAGTCGCGTTCGAGGTCGAAATGCACCACCTGGCCAAGCGCATGGACGCCCGCATCGGTGCGGCCGGCGGCCTGGGTGACGACGCTTTCGCCGGAGAAACGCTCGATGGCTTCCTCCAGCAACTGCTGCACCGAGAGGTCGCCGGCCTGCCGCTGCCAGCCGCAGAAGGGTCGGCCATCATACTCGATGGAAAGGCGATAGCGGGGCATCGCTAATTGGGGCCCGTCACGATGCCCGCTCCGGCAACACCCCCGCCCCACGCAGGAACGTCGCCGCGTCCATGGCGCCCTTGCCTTCGCGCTGCACCATGGTGAGGCGCACCGCGCCGGTGCCGCAGGCGATGGTGAGCTCGGGGAGGATGGTGCCGGGAGCGCCCTGCCCCGCCACCAGCGTCGAACGCAGCGCCTTGATGCGGGTGGGCGTGCCGTTGAGCGTGAGTTCGAACCAGGCGCCGGGGAATGGCGAGAGGCCGCGGATCAGGTTGTGCACCTCGCTCGCGGACTTGGCCCAATCGATGCGGGCCTCGGCCTTATCGATCTTCTGCGCATAAGTGACGCCGTCCTCAGGCTGCGGGGTGAAGTGCAGGCTGCCGCGATCAAGCGCGGCCAGCGCGCGGCCCATCAGGTCGGCGCCGACCAGCATCATCTTGTCGTGCAGCTCGCCCGAAGTCATATCCGGACCGATCGGCATTTCCTCGATCAGGCCGACGGCGCCGGTATCAAGCCCCTCGTCCATCTGCATCACCATGATGCCGGTGCGCGCGTCACCCGCCAGCACCGCACGCTGGATCGGCGCCGCGCCGCGCCAGCGCGGCAGCAGCGAACCATGCAGGTTCAGGCAGCCGAGCCGCGGCGCCTCGAGGATCGGCTTGGGCAGGATCAGGCCATAGGCGACCACCACCGCCACGTCGGCGTCGAGCGAGGCAAACACCTCCTGCTCGGGCGCCTGCTTCAGACTGCGCGGGGTGAAGACCGGAATGCCAAAGCTCTCGGCCGCCTCATGCACCGGCGACTTGCGCTCGGCCTGGCCGCGACCGGCAGGTTTTGGCGCACGCGTATAGACGGCGACCACTTCGTGGCCGGTCGAAACGATCTCGGTGAGGGTGGGCACGGCGAATTCCGGCGTGCCCATGAAGATGATGCGCATCAGTCAGCCATCCTGCACCGGGTCACCCCGGCGAAGGCCGGGGCCCATCCTGGGATGGCCCAAAACCCTCGGTAGTTGATCGGTACACCTCAGGATGGGTTCCGGCCTTCGCCGAAATGACTCCGTGGGTGTGGCGAGTCCAGCCCGCTTCAAGCGCGCTTCGACAGCCGCTCGGCCTTCTGGAACTTCTTCAGCACGCGGTCGCGCTTCAGCCGGCTCAGGTAATCGATGTAGAGCACGCCATCGAGGTGATCGAGTTCGTGCTGCACGCAGACCGCGAGGCGGTCCTTGGCATCGAGCTCCACTTGTTTGCCGTCGAGATCGGTGTAGCGAACCGTGACCTCGGCCGGGCGCTCGACGTCGTAGTAGAGCTCGGGGATGGAGAGGCAGCCTTCCTCGGTGGTGACGGTCTCGTCGGAATATTTGAGGATTTCCGGGTTCACCATCACCAGTGGGGCGGGCTCTTCGCCTTCCTTGGCGAGGTCCATCACCACGATGCGCTTCAGTTCGCCGATCTGCGGTGCAGCCAGGCCAATACCTGGGGCATCGTACATAGTTTCGAGCATGTCCTTGGCGAGCTGCTTGATGCCATCGTCGATCTTCTCGATCGGCTCTGCAATGGCGCGCAGGCGCTCGTCGGGCAGGATCAGGATGGGGCGCTTGGCCATGAACGTTCAGTCCTTCAGCGGGGGTTGCCGCTGAATATGGTATTTCCCGGGCGCCGGTCAACGGCCAGCCGGTTTACGCGCTGTTACGCCAATTGCGGCGCCGAAGAACAATGCGAGAACAAGGCGCTCGAATCGTGTAGGCTGCAGCGATGGATCGTGTGCTTTTCGTCATCGCCGACTTCCCCGTCACCTTGGAAATCGCGGCGTTTGCCGCCGGCGGGCTGTTTGCGGCGCTGCTCGTCGCCCTGCTGGTGGTGATGGTTCGGCAGTCCCGGGAGCGGGCCGAGGAAGCGCAGCAACGGGCGGATGAAGCTGCCGCAGCGCAGCTCAAGGCGCAGGAAACCGAGCGCTATATCGCCGACATGCTGCGGGTGCAGTCGGAAATGACCGGCCGCATGCAGACGATGAGCGAGATCTTCGGCTCGCGCACCTCCGACCTCGCCCGGCTGGTGAACGAGCGGCTCGACAGCCAGGGCCAGCGCATCGGCGCGGCCATGCAGGAAAGCAACCAGAAGACCAATGAGAGCCTCAGCAAGCTGCAGGAGCGGCTGGCGGTGATCGATCGGGCGCAATCCAATATCACCCAGCTCAGCCAGAACGTGGTGTCGCTGCAGTCGATCCTCGCCAACAAGCAGACCCGTGGCGCTTTCGGCCAGGGCAGGATGGAGAGCATCATCGGCGACGGCCTCGCGCCGAACGCCTATGCCTTCCAGGCGACGCTGTCGAACGGCAGCCGGCCCGATGCCGTGGTCTATATGCCGAACGGCGCGCCCTCGCTGGTGATCGACGCCAAGTTCCCGCTCGAGAGCTGGCAGCGCTTCACCGCGGCCGGCGAAGGCGAGGACCCGCGCTTCGCTGCGTCGGGCTTCCGCAACGACATGGGCGTGCATATCAAGGCGATCTCGGAAAAATACCTGATCGCCGGGGAAACCGCCGATACGGCGTTCCTGTTCGTGCCGTCGGAATCGATCTTTGCGGACCTGCACGAGCATTTCGAGGATGTGGTGCAGCGGGCGCTGAAGGCGCGCATCGTCATCGTTTCACCATCGATCCTGATGCTGTCGATCCAGGTGGTGCAGGCGCTGCTGCGCGACGTGAAGATGCGCGAAGAGGCCTATCGCATCCAGACCGAGGTGCGGGCGTTGCTGGCCGATGTCGGCCGGCTGGACGAGCGGGTGCGGAAGCTCCAGACCCACTTCACCCAGGCGGCCGGAGATATCGGCGACATCGTCACCTCGTCGAGCAAGATCGTGAAGCGCGGCGAGCGCATCGAGGCGATGGAGTTCGACGAGGCGCGGCCGGAGCCGCAGCGGCTCGCCGGCGAGTAGGGTCAACACCGTCTCACAATCGAGCGAGCGTCATCCCCAAGCCCGGCTGCACCCCATAGCCTCCCCCCGTGTCAAACAGGAGGACGGCGAATGGACGAGCAAGACACTCCCCGCATCTCGCAGGAGATGATCAACCTCTTCGACGATTACACGCACCTGAGCCTCGACCGGCGCAAGTTCATGGACAACCTCGCCAAGCTCGCGGGCTCGATGAGCGCGGCGACCGTGGCGGCGGCGATGATGGCGTCGAACGCCAAGGCGCAAGGCCTGGTGCCGGAAAGCGACGCACGGCTGGTCACCGAAGAGGTCACCTATCCCGGCGCCAAGGGCGAAATGCGCGGCTATCTCGCCTACCCGGCCGAGGGCGGGCCGTTCGGCGCGGTGATCGTGGTGCACGAGAACCGTGGCCTCAACGCCCACACCAGGGATGTGGCGCGGCGCGTGGCGCTCGAAGGCTTCGTGGCGCTGGCGCCCGATTTCCTCTCCGACCTGGGCGGCACCCCCGCCGACGAGGAGGCAGCGCGGCCGATGTTCCAGCAGCTTCCCGCCGCGGACGTGGCGGCCAATGGCGTCGCGACCATCGCCTGGCTCAAGACGCACGAGAAATCGAACGGCAAGGTCGGCGCCATGGGCTTCTGCTGGGGCGGCGGCACGGTCAACAACATCGCGACCGTGGCGCCGGACCTGCTGGCGGCGGTGCCCTATTACGGCGGCCAGCCCGATGCGGCGGCGGTGCCCAACATCAAGGCCAGGGTGATGGCGCACTATGGCGGGCTCGACGAGCGGATCAATGCCGGCATCCCGGCATTCGAGGCGGCGCTGAAGGCGGCGGGTACCGACTACCAGATCTTCATCTACGAGGGCGCCAACCATGCCTTCAACAACGACACCTCGGCGGCCCGCTACAGCAAGGAGGCCTCCGACCTCGCCTGGTCACGGACGATCGGACTGTTCCGGGAGGTGCTGGCCTAGGCAATGGTAGCGGCGCAGGGGCAACCACCCCTGCGCCGTTATTCTAGCTGGCGAGGGCACGCTGCGGCGCCGGCAGAACGCCGTCGAGCAGCTTGGTCCGGCCCTCGGTCACCGCTGCAAAGGTGCGGATGTCTTCGGGGCGGCTCAGCAGATAGCCCTGTGCGGTCTGGCAGACCTCGCTCTTCAGGAACGCCAGTTCCTCGGCCCGTTCGACCCCTTCGGCGACGACGGGCACGTTCAGGCCGCTGCCCAGTCCCAGCACCGCCCGGACGATGGCGGCGGACTGATCGTTGTTGTCGACGGCGCGGATGAAGGACTGGTCGACCTTGATCTTCGAAAACGGGAAGGCGCGCAGGTTCGCCAGCGACGAATAGCCGGTGCCGAAATCGTCCATGGCGATGCGGACGCCAAGCGCCCGGATCTGCCGCAGCGTGGTCACCGCGCGCATCATGTCGCGGATCAGCGCCGTTTCGGTGATCTCCACCTCGAGGCGGGCCGGCGACAGCCCGGTGCTGATCAGCACCTCATGCACGGTCTGCGCGAAGCTGGGCGAATGGACCTGCACCGCCGAGACGTTGACCGCCACCGAGAGCGGCGACTTCCAGCGCGCCGCCTCGCTGGCGGCGGTGCGCAACACCCACTCGCCGATCTGCAGGATCAGCCCGCTTTCCTCCGCCACCGGCACGAACACCGACGGCGGAATCTCGCCGCGCTCGGGGTGACGCCAGCGTACCAGCGCCTCGAAGCCGGTGACCTCGCCCGACTGGATATCGACCTGCGGCTGGTAGACGAGCCGCAACTGATTGCGCGACACGGCGTGCCGCAGGTCGTGCTCGAGCATGCGGCGATCCCGCACCTCGGCCCCCATGGCGTTCTCGAAGAAACGATAGATGCCGCGCCCATCCTGCTTGGCGCGGTAAAGCGCCGTGTCGGCATGAGTCATCAGCTGTTCGGCGGTGTCGGCGTTATCGGGGAACAACGCGATGCCGATCGATGCCGAGATCAGCGCACCGCCTGCCGCCTGCTCGTTGGTGCGGCGGAAGGAGTCGAGAATCTGTTCGGCGAGGCGGCCGGCGCGCGCCGGCGTGCCGATATCGCCGAGCAGCACGGCGAACTCGTCGCCGCCGAGGCGGGCGGCGTCGCCAACCCCTTCGATGGCGCCGAGCAAGGCCTGCCCGACGCGCTGCAGCAGCGCGTCGCCGGCAGCATGGCCAAACAGGTCGTTGACCTCCTTGAAGCGATCGAGATCGAGGCAGAGCACGGCAAAGGTCTGCTCATGACGGCGGGCGTGGCTGATCTCGTCCTCGAGCTTGCGCGAAAAGCTCACCCGGTTGGGCAGGCCCGTCAGCGCGTCATGATGGGCGAGGAAGCGGATATGCTGCTCGGCCTGCTTGCGCGCGGAAAGATCGCGGATGGCGATCGCGTGATGCGGCTGGCCGGCGAAATCCACCTCGCGCAGGATGACCTCAGCCGGCACCACGCCGAAGCCTGATCGCAGGTCGGTCTCGAGCGCGATATTGGGACGCTCGACCAGCATGGTGCAAACGGCCGAACCGAGAAAATCCGACAGCTGTTTGCCGCTGACCGCGGCCTGCGGCAGGTCGACCATGGAGAGGAAGCTCTGGTTGGCGGTGACGATTTCACCGTCTCGTACCACCAGCAGACCTTCCACCGCCGCATCGGCAAGGCCGCGCATGCGGTCGCTCTCGGCCAGGGTGCGACGACGATCGAGCATGTCGAGGTAGGAACCGCCGACAGCAAAGACCAGGATCATCACCGAAACCAGCGCGACGACGATCGACAGCCATTGCGGCGTCTGGTCCTCGGCGGAAACCACCGGGAAGCAGTTCTCCAAGCCTGCCGCGCCCATGGCGGTAAAGTGCATGGTGCAGATGCCCAGCGTCAGCAGGATGGTGGCGCGGATGCGGTGCCGGAGCGTATCGCCGTTCACGGCGAAATAGATCGAGGCGCCGGCAAAGGCGACACCCAGCAGCACCGAGGCGGCGACCAGCGGCGAGGCCCAGGCGATGCCGCCGCCGATCAGCAGCGACGCCATGCCGGTGTAGTGCATCGAGGCGATCCCGACGCCGATGATAGCGCCGCCCAACACCGAATCGGAGCGGCGGGTGCCGAGCGCGGCGAACCACAGCCCGCCACCGACGATCAGGATGGCGATGCCGAGCGACACCAGGGTGAGCGGCAGATCGTAGCCGACCGGCATGCCGGCATTGAATGAGAGCATGGCGACGAAGTGCGTCGCCCAGATGCCGAAGCCGACGGAAAAGGCGGCTACCGCCAGCCAGACCCGTTGCATGGTGCCGACGGTGCGGCGCGCGTGGTTGAGAAGTGTGATGCCGGCAAAGGCGGAGAGCGCACAGACCAGAGCCGCAAGGGCCACCAGGCGGAGGTCGTGCTGCTGGAACAGCGTAGTCAGTACAGTTTGCAAGATGGCGCGTCCTTCTGGAGCCAATACCCTTTGCTGTCTGCCTCAACTCGTAAAGGGAGTCTTGCGCTAGGGGCGCTGGCTTATGCGTAAGCACGTCACGTCTCGATACGGCGTAAACGGGGGCTTAAGATGTGGGCTGAACCCGTCGCCGGGTGTGTGCGTTAGTGCTCATTGCAGGGAGGCGCTGATGATCTCGAACCACTTCCGTGGACTGATTGCCGAAGACACCCCAGCCGGCAATGATGGCGACACGCCAGGCTTTGCCCAGCCGGTAAGCCAGACCGAGATCGAGGAACTGCTCTATGGCGATGAATGGCCGGCAGGCGAGCGGCTGGCGCGGCTGCTGTCGATCCGCGAGGAACTGATCAATCTCGAAGCAACCGATTTCGGCGACGACGATCCGCGCAGCCTGATCGGCGCCATCGACGAGGCGGTGTCGCGGCTGAATGGCCTGGCTGGCGAAGGGATGGATCCGACCTCGGTGGACCACGACCCGACAGCGCATCGGGAAACCCTGTCGCCGGATTCCGACGAGCTTGAAGCCATCGAAGCAGAGGACGAAGCCTCGCTCGAGGACGAGCCGGAAGTCGCCATCGACAAGAGCCAGTGGCTCGACGGCGACGGGCTGGATCGGGACGAGGGCTAGAGCGAGGTCCGCGCCTTCAGCGCCTGGCTGAGCGTGCCTTCATCGAGATAGTCGAGCTCGCCGCCCACTGGCACGCCATGGGCCAGCCGGGTGATCTTGACGCCGCTGGGAGCGAGGCGATCGGTGATGTAGTGCGCCGTGGTCTGGCCTTCGACCGTGGCGTTCACCGCCAGCACGATCTCGGAAAACTCCGGCGCCCGGCGCAGCAGCGCATCGATCGACAGATCATCGGGACCGACGCCATCGAGCGGCGACAGCACACCACCGAGCACGTGGTACTTCACCGCTCCGACCCCGGCCCGCTCCAGCGCCCAGAGGTCGGCGACATCCTCGACGACGATCAACAGGCCATTGTCACGACGTGGATCGGCGCAGATGTGGCAGGGCGAGCGGGTATCGACATTGCCGCAGGTCTGGCAGACGGTCACCGCGGCCACGGCGCGATCGAGCGCCGCCGACAGCGGGATCATCAGCTGTTCCTTCTTCTTGATCAGCTGCAGCACGGCGCGCCGGGCCGAGCGCGGCCCGAGCCCTGGCAGGCGCGCCAGGAGCAGGATCAGCTGTTCAATCTCGGGTCCACCGTTGGCCATGCTTGCTGAGCGAGTAGCGAATGGCGAGTAGGGGAGTAGCGGGTTCGCGACTCTGCCCTATTCGCTACTCGCTATTCGCTACTCACTCCTTCAGAACGGAAACTTCATGCCCGGAGGCAGCGGCAGGCCCGCCGTCATTTCCTGCATCTTGGCGTTCATCTCGTACTCGGCCTTGCCCTTGGCGTCGTTATGGGCGGCGAGGATCAGGTCCTCGAGTACCGACACATCGTCCGAGACGAGGCTGGGGTCGATCTTCAACCCCTTCATCTCGCCCTTGCCGTTGAGCGTCACCACCACGAGACCACCGCCGGAGCGGCCTTCAACGGTCATCTCGGCGACCTTGTTCTGGAACTCCTCCATCCGCCCCTTCATCTCCTGGGCGGCTTTCATCATTCCCATCAGGTCTTTCATTCGTCGTCTTCCTCATCGCTGTCGCGGTTCATCATGTCCGCATAGGCTTCGATCGGGATTTCTTCGTGCTTGATCCGCGGCGGCAGCAGCTTGGCCCCGGGGAACGTATCAAGGATGGCCTGCACCAGCGGATCCTCGTGCGCCTGCTGCCGCACCACCTCCTGCCGCTCCTCGCGCTGCTCGCGCATGGTCGGCACGTGCTGTGCGTCGTTCTTGAGGGTGATCATCCACTGCCGATTGGTCCACAGCTTCAGCTTGGCGCTTAGGGTCTGGATGATTCCGGGATCGGCATTGGGGACGAGCGCCACCTCGAGCCGGCCATCGCCGATCGAGACCGGCCGGAGCGAGCTTTCGAGGGCGTGCTTGACGATCAGGTCGCGCTTCTCGCCGGCCAGCGCCACGAGGTCGGCATAGCTGCGCGGATTGGCGAACGCCTGCGGCTGTGGCGTTGGTTGCGGGATGGCCTGCGGCGCCGGCGCGGCATCGAAGCGCGGCGCCACCTGGGGCTGGTATTGCAGGGCCGCCGAGGGGCCGCCGCCGCCATTGCCGCGCGCCACCGGCGCCGTTTGCGGCTGGGCCGGCGGCGGCAGGTTGCCGAGCTTGGCGATCAGCTCGTCCGGAGTCGGCAGGTCAGACGCGTAGGCAAGACGGACCAGCACCATTTCGGCCGCCTGCAGGGCGTTGCCGGCCTGCTGCACCTCGTCGTAGCCCTTGAAGAGGATCTGCCAGCAGCGGCTCAGGGCGCGCATGCCGAGCTTCTGCGCCAGTTGCGCCCCGCGGCTGCGTTCGTCGGGAGTCAGCGACACATCGTCGGCGGCTGCCGGCACCACCTTGATGCGGGTGACCAGGTGGGTGAAATCGCAGAGGTCGGCGATGATGGTCTGCGGATCGGCGCCGGCGTCGTAGAGTTCGCGGAGGTTACCCAGCGCATCGCCGATGCGACCCGCCATCAGCGCCTCGAACAGGTCGATGGTACGGGCGCGGTCGCCCAAACCGAGCATGGCCTTGACGGTCGCTGTCGTCACCTTGCCGTCGCCATGGCTGATGGCCTGGTCGAGCAGGGATTGGTTGTCGCGCACAGAGCCTTCGCCGGCGCGCACAATCATCGCCAGCGCTTCCGGTTCATAGCCGATGTTTTCGCGGCCGAGCAGATCGATGAGGTGCGCCGTCATCGTCTCGGGCGGCACGCGGCGCAGATCGAAGCGCATGCAGCGGGAGAGGATGGTGACCGGCACCTTCCTGATCTCGGTGGTGGCGAAGATGAACTTCACATATGGCGGCGGCTCTTCGAGCGTCTTCAGCAGCCCATTGAAGGCGGCGGTCGAGAGCATGTGCACTTCGTCGATGATGTAGACCTTGTAAGGCGCCGAAACCGGGCCGTACTTCACCGAGTCGATGATCTCGCGGATGTCGTTGATGCCAGTATTCGAGGCGGCGTCCATCTCGACCACGTCGACATGGCGGCCTTCGATGATGGCGCGGTCGTGGATGCCTTCCTTGTCGAAATCGAGCGTCGGATGGCGGCCGGTCTCGTCTTCGTAGTTGAAGGCGCGGGCGAGAATGCGCGCGGTCGTGGTCTTGCCGACGCCGCGGACGCCAGTGAGGATGAAGGCGTGGTGGATGCGGCCTGACTTGAAGGCGTTCCGGAGCGTCTGCACCATCGCATCCTGGCCGATGAGCTGGGCAAAGCTCAGCGGCCGGTACTTGCGCGCCAGCACCAGATAAGGCGACTTCGCCGCGTCGGTCGCGGGCACGGGGGGATCGTCGGGGAACATTCCGTCAGCCATGCACAGCATATAGCGACCGGCAGCGCGGATCGCAAAAGTTCATGCCGCGAAAAGCGGAGCGGCCGGTCAGAAAGATGTGGGAAGTAGGAGGCTGGCAACGACCCGTGAAGGTCTCGTTGGGGCTGCTACCTTCCGGTCCTGACCCGGTTGGCGAGGAACACGTCCGCACCAACCTCCCGTCGCCTATATGGAAGAGGATCGCGGCAAACGCAAGGCCGGGGTCGCCGGCTGCGTCATAGGCCGGTCGCGGGCGCGCAAGCTTCCGGCGCGGCCGCACCGGAGCCGAACACCGCCCGCCGCGCCGCAGCGAGCTCTCCGCACGCCTCATGCGCGATCAGGTCCTCAAGCGTCGCGTCATCGAGGCCGAGGTCGCGCCTGAATTCGGGACTGAGCGCAGCGATGTGCTGCATGGCGATACGGAGGCGGCGGCGCTGCCACCATGCCGCCAGCCAGTGGATGGCGCGAGGCCGGCGCCCGTCGCGCGAGGGGCTTGTCGTCTTCATCTCGATCTCGGTTTCGTCTGGCTCGCCGCAGCGAGGCGGAGCCCCCGCGTCGTCACCATGGCGAAGCCAGGGGCGTGCCGCTCCCTCCGATCGGAGGGGCCAGCGATGCAACCCGCCTGACCCGGTCGCCGTTATTGCCCTGCGCAGGCATGGAGGCGGCGATGATCGCGAGAGGCAGCAACGACGAAGCCGAGGCGCGGCGTCATATTGCGCTGCTGCAGGGGATGATCCGGCATTGGAACATCACCGCCGACGAGTATCGCGACGCGGCGCGCGGCCGAACTCAGGTCAGCGCGCTGATGCAGCGCGAGGCCGACAGGACGCACCGGCGGCTGGGCGAGGCGCTCGAGCTTTGCGATCGGCTGATCGACAACCTCGCCCCCGGTCACGACATGCGCCGCGACCTGTTCCAGATCGAATGGGCGCTCGAGGCGCTGAGCGAGAGCATCGCGATTTCAGCCGAGCAGATGGGGCCGCGCATCGAAGCCAGCCGGAACGTTGCCGGGCTCAAGTATCTGCTGAGCGCATTGAAGCAGGATGCAGGGCTCGGAGCCTAGGCACTGTCCCACCCTGAACGCATCCCTCAGACCTTGTTAACAAACTGGAGCGCATTCTAAGGACTTCACGAGCCTGAAGGAGGCTTGTCATGTTGAAGTCAGTCCGCGTTCCCCACGAACTCATTGCGCTCAGCCAGATGCAGCGCGCCACCATCCGCGAAGTCGGCGCGCCACTCTATCTGCCGGCATTCGAGCAGCAGATCCTCCAGGCCGAGGCTCGGCGCGAAGACGATAAATCCGATGATCTCGACTGGGGCGTGGACGCCGGCGGCCTCACCATCGGCGCCGATGAGGACGACGACTTCTACTGATCCTGCGACAGGCTCAGGATGAAGGGCATCAGGCCGCCGACGCGGCCTTGTAGACGCCCAGCACGTGGAAGTGGTCGGTGAAGAACTTCAGCTCCTCGAAGGCAAGCTGCACCGACCGATCCGACGGATGGCCCTCGATATCGGCGTAAAACTGGGTGGCAGTGAACGAGCCATCGAGCATGTAGCTCTCGAGCTTGGTCATGTTGACGCCGTTGGTGGCAAAGCCGCCCATCGCCTTGTAGAGCGCGGCCGGCACGTTGCGCACCCGGAAGACAAAGGTGGTCTTCACCTTGCCCGCATCGGCGGCCGGCTCCTCCGCCGTCTTCGAAATCACCAGGAAGCGCGTGGTGTTGTGCGCCGCATCCTCGATGTTCTGGGCGAGCACGCTCAGCCCATAAACCTCGGCGGCGAACAGCGAGGCGATGGCGCCCACCGACTTGTCGCCCTTTTCGGCGATCTCGCGGGCCGAGCCGGCAGTATCGACGCCGTTGATGGTCTTGAGCTTGTGCTTGGAGATGAACTTGCGGCATTGGCCCAGGGCCACCGAGAGCGACTGCACCGCCTTGATGTCGCTGAGCGTGGCGCCCGGCACGCCAAGCAGGTTCATTTCGACGCGCAGGAAGTGCTCGCCGGTGATGAACAGGCCGCTCTTGGGCAGCAGGTGATAGATGTCGGTGATGCGGCCATAGAGCGAATTCTCCACCGGCACGACGCCGAACTCTGCATCGCCGTTCTGCACCGCCGCGATGGTGTCCTCGAACGTGGTGCAGGGCAGCGCCTCGTCGGCGGGAAACAGCGCATGTGCCGCCGCATGACTGAAGGCGCCGGGCTCACCCTGGAACGCGATCTTTCTGGACATGTGCTGTGCTCCGAACCGGTCTTTTCTGGCCGCGGGGTCGAACCGGAACAGTCCGAAGCTGTTCCTGCCCCGCTTTGTGGCGCGCCTTAATGCGACCCGGCTCGCGGCAAGTCAATGTTGAGCGAGATCATCCTGTTTCCGGTGGAGCAGAATCGTATGCGGTGACACCGCATCTGTGCTCCAAGTGCTTGTTTTGGCGCGGGATCGAGCTGGAATGGTCTGCAACCTTCGCTGCTCTCGCCCTGTTGTCGCAGCGCGCTTCTGCCCCGTTGCACCACCGATAGGGACAGACTATCTTCCGCCCGCGTCGGGACAGGGCTTGAAGCGCCGGGGTTGGCCAGCTATGGCCTATCGCTGTTCTGCCGCTCATCAAACCGGCGTCAAAGGCTAAAGATACCCGCGATGGATTCCTTCGAACTCAACAAAATCATCGGCGCCGTTCTCGGTACCCTCCTGTTCGTCATGGGCGTGGGGTTCCTGGCAGAGGCCATCTATCACCCGATCGAAGGTCGCGGGCCGGGTCTCACCCTGGCTGAGGCAGAGGTTGCCGGTGGCGAGCACGGTGGCGCCGCCGCCGAGCCGGAGGCTCTGGCCGTGCCGCTGGGCGTGCTGCTCGCCAGTGCCGACGCTGCCGCCGGCCAGGCCTCGGTGAAGAAGTGCTCGAGCTGCCACAACTTCGGCGAAGGCGAATCCAACAAGACCGGCCCGCTGCTCTACGGCGTCGTCGGCCGCGTCGAAGGCAGCCACGAGGGCTTTGCCTATTCGGATGGCATGCTGGCCCACAAGGCCAATGGCGACACCTGGACCTATGAGAACCTCAATGCGTTCCTGACCTCGCCCAAGACCTACACCCCGGGCACCAAGATGAGCTTTGCGGGCGTCAAGGATCCGCAGGAACGCGCCAACATCCTCGCCTACCTGCAGACGCTGTCGCCGTCGCCGGTGCCGTTCCCCGCCGCAGAAGCCGCGCCGGCTGCTGATGGCGCTGCTGCCCCGGCCGAAGGCGCTGCTGCCCCGGCCGAAGGCGCTGCCGCGCCGGCCGAAGGCGCTGCTGCGCCTGCTGCAGAGGCAGCCCCTGCTGAGGCCCCGGCTGCCGAGGCGCCGGCGGCAGAAGCGCCCGCTGCCAGCCATTGATCCTCGACTGAGATCCGTTTGATTTCGAGCCGCGCCACTGGTGCGGCTCGTTTGTTTTGGGGAGACGACCGATGACCTTGCTGCTGCACCTGGCCGATTTCAACGAGCGGCGCTGGGCCGATGGCTTTGCCGCCGCCCTGCCCGGGCGCAAGGTGGTGACGCGCGCCGACAGCTACGACCCGGACGAGGTGGAGTACATCTTCATCTGGAAGCCCAAGCCCGATGCATTTGAGGGCCTCCATAAGCTCAAGGCGATCCTGTCGCTGGGCGCCGGCGTCGATGCGCTGCTGCGCAACCCATCGCGCCCCAGGAACGTGCCGATCGCCCGCTTCATGGACGAGGACCTGACGCAGCGGATGAGCGACTATGTCGTCTCGCAGGTCACCATGCACCAGCGGCTGATGACGCGCTTCAAGCGCGACCAGGCGGCAAAGCAGTGGCGGCAGCTGTACCCGGCGCCGGCCTGGGACGCGACGGTGGGCATCATGGGCCTGGGCCAGCTTGGGCTCGACGCCATCAGGCACCTCAAGGTGTTCGGCTACAAGCTCAGGGGCTGGAGCCGGACCGCCAAGACGGTGGAGGGCGTCGAGCTGTTTACCGGTCCCGAGCAGTTCGAGGCGTTTCTTTCGGGCACCGACATCCTGGTGAACCTGCTGCCGCTTACTCAGGAGACACAGGGCATCCTCAACTACGACACGTTCTCGAAACTGAAGCGCGGCGGCATCGACAATGAAGGCCCGGTGGTGATCAACGCGGCACGCGGCGGGCACCAGAAGGAGGCCGACATCGTCAGGGCGCTCACTGACGGCACCCTGAAGGCTGCGAGCCTCGATGTGTTCGAGGTCGAGCCGCTGCCGCAGGATTCGCCGCTGTGGGAGATGGACAACGTCTACATCACCCCGCATATCGCCGCTGCATCGAGCGAGCGCACCGGCGTCGCCTACTTCTCCAAGGTGATCAAGGACCACGAGGCGGGGCTACCGCTGCCCAACTTGATCGACTTCGGGCGGGGGTATTGAGGGGCGCTTAACGGGCAGGCCGGCGGCTGTGGCCTCCCCCTGTCCCCTCCCCAGCGAGGCAGCGCCCCCTAGAGCCTCAGCTCCCAGTACTCGCCAACCAGGTCCTTGCCGAAGCTGTGGTGCGGCTTGCTTTCGGTGAGGGTGAAGCCGGCGGCGGCGTAGAGCTTCCGGGCGGCGACGAGGCTGGCCTGGGTCCAGAGCCGTATCTTCTGATAGCGCTTGTCACGGGCGAAGCGGACGACCTGATCGACGAGGAGCTTGCCCACACCGAGCCCGCGGGCCTCGGGCTCGACATAGAGCAGACGCAGTTGCGCCACCCCCTGGCCGGCATCGACCACGAAGACCGAGCCGATGATCCTGCCGTCGCGCTCGGCGATCCAGCAGCTGTCGGTCGCCGGATCAAACTCATCGAGGAACTTGCCGCCAATCTCCGCCGCCAGCGCCTCGTAGCTGCCGTCCCAGCCGAACTCACCGGCATAGATCTGCGACTGCCGGGCGACGACGTGGGCGACATCGCCGATGCGGTGCGGCCGCAGGATGATCGAAGCGCCGTTGTCATCATTGTCGAGAATGCGGGCGATGGTCTGCATCGCCGAGACCAGCTCGCGTCGCTGGCTTTCCGACAAGGGCGCGACGAGATCGGCAATGGCCCGGTCAGCGGCTGCCTCGACCTCGGCTGCAGCCTTGTCGCCATCGGCGGTGAGCGCCAGCTGGTTGCGGCGCCGATCGGTGATGCTGGGCGATACCGCCACCAGCCCCCCGGCGACGAACTTCTGCAGCATGCGGCTCAGATAAGCCGGATCGACCCCCATGGCGCGGGCCAGCTCGGCGCCGTTGGTATGACCGGCCGCCGCCAGTTCGTAGAACAGCCGACTCTCGGCCGGGCTGTAGTCGGTTCTGGAGTAGTGCTCGTCGAACAGCCCCAGCCAGCGCGCGAAGGCGCGGTTGAAGCGGCGAATTTCGGCAATCTGTTGGTCATCCATGATGGATGACATTGGCGCCGATATTGTTGACATTGTCAACCATATCGTTGCTTGAGGTAGCCGTAGACCGCGCGAATGCCCTGGTCGGTGCCGCCAAACGGGCGCCCCGGCTTCGCCTCGGGGGCCCAGCCGTAGATATCGAGATGCACCCAGGCCTTGGCCTGTTTGACGAAGCGCTTGAGGAACAAGGCGGCGGTGATCGAGCCGGCGAAGGCGCTGGCGCCGGCATTGTTCACGTCGGCAATCCTGGAAGCGAGCATCGCATCGTAGGGCGCCCAGAGCGGCATCTGCCAGAGCGGATCGTCGGAGACGGCGCCGGCAACCATAAGGTCGCGGGCGAGGGCGTCGTCGGTGGCGTAGAGCGGCGGCAGGTCGGGGCCGAGCGCCGAGCGGGCGGCGCCGGTAAGGGTCGCCATATCGACGATCAGCGCCGGCCCCTCCTCGTCGGCGAAGGCCAGCGCATCGCCGAGGATCAGCCGGCCCTCGGCATCGGTGTTGCCGATCTCGACGGTCGAGCCGTTGCGGGCCTTGAGGATGTCGCCCGGACGGAAGGCCGGGCCGGAGATGGCGTTCTCGACGATGGGGATGAGGACACGCAGCCTGACGCGCAGGCCGGCATCGATGATGGCGTGAGCGAGGCCCAGCACGTTGGCGGCGCCACCCATGTCCTTCTTCATCAGCAGCATGCCGGCCGACGGCTTGATGTCGAGCCCGCCGGTATCGAAGGTGACGCCCTTGCCGACCAGCGTCACCTTGGGATCCTTTGCCTTGCCCCAGGTGAACTCGACCAATCGCGGCGCCTCCGCGGCGGCGCGGCCAACGGCGTGGATCATCGGGAAATTCTGCTTCAGCAACTCGTCGCCGACGATCACCTTCGCGTCCAGCTTGTGGCGCTTGCAGAAGGCGCGGATTTCCTTCTCGAACGCCTCGGGGCCGAGATCGCTGGCCGGGGTGTTGATCAGGTCGCGCGCCAGGTAGGCAGCGTCGGCGAGCCGATCGACTTCCGCCGTATCGGCACCCTCGACAGCCTCCAGCGCCGCGGGGTCGCGCGGTTTGCGATAGCGATCGAAGCGATAGGCGCCGAGCCGGAAAGCCAGCGCGGCAAGGGTCGGATCGCCCAAGCTGCCGGCGAGCCGGTACTTGCCCGGCTCCAGCATCGCGGCGGCCTGCCCCAGCAGCAGCGCCGGTCGATCGTCCGGCTTGCCGAGACCGAACAGGTAACCGCCGAGCGTCCCGCCCTCCCCCGGCAGCGCCAGCAGGCGACCGCGCTGCCCGGCAAAGCCGTTGGCCTTGGCCCATTGCAGTTCGGCCGGGGTCAGGGTGGCAGGCAGCGCGTCCTGCTCCACGGCGATGAGCGGCAGCGACTTCGACTTGGCCATTTGGCGGGTCCGTTACGGGGGCGGGAGGCATCTGCTTACGCCGCGGCCACAAGCGTGGCAACGGTCCGCAAGCGCACCTTAACCCCCTATTAGGGTTAATCAATTATTGCTGCTTCGTGGGCTCGGGAATTGCCAGTTGCATTGCCCAGAGGAAGTGTTTCGTGTCGCTCCGCCTGATCCAGAACCGGCTTAAGCCGCTGCGCGCCCTGCTGTTCGTGAGCGTAGCCGCTCTCACGCTCTCCGCCTGCGCCTCGAACCCGATGACCACCGGCAGCATTGGCCACGACCCGTCCGGCCAGCCGATGGACCGCAAGCAGCAGGCGCTGGCACAGCTCGCCGCGCGTTACGAGAAGTCGCCGGGCGACCGCGCCACGATCATCTATTACGCCGCAGCGCTCAGGGCCAACGGCCAGAACGAGCAGGCGGTGGCGGTGCTCGAAAGCGGCGTCGCCAAGTTCCGCAACGACCCTGAGATCCTGGTCGGCTATGCCAAGGCTCTGGCGGCGGCCGGACGGTTCGACCAGGCACTCAATGTCGTCGACCGGGCGATCAACCCCGCCTCCCCCGACTGGAATGCGCTGATGGTCAAGGGGGCGATCCTCGACCAGAGCGGCCGCAACCAGGAAGCTCGCGTGGCCTATGGACAGGCGCTGAAGCTCGCCCCCGACCAGGCATCGCTGCACGCCAACCTCGGCCTTTCCTACTCGATGACCAATGAGCTCGACAAAGCCGAAGCCGAGCTGCGCATCGCGGTGAAGCTGCGCGGCGCCAACAGCCAGATCCGGCAGAACCTGGCCCTGGTGATCGGGCTGCAGGGTCGGTTCGACGAGAGCCGCGCGCTGTTCGCAGCAGAACTGCCGGCCGATCAGGTGGAAGCCAACATGAGCTACATCCGCGCGCTGCTGACGCAGCAGAACCGCTGGGACGCCGTCAAGAACTCGGGCTGACCCGGTGTTCCCACCCACGGAAAAGGGCGCCCCGACGGCGCCCTCTTTTGATTTCCGGGGGTTGAGGCAGCCAGGTGCTCAGCCGCCGCTGAAGTAGCTGTTGGCGAACACGCGGATCATCGCCGGCGACAGGATGACGATGAACAGCACCGGCAGGAAGAACACGATCAGCGGCACGGTCAGCTTGGGCGGCAGGGCGGCCGCCTTTTTCTCGGCTTCCATCATGCGGGCCTCGCGGCCTTCCTCGGCCATGACACGCAGGGCCGAGCCGACCGAGGTACCGTGCCGTTCGGCCTGGATCAGCGCCTGCATCACCGACTTGACGTTGTCGAGCCCGGTGCGGCGGCCGAGATTTTCGAAGGCACGGGTCCGGTCCTCGAGAAAGGCCAGCTCGGCCGTGGTGAGCGTCAGCTCCTCGGAAAGCTCGATGCTCTGCGCGCCGATCTCCTTGGCAACACGCTTGAGCGCATGTTCCACCGACATGCCCGCTTCAACGCAGAGCAGCACCAGATCGAGCGCATCCGGCCAGGAGCGCTTGATCGACTGCTGACGCTTGATGGTCTGGTTCTTGAGCAGGAGGGTCGGCAAGTAGGCGCCGATGAGGCCGATGCCCAGGGCGTACACCGCGTTGAGCCAGACCGGCTTGTCGCTGAACACCACGAGGCCGAGATAGGCAAAGGCGAGGATGAACAGCACCACCGGAACAGCGAAGCGCAGGAACAGGAAGGTGGTCATCGCCGCCTGCCCGCGATAACCGGCACGCGCCAGTTGCTCGGCGGTATTGTCGTCCATGAACGCCTTCTCGAGCGAGAAGCGCTCGACGACATTCTTCATGTAATCGCGTCCGGCCGCATGCCGGATGGTCCGCGGCTGATCGGCGCCGCCATTGCCGCCGCTGCCACGCAGCCGGGCCATTTCCTCGGCGCGCAGCTTCTCGCGCTCGAGCGCCACGCGGCGGATACGCTGACGCATCTGCGAGCCGCCGGAAAAGAAGGTCGCGCCGATCGAGAACACCACGGCGGCCGCGGCCACGGCGGCGAGGACCGCGATCAGGAACTGCGTGTTGGTCAGTGTTGCGACGAGATCCACTGCCAACCCCTAGATATCGAACTGAATCATGCGGTTCATGATGAAACCGCCGAGGAACATCAGGATCGCCGCAATGCCCAGCATCAGGTTGCCGATCGGTGTCTGGATCAGCGGCAACAGGTAGCTGGGCGTGGTCAGCGACACGAGGAAGGCGACGATGATCGGCAATGAGCCGATGATACCGGCCGAGGCCTTGGCTTCGGACGACATCGCCTTGACCTTGGCCTTCATCTTCTTGCGGTTGCGCAGCACGCGCGACAGGTTGCCCAGCGCTTCGGACAGGTTGCCGCCCGCCTGCGCCTGGACGGTGATGACGACGATGAAGAAGTTGACCTCGGGCAGCGGCACGCGATCGTACAGCGTCAGCACCGCCTCCTGAATGGTCTTGCCGATCGACTGCTGGTCGAGGACGCGCTGGAAATCCGACTTGATCGGCTCTTTGGCCTCCTTGGCGACCAGCCGCATCGAATCGTTGAGCGGCAGACCGGACTTCACGCCGCGCACGATCGCTTCGACGGCATTCGGCAGTTCATCGAGGAAGGCGTTCTGATACTTCTTGCGGCGGCGACCGACATACATCCGCGGCAGCAGGTAGCCGGCAGCCACCGAGAAGACCAGGCAGTAGATCAGCTCGAGCTGCAGCACGAAGCAGAGCACGAAGACGATGACGCCGAAGATCACCGAATTGCGGATGAAGGCGCCCTTCTTGATCTTCATGCCGGCCTGGTACAGCCGATCCTGCAGCGGAATGTTCTTCTTTTTGCGCTCGAGCGCCGCGGTCTGGGCGCGCAGCGTCTGCTGGATTTCCTTGCGCCGCGTATCGCGGGTGCGCGTCGCATCGGCGTTGCGGCGGTTGGCCTGAATGTCGCCCTGCAGCGCCTTCATGCGCTTGTTGGCGCGATCGCCCCCCATCAGGGCGGGTACCAGCGCGAAGCCGGCGGCACCCACGGCAACGGCGGCAAGCACGGCAAGGATCAGCGGGGTCATCGTTGGGGCCTATGCACCGAGAATCTCGCGCTGCTCGACGTTGGATTTCTCCAGCGCCTCCACGAGATTGGCTTCTTCGTTGAAATAGCGGGCGCGCTCGGTGAAGTTCGGCTTGGTGATACCGGTCGAGCGGTGGCGACCGACAAGGTTGCCGTTCGAGTCTTCGCCGAGGATGTCGTAGAGGAACACATCCTGGGTGACGATGACGTCGCCTTCCATGCCCAGCACTTCGGAGATGTGGGTGATGCGACGCGAACCGTCGCGCAGGCGGGCGGCCTGCACCACCACGTCGATCGAAGAGACGATCATTTCGCGGATGGTGCGGCTGGGCAGCGCGTAGCCGCCCATGGTGATCATCGACTCGAGACGCGACAGCGCCTCGCGCGGGCTGTTGGAGTGGAGCGTGCCCATCGAACCGTCGTGACCGGTGTTCATGGCCTGCAGCAGGTCGAACGCCTCGGGTCCGCGCACTTCGCCCACGATGATGCGCTCGGGACGCATACGCAGGCAGTTCTTGACCAGGTCGCGCATGGTGATCTCGCCCTCGCCCTCGAGGTTGGGCGGACGGGTTTCGAGGCGCACCACGTGCGGCTGCTGCAGCTGCAGTTCGGCCGAGTCCTCGCAGGTGATGACGCGCTCATCCTTCTCGATGAAGCCGGTCAGGCAGTTGAGCAACGTCGTCTTGCCGGAACCCGTACCGCCCGAGATCAGGATATTGGCCCGCACGCGGCCGAGGATGCGCAGCACCTCGGCGCCCTCGGGCGAGATCGAGCCATACTTGACCAGCTGCTGCAGCGTCAGCTTGTCTTTCTTGAACTTACGAATGGTGAGCGCGGCGCCGTCGATGGCAAGCGGCGGAGCGATGACGTTGACGCGCGAGCCATCGGGCAGGCGGGCGTCGCAGATCGGCGAGCTTTCATCGACGCGGCGGCCGACCTGGCTGACGATGCGCTGGCAGACGTTCATCAGGTGCGCGTCGTCACGGAAGCGCACATTGGTGAGCTTCACCTTGCCGCCGACCTCGATGTAGCACTTCTGGCTGCCGTTCACCATGATGTCGGCGATGTCGTCGCGCGCCAGCAGCGGCTCGAGCGGGCCATAGCCGAGCACGTCGTTACAGATGTCCTCGAGCAGATCCTCCTGCTCGGAGATCGACATGATGATCGACTTGAGCGCGATGATCTCGGCGACGATGTCGCGGATTTCTTCGCGGGCCGCCTCCTGGTCCATGGTGGCGAGCTGGCTCAGATCGATCGAGTCGATCAGCGCGTTGAAGATCGCCGACTTGGTCTGGAAGTATTCCTTGTCGCGCGCGACCGCTTCGGGACTGCGCACATCGAGCACGCCGCCATCGTCACCGCCGCGCCGATTATCGGCAGCACGCGCCACTTCCTGGCGCGGTGCGGCCGGGACCAGCGGAGCGACAGGCGGGCGCGCGGGCTGGGCTGCGCCGGGAGTATTGCCACCGAAACTGGTACGCTTGCCGAACATCTAGGACTGGCCTTTCAGGCGCGCTTCTTGATGAAGGACGGGAGCTTCAGGCCCGGCTTCTTGGCGGCACTCTTTTCGGGAGCGTTGCGGCCGGTGACGTGCATGCCAATCAGCCGGAACACGTCGTTGGCCCGGTTGCCGGCGGCGACCTCGGCGATCATCTGGCCATTATTGGCGGCAGTACCGAAGGTCGCTGCGTCGAAGCCGATCTGGCCCAGCAGCCGGCATTCGACCGACGTGGCGAACTCGTTGGCGGCAATCTCGGGGCGGCGCGGCATGCCGACCTTGTTGATCACCAGCAGCGGTTCGCTCTCGGCCGGACGCAGGGCCTTGATGGTGTCGGAGAGGTTCTTGGCGTTCCGCAGGTTGGCGAGGTCAGGCTCGGCGACGATGATCACCTCGTCGATGGTCGCGATGGTGTGGCGGACCCAGGCGCTCCAGATGTGCGGGATATCGAGAATGACCACCGGGGTGGATTTCTGGCTGAGTTCGACGATCTGCTCGAACTCCCGCTCCTCGAAATCAAAGGTGCGATCGAGCACCACGGGAGCGGTGAGCAGGTTGACGTGATTGGCGGCCTTGCTGGCCAGCCGGTCCAGCATGGTCTGATCGACCTTGGCGTTGGGGCCGATGGCATCGGCGATGCCGTGCGGCGGATCCTGGTTGAAGTTCAAGCCGGCCGTGCCGAAGGCGAAGTCGAGGTCGAGGATCAGGGTGTCCTGGCGCAGCGCCTGGCTGACGGCCCAGGCCACGTTGTGCGCGACGGTCGAACCGCCGGAGCCACCCTTGGCAGAAACGAAGCCGATGGTCCGTCCGATCGGGGCTGCGCCCTCGGCGGCGAACAGTTCGCTGATGGCCGAGACGATCGACTGAGCGGAGGCCGGGAGCACGATGTACTCGGAAACACCCGATCGGATCAGCTCGCGATAGAGCAGCACGTCGTTGACGTGACCGAGCACGATCAGCCGGGTCGTGGCATCGCAGACTTCGGCCAGCCGCTCCAGCGCGCCGGGGATCTCGTCGGGCTGCAGCGAGGTTTCGACGAGGATCAGGTTCGGCGTCGGGTTCGAGCGGTACGTCTCGATGGCGCCGTCGAGGCCGCCTGCATGGGTGGTCAGCGCCACCTTGGACATGCGCCGGTCGTGGACGGCCGACTCGACCAGTTGCGCCGTCTGCGAGTGCTCGCAGAAAGCCTGGATGGTGATGCGCGGGATCAGTCGCGCCCCGGCAGCGATCTCGAGCGCGGGTTCGTCAGCCTGCCTGGCGTTATCGCGGGAGAGGAAACTCATGACTACTACACTCCATCAATCCAGCAGGAAGCCGACGGACCCATCATAGCTGCCGCGGGTGCCCGCGGGACCGACGCCGTACATCGTCTCGATGTGACCCAGGAAGATTGCCTCGGCGTCGTTAGCAAACTGCATACGATCGGTTGGCAATTCGGGTTTGTTGGTGGTCGGCTTGGCAAGATAGGGGGTGACGAGGATCACCAGCTCGCTCTGCGAGCGGATGAAGTCACGCGAGCGGAACAGCGCCCCCAGGATCGGAATGTCGCCCAGCCCCGGCAGGCGATGAATCTGGGTACGGGTTTTTTCCTCGATCAGGCCGCCGATGGCGAGGGTCTGGCCGGTGCCGATCTCGACCGAAGTCTTGGCGGTACGCCGCTTGACGCCGAGTAGTGTCGACTCCCCTACGGTGATGCTGCCCTCGGTACTCAGCTCACTGCTGGTGGTATCGACCACGAGCCCGATATTGCCGTTGGACTTGATGGTCGGCGTGAAGTTGAGCTTGACGCCGAACTCCTTGTAGGTGACCGACACATTGCCATCCGACACGTTGGTCGGAACCGGGAATTCGCCACCAGCGAAGAAATCCGCGGTCTGCCCGGAGATCGCCGTCAACAGCGGCTCAGCCAGGGTGCGGGCGGCGCCACGCTGCTCCATGGCGCGGATCTGGGCATCGATGCTGAGCGGGCCGATATCGAGGCCGACCTTGACGCCGTTGTTGCTGAACAGGTTGGATGCGCCACCGAGCGGCTGCGTGCTGATCAGCTGGGTGGTGAGCCCGCCATTGGTGTAGCTGCCGGTGAGATCGATGCCGAACTGCTTGGCGAGACTGCGGTTCACCTCGGCAACGGTAACCTTCAGCATGACCTGCTGCGGGCCGGAGACGTTGATGACGCTGGTGACATTGTCGACGGATCCGGCGAACTGGCCGGCAATGGCCAGCGCCTTGTCCGCGTCGTCGGAACTGCCCGCATCACCCGACAGTACGATGCGATTGGTGACGTTGCCTTCGCCGTCGGTCAGCGCCACTGCCTCTACCTGGATGTCGGAGTTGGGCATGATCTTGGCATAGGTGTCGCGCAGCACCGCCGCAACGTTGGAGCCACCGGTATTGGCAGCACCAGTGGTGCTGACGTCGACGACGACGATGGTCCGACCGGTGGCGTCGAGGAAGAAGATATTGGTATCGCCCGAGCTCACGGCCTGGATGACGGCGCGGCGCTTGTTGCGCAGAATGGCGTTGGCGACGCCGGGCTGCGAAACGATCACTTCCTGGGCATCGACCGGCAGGTCGATGATCATCGACTTGTTGAGACCGACGCTGACCGACTGGGTCGAGCCAAAGGCGCTGGCGCCGATGCGCAGGTGATTGGTTTCAGCGCCCTGCGCCCGGTCGAGACCCAGAGGCGCAAGCCCGAGAGCGGCGCCGATTACGGCGGCGGCTGCCATCAGGCGCAGCGTGCTGGCCATCAGGCCGCGCGGCGAACGGGTGGTGAGAGCCGAAGACATCACGTAATCCTCACGCATCATTGGGGCTGCTCTTCTGAGCTGACGTCATCGAACGACGCCTGGGTGACGTTCGGACCGGTCCCGGGCATCACGTCGCTGCCGATGCCGAAGCGGATCATGCGGACAGCGCGACTGCTTTGCAGGTCGTCCCCAGGCGAGGGCTTGAAATCGGCGATCGAGCGCAGCACCACCGAGAGCGCGCCCACCTTGGACGCGTTGATGATCACCTCGCCCTGGGCAGGCGTCAGTTCGAGCGTCGCGATGGTGCCGCCCTGGAACACGTCGGCCTTCGGATCCTCGGGGTTCGCCTTCACGCCGGTGGTGCCGGTCTCGCCCAGACGAGTCCCGATGGCCAGAACCTTGACGTTGGAGAGGATGGTCTGGCTGACACCGCCGCGACTGAGCACAACGTCAACGCGATCGTTGGGCAGGACGAAGCCGCCGGCAGCCGCATCGGCGCTCACCGGAACGGAGACACCGCGCATACCCTTGGTCAGCACGGCCGACAGATAGCCCTGGTCGGAGTGCACCAGTTTCTTGTCGATGATCGGTTCACCGGGAAAGAACTCGAAGCGGGCGACGGCATCGAGCATCTTGGTTGGCGCGTCGGGCAGCACCGCTTCGCTGATATATTCGGGGCGGACGGCAAACTCGGGCCAATCCTGCCACTCGATGGTATCTTCGGTGATCCGCTGGCCGACCCCGATCGGCGCCTTGGCGACCAGCACCTTGGCCTTTTTTTCCTCGATGACCTGGGTTGGACCTTCGACCACGACCTGCTGCGGAGCGGTGCCGCGCATGGCGAGAAAGGCTGCGAGGCCACCTGCCAGAAGGGCCACCACCAGCAGGATGATACGCGAGACTCCCATCGCCCCAAACTCCACACACTGGGCCCGAAAGAGCCCGGCTACTCTTGCGGTCGACTATCGCGGCAAAGGGTCAAAGTTTGGTTAATCGTTGCTTGCCGAAGACGGTTAACGAATAGTTTCGAAGTCTTCAGGCGATGAGGCGCTGGAAGATCAGGCTGCTCGGATAGACCAGCAGACCGGCAGCGGCGAGCGCGATACCATAGGGAACGCCGGTTTTGCTGTCGTGCAACCGATCGATCCAGACGACCTGCTTGAGTTGCAGTGGCAGCGGCCAGCGCCGTACGGCCAGCAGCGTCAAGGTCAATGCCCCGCCCAGCAGCGAGGCGAAGACGAGGTACATCAGCATGCCCTCGAAGCCGAACCACAGGGTGGTTGCAGCGATCAGCTTGGCGTCGCCGCCGCCGATCCAGCGCAAGGCAAAGAAGCTGAAGGAAACCGCCAGCACCACCAATGCCGCGGCCACATGCATGCCGATCAGCTCGAGCGAGAAGCCGGCGAGCAGAGCGATGGCGAAGAACAGGCCGGCCGTGAGCAGCACCAGCTTGTTCGATATCCGCATGGTCAGCAGGTCCGAGGAGGCTGCAAATGCCATCAGCAGCGGAAACACGAGCATGGCAGGCAGAGTGATGTATGCGGGCATCGGCGGACCGGCGGTTGTGCGGGTGAGCGCCGGATATCCGGGCCAGGCTCAGTGTGGCCGAGACGTGGTTAACAAAGCCCAAATGCAAAGGGGGGCCCGAGCGGGCCCCCCTTCGAATTCCTAGCCCCTGAGGACCGGACCTTACGGGATGGTGACGGTGTCCAGCTTGCTGGAGATACCGGTGAACAGACCCGACAGGCTGCCACCCAGAGTGGTGGCGGCAACGATGATACCGACGGCGATGAGCGCGGCAATCAGGCCGTATTCGATCGCGGTAGCGCCGGACTCGTCATTCACGAAACGAGCGACAGTGTTCATTTATTGGCTCCTTGCACACGTCATTCTGTGACGGCATCAGGTGATGCGTCAGCACCGTTCGATACGTCACACATCGAACATGGCTCTACGCTAGGCGGCACGTCTTGAAATTGAGTTAATAGTCGGAGCCCGAAGCGCCCGGTTTACAAGGCTTTCCGGCATGCTGAGCAGATCGTTAAAGCAGTCCATCCAATTGTTCCTGGCGCCGGCAAAGTATTACCAGAGCGCGCAGGACCCACGGCGACCGCGAACAACCGTCCGAGTACGACAGCCGCGGCATTTGCGATTTTTTCACCATTCCGCGCAACACTCCATTTGCCATAGCGTACCTCTGTCCAGGGCCTGTCATGCCGTTTCGCTTCAGCCTCGCTGCCCTAGCCATCCTCGCGGTGGTTGCCGCTCCTGCTGCCGCGCTTGCCGAGAGCGCTCCGGTGACGGTGAAGGTGAACATGGCGCGCATCCTGAGGATCAACGCTCCGGCTTCCACGGTGATCATCGGCAATCCCGGCATCGCCGACGCCGCCATCCAGGATCCGCAGACACTGGTGCTGACCGGCAAGAGCTATGGGCAGACCAACCTGATCGTCCTCGACAGCCAGGGCAACCCGATCGCCGACACGCTGGTCGAAGTGGTGCAGGAACAGGCCGGCCTCGTGACGGTCTACCTGGGCGAGCGGCGGACCAGCCTGGCGTGCGAGCCGGTGTGCCAGCCCATCATCATGCTGGGCGACGACAGCGCATTCACCAGCGACACGGTGAGCTCGGCGCGCGCTGTGGCGGCAGCTGCCAACTAACCGGCAGTTAACCAAGCCGTCGCATCACGTGCAAATGCAGCCTCGGCACTAACCAATCACTAGGTAGGAACCGCTAGTTTCCGTGCGCGAACGGGACTTGGGGCCGCATGTCTTTACGCTCTGCATGGCTGATGAAGAGGTTGCTGTCGCCAGCGATCAGTCGAGCGCGCGGCTTTGCACGCGACGACCGGGGCGTGACGGCGATCGAGTTCGCCATCCTGGCGCTGCCGTTCTTCACCATCATCACGGCGATCCTCGAGACGGCGCTGGTCTTCCTCGCCGGCCAGATCCTCGACAGCGCCGTCAACGACTCGTCGCGGCTGATCCGCACCGGCCAGGCACAGACCAGCACGCCCGCCTATGATGCCGCGGCCTACCGCGAGGCGATCTGCGCCGGGCTCTACAACATGTTCGACTGCGACCTTGCCGACGACAAGCTGCGGGTCAACGTGACGGTGATCAGCGACTTTGGCGCGGTGGCGCTCGGTTATCCGCTGAAGACCGGCGAGGATTGCAAGAAGGACGACTGCGACTGGACGCTGAGCGACGACTACCAGCCTGGCAAGGGCGGCGACGTGGTGCTAGTGCAGGCCTACTACAAATGGCCGATCGTGGTGAACCTGCCTGGCTTCAATTTCCAGACGCTGCCCGACGGCACGCGCCTGCTTGGCGCATCACGGGTGTTCCGCAACGAGCCGTTCGTTTGCGCGAGTTGTACATGATCCGTCGTCTCAAGCAGTTCCGTGACGACATCCGCGCCGTGGCCGCGGTGGAATTTGCCTTGATCCTGCCGCTGCTCATCACGCTTTACCTCGGCACGATCGAAGCGGCGACGCTCTACTCGGCCGACCACAAGGTCGCGACGGTCGCGAGCACGATGGCGGACCTGGTGTCGCGCGAGAAGGGCGAGATTTCCAGTGCTACGCTCGACAAGTATTTCGAGGCGGCCGAGACCATCATGCGGCCCTATACGACCAGCGGGCTGGTGCAGGTGGTGTCGCTGCTCAGCATCAACTCCGACGGCGTTGCGACAGTAAAGTGGAGCCAGGCCCACGGCACCGCGGAAGCCCGCGAGGCCGACAGCGAATACCCGCTGGACGCCGACACCAAGATCAACGAGCTGGCGCGCGGCAGCAGCGGCTGGCTCGTCGCCTCGGAAATCACCTATCCGCACGAGCCGATCTTCGGGTTGATCATTCCGAACACGATCACCCTGAAGCACACCGAGTACTTCCTGCCGCGCTTCAAGGGCGAGATCGAACTGGACTGACCGGCAGCCGCTTGCCGAGGCTCGCCGGGCATGCCATAGCCCGCATCGCACTCCGCGGAGTGCTTCAACCGTTCAAAGAAACGTCGAAACGCACCACGCCATTGAGTTGTCGCGCGTCCGACCCCGAACGCCCGCAAACTCAGCCAAGCGCTCCACGAGGCCAACCCGATGCAAGATACCCTCATCCCAGTCTTCGACCTCGGCGGCGTGTTCGTCGACTGGAACCCGCTATACCTGTTCCGCAAGCTCTTTCCGACCGAAGAGGAGGCGCAGTGGTTCTGGGACAATATCTGCACCAAGGACTGGAACCTCGAGTTCGACGCCGGCGACATCTTTGCCGAAGGCGTGGCCAAGCTGATCACCCGCTATCCGCGCTACTGGCGCGAGATCCAGGCCTTCGACCTGAGGTGGAAGGAGACCGTCGGGGAGTTCATCACCGGCACGATCGATATTCACAACGAGCTGATCGCCGAGGATATTCCGACCTTCGCCATCACCAACTTCTCGTGGGAAAAGTGGGTGAGCTGCCTGCCCGAATGGCCGTTCCTCGAGAAGTTCGACGGCGTCGTGGTGTCCGGCCTCGAAGGCCTGGTGAAGCCCGATCCGCGGCTCTACCGGGTGTTCTGCGAGCGCTATGGCCTCGCGCCGGAGAGCTGCGTGTTCATCGACGACAGCGAGCCGAACGTGATCTCGGCCCGCAAGTTCGGCATGCACGCCATCCACTTCACCGACCCCAAGTCGCTCCGCAAGGAGCTGATCGGGCTTGGGTTGCCGCTGCAAGCCAAAAGGTAAGTTCGGATGAACTCGATTTCGGTCATTGCGCCTTACAAGCGCTACGGCATGTGGGTATTTGACGATGAGCGCCGCGGCCTCGTCGAAGAGCCTTTCGTGGCCGGATCGGACACCTTGATCGACCTCGCCACGAGCGCTCTTCCATCACCGGAACTGGGCTTCCTGCTGCTGTTCTCGGCGGCAGATTTCCCCGAGGCCAAGCTGCAACTGGAATGGCGGCGGGCCGAGCGCGGCGGCAACGTCTACTTCTCAACCGACTTCGGCGCCGAAGGCTGGCTCTGTCCCGCGCTTATGAAGTATTTCGACGAGCCGCCGGCCACGCTCTATATCGCCGTCCGTCCGCGGCCGGCTGCCTAGACCAGCCTACTTCGTCCCGTACATGCGATCGCCGGCGTCGCCGAGACCGGGAATGATGTAGCCCTTCTCGTTGAGATGGCTGTCGATGGCGGCGGTGAAGATGGCGACGTCGGGATGGGCGGTCGAAAACTTCTCGATGCCTTCAGGCGCGGCGAGCAGGCAGAGGAAGCGGATATTGTTGGCGCCGCGCTCCTTGAGCTTGTCCACCGCAGCAATCGAGGAATTGGCCGTCGCCAGCATCGGGTCGACGACGATGATCAGGCGATTGTCGAGCTCTGACGGCGCCTTGAAGTAGTACTCGACCGGCTGCAGCGTCTCGTGGTCGCGATAGATGCCGATATGGGCGACGCGCGCCGCGGGCACGAGATCGAGCATGCCATCGAGCAGGCCGTTGCCGGCCCGCAGGATCGAGGCGAAGACCAGTTTCTTGCCCTTGATGGTGGGCGCATCCATCCTGGTCATCGGCGTCTCGATCTCGATCATCTCGAGCTCGAGATCGCGCGTCACCTCGTAGCACATCAGGTGCGCGATCTCGCGCAACAGACGCCGGAAGCCGGCGATCGAGGTGTCCTTGTCGCGCATGATGGTGAGCTTGTGCTGCACCATCGGGTGGTCGATCACCGTTACGCCGCGCATGGATACCTCGAGGGCTAGAGGAAGGACTTGCCGTGGGGGCCGGGCTGAAGGCCGAGCCAGCGGGCGATACTCTCTCCTATATCCGCAAAGGTCGGCCGGATGCCAATGCTTGCTGGCGTCAGGCTTGGGGAAAAGACCATGATCGGGGTCTGTTCGCGGGTGTGATCGGAACCGCGCCAGGTCGGATCGTTGCCGTGGTCGGCGGTGAGCACGACCAGATCGTCGGGCCTGAGCGCTGCGATCAGCTCGGGCAGCCGCCGATCGAAAGCTTCGAGTGCCTGGGCGTAACCCGGCACATCCCGGCGATGCCCGAAATCCTGATCGAAATCGACGAAGTTGGTCATGATGAAGGCGCCGTCGGCCGCCATTTCCATGGCCTCGAGGGTGCGATCGAACAGCGCCATGTTGCCGGTGGCCTTGATCTTGTGGGTGACGCCGTGGCCCGCATAGATGTCGGAGATCTTGCCGATGGCATAGACCTGCCGCCTGGCATCCTTGGCCCGGTCGAGCAGGGTCGGTTCGGGCGGAGCGATGGCGAAGTCGCGACGATTGCCGGTGCGCTTGAAGGTGTTGGCGTCCTCGCCGACGAACGGCCGGGCGATGACGCGGCCGATGTTGAGCGGCGCGGTGAGTTCGAACGCCGTTTCGCAAAGCCTGTAAAGCCGATCGAGACCGAAATGGGTCTCATGCGCGGCGATCTGGAAGACACTGTCGATCGAGGTGTAGCAGATCGGCTTGCCGGTGCGGATCGACTCCTCGCCCAGCTCGGCGATGACGGCGGTACCGGAGGCGTGCTTGTTGCCCAGAATACCGGGGATCCCCGATCTCTCGATCAGCTGCGCAATGAGTTCGGGCGGAAAGGTCGGCTCCTCACGCGGGAAATAGCCCCACTCGAAGGGGACCGGCACGCCGGCGATTTCCCAATGGCCGGATGGTGTGTCCTTACCCTTCGACACCTCGCGGCCGACGCCCCAGCGCCCGCCGCGCGGCTCCGCGGTGAGGCCGCGGGGAATTGCGCCGGTGGAGAGCTTCGCCGCTGCACCGAGCCCGAGTGCGTCCATGTTGGGCAGCGAGATCGGATAATTGGCCGCGATGTGGCCGAGCGTATCGGAACCGGTATCGCCATAGTCGGCGGCGTCCGGGGCGCCGCCGATGCCGAAACTGTCGAGGATGCAGAGGATAGCGCGGGGCAAGGTTCAGGCCTCCGTGGGCGGGACGTAGTCGGCGATCAGCGGATGATCCGGAGCCGGGCCGTCGGTGATGGTGTAGGCGGCAAGCAGCCGGTGGGTCGCCTGTTCCGCCGCTTCTTCAGTACGGGCATGGACGCGGCACAGCACCGTCCGGGTGTCGGTTTTCGCCCCGAGGCCGAGAATCCGATCGAAACCGACGGCAAAGTCGATACGGTCGGAGGGCAGGCGCCGGCCACCGCCAAGCGTCACGACGCCCATGCCGACGCCGCGCGTGTCGATGCCGGTAATGGTGCCGCCGACTGGCGCGAGGATATCGCGGACGATGGGCGCGGCGGGCAGATGCGCATCCATCTGTTCGACGAAATCGGCAGGGCCGCCGAGCAGCGCCACCATGCGGGCAAAGTGTTCCGTCGCCTTGCCGCTGCTGAGCGCGGTTTCCACGGCGGCCGCCGCATCACCGGGATAGCCGCTGAGTTGCAGCGCGGCAGCGCACAGGTCGAGCGTCACCTCGCGCAGGCGCGGATCCTGGTGCCTGCCGGTAAGGAATTCGACAGCGTTGCGGATCTCCAGGGCGTTGCCGGCGGCGGAGGCGAGCGGCTCGTTCATGTCGGTGATCAGCGCCGCAGTACGCAGGCCCGCGCCATTGGCCACCGAAACGAGGCTCTCGGCCAGCGCACGGGACTTCTCCAGGGTCGGCATGAAGGCGCCGGAACCGGTCTTCACGTCGAGGATCAGCGCACCGAGACCGGCCGCCAGTTTCTTCGAGAGGATCGAGGCGGTGATCAGCGGGATGGATTCGACCGTGCCGGTGACGTCGCGGATGGCGTAGAGCACCTTGTCGGCCGGGGCGAGGTCGGCGGTCTGGCCGATAATGGCGCAGCCGGCCTCGCGCACTACCTTGCGGAATAACGTGTTATCCGGACTGGTGCTGTAGCCGGGGATGGAATCGAACTTGTCGAGCGTGCCCCCGGTATGGCCCAGGCCTCGGCCGGAGATCATCGGCACATAGACGCCGCATGCCGCGAGGATCGGCGCCAGCATCAGCGAGGTGTTGTCCCCTACCCCGCCGGTCGAATGCTTGTCGGCAACCGGCCCATCGAGATCGGACCAGTCGAGCACGGTGCCCGAATCCCGCATCGCCTCGGTGAGCGCGACGCGCTCAGCGGTCGACATGTCGCGAAAGTAGACCGCCATGGCGAACGCAGCGGCCTGGGCCGGGCCGACCGAGCCATCGCCGAGGCCGGCGATGAAGCTGGAAATCTCGTCCGGGCTGAGGGCGAGACCGTCACGCTTGCGGATGATGGTTTCTTGGGGAAGCAGGGTCATGTCGGTGTTGTGCGCTGCCCGCCGGTCGAAGGCAAGGTGGCGGCGGCTAGCGGGTGAGGCGCTTGTGGTACTGCACCGGGGTGGCGCCCAGCATGGAGCGGAAATCGGTGATGAAGTGCTGCTGGCTGCTGTAGCCCAGCTCGTAGGCGATGCCGACCCAATCGGGTTCATCGCTCGAACGGATTTCGGCAGCAGCGGCAAGCAGGCGCTTGCGCTGCAGCAGCCATTTGAGGCCGATGCCGAGATGGTCGCGAAACGCCTGCTGCAACCAGCGCTCGCTGCGCTCGAAAGCCTCGGCGACCGCCGCGACGGTGGTCAACCCTTCGATAGTCTCGACGGCGCTGATGATGGCGTTGATTTCCTCGAGCGCGTCATCGGCTACCGGTGCGGCGGCCCGCAGGCGGTCCAGCAGCGTGGCGATCGCCGCCTCATCGTCCTGTGCGAGAATGGCGGCAATGCCCTTGGCGTCGGCCCAGGCAAAGACCGATGTCAACGGCACCACCTTGTCCTGCAGGTCGGCCATCCTGCCGCCCCAGAAGGCATGGAAACCGCCCGGACGGAAGCGCACGCCGATGATGCGGCCGCTTCCGGCAGCCGAGTAGGTGCGCTTGCCGCGGAAGGTGCCCTGGATGCCGGACTCCTGAACCGAGAGGAAGATATCGACATAGGGTCGGTGCATCACCTCATCGGAATCGTAGTGCCCGAATGCGCTGTCCCAGCGAATGACCCAGAAATGCTCGATGAAGCGCTGGAGATCGGCTGGCGGCGGTACGGTGCGAAACTGCACATGACGCGCGAAGCCGGCTGGATCGAGCCGGCCGCGTGGATCGTAAGGCTCGCTGGGCACGCGTGGCTCGCCTGCGCCGGGCTCTGCGGGTTTCTGAAATACAGGCCTCGGCGCATCGGTCATGGTCTGGGCATCAGCTCAGCGATGAAAGGAAATTCGAGATGAACAACAAGCACTTCCTGCGTGGCATGGCCACCGTCAACTTCTTCGCCGACGACATGGTCGCAGCCCGTGACTGGTACGCCGAGTTGTTCGGCGTCGAGGCCTATTTCCAGATGCCGAACCGCGAAGCGCCTGCTTATGTCGAGTTCCGCATCGGCGACAGCGAGGACGAGTTCGGCATCATCGACCGCCGCTATGCCCCTGAGGCGATGCAGCCCGGTCCTGGTGGGGCGATCCTGCTCTGGCATGTCGACGACATCGAGGCAGCCTTCGCCCGCCTGAAGCAACTGGGAGCGCGCGAGTATGACCCGATCACCAAGCGTGGCGAGAGCGGATTTGTGACCGCATCGGTGGTCGATCCATTCGGCAACGTGCTGGGGATCATGTACAATCCGCACTATGTGGCGAACGTCGCTGCCCGCGCCGCCTGAGCCGCCGGTCTCTCGCGGCGTCAACAAGTCGTTCACGCCGCGAGGGTTAGGGTGTGTTCCGCCTTGCAGGCAGCACACGGTAGACGCCATGCTCGAGCCCCATCCGATCGAAACCTATATCGACAGGCCGCTGAGCGAGGTCTACCGGTTCCTTGCCTCGCCGTGGAACTATCCACGCTGGGCAGCGATCGATGCGGCAACGTTCCGGCAGATCGGGCCGCTCGAATGGGCCGGTGAAACCGAATTCGGACCGCGCATCGTCAGGTTCAGCCCACCCAACGCCGGAGGCATCCTCGATCACGCTGTGTACAAGGCGGGCGAGGAGCCGGTGATGATGCCGATGCGGGTGAGCGCCGACGGCAACCGCACGCTGGTGACCTTCGTGTTCTACCGCCGGCCAGGTATGGACGACGCCCAGCTGGCCTCCGCGCTCGAATGGATCCGCAGCGATTTCATGGCGCTGAAGTCGCTGCTCGAGGCCTGACGCCCATCGAGACCGCCCGAGCGAGCGGGCGCGTCGCTCCACCTAGTCGCCGACCGGCGGAGGCGCCCGCTTGTCGAGACGTGCCTTGCGCAGCGTATCGCGGGTGTTACCCAGCATGTCGCCGATGAAGCGGCGGACGATCGCCAGCTCGGCCTCGGAGTAGGAGGCGATCACCGGCTGGTTCATGCGCAGCACGTAGTCGCGCAGCTGTAACAGCCCAGATTCCTCGGTGGCGGGACCGAGGGTAATCAGTACGCCCCGACGGTCCGTGGGGTGCGGATGCCGTTCGATGAAGCGCGCCGCTTCCAGCCGGTTGAGCATGATCGCCGTAGCGCCGGTGGTGAGCCCCAGATGCTGCGAGATGGCTTTGGGCGTCGCCTGGCCACCGGACGAGCGCACGAAGAACAGGCACATCAGATCGGTGTGGTTGATGCCGGCCTGCTCGGCCAACCAGCGATAAACGTGCGTCACCTCGGCCGTCAGCTCTCGCAGCAGCTCATCCATCTCGGGCCTTCGTTCCGCTTCTGTCATTGCAGCCGCACATTCCTCACGCGCAATATAGCTATGCAACATAGTATCTTTGTTGCAAAGTGAAATCAGCTGCCCTAGATGGGGATCAGACACTTGCAGCCAATGGAGCGGACTATGGCACAGGCACGGGCAACGATGGACCCCAAAGACATTGTGAACGCCGACAAGGCGGGGCTTCCCGCCATCGGTCGTGCAGCGAACGAATCCAAGGTGGTGAGCATTCCGGTGGAGCGCGCGACAGACCCCGCGCCAGCTCCCCTGCCGCCCCCGGCCGCCGCAAAGACCCCAGACGTCACCGAGCCGCCGGCGGCGCCGAACCGCAGCCGCAGGAAGGCAAAGCTGTTCGGCATCGGGCTGCTGGTGACGCTCGGTGGCCTGGTCGCCTGGTATCCGCTGGCCGACCACTACGCGCCGTTCGCCTCGGGCGCCTCGATCACCGCTGAGGTGACGCAGGTGGCGCCGCGGGTGGCGGGGCCGGTGCAGCACGTGCTGATATCAGACAATGCCGAAGTGAAGGCGGGCCAGCCGCTGTTCGAGATCGACGACACGACGTTCCGGATGGACGTGGCGCAGGCCCAGGGCCAGCTCGATCAGGCGATGAACAGCGTGACCTCAGGCGTCGCGGCGGTGCCGGCAGCGGAGGCCAAGGTGGCGCAGACCGAAGTGGCGCTGACCATTGCCCAGCAGGAACTGGAGCGGGCCACGACGCTCCACGACAAAGGCTTGCTGCCATTGGCAAAGTTCAACACCGCCGATGCCAACGCCAAAACCGCGGCACTGAACGTCGAGGCGGCCAAAGCCGACCTCGAGCGCGTCCGGGCGTCAGCCAGCACCGCCGATGCCAACAATCCCAATGTGCGTGCTGCACAGGCGGCGCTCGACAGGGCCGAGTTCGCACTCCGCAATACCAGGGTGGTGGCGCCAGCCGACGGCTACGTCTCGAACCTGTCGCTGGCCGAAGGTCAGTTCGTTGCCGCCGGCACGCCGGCCCTGACCTTCATCAACCCGGCAACGCAGATGGTGATTGCCGACTTCCGCGAGAACCAGCTGGTCAACGTGCAGCCCGGCGACAAGGCCACGGTGATGTTCGAGGCCGCGCCCGGCAAGCAGTTCGAGGCGACGGTCGACAGCATCGCCTGGGGTATCAACAGCGGCCGCACCACGGCCAATGGTCTCGCGCAATCGTCGAACGACACCCGCTGGTTCCCGCCGGCGCGGAAGATCCCGGTGCGCGTCACCATCGACGACATGAGCGCGCTGCCGGCCAACGTGCGGCTCGGCTCGGAGGCGAGCGTCTTGATCGTACCCGAAGACGGCATCGTGCCGACCATCGCCCGCGGGCTGATGGGCATCAACGGGCTGCTGTCGGGCCTTAACTAAGCCCCGTTGCCGAGGAGGCGAGAATGGAAGAGCTGACCCGCGTCGACCCCAATGAAGATCCGTACCTGGCGCTCCGCACGGCGTTGGCCGTGGCGATCTGCGTCATCCTCGCCGACCCGCTCGGCGTCACCCAGCCGATGATGCCGGTGGTGCTGGGGATGAGCCTGATGTCGAACCAGCGCGGCGCACTCAATGTGCGTTCGTTCATGGGCCCGGTCATGCTGCCGGTGATGGCGTTCGTATTCAGCTGGCTGGCGGCAGCGACGGTGAGCGAGCCGATGCTGTTCGTGCTGGTCAATGTCGCACTGGCCGGGGCCGGCATTGCGCTGATGCTGTTCAAGGGCTCGCGCCTCGGCGTCATGCTGACGGTGTTCCCGGCGATGATGTCGATGTCAGTGCTCTACAGCGACCAGGCACTGGTGGCGATCCGTGACTCGATGGCGACGGGTGGCTTGATCGTCGGCGTCACCGCCGTGGTGCTCAACATCCTGTTCCCGCCGCAGACGGCCCGCGTGCATGTCGAACAGCCAAAGCCGTTCGAGACCGAGAACCCCACCGCCGAGTTGCTGATCCGCTTGGCTGTCTACGTGCCGATCATGATCGCCACCTATGCGACCGGCGACATGAACCTCTTGATCGTACCGATCATGCTGGCCTTCATCTGCGCCGAGCCGGATCGCGGCGGGCGTTTGCAGCAGCTGATCGACCGCGGCGGCGGCACCATCGTCGGCGCCGTCGTGGCAGTTGGCGCCATGGCCATCTACTATGTGGTGCCGCAGTTTCCGGTGCTGGTGGCGCTGATCGCGCTCATCACTTTCGTCCTCATCGACAAGATGACGACCGGGGCGAGCCGGCCACTCTACTACCAGTACATCTGCTCGGTGGCGCTGGTGATGCTGCTGTCGGCCACCTTCGGGGCACGCGACGCCTTCGAGGTGGTGGTGCAGCGCGTGGTGCTGACATCGGGCGCGATGGTCGGGGCGATCGCACTGCTGTCGCTGCTCGAGGTGATCTTCATCCCGCGCAAGGGGGCAGCCACGACCACCTTGGCCGCCGGTGCGATCTGACCCCCACCCCTGTCCCCTCCCCCTAAGAATGGGGAGGGAGACCCTCAGTCTTCTGCCGGTGCAAAATGCTCAAGCCCCGTACGGCACCCAGACGTTCTTCACCTGCGTCGCGCGCCTGAGGAAGTAATCCCCCTCGAACTTCGCCTTGTCGCTCAGGTCGTAGTACAGCCCTCGGCTGGTCCAGGTCTGCTTGACGTTGCCGGCCGAGGCCTTCTCGACCATCGTCGACGTCTCGGCGTCGCCGGCGAACCAGATGGCGTCGATGCCGTCGTGCTCCGCCAAAGTCTTGGCCAGGACCTTGCTCTCGCCGGTGACGATGTTCAGCACACCCGAGGGCACGTCCGAGGTCTCCAGCACCTGGTAGAAATCGGTCATCGACAACGGCGCCTTCTCGGAGGGCACCAGCACCACGGTGTTGCCCATGGCGAGGGCCGGGGCGACCAGCGCGATGGAGCCGAGCAGCGGGCGCGATGGCGGTGCAAGAATGGCCATGGCGCCGAGTGCCTCGACCATGGCGGTCGCTACCATGCGTTGCGGCGGGTTGTGCACGGCGCCATCATATTTGTCGGCCCAGCCGGCGAAGGCGAACAGGCGTTCGACGCTGGCGGCGACTTCGGCGGCGCCATCCTCGCCGGTCTGCGCCTTGATCCGGGCGGCGAACTCGTCGGCCCGGTACTCAAGGTTCTCGGCGAGGAAGTAGAGGATCTGCGCCCGGTTATGTGCCGAGGTGGTGGCCCAGCCGAGCGCGGCGCGCGCGGCCTCCACGGCGTTGCGGATGTCCTTGCGGTTGCCGTCGCCGACTTCGCCCACCAGCGCCCCACTGGGACCTTGGACAGCGCGAGAGTAGCCGGAATCCGGGCGGGCCTGCTTGCCGGCAATGTACATCTTGGCGGTCTGATCGATGGGGCCTGCGGGCCCCGTTTCGTCAAGCGGGTTGCGCGACTTGCTGGATGCTGTCGCGGCGGCAGCGGCCTTGAAGGGCTTCAGCTCCTTCTCCCACTTCGGCTTCAGGTAAGAGACCATGCCCTCCCTGCCACCTTCGCGGCCGAAGCCACTTTCCTTGTAGCCGCCGAAGCCGACGGCGGCGTCGAAATTGTTGGTGGAGTTGATCCAGACCACGCCGGCCTTGAGCTTGGGGGCGATATCGAGGGCGAGATTGACGTTCTCGGTCCAGATCGTCGCGGCGAGGCCGTAGCGGGTGTTGTTGGCGAGCGCCACCGCCTCCTCGGGGGTGCGGAAGCTCATCTCGACCAGCACCGGCCCGAAGATCTCCTCGTTGGCGACGGTATTGGCCGTGGAGACATTGGTGATCAGCGTCGGCTTCAGGAAGCAGCCGCCACTGGGCACGTCGACATCGGGCTCGTAGAGCTGGCCGCCCTCGGCGACGCCCTTCTTCACCAGATCGCGGACGCGCTCGACCTGCACCGGGGCGACTAGGGCGCCGATGTCGACGGCCTTGTCGAGCGGATCGCCGACGCGCAGCGTCGACATGCGCTTCTTCAGCTTTTCGAGGAAGCGCTCCTCGATCGACTCCTGCACCAGCAGCCGCGAGCCAGCGCAGCAGACCTGGCCCTGGTTGAACCAGATGGCATCGACGAGACCCTCGATGGCCGAGTCGATATCGGCATCGTCGAAGACGATGTAGGGCGACTTGCCGCCGAGCTCGAGCGAGATGCCCTTGCCGGTACCGGCGGTGGCGCGCCGAATGATCTTCCCCACCTCGGTCGAGCCGGTGAAGGCGATCTTGTCGATATCGGGGTGACCGGTGATAGCGGCGCCGGTATCGCCCTCGCCGGTGACGATGTTGACGACGCCCTTGGGCAGGTGCGCCTTGTCGCAGATCTCGGCGAACAGCAGTGCGGTGAGCGAGGTGAACTCGGCCGGCTTCAGCACCACGGTGTTGCCGGCGGCAAGCGCCGGGGCGATCTTCCAGGCCAGCATCAGCAGCGGGAAGTTCCACGGGATGATCTGGCCGCAGACGCCGTAGGGCACCTGATCGGGGAACTCGCGCTCGAGGTGCTGGGCCCAGCCGGCATGGTGGTAGAAATGCCGGGCCACCAGCGGGATATCGACGTCGCGGCTCTCGCGGATCGGCTTGCCGTTGTCCATGGTTTCGAGGACGGCGAAGAGGCGGGAATGCTTCTGGATCAGCCGGGCGATGGCGTAGAGGTATTTGCCGCGCTGATAGCCCGACAGCGCCGACCATTTCGGGAAGGCGGCGCGGGCGGCCTTCACCGCCGCATCGACATCGGCGGCGGTGCCGTCGGTGACCTGGGCGAGCACCTTGCCATTGGCCGGGTTCTCGGACGCAAAGGTCTTGCCTGGCTTGGTCCACGCGCCGTTGATGAAGTGGCCAAAGCTGTTGTCGTGCGCGGCAAGCCAGGCCAGCGCGACATCCGGGCTTTCGGGGGCCGGGCCGTAATCGAGGGAGGTGAAGATGTCGGCGATCTTGTTCATGGTTTCCTCCGTCGATTGAGCGTGGGGCTCACCCCTCATCCGCCCTTCGGGCACCTTCTCCCACAAGGGGAGAAGGCCACGCCGCAACTGTCTCAGTCAGGCCTTCTCCCTTGATGGGAGAAGGTGGGCGAAGCCCGATGAGGGTGGGGCCGCCGGCCCCGACCGTGCCTCACACCATCGGCATCCGATAGTCCGCGGCGTAGTGTCCGGTCAGCGTGTGTTCGAGTTGCCGCTCGATATCAGTCAGCAGGCTCGAGGCGCCGAAGCGGAACAGGTGCGGCTGTAGCCAGTGCACTCCGAGCTCTTCCTTCATCAGCGCCATGTAGTCGAGCGACAGTTTTGCCGTGGCGATGCCGCCGGCCGGCTTGTAGCCGATCTCGATACCGGTTTCCTCGTGGAACCAGCGGATCATCCGCACCATCGAGAGCGAGGTCTGGAGGTTGGCGTTGACCTTTTCCTTGCCGGTCGAGGTCTTGATGAAATCAGCGCCGGCCAGCATGCAGACCAGCGAGGCTTTTGCCACATTGGTCTGCGTCGCAAGTTCGCCGGTGCCCAGAATGGTCTTGATGTGCGCGTCGCCGCAGGCTTTGCGCATGGCTTTGACTTCGTCGTACAGCGCCTGCCAGTCGCCGCGCAGCACCATGCCGCGCTCGATGACGATGTCGATCTCATTGGCGCCGTCGGCCACCGAGGCCTCGATCTCGGCGAGGCGGGTCGAGAGCGGCGCGAGGCCGTGCGGGAAGGCAGTGGAGACCGCCGCGACATTGATGCCGGTGCCCCTCAGCGCATCGACAGCGGTCTTGACGAAAGAGTGGTAGACGCAGACCGCAGCCGGTTTCACCTCGAGGTCGGCGACGCCGAGGCCATCGATGATGTCCTGCCGCACCGGATGGCGGGCCTTGGCGCAGAGGCGCTCGACCCGGCCCGGGGTATCGTCGGAATTGAGCGTCGTCAGATCCATCAGGGTGATGGCCTTCAGCAGCCAAGCCGCCTGCCAGTCCTTCTTCACCGTACGACGGGCCGGCAGCGTCGCGGCGCGCCGCTCGAGTGCCGAGCGGTTCATGCGGACGCGTTCGACCCAATCTAGATCGAGCGGGAAACCGGGGTTGCGCCTATGCTTGGCGGCATCCTGCAGTGCGGGTGCACTCGCCGGCTTGGCCTTGGCATTCGGCTTGGTTGCAGCCGGATCGACGACGCGAAGTTCCATGGATGGCCTCCAGACCGCCTTGGGTTAGCCCCTTAGTGCGGCAGTTTCCTGACGGGCATTATCGGCCCAAAAACTCGGGTCCGAAAGAGTGCGGCAGCAGTTGCGCGATGGTCTGTTCCAGCGGGGTACCGTCGATGCCGTGCGAGACGACCACGACGTCCTGATCGGCGAACTCGCGGATGCGCTGGCGGCAACCGCCGCACGGGGTGACGGGCGTCGTGCCCGGGCCGGTGGTGTAGACGCGCTTGATGCGGCGCCCGCCACCGGCGAGCATGGCCGCAATGGCCGACGGCTCGGCGCAGTTGCCCACCGGATAGGCGGCGTTCTCGACGTTGCAGCCGACATAGATCTTGCCGTCATCGGCAAGGATCGCGGTACCGACCTGGAAGTTTGAGTACGGCGCATAGGCCTTGGCGCGAACGGCTTCGGCGGCAGCCAGAAGCTGCGGGTCGAGCGGATGAGGCATCAGCGTTCCTTGGTGTAGGCGACGCCACCGGCCTTGGGGCCGACGGCCTTGCCGATGAAGCCGGCGAGCAGGATCACCGTCAGCAGGTAAGGCAGCGCCTGGATGGCCTGGACCGGCACGCCGACGCCAAAGATCTCGGCGCCCTGCAGGCGGATCTGCAGTGCATCGAGGAAGCCGAACAACAGGCAGGTGAACATCGCCGGTACCGGCTTCCACTTGGCGAAGATCAGCGCAGCGAGCGCGATGAACCCTTTGCCGGCGGTCATGTTGTTGCCGAAGCCCGAGCCCTGGGCGATCGAGAAGAAGGCCCCGGCGAGGCCGCACAGGAACCCGGTGATCAGCACCGCCTGGTAGCGCAGCCTCGTGACCGAGATGCCGGCGGTATCCACTGCCTTGGGGTTCTCGCCGACGGCACGCAGCCTCAGGCCGAAGCGGGTGCGATAGAGCACCCACCAGGTGATCGGCACGGCAAGGAAGGCAACATAGACCAGGATGTTGTGGCCCGAGATCAGCTCGGAATAGATCTGGCCGATGACCGGCACGCCGGCCAGTTCGTTGGCAAAGGGCAGATCGATGTTCTGGAAGCGACCGCTGACCGGCAGTTGCGGGGTGCGCCCGCCCTGCCCGAACCACTGGATGCCGAGGAAGGTGGTGAGACCGGCCGCCAGCATGTTGATGGCGACGCCGGCGATCAGCTGGTTGCCGCGCAGCGTAATGGCGGCCGCGCCCTGCAGGCCTGCCGTGGTGATCGAGACGGCGAGGCCGGCGAGGAGCCCGAGCCAGACATTGGCGGTGATCGCGGCAACGGCGGCCGCGGCAAAAGCCGAGGCGAGCATCTTGCCCTCCAGGCCGATGTCGAACACCCCGGCCCGCTCGGAGTAGAGGCCGGCGAGGCAGGCGAGCAGCAGCGGCGTCGACAGGCGGAGCGTGGCGTCGAGGGTGGAGAGAATGAGACCGAGATCCATGGCTCAGCTCCCCGACTTGACGCTGTTGGCTTCGATGGCGGCCGCCTTCTGGCGTGGCGACAGCGTCATGAAGAGGCGCTGCAGGCCGGGCCGGAACAGCCCTTCCATGGCGCCGGTGAACAGGATGACCAGCGCCTGGATGACGACGACCATTTCCTTGCTCAACCCCGGAATGACATATTGCAGCTCGTTGCCGCCCTGGTACAGCGCGCCGAACAGCAGCGCGGCCAGCAGGATACCGATCGGATGGTTGCGGCCCATCAACGCCACGGCGATGCCGACGAAACCGGCGTCGGCGACATAGTCGAGCACCAGCCGATACTGCACCCCGACCACCTGGTTGACCGCCACCATGCCGGCGAGGGCGCCGGACATGGTCATGACGATCATGATGATGCGGCTGTTGGACATGCCGGCATAACGGGTGGCGGTCGAATTCTGGCCCAGCGCCCGCATGGCGAAGCCGAAGCGGGTGTGCCAGATCAGGATGTAGGCGCCCACCAGGCAGACGAGTGCCAGCAGCAGCGTGAAGTTCACGTCGGTGTTCTTGAACCACGGGATGAAGGCGCCGAGCTTCGGCATGCGGCCTTCCGGGGCGATCATCGCCGATTCCGGGGCGAGGATGCCGGCCGGCTTCAGCACGTTCACCACCATGTAGACCATGATCGCCGCGGCGATGAAGTTGAACATGATGGTGGTGATGACGACGTGGGAGCCACGCTTGGCCTGCAGCCAGCCGGGGATGAAGCCCCAGAGCCCGCCCACTGCGGCGCCGGCGAGGATGGCGATCGGGAAGGTGATCCACCAGGGCAGGAACTGCAGCGGCAACGCCACGGCGATGACGCCGAGCCCGGCGATGTAAGCCTGGCCGTTGCCGCCGATGTTGAACAGCCCGGCATGCGCGGCGACCGCCACGGCAAGGCCGGTGAAGATGAAGTTGGTCGAGTAGTAGAGCGTGTAGCCGAAATTGTAGCCGTTGCCGAAGGCACCGGTGACGATGGCGTTGAGTGCCGCCAGCGGGTCCTGGCCGATGGCGAGGACGACCAGGCCGGAGACAATGAAGGCGAGCGCCAGGTTGAGGATCGGCAACAGGACCACATCGGCCCAACGCGGCAGCGGTTTGAGGATGGCGCTACTCATTGCGCAGCTACCTTCTTGTCCGTAACACCAGCCATCATCAGGCCGAGCTCGCGTTCAGTCGCTGTGGCCGGATCGGCTTCACCGACGATGTGGCCGTCGAACATCACCAGGATGCGGTCGGCGAGCGAACGGATTTCATCAAGCTCGACCGAGACGACGAGGATGGCCTTGCCGGCGTCGCGCATCTTGATGATCTGGTTGTGGATGAACTCAATGGCGCCGATGTCGACGCCGCGTGTCGGCTGGCCGACGATCAGCACATCCGGATTGCGCTCCATCTCGCGCGCCAAGACGATCTTCTGCTGGTTGCCGCCGGAGAAGTTGGCCGTCTTCAGCCGCTCGTTGGCCGGCCGGATGTCGAACTTCTTGATGCGCTCGCGCGCCTCAGCCTGCGCCGCGGCGATATCGAGGATGATGCCCTTGCCATAGGCCGGGTCATCCTCGTAGCCGAGCATGGCGTTTTCCCACTCCTCGAAGGCCGTGATCAGGCCCATGCGCTGCCGATCCTCCGGCACGTGCGCAAGGCCGGCCTGGCGGGCGCGATGCGCACCGTCGTCGCCTTCGAGCGATAGCGGCGTGCCCTTGAGGCGGACGATGCCGCTCGCCTGGTCGCGCATACCGGAAATGGATTCGAGCAGTTCGGACTGCCCGTTGCCGGCAACACCGGCAATGCCGACGATCTCGCCGGCCCGCACGGTGAAGCTCACATCCTTGACGCGGGTGACGCCGAGGTCGTCCTTCACCACCAGGTTCTCAACCGAGAGGAAGGTATCGCCCGGCTTGGCCGCGGTCTTTTCGACCCGCAGCAGCACACGACGCCCGACCATCAGCTCGGCGAGCTGCTCGGGATTGGTCTCGGAGGTCTTGAGCGTATCCACCATGGCGCCCTGGCGCATCACCGACACGTAGTCGGTAATCGCCATGATCTCGCGCAGCTTGTGGGTGATGAGGATGATGGTCTTGCCCTGGTCGCGCAGGGTGCGGAGCACACGGAACAGATCGTCCGCTTCGGCCGGGGTCAGCACGCCGGTCGGTTCATCGAGGATCAAGACGTCAGCGCCGCGATACAGCGCCTTCAGAATTTCGACACGCTGCTGGGTGCCGACCGAGACGTCCTCGATGATGGCATCGGGATCGACGTCCAGCCGGTATTCCTTGGCCAGGCGGGTCAGCTCCTTGCGTGCGCGTTCGAGGCTGGGCCCCAGCATAGCGCTGTCCTCGGCGCCGAGCACGACGTTCTCGAGGATGGAGAAATTGTCGACCAGCATGAAATGCTGGTGCACCATGCCGATCCCGAGCGCCAGCGCGTGGCGGCTGTCGGTGATGGCATGCGGGGTGCCGTTGACGCGGATCTCGCCGCTGTCAGCGGTATAGAAGCCATAGAGAATGGACATCAGCGTCGATTTGCCGGCGCCATTCTCGCCGACGATGCCATGCACGGTGCCGCGACGGACCTTGAGGTCGATGTCCTTGTTGGCATGCACGGCGCCGAAGCGCTTGTTGATGCCGATCAGCTCGATCGCCAGATCCGATTGGGCCAAATCGGATGCAGCGGCCCCTTGGGACCGCTGCTGTTCATTGCCGTTCTGCACGGGTTCGCTCACGCGCGGACCTTACGGGCAGGTGTTGTCGGCGGTGTAGTCGTGGACGGTGATCGCGCCCGACTGGATGTCGGCCGAGAACTTGTCGACCGCCGTCTTGATGTCGTCGGTGATCAGCGCCTTGTTGTTGTCGTCGAGCGCATAGCCGACGCCATTTTCCTTGAGGCCGAGCACGGTGAGACCGGGCTTGAAGTTCGCGTCGGTCAGAGCGTTCTGCACGGCCACATCGACGCGCTTCTGCATCGAGGTCAGGACCGAGCCGGGGTGCAGGTAGTTCTGGTTGCTGTCGACGCCGATCGAGAACTTGCCCGCGTCGGCGGCGGCCTGCAGCACGCCGAGGCCCGAGCCGCCGGCGGCGGCGAAGACCACGTCGGCGCCCGCATCGAACTGCGCCTTGGTCAGCTCACCGGCGGTGACCGGATCGTTCCAGGCGGCCGGAGTGGTGCCGGTATAGTTCTCGATGACCTTGACGTCGGCCTTGGCGGCCTTGGCGCCCTGGGCATAGCCGCAATAGAACTTGTGAATGATCGGCACGTCCATGCCGCCCACGAAGCCCACGGTGCCGGTCTGCGACTTCAGCGCCGCAATGGCGCCGACGAGGAACGAGCCGGTGTGCTCGTCGAAGATGATCGACTGTACGTTCGGGGCATCGACGACGGCGTCGATCACCACGAAATGGGTGTCGGGGAACTCGGCGGCGACAGTGCCGAGCGCAGTGCCCCAGGAGAAGCCGGCCATCACGATCGGGTTGGCGCCCTGCGAGGCGAAGCGGCGGAGCGCCTGCTCGCGCTGCGCGTCGTTCTGCAGCTCGAGATCGGTGAAGCTGCCACCGGTTTCCTTCTTCCAGGCCTCGGCGCCGTTATAGGCCGCCTCGTTGAAGGATTTGTCGAACTTGCCGCCCAGGTCGTAGATGACGGCCGGATCGGCGAAAGCAGCACCAGCGGCGAGCACCGACAGCGCCACGCCAGCCGCGAGCGCAGAAATGCGCTTCGTAAAATAGTTCATGGATCAGTCTCCCTGTATCGCGTCCGGCAACGGCACATGCCGCCCTGACAGCCCGGCGCGTTGGGAGGAATACAATCCTGCAAACCGGCGCTCTGCAAGAGGGAGCTGCGCAAATTTTGACCAAGTGGGCAAAATTCGTGCGGAGAAGGTTTATGGCGGCGGGGACGGGAGCTTGCCGCCCCCTACCCTGAGCTCGGCATCACTGCTGCGACGTGCCGGCGCCGGTCACCCAGCGATCGGCTTCACCTCGACGCCCATGGCTTCACCGAAGCGCTCGAAGAAGCCGTCGATGAGCTTCTGGGCGGAACTGCCGATCAGCGATTTGCCGAGCTTCATGATGCCGCCGTCGGCGCCGCCATTGGCGGTGAACACCAACTGGGTGTGCTCGCCGGCATCGGAAAGCACGATGTCAGCGGCAGCTTCGGCCTTGCCGAGCAGCCCGCCCCGCCCCTTGCCGGCAAGGGTATAGCTCGCGGCCGGCACGACGTTGCGCAACTCGAGATCGCCGGAGAACACCGGCTGCATCAGTCCGAGGTTGACTTCGATCTCCAGCTCGAGCGTGGTCTCGCCGGTCCAGTCGATGCGGCGGCAGCCGGGAATGATGGCCTTGAGCACCTGGGTGTCGTTGAGCGCCTGCCAGACCCGCTGCCGCGGCGCCGAAACGAGGTACCTGCCGCCGAATTCCATGCCGTCAAATCCTCGCCATTGTGCCGATGGAAACCAAGCTAGTGCGCGAGCCGCGGATGAACAACCGCGGCAGCGCCGCAACGGCTGCCGGAAACTTGTCGCGACGCTCTTTTCGTGAGGCTTTTAAGCACCATATCGCGCAAAACAGGCGCGGCCGATATAAGCAACATTGGCAACTGACGCCGAGAACGTGAATCATGTCACCCCAAGGTGACCGATAGAGGGAAACGCATCCAAATGGCCACTGAAGTGATGGAAAAGCCACTGCAGTATCTCGACAAGGCGATGGGGGCGATCAAGCAGCTCGGCATTTGGCCCGAGCAGGCCGGCGAGCAGCCGATCACTGGCCTCCTGAACGAGATCACCGACCTCGACGAGAACAAGGTGATCCTGATCGGCCGCACGCTGACCCAGGCGAGCGCCTTCAACGAGGTGGTGCGCAGCCAGGTCGCGGCGATGAACGTCGGCGAGCGCTACGAAGACATCACCAACGGCTTCAATTCGATCCGCGACGACGCCAAGGGCATGGTCGACCAACTGGACGACGGCAAGCTCGACCTGATGGAGCGCGTCTCCAATGTCTGGATGAAGGTCAGCCGCGGCGATATCGCGTCGCGCTTCGACAAGATCCGCAACATCTATCTCGACGTCTCCAAGGAGACCAAGAACCAGGTCGACCGCGAGCACACCATCCTCGAGGCCTATCGCGATTTCCGCGGCGCGCTGAAGCAGTCCGAAGTGATGGCGCTCGAACTGCTCGACGTCGCGACCAAGAAGCTCGACGACAAGAAATCGATCCTCAAGGCGGCCGGCGACGCGCTTGCGGCCTTCACCACCGGCACGCCGGCGGATCGGGCCAAGCTGGAGATGGACCGCGACGAGAAGCTGCGCGACCTGCAGAACGAAGAGCGCCGCTACCAGATCGCCAAGGACCTCTCGGACAACCTCACCATCTCCTATTCCACTTCGGAAGTGGTGATGGCGCGGCTGATGCAGACGACGCAGGCCAAGGAGCGCGTCTACCAGCAGGCAATTTCCTTCTTTTCGACCAACGAGACGGTGTTCACCGCGCTCAGCGCCTCGTTCACCGGGCTGTTCGGCCTGCATGAATCGACCGAGACGCTGAATGCCATGAAAGAAGGCATGTCCAAGAGCCTCGAGACGCTGTCGGAGATCGGCGACCGAGTGGGCGAGGCAGCGGTCAAGGCCGGCTACGGCCCGACCATTCGTGCCGACGCGGTCAAGAAGCTGGTCGACTCGGTGGTGACGTTCCAGGAGAAGTCGCGGGTCATCATCAACGAGATGCGCGAAGCGGCGACCAAGAACTCGGCCGAGATCCGCGATGCGGTCGAGGACGGCAAGCGCCGTCTCGCCCAGTTGGCTGCTGACGGCAACGCGTTGATCCTGGAAGAGAAGAAGGCCTGAGTTTGGAGCGCGAACGGGCTCGAGCATGAGCACGACGACGGCGACTGCCGAGAAGGCCCCGCTGGACGAGGTGATGCTGGCGATGGACGTGGTCGACACGCTCCGTCACCGGCAGGACCTGGTTGAACGCGAACTCGCGGGCGATGCCCGCGAGAAGCAGCTGATCGAAAAGCTGCGCGAGATTTATCATCAGCAAGGCATTGAGGTGACCGATGCGGTGCTCATGGAGGGCGTGAAAGCGCTCGACGAGAGCCGCTTCGTCTATACCCCGCCCAAGCCGAGCCTGGGGGTCAGCCTCGCCAAGCTCTATGTCGGCCGCAGGAAGTGGGGCCCGGCAGCGCTGGCGATCGCGCTGGTCCTGGTGGTGGGGCTGGGCGGCTACTTCTTTGCCTACCGGCCATACCAGGAGGCGCAGGTCGAGGGCGCGCGGGTCGAGCTCAGCGAAAAGCTGCCGGCCCAGATGGATGCGCTGTACCAGACCATCTTCGAAGAAACCAAGGTGCAGCAGGCGGCGACCGAGGCCGAGCAGCTGCGGGCCCGTGGCAAGACCGCTGCGAGCGAAGGGAACCGTGACGGCGCCCAACAGGCGATCGCTTCGCTCACCGGGCTGCGCGACCAGCTGCGACAGGAATACCAGCTGCGCATCGTCAATCGCGAGGGCCAGAAGACCGGCTTCTGGACGTTCCCGGAAATCAACACGGCGGCAACCAACTACTACGTCGTGGTGGAAGCGATCGGCGCCGAGGGCAAGCCCCTTACACTGCCGATCACCAATGAAGAAAACGGGCAGACCGAGAACGTCGCCATCTGGGGGGTGCGCGTGCCGGAGAGCACCTACCGTTCAGTGGAGAACGACAAGAAGGACGACGGCATCGTGGAGCGCAGCACGCTGGCAGTGAAGGAGTTCGGCTATCTCGAGCCAAGCTACGTCATGCCGGTTCTGGGTGGAGCGGTGACCCGGTGGTGAGGCAGGTTTTCCGATGAGTCTTTCCGGACCCGAGGCCCTGCGCTCCCTCGACGAGGCGCTGCGCGACATCCGCCGCGAGGAGGATGAGATCGCCAAGCGCCTGGCGCGTTCGGCCGAGCTCGTCACCAAGTTCAAGGAAACCGAGAGCGAGCTGCTGCGGCAGCTGGCGGAAGTGCGGCTCGACCCGGCGTCGCAGGCGGCGCTGGCCGGCCGGCTGAGCCAGGCGGAGATCAAGGCACGCGAGATGCTGAGCCGGCATGGCGCGGAACTGAGCGCCGCCGAAGGCGAGCTGCAGGGGCTCGACAAGCAGATCGCGGCACTGGCCAAGGAACGCACCGAGCAGGCAGCGGCCGCCGACAAGGCGCAGGCCGAACTGAAGGCCCTGGCCGATCGGGTGGCCGTGGAAGCGGTCAAGAACCCCGAATATGCCGAAAAACGGAAGGCCGCCGAGCAGCTGGCGCATATCGCCGAGGAGAGCCTGCGCAAGACGCAGCAGGCCGAGTCCGACCGCGAACAGAAGGGCAAACCGTATCGTGACGACCCGCTGTTCATGTACCTGTGGGAGCGCGGCTTCGGCACCAAGAACTACCGCGAGAACAACCTCATCCAGTATTTCGACGGCCTGATCGCCGGGCTGGTCGGCTTCCCCGAGGCGCGGGCGAACTTCGCCATGCTGAACGAGATTCCGTTGCGGTTGCGCGAGCACGCCGACCGGCAACAGCAGATTGCGGCGGCAGCCGGCGAGGAAGTGACCAAGCTCGAAAAGGCCGCGGTGGACGCGGCGGGCGGGCGGCCCACCCGCGAGCTGCTGGAGAAGGCGGAAGCGCGGATTGCCGCCATCGACCAGGAGATGGTCGGCGCGGAGGACAAGCGCGACGAGCGCGCCCGGGCGCAGCGCGAGCTGGCACAGGGAAGCGACCCGGCATTCAGCGCGGCGGTGAGCGGGCTCGCCGAAGCCCTGGGCCGCGAGGACATCCAGACGCTCCTGGCCGAAGCGCGGGCCACCGAGACCGGGCAGGATGACACCATCGTCAAACAGATCGACGAGTCACGGCAGCGGGCCGCCGAGGAAGATGGCGACAGCCGCGAGCAGAAGGCGCGGCTGAAGACGCTGGCGGCGCGGCGACGCGAGCTCGAGGATATCCAGTACGAGTTCAAGAAGCAGAATTTCGACAACCCGCGCTCGACCTTCCGCGAGGACAAGCTGGTCGGCGATCTGCTCAACGATTTCCTCCGCGGCGGCATCACGGCCGCCGACTACTGGGGCCAGTGGCGGCGCAGCCAGAACTGGACCGGCGGCGTACAACCGCAGCAGCGGCAGGATTCGCCGTGGGGCGGCAATTCAGGCGGCGGCTTCAGCTGGCCGGACTCGAGCTTTGGCGGCGGCGCATCGGGCGGCCGTCGCGACGGCGGCTTCGGCGGCAGCTGGGGCCGACTGCCCGGCGGTGGCGGTGGTGGCGGCTTTGGCGGCGGTTCCAGTGGCGGCGGCAGCGGCGGCGGCTTCTCGCGCCCCCGCACCGGCTCCAGCGGCAACCGCACCAGCGGCGGCTTCAAGACGGGCGGTGGGTTCTAGCCATACCCGCAGTGAAGGCCAGGCGGCCTGGGGGGGCAGCCATGGACTCGGTATCCACTAGCGCGATGGCGGCCTATTTCGGGGCCGCGCTTATCATGTATTGGGGAGCGTGGGTCCTGGCGGCGCTCGTGCTGGCTTGTATGGCATGGTTCATATTTGGGCGTCCGCTGCGGCACAAGATTTGGCTCGGCGCCCTGATAAGCAGCGCGCTTCTGCTCGCTGTCGCCGTAGTCGCTGCGGCCATTCACGTTGGGGTATTGCGGTAGATGTGCCTTCCGGGCTGGGCGGGTCGCAAACCATCCGAGCCGCAGGTTGCAGCCAGCTACAGCGTGCGATCGAACAGCGTGGTGTGCCGCGCACGCTTGAGCCGATAAAGCTGGGCCGGGCGATTGCTGGCGCGACGCATCTCCCCCGGGATCGGCTCAACGAAATCGGCCTCGGCGATACGCTTGCGAAAAGCTGATTTCTCCAGCACACGGCCAAGTATCCCCTCATAGGCGGCCTGCAGTTCGCCGAGCGTGAAGGCGACGGGAAGCAGATGTGCCGGAAGGGTCGAATACTCGACCTTGCTGCGCAGGCGGGCGAGCGCGGCATCCAGGATGCTGCGATGGTCAAAGGCCAGAGCGATGTCGGTATCGGCGGCAACCCATGCCGCCTCAGTGGTGCCGGATCCGCTGCGCAGGGTAACGCCATCGGCGACAATCAGCGCCATGTAGGCGACGCTGAGGCTCCAGCCGCGCGGATCGCGAGCCGCGCCTCCGAAGGTCCCCAGCTGTTCGAGATATGGCGTTTCGACACCGGTCTTGTCGCGGAGCACGCGACGTGCGGCAGCCTCGAGATCAATGTCGGTATCGGCATGGACGAAGCCGCCCGGCAGCGCCCAGTCGCCAGCGAATGGCGCGTTCCCCCTGCGGGCCAGGAGCAGGTCGAGTCTGCCTTCGGACTGCGCGAAAATCACCAGATCGACGGACGCAATCGGCCTCATGAACTCGGAATCGTTGCGGTTTTCCATGCTCCGACCATAGCAGCAGCGGCACTTAGTGTGAAGCAACAACTAACTTAGTTGACTTTTCACACTAAGTGGCTATCTTGAGGTCATCACCCGGTCTGGGGGGCAATAGGAGAAGCCGATGTTTGGGTTCCGCTACATCAAGACTGAGCCGACACAGTATGTGATCCAGTACCGCAACGGTCAGCCGGTGCGAGAGGGCACGGGGCGAGCCTTCTGGTATTTCGCGCCCTCGACTTCGGTCGTGGTGGTACCGACGGCGAGCATCAACGAACCGTTCATCTTCCCTGAGGTCACGGCCGATTTCCAGGAGGTTACGGTCCAGGGCCAGGTGACCTTCCGGATCGCCGATCCGCAGCGGACGGCGGCATTGCTCAACTTTACGCTCGACCACAAGCACAGCTACGCCTCGGAGGATCCGAGCAAGCTGAGCCAGCGGCTGATCGATGAAGTCCAGGTGGTGATGCGCGGCGAAGTGCGGACGCTGCCGCTCAGGGACGTGCTCGGCTCGGGCGAAACACTGGTGCAGCGAGTGAGCCAGCAATTGCGGGATCGTCCGACGCTGGGCGCCCTCGGGCTCGAGGTGCTGGGCTTGTCGCTGCTGGCGGTCAAGCCAAAGGCCGAGACGGCCAAGGCGCTGGAAGCGGAAGCTCGCGAGGCGCTGCTGCGCCGAGCTGACGAGGCGATCTACGCCCGACGCAACGCCGCAGTGGAGCACGAGCGCACCATCCGCGAAAACGAACTCGCGACCGAGATTGCGGTCGAGAACAGGAAGCGACAGGTCCGCGAAGCCCAGATGGAGGCGGAGCGCAGCGTGCAGGAGCGGCGTTTGCAGATCCAGAGCGAGGAGATGACGGGCCGGATTGGACTGGAACAACAGAACAAGGAGCTGGTCGGGCTCGCCTCGATCAATGCGCGCGAAGAGGCCGACGCCAAGGCCTACGGCTTGCAGGCCATGATGACTGCGTTCGGCGACGCCGACCCCAAGCTGTTGCAGGCGCTGGCCTCGGTGGGGATGGAGCCCGGCCAGTTGATGGCGCTGGCATTCCGGGACCTCGCGGACAACGCCGCCAAGATCGGCCAGCTCAACGTGACGCCGGACCTGCTCAAGGAGATGCTGACAGCGCGGGAAGGCGCTTGAGCGACATGACCATGAACGACGATCGCAAGATCATCCTGATCGTGCGGCAGACGCGGCTCGACGAGCTGGTTGCCAGGTTCAACACGGTGCAACAGGCCCAGTTCTACGTAGAGCACCTGGGCGCCGACTTCGCCGACTATGTTGGTGAGCAGCAGCAGTATCGCGCCGCGGTAGTGCAAACCGAGCAGGCACTCCGCCCGTTCGGACGCGTGCAGAAGGTCGACCGACGCTACCTGGGCAACTTCATCTTTGGGGACGACGATCTCATCGTCGTCCTCGGACAGGATGGATTGGTGGCCAACACGCTGAAGTACCTCGACGGGCAGCATGTGCTCGGGGTGAATCCGGATGCAGCGCGCTGGGACGGCGTGCTGCTGCCGTTCGGGCCACGCGACCTGCACAAGGTGACGCCCGAGGCCCTGGCCGGGCGGCGAAAGTTGAGCGCGGTGACGATGGCGCAGGCGACGCTGAACACCGGAGCTTCGCTTTATGCCGTCAATGACCTGTTTATCGGACCGCGCAGCCATGTTTCGGCGCGCTACGAGCTCACTGTCAGCGGAGCGCACGAACGACAGTCGTCGAGCGGCATCATCGTATCGACCGGGATGGGCTCAACCGGCTGGCTCAGAAGCCTCTATGCTGGTTGGGCCGGCGCGGCGCAGGCGTTTGGGGTCGAGGCGCCGGCATTCGATCCGCAATTCGCCTGGGACGCCGAGTTCCTCCACTATTTCGTGCGCGAACCGTTTCCGAGCCGCACCACCGGAACGTCACTGGTGGCTGGGAGAATCGAAAGCGCCGCACCGATGGTAATTGCCTCGGAGATGGCCGAGCATGGAGTTATCTTCAGCGACGGTATCGAGGCCGACTTCCTCGAGTTCAATGCCGGGGCGCGCGCAACCATCTCGATCGCAGACCGTCAGGGAGTGCTGGTCATCTAGTACAACCCAAGCGGCACGCTTCAGGCGGCGCGCCCGTCGCCACCGAGCCTGGTCCCGAGCCCGATGCAGTAGCCGATGATCATGATCACGCCGGCTGCGAGGCCACCGGTTCCGACGGTCATGGCCAGGGGCAGCGGGGCGAAGGCCCAGAAGCCGGCGTAGACGAGGCCACTCAGCGCCAGCACCCAGCCGGAGAACCGTGCGACCTGCCGCGCCAGCGCGCTAGGCGCGATCGCCTTGGGGGCGCGGTTGCCGTAGTAGGCGATCACCAGTCCGTTCATGGCGACGACCCGTTGGGTCGTCTCTGCATCGATGTAGCCATGTTCGCGCGCCAGGCGGGCGGCCAGTGCCACGAGCACGATAGCGGCGGCCCAGGCGAGCCCAACGAGGATTTCCTTCTTCATCGCACGGTCTCCAGCTTCGTCGGCGCGGCTTCGGCCCCGATGCCGAAGGTGTGCGCGAACCCCAGCAGCGCTTCTTCGAGCACCGACAGTTTCAGATGGTAGATCACGGACTTGCCGGCCTTTTCGGCATGCACCAGGTCGGCGTCCTTCAGCACGGCGAAATGCGCCGACATGGTGGGCTTGGAGACGTCGAAGTGCCCAGACAGTTCTCCCGCACTCATCGGCCCGGCCTGCAGCAGTTGCAGCACGCGGCGGCGGGTCGGATCGGCAAGGGCCTTGAATACCAAGCTCATAATTCGATGATTAGCTAATCATCGAATTGATGTCAAGGCGAAGCCTTACCGTCCCGGGACCAGGCCCTCGAGCAGCAGGTCGAGCCCGCGCCGGAAGGCGCCGTCCCAATCGCTGTCGAGCAGCAGGCGGGAGCGGCGAATGGTGGGGTAGTGCTCGCCCAGTTCGGTGAGGCGGCGTTGCGCCGCGGCGAGATCGTCAGCCGAGCGAACGAAGCTGCCGCGCGTGATGGTGGCGCCCATCACATAGTTCCACACCGACCAGATCGCGACGTTCAGGTCGGCATCGGCGACACCGGCACGCGACAGGGCCTGGCTCAGCAACTCGAGGCGGGCGAGCATGCTCGGACCGAGGGCGCGACGGGGAAGCAGCACCGCCGACCATGGGTGGCGCAGCATGGCGGCGCGCCAATCCTCGAGCATCAGGACGGCGTCACTTCGCCAGTCAAGCGCTTCACCCGCCGGCGGCTGGTAGGCGAGGACGGCGTCAAGGGCCAGGTCGAACACCTGCTCCTTGTTGGCGACATGCCAATAGAGGCTCATCGCGCCGGCGCCGAGGCGATCGGCCAGCCGGCGCATCGACAGGCCATCGATGCCGTTGCTGTCGAGCAGCTCGACGGCGGCAGCGACGATCAGCTCAAGCGAAAGCTCGGCCGAGGCCGCGCCGACTTTTCGAGATCGCCTGGCCGGAGCGCTGCTGGATTTGGCTGGCATGGGGTCCTCGCTCAACGTCACTCGATCTAGGCCGCGCAGACGACAAATGTCGACCCCGGTCGGCGATTGACTCGTACATCGTACGATGTCACTTTCTCGTACACCGTACGAGTTCTCGTAGGGCGTAATCGAACACCCATGCAAACCAACCGCCGCGCGCCCGCCGAGGACCGCGGCGCCCATGAGAACCATCATGTCGCGCACATTCAGACGGCTGCTTATCGGAGGACTGATCATCATGACTGCAGGCATTGCAACGCTGAGCCAGGCGGACGAGGCACAGCTCAGCATCGTCAATCCGCCGAACCTCTTCGACCCGACGCCGAACGGCTACAGCACGGCCGTGATCGTGCCGGCAGGGGCAAAGCTCGCCTACATCTCGGGACAGGGTGGCCAGGACAGCGCCGGCGGCCTGTCAGCCGACTTCGCCGCCCAGGTCAAGCAGGCCTACGCCAATCTGGGTGCGGCGCTCGAGGGGATCGGGGCGAAGCCCGACCAAGTGGCCAAGCTGACGATTTTCGTGGTCGACCACGACATGTCCAAACTGGGCGTGTTGACCGAGAACGTGAAGGCGATGTTCGGCGACAGACTGCCGGCGCAGACGCTGGTGCCGGTGCCCAAGCTGGCGATCGACCCGATGCTGTTCGAGGTCGAAGCGATCGTGGTGCTGAACTAGCGCAGAAACCAGAGCTTAGCAGCGCTTCGCTATTGATCTGGGAGCGCCAGCGGAGCCGCCATCGCCCCCTCGCCCCTTTGGGGAGAGGGCCGGGGTGAGGGCGCCAAGCGCACCGGACTACGCAGGTGATGAGCACTGCAGCGGTGGCTGATCATTTTGTGTGCTTGGCTACCCCTCACCCTGACCCTCTCCCCAGAGGGGAGAGGGGACGCAAGGTGGGAAGCCCTCCTGACCTGCTACCGCTCGTGGGCATCAGGATGAGTGACCGGGGCACTGCGACTGCGATGCGCGGCGAGGCACGACATCACGCCGGCCAGCACGAAGCCGAAGGCAAGGACTTCCGACAGCTGCGGCCAGCGCTGTTCCCAGACGAAGCCGTAGAGCAGCGCGAACACCGTCTCGAACACGATCATCTGCCCGACCAGGGTGAGCGGCAGCAGCCGGCTCATGCGGTTCCACAGCGCATTGCCACAGATCGAGGCAAACACCGCAACGCCGATCGAGACGCCGGCAAACTGCAGCCACTCGATCGGCAGATGCTGGGCCGGTTGCACCACGGCGACGAGCGGCACCAGCAGCAGCGCCTGGGCGCCGGTGACGACACCGGTGAGCAGGCTCCAGTCGTGCGCCGACAGGTGCGGCAGCCGGGCGAGGCAGCGGCTGTTGCCGACGGCATAGGCGGTCCACGACGCCAGCGCCCCGAAGGCACAGATGAGACCGACGAGCTCCGTGCCCGCGGCGGCAGCGCCGATCGCCTGCCAGCCGATGGCCAGCGCCCCGGCCGCGCAGAGCAGCAGCGAGGGCAACAGGGCCCGAAGCGGCACGGCGCCGCGGTCGCGGCTGCCGATGATGGTGACGGTGACCGGCAGGAAGCCGACCACCAGCGAAGCCATGGCGACGCTGCCCAGTTGTACCGCTGAAGCGACCAGCACGTAGTAGAGAGTGTTGCCGGCGAGCGCGAGCCAGCAGAGCGACAGCCAGTCACGCCGGCTCAGCGCACCGCGCAGGGCGCGCCAGCGCGGCAGGATGAGCCCGACGGAGATGATGCCGTAGGCGAGGTAGCGTCCGGCAGCGAGTTCGAGCGGGCCGAAGCTGCGCACCAGTTCCGGGGCGAGGAACACCAGCCCCCACAGCGCTCCGGCGCCGATGCCGAAGAGCAGCCCGAGAGTGATCTGGTAAGTGCCCGACGGCGCTGCAGTGGTCGAGCTCAAGATGGCCTCGCAAGGGTTGTGCGAGGCGTATCACCACTGATGCGAGCGTTGCGCTCTTGATTGCCGCCCCAAATGCAACAAAAACTCACCCATGACCCAAATTCGCGCGCCAGCTCGCAAGCTGGACAGCTTCGATCGCGCCATCCTCAGGATCATCCAGCGCGACAACAAGACACCGCAACGCCAGATCGCCGAGGCGGTGAACCTCTCGGCGGCGGCGGTGCAGCGACGCATCGCGGCGATGGAGGCCGCCGGCGTCATCGCAAAGAACGTCGCCGTGCTGGACCCCCGCGCCGTGGCGATGGGGATCACGGCGATCGTCGAAGTGCACCTCGGCAACGAGCGGCTGCAGACGGTGGACGCGGCCAAAGCCTTGTTCCGCGACGCACCGGAAGTGCAGCAGTGTTACTACGTGACGGGCGGCACCAGCTTCGTGCTGATCATCGTTTCACCCGACATGGTGAGCTACGAGGCGACGACGCGCCGGCTGTTCGCCCAGAACGACGCAGTGGCGAGCTTTCGCACGCTGGTGGCGCTCGACCGGGTGAAGACCGGCTCGGAGATCGTCGTTCCCTAGGCTCGCCGCCCTACTCCACGAGGCACCGGCGATCGATCTCGGCGATGGTGTTGAGACCGGCGAGCCCCATGGTCACGTCGAGTTCTTTCCGGATGATCTCGATGGCCCGGCTCACGCCGGCCTCGCCGCCTGCTCCCAGACCATAGATGTACGCCCGACCGATGAGACAGCCGCGGGCGCCCAGAGCGATGGCGCGCAGCACGTCCTGGCCCGAGCGCACGCCGCCATCGAACAGCACTTCGAGCTCGGCGCCGACGGCATCGGCCACGTGCGGCAGGATCGAAATCGAGGACGCAGCCCCATCCATCTGCCGGCCGCCATGGTTGGAGACGACGATGGCGGAGGCGCCGACGCTGACGGCGGCCCGGGCATCCTCGACATCGAGGATGCCCTTGATGATCAGCTTGCCCGGCCAGATGCCGCGGATCCACTCCACATCCTTCCAGCTCAAGGTCTCGTCGAACTGGTGCGCCACCCACTCGCTGAGCGCCTTTGCCCTGGCCTTGCCGTGCACAAAGCCGGCCAGATTGCCGAAGGTGCGGCGTTTGGCGCCAAGCATGCTGAGGGCCCAGCGCGGCTTGCCCGCCATGTTGATGAGGTTACTGAGCTTGAGCGCCGGTGGCACCGACAGACCGTTCTTGATGTCGGCATGGCGCTGACCGAGCACCTGCAGGTCGACGGTGAGGACCAGGGCGCTGCAGCGCGCAGCGATGGCGCGCTCGATCAGCGAACGGGCAAAGCCGCGATCCTTCATCACGTAGAGCTGGAACCAGAAGGGTTTGTCGACCGCGGCGGCGACATCCTCGATCGAGCAGATCGACATGGTGCCCAGCGTATAGGGGATGCCGGCGGCCTGGGCGGCACGGCAGGCAAGGATCTCACCATCGCCCCACTGCAGCCCGCCAATGCCGATCGGGGCCAGTGCGATCGGCAGCGCCACGCGCTCGCCGAGCAGCGTGGTGCTGGTGCTGCGCTGCGAGATGTCGACGAGCACCCGCTGACGCAGGCTGATCCGCTCGAGATCGGCCCGGTTCGCCGCGAGCGTTCGCTGCGTGTAGGAGCCGGCCTCGGCATAGCCAAAGAAGGCACGGGGTACGCGCCGGCGAGCGGCAAGCCGAAGATCCTCGATGCAGGTCATTGCCTGCATCGCTGCCGGCACCGGGGCCGGCTGTCGCAAGGCGAGAGCTCCGTCCTGCCGTTCCAGAAGAGCGTCCATGACAGCACCTCCATTTCTGGTGCTGCCATCGATCCGTCTGAGGATGGGCAATGTAAATTCACTAGCGGGTATACTTTGCGAGGCGCTAGCATCGCCTCATGCCCCGCTCTGCGCACGAGACCCGCCAGAAAATCCTGCGGGAAGCCCACCGGCTCTTCCGCAAGAGCGGATTCTTTCGTGCCGGGATCGACGAGATCGCGGCCGCGAGCCGAGTGACCAAGCGTACGCTCTACCATCACTTCGAGAGCAAGGATGCCCTGCTGGCCGCGGTGCTCTCGGCCCAGCACGCGGAGGTGTTCGCCAGCCTCGACCCCTATGGGGTCAGGCTCTCCGGCACCCCGGCGCAAATCGTCGAGGCCCTGTTCGACAAGCTGGTCGAGTGGTCGACCACACCGCACTGGGCGGGATCGGGGTTTACCCGGCTGGCGATGGAACTCGCCGACCTGCCGGGGCACCCGGCGCGGACGATCGCCCACCAGCACAAGGCCGCGTTGGAGCAGTATCTCACGGGGGTTCTGGCAACCGCGGGACTGGAGCAGCCGGCCGAGCGGGCGAGGGAGCTGTTCGTGCTGATCGAGGGCGCCATGGCGCTGATCCTCGTGCATGGCGATCCGGCCTATGCCGGAGCGGCCGCCAATGCCGCCAGGCGCCTGTTCGATCCGGTCCGGGCGGCGGCAGAACCGACGCCGCGCATGGCGGCGCCGGCATAGCCAGGTGACCTGCCCTCAGAGCCCGGTGGCGCGCTCCTGCTGCTCGTTGTAGCGGGCGCCCTGCACTTCGATCGCGGCAGCCGCGGCGTCGATTGCGGCAAGGGTGTCCGGTGACAATTGCAGCGAAGCGGCGGCAATGTTCTCCTCGAGGCGCGGCAGCTTGGTGGTGCCGGGGATCGGCACGATCCACGGGCGCTGAGCCAGCAGCCAGGCGAGCGCCACCTGCGCCGGGGTGGCGGCAAGCCCTGCGCCGATACGGGCGAGCAGATCGACCATTGCCTGATTGGCAGTGCGCGCCGCCGGGGTGAAGCGCGGGATGGTGTTGCGGATATCGTGCGCCTCGAAGGTGGTCGCCGCATCGATCTTGCCGGCGAGGAAACCCTTGCCGAGCGGGCTATAGGCGACGAGGCCGATATCGAGCTCCTCGAGCAGATCGAGCACCGGCGGGCGCTGGAACCACAGCGAATACTCGTTCTGCAGCGCGGTGAGCGGCTGCACCGCGTGGGCACGGCGGATGGTGGTCAGGCCGGCCTCGGACATGCCGAAATGCCTGACCTTGCCCTCGGCGATGAGGTCGCGCACGGTGCCGGCGACCTCCTCGATCGGCACATTCGGATCGACCCGGTGCTGGTAGTAGAGATCGATGCGGTCGGTGCGCAGGCGCCTGAGCGAGCCCTCGAGGGCCTGTCGAATGTGCTCGGGCCGGCTGTTGACGCCAGTCGACTTGCCATCCTCGAACTGGAAACCAAACTTGGTGGCGATCACCACCTGGTCACGCACCGGGGCCAGCGCTTCGCCGACGATTTCCTCGTTACCGAAGGGACCGTAGACCTCGGCGGTATCGAAGAAGCTGAGGCCGCGCTCGACAGCCGACCGGATCAGGGCAACGGAGGCGGATTTCTCCGGGAACGGGGCATAGGACTGGCTCATTCCCATGCAGCCGAGGCCGATGGCCGAGACTTCAAGCCCTTGCCCGAGTTTGCGCTTCTGCATTGTCATCTCCTTGGGGTTAGACGCGAAGCAGCGCCTTGATGGCGCGGCGCTCGTCCATGGCGCGATAGCCCGCCGCGGCATCGCGGAGCGGCAGTTCGAGGTCGAACACCCTGCCGGGGTTGATCCGGCGGGTGAGGATGAGGTCGAGCAGCTGCGGCAGGAAGCGGCGCACCGGCGCCGGCCCGCCGATCATGCCGCGCTGCGCGAAGAACAGCTGCTGGCCGTCGAAGGTCACACCATGCGGCACGCCGACATAGCCGATCATCGAGCCCGGGCGGGCGCAATCGATGGCAGTCTGCATCGATTCCTGGGTGCCGACGCATTCGAGCACCGCATCGGCGCCGATGCGCCGGGTCAGTTCGCGGACCCGCGCCACCCCGGCTTCGCCGCGCTCGGCGACGATGTCGGTGGCGCCATAGTCGAGCGCCAGATCCTGCCGCGACTTGTGCCGGCTCATGGCGATGATGCGGTCGGCGCCGAGCTGTCTGGCGGCCAGCACGCCCATCAGGCCCACGGCCCCATCGCCGACCACCACCACGGTGGAGCCCGGCTGCACGCGGGCGGCGTCGGCGGCATACCAGCCGGTGCCGAGCACGTCGGAGGCGGCGAGAAGGCTGGGGATCAGGTCGTCCGGCGGCAACTCGGCGGTCGCGATCAAGGTGCCATCAGCGAGCGGTACGCGCGCCAGTTCCGCCTGTCCGCCGGTCATGAATTCGCGCTGCTCGCAGGAGGAGTGGAAGCCGTGGCGGCAGTGCGGACAGGTATTGTCGGACAGGACGAACGAGCCGACGACGAACTGCCCTGGCCGGACGGTCTTCACCTCGCTGCCGACCTCAACCACTACGCCGCAATATTCGTGGCCCATGGCCATCGGCGCGGTGACCGGGTTGGCGCCGCGGAACGGCCAGAGGTCCGAGCCGCAGATGCAGGTGGCCGAGAGGCGGATGATCGCATCGGTGGGCTTGAGGATTTTCGGTTCGTCGCGCTGTTCGACGCGCACGTCGCCGGGGGCGTGGAGGATGGTGGCCAGCATGATGGGTCCCTTCAGGTCTGGGCAGACGGCGTCACCTGGGCGCCGCGTATTGGGCGTCGGAAACCGGCTCGAGCCAGTCGACGACCTTGCCGTTCTCCACCTCCTGGATGGCGAGATGGGTCATAGCGGTGAGCGGTGCAGCGCCGTGCCAGTGCTTTTCGCCCGGGGCGAAGCAGACAACGTCGCCGGGGCGGATGTCCTCGATCGGGCCGCCCCAGCGCTGCACCCGGCCGAGGCCGTGGAGCACCACCAGGGTCTGGCCTAACGGGTGGGTGTGCCAGTTGGTGCGGGCGCCGGGCTCGAAGCTGACGCTGGCGCCCTGCACCCGATCGGGCGCTTCCGGGTTGAACAGCGGATCGACGCGAACCGTTCCGGTGAACCAGTCTGCGGGGCCCCTGCCCGAGGGCCGGCTGCCGGCGCGATAGATCTCCATGGCGATGCACTCCTTGCTGCCATGGCAATGTAGCCAGCCGCAACGCCCTCGATTAGGATCGATAATCTACATGTAGTTGTGAGCATGGCTCAGTAATGGCACGCACCCCGATCGATGACATGCAGGCCTTCCTCGCGGTGGCGCGAGAGCAGAGCTTTACCCGCGCGGCGGCGAAGCTGGGGGTGACGCCGTCGGCGCTCAGTCACTCGATCAAGGGCCTGGAAGAGCGGCTGGGGCTCAGATTGTTGTCGCGGACGACGCGCAGCGTCGCGCCGACCGAGGCGGGGCAGCGGCTGGTGAACTCGGTCGGCCCGCATTTCGAGCAGATCGAGGCGGAGATCGCGGCGCTGAGCGAGCTGCGCGACCGGCCGGCCGGGACCATCCGGGTGTCGTGCGGCGACTCGGTGGTGGCCTCGGTGTTCCGGCCGATGCTGAAGACGTTCCTCACGCGCTATCCCGACATCACGGTGGAACTGGCGATCCAGAACGGCTTTGTCGACATCGTCGAGCAGCGCCTCGATGCCGGAGTGCGGCTGGGCGAGGCACTGTCCAAGGACATGATCGCGGTGCGGATCGGGCCGGACTGGCGGTTCAGCGTGGTGGCGACGCCTGAATATTTCGAGCGGCGCTCGCCGCCGCTGACGCCGCACGAGCTCACCAACCACCAGTGCATCAACCTTCGGCTGACCACCGCCGGCAGCCTCTATGCCTGGGAGTTCAAGAAGGACGGCTGCGAGCTCAACGTGCGGGTCGAGGGGCAGTTGGTCTTCAACTCGATCCTGCCGGTGCTCGATGCGGCGCTCGACGGGCACGGACTCGGCAATGTGCCGGAGTTCATGGCGCGAAAATACATCGAGAGCGGCGAGCTGGTGGAGGTGCTGGCCGACTGGTCACCGCTGTGGCAGGGCTATCACCTCTACTACCCCAACCGCCGCCAGCCCTCGCCGGCCTTCACCGCGTTCGTCGAGGCGCTGCGCTATCGGGGTTAGCCGGAATGCCCGGCGCAGGGCGGAACATCCTTGATCGGGGCGCTGGCCAGCACGACCGAGAGCGGCTGGTTGCTGAGCAGCGGCGCGAGGCCAGCGGCACCGGGCAGCGCGACGAGGGCGGAAACGGTGGTCTTGGCCGGATCGATCGGCTCAGTGCGGCAGAGCTTTGGGCTGAGCGATATGGACAAGGCATTGTTGCCGGCTGGTAGCGTCCTCGCCCAGGCCTGCGCCTCGCGGATGGCCTGCTTGTCGGGATCGGAGAAACCGAACAGGTAGTAGTTCCGCTCGCCCGAGGGCGGCGGCAGCGTGCCGGCGAGATCGCCGCCATCGGCCGCGACCAGCGTCGCCTTGATGTGGCGCTCGCCGCTCGACGGCGTGGTGATGTCGAAGCCGATGGTCGAGGCGCCTTGCACGGGTTCGAGCGAGGGCGGCAGGTCGAAGGCGAGCAGCAGGCTCGCGACATCGTCGTTGAGATAGTCGAGGCCACGCAGCTTCGAGGCGGTGCCGATAGGGATCGAGGAACAGGCAGTGAGGGCGGCGAGCACAATCACGGCAACTGCGATACGGGTAGTCCGGCGGATCAACTTCCCCTCCCCTCAGGGCATATCCCGATGGGTACGAGATTCCCGGGGCTGGGGGAATGGCGCAGAGTGGTGGCGCCGTCTCTCCGTTTATCCTCCCCCGCCGCGCGGGGGAGGATAACAGGGACACTGCTGCCTCAGTGGATCGACGGCGCCTGGGTCACCTCGTTGGCCCAGTCCAGCGCGTAGTGGGCGACTTCTTCCCACCCCTTTTCGCCGGCGAGGAAGTGCGAGCGGTCAGCGAACTGGTGGAAATCCGTGCGGGCGGGCGACTTCTTCTGGATGTTGAAGATCGCCTTGGCGAGGTACGGGGTGACGGTACGATCATGCTCCGCCGAGATCACCAGCAAGGGCTGCTTGCGATCCTTCACCTTCACCGCAGTGCCGAACATGCCGGCGGCCTGGTAGAAGATGTTGGTCGGAGTGGGCACGACGTAGTCGTCATAGGCGACCTGCTGGTCAGCGGCGTTCAGGGTGTTGGCGAAGTTCTTGGCAAAGCCCTCGCGGGTAATGGTCTGGCTGTTGCCCGGGCCGGCGAAGATCGGCGGCAGCGCGGCGAGCAGCGACACCGGGCCGGGCAGTGCGCCGGCGATCGGGCCGGGATCCATGGCGATACCGGCAACGCCGTAGCCGCGATCGAGCAGCAACTGGGTGATCAGGCCGCCCATCGAATGGCCGATAATCACCGGCTGTTCGTCGAGCCCGTCGATGATCCTGGCGTAATGATCGACGATCTTGCCGAAGGTCAGGGTGCCCAGCCGCTTGTCGGGGTTGGCGCGCAGCTCGGCCGGGTTGCCTTCGAGATAGGGCCAGGCCGGCGCCAGGGTCTTGTAGCCGGCGGCTTCGAATACCGAGCGCAGCTTGTCCCAGCTCGAGGTGTGCATCCAGGCGCCGGTGATGAACAGCGCGGTCTTGGTCTTTGCGGCATTGGCAGCGGCAAAGGCGGCCGAGGTTTCGAGGTTGGTGGTCATTTCAATCTCCCGTTTGAAAGTCTGTCGCGTCATTGCGATGTCGATTAGATCGCATGCGATCTAATATCCTTCAACGCACGCCAATGCATGGCTGCCATGCATTGATCGCTTGCGATTCAATCGCACGCGTCTTATATGGAAGGCACGACTGGAGACATTCGATGGACAAGAACGAGCTTGCCGAGCAGCTGAAGCTCGATGTGCTGCTGTGCTTCTCAGCCTATTCGCTGAGCCACGCCTTCAGCCGGTTCTACCGGCCGATGCTGGACAAGCTCGGCCTCACCTACCCGCAATTCGTGGTGATGATGGTGCTGTGGGAAAACGGCAAGATCACGATGAAGGCGCTCACCGACCTGGTGATGCTGGAATCGAACACCCTGACGCCACTGCTGAAGAAGCTGGAAGCGGCTGGGCTGGTGAAACGCACCCGCAACAAGGACGACGAGCGGGTGCTCGACGTCGAGATCACCGAAGCCGGGCTGGCGCTGAAGGCCGATGGCCAGCTGGCCGCGGTGGAGCTGGCGCTGGCCAGCGGCGAGGACCTCGACGGGGTGATCGAAATGCAGCAGCGCATGGCGAGGATGCGCGACAGCGTGCGGGCGAAGCTCGAGGCTTGAGGGGGGATCTTACGGGAAATCGTCTCCTGCGGGTGCGATGATTGGAAGACGGTAGTCCATTCAGGCGTTCAGCGCCTTGACCACCGTGGCCTTGACCTTGAGGTCGGGGATTTCGGTGAAGGCCAGATCCTCGCGGCCGAAATAGGATTTCTGGTTGGTGGCCGACCAGTCGTTGCAGACGATGGTGTAACTCGGCTTGTCGGCCAGCTCGACAGGCGCGGCGTAGAGGAAATCGCCGGTGCGGGCGCTGAGCGGGATGTCGCCATCCTGGTTGCAGCGGACGAGCAGCGCGTCGAGGGTCGCGCGATCCACCTCGGCCCGCATCAGCTTGCCGTCGAAGCGGACGACGGAATCGAAGGCATATTTGGTGACCTCGCCCGACGGCAGGCCGGTGCCGAAGGTGGTGTGGCCGATGAAGCCGATATCGCCTGCCCCGGCGGCAGCCAGTGCCCCGGCGGCGAAACGAGCGCTTTCGCCCAGCGTCTGCGCCTTCTCGCTGATGCCGACGATGGCAAGCTCTGCTTCAGTGAGGTGCTCGGCGAAAGTGGCGCCGATCAGCGCCGTCAGCTCTGCGTCGGCCGCGCCGTTGCGATCGACCTGCACCTGACGGAGCGACAGGGCCCGATCGGCCGCGATATCGACGACGGTGAGCAGGCTGCTCCACGAACCAGTGTGGACGTAGCGGGTCTTGCCCTCGGCATGGTCGAACACCAGGTGGTCGTGGCCGCCGACCAACAGCGATCCGTCGCCGAGCAGCGGCAGGATACCGCGGTCGGCGACGACGCCGGCATGGCTGAGCACGACGTGCAGGCTGCCCGGCGGCAGGTTGCTGTCGAGGTTGGCGGTGGCCCACTCTACCGGGTCGGGGATGCCGAGTTGGTCGCGTGTCGCCTTGGGATAGGTGGCTATCGCCGGGGTAGCGATGCCGACCAGCGCCACCGATACTGGCCCGAGATCGAGCTGGAAGCCGGCCTGGGTGTATGGCGCGCCGGTGCGTTTGTCGGTGATGTTGCTGACCACCGTGAGGCCGGCGCGGCGGGCGCGGGCAATCAGCAGCGCCAGGTCGTTGATCAGGTCGGGCTCGTGATTGCCGATGTTCAGCACGGTCGGCGCCAGCCGGGACAGCCGTTCGAGCAGCTTCCAGTCGACGGCCCCTTCGGAACGCGTGGCGACGACATTGCCAACCTCGAACACATCGCCGTTGATCAGAATGGCTGCCGGAGCCGGGCTCGCCGCGATCTCGGCCGCGACGGCAGTGAGCAGCTGGGCGCTCCGCTCATAGGCCGAATGCAGATCGGACAGGATGATCAGTCGCGCCGCGGGCGCCGACTGGGCATAAGCCGCGTTGGGCAGCATCGGCACAACCGCGGTGGAGCCGAGGAGCAGCAGGAGATGACGGCGGGAGAGCGAGGCAAGCGGCATGGTGGACCTGCGGGCTGATTGAGCCTGTCGCCTACCCTGCCTTCGAGACGGCAACGTGACAATGGCCGGCTGGAGCCGAGTTCATGTCGTCACCTGCCATGTCGCAGCGCCCCTTCGCTCCTCTGGGGAGATGGGACGCGTTCCGCACGGCCTGTGCAATGGCTCAGACTGCCGGCCGGGTTGTCCCGGCGAGGCGCTTCCTCTACTCAAGCCGGGCCGGACGGATCGAGGAGGGTCGCCAGTGGGTTGGGAAGCACTCAAGCTCTGGGGCGACGATGTGGTGCGCGTCGAGCGGCTGACCGGCGGCGTCGCCAACGACATCTGGAGTGTACGGATCGGCGGAGAGCTGGCGGTGGCTCGGCACGGCCAGCGCAGCGACGCCGACCTCGCCTGGGAGGCCGGATTGCTGCAGCATCTCGAACGGAACGGCCTCACCGTGCCGGCGCCGATCCCGACCATGGATGGGCGGCTGTTCGTCGATGGACTGGTGGTGATGAAGTACATGGATGGCAGGCCGCCGCAGAGCGAAGCCGACTGGCGCCGCGTGGCGGCGACGCTGCGTGAGCTGCACCGGCTGACGGCCGGCTGGCCGCAGCGGCCGGGCTGGCGCTCCTCGACCGACCTGCTGGTCGTCGACAGGGGCACGCGGATCGACCTCAACGCCATGCCGGCAGAGGCGGTGGCGCGGTGCCGAGCCGCTTGGGCGCGACTGGTGGGGCGACCGATGAGCGCGGTGCATGGCGACCCCAACCCCGGCAATGTGAGGATGACCGAGGATCGGGTGGCACTGATCGACTGGGACGAGGCACATGTCGACGTCGCCGATCTCGACCTCGACCTGCCCTTCAACGCCGCCGGCTTCGAAGGCGATGCGCATGACATCGTCGCTCAGGCCTCTGCCGCCTGGGAGGCCGCGGTGTGCTGGAAGGACGACTATTCGGTCAGGCGGCTGGCCGAGGTCCGCCCGGTGGCCGAGGCATCGCGATGAGACCGCATCCGCTGTTCAAGGATCGCACGATCCCCGCCCTGCATACGTTCGGCGAATTCACCCTCAGGGCTCTGTCGGTCAGCGACCTCGAACGAGATTTCAGTGCGGTGATGGCCAGTGCAGCCGAGATCAAGGCCGCCAACCCGGGATCAACCTGGCCGGACGGCCTGACCAGGGACAAGAACCTCATCGACCTCGCCTGGCACCAGCGGGAATTCGAAGCGCGCCGCAGCTTTGCCTGGGTGATCGAAAACAGCGATGGCGCATACCTGGGCTGCCTCTACCTCTATCCCTCGATTGCCGGAGAGCAGGCGGCCGACGTCGTCTGGTGGTGGCGGACGGGCGTGGCGATTTCGGGGTCATCCTTCCGCAAGCACCTGCTGGAATGGCTTGCCAGCAGCGCCTGGCCCGCGCTCGCCTACCGGCTGAGAGACGAGTGAACCAATGCAGCGACGTGTGTGCAGATTCAGGCCGGGACGTAGGTGAGCCGCATCGTATCGCCAATCTGTTCGCTGGCCTCGAGGCGGAGCGGCGGCCGGGCGCCATGGAAGAATGGCTTGCCGCGGCCAAGCACGACAGGCCGGAGGTAGAGCTGATACTCATCGATAAGGCCAAGCTCGCTCAAGCTGCCCGCCAGTTCCGGGCCGGCGACGTCGATGATGCCCGACTGCTCGGCCTTCAGCGCCTTGATGGCTGTCTCCAGATCGCCGCTCACCAGAGTGGCGTTCGGCCCGACCGATTTCAGGGTGCGTGAGACGACCCATTTCGGCTTCGCCCGCCAAGCTGTGGCAAAGGCGAGACCGACCTCGCCCTCTTCGGCTTCCTCGCCGTCCCAGTAGCGCATGATCTCGTACATGCGCCGGCCGAGAAGGCTGCCCGAGAAGCCGCTGAGCTGAGTGCTGAAGTGCAGGTGCAGCGCATCGTCGGGCATCGGCAGGCCAGGCTGGCCCTCGGCGCCGGCGACATAGCCATCGAGCGACTGCATCATTCCGAATACGAGCTTGGCCATGCCTGGCTCCTGTCGATTTGGCGGCGAGCCGATGGACCCGCGTTCATTTGCGCCGGACCTGTGCTAACAGTCGGGTTCGGCCGGAAACCACCTCTATTTTGCAACCAGTTTGCGGATGGACATGATGAGCTATCGACGCGCCGGGTGCCCGATCAACAATACGCTCGAAACCTTCGGCGATCGCTGGAGCCTGATCATCCTGCGCGACTCGATGTTCGGCGGCCGCCCGCGGACCTTTCGCTCCTACCTGACCGAGAGCATCGAAGGCATCGCCTCCAACATCCTGACCGACCGGCTGAAGCGCCTCACCGCCAACGGGATGCTGACGCGCAGCGGCGACCCCAACCACAAGCAGCGCGTGGTCTACTCGCTGACCGAGAAGGCAATCGAACTGGTGCCGCTGATGGCGGTGATGGGCAGCTGGGGGCTACGGCACACCCTGCCCGCAACGGAGCTCGCCACCGGGGCGCAGGTGCTGGAAGATGGCGGCCCGCAACTCTGGGAGGAGTTCATGGACGAACTGCGGCACATCCACCTGGGTGCGCCGCAGCCGGCAGTGTCGGCATTTGCCAAGATGGAAGCGGCCTACGAAGCGGCCACCGCCGAATAGAGATCAGAACAGATAGGCCGCGGTGATCTCGAGGGTATGCCCCGTGAGATCGGGATCGCTCGAATAGACCAGGTGGCGGTAGGTCAGGCGTGTCGCGACATTCTGGCTGAACACCAGGCCGAGGGTGGCGCCGAGCGCCAGCGTCTCCACACCGTCACCGTTCGCCACACCGTCGAACGACGTCTCGCCGCCGGTTTCATAATAGCCATCGATGGCGGCCCAGATGCTGTTGCCGAAATTGCGCGTGATGTGGCCTTCGACACCGAAGATCGGAGCCTGGCTCATCACGTTGGCGCCGGTGCCGACAAACGGATCCTCATTGTCGCCGAAGATCTGCACCACGGGCCGGATTTCGAAGGTGGTCAGCTCCGGGTCGATCATGTTGTCGCCCAGCGCGTAGCTGATCGGAAGGCTGGCCTGAAACGACCAGCGGTTTTGCCCGAGATTGACCATCCGGTTCGGATCGTAGTCGCCGGTGGGCAGGAACAGCTTGCCCTCGACCATGGCCTGGAAGCCCGGCTTGTGCATGGCGTAGTCCATGGGCGCGAGGGCCGGCATCCCGGCCAGCCCCAACCCGGCGCCGAGCACCAGATCGCCCTGGGCGATGCCTGTGTCGATGGTCCCGGCCAACGAGTCAAACGACATGCCGCCCACCGGCAGGCCGATCAGCACGAAGCCGACATTGCCCATGACGTCAAACGAGGTGCGGTAGGTCGGGGTCAGCACCCCTACATCGAGCGTGGTATCTCCAAGTCCGAGCAGAACGTTCTCGGCATGGATCAGGTTCAGCGCCAGGCTGATATCGCTCGCTCCGGCAGGACGTAAGTGATAGGCCCGCGCCCCATCCCAGGCGAGCGCGCCCGAAACCATCGAAGCCGACGCCAACGCGGCAATGGCAATTCTTGCAAGCACGCTTCCCTCCTGTCGATCGGCCGCCAATGCAACCGTCACAGCCGGGCAAATCAGCACCGGCCCCCTCGCTGGGACAGTGCACGCGCCTTAAAATAGGAACAAGAATTTTCTGGCGGTGACCGATCACATCGGCGGCGAACGTGGCACAGTATCCACAACCCGGTTACACGCACGCATCCGTATCAGATCACCAGATCGACCCGGACCGGATAGTGATCCGACCCGATATCGCCAAGCGTCCGGTAGTTGCCGGCCGTCATTCCCCGGGTCAGCACCTGGTCGATCTGGATCGCCATCCACGGCCTTGCCGCCGGCCAGGTCTAGGCAAGCCCGGCATTTGCCGGCCATTGCACGGGATGGCGAAGCAGCGGCTCGATATTGTTCGACCACAGTGTCGTATTGAGGTCGCCGGCGATGATCACCGGGCCGGATTCCGTCTCGAGCTCTGCCGCCAGGGCCTCGATGTAGTCGCGGTTGTCGGCAGTGAGCCTCGCATTGGCCGGCGGCATCGGGTGGGCGACATAGACCACCAGATCGCCGAAATCGGCCCGCAGCAGCGGCAACTGCCGGCGGCCGACGTGGAGGAGCGTCCCCGCAAAAGGGCGCTTCGCATAAAGCGCCACGCCGAAGACACCGAGCGTGGTGGGCGCAAAGCTGTGCGGATACTGATCCTTCAAGCCGTCCAGCGACGCTACCCATTCCGGCGTCGTCTCGACGGCGGCGAAAATGTCGGTCTGCTGTTCCCGCACCAGCGCGAGGACACGATCATACTGATCGTTGTCGCAAAGCACGTTGGCGACGACCAGGCTGACGGGCTGCCCCGGCGCCGTCTCAGGCAGCACCGGCCGGTCGATCAGGCGTGCGGCGATCGGCACCACGGTCGCCGCAAGGACGATGCCGGCAAACGCCGCCAGCCGCAGGTCCTTGAGCGCCATGACAGCAGCGAAGCCGAGCATCGCCGCGGCGGCGAGCTGCAGGCGAAATGGCGCAACCATGTCACCTGGCCAGGGCCCAAGCAGCGGTACCAGGGACAGGCACAGCAGCGCCAGCAACGCCAGAACCGCTGCGATCCGCAGCGCCGTCATGGCCAGTCTCCAAACCAAAGCTGCCTCCCAGCAACCCACCCCCGGTGCGCAACCCGCAGGCAAGACGTCGATTGCGTCGGCATCAAGGTGTTGGCGGGAGGCAAGGAGGTCGCCGCAAGCGGAGCAGGTGGCGAAGCGCCGGCTGGGGATCAGCCCGACATCGGGCGCGCGCGTTCAAGCCGGCCCAGTTCGTAGGCTACGTGCATCGCCGCGCGCCGGTTGAGCAGCACGACCCAGGTCAGGAATGCCGCGGTCAGGCCAGCGGCAACGAACACGAACGGGCCGCTGTCCGGCTCGGCGGCAAGGGTGCCGCCATAGACCATGGCGAAGCCGGGCAGCATCGGCGCGACATACCAGAGCCAGGCCAGGCGCAGCAGCCGGTGTTCACGCCGCAATCGCCGCGTGAGGTGATCGAGGCTGGTCTCGGCCAGGTCATCTGGGGCCGTTCGGCCGCTGATCAGAAACCAGGCCGCGGAAACGAAGAGGCCGAGCGGCAGCGCTGCAAACCCGAAGGCGCGGACCAGCTCGGCCGGCTCACCAGCATGCCGCAAGGCAAGCCCGCACATCACCAGCAGAACCAGCGAGGCGATGCCGCCAGCGACGAATTCCAGGATGTTGCGACGAAGCGTGACGCGTTGCACCTCGGCATCGCGCCGGCGCAGATCGGCGAGCGACGGGGTGGCGGTGGCTGCAGGTTGCTCCAGCCAATAATCATGCGGGGTGGTCATCGTGATGCACTCCTGTCGAAATGGTTTGCCAGCAACCGCTTGATGCGGTGGATGCGCGTCGCCACCGCACCGGCCGACAGGCCGGTGACCTCGGCGATAGCAGCCGCATCCTCGCCCTCGAGGTAGAGCAGCATGACCTGCCGATCGAGCGGTTCCAGCCGGTGCAGCAGTTGGTGGATGCGGGCGAGCGTCAGCCGATCGGACACCTCGTCTTCCGGAGACGGCACCGGGACCTGGTTGCCCGCCTGTTCGAGGTCCTCGAGGCTGAGCACCTTGCTGCCGCGCATCGACCGGCGAACATGGTCGGCGGCCACGTTGTGCGCGACGCGATAGACCCAGGTTTTCAGCGAACAGCGGCCATCGAAGCTGGCGAGGCTGCGCCACAATTGCAGGTGGATATCCTGCAGCAGGTCTTCTCGCGTGGCCGGCCGCCATTCGTAGCCGGAGGCGAGCCGCTGCAATGCCGGGCCGAAGCGGTTTGCCGCCAGCGCATAGCGCGCATCGGCGTCGGCAGCCATGATCGCGGGCGTATCGTTCGGGCTATGTGTCGTGCTCATAACCCAATAGTCGACGCGCCGCGGCTTTTCTAACGGCCCGATCGAACCGGCTGCGGCTGCCGGATATCGGCCCATGACGGCCTTAGCCGAAGACGCTGGCGCCGCGATCCGCCGTTCCCACCAGCGCCCGGAAGCCGGCGAACAGTTCGCGGCCCATGCCGTAATGCTCACGGCGGAGATCCTCGGTGGCCGGCGTGCGGGAGAAGAACTCTTTCTCGTCGCCGATGAAGGTGAGCGTGCCCTCATTGGCATCGAGGCGGATCAGGTCGCCGTCGCGGATCTTGGCGATGGCGCCGCCGTCACTGGCTTCCGGCGTCATGTGGATGGCAGCCGGGATCTTGCCCGAGGCGCCGGACATCCGACCATCGGTGACCAGCGCGACCTTGTGGCCACGATCCTGCAGGATGCCGAGCTGCGGGGTGAGCTTGTGCAGCTCGGGCATCCCCACCGACTTCGGGCCCTGGAAGCGGACCACCGCGATGACGTCGCCATTGAGTTCGCCGTTCTTGAAAGCGGCCTGCAGGCCTTCCTGGGTGTGGAAGACGCGCGCCTTGGCCTCGACGACGCGGTTCTCGGGCTTCACCGCGGAGACCTTGATCACCGACTTGCCGATATTGCCCGAGAGCACCTTGAGGCCACCATTGGCGGAGAAGGCATCCTTCACCGGCGCCAGCACCTTGGGGTTGCCGGAGACGGCGGGCGACGGGGTAAAGCTGAGCTTGTCCTCGAGGAGCTTGGCTTCGACGGTGTAACCGGAGAGGCCGGCGCCCCAGACGGTCTTGACGTCTTCGTGCAAGTACCCGGCCTCGAGCAGCTCGCGGATCAAGAAGCCCATGCCGCCGGCGGCGTGGAAGTGGTTCACGTCGGCGATGCCGTTGGGATAGACGCGAGCCAGCAGCGGCACGCCGCCCGACAGATCCGACATATCCTCCCAGGTGACCTTGAGGCCGGCCGCGGCGGCGATGGCGACGAGGTGCATGGTGTGGTTGGTGGAGCCGCCGGTGGCCAGCAGGCCGACGAGGCCGTTGACGATGGCCTTCGCGTCGACGATGTGGCCGATCGGCGTGTAATCGTTGCCCTCGGCGGTGAGCGACAGGGCGCGTTTGGCCGCTTCACGGGTCAGCGCCTCGCGCAACGGGGTGTTGGGGTTGACGAAGCTGGCGCCCGGCAGATGCAGGCCCATGATCTCCATCAGCATCTGGTTGGAGTTGGCGGTGCCGTAGAAGGTGCAGGTGCCGGGCGAGTGGTAGGACTTGGCCTCGGATTCCAGCAGCTCGGCGCGGCCGACCTTGCCCTCGGCATAGAGCTGCCGGACCTTGGCCTTTTCGTCATTGGAAATGCCGGTGGGCATCGGCCCGGCGGGGACGAACACGGCCGGCAGGTGCCCGAAGGTCAGGGCGCCGATCATCAGGCCGGGGACGATCTTGTCGCAGATGCCGAGGTAGACCGCGGCATCGAACATGTTGTGGCTGAGCGCAATCGCCGTCGCCATGGCGATGACGTCGCGGCTGAACAGGCTGAGGTCCATGCCCGGCTGGCCCTGGGTAACGCCGTCGCACATGGCCGGCACGCCGCCCGCCACCTGCGCCGTGGCGCCGATCTGGCGGGCCGCATCCTTGATGATCTCGGGATAGGTCTCGTAGGGCTGATGGGCGCTCAGCATGTCGTTGTAGGAGGTGACGATGCCCAGGTTCAGCGCCTTCGAACCGGCAAGCTTGGCCTTGTCGGACGGGGAGCAGGCGGCAAAGCCATGCGCCAGGTTCCCGCAGGCGAGGGCCGCGCGGTGCACGCCCTGGACCCGCGCGCCCTCAATACGATCGAGATACTCACGACGCGAACCGGCGCTCCGGGCCGCGATGCGGTCGGTGACTTCCTGGACGATCTTGACGACGGACATTTCATGCTCCTTGGGGGAGCGCCACAACCTTGGTTGGTCGCCCGTTCGAACCGGAAAAGTCTGCAACTTTTCCTGAACAGGCTCCGTGCACGGTCTAGGGGCTCCAGAAGATAGTCAGCGGTGTCTGGCTTTGACGCAGAATAGACCTGATCGGCATGTCCTCAACGGGACCATCCGACGCAGCCTGCTCCAGCGTCGCCAGCTTCTCCTCCCCCTCGATATGCAGATAGAGCCCCGAAGCGTCGAGAAGGCGCTTCAGGACCAGCGTCACCCGGGGTTCTCCTGCCCCCGGTGCCCGGATGGCGAGGGCCGGCCCCTCGCCGGTCAGCGCCGCGGCGAGGTTGTCGCCGCCGGGAAAGAACGATGCGGTGTGGCCGTCATTGCCCATGCCGAGGATCACCGCGTCGAACGGCGTCGGCAAGGCGTTGACCGCCATGTTGGTGCGGGCGATCGCAGCATCGGTCGGCTCGTCGCCGCCCGAGTAGAGCGGCACGAAATGCGCCGAAGCGGCCGGCCCCTGCAGCAGCCGCTCGTTGACCAGCAGGGCGTTCGAGCGATCGTTGGTCTCGTCGACCCAACGCTCGTCGACCAGGGTCACGGTGACCTTCTCCCAGTCGATATCCTTGCGGCGGCCCAGCACGGCAAAGAACCGCGCCGGAGTGGAGCCGCCGGAGACGGCGAGCACCGCCTGCCCGCGGGCGGCGATGCCATCGTTCAGATGCTCGGCTACGGTCTCGGCGAGAGCGAGCGCCAGGTCTTCCTTGGTGCCGAAGCTGCGCCGGGTCGCGTTCAATGCCCATCCTCGTGCCAAGTGCGGCCGTCGCGTTCGATCAGCGCAATGGCGCCGGTCGGCCCCCAGGTGCCGGCAGTGTAGGTCTGCGGGGCATCGCTCGCCAGATCCCAGCCGTTGCGGATCGGATCGACCCATTCCCAGGCCGCCTCGAGTTCGTCGCGGCGCATGAACAGCGTCTGCTGGCCGCGGATGACGTCGAGCAGCAGGCGCTCGTAGGCTTCCGGAGTGCGCTCGGCGAAGGTCTCGGCGAAGCTCAGGTTCAACGGCACTTCGCGCAGGCGCATGCCGCCGGGGCCCGGATCCTTGATCATCAGGAACAGCTTGACGCCTTCGTCAGGCTGGATGCGGATCACCAGCCGGTTGGGCTTGGGTGCGCCCTGGGCGTGGTCGAACATCGAGTGCGGGATGTTGCGGAACTGGATGACGATTTCCGAGGCGCGCGACACCAGCCGCTTGCCGGTGCGGATGTAGAACGGCACGCCCGACCAGCGCCAGTTCTCGATTTCGGCCTTGATGGCGACGAAGGTCTCGGTGCGCGAGCCCTTCTTCTCCTCGGGCAGCTCGTCCTGGTAGCTGGCAACGGCGGTGCCATCGACGCTGCCGCCGCGATACTGGCCGCGCACGGTGACGCGGCCGACATCGGCGCCGTTGATCGGCTTCAAGGAGCGCAGCACCTTGAGCTTTTCGTCGCGCAGCGCGTTGGCGGCATCGGAGGCAGGAGGCTCCATGGCAACGAGGCAGAGCAGCTGGATGATGTGGTTCTGCACCATGTCGCGCAGCGCACCGGACTCATCGTAGTAGCCGCGCGTGCCGGCGCCGACCGACTCCGCCACGGTGATCTGCACGTGGTCGATATGCGCCGAATTCCAGATCGGCTCGAACAGGATGTTGGCAAAGCGCAGTGCAAGCAGGTTCTGCACCGTCTCTTTGCCGAGGTAGTGATCGATGCGGTAGACCTGATCTTCCTTGAAGATCTTGGACACCTCGTCGTTGATCTCGATCGAGGAGGCGAGGTCGTGGCCGAGCGGCTTTTCGATCACCACGCGCGCGTCGCGCCGGTAATAACCCTTCTTGAGGATGTACTCGCAGGTCGGCCCGAACAGGTCGGGCGCAATGGCGAGGTAGAAGGCGCGGACCACCTTGGGATCCTCGCGCAGGTTCTTACTCAAATCGCCCCAGTGGGCCTCGTCGGTGACGTCGTTGGGGACGTAGGAGAAGGTGCCGATGAAGCGGTCGATGGTCTTCTTGTCCTGGTAGGACTTCTCGACGAAGGTCTCGATCGACTCGCGGGCGAGCTTCTGGAATTCGGCATCGGTCAGCTTGGTGCGCGACACGCCGATGATGCGGCTCTGCTCGTCGAACTGGCCATCCTTGAAGCGATGATAGAGCGCCGGGATCAGCTTGCGCTTGGTGAGGTCGCCGGTCGCGCCGAACACCACGTAATCGAAGGGCTGGACCGGGATGATACGGCTGGACACGCTCTTCAAGCTCCTATCGAGGTAGTTCATGGCAACTCAATTCAGGCGAAGTTCTGCTTTGCAAGGATGACGGCGCCGTGCAGCGGCTCGTCGACGGGGCGGACGATGAAGTCGCCATGGCGCTCGATCATCAGCGGATAGAGGCGGGTGCCGAAGCCGCCGACGGCGGCCATGCGGGTGACGCCGCGCGCCTTGAACCAGCGCACATAGGTGTCGATGTAGCTGAGCTCGAGCTCCATCAGTTCCCGCGCAACCGGATCGCCCTGTTCATAATAGTCGAAGAACAGCGGGATCAGCGCGCCGAATTCGGCGGGGGCGCGGCCGAGCAGGGTCGAGGGGGCGCCGTTGCCTGATGGCATCGGCCCGCGCGGGTCCTGCGGGAAAGACCAATCCATCACCGTATCGATCGAGCCGCCGAGCCTGTCGATCACCGCCTGGGTGAGCGGCGAGGCGGGGACCAGGCCGTCGGCGGCTTCCACCGAGCGACGCACCAGCTCGCGGCCGAGGATGGCGCCACTCATCTGGTCGCCGATCTGGAAGCCCCAGCCGCCGCACTGGTGGCGCTGGCCATTGACCAGGGCCATGGCGGCCGAGCCGGTGCCGACGATGATCACCGCGCCATCTTCGCCACCATGAGCGCCGGCGCGGGCAATATCGATGTCGTCGTAGACACGAACCTTGGCGAAGGGCCAGGGGCGCTGCTCGAAAGCTTCGCGCGCTGAAGGCAGGCGGCCGCCGGCCATGCCGAAACAGGCGTAGGTGTTCGCGGCTTCGGCAATATCGATGCCGGCTTTGCGGAACACCTCTTTGGTGCCTTCGGTGATGGAGCGAAACGCCGGCTCGCCGGCTTCGATCTGCAGGTTCGAGCGACCACCGGCGGCGTCGGCCAGGGTTTCGAGGTTCTCATTAGCGAGGCGGATACGGCAGTTGGTGCCGCCACCATCCACCCCGAGATAGTACCTAGGCACCGAACGCGCACTCCTTCGCGACAACTCATGGCTTGCCGACCCAGGAGCCCCCCGAGTCCGGCGCGGACCTTAATGCCAAAGGTTTCTAGACGAAAGTAGAATAAGCGAAGCCAAGCCGATGGAAAGGTCGCTTGCCGCATGGCTCGCATGCGGACAGAGTCCGTCGCCGATGGATCGAAGCAGCTGCAAGCGCATTGCCTGAAGGCAGCGAAGACGGCAAGGAGGCCAACAAATGGGTCACGTTCTGGTGCTGGGCGGGGCGCGCTCGGGCAAGACCGGCTTTGCCGAGCGGCTGGCGATGCGGGCCGGACTGCGCCCGGCCTATCTGGCGACCGCTGAGGCGCTCGATGCCGAAATGCGCGAGCGGGTGGCGAGCCACAAGCAGCAGCGGGCCCAGGCCTTCGCCACCATCGAGGAGCCGCTGCGGCTGAGCGCCGCCATCACCGAGGCCGCCAAATCGCATGATGCGATCCTCGTCGATTGCCTGACGCTGTGGATCACCAACCTGATCGTCGCCAACGAAAACGTGGCGGCGGCGGTGGACGAGTTGCTGGCGACGCTCATGGCGACAACCAGCGCCCGGGTGATTCTGGTGTCCAACGAAGTCGGCCTCGGCATCGTGCCGGACAACGCCATGGCGCGGATGTTCCGCGACCTCGCCGGCGCGGCGCACCAGCGGATCGCCGAGATCTGCGACGATGCGTACTTTGTGGTGGCCGGGCTGCCGATGGTGCTGAAAGGCAAAGCACCCGAGGCAGGCGTGACTGAAATACGGGTGCATGAGGCGTGAGGGCCGTCTCTCTCGGCTAGCTCAGCCGCCACACCACCAGCGCCACCAGCACGGTCACCGCCAGCGCCAGGTTCAGCGTCACGGCGTAAAGCTTCAACGAGCGGTCGATGTCGTCGGCCCCGAGTTCCGCTCGGCCATCGCCGAAGCTCGGCAGATCCACCAGTTCGCCATCGTAGCTGCGCGGGCCGCCGAGGCGGAAGCCCAGGGCGCCGGCCATGGCGGCTTCGGGCCAGCCGGCATTGGGGCTCTCGTGCTTTTCGGCATCGCGCAGCGCCGTTGACCAGGCCAGCTCCGGATGCGCCCCCTTGAGGAAGAAGGCGCCGCCGGCGATCAGCAACGCGGTCAGCCGAGCCGGGATCAGGTTCAAGAGGTCATCGAAGCGGGCGCTGGCCCAGCCGAATTCGAGGTGGCGTTCGGTCTTGTGGCCGATCATCGAATCCGCGGTGTTGACCGCCTTGTAGAGGGCGATACCGGGGAGCCCGAGCAAGAGAAGCCAGAACAGCGGCGCCACCACCGCATCGGAAGTGGATTCGGCCAGCGACTCGATGGCGGCGCGGGCAACGCCGGGTTCGTCGAGCGCCTGCGGATCGCGGCCGACGATGTGGCTGACCGCGGTGCGGCCCTCGGGAACGCTGCGGCGCAAGGCAGCCGCCACGAAGCGTACGGCATCGCCGAGCGCCTTCTGCGCGAGGAAGGTCGAGGCGAGGATCGCTTCGAGGATGAAGCCATAGGGGATGAGGCGACAGAGCCAGGCAATGGCGGCGGCGATGACGCCGGTGACGGCAAGCAGGATGACGAGCGCCAGCACACCTTTGCCGCGGCGATTGGCAGCGCGGTTCAGTCGCGTATCAAGCAGCGAGATCAGCTTGCCGATCCACATCACCGGGTGGCCAATGCGGGCAACAAGGCTGTTGGGGTAGCCGACGAGCCGCTCGAACAGCAGCGCGATGGGGGCGAGCAGCGCCTGCATCACCACCTTCCTCCGCGGCCGGCAGTCGGGACGCCCTCTCCCGCTTGCGGGGGAGGGGGAACCACGCGAAAGCGTGGTGGGAGGGGGGTGCCCCACGCTCTGATTGGGGGCGGCTGGGTGGAGGCCGGTGTTTGTGGCCGCCCCCTCCCACCAGCCCTTCGGCTGGTCCCCCCTACCCCGCAAGCGGGAGTGGGACGCCGACTGCGACTCTCCGCCGTGGGGAAAGGTGTTCCAGCTAAGGGCTCGGTCATCAGGCCAGCTCCAGTAGCGCATCGAGGTCCAGATGCCGCTCCAGGTGCACCGCCAGCGCATCGAGGGTCGCCTCGATGGTCGCCTCATAGGCCAGCGTCGATGTCGCAGCAGCCGAACCCAGAAAATTGCGGCGGAACGCGTCGGCGGCAAACAGGCCGTGGAGGTAGGTCCCCATCACCGTGCCATCGGGGCTCACGGCGCCGTCGGTCATGTCGCCGATATGAGCGAAGGGGCGCTCGAGGCCACGGCCACGGGTGACGCCCATATGCATGTGGTAGCCGGTGAGCGGCTCGCCTGATAGCGCGGAGGTCGCCTGCTCGACGCGCAGTTCCTTGGTCGGGCCAAGTACGGTGTCGATATCGAGGAGGTTGAGGCCGGCCGAGGTGCCGACGACGCCTTCGATCCCCTCGGGGTCGAACACCGTGTGGCCAAGCATCTGGAAGCCGCCGCAGAGACCGAGAACCCGGGCCCCGGCGCGATGGTGGGCGAGGATGTCGATGTCCCAGCCATATTCGCGCAGCGCTGCCAGATCGTTGCGGGTGGCCTTGGAGCCGGGGAGAATGATCAGCTCGCCATAGGGCAGCGGTCGCCCCGGCTGGACGATCTCGAGGCTGACGCCGGGTTCGAGCCGCAGCGGATCGAGATCATCGAAGTTGGAGATGCGCGGCAGGCGCGGCACGACGATGCGATAGGCGCCCTGCCCCGGCGTCTGCTGCGCTTCGAGCACCAGCGCATCCTCGGCCGGCAGCTTTGCTGCATCGCCGAACCACGGGATCGGGCCAAGGCACGGCACACCGGTGCGCTCGCCGATGAACCGCTTGCCGTCCTCGAACAGGGAAGGATCGCCCTGGAACTTGTTCACCAGCGTAGCGGCGATCAGCGCCGCATCATCAGGATCGATCACCGCGAAGGTGCCGACCAAGGCGGCAATAACGCCGCCGCGCTGGATGTCGCCGGCGAGGATCACCGGCAGGTCGGCGGCGCGAGCGAAACCGAAATTGGCGATGTCGTTGGCGCGGAGGTTGACCTCGGAGGCACTGCCGGCGCCTTCGACCAGGATCAGGTCGGCTTCGGCTGCGAGCTCGGCATGGGCGGCAAGCACCTGCGGCAGCAACTCGCCGCGCTGTTTCCAGTATTCGCGCGCCGCGAAGCTGCCAATGCGCTGGCCGCGTACGACCAGTTGCGAGCCGGTTTCGCCCTCGGGCTTCAGCAGTACCGGATTCATGGCCGTAAGCGGTTCGCGCCGTGCGGCGCGCGCCTGCAGCGCCTGGGCCCGGCCGATCTCCCCGCCATCGGCGGTGACGGCGGCGTTGTTGGACATGTTCTGCGGCTTGAACGGCGCGACCCGCAATCCGCGGTTCGTGTAAGCGCGACAAAGGCCGGCGACCAGCAGCGACTTGCCGACATCGGACCCGGTGCCCATGAACATGAGGGATTTCGCCATGGCCGCCGTTCTAGCCGCTGACGCCATGATCCGATAGGGAGGATGGATGCGCACCATCCTCGTCATCGGCATCGGCGCCGGCAATCCGGACTACCTCACGCTTCAGGCGATCAAGGCGATGAACCGGGCCGAGGTGTTCTTCATGCCCGACAAGGGCGAGGAAAAGGCCGGACTGAATGCCATCCGGCTGGCCATGCTGGAGCAGTTCGTCACCGCACCGAACTACCGCCTGGTGGAGTTCGCCATTCCGTCCCGTCGCAAGGCGGCGACGCCGGACTATCGGGAGAGCGTCGAAGAATGGCGCGACAAGCTGGAGCTGGCCTACCGGCGGATGTTCGCCGAGCTGCCCGACGATGGTGTCGGAGCGTTCCTCGTCTGGGGCGACCCCGCACTCTACGATGGAACGCTGCGCATCCTCAGGGACATGCAGGCGGCGGGCTGGGAGATCGCCGTCGAGGTAATCCCCGGGATTTCGGCGCCGCAGGCATTGGCCGCCCAGCACCAGGTGACGCTCAACCGGGTCGGCGAAGCGGTGACCATCACCACCGCGCGCCGGGTGGGTGAGGGCGAAGCCGATCGGCTCAGCAGCGCCGTGGTGATGCTCGACAACCACCAGGTGTTCCGGCGCTTTGCCGGTGACGAGGCGGAGATCTTCTGGGGCGCCTATCTCGGCACGGCGGACGAGATTCTCGTCGCCGGCAAAGTGTCCGAGGTGATGGACGAGATCGACGCCAAACGGCGCGAAGCGCAGGCGCGCCATGGCTGGATCATGGACACGTATATGATCAGGAAGCCGGAGAAGCCCACCTAGCCGCCGGTGGTTGTCGCCCCCCACCCCTGTCCCCTCCCCCTAAGCGCGGGCAGGGAGACGCATACCTTGATGTCGGTGTTTTGGTCTCCCTCCCCTTTCTTAGGGGGAGGGGACAGGGGTGGGGGTCAGCCTGCACCAGCGCCTGATCTAGGGCCGAGACGCCACGTCAATGACATGCGCATACGACCCCATCACCCGCCCCTGCACCAATCCCATCGGCGGCAACGCCTCACCGAGCGCATCGGTAGCCTGGAACAGCGGCGCGCCGCGGGTCTGGCGCGCCGATGAGTAGTGGAACTCGTGGCCGGCGAGGTGCTGCGGGAACGGCAGCGGGCTCTGGTGGGTGAGCCGCCGGTAGCCGAGCACACGCTTGGGCCGGTCGATGCGGGTTTCGTGCGGCAGAAGGCCCGCCATTGGGTAGGTCGCTCCGGTCTTGTCGGTCAGGGCAGCGCCCAGCACCATGAAGCCTCCGCACTCGCCATAGATCAGCGCCGAGCGCTCGGCGCTCGCCCTGAGGCCGTGCATGAAGGTCTCCGCCCCGGCAAGGCGGGCGGCATGCAGTTCGGGGTAACCGCCAGGAAGGAAGACGGCGTCCGCCGAGGTGTCGGGCGCTTCGTCGGCGAGCGGCGAGAAGAAGCTGAGCGTCGCGCCGGCGGCGCGCCAATCAGTGAGCCAGTGCGGATAGAGGAACGCGAAGGCATCGTCGCGGGCGATGGCGATGTGCTGGCCGAGGGGGTGAACGCCGGTGTTCCGGGCCTCCCCCCTCCTTTGCCACTCGAGCGTAGCTCTCATGGCCTTCTCCCCTAAGATCGCTCCACTGGAGCGATCTTGCCTGCGGCCCGGCTCGAAGTCCCCCACAAGGGGGGAGGTGCCCGCCGGCGTGGGTGGGGAGGAAAGGGATAGCAACCGATTGAGGTCGACATAGTCCTCGACGGCCTCCGCCGCGGCCGTGACGACCTTGTCGAAGCCGGCGACCTCATCGGGAAGCACCAGGCCGAGGTGGCGGTCGGGAAGGCCCAAGGCCTCACGTCTGGGGATGACGCCGAGCAGCGGGATATCCACGGCGCTCAGTGCAGCGCGGAGCATCAGCTCGTGGCGGGTGGAGGCGGCGCGGTTGACGATCAGGCCGGCGACTTTCACCTCCGGGCGCCAGGTGGCGAAACCATGCGCCAGCGCCGCAATCGACTGCGACTGGCGTTCGGCATCGAGCACGAGGAGCACCGGCAGGCCGAGCGTCGCGGCGAGGTCCGCGGTAGAGCCGCGGCCATCGGCAGCGCCGTCGAACAGGCCCATGACGCCCTCGACGAGCAGGAGGTCGGCGGCGGCGGCATGGCTTGCTGCCAAGGCACCTAGGCGAGCCGGCGACATCGCCCAGGGGTCGAGATTGATGGCCGGCTGGCCGGCGGCGCGGGCGAGGATGGTGGTGTCGATATAGTCGGGGCCGGTCTTGGCCGGCGCGATGCTCAACCCGCGGCGGGCAAGGGCGGCCAGCAGGCCGAGCGTAAGGGTGGTCTTGCCTGAGCCGGAGCGGGGGGCGGCGATGACCAGGCCGTTCATTCGGCCACCCGAAGATTATGCTGCAAAATCTTGGGACTAGCGGTTAAGATAGGGTTATCGCGACCAGACCGGGGGGTACTGGCGGCGCTGCGTCGGCTTGGCTGGGCGCCGGACTTGGGGAAAACGAATAGATGAAGATCCTGATCCTCGGCGGGACCGAAGAGGCTCGGCAGCTTGCCGCACAACTGACCAAGATGGGCCACGCGGTGACCACGTCGCTGGCCGGCCGGACCAGCGATCCGTTGCTGCCGGCAGGCGAGGTGCGCATCGGCGGCTTCGGCGGCGGCGACGGGATGGGCAACTACATCATCACCGAGCGCTTCGACCGGATAGTGGATGCCACGCACCCCTATGCCGAGGAGATCAAGCGCAACGCGGTGCGGGCGGCGGAGCTCGCCGAACTGCGGCTGGTGCGGTTGACGCGGCCGGCCTGGAGCGAGCCGCAATATGCGTTCTGGAAGCATGTCGCCAACGCCGAAGAAGCGGCGGCCAGCCTGCCCAAGGGGGCGCGGGCGCTGCTGACGGTGGGGCACACCCAACTCGACACCTACCTGAAGCGCACCGATTGCAGCTTCGTGGTGCGCTCGATCGAGCCGCCGGAGAAGGAACTGCCGGTCAACGCCACCTCGCTCTTGGCGCGGCCGCCGTTCTTCTTCAACGGCGAGTTCCAGATGATGCAGGAACAGGGGATCACCCACCTGATCTGCAAGAATTCCGGCGGCGCACAGACCGAGGCGAAACTGCAGGCGGCGCTGCGGTTGCGACTGCCGGTGTTCATGATCGCCCGACCGGCTTTGCCGCCGGCGCATGACGTGCCGACGGTCGGACAGGCGATCGCAGCGCTGAAGCTGGGCGCCAGTATCTAGGGGGGTCATCCCCCTGCCCTCAGCTTCTTTTTCCCCGCATTGCGCAGCACGTGGGCAAAGCTCTCGTCGTAGAGCCTCGACTCGCGGAAGCGGGTTTCGCCGAGCACGCGGCCGACGAGGATCAGGGCGGTGCGGGTGATCTTTTCCTCGCGCACCCGAGCCTTCATCTCCGAGAGGGTGGTGAAGATCACTTCCTCGTCCGGCCAGGTGGCGCGGTAGATGATCACCACCGGGCAGTCGGCGCCATAATTGGGCGTAAGCGCCGTCTCGACATAGCCGAGGTTGCGGATCGACAGGTGGATGCAGAGTGTTGCCTTGGATTGGCCGAGGATCTCCAGACTCTCCGACTCCGGCATGGCCGAAGCCTTGCCCGAGGTGCGGGTGAGGATGATGGTCTGCGAGATCTCCGGCAGCGTCAGCTCGGCGGCGATGCGGGCGGCGGCGCCGGCAAAGGCCGGCACGCCCGGCACGACCTCATAGGGAATACCCAGCGCATCGAGACGACGCATCTGCTCGGCCACGGCGCCGTAAATCGAGGGGTCGCCGGAATGGACGCGCGACACATCCTTGCCGGCATCATTGGCTTTGCTGATTTCGTCAATGATCTCGTCGAGATGCATCGGCGCGGTGTCGCGAACCAGCGCGCCCTCAGGGGCGGCGGCGACGATCTCGGCAGGCACCAGCGAGCCGGCATAGAGGCAGACCTCGCAACGCTCGATCAGGCGCTGGCCGCGCAGCGTGATGAGATCGGGCGCGCCGGGGCCGGCGCCGATGAAATAGACGGTCATTTGCTGGTGGTCTCGGCGGATTTGGCCGCGTAGCCGCGGGGCGTATAGGCGACGGTGCCGACGCCGCGCTGGAAGCTGCGGGAGGTGCTGGAGCCGATCATCACGATGGTCAGCATGTCGATCTCGGTCGGATCGAAATCAGCCAGTCTGGTAACCCGGACTTTCTCGGTGGGACGACCGAGATTGGAGCCGATGATCACCGGGGTCGAGGGCGGCCGATGCTCGAGGAAGATGCGCTTGGTTTCCTCGATCAGGTCGGTGCGGCGCTGCGAGCGCGGATTGTAGAGCGCAGTGACGAAGTCGGCGCGAGCCGCACCGTCGAGCCGTTTCAGGATATCTTCGCGCGGGGTCAGGAGGTCCGAGAGCGAGATGCAGCAGAAGTCGTGGCCGATCAGCGCGCCGGCCGCGGCGGAGGCCGCCTGGAAGGCGGAAACGCCGGGGTGGGTCTCGAGATTGACGCGCCGCGCCACATCGGAAACGGCGCGCGGACCGGTGGCATCGAGCAGCTCATAGGCGAGCGCTGCCATGGCGTAGATCTGCGCATCGCCCGAGCAGACCAGCGACACCACCTTGCCCTCGGCAGCCAGCTCCAGTGCGTGGCGGACACGGCTTTCTTCCTCGCCGAGACCGTAGCGATGCTCGACCTGGCCGCGACGCAGGTCGGCGACGAGATCGAGATAGAGCTCGTAGCCGACCCAGTCGGTGCTCTGTTCGAGCGCGTTGACCGCAGCCGCCGTGCGCGAGATCGCTTCGCCGGGCCCGATGCCGACGAGATGCAGCACGCCGGGGCGGCGGCCGAAGGTTTCGGGGTCGATCGGGCGCGGCGCCTTGCCGATGGCGCAGGTGGCACGATCGGATTTCAGCTTCTCGACCACCAGCGGCCCGGCCTTCAGCGCCGCGGCTTCGGCGACACTGGGGGTACCGACGGTTTCCTCGACATAGTCGGACGGCGACTTGAGGCGGTAGCGTTCCTGCAGCAGCTCGGCGGATGAGAACAGCCGGAGCGGCACCTTGAAGTGGCGCGCGGCCTCGAGCAGCGCCGGCTCATCCGCCTTGATGTCGATCGAGGCGATCGCGGCAAGGCTCTGGGGGGCGAGGTTCTGCTGGCGCAGGGCGAAATCGATCAGGCCAATCACCTCCTCGGCGTCGGCGCCACGCTCGCAACCGACACCGGCCACCAGGGTTTTCGGGTGATAGACGATGCCGCGCTCGATCCTGAGCTTCTGCTCGGAGACCAGCACCTTGACCGCGCCCATCGAGGAGACCGGGTAGCCGGCCTCGGCGAGGAACGGCGCCTCGCCCTCGACCTGCAGCTTGGCGCCGAGCAGCAGCGCCATCATGGCGGGTTTGGCATCCTGCGGGGTGCCGAGCACCCAGCCGGGGGGCGGCTCGTCGAGGCTATGGAGGAACTTGCTGTCCGATGCCGTGGTGATGGCCGGATGGCCGCCCAGCTCGTCGGCCAGCTCGCGCGCCAGCCGGTTGGCGCCGCGATGGCCGCCGAGCAGCGGCACGATGCTGGCGCCGCCAAGCGACACGGCCAGCACCGGCGGCTCCTTCTGCTTGTTCTCGAGGCTCGAGGCGAGCAGCCGGATCAGGATGCCGGCGGCGCAGACACCGATGATCGGCCGCCCCTCGGAGAACAGCCGCGGCAACAGCTTGAGCGCATCGGCGCCGCCCTGGCCGCAGCTGTAGATCTCGCCGCCCGTCGCTTCGGCGATACGGGTCGCCGTGTCGAGGCCGGTATCGGCGAAGATGATGACGGCAGGCGTGGTCATGCGCCGGCTCCGGCGGTCTCGCCCCAGGCTTCCGCGCCGCGGTAGCAGAGGATGGTGGAAAAATACGGCCGCTCGTCATGTGCGAAATCGGCGAGCCGGGTGATGCGCTGACGCGACGTGGTGGCATGCTCGACCACCACTGCGCCATCGGCATGGCCGGTCTCGGCGAGCAGATTGCGGATGCGATCGAAGTGGCGGCCGACCTTGATGATGGCAGCGACCGGCGTGGCGGCGAGCTCGGCGCGGAGCGTCGCGTCGTCGAGGGGAGCGGGGAGCACTTTGAGCATTTCGTTGCGGGCAGCGAGCGGGCGGCCGGCCACCGCCGCAGCGGCGGTCAGCGAGGTAATGCCCGGGACGATTTCGACGGGGGCGCGCGGGCCGACCCGCGCCACCAGGTACATGGCCGAGCCGTAGAACAGTGGATCGCCCTCGCAGAGCCAGACGACATCGCGGCCGGCTTCGAGGTGGGCAAGGATGGCTGCCGCGGCTCCATCATAGGCCGCCTGGGCCGGTCCGCGTTCCACCGCCATCGGGATGCTCACCGGCAGCCGCTGGGCGGCTGGGTTGAGGTGCGGGGCGGCGATCTCGAGCGCCAGCGCAGCGTCGTCACCGGTGGTGGGATAGGCGATGACCGGCACGGCGCCGAGCAGCCGTACCGCCTTGAGGGTCAGCAGTTCGGGATCGCCCGGGCCGACACCGACGAGGTGCAGCGTGCCGGTCATGGCGTCACCACGAGGCCGTGCAGCGCCTTGGTGACGAGCCACTGGGTCACCGCCATGCGTGGCTTGAAGGCACGGTGGCCGCCGACCCGGTCGAGCGCCGAAATCTCGATGCGGGTCAGTTCGCCGCCCAGTTGCAGGTGGCGCGAATAGAGCGCGTGCTCGGCATCGAGGGTAACGGCGTTGGCGACCAGCCGGCCACCGGGCTTCAGGACGCTCCAGCAGGCATCGAAGAGATCGTCATTGCCGACGTCGCCGCCCATGAAGATGGCGTCGGGCGGCGCCTTGCGGCCAAACGTGCCGGGGGCCTCGCCGCTGACGATCTCGAGACCGGGCACGCCGAGCGCGGCGGCATTGAGGGCGATCATCTGCAAGCGCTCGCCCTCCCGCTCGAAGGCGATGGCCTTGGCATCACGGGCGGCCCGCATCCATTCGATGGCGATGGAACCGGAGCCGGCGCCGACATCCCAGAGCAGCGCGCCCGGGAACGGCGCAAGCTTCGCCAGGGTCGCGGCGCGCACCTCGCGCTTGGTCAATTGCCCGTCGGTGACGAACACTTCGTCGGGCAGGCCGGGAAGCGGCGGCAGCAGTGGGGCGGTGAAATCGGGCACGCAGTCGATGGCCAGAACATAGAAATCCTCGACCTCGCGGCTGTTGAAGCTCTCGGCCTCGTCGGAGGTGAGTTTCTCCTCGGGGCCGCCGAGGTTCTCGAGCGTGGTGACGAGGCTGCGGCCATAGCCGCGATCGACCAGCAGCTCGATGGCGAGATCGACCGTGGTGTGATCGGCGGTGAGCGCCAGGATGCGGTTGCCCGGCAGCAGATGCGGGTGCAGCGATTCCACCGCTCGGCCATGCAGCGAAATGGTCGCCACCGACTGCAGCGGCCAGTGCAAGCGCGCCGCCGCGAGCTGGAAGGCCGAGGGGTGCGGGTGGATGACGAACTCGGACGGCAGCAGATACCGCGTCAGCGTCGCGCCGATGCCGAACCACATCGGGTCACCCGAAGCCAGGATGACGGTGGGCGTCTCGCGCAGCGCCATCACCTGTTCGATCATGTTTTCGAGCGGCGGCTCCCACTCGATCAGGGTGCGGCCATCGGCATAGGTGGCGGCCGGCGAGTGGTCGGGCTCTTCGCCGGCGAGGGCGCGCGCAACCGCCTCGAAGCTGCGCTTGGTGACGAATTCGGGGTTGAACAGATCGGCCGTGGCGTTGGGGCGGGTCACCGGCTCGAGATCGGCAAGGAAGCGCGGCGGGCCGATGACGGTATCGGCATAGCTGAGCAGCAGCTTGTAGGAGGCCGGCAGCTCCCGCGGGCCCCGCTCCCCTACCCCGATGATGTGCAGCCAGGCGGTCATGCGAGGTCTTTCGAAATGGCATTGAAGGCGGCGCTGGCGATAGCCGAACCACCGCGGCGCCCGCGCACCGTGAGGAATGGCATAGAAAGCGCGTTGGACGCGAGCAAGGCCTTGCTTTCGGCCGCCCCCACGAAACCAACCGGCGCCGCAATGATGGCGGCCGGACGTGGACCGCCGGCCTCGATCAGGTCGATCAGGTGAAACAGCGCCGTGGGAGCATTGCCGATCAACACCACGGCGCCGGCGAGGCGCGGGCGCCAGAGCTCGACGGCCGCCGCGGACCGGGTGGTGCCGAGGGATTCGGCCAGGGCCGGAACCAGCGGATCGTTGAGCGTGAGGATCAGCTCGGTGGTCGAAGGCAAATGGCGGCGAATAATGCCCGAACGGACCATCTCGCAATCGCAGAGCACCGGCGCGCCGGCACGGAGGGCGTCGCGAGTGACTGTCGCGACAGCCGGATCACCAACGATATCGGCTGCAAGATCGACCATGCCGCAGGCGTGGATCATGCGGATGGCAGCGGAGTGCAACTCGGGCAGCAGCTCGGAGAGATCGGCTTCGGCTTCGATGGTGGCAAAGCTCTGCGCGTAGATGGCGGCGGGATCGCGAAGATAGCTCATGCGGCATCTCGCAGTTGCGCGAGCAGCGCCTCATGGCCGGCACCGGCGATCCAACCTTCTTCGGCGATGAGGATGGTGTGCTCCTCGGCCGTGAGCCCGGCGGGCGGGCCGAGGAACGCTGCGAGCAGACCAGCACGGTCGAGTTCGGCGAAGCGCGTGGTGGTGACTTCGACCTGCGCCCGATCGCGCGGCAGGCCATCGGCGTCGCTGACCGGGAACAGCGAGGGATAGATTTCGGTGATGACGATGGGCTTGCCGAGGTCGTCGGCAAAGCCGGTCTCGAACGGCCACACCGCGATGTCATCGGCAAAGCGCGGGTCGCCGCGCAGCGTCGCGAGGCGGGCGATGCCGAGCATGGCCTGGCTGCCGACCGAGCCGACGCCGGTCAGCTTCCACACCGGCTGGGCGCTGCGGACGTAGCGCTCGGCCACGCGGCGTTCGGGGATGTTGGCATAGGCCGCGGTCGGGCGTTTGGGGTGCAGCGTGGCGTAGCTGTGCTGGTGCGGGTGGCCCCAGAAATGCGGGCCATCGGGCAGCCGCTGGTTGATCGCCTCGGCGAGCTGGAAGCGATTGGAGCCGTTGTCGGGGGTGTCGGCGACATTGGCGGCGAGATAGCGCCACAGCGCGCGCCAATCCGGCTGTCCCGCAATGGCAATCGCCGCACCACGGGGGTAGCCGAAGACGAAGTCGAAACCGAGCATGACGCGCTCGCCGCGCTGGCGCGCGCTCAGCAGGCGGCCGACGATCGCTTCCATGGCGGCATGGCGGGTCGGTGGGTTCTGGCTCGGGACGCGGCCGTCGGGGCCGCATTCGCCGATCCAGATCGAATCCTTGCCGCGCCTGGGGCTGTTGGCCGCCGACCAATCGACCGCGATGTAGCGATCAAACAGCGGCATCAGCTCTCCTTGTCCTCGCGGGCGAGGCGGCCAGGGATCTTGGGCAGCGTCACCGGCCCAAGCGGATGGTCGGCGTGCGGATAGGGGTGATGGTGGTGATCGGCATGGTCGTGGTGGTGGTGCGCGCCGTCGCCGTGGTGATGGCCATGGTCCTCGGGGTAGCCATGGTCGTGGCTGCCGCCCAGCCGGATCACCGGGAAGGCCGGGTTGGCGACCAGCGCATGCCGTGCCGGGGCGTGCGTATGTGGATGGGTGTGCGGGTGCGCGTGGTCGTGACCATGCCCGTGGTCGTAACCGTGGTCATGCGAATGCAGCGGCGTCCAGGGCAGGCCATGCTTCAGGCAGAAGGCCTCATCGCGGCACGATGAATCGCAATCGCCCTTGCACGGGCAGTTCTCCAGTCCACCGCCGATGCCCTCGACATGGTGGTGGTGGCTCTCCTGCTTCAGCCCGACCTCGGCCTCGAAGCCCAGCACCTGCTCGCGATACTTGCACATGGCGCAGTTCATCAGGTTCTGGCCAACCAGCATTTCCTGGATGCGATCGAGGAAGGTGTCGACCACCAATGGATGGTCGTTGAGGTACGGCGCGTTGAGGAACTCGATATCGGGGTACTTCGCCGCGGCCTCGTCGGCCGCATCGTAGATGCGTTTGACCAGCACCCCGGTGAACAGGAAATATGGAAAGACGATGATGCGGCGGTAGCCGAGCTTCGCCGCATGATCGAGCGCCGGAGCGACCAGCGGGAAGGTGACGCCGGAATAGGCGACTTCACCCCAGCCGAACCCCATGCCTTCCCAGAGCAGACGCATCACCTTGGCCACGTTGGAATTGGCATCGGGATCGGAGGCCCCGCGGCCGACCACCACCAGCAGCGTCTCGTGGCGCGGTACCTCGTTGGGCGAGGCATCGATCGCTTCCTGGATGCGGTCGCCGGCGGCGCGCAGCATCTTGAGATCGACCCCCAGCTCACGGCCATAGGTGATCTCGACATCCTTGCCGGCGGCGTATGTGTTGAGCACCGAAGGAATGTCGTTCTTGGCGTGCCCGGCGGCAAACAGCATGCCCGGGACGGCAAGGACGCGTTTTGCTCCTCGTGCCCGCAACCTATCGAGCCCTTGGTGAATCACCGGGTTGGCGAATTCGAGATAGCCGTATTCGACCGGGACGCCCGGCAGGCGCTCACGCAGGCGCTCGGCCAGCACCGCGAACTCACCGACGGCGAGCTGGTTGCGGCTGCCATGTCCGCACAGCATCACGGCGGTGTCCGCCGGCAGGATCAGGGATTTTTCCATTCTCGCCTCTGTTTTGCACAAAGGCAGAGTTCGCTTTTCGACCAACCAGCAGCCCCGGACTTGGTCCCCGATTTGGGTCGACCGCACCGAGCGTGAGTTTCAGTCCATCAAGGAACGCTGCGCTATCAATGGGTTGTAGTGAGGGGGCTGCATCGGCGTCAAACGATTCCCGCCCAGATGCGAACGCTTCTCAAAATCACATGCAAATTCAGTGACTTGCCAGCGCGAGAGGGCTCGTCTATTGGCCGCTGATGGCAAGCAGTTCTTCGAATCTGGCGGTGCGTATCGCCTATGGCAGCCTGGTCGTCGGCATTCTGGTGCTGGCGCTGAAGGGCTTTGCCGCCTGGGCGACCGGTTCGATCGCACTGTTCTCGGATGCGCTCGAAAGCGTGGTCAACGTGGTGACGGCGATCGTGGCGCTGATCGCGGTGCGGCTCGCGGCGCGCCCGGCCGATGCCACCCTGCCCTATGGCTACTACAAGGCGGAGTATTTCTCGGCCGTGGTGATCGGCATCTTCATTGCCGTCGCGGCGCTGCTGATCTTCCGCGAGGCCTATTACGGCTTCATCGAACCCAGGGGCTTCACGCTCGACCCGCTGGGGCTCAGCGTCAGCGTGCTGGCGACCGGCATCAATGCGGGCTGGGCCTGGTGGCTGTCGCGGCGGGGCCGCGAGGAGCAGTCACCGGCCCTGATCGCCGACGGCAAGCATTTGTGGACCGACGTGATCTCGACGCTGGGCGTGCTGATCGGCGTGCTGCTGGCTGCGGCTACCGGCTTCGTGCAGCTCGACGCCATCCTTGCGGCGCTGGTCGGCGTCGCCATCCTGTGGTCGGGCTGGGAGCTGATCAAGCAGAGCGTCATCGGGCTGATGGACGTGGCGGTGGAGCCCAAACTCCTCAACCAGATCCGCGAGATCATTTCGGCCAATGCCGAGGGAGCCATCGAAGCGCACGACATCCGCACCCGGCAGGCCGGCGCGATGACCTTCATCGATTTCCACCTGGTGGTGCCCGGCACGATGAGCGTCGAAGCAGCGCATGCCATCTGCGACGGCATCGAACTGAAGCTGCGCGAAGCCGTGGAGCGGGCGCAGATCACCATCCATGTCGAACCCGAGAACAAGGCGAAGCACTCAGGCATCGTGGTAGTGTGAAGGGCTGAACTGGCGTGCCCTCCATGACCCCGGGAGGCGCCTACCTCACCGTCGGCGTTTTCACGCCGTCATCACCATGCGCCTCCTCGATCGGCTCAGGCTTCCCCGCCACCAGGGCCGTGGTCGCGGCGTTGCCCTGAACGTTCACCACGGTGAGGATGGGGTCGACGATCGGATCGATGGCCACCAACAGGATGATCGCCACTTCGACCGGCAGGCCGAGCGGTACGAGAATGATCGAGATCATCGACAAAGCCGCGATGCCCGGCGCGCCGGTGGCGGCGACACCGGCCAGCATGGCGCCGAACAGCACGAACACCATCTGCCCGGGATCGAGCGCCAGCCCATAGAGGTTGGCGAGAAACAGCGTTGCCAGCGCGAAGTGGAACGTCGAGCCCGGCGGGTTGAGGGTAATTCCGAGCGGCAGCGCCAGGTCGACGACACGGCGGTCGAGCCGCAGACCCTCCTTGAGGCCGCGCAGAGCCGACGGGATCGAGGCATAGCTGCTGGAGGTGCCGAAGGCGACCACGACGGTTTCGCGCAGCGCCCCGAGCGTGGCGAGGTAGCTGCCGCCGACCCGCAGCCAGATCAGCACCGAATAGAGCGCGATCAGGACGATGGCACCGGCATAGATGAGCACCACCAGCTTGGTCATGGCGAACAGCACGTCGAGTCCCACCGCCGAGACCTGGCTGTAGGCAAGGCAGAACAGGCCGAACGGCAGGACGTACATCAGCCATTCGATGATCTTGATGAAGGTATCGTAGAACGCCTCGAGCAGCGCCGTGGCGCGCTCCGATTTCTCGCGGGCGATCGAGCCGAGCGCGACGCCGAACAGCACGGCGAACATCAGGATGGCGATCTTGTTGCCGGTGGTGAGCGCCCCAAAGATGTTTTCGGGGAACATGCCGACCACCAGATCGGCGAACACCCCCTGGGCGCGGGTCGGATCGACAGCCGTGCCGGCCGCCTCGGCGGTGAAGATCACCTTGCCGATGACCTCGCGGGCGGCCAGTTGCAGTTCGCCGCCCGGCTGCCCCCAATAGCCCAGCGCCACGCCGAGCGCCCCGGCAATGGCCAGCCCACCGATGATCAGCAGCACCAGGCGGGTGAAGTAGCGATTGGCGGCGCCGTCGAGGAACAAACGGCTGAGACTGGTGGCCACTGCGGTGAACAGCAGCGGGATGACGCACATCTGTAACAGGCGGATATAGATCTCGCCGAGCGTGCCGATGATCGGCAACTGCCCCTTGTCGAGCCAGCCCAGCACCCCGCCGGCGATAAGCCCGGCAAAGATCGCGACCGGGTGAAGCAACAACCTTCCGACACCACCTTTCAGTGCCTCAGCCATCGATCAGTGCCCTGTCCTTGGAATAGAGGTAGGTGTTGAGCACGCCATCGAGAAAGCCGTTGCCCTTGGCTTTGGTGAGATAGAGATCGACCCAGGCCTTGAGGTCGGTATCGCCGGGCGGCATGGCGATGGCGATGGTGTCGGGGTGGCCGGCGAGGTGGTAGGGGCGGAGCTCGACGGCGCCGGCGGAATCGGCGAGGCGCCAGTTGCCGATCTCGATCTCGTCATACATCAGCGCCACCAGGTCGCCGGATTTCACCGCCGCCAGCATTTCGGGCCAGGCGTCGAAAGTGACATTCTGCGCTTGGGGAAAATCCTCGGCGACGAAGCCGACATAGGAGGTGCCGCCGATAACGCCGATGCGCGATTGCGGGTTGTTGAGCAGCGCCGGAACATCGTTGGCCCGTTCGGGATCGGCAGCGACCAGCCGACCCAGTTGCAGGCGGTTGATCAGCAGGAACTGGCGCACACTGACATAGCTTTGCGAAAAGCTGGCGCGGGCGGCGCGCTCCAGGGTGTCGCTCAACAGGCTGATTGCCATGTCGGCGCGACCCTCGACCACCTCGTCGATCAGGCCGTCGAAGGTGGTGGCGGCGCGGTTGTACTCGAGCGTCACTCCGAGCTTTTCGGCAATGTCCTCGGCGATCGCGGGATCGACACCAATCAGCTTGCCGTCGGGGCCGACATAGAAGAACGGCACCACATCCTCGAAGAACACCGCAACAGTGAGCTTGCCGGCGGCCTGGATACGGGCAATGGCGGACGATTGCGCCAGGGTCGGCGCCGCCGACAACACTGCCAATGCCGCCACCAGGCAGCCCATCAGCAACAGCTTTGTGGCGCGGCCGAGCCGCTCCAATCCGGGTGTGGTCACTGCTAGGGCCCCCAAGGCGGCACCACGCTAGGCAAACATTGTCGCCGAATTGTTAGCCAGACAATGAAAATCGACTTTTGCCGGCGAGTACTTAGTCGCGAACCGAGGGCCGACGCGCAGACCCGCACAAGCTGTGCATAGCGCCGGGCCCGGCATGGCCGCGATTCAGCGGCGCGCCTAAGCTCACCGGGTGTGCATGACCCAGGAGATCTTTCATGACTCTCAATGCGCCTAGCCAGACCATGTTCATCGTCGCCGTCGTCATCGCGATCATCGCGCTGCTCGGTGCGATCGTGTCGATACCGTTCGTCAGTACCTATGCGTTCTGGATCCTGATCGTCGCGTTCCTCGTGCTCGCCGGCGCGGTGATGATGAAGGGCGCCTGACAACGCTCCAGCGTTTGAGGTTGCAGGCCGGCGCATGGCGGGCGATCCTCACCGCCATGCGCACCTTGATTTGCCTGATGCTCATCGCCCTTGCCGCACCGGCGCTCGCCACCGACTGGGGCCAGTATGACAACGCCCGTTTCGGCTACACCGTCGATGTCCCGCCCGGGTTCGAGTGGGGCAAGGAGGCCGACAATGGCGACGGCCGTAGCTTCCGTGCCGGCGCCAGCAAGCTCCTGGTATGGGGCGGCAACGTCACCGAGGACAGTTTCGAAAGTGCGGTGGTCGCGGCCAAGGGCTTTGCCGAGAGCGATGGCTGGAACATCAGCTACGAAGCGGTGACGCCGAGCTGGGCCAGCTTTTCCGGCGCGCAGGGCAAGCGCGTTCTCTACCAGCGGATGATCGCGTTGTGCGACGGCGCCTATGCGGCGTTCCGGTTGGAATACTCGGCGGTCGAGCTCGGCTCGATGGAGCCGGTGGTGGAGCAGCTGGTGCGAAGCCTTAAAGGAGGGTGCTGATGGCACGAGTGTACCAGCGCGAGGATTGGGCCATGCACCCTACCCGCCAGTCCGGCGAATGGGAGGGGGGCGAGGCCAACGTCACGGTGATCCTGCATGACAGCATCGAGCCCGGCGCCGGACCGCGCCTGCACACTCACCCCTATCCCGAGACGTTCATTGTCGAGGAGGGGCGCGCGGTGTTCACGGTCGGTGACGAAGAAATCGAGTCCGGGCCGGGCCAGATCCTCGTGGTGCCCGCAAACACGCCGCACAAGTTCAAGACGCTCGGCCCGATGAAGAGCATCCACATCCACGCCAGCCCGAAGTTCGATACGCGGTGGCTGGAGTAGGCCCGCCCTAGAACTCGATCCCCGCCTGCGCTTTTACCCCTGAGCGGAACGGGTGCTTGATCTCGGTCATTTCGGTGACGAGGTCTGCCAATTCGATGAGTTCGTCCTTGGCATTGCGGCCGGTGACGATGACGTGGGTGTCGCGCGGCTTGTTCCGGAGCACTTCGAGCACCTCGTCGAGCGGCAGATAGTCGTAGCGCAGCACGATGTTGAGCTCGTCGAGCAGGATCAGCTTGTAGCTCTCGTCGGCGATCAGCTCTTTGGCCATCTCCCACGCGCCGCGGGCGGCGGCGAGATCGCGCTGGCGGTCCTGGGTGTCCCAGGTGAAGCCTTCGCCCATCGCCTTGATGGTCACCTGCTCGGGGAACTTGTCGAGCACATCGCGCTCGCCGGTCGACCAGGCGCCCTTGACGAACTGCACCACGCCGACCTTGAAGCCGTGGCCGATGGCGCGGAACACCATGCCGAAGGCGGCTGTGGATTTGCCCTTGCCCTTGCCGGTATGGACGATCAGCAGCCCGCGCTCCTCGGTCTTGGTGGCGAGGATCTTGTTCCGCGCCTCCTTCTTCTTGCGCATCTTCTCGGCGTGATAGGCGTCGCGCTCGGCCTCGCTCATCAGGTCGGTCTTCTTCGGGGCTTTGTCGGTCATCAAGTGTCCTCGAGATACGCGAAAGCGGAGTTGGAGCGTGGGGTCCAGAAGCCGCGGCGGCGGGCTTCGTTGAACTTGGCGATCAGTTCGTCATAGCCGAAGCGGTTATTGGCTTGAATGAAAAGCCGCGTCGCATCGTCTTCGACAAAGGCCTCGAGGGCGAGGTCGAAATGGTGGCTCTGCACGGCGCCGGTCGTCGCGGCAAAGGCGAACAGGTAGTCGACGGTGGCGATGATCTCGAAAGCGCCCTTGTAGCCGTGGCGTTTCACCCCATCGATCCATTTCGGATTGACGACGCGGGAGCGGACCACCCGCGAAATCTCCTCGCCCAGGGTGCGGGCGAGCGGCCGCTCCGGGCGCGAATGGTCGTTGTGGTAGGCGGCGGGAGCGCGACCGCTGAGAGTCTCGGCGGTGGCGGCGAGACCGCCCTCGAACTGGTAGTAGTCATCGCTGTCGAGCAGGTCGTGCTCGCGATTGTCCTGGTTGTGCACCACCGCCTCGATGTCGGAGAGGCGGGCAGCGAAGCGATCGCGCTCCGGGGTGCCGTCGGCATTGGCGCCATAGGCATACTGGCCCCAGTTGAGGAAGGCCTCGGCGAGGTCGGCCCTGGTGTCCCAGTTGCCCGAATCCATCAGCCCCTGCAGGCCCGCGCCATAGGCGCCGGGCTTCGAGCCGAAGACGCGATGGCCGGCGCCCAGCGCCGCGGTGCGATCGTCGGCGCCGGCTTTCATCAGCTCGAGGGCATCGGTGCGCATGCGCGCCGCGATCGGGTTCTGGTCCTCGGGCTCATCGAGCGCGCCGATGGCGCGGACCGCCTTGTCGAATAGCGCGATCTGGGCCGGAAAGGCGTCGCGGAAGAAGCCGGAGATACGCAGGGTCACGTCGACCCGCGGGCGACCGAGCTTGGCCAGCGGGATGATCTCATAGCCGGAGATGCGAAGCGAGGATGGGTCCCAAACCGGCTTGGCGCCGATGAAGGCAAGGGCCTGGGCGATGTCGTCGCCACCGGTCCGCATATTGGCGGTGCCCCAGACCGAGAGGGCGAGGGAGCGCAATGGCGTGCCATGATCCTGAAAATGCCGGACCAGCAGGTTCTCCGCCGATTTCCGGCCGAGCTCCCAGGCGGTCGGGGTGGGCACGGCGCGAATGTCGACGGTGTAGAAATTGCGCCCGGTGGGCAGCACGTCGAGGCGCCCACGTGATGGCGCGCCGGAGGGGCCTGGCGGGACGAACTTGCCGTCGAGGCCGAGGAGGAGTGAGGCGATCTCGTTGCGGCCGGAGGCGACGAGGCGCGGGCGGATAACGTGTTCTATCGTTTGTAGGACAGCCGACGTGGCATGCCAGTCGGGGGCAGGAGAATGGCCGTCGACGAGGTCGGCTGCGAGGTTTTCGAGATATTCGACCACATCCCCGACGGTGCGTGGGGAGCCCCCCTCCCCAACCCTCCCCGCAAGGGGGAAGGTGCCGGCCGGTGTTTTTGGCAAGATTGCGCCGACTCCACCTGATGGCACCTCCCCCCTTGCGAGGGAGGTTGGGAGGGGGGGAGCAACAGGCACCGGACCAGTCCAAACTGCACCCAGATCCGCCGTCAGCGGGTCGAAGCCGAGCTTGAGATCATCGGCCAGAGCGCGGATGAGAGACGCCTCCCCCGGCGCTTCGCCACGCGGCACGCGGGCGAGGGCGACGATCAGGTCGCGCTCCAGCCGGCCGCTGGGCGATTGCCCGAACACATGGAGGCCGTCGCGGATCTGAGCCTCCTTGAGATCGCAGAGGAAGGTGTCGATGCGCTTCAGTGTCTCGAACTCGTCGGGCACGAGGCCGATATCGCGATCCAGCCGCGCATCGCGGGTGAAATCGAGGATGCGTTTCCTGAGACCGGCGAGACGCCGGCGATCCATCCCCGAGGCGGCGTAGTACTCATCGAGCAGCGCTTCGAGATCCTTGAGCGGGCCATAGGTCTCGGCACGGGTAAGCGGCGGCACCAGGTGATCGATGATCACCGCACCGGTGCGGCGCTTGGCCTGCGTGCCCTCGCCGGGGTCGTTGACGATGAACGGGTAGAGCTGCGGCAGTTCGGCCCAGAGCGCAGCGGGATAGGAGGCGGCGTCGAGCGCCGTGGCCTTGCCGGGCAGCCACTCGAGGTTGCCGTGCTTGCCGTTATGGATCACCGCATGGGCGGCGAACTCGTGCCGCAGCCACAGATAGGCGGCGAGATAGCCGTGCGGTGGCACGAGGTCGGGATCGTGATAGCTGGCGGTCTCATCGAGATGGTAGCCGCGCGCCGGCTGGATGAGGAGGGCAACGTTGCCGAGGCGGGTGGCAGGGAGATGGAAGTCGGCGCCCCGGACGAACGGGTCGGCGGCGGGGTCGCCCCAGCGGGCGGTGACTTCGGACTGCACCTTGCCGGGGAGCGTCGCAAACAGCTCGCGATAGCGATTCACGGGAAACCGGATGCCCTCGCCACGCTCGGGGTGGGCGTTGGTGGGGCCGGATTGGAGGAGATCGATCAGGTCGTTGCCGGTGGCCAGCGCCCCGGGGGTGGCCGCATACCCTGCTCCCTCCATCGCCCGGAGCATCTCAACAGTCGACTGCGGCGCGTCATACCCGACCCCGTTCGCCAGCCGGCCGTCGCGGATCGGGTAATTGGCGAGGACGATGCCGACCCGGCGCTCAGCGCGCGGCGTGGCACGCAGCGTCGTCCAGTTCTTTGCCAGCGTGACGGCGCGACGAATGCCGTCGTGGTCGGGGGCGTAGGCGGAGAGCGGGCACTGGGTGCGTTCGTGCCAGACGGCATCGTGCTTGTGGCCGACCAGCAGCATGCCGATGCGGCCGTCGAGCTCGGGGAGCACCACCTGCATGGCAAGATCCTTGGCCGTCAGACCCTGGATATCGGCGGCCCACTGCGCCTCCGGACGGCCACCCTGCAGCAACTGGAGCACCGGCGCGTCGGTGCCGGCAAAGGGGTTCTGCTTCACGTCGAGGCCGTCGAGACCGAGAGCAAAGCCGGTGAGGTTGAGGATGGCGCTGGGCGGGTACGCGGCGAAGGCCGATTGCACGAAGCGGATGCAGGCGCCTTCCTTCAACGTCGAGACGACGATCGGAACCGGGTTGAGCGCGTGGGCTTCGAGGGCGGCGATCAGCGCTTCGAGCGTTGCAGTGCCGGCGCCCTCGAGAGCAGCGCGGTAGAACAGGATCGGCACGTTCGGATGCGGTGAGGCGGGCAGCGCATCGAGCATGCCACGGGTGGGGTGCCAGAGGCCGAAACGGTGGAAGGGTTTGGGCGCTGAACTGCCGGGGTCGAGCGCGGGGCTCCCCCCACCCTCCGTCCCTCCCCGCGAGGGGGAGGGAGACGACTGTGCCAGCCGTGCGAACGCCGCCAGCAAAGCGTCGGCATTATCGGGGCCGCCGGCGGTGAACAGGCTGTGGAGCCTGGTCCAGTCATCGGGATGAATGGTCGAGCGTGCTTGCAGGATCGGATCGGGGTTGGCGTCGCCCGGAAGCAGCGCCAGCTGAATCTTGCCGCTCAGCGCCAGCGCCGTCAGTTCGTCGACGCCATACTGCCAGTAGGCCGGGCCGCCGAGCAGACGCACCACCACCAGCCGGGCATGCTGCACGGTCTGGTCGAGCCACAGGTCGACCGAAAGGTTGTGACTGAGCCGCAGCAGGTTGGCGAGGCGCAGCTCGGACGTGCCGGCGCGATCGGCGGCGCCGGCCAGCATCAGCAGCTCGCTGTCGGCGGCAGAAGCGAAGACGATCGGCGCCGGGGTCTGGGCGAGGTCGATGGCCTCGCCCTCCTGCTGCAGCGCTCCGGCTTGCGCCGCGAGAAGGTGCATCAGGCGGTGGCCATCACCGCCTGCTCGAGGCTTGCGGTGATGTCGGCGCGGTTGAGCGGGCTCTCGCCGATGACCACCAGCGCGGTCTGGCGCGCTTCACCGGGCTTCCATGGCCGGTCGAAATAGGCGGTGACCCGCGGGCCGACCGCCTGGATGGCGAGGCGCGCCGGAGCGCCGGGCAGCGCCGCAAAGCCCTTGAGGCGGAGCACGTCGTGGGCGCGGATGGTCGCCTCGATCGTCGCCAGCAGGTGATCCTTGCTGGTGACGCCATCGAGCGTGACCGAGAACGAGTCGAAATCGTCGTGCTCGTGGCCTTCGCCGCCATGCTCGAGCTCGTGGTGGCTCTCGCGGCCGGCGAGGTTGTCTTCGGTCGAGAGCCCCATGCCGAGCAGCGCCGCGACATCGACGTGGCCGTTGCGGGCGCGGACGACGCCGGTGCCGGGGCGCATCTCGGCCTTGAGATGGGTTTCGATGGTGTCGAGCTCGGCATCGGTGACGAGGTCAGCCTTGTTGAGGATCACCATGTCGGCGGCGATCAGCTGATCCTCGAACAGTTCGCCGAGCGGCGTTTCGTGGTCGAGCATGGCGTCGGCGGAGCGGAGCGCGTCGACCGCCTGCTCGTCGTTGGCGAAGCGGCCTTCGCTGAGCGCCGCGGCGTCGGCGACAGTGACGACGCCATCGATGGTCACCTCGGACTTGATCTCGGGCCAGTTGAAGGCGCGGATCAGCGGCTGCGGCAAGGCGAGGCCGGAGGTTTCGATGACGATGTGGTCGGGGCGATCCTCCCGTTCGAGCAGCGCCTGCATGGTGGGGATGAACTCGTCGGCAACGGTGCAGCAGATGCAGCCGTTCGATAGCTCGATCATGTCCTCTTCGCGGCAGGTCTCGTCGCCGCAGCCGGCGAGGATTTCCTTGTCGACGCCGAGTTCGCCGAACTCGTTGATGATCAGCGCGATGCGCTTGCCCCTGGCATGGGCGAGCAGGTGCCGGACCAAAGTGGTCTTGCCGGCGCCGAGGAAGCCGGTGATGACGGTGACAGGAATCTTCTCGGTCGTGCTCATGCGTGGGCACCTTTCAGGGCGAAGGCGGGGGATCTGGCGAAGCGCTCGTTGAGCCAGCCGAACAGCGGGCCGACCAGCAGCCAGAACAGCGCGCCGGTGGCAAGGGTGGCCGCAGCAAACGATGTCGCGAGGTTGGCGGGGACGGCGCTGGCGTGATCGCCGCTGAGTTGCGGCGCGCCGATGACATGCGGGGCGAGGATCAGCACGGCGGCGATGACGATGCCGGTCCAGTTGCGCAGCTTGGCGATGGCCAGCATGCCGGCCCCGGTGGCGACGGCCGTGCCGACCCACCAGACCTGGCGGGCGACGAGATCGGCGGCGGGCATGCCCGGAAGTTCCGGCGGCAGGCCGAAAGCCGGGGCGAGTTGCAGCGCCACGAAGCCACCGATGCCCCAGATCACGCCGTTGCGGGCAGTAATTTCGATGCCCGAGAGCACGGAGACCGCGGCGAGCACGAAGGCGAAGCCGATAGAGCCGAGGAGGTTGGCCAGCACGGTGTAGAAGATCCGCTCGGCGCCATCCTGCGGCGCCCAGGCGTCTTCGTCATGCTCGTGAGCTGGCGCCGCTTCCTCGTGGGCATGCTCGGGGGTGCCGGCCTCGTGGCTGTGCTCGGCGACGGCCCGTGCTTCGGCGTTCTCAAACACCTCGGCGGCGAGGATCAGCGGCGCGACGCGCCATTGCTGCACGGCGCTCATGGCCAAGCCGGCTGCGAGTCCGGCAAGGACCGCAGCGAAGAAGATTCGCTGGAAAAGTTTCATCGATGTCTCGCGAGCAATGAGCTGGGTTAGCTCAGTGGCAGGGGAAGCCAAGCGCATGGCGCGTGTCGTGCGCGCCATTGTGGATGGCCATGTCGCTGGCAAAGCCGACGCCGCCGACGAGGACGAGGCCGAGAAACAATGCCAGCACACCTGCGATGAGCCGCTGCGAGACCGAAAGACCAGATATCGATGCCGTCTGGACCTGAGTATTCATAAGCCTGCACCCTCCGTGCGGATGAAATGGGGATATTCCCCGGTTGCACGCTGGCAGGTCTCCTGGCTCACGGGTCATCATGTCCCCCCACCTTCCCGGCATCGCCAGTGGTCATCGGAGGGCACTCGCCGCTTACAGTTGCGGGGGCAGCCACGGATTTGGTCCCTGATGGGTACGCCGCACCGTGTTCCCTTTTGATCCCCTCGCCCGAACGGGTCCGAGGAACCAACGTCGGGCTATGGTTACGCCGCGCGAGGGGTCGCGGTCAATCTTCCACCGCGTTGGCATCGGGGTAGCCGACGGTGATGGTGTCGACGCGGGCATCAACCTTTTCGAGCAGCGGCTCGCTCGAGGAGATCTGCATGTCGCCGGAGATGGCATCGACATTGAGATCGGCCGGATAGTCGCCGACGGCAAAGCGGACGCTGACCGAGCAGGTATCCGGTGTCGCCTCGAGCGCCCCGCCGTCGAAAATCGCTGCACCGCCATAGTCCCAGAAGAAGCCATAGAGCTGGAACGGCCCGCCGTTCAGTGCCTCGACTTCCTTGACGGTGAGGCCCTTCTTCAGGCCGCCCGGTGCGGTGTCGCCGGCCGGCACGGTGAAGTAGGCGACGCGTTCGTGCTTGTCCTCGTCCCACCAGCCGAACTCGATGGTCTTGGCAGGATCGTTGGGGAAGATCGTCGTGGCAAGAACGGTGGAACCTTCGGGACCAGGAACGTCGCCGGTCACCACATTGTCCTTGCCGAAGGCCTCGATCAGTCGGGCCTCGGAGCTATCGGCAGCAAAAGGTCCTTCGCAGGCGATATCGGCAGCCATGGCGGGAGCCGCCAGCAGCAACAGGGGAAACAGGACCAGCGCGCGCATCGTCGACCTCCGTTGAGCCGCCGAATCTAGCGGAACGCGATGAGTCTGGGCAGGCCTTGCGGCGGAAGCTGGGCATCGATGGGCACGGCTCACGTGCCGGACTGAAGCTGCTCGGTCATCCGATTCTGGATCTCCATCACCTCTTCGATCACCTCGGCGAGGAGCCGCAACTCTTCGATGCTCCGCTTGCCCAGGGCAGCCGCGCCTTCGGTCGCCATCGGCTCATAGGCACGCTTGATCAGGGCGAAGGTCGCCTCGGCGGCCTCGACCAGCACTTTGCGGCGGTCATGCGGATCGGGTTGGCGGCGGACGAAGTTGCGAGCCTCGAGCCGGTCGATCAACGAAGTGACGGCAGCGGGGGTGAGGCGGGTGGCGCGGGCGATGGCGCTGGCGGTCTGCGGACCGCTGGTGAGGAAGCTGAGACAGAGCCGCTCGGCCGGGCCGAGCTGGAACATGGCGCCGACCTCCTCGTCATAGCGTTGCGTCGCCTCCTGCCAGCGCACGATCAGCGTGCCGAGCCGCTGCACGAGCTCTGCCTTCCCGTCCCTTGACGAATTTACTTCGATCATCTAATTATCTGTCCGTCGAATAATACGACGGCCGCATAATACGCGGCGTCCAGCGCGAGAGGCAAGAATGAAAGCACGTATCGGCATCGTTGGCGCAGGCTCGGCGGGGCTCGGACTGGCCCTGACGCTGGTCAGGCGCGGTTTTGCACCGGTGATCTTCGAGAAGCGCACCGAGAGGCAGGTGCTCGACGAGGGGATCTTCCTGACGCTGGCACCCAACGGCATGAACGCGCTGCGCGGGCTGGGGCTCGCGGCGGAGGCGCTGCGGCACGGGGTCGAGACGCGGGCCATCGTGCTGCACAACGAGCATGGCAAGGCGCTGGGCACCGTCGACTATGCCCGGCACAGGGTGCAGTTCGGCGCCCCCTCGGTGACCATCCGGCGCGGTGCGTTGGGTGAGGTCCTGCTGGCGGCGGTCCGCGCGGCAGGAGTGCCGATCCAGTTCGAGACCGCCGTTACGGCCGTGGCCAATCTCGACAGCGAGGTGGCGGTAACGACCGGTGACGGGGTGACGCACAGCTTCGACGTACTGGTGGGAGCCGATGGCCTGCGCTCGAGTATCCGTGGCCTCACGATGCCCGACCTGCCCTCGCCGGTCTATAACGGGCTGTTGGGGAGCGGCGGCATCGTCGATGTGCCTGAGGTGCCACCGACCAACGGGCAGCTGCTGATGACCTTCGGGCAGCGGGCGTTCTTCGGCTACATCAAGGACCCCGGTGGTCCGGTCTACTGGTTCAACAGCTTTCCCGCCGACGAGAAGCAGGCGCAGCTGATCGATCGCCAGGCGGCGACCGGCTATTTCGAGGCGCTGCATCGCACCGATCCCGCCGTCAACCGACGGATCATTGCCGCTGCCGCGCCGCATGTCAGCCGCATCTATCCCGATTACGACGTGCCGAGCCTCTCCTACTGGTCCAGGGGGCGCGTCATCCTGATTGGCGATGCGGCCCATGCGGTCACCCCGCATTCGGGCCAGGGCGCCTCGATGGCGCTCGAGGATGCGCTGGTGCTGGCGGCGTGCCTCGATGCGGAGGCGACGCCCGAGGGCGCCTTCCGCCGCTTCGAGGCGCTGCGGCGCGACCGGGTGGAGGCGGCCGTACGGCTCGGCCGGCAGGGCGGCACGCCCAAGAAAGCGCAGGGCTGGTTCGCCAGGCGGGTGCGCGACCTGATGCTGCCCATGTTCGTGCCGCTCGGGCAGAAGGCGCAGGAACACCTGTTCGCCTTCCGCGCCGACGATACGCCGCTCGTGCAGCCGAACTGACGGGGCCTTGCGAGGGACCGGGAGGCCAGCGATCAATTGGTACGCCCAACTGATTCGAACCGGTGCCCCCGATGCCCTTCACCTTCCAGACGGTGATGCCGATCCTGCTGCTGATCGGCTCCAACGTGTTCATGACCGTCGCCTGGTACGGGCACCTGAAGTTCCCGCACATGGCGATGTGGGTGGCGGTGATGGCCAGCTGGGGCATCGCGCTGGTGGAATACTGGCTGGCGGTGCCCGCCAACCGGATCGGCTACGGCGCCTATACGGCAGCGGAGCTCAAGACCATCCAGGAGGTGATCAGCCTCACGGTGTTCGCCGGCTTTGCGGTGTTCGTCCTGGGTGAAAAGCTCACCTGGAACCACGCCATCGGCTTCCTCCTGATCTTTGCCGGCGCCTTCTTCATTTTCCGTGGGCCGCTGAAGTAGCCACCAGCGACTGGTGGGCGAAGACGCCCGCCCCTGCCCCATCGGCCACGGCGAAGCTGATGTTGTGCATCGGCCGAGCCGCATCGCCGGCGGCGTAGACGCCTGGGATGCTGGTCTGCTGCAGGTGATCGACGAGGAAGAAGTCGCCGGCCATGCCGGCCTTGGTCTCGCACCCAAGCTGGAGGCCGAGGTTGCTCGCCAGCCGGATCGGGGCATGGACAAAGATGGCATCGAGCGGCGTTGATCCTGCGGTAGTGACCACCGATTGCAGTTCGCCGTCGCGGTGGTCGAAGCGCACCAACGCCTCCTCGACCAGCTTCACCCCCATATCGACCAGGGCGGCGCGGACGATCGGATCGACCGGGCCGCCATTGGCGAACAGGGTGAGGTCGCTGGTCCACTCGCGAAAGAAGCGCGCGCGGTCGAGGATATCGCCGTCGCGCAGCATCAGGCCCAGACGGCGATCGGCCACTTCGTAGCCGTGGCAATAGGGGCAATGCAGGGCCGTCCTGCCCCAGCACTCCGCCATGCCCGGAATGCCGCCGGTATCGTCGGTGACGCCGTGAGCGATGATCAGCCGGCGAGCGGCAAGCTGCTGGTGCGAGGCAAGCTCGATGCTGAAGCCGTCGCGTTCACCCGCTGCGGCGATGGCCTCGGCATGGCGGATTTCGACGGTGCCGTATGCCTCGAGCTGGCGGCGCGCTTCGGCCAGCAGCTCGCTCGGTGCAGCGCCATCGCGGGTGAGAAACCCATGCGAGTGGGCAGCGAAGCGGTTGCGCGGCTTGCCGGTGTCGAGCACCAGCACGTTGCGGCGGGCGCGACCGAGTTGCGTGGCGGCAGCGAGGCCGGCAAAGCCGCCGCCGATGATGATGACGTCGTACATATCGTTGTCCTGTTCCGAACGAGGAATGGCGCCGGCGGCGAGACGTTCCACCGGGCCAGAATTTGCATCAGGCCGGCGACCAGGCCGGGAAAGGGTCGGGCAGGTGCTCCCAGGCCGAGGGTGTGAAGGCGCGCGCCGGGATCAGGCAGTCGTCGAGCGCCCGGCGCAGCGCCGCCTCGTCCATCGCGTCGGTACCGATGAAGACGATCTCCTGCCGGCGGTCGCCCCAGATGGGATCGAGATAGGCCGACATCGCGGCCTCCCACTGCGGGTCGTCGGGCCAGCGCTGCTGTGGCACGGCGGCCCACCACAGCCCGCGGCGACTGGTGGACAGCAGGTGTCCGGCCTGGCTCAGCTCGCCGACATAGTGCGGGCGGGTGGCGAGCCAGAAGAAACCCTTGGCGCGGATCACGCCCGGGTGAGGACGAGCGACGAAGCTGTTGAACAGTAGCGGGTTGAACGGCCGGCGGGCGCGATAGACGAAGGAGCGGATGCCGTATTCGAGGGTTTCGGGCACGTGATCGGCAAAGCCGTTCAGCTCCTTGAACCATAGCGGGTGCTGCTCGGCGCGATCGAAGTTGAAACGACCGGTGCCGAGAACCTCGTCGAGGCCGACGCGGCTGAAATCGGTTTCGATGACTTCGGCCCCGGCGTTCAGCGAACGGATGATGCGCCGCGCCGCGGCGAGCGCACCCGGGGTCGCGGTGGATACCTTGTTCAAGACGATGACGTCGGCGAACTCGATCTGGTCGACGAGCAGATGCGCGAGGCTCCGCTCGTCGTCGGGACCGAGTGTCTCGCCGTGGGCGGAGAGCGGATCGGTGGAGCCGAACTGGGCGGCGAGGTTGGCCGCATCGACCACCGTGACCATGGTGTCGAGGTCGGTGATGTCGCTGAGGCTGTCGCCCGCCCCATCGCGGAACTCGAAGGTGGCGGCCACCGGCAGCGGTTCGGAAATCCCCGTGGACTCGATGAGCAGATAGTCGAAGCGCCCGGCTTCGGCGAGGGCGCGCACCTCGCGCAGCAGGTCGCCGCGCAGGGTGCAGCAGATGCAGCCGTTCGACATCTCCACCAATTGCTCGTCGGCGCGCGACAGTTCGGCGCCGCCCTCGCGCACCAGCGTGGCGTCGATATTCACCTCGCTCATGTCGTTGACGATGACGGCGACCCGACGCCCCTCGCGATTGTTGAGGATGTGGTTGAGCAGCGTGGTCTTGCCGGCGCCGAGGAAGCCGGAAAGCACGGTGACGGGAAGGCGGTTCATGGCGTTACTCCGTGGCGGAGGCCCCGCCGCAGGCGCGGGGCGCGATGGATCACTCGTGGCTTAAGCCGGAGCCGCCGACGGCGACGATGTTGTAGGGGACGCCGGCGACGGCGATGTCGCGGACCAGCGCAAAGCTCTCGGCGTCGACCAGGTGGATGGCGCCTGCAAGCGGGTCGGTAACGGCGATATGGTCGCCGGCCACCGCAAGGCGCGGGCGCGGCAGGCTCCACTCGCCATCCATCGAGTAGGGCTGGGTGAGCGGCAGCGTCCGGTCGAGCGCGCCGGAGACGACATCGAGGCGGTGCAGCGCACCATCCTCGGTGAAGATGTAGGCGTATTTCACCCGCTGCGGGTCGATGGCGAAGTGGACCCGACGGCTGGGCAGATCGACGAGGCGGAAGGGCGCGGCAGCCGAGGGATCGATGATGGCGACGCGGTCGGCGCCATAGTTGCCGAGCCAATACTGCATGGCGACACCGCCGAGCAGCGTGGTGGATTTGCCTTCGGGCAGGCTGGCCGGATAGGGCAGCAGCTGCAACTCTGGGCCCGCCTTCGCCTGCTTCACCAGCAAGAGGCCGGCAGCGCAGGCGATGGCGAGCGTATCACCGGAGCTGGCTTCGCCGTGCAGGTCCGGGCAGGCGTGAAGATCGCCGATAGTGGCGCCGTCGGCGCCATAGACGTCGATGCCAACGGGCAGCGCCTTGGGGTCCTCGGCGTTAGGGCGCGAGATCAGCGTGTAATCGCCGAGCGGCGCCGCGACGCCATGGTGCGGAGCCGCGACTTTGAGGTCCCGCGTGGCGGCGTTGCCGGCGAGCCAGTCCCGCTCGGAGACCAGGCGCGCCACGCCTTCGCCGTCGAAGAACAGCGCGATGTCGCCATGGTGCTCGACGAAATGCACCGGCTTGTCACCGGCGACGGCGGCATCGAGCAGTTTAGGCGCGGCGATCACGAGGTCGGCATGGTCGCCGTGATCGCCCAGCGCGATACCCGAGGCGATCGCGGAAACGCGGTTAGCCTCGCCCTGCACGGCGAACACCGCGGCCTTGCTCGGCGTGGTGTAGAGGCTGGCCGGGCTCCCCAGCTCGAAACTGCCGGAGACCTGGTCGGTGCCGAGGTCGATGGCGGTGACCAGCGGCTTACCATGGTCGGCGACGAACAGCCGCCAGAAGGTGGCCTCCTCTTCGGCTGAGGCCGGGGTGACGCAGAATGACAGGGCCATGGCAGGCAGGATCAGTTGGTGCAGCAGGCGCGGCATCGGCAGGCTCCTTGATAAGTCGAGGTCGAGCAGAAGGGTTCGCGCGCCGGGATGGCGCGCGGCAGCAGACAAAAGCGAGGGGATAGGGGCCGCCGGGTGGCGCGGCGGCCCCCGAGGCTAATGCACGAGGCAGGCCTTGAGGCTGGACGCCAGGTTCTCGATCAGTTGCCGGTAGAGGCCGGGACCTTCATCGAGGTTGGCGCCCTCCGGGTCGAGCACGCCCTGCCTGGCCGTGGTGCCCTCGGTGAGCACGGTGACGATGCGCGGTTCGAACACCGGCTCGGCGAAGACACAGGCGGCGTCGAGGGTCTTGAGCTTCGAACGTATCTCATTGATGCGATCGGCGCCGGGGGCGATTTCGGGGCTGAGGGTGACCGAGCCGGCGACGTTCAGCCCGAAGCGCTTCTCGAAATACTGGTAGGCGTCGTGGAAGACGACGAAGGGGCGATCCTTGATCGGCGCGAGGCTGGCCTCGGTTTCTGCGATCAGCGCGTCGAGGTCGGCGGTCTCCTTGGCCGCGTTGGCGCGATAGGTGTCGGCGTGCTCGGGGTCGGCGGCGACGAGGCTGTCGGCGATGGTGGCGACCATCACCTTGGCATTGGCGGGGTCGAGGAAAAAGTGCAGGTCCTGCTCTTCGCCGTGCTCGTGCTCATGCGCCTCGCCGGTGGGCTCTGCCTCACCGGCGTGCTCCTCCTCTCCGTGGTCGTGATGCTCGAAAGTGCCGGTCTCACGCGGCGGCAACAGCTCGATGCCGGGCGCCTTGCTGAGCTCGACGATGGTGGCGTTGGGCGCCAGCGTCTCGATCGAATCTTCGAGGAAGAGCTCGAGACCGTGCCCGGTCCAGAACACCAGCCTGGCCGCCTGCAGCGCCTGCGCATCGGAGGGTTTGAGGCTGTAGCTGTGCGGCGAGGCCGCGCCCTTGACGATCAGGGCGGGGGTTCCGAGATCTCCCATCACCGCGGCGACCAGCGAGTGCAGCGGCTTGATGGTGGTGACCACGCTGGGCACCTCGGCGAGCGCCAGGCTGGGCCAGCTGAGCGCCGCAGCAAGCGCCAGGAAGAATGGTTTCTGCATCGGAAAGACCCCTGTTTGAAACACAGCTCGAATGCGCGATATGTTATGACATTACGCTATCGACGTGTTACGCTATAACGTAATGGTAGAACGTCAGCAAGAGACGGAATCGTGAATTTCATGGATGCGCAGAGCGGGCACGAGGTGCTGGTGGATGTCGCCGGCGCCGGCGTGAAGCGGGATGGCCGCTGGCTGGTCGAGGGTGTCGACGTGACGATCCGCAAGCGGGAGATCGTGACACTGATCGGACCGAACGGCTCGGGCAAATCGACCACAGCGAAGCTGGTGACCGGGGTGCTGAAGCCCGATACCGGCACAGTATCGCGCAAACCCGGGCTGCGGATCGGCTATGTGCCGCAGAAGCTGTCGATCGACTGGACCATGCCGCTGACGGTGCGGCGGCTGATGTCGCTGACCGGGAGCTATCCCAAGGCGGAGATCGATGCAGCGCTCGCCGCGACCGGCGTGGCGCACCTCGCCAATGCCGAGGTGCAGCACCTGTCGGGGGGCGAATTCCAGCGGGCGTTGCTGGCGCGGGCGATGATCAGGAAGCCTGACCTGCTGGTGCTGGACGAGCCGGTGCAGGGTGTCGATTTCTCCGGCGAGGTGGCGCTCTACGACCTGATCGGCAAGATCCGCGACGAGACCGGCTGCGGCATCCTGTTGATCAGCCACGACCTGCATGTGGTGATGGCGGCGACCGATACGGTGATCTGCCTCAATGGCCATGTGTGCTGCCGCGGCACGCCGGAATCGGTGGCGCGGAGCCCGGAATATCTCAGCCTGTTCGGGGCGCGCGCCGCCAATGCGCTGGCGGTTTACCAGCACCATCACGACCATACCCACCTGCCTGATGGGCGGGTCGAGGAAGCCGACGGGCGGATCGTCGAGGCGCACGAGCATGTGCACGAGCACGACCACGCAGGACACGACCATGCTTGACGACTTCTTCACCCGGGCGATCATTGCCGGGATTGGACTGGCGCTGGTGACCGGGCCCCTCGGCTGCTTCATCGTGTGGCGGCGGATGGCGTATTTCGGCGACACCATGGCGCATTCGGCGCTGCTCGGCGTGGCGCTGAGCCTGGTGCTGCAGGTGAACATGACGCTCGGGGTGTTCATCATCGCCGCCGCCGTCGCCGGCGCGCTGTTGCTGCTGCAGCGGCGGCAGACGCTGTCGACCGATGCGCTGCTCGGCATCCTCAGCCATTCGGCGCTGGCCATCGGCCTCGTGGTGGCCTTCCTCAGTGGCATCCGGGTCGACCTGATGGGGTTCCTGTTCGGCGATATCCTCGCGGTATCGGTCACCGATATCGTGGTGATCTACCTCGGGGGGCTGGTGATCCTCGGGGTGCTCGCCGCGATGTGGCGGCCGCTGCTGGCGGCGACGGTGAACGCCGAGGTGGCGGAGGCCGAGGGGATGCGCCCCGAGGTGACGCGGATCGTCTTCATGCTGCTGCTCGCGTCGGTGATTGCCATCGCCATGAAAATCGTCGGTGTGCTGCTGATCACGGCGCTGCTGATCATTCCGGCCGCGACGGCGCGACGGCTGAGCGCGACGCCGGAACAGATGGCGGTGATCTCGGCCGGCGTCGGGGCGCTGGCGGTGGCGGGCGGGTTGTTCGGCTCGCTCCGTTTCGATACGCCGAGCGGCCCCTCGATCGTCGTCGCGGCGCTTGCGCTGTTCCTCATTTCCATCGCGCTGCCGGTGCAACTGTGGCGCGCCAGACGGGAGGCCTGAGCCATGGCCCATAGCCACGAAGCCCACCACCACGAGCGGCCGCGCGACCTGACGCGTAACCAGGAACTGGTGCTGACGACGCTCAACAACGCCGAGGCACCGCTCTCGGCCTACGACATTCTCGACAAGCTGCGCGACGAGGGCCTGCGCGCCCCGCTGCAGGTCTATCGGGCGCTGGAAAAGCTGATCGAGCACGGCCTGGCGCACCGGCTGGAATCGCTCAACGCCTTCGTCTGCTGCGCCGATGCCAACTGCCATGGCCGCGCCAGCGGCACGGCGGCCTTCGCCATCTGCTCGAACTGCGGGCGGGTAGATGAATTCGCCGATCCGGAGGTCACGGCACGGCTCGCCGCCTGGGCCGGGGAAACCGGGTTCGCGCTGGAGCGGACAACGATCGAACTGCGCGGCCGGTGCGCGGAGTGTCGGGCGGCTTAAGCTTCGCCATCAGCGGCCGGCGCGAGCTGCCCCCCACCCCTGTCCCCTCCCCGCGAGGGGGAGGGATCAAGGGTGGGGGTCCACAGCCACTAGCGGCAGAGGTCGGCTAGTATTTGGCTCAGCTCGCCTCGCGCAAGGCCTGTTCGCCCTGCAACAATCGCTCGAGTTGCGCGAGCCGCAGCGGGCGGGCGAACAGGTAACCCTGGAATTCGCGACAGCCGAGGCGTGACAGGAGCGCCGCCTCCTCGCGCCGCTCGACGCCCTCGGCGGTGACCGCGAGACCCATGGCGAAGGCGTAGATCATGGTGGATTCGACCAAGGCCGCCTGTACGGGATCGCTGTCGATGTCGGCGACCAGCGAGCGATCGAGCTTCACCCGATCGAACTGGAACTGCTTCAAATAGCCGATCGAGGAGTAGCCGGTGCCGAAATCGTCGAGCGCGATGATGATGCCCGACTGGCGCAACTGCTCGATCAGCCGGATGGCGCGATCCGGATGCGAAACGAGGAAGGACTCGGTCACCTCGAGTTGCAGCCGGCCGGCGGCGACACCCCATTCATCGAGAGTCGAGAAGACGGTCTGCGGCAAAGTCGGGTTGCGCAGCTGCGCCGGCGAAACGTTGACCGAGATCTTGAGTTCGCCCAGCGGCCCGATCTCCTCGATGGCACGGCGCAGCGCGAACATGCCGAGGTCGTCGATCAGCCCCGAAGCCTCGGCCGCGGGGATGAACTCGCCGGGCCCCATCGGGCCGGCGGCACGGCGGTTCCAGCGCATCAGCGCCTCGACGCCGAGGATCGCCTGGGTGCGGAAATCGATGATCGGCTGGTACTCGAGATCGAACTCGCCGGCTTCGAGCCCGCGGCGAATATCGGCCTGCAGCTCGATGCGACGGCGGCGCTCGTCCTCGATGGCGGGATCATAGGCCACGGTGTGGTTGCCGCCGGTCTCGCGAGCACGCGCCACGGCGGTCTCAGCCATGCGCAGCAGATCGCCAACGTTGTCACGGCGGGTCGGTGCATCGGCGATGCCGATACTCAGCCCGACCTTGAGCTTGAGGTTGCCGACCGGCACCGGATCGCCGGCACCGGCCAGGATGCGTTCGGAGAAGCTGCGGACCTTGTCGGCGGCGTCGTCGCCGAGCCGGGCCAACGATAGTTCGGTCGGACCGGTGCGAGCGAGCACCGCCTGCCCGTCGACGATCGCCTCGAAGCGCTCGGCCAGCGCGATCAACAACTCGTTGGCGGCCTCGCGACCGTAAAGCCCGACGACATCCTGCAAGCCGTCGACATTGATCTGGCTGACCGCCACCGGAAGCTCGCCGCGCTTCCTGGGGACTGATCGGGCGATATGCTCCTCGAGACCGAAGCGGCTGAGCAGGCCGGTGGTGCCGTCATAGCGGGCATTGTACCAGTCGCGCTCTTCGGAAGCGGTCCTGAGCTTGATCGAGTGGCGAAAGGCGGCGAGGACGACGAAGATCAGGACGCCGATGACCAGCATCACCAGTACGGCGACGGTCGCGGTATGGGCGAAGGCCGGGTCGCCCGGGCGGCGCGGCGGCCAGTCGATGGTGGCGATGGCTGCTCCCGCCGCGTCGGTGAGCGCCATCGAGTCGTGGTCGGGTTTGGGCACCTCGACGAGCCGCGGCAGTGGCAGCTGGAAGCGGGTGGCGACGTCGCGCAGCATGACATCGTCAAGCTGGCGCGCGAGCCAGAGCACCCGGCGTTGCTCCCGGGGGATGCTGGCCTGGCCGGAATTGCCGTGCACCACCGCCCCGGCAAGCGCCGCGGCGCCGCGCTCATTGCGCGACAGGTGCGAGACGGTCGCATCATCACCGGCCTTGGCGATGCCCGCCTCGAGGCGCTCGAGCAGTTGCGGCACGCCGCTGAACAGGTCGGCAAGCGCCCCGGTCACCGGTCCACGGCTGGTTTCGCCGAAGATGATGTTGCCGTTCACATCGGTGAGGATGGCGGTGTCATAGGTATCGGAGATGCGGGCAGTCGCCCCCCAGGCAGAGTCGAGCCAGGCCGGATTGGGTTCGATGTAGGTGTTGATATAGGCCTCGGTCCAGGTCGCCTCGTCGGCGGTGCTCTCGGCGAGCCCCACCACCAGCGACTCCACCGCGGCGGCGATAGCGCTCTTGCCGCGATCGGAATCGATGGCGTTCATCTCGGCGCTCATCAGGTGCATGGCGACGAACACCAGGGCACAGACGCCGAAATAGACGGCAACCGCCGGCAAGGCGATCCAGAACGTGAAGTTCAGCAATGCCGATCGACGCGCCGGCTTGCGCGCACTGCGGGCGTTAGCGGCCGGAGCCGACGTCCTTTTGGCAGCTTTGGGCAAGTAGAGACACCGGCGTGGGAAGCATCGCCGAAGGCTACGGGCCGCCGCTTAACACCGGCTTAAAGTGTGAGGCAGATCAGGCGGTCGCCAGAGCTGCCTTCTTTGCCAGCCGGGCCTTGATGCTCTCGACATCGGCGCGCGGCGTCGCGGCGAACAGCGAGCGCGTATAGGGGTGCTCGGGGTTGGAGAACACCTTGTCGCGCGTCCCCTGCTCCACCGCCTCGCCCAGGTACATCACCATCACCTCGTCGGCGATGTATTTGACCACACTCAGGTCGTGGCTGATGAACACATAGGTGAGCCCGAACTCGTCCTGCAGGTCGGCGAGCAGGTTGAGGATCTGCGCCTGCACCGACAGGTCGAGCGCCGAAACCGGCTCGTCCAGCACCAGCAGCGAAGGCTTCAGGATGATGGCGCGCGCGATGGCGATGCGCTGGCGCTGGCCGCCCGAGAACATATGCGGATAGCGGTTGAAGTGCTCGGGCTGCAGCCCGACCTTCACCAGCATGTCCAGCGCCCGCTCGCGGCGCTCGGCCGGCGACATGTCGGTGTTGAGGAGCAAAGGCTCCATCAGCACGTTGCCGATCTTCTGGCGCGGATTGAGCGAACCATAGGGGTTCTGGAAGACGATCTGCACCTTGCGGCGCATGGCGGCGGTGACGCCGGTCTTCTTGATATCGATGGTCTCGCCATCGATCAGCAGTTCACCATCGGTCTGCCGGTCGATCAGCGTCAGGATGCGGGCCAGCGTCGACTTGCCCGAGCCGGACTCACCGACAATGGCGAGGGTCTTGCCCTGTTCGAGCTTGAAGCTGACGCCCTTGACTGCATGCACGGTGCGGCCGCCACCGAACAGGGTGCCGCCGATATGGTAGTCGCGAACGAGGTTCCTGGCTTCGAGGACGGTCGACATCACACGGCCTCCTCGAAATTGGCCCCGGTAATGGTGGGCAGGCGGTCACCGGTGGCGTTGTCGGGCAGCGCCGCCAGCAGCGCCCGGGTGTAGTTGCTCTTGGGCGCGGTGAAGAGTTCGAGCACGCCCGCCTCCTCCATCTTGCGCCCTTTGTACTGCACCACCACGCGGTCGGCGGTCTCGGCGACGACGCCGATATTGTGGGTGATCATGATCAGGCCCATGCCGTGCTCGGCCTGCAGCCGCACCAGCAGATCGAGGATCTGCTTCTGGATGGTGACGTCGAGCGCCGTGGTCGGCTCGTCGGCGATCAGCAGCTTGGGATTGCAGGCGATCGCCATGGCAATCATGACGCGCTGGTTCTGGCCGCCCGACATCTGGTGCGGGTAGGATTTGAGCCGCTCCGCCGGGTTGGGGATGCCGACCTGGTCGAGCAGTTCGATGGCGCGGGCGCGGCGCTGGGCCTTGCCCATACCCAGGTGGAAGCGCAGCACTTCCTCGATCTGGAAACCTACCGTGAAGCAGGGGTTGAGGCTGGTCATCGGCTCCTGAAAGATCATGGCGACGTCCTTGCCGATGATCTTGCGGCGGTCGGCCGGCGACATGGCGAGCAGGTCCTTGCCGTCGAACATCATCTTGTCGGCGCTGACATGGGCGGTGGGCGGCAACAAGCCCATCACGGCGAGCATCGCCACCGACTTGCCGGAACCGGATTCGCCGACGATGGCGAGGACCTCGCGCGCATCCACATGGATGTCGATGCCTTTGACGGCGTTGAACACGCCGACCGAGGTATCGAAGCTGACGGTGAGGTTTTTGACTTCGAGCAGGTGCATCGCCTCAGCTCCGCTTGAGCTTGGGATCGAGCGCATCGCGCAGCCCGTCGCCGACAAGGTTGATGGCAAGCACGGTGATCAGGATGGCGAGGCCTGGCATGGTGACGATCCACCAGGCGCTGGTGATGAACTCGCGGGCGCGGGCCAGCATGGTGCCCCATTCCGGCGTCGGCGGCTGGGCGCCCATGCCGAGGAAGCCGAGCGCCGCGGCCTCTAGGATGGCATTGGAAAAGCTCAGCGTTGCCTGGACGATCAGCGGCCCGAGGCAGTTGGGGAGAATGGTGACGAACATCAGCCGGATATGGCTGGCGCCGGCCACCTTGGCCGAGGTGACGTATTCGCGGCTCTTCTCGCTCAGCACCGCGGCGCGGGTCAGGCGGGCGAAATGCGGCTGCAGCACCAGCGCAATGGCCAGCATGGCGTTGAACAGGCCGGGCCCGAGGATCGCCACCAGCACCAGCGCCAAAAGCAGCGAGGGGAAGGCGAGAATGATGTCCATGATGCGCATGATCAGCGCATCGACCCAGCCGCGGAAGTAACCGGCGACGAGGCCGAGCGTGACGCCGACGATCAGCGCGCCGGTGACGACGATGAAGCCGATCATCAGCGAATAGCGCGAGCCGTGAATCAGGCGCGAGAGGATGTCGCGGCCGACCTCGTCGGTACCGAGGAAGAATTGCGGCTCAGTACCGCCGGCCCATGGCGGCGCCATGCGGATGAACTCGCGGAACTGCTGGTCGGGCGAGAACGGCGCCAGCACCGGAGCGAAGATCGCCACGAGGATCAGCAGCAGAAACACGGTAAGGCCGAGCACGGCGCCGTGGTTCATCGAGAAATAGTACCAGAACTCGCGCAGGCCGCTGAAGCGGCCCGGAGCGGCTGAACTTGTCGTGGTGGTGGTTTCTGCGGCCATCACTGCACCCTGATGCGCGGATTGATGACGGCGTAGAGGATGTCGACGATGAGGTTCACCGCCATGACGATCAACGCGATGAGCAGCAGCCCCGACTGCACCGAGACGTAGTCACGCTTGGAAATCGAGTCGATCATCCATTTGCCGATGCCCGGCCAGGAAAAGATCGTCTCGGTGAGGATGGCGCCCGCCATCAGCAGCCCGACCTGGAGGCCGATGGTGGTGACCACCGGGATCAGGGCGTTGCGGAAAGCATGGACGCCGACCACCCGGTTGGGCTCGAGCCCCTTGGCCCGAGCAGTACGGACATAGTCCTCGCCCAGCACTTCGAGCATGGCGGAACGCGTCTGCCGCGCGATGACGGCAAGCGGGATGGTGCCGAGCACGATGGCTGGCAGGATCAGGTGCCGCAGTGCCGACACGAACGCATCGGGCTTGCCGGCGATGAGGCTGTCGATCAGCATGAAGCCGGTGACGCGCGGGAAGAAGAAGTTGAGCGCGATGCGGCCAGAGACCGGGGTCCAGCCGAGATAGCCGGAAAAGAAGATGATGAGGAGCAGGCCCCACCAGAAGATCGGCATCGAATAGCCGGTGAGCGCCACGCCCATGGTGATCTGGTCGAACCACGAGCCGCGCTTGATGGCGGCGAAGATGCCGGCGGGGATGCCGAGCGCCACGGCGATCAGCATGGCGAACAGCGCCAGCTCGACGGTCGCGGGGAACAGGGTCATGAACTCTTCGATCACCGGCCGCTTGGTGGCCAGCGAGACGCCGAAATTACCCTGCAGGATGCCGGCGACGTAATTGAAGTACTGCTGCCAGATCGGCAGGTTGTAGCCGAACTGTTCCTTCAGGATCTCGTAGCGTTCGGGGGTGACGCCGTGCTGGCCGGCCATCGCAAGGATGGGGTCGCCGGGAAGCAGGCGGATGAAGGCAAACGACGCGATCGTGATGCCGATAACGGTCGGCACGATCAGGGCGAGTTTCTGAAGGATGAATCGCAGCATTGGGTACGCCAAGGGGCGGCGCCGGTGCTGGCGCCGCCCCTCGAACTCTATCTCTTATTATTCGGTCACGTCGACATTGTCGAAGCGATGGATGCCGAGCGGATCCATGGTGTAGCCCTGGACGCGCTTGTTCATCGGCATGAAGACCTTCGAGTGCGCCATGGTCAGGGCCGGCTCTTCAGCTTTGAAGATTTCCTGGGCCTTGGTGTAGAGCGCGGTACGCTCGGCCTGGTCGGAGACCTTCTTGGCGTCCTGGATGGCCTTCTCGAAGTCGTCGTTGCACCAGCTCGAGTAGTTGGACACGCCAATGGCCGAGCAGGAGAACAGCGTCGCAAAGAAGTTGTCCGGATCACCGTTGTCGCCGGTCCAGCCGATCTGGAACGCACCCGGGCGGTCCTTCTGCTTGCCGCGCTCGCGGTATTCGGTCCACTCGTAGGTGACGATGTTGGCAGTGACGCCGACCGCGGCCCAGTCGGCCTGGATCATTTCGGCGGCGCGCTGCGCGTTCGGGTTGTACGGACGGCTGACCGGCATGGCCCACAGGTCGAGGGTCAGGTTCGAGACGCCGGCGTCGGCGAGGAGTTTCTTGGCCCCTTCCGGATCGTAGGCGGTGTCGACGATCTTGTCGTCATAGGACCACATGGTCGGCGGGATCAGGTTCTTGGCCGCCTGGCCAGCACCCTGGTAGACCGCATCGACCAGCGCCTGCTTGTTGATGGCCATCGAGAGCGCCTTGCGGACATTCACGTTATCCATCGGAGCGACGGTGGTGTTGTACGACATGTAGCCGATGTTCAGGCCTTCCTGCTCCATGACCTGCAGGTTGGCGTCGGCCTTCAGGCCCTCGATGTCGGCCGGAGCGGGATACGACATGATATCGCACTCGCCGGCCTTCAGCTTCTGCGCGCGCACAGCCGGGTCGGTGGTGATGGCGAAGATCAGGTCGTCGATCGCCACCTTGCCGCGCCAGTAGTCGGCGAAGGCCTGGTAACGGATCACCGCATCGGTCTGGTAGTCGACGAAGGTGAAGGCGCCGGTACCGATCGGCTTGTTCGAGAAGTCGGCCAGGTTGCCCGAAGCAGCGAGCTGGTCGGCATATTCCTTGGAGACGATCGAAGCGAAGTCCATGCCCAGGTTCGCCAGCATCGGCGCGTTGGGCTCGTTCAGCGTGATCTTGACGGTCAGGTCATCGACCTTCTCGATCGACTTGAGGAACTTGGGCATGTCCATGCCCTGGAAGTAGTCCCACGAGATGCCCTCGAGGTACTTGTTCCACGGATTGTCTTCCTTCCACTGGCGCTCGAACGAGAAGATCACGTCGTCGGCGTTCAGGTCGCGGGTCGGAGTGAAGTACGAGGTGGTGTGGAACTTCACGCCCGGACGAAGGTGGAAGGTGTATTCCAGGCCGTCAGCGGAAATTTCCCACTTCTCGGCGAGGCCCGGCTGCACGGCGGTGCCGCCATGCTCGAACTCGACGAGGCGATCATAGATGGTGCGCGAGCTGGCGTCGAAGTCGTTACCGCCGGTGGTCGGACCGGGGTCGAAGTGCGCCGGCGAGGCTTCCGAGCAGAACACGAGCTGCTTGGCATAGACGCTGCCGCCCATCACCGCGACGAGCGCAGTGGCGGCGAGCAGGGTTTTCATCAAATGCATGATGGTTGTCTCCCGAAAAGCATTGCGCCCCGGCATTCAATGGCGGAGTCCCTTCCGCCGGCCGGAGCTTGGCGCGCAACAAAGCGCTTTTTCTTCCGCCACGCAATGGCCCAGTTTTACCGGTTGGTCAAAGCACCGTCACACGCAACGCTGTTTCAACAAAGCCGCCATCGCCGCAAACCTGCGTTTTGCTGGAGGTAAAGCGGTTGCGCAGGTGGGATCGATTTCACATTGCAGCGATTGACGGCAAGCGACCGGTGCCGCAAATGATCCGCCCATGAGCCAGTCCATCGCCACAATCGCCCTCGTCGTTGCGGACTATGATGAGGCCATTTCGTTCTATGTCGGCAAACTGGGATTCGCCTTGCTGAGCGATCTCGACATGGGTGGCGGCAAGCGCTGGGTCACCGTGGCGCCTGGCGGCGGCGGGGCAAGGCTGCTGCTGGCAAGGGCGGACGGCGCAGCGCAATCGGCGCATGTCGGCAACCAGACCGGCGGGCGGGTCGGCTTCTTCCTCGAGACCGACGACTTCGCCCGGGACCACGCGGCGTTCGTCGAACGCGGGGTCAAGTTCCTCGAGACGCCACGGCATGAGGCCTATGGCTCGGTCGCGGTGTTCGAGGATCTCTACGGCAACAAGTGGGACCTGCTTCAGCCCAAGGGCTGAGACATCCATCGCTTGTCGCCGATGGATGCCGCGGCTAGGCTCTCGGACCTTCCTGCCCAAGCTTTCAGCCATATTGGAGATCCCCATGAGCAAGCGCCGCCTCGGCCGCACCGAGCTTTTCATCGACCCGCTGGTTTTCGGCTGCAACGTGCTGGGCTGGACGCTCGAGGAGCAGGCTGCCTATCCAGTGCTCGACGCGTTCCTCGACGGCGGCTTTGCGGCGCTCGATACCGCCGACAGCTATGGCAAGGGCAAGTCCGAGACGATCATCGGCAACTGGATGAAGGCGCGCGGGAACCGCGACAAGGTGCTGGTGTTCACCAAGGTCGGCTCGGACATGGGCCAGGGCCATCGCGACCTCAGCGCCAAGTGGATCGAGGAGGAGGTGGATGCCTCGCTGCGGCGGCTGCAGACCGACTATATCGATCTCTACCAGACCCACTGGCCCGACCCGAACACGCCGCAGGAAGAGACGCTCGCAGCGCTCGACAAGATCGTGAAGGCCGGCAAGGTGCGCTATATCGGCTCGTCCAACCAGGACACGGCGCTGTTGAGCGAAGCGCTCGCCATCTCGAAGGCCAGAGGCTACGCCCGCTACGAGACGATCCAGAACGAATTCAACCTCTACGACCGCGCCAAGTTCGAGGAAGTGCAGGCGACCTGCGTGACCGAGGGGGTGTCGGGGATCGGCTATTTCAGCCTGGCGCGCGGCTTCCTTGCCGGCAAATACCGCAGCGCCGCCGACGCACAGAAGAGCCCGCGCGGCCAGACGGTGGTGGAGAAATACCTCAACCCCAAGGGTTTCCGGATTCTCGAGGCGCTCGATGCAGTCAGCAAGAGGACTGCTTCGCTTCCCGCCGAGGTGACTCTGGCCTGGATTGCGGCGCAGCCGGGTGTCGGCGCGCCGATCGCCTCGGCGACCTCGGTGGAGCAGGTGCAAAGCCTGATGCGCGGGGCCCAGCTGACGCTGAGCGCTGAGGATCTGAAGCTGCTGACGGACGCCGGCAAGTGAAGTCGTGGGCGCTGGCCGCCGGAACCCTCGCTGCCCTCGCTGCCCCTGCCCTCGCGCAGGAGGCCGGGTGGCACTATTCGCCGCTCGAGGGCGAAGGCGACCGGGCGGCGCTCGGCTGTGCCGCCGGATCGACGGCAAAGGAGTTCGTCTGCCTCGCGGTGCGCTGCGAGGATGATTTCGAGATCGGCATCCATCTCTATACCAGCCGACCCGGCGGCGACGCCGGGCGCTGGCGTATCGATATCGACAAGGAGGACGGGCACGAGGTCGATGCCAAGCCGGACGGCTCGCCCTACCATGCCCGGATCGAGGGCGACGTGACGCCGCTGCTCGAAGCGCTGAAGAATGGTGGGCTCGCCTATCTCGACCCGAAGGCGGGGCCGGATCTGCCAAAGAACGGCATCACGCTCAGCGGTTCGCTCTACGTGATCAACCAGGCGCTGTACTTTTGCGCGCCCAAGGTGCCCCCGGCCGAGGCCTCAGTCAGCAAGTAGTTCGGCGAGCGCCATGCGCTTGTAGTTGCTGACATAGGCGTCGCCCTCCTGCCGGTCGACCGAGATGGCGAGACGCATGGTGGCGTTGCCCAGGTACATGACCAGGGTGGCTCGACTGATCAGTTCCGCCGAGTCGATATCGGGGAATATGCGCGCCAGCACGGCGCCCACCAGTGCCCCGTTCTCGTGGCTGTCGATGAGGTCGATGCCATGCAACGACTTGTCGGCCTGGGTGCCGGACCAGATGTCACGCATCACCGGCTCGGCCAGAAACAGGCCGTAATAGATATCGATGAGCTCGCCGAAGGCTCGCCGGAAACCGGCCGCATCGCCGACACCAACCAGGCTGTCGCGGATGCAGGCCCGGCCCTCCTCGTTGTAGCGCTCGGCCAATGCACCGATCACCGCCGCCTTGTCGGGGAAATACTGATAGAGCGAACCGATCGAGATCGCCGCATGCTCGGCCAGCTCTCCCATCTTCATCGCATCGCTGCCCGATCGCTCGATCAACCCTTTGGCTGCATTGAGGATGCGCTCGACCCGCTCGCGGCTGCGCTGCTGCTGCGGGGCGCGCCGAATGGGGGCAGCGATATCGGTGGCCTCGGCCATAAGTGAACAATCCTCACATTTCTGCTTGACGGACATAATATGAGGATTTATCACCTTTCGCAACGTGAGACTTCCTCATGTTTTGCGAAGGAGAATGAAAATGAGCAAACCGATCCTGATCCTCGGCGGCCGCGGCAAGACCGGCTCGCGGGTCGCCGACCGCCTTGCAGCACGGGGGTTGCCGGTGCGGCTGGCATCGCGCTCGACCGGCTTCGACTGGACCGAGCGCAGCACGTGGGCGGCAGCGCTCGAGGGGGCGGCGAGCGCCTACATCACCTACTATCCGGATATCGCGATCAAGGGCGCGGCCGACACCGTCGGCGCCCTGGCCGAACTGGCCGTGTCGCTGGGCGTCAGGCGCCTGGTGCTGTTGTCGGGCCGGGGCGAGCCGGAGGCGCAGCGCGCCGAGCAACAGGTGCTGGCCACCGATGCCGAGTGGACCGTGGTCCGCGGCAGCTGGTTCAACCAGAACTTCGACGAAGGGCAGTTCCTCGAGATGGTGCTTGGCGGCGAGGTGGCATTGCCGGTGGATACGGTGCGCGAGCCGTTCGTCGACGCCGACGACATTGCCGACGTGGTGGTGGCGGCGCTTACCGATCGCCGGCATATCGGCGAAATCTACGAGGTCACCGGCCCACGCCTGCTGAGCTTTGCCGAGGCGGTTGCCGAAATCAACCGGGCAGCCGGGACTGCCGTGCGGTTCCGCACCATGCCGGCGCACGAGTTCCTCGACTGGCTGGCGCATAGCGAGGTGCCGGACGAGATCGCAGGGTTGCTCGAAGAGCTGTTCAGCGTCGTGCTGGACGGACGCAACGAATCCCTCGCCGATGGCGTCGAGCGCGCACTTGGCAGGCAGCCCAGGGATTTTGCCGATTTTGCGCGCGAAGCGGCAGCCAGAGGCGCGTGGAGGCAGGCAGCATGAGGTGGATCGACATCCTCAGCATGGTGGTGGCGCTCGGCGCGTCACTGATCGGCGGAACGTTCTTCGCCTTCTCGAACTTCGTGATGCCGGGTATTGCCCGGCAGCCGGCCGCGAGCGGCATCGCGACGATGAACGCCATCAACGTGACGGTGCTCAATGCCGGGTTTCTCGGTGCGTTCGTGGGGACCGCCATTCTCGGGCTGGCCCTGGTGCTCGCCGTGCTGGTGGCGGGCGGCAGCCTGTGGGCGGCGGCGGGGGCACTGGTCTACGTCATCGGCACGTTCGGCGTGACGATGGCGATCAACGTGCCGATGAACAACCGGCTGGCAAAGTTCGAGGCGGAGAGCGCGCAGGGCGCGGCCTACTGGTCGCGCTATCTCAGGGGCTGGGTCCGGTGGAACTCGATCCGCTCCGGCGCTGCGATGCTCGCAACGCTGCTGCTGATGCTGTCGCTCATGCGATGAGGTAACCGCCATCGACCGGCAGGATGGCTCCGGTGATGAAGCCGGCGAGCGGCGAGCAGAGGAACAAAGCGGCGGGCGCCAGGTCCGCCGGGGTGCCCCAGCGGCCGAGCGGGGTGCGGCCCATCAGTTCGGCGTTGCGCGCCTCGTTGGCGCGGGGCACCGCCGTCATTGCCGTCTCGATCCAGCCGGGGGCCAGCGCATTGACGCGAATGGCGTCCTTGGCGAAGGCCGCGGCGAGCGATTTGGTGAGGCCGGCAACGGCGTGTTTCGACGCCGCATAGGCCGGAGCGTGCGGCGCGCCGAAGAACGAGAACATCGAGCCGATATTGAGGATAGCGCCACCACCCAGCTTGTCCTTGAGGGCGTAGGCGGTGCGCATCGAGCCGTTGAGGTTGATGTCGATAACGGTCTGGAACCCGTCGACGGTGTGCTCGGCGGCGCGCAGGTTCACCCCGGCGCAGTTGACGAGGGCGGCAACGCTGCCGAAGGTCGCAGCGTATTCGGCCACCTGCTCGGCGTTGCGGACATCGAGCTCGGTGTAGCGAAAGCGCGGCTCGGCCGCGGCGCCGGCCTCGACCTCAGCCTGGGTGGCGCCAGTGACATGCACCACCGCCCCTGCCTCAGCGAAGGCGCGGCCGATACCCTGGCCGATGCCCGAGGTACCGCCGGTGATGACGACGGTCTTGCCGGCGTAGAATTCCGATGCCCAGTGGCTCATTGAGGCCTATCCTTGTTTCTTCCTTCTCCGCTTGAGGGAGAAGCCGGACGAGGGCAATGCCCTCGCCGGGAGGTGGCGACCCCGGGCTTGACCGGGGGAGACGGATGACGGGGCCCGGTTAGCGGAGCTGCCCCTCGCCCGGCCCAGAGGGAAGATTCGTCCCGCGTTCACTCTGCTTTGCAATGTGTGCCAATGTAGGATTCGAGCTCGGCCGACAGGTGGTCCGCCGAGCTCGCAGGCACACCGATCCTCATCTCATTGAGACTTGGCGCGCCAAAGTACGAAGTTCCTAAACACATCTTGATCTCTGTTCTCGAAGTCACCGCCGCCGCCTCTAGAAACTCTATCTCTCGCTTGGAGACAGCCGAACGCCTCTCTTCGTTGTTGAGTCCATAGTTTCCTACGCCAGCCGCAAATCCGACATCCTGCGCCGTCTGAAACAGTTTCAGATTCGGCGCAGTCGGCCATATCTGGACGAAAGCTATGTGAGGCGCCCCTGTGCCATTCATCACTTCGACAGATGGTTGAAATTCGTTCAAGCTCAGACTAACTGCCATCCCTTTGAGGGTGACATCATCACCAGGCATACACTGCACCGGATAGTCGATGGTTATGCTTAGCGTGCAGTCCTTGACGATAACGTCCGAGACTTCCGTCAGTGTCATATTGGCCAGTAGCTTATTTAGGCTGGCTGCGGTCGCCTGATTGGAGTTCACTTGCTTCCCAACGCCATTGTCGCAGGCGGTGACCAGTCCCAGCGCGGGCACAAGTACCAGACCGATCCAACAACGCGTGCCGTCAGACAAATGACACTTCGTAGGTGACGGCGGCACGGCGCTCGACATGGAATCGGCCTCCACAGCATTATTGAGCCAGGTGACAATGTAGCATTCTGGTCAAATCTGCGGGGAGACGCACCGTTGGCCAATCCGTACTATCGATTTGCCCTCTTCTAAGGGAGCACAATGGGGCCCGGTGAAACAAGGAGGCGCCCGAAAAGGTCACCTTACGAACTGGTCCACGTAATCGGCCCCCAGCCCTACCTTCTCGTAGTGCTTCTTGCACATGTCGATCTTGGTGAAGACGTCCTCGAAGCCGACCTGCCTGTTGTCCTTGTCGAGATAGACCATGCAGCCGGAAATGTTGAAGAAGGTGATCATCTCCGGGGTATCCTCCGGGACGGTCAGGGTGTGGATCTCGCCGGGCGGCTCGAACACGTAGGAGCCGGTTTCGGCCACCCAATCATGCTCGAGATAGTGCCAGCGGCCCTTGATGACATAGCCATGTACCGGTTGCGGGTGGAGGTGCCGGCTCAGGATGCCGGCGCGGCGCACCCGCAGCAGGTTGCACCACTGGCCCTGCAAGGTGTTGAGGAACAGCGGCCGGAACCAGACGCCCTCGGCCTGCGGCACCCACACCCGCTCATCGTCGGGAACGGCGGTGATGGCGATTTCCCTGGGCGCCATCGGGTGGGCCGACCCGTTGAAGGTCTCGTACATGGCAGGTCTCCTCGAACTGGTATGGTAGCTGTAAGGGGTACGAGCTAAGCCTGCCAGTCGACCTACGTCTAGTGGGCTTGGTGCCTTCAGTAACGCATCAACCGATAGCCCGGCGCGGGCTGCCCCCCACCCTTGATCCCTCCCCGCAAGGGGGAGGGAGACGCATGCTGTTATGCCAGTGCTTTGGTCTCCCTCCCCCTTGCGGGGAGGGGACAGGGGTGGGGGTCCACAGCCACCGGCCTGTCGGCTGCAGTCCCGTAAAGCCCTACCAGTGGAATTCGTCGACGTTCTCGCGGGCGCCGAGCAGGAACGCATCGCCGATCAGCCGCAGCGGTGAACCATCCATTTCGGATTTGCCCTTCTTCAAGAGCTTGGCGAAACGCTCGTAGATCGCCTCATACTCCTCGGAGGGGTTGGCGACGGTTTGTTTGCCGTTGACCGTGAGCACGGTGCCGCCGCGTTCGAGCTTCAGCTCAGTGCCCTTCCGGGTCTCGATCGCGATGGTCCAGATCTCGCCGGACTCTTCGAGCCAGTTGAAGCCGGCGCTGAGTTTTGGCTGGTGTTTCTCGCCCGACTTGAAGACGATCTCGACATCGACCGGGGTCTGGCGGTTGGCCGGGAACTTCAGCCTGGCGCTGTCGACGAATACCGGGAACGGCATGATCTTGGTGAAGATCGACATGGCGTTGATGCCGGGATCGCACACGCCAAAGCCGCCGGGCTCCCAAACCCACTCCTGGCCCGGGTGCCACTTGCGCACACTCTCGCGCCAGTCGATGCGAACCGAGGCGACGCCTTCGTCCTTGAGGATGAGTCTCGCGGTATCGACGGCGGCGTTGTAGCGCGAATGCCAAGTCTGGAAGAGCACCTTGCCCTTCTTTTCACCATAGGCGACCAGATCTTCGAACTCGGTGATGGTGGGGGTGGGCGGCTTTTCCAGCAGCACATCCTTGCCCGCGTCGATGGCCTGCCGCACATAGGCGTGGCGTACGCCCGGCGGGGTGCAGATGGCGACGAGCTTGATCTCCGGCATGGCCTTGTAGAGCTCGGCCGGAGTCTTGAAGACCGGCACGTCGCCGTGGCCGAGACCGCGGGTCGAGACGCAGGCCGCGAGCTCGAAATCCGGGCTCTTGTCGATCACCGGCAGGTGCTGATCCTGCGCGATCTTGCCGATCCCGATGACGGCGATCTTCTTTTTGGCCATTGCCGAAACACTCCCTGAAAGCGGGCGGCACTTAAAGGCATGAGGGCGGGAAAAGGAAGTTCCCCGACAAGGAAAATCGTCCGGCTGCCTAAGGTCGGCTATACTGGAGCCCTCACACGGAGAGTTGCGATGTCACGAGCGTTCGTCAGTGAAGGCAACAGCGTGCCGCAGGTGTTCGCCTCGGCGGAAAGCGCCGAGAGCGCCGCCAACCTGCAACGGGCCATGGACGGCAAGGATTATGACTACGAGGTGCGGCCACGTGAGCGCGGCGGCTACATGGTGGCGCGGCTCAGCAAGGACGGCGAGTTCGACTCCTGGGTCGAAGAATGACTTCGCCCGAGGTCGAAGAATGACTTCGCCCGAGGTCGAAGAGTAACGCGGCAACCCCTCACCGCACGATGATGGCGCGGAAGTCGTTGACGTTGGTACCGGTTGGGCCGGTGAGCAGCAGTCCGCCGACGGCGCGGAAGGCGTTGTAGGCATCGTTGTTGGCCAACGCCTGTCGCGGGTCGATGCCGGCGGCGCGCATCCTGGCTGCGGTGTGGCCATCGCAGACGGCGCCGGCATTGTCCCCTGCCCCGTCGATGCCGTCGGTATCGGCGGCGAGCGCGGTGATGCCATCGACGCCGTCGATGGCGAGGGCAAAGGCCAGCAGGAACTCGGCGTTGCGGCCGCCGCGGCCGTCACCGCGAATGGTGACGGTGGTCTCGCCACCCGACAACAGCAGCGCCGGCCTGGTGAACGGGCGGTTGCGAGTCCTCATCTCACGGGCCAGCGCAGCGTGGACCGAGGCGACGTCGCGCGCCTCGCCCTCCACCGCATCGGAGAGGATGTGCGCCTCGATCCCGGCCGACCGCGCCTCGGCGGCCGCCGCTTCGAGCGACAGGGCAGCCGAGGCGATGATGCGGACACTGTTGTGCTGGAAGCGCGGATCGTCGGCGCGGGGCGCCGGGTTGCGGTCGGAGGCCAGCAGTTCCTCCGCTGCCGCAGGCAGCTTCAGCCGATAAAGCGCGGCAAGATGGCGGGCCTCGGCGCGGCCGGAGCTGAGCGGCACGGTCGGCCCCGAAGCGACCAGCGAGGGGTCATCGCCGGGAATATCGGAGACGATCAGCGTCGCGACACGGGCCGGGGATGCGAGCGCAGCGAGGCGGCCGCCCTTGATGGCGCTGAGTTCGTTGCGGATGACGTTCATCACCGAGATCGGCGCACCGGAGGCGAGGAGGGTCTGGTTGACCACCTGCTCATCCTCGAAGCTCAGCCCGGCAGCCGGCTGCGGCAGAAGGGCGGAGCCACCACCCGAGATCAGCGCCACCACGAGGTCGTCATGGCTGAGGCCGGACACCGTCTCCATCAGCCGTCGAGCAGCAAGGTAGCCCGCCATATCGGGCACCGGATGGGCCGCCTCGACGATCTCGATATGCTCGCAAGGTGCACCGTAGCCGTAGCGCGTGACCACCAGGCCGCTGTGGATCGGCCCCGGCCAGGCTGCCTCGAAAGCCCGCGCCATCTGGGCCGATGCCTTGCCGGCGCCGATGACGATGGTGCGCCCCCGGGGCGGCTCCGGCAGGTTGGCGGCAATGGCGTGCTGCGGCTGGGCGGCATCGACGGCGCGGTGATAGAGCCGTTCGAGAAGGTCGCGATCCATGAAGTCCCGGGTCCTCGTTTGCGGTGATATTGGCGGCGGCGCCGGATCGAAGCAAGCATCCCCGGACCGTGCGGCAACGCGTTCATGCCCGGTACAGCTCAGTTCTGCTATGAGGCAGCGAGAAAATGCATCGGCCGCCGCTGTGTCCGATGCGCAACGTTAACAGTTGCTCTTGCTGAACCAGGGCTAAATGGCCGCCTCACGCTGAGTTCAAGCGTCAGGACCTAGTTGCCGCCGCAAGAAACCAACGACATAGTCAGGGCATCGATCGTGGACGCGATCGAAGGGCCTGCGCAGGAAACAACAATGAACAAGATCCGTCCTCTCGCGGGCGCGTTGCTCGCGACACTGATGCTGTCGCCCCTTGCTGGAGCGGCCCTTGCCGGCGACGTATTGCCGCTCGATCCAGGCGGCGGGCTGCCGCCGATCGATGGCACCGGCCCTGCCGGAACTGGCCCGGTCGACGAACTCACCCCTCCCGGCCCGATAGACTCGGGCTCGAGCGATGGCGGCGGCGACTCCGACTACGTTCCCGAACCGACGCTGCAGACGCGGCATTTCGGCCTCAACGTGCAGCTGAGCTGCGCCGTGTCGGGCACACCCAACGCCATCGTCGTGGTCAATCACAGCGCCGAGGACCTGCCGCCCGGCACCCGCATCAAGTGGCAGCTGAAGAGCGAGGGCAAGCGCGGCTTTTTTGCCCTGCTGCGCCCGCTGGCCGGCGGCGACACACTGGTGGCCGACAACGTACTGGACGGGGCAACCAACCAGACTACCGACTGCGTGGCGCGGGTCATCTGATCGTCGCCCGGGCCAGCGGGGGACAGCTTGTCGGACTGACAAAAAACTGACATCGAACGGGGCTAGTCAGCCCCGACCCTTGCCAAGCCGCAGTTCCCCCGATGCCAGAACGTTTTGCCATCTACTACGCCCCCGGTGCGGCCACCCCGCTCTGGGCGAAAGCCGCCGAGTGGCTGGGGCGCGACCCATTGACCGGGGCGACCATCGACGGTCCGCTCACCGGCACGGCGCGCGATGCGCTGTTCGACCGCAGCGTTTCGGCCCGGCGCTACGGCTTTCACGCCACGATCAAGGCGCCGATGACGCTGGCCGCCGGCAAATCGCGGGCCGAGCTCGAAGCGGCGCTGGCCGATTTCGCGGCCGAGGTGGAACCGGTGGCGATCGGGCGGCTGAAGCTCAGCTTGATCGATGGCTTCCTGGCGCTGATCCCGGCCGACCAGCCGCAGGACCTCACCGACTTCGCCGGCGAGGTGGTCGAGGCGTTCGAGCCGTTCCGGGCCCTGCCCTCGGCGGCCGAGCGCGAGCGGCGGCTGAAGGGCGGACACCTGAGCGAGCGTCAGATCGAACTGATGGACCGCTTCGGCTACCCTTATGTGTTCGAGCAGTTCCGCTTCCACATGACGCTGACCGATCGGCTGCCGGAGCACGAGCGCGAGGCCTATGCGCGCGCCGCGACCGCCCATTTCGGCCGGCTGGCCGAAGCCGAAACGATGCTGGACAGATTGGTGCTGTTTCACGAGCCTGAGCCGGGGGCGCCGTTCGTGCGCCTCGGCGATTTCATTCTGACCGGGGAGGCCGCCAATGAGCGAATTCGCGCTCGCTAACGCTCGTATCGTTCTCAGCGACGAGGTGGTGACCGGCTCGGTGCTGGTGCGCGACGGCGTCATCGCGGCGATCGACACCGGCTCGGCCCGCACCGGCGAGGATGTCGAGGGGGACTACGTCATCCCCGGCCTCGTCGAGCTTCACACCGACCATTTCGAGAACCACTACCGGCCACGTCCGGGCGTCACCTGGAACGCCATTGCGGCGCTGCAGAGCCACGATGCACAGGTTGCCGGGGCCGGGATCACCACGGTGTTCGACGCGGTACGGATCGGTTCCGACCCTGAGACCGGCGACATCACCGCGGACGTACGTGCCATGGTCGATGCGGTGGCCGAGGCCGATGCCGGCGACCGGCTCAGGGCCGATCACCACATTCACCTGCGCTGCGAGCTGGCGACGCCCGACGTGGCGCAGCAGTTCGAGGACAATTGCAGCAACCCGATCGTCGGGCTGGCCTCGCTGATGGACCACACGCCGGGCGCACGGCAGTACACCACGCTCGAGCACTACATCGCCTATTACCAGAAGAAGCTGCGCCTCTCGGACGCCGAGATGGCGCAGTTCATCGCCGACCGGCAGGCCGAGCGCGACAAATATGCCGACACCAACCGGGCGGCGATCCTGAAGCGCGGCCGCGAGATCGGGCTGGCCTTCGCCAGCCATGACGACGCGACGGTCGAACACGTCGACGAGGCGGTGCGCGACGGCATGGCGATTGCCGAATTCCCCACCACCATGGAGGCGGCGCGCGCCTGCCACGCCGCCGGCCTCGCGGTGCTGATGGGGGCACCCAACGTGGTGCGGGGCCAGTCGCACAACGGCAATATCTCGGCGGCGGAACTGGCCAAGGCCGGCGTGCTCGACGTGCTGAGCTCGGACTACGTACCGTTCGCGCTGATCTATGCGGCGTTCCTGTTGCCCGAGCGGGCCGACAATATCAGCCTGCCACAGGCCATCGGCATGGTGACGTCGCGGCCGGCAGCGGCGGCGCATCTGAGCGATCGTGGCGAAGTTGCCGTGGGCAAGCGCGCCGACCTGGTGCGGGTGCGGCGGACCGACCCCGTGCCGGTGGTGCGCTCGGTGTGGCGGCAGGGCAAGCGGGTGAGCTGATGAGTCACGGCGCCCTCGCCCTGGTGGTCGGGCCGTCGGGCGCCGGCAAGGATACGCTGATCGGCGCGGCCAGGGCGGCGCTCGCCGATGATCATCGCTTCAGTTTCCCGCGCCGGGTGGTGACCCGCACGGCGATGGTCGAACTCGAGGATCACGACAGCGTCGACGTCAATGAGTTCGGCCGGCAGAAGCTGCGCGGCGCCTATGCGCTCGACTGGGAGGCGCATGGGCTCTGCTACGGTGTGCCGGCGGCGATCGACGCCGCCATGGTGGCCGGGCGGATCGTGGTGGTGAATACCTCGCGCAAGGTGATCGAGCGGGCGATCGAGAAATATCCCAACTGCCACGTGCTGCTGGTGACGGCGCGACCGGACGTGCGGGCAAGGCGCCTGGCCGGACGTGGCCGCGAAAGCGCCGAGGATATCGAAGCCCGGCTGCAGCGCGAAGGCGCACCGGTGCCGGACGGGATCGTACCGGTCATCATCGACAACTCGGGCGGCCTCGATGACGGCATCGACGCCTTCGTCGGAGCGCTTCGGTCAATCGCCGATTGAACCAGCCGCCGGGCTGATGCGTTGCTTGCGTGACAGCGTCAGAGGAGCCCGGCATGACCAGAAGTTCGCTCTACACCATCATCGCAGTGCTCGCGGCACTCGCGGTGGGCTTCGGCATCTACATCGCCTACCAGGAGTCGCAGAAGCCGGCGCTCGAGATCCGCGTCGACCAGGGAGGGATCAAGATCGATGGCAATGGCGGTTGATGAAGCCCTGCGCACCCAGTTGATCGAAGAAGCGCTGAAGCACGCCCTGGAGCGGCAGCCGGTGGAGAAGGTCGCCGATCTCGACCTCACCAAGCTGGCGGTCGATATCGAGGCGATCATCGGGGCGGAGCCGCACCCGCTCGACCCCGAAGGAGACGGGCTGACGACGAGCGAACTCAACGCAGCCAACGACCTGTGAGAAACGCAAAGGGGCCGCCCGTCTCACCCGGGCGACCCCTGATCTCTAGCGAACCGGTGGGCCTTGAGCCACGCACTCGAACCGGACAGGTCTCAACCCTGTCCTGAGTGCATCCGGTCTGACGTCTTCAGAGCTTGGCGACGCACACCTTGCCGACACCGGAATTCTTGGTGCCGAGCTTGGCAGCAGCTGCCTTGCTGAGGTCGATGATGCGGCCCTTGGCGAAGGGACCGCGGTCGTTGATCGTGACCTTGATCGACTTGCCCGTCCGCTGGTTCGTGACCTTCACGACCGTGCCGAGGGGGAGAGTCTTGTGGGCCGCAGTCATGGCATTCTCATTGAACCGCTCGCCCGAGGCCGTCTTCTTGCCGTGGAAACCTGGTCCATACCAGGACGCCCCACCGCACTGATCTGCCATTGCACCTGTGACTGAGGTCATAAGGCCCGTCACGAGGGCTGCGGCGACCAGAACGATTTTCCTATTCAACCTTGGACTACTCACTCTTGTTTACGATGGGCGGGAGAAGGCTTTGGCGGTGTGGCGACAATATGAACCGAAAATGAACAGGGTCCTTCCAAGTGCAACCGTTGCCGAAATGCATCAGTAGCACTACCCGCCCCGAGTCGAATTTTGTACGAGATTCCAGAAACTTGTCCGGGTTTGGCCAATGACTCGGAAGCGATGGCGGTGGCGCGAAGTTTTTCTCGGCCAGACAAGAAAATGCATTGGCCGCCCCAAGCCGATAGACAGAATAAGGCGCGATTTCGGCCCACCGAGACCGGCAGCCGGCTTTTCGAACCCCCGCGTGGGTGCTCGACCAGGGGGTGTCGACAGCGGCTGAAGAATCCCATTTTTGACCAATTGATAAAACTTTTGAGCTGCGTTAGCGTCGCATTCTGGAATGGCTCTAAGGAGAGAGGGAGCTGCCGATGAGCGGGGGAATGCTCAAGCAAGGCATCGCATCCGGGCGACTGGAGCCCGGCCAGTACGCACGCAATTTTTCCGACCTGCATCCGGCGCTCGACCGGCACGAGGCCTTCGTCGAAGCCGATCGCTGCTACTTCTGCTTCGATGCGCCGTGCATGAACGCCTGCCCTACCGAGATCGACATCCCGATGTTCATCCGGGAGATCTCGACGGATAACCCGCTGGGGGCGGCAGAGACGATCTTCGAGCAGAATATCCTGGGCGGCATGTGCGCCCGCGTCTGCCCCACCGAGCAGCTGTGCGAAGATGCCTGCGTGCGCATGGAGGCCGAGGGCAAACCGGTCAAGATCGGCCAGCTGCAGCGCTACGCCACCGATATCGCGATGCAGGAGAATGCGCAGTTCTTCACCCGCGCCCCGGCCACCGGCAAGACCGTCGCCGTGGTCGGCGCCGGCCCCTCCGGCCTTGCGGCCGCGCACCGGCTCGCCGTGCATGGGCATGACGTGGTGATCTACGACGCGCGCCCCAAGGCGGGCGGGCTCAACGAGTATGGCATCGCCTCGTACAAGACCCCGGACGGCTTCGCGCAGGCCGAGGTCGACTACGTCACCTCGATCGGCGGCATCACCATCGAGCTCGGTCAGGCGCTGGGACGCGAACTGTCGCTCGACGGCCTCCTGGCGAGCCACGACGCGGTGTTTCTCGGCGTCGGGCTGGGCGGCGTCAATGCGCTGAGGGCCGAAGGGGAGAATGACGGCTCGCACGGCCTCGCCGATGCGGTCGATTTCATCGCCGAACTGCGCCAGAGCGACGATCTCTCGAGGCTCCCGGTCGGCCGCCGCGTGGTGGTGATCGGCGGCGGCATGACGGCGATCGACGCCGCCGTGCAATCAAAGCTCCTGGGCGCCGAGGAAGTGACCATCTGCTACCGCCGCGGGCAGGAGCACATGAACGCTTCGAGCTTCGAGCAGGATCTGGCGGCCTCCAAGGGCGTCACCATCCGGCACTGGCTGCAGCCGAAGCGGGTCCTGAGCGAGGCCGGCAAGGTGACCGGCATCGAGCTCGAATATACCGAACTCAAGGATGGCCGGCTGAGCGGCATGGGCCACACGCTGACCCTGCCCGCCGACCAGGTGTTCAAGGCCATCGGCCAGACCCTCGAGGACGAGACCGCAGCCGGGCTGGCGCTGACCGCCGGTCGCATCGAGACCGACAGCGAAGGCCGCACCTCGCGGCCCGGCGTCTGGGCCGGCGGCGACTGCATCGCCGCGGGCGACGACCTGACGGTGACCGCGGTGGCGCAGGGCCGCGACGCGGCCGAGAGCATCAACCGCTATCTCGCTGGAAACTGAGGAGGGACGCCATGGCCGACATCCGCAACAATCTCGTCGGGATCAAATCGCCCAACCCGTTCTGGCTGGCTTCGGCGCCGCCGACCGACAAGGCCTACAATGTCGAGCGCGCCTTCAAGGCGGGCTGGGGCGGCGTGGTGTGGAAGACGCTGGGCGAGGAAGGCCCGCCGGTGGTCAACGTCAACGGGCCGCGCTACGGCGCGATCTGGGGCGCCGACCGGCGGCTGCTCGGCTTCAACAATATCGAGCTGATCACCGACCGCGACCTGCAGAAGAACCTGCAGGAGATCAAGCAGGTCAAGAAGAACTGGCCGGATCGAGCCGTGGTGGTCTCCATCATGGTGCCGTGCGAAGAGGACGCCTGGAAGGCGATCCTGCCGCTGGTGGAAGAGACCGAAGCCGACGGGATCGAGCTCAATTTCGGCTGCCCGCACGGGATGAGCGAGCGCGGCATGGGCGCTGCCGTCGGCCAGGTGCCCGAATATGTCGAGATGGTCGTGCGCTGGTGCAAGCAGTATTCGCGCATGCCTGTGATCACCAAGCTGACGCCCAACGTCACCGACGTGCGCCGCCCGGCCCGCGCGGCCAAGAACGGCGGCACCGACGCGGTCTCGCTGATCAACACCATCAACTCGATCACCGGGGTCGATCTCGACAATTTCGCCCCGATGCCGACCATCGACGGCAAGGGCACGCATGGCGGCTATTGCGGCCCGGCGGCCAAGCCCATCGCGCTGCACATGGTGGCCGAGATCGCCCGTGACGCCGAGACCCATGGCCTGCCGATCTCCGGCATTGGCGGGGTGACCACCTGGCGCGACGCGGCCGAATTCATGGCGCTGGGCGCCGGGAACGTCCAGGTCTGCACCGCCGCCATGGTCTATGGCTTCAAGATCGTCGAGGAGATGATCTCGGGGCTGAAGAACTGGATGGACGAGAAGGGCCACGCGACGCTGGAGGATTTCACCGGCCGCGCCACCCGCAACGTCACCGACTGGCAGTTCCTCAACCTCAACTACATCACCAAGGCGCGGATCGACCAGGACAAGTGCATCAGCTGCGGGCGCTGCCATATCGCCTGCGAGGATACCTCGCACCAGGCGATCATGAAGGAGAAGGACGGCAAGCGGCATTTCGAGGTGATGGACGACGAGTGCGTCGGCTGTAACCTCTGCGTCAATGTCTGCCCGGTGGAAGACTGCATCACCATGATCCAGCTCGAGCCGGGCATGCTCGACGAGCGGACGAAGAAAGTGGTGGAGCCGACCTACGCCAACTGGACGACGCACCCGAACAACCCGATGCGGAAATCGGTGGAACCGGCGGAGTAAGGCTGGGCGCTGGAGCCCCTCGCGCAGGCTTCGAGCATCGGGCTCGACCATCCATGCGCCACTTGGGCCGCGGCGGACGAGCTAGTCGACCGCCACCATCACATCCGAGGCCTTGATCACCGCAACGGCGCGTTTGCCCTTGGCCAGTTGCAGATCATCCACCGCCTCGTTGGTGATAGACGCGGTGACGATGGCGTTGCCGATGTCGATGCGCACATGCGAAGTGGTCGCTCCCTTGATGACCTCGACCACGGTGCCGGCGAGCTGGTTCCTGGCGCTGATCTTCATCCTGTCCTCGATGCTGGTCTGACGACTCCAGCATAACCGATCGCAGTAACCATTGCTCAACCATCCGCCGACGCCCGGTGCCGGCGCTAAGGGATTGGCAAACTCCCGGGCCGTAGCGTCCCCCTGACGTGGAGGGGATTATGGCGCAGCGCGTTGCAGGCACGGTTCGATCGGCTGGCAAGGCCGACGATGCTGCGATGGCGGCCGAACTGGACCTGCCCGATCCCCGGCGCCTGCTGATCATCAGCATTGCCGCCATCGTGCTGCTGGGCCTTAGCGTGGTCATCGCGGCCGGCTACTCGATCGTCTCGATCAATGCGACGGCGGTCAGCGCCGAGACCGAGCGGGCGCAGGTGGCGCTCGCCGCAGTGCTGCGCGACGGGCAATCCGACGCGGCCGGCGCCACCCGCCTGGCGCGGGACTTTGTGCTGAACGGCGCACGGTTCGGCGCACCGGCCGACATCCGGCCGGGCGAGGTGGCCATCGCGGTTCCCGGCTCGTCGAGCCAGCTGATGTGGACGCCACGCCGGCTCGGTACCGAACTGGCACAGCACCTGGCACCGATCCGGCTATTGGCCAGCGCGCTGTTCCTGGGCGGCATCGCCCTCGTGCTCAACCGGCTCTATCGGCTGGCGCGGCTGCTCGAAGCGCGGCGCCGGGCCGCGCAGGAACTTGCGGCCCGCGACGCGTTGACCGGGCTCCACAACCGGCTCGGCTTCGACCGGCAATTGTCGCTGTCGGGTCAGGGACCGGCCCTGCTCTATCTCGACCTCGACGGCTTCAAGCACGTCAACGACAGCTTCGGCCATGGCGCCGGCGACGACCTGCTGTGCATCGTCGCCGACCGGCTGAAGGGCCTCGCGCGCGATGGCGACTGCGTGGCACGGATCGGTGGCGACGAGTTCGCCTTCCTGCGGCTGCCACCGACCTCGCGCGCCGAGCTCGCAGAGCTGGCCGCCGATATCGGCGTGGCGCTGAGCGAACCGGTGCGGCTGGGAACGACGCAGATCCAGATCGGCGCCAGCATCGGCATCGCCATGGGTAGCGAGCACGGCGACGACCGTACCCGTCTGGTCGCGGCGGCCGACGCCGCGCTGTACCGCGCCAAGGCCCTGCCCGGCCACGCCTTCGTCTTCGCGGATTCGCCTACCGTCGCCGCTGCGGCCTGACCTCGTCGAGCTAGCCGACGGGGCTGGACTCCCGCCCAAATCATGGATATGAATTATCCATGATTTGGAGTCGAACGATGAAGCTGGGCGACGGGGTCGAGCAGGCCATCCACTGCATGCTGATGCTGAGCGGGCTGCAGCCGGACGGCGCCATGCCGGCGGCGGCGCTGGCCGAGTACCACGGGGTTTCGACCAGCTACCTGCTCAAGCACCTGCAGGCGCTGGCCGGGGCGGGGCTGCTGAACTCGGTGCCGGGGCCGCGCGGCGGCTATCGGCTGGGGCGGGCAGCAGGCAAGATCAGCCTGCTGGATGTGGTGGTGGCGCTGGAAGGCGCAGGACCGGCGTTCCGCTGCAGCGAGATCAGGCAGCGTGGTCCCGCGCCGCTGCCGGCAAAATACTTCGCCAAGCCATGTGCCGTCACCGCCGCGATGCTCAAGGCCGAGCGCGCCTATCGCGACGAGCTGCGCAAGGTCAGCATTGCCGACCTCGCTCATAACCCCGGAACCGAACTGGGCAACGCCATCGAAGGGCGCAGCTGCGCCTTCCGTGAACAGCACGAGCGGCGCCCAGCCGCCGGCTAACCCTTCACAAAGCAAAGGACTGTTGTCATGCGAGCTCGACTCGACATCACCAAGGTTGCGCCCGACGCATACCGCGCCGTAGCGGCGCTCGACCGTTTCGTGGTCAGGGAGAGCGGCCTCGAAGCCCGCTACATCCACCTGATCAAGCTCTACGCCTCGCACATCAATGGCTGCGCCTATTGCGTCGACATGCACATCAAGGAGGCACGCCATAGCGGCCTGTCGGACCAGTGGATCAACCTGGTCAACGTGTGGCGGGAGTCGCCGGTCTATAGCGACGCGGAGCGAGCCGTTCTGGCATGGACCGAGGCGCTGACCCTGCTCGCCGACTCGCGGGCGCCGGACGAAGCGTTCGAACCGCTGCAACAGCATTTCACCGAGCAGCAGATCGCCAACATCACCGTGGCGATCAGCACCATCAACGTGTGGAACCGCGTCACGGTGGGGCTGCGGACACTGCATGCCGTGGCGTCGGAGCCGGCTGCCGCGTAACAGCCCGCACGAATCTGGTGGGCCGGTGTCGATTCCGACCTGCCTCGTGCGTCGTTGTCCTGTAACTAGGGCACTCGCCGTGTCGCAAACGGTGACGTGCCCCGATCTTTGATTGGTCGCGCTTTCGAAACCGAAAGTCTCCCGACTTTCGTGAAAGCGCTTCGGCGCACCGAGGAGCTTCGCGCATGTTCTCGACTCTGTTCTTTCTTGCCCACCTGCTGCTGGGTGGCGCTTTCGTGGTTTTCGGCATCCGCAACATCAAGGCCATTCCGGGCCTCGCGAGCTTCCTCGCCGGCCGGAAGGTGACCCAGCCCGAGACGGCGGCGAAGTTCGGCGTGGCCCTGCAGATCGTCGGCGGCGCATTGGTCGTGCTGGCGCCGTTCGTGCCGTTTGCCGGGGTACTCGGCGGGCTGGCGCTGATCCTGTTCCTGGTGCTGGCGACGGCGCTGTTCCATCCGTTCTGGGAGTTTTCGGGCGAGGAGCAGAAGCCGCACGTGCAGTCGTTCATCATGAACAGCGGGCTGACCGGCGCCTTCCTGCTGGTCATCGCCTACGCGCTCTAGGCCGACCGTGAGCGTTGCCGACACCAGCATCGAAATGAGCAGCGCGAGGCGGCAGCGGGTGCTGTCGCATCTCGCCATGCTGCTGTTCGCGGCGCTGATCGCCGGCTCGTTCACTTTCGGCGCGCTGACCGTCCCCTATATCCACGCGGTACCGCTCAACGCGCTGCGTTTCGTCCTCGCGGCGCTGCTGATGGGGGTGTTCGCCTTTGGCATGGCGCGGCAGAAATTCGCCTTCCCGCCGGCGCCCTGGCGCTTCGCCATCAACGGTTTTCTGACCGCCGTCTACTTCGTCACCATGTTCATCGCGCTGACCATGACGCAGCCGGTGGCGACCAGCGCGGTGTACACGCTGGTGCCGCTGATGACGGCGGTGACGGCTTACTTCATCGTCGGACAACGCTCGGGATCTGCCGTGCTCGTCAGCCTGCTGCTGGCGGGGCTGGGGGCGATCTGGGTGATCTTCCGCGGCGACGTCGATGCGCTCATGCGTTTCGATATCGGCCAGGGCGAGGTGATCTACTTCGTCGGCTGTGTCGCCTATGCCGTCTACACGCCGCTGCTGCGCCGCTTCAATCGTGGCGAGTCGGCGCTGGTGCTGAGCTTCTGGACCATGGTGGCGACGGCTGTGTGGATCGTCCTCTACGGCCTGCCGGAGATCCTCGCCACCGACTGGCTGCACCTGCCGGCGCTGGTCTGGTGGGTGGCGCTCTATCTCGCCATCGGACCGACGGCGGTGTGCTTCTTTCTGATCCAGTATGCGTCGGCGCGGCTGCCGGCGGCCAAGGTCATTGCCTATGGCTACCTGGTGCCGGCCTTCGTCATCGTGCTCGAGGGACTGGCCGGACATGGCTGGGCCAGCCTCAGCGTCGCCGCCGGAGCGATGATCACGGTGCTGGGGCTGGTGGTGCTGGCACTGTTGCGGGACCGCTAGCCAAGGCGCGCCGACGCTCGACCACCCAGCGGCGGAAGGCCCCCTGGTAAAGCGACATCGGCCAGGGCTGCGGGGTGGACAGAAACCACGATTTGTCGATCGCTTCGAGCCAGGAGCGCTCGATCAGCGCACCGACGCCAACCTGCTCCTCCTCGCCCAGGCCCGAGGAGGAGTAGACGGTGAGTTCGCCCAGATACAGCGCCTCGCCATGCACGAGAAAATCCACCCTGACATGGTCGATGCCGCGGCTGAGCTGCCGCGCGACGGCGCTGGCCCGGTCGAATATCCCAGGACGGAGCAGCCGCTCGACCAGCGCTGCGTCCGGTGGCGTGAATGGCTGACCGTCGCGGGTCAGATAGCAGCCCAGGGCGGCCGGGGTCTTCCAGTTCACCCCGACAAAGGCAGACGCGATCTCACCATCCTGACAGCGCAGGTTGAGATCGATCAGTTCACCCGACGGTGCGATGAGGCGCTCGACCAAGAGGCGGCGCGGCACCTGGTGATAGGCCCACTCGCCCGGTCCGCATCTTGGGCGACGCAGCCAGCAGCGGAATTCGCGCCGCAGCGTCAGGGCATCCCAGCGGCCGCGACCGGGAAAATAGTTGGCGCCGGTGCCGGCATTCACCTTCAGCACGCAGTCGTCCGTGAGCACTCCCGCCGGCAGGTCGTCCAGCCCGGCGCCCTGCCAGACGATGTCGGCAGTGGCGAGATCCGGGACGCGCCGAAGCGCCCAATCGCGGGCGGCAGGCTTGTCACAGAAGGTGACGAAGAGCGGGTTGTGGTCGAACAGCTTGCGCCACTGCATCAGCGCATCGTGACCGCGCGGCCGAGCGAAATCGGGCACGTAGCCGAAATGCCGACGGCAGGCGCGCACCAGGTGGCGATTGGTCAGGCGAACCCAGGCGTCTGCAGCGCGAAGGATCCATTGGTCGGCACGGCTCGTCACTACACTACCCCCGCCCGCCGAAGTCGCAGACCAGGCTGGGGTGTCCATGGAGTCTGGGCCGAGGGTCAACCCCGACAATGGATTGTCAGCGGCTACTTGGGCAGCAAGCCGTGCAGGAACAGGTTCTCGAGAAAGCGCGCCGCGTCCTCGAAGCGGCCTTCGCCACCACGATCCTTGCCCAGCACGGCGCGAACCTGGACGTCGAAATCGGCATAGTGCTGGGTGGTGGCCCAGATCGAAAAGATCAGGTGATAGGGATCGGTGCGGACGATCTTGCCGGCATCCATCCAACCCTCGATGACCTTCGCCTTGTCGTCGACCAGCGCCTTGAGGTCGGTCTCGAGCATATCGAGCACGCGCGGCGCGCCCTGCAGCATCTCGTTGGCGAACAGCCGGCTCTGGCGCGGATAGTCGCGGCTCATCTCGAGTTTCCTGCGCAGATAGGAGCGCAGCTCCGGCACCGGATCACCGACCGAATCGATCTCGCGCAGCGGCGCCAGCCAGATATCGAGCATCTCGGCGAGCAGGCGCTGGTAGATCTCTTCCTTGCGCGGAAAATAGTAGAGCAGGTTCGGCTTACTCATGCCCGCAGCTTCGGCGATCTGGTCGATGGTAGCGCCGCGAAAACCCTCGCGGCTGAACACGTCGAGCGCCGCCTCGAGGATGACTTCCTGCTTCTCGCGCTGGATGCGCGTCTGCGCCCGCGGGCGCTTCGATGGCGCTGCCTTTGCGCCCCCCTTGCCGCCTTCGGTCTCCAGCATTTTCACCTTGATCGGCGGCATGGGAGTGATAACGTTTTTTCCAACTGGTCAAATTTCTGGATAACACATCCAAAGGTCAAGCGCCAAATAAACTTGACCTTCAAACTCAACAAATAGCCTCCGGGGGAGTCCAAGGTGTCCGACCGTCGCAATGTCACGCCGAACGATCTGAGTGCGTTCTGGATGCCGTTCACGGCCAACCGACAGTTCAAGAAGGCGCCACGCATGTTCGTCGGCGCCAAGGACATGCACTATACGACTTCCGACGGACGCAAGGTGCTCGACGGCACGGCGGGCCTGTGGTGCGTCAATGCCGGCCATTGCCGCCCGAAAATTGTCGAGGCGATCCAGGAGCAGGCGGCCGAACTCGACTATGCGCCGGCGTTCCAGATGGGCCATCCCAAGGCGTTCGAGCTGGCGAATGCTTTGGTATCGATCGCGCCCAAGGGGCTCGACCATGTGCTCTACACCAACTCCGGCTCGGAATCGGTCGAGACGGCGCTGAAGGTGGCGCTGGCCTATCACAAGGTGAAGGGCGATGCCGGCCGGTTCCGGCTGATCGGGCGCGAGCGCGGCTATCACGGGGTGAATTTCGGCGGCATCTCAGTGGGTGGCATCGTCACCAACCGCAAGATGTTCGGCACGCTCCTGACCGGTGTCGACCACATGCCGCACACCCATACCCCGGGCAAGAACCAGTTCACCCGCGGCGAACGCGAGATGGGCGGCGAGGACCTCGCGTCCGAACTCGAGCGCATCGTCACGCTGCATGACGCCTCGACCATCGCCGCGGTGATCGTCGAGCCGGTGGCGGGTTCGACCGGCGTGCTGATCCCGCCCAAGGGCTATCTGCAGAAGCTGCGCGAGATCACCAAGAAGCACGGCATCCTGCTGATCTTCGACGAAGTGATCACCGGCTTCGGCCGCCTCGGTACGCCGTTCGCGGCGGACTATTTCGGCGTGACACCGGACATCATGGTGACCGCCAAGGGCCTGACCAACGGGGTGATCCCGATGGGCGCGGTGCTGGTGAGCTCGGAGATCCACGACGCCTTCATGCAGGGCCCCGAGCATGTCATCGAGTTCATGCATGGCTACACCTATTCGGGCAATCCGATCGCCTCGGCGGCTGGGCTCGCGACGCTCGAGACCTACAAGGACGAGGGCTTGCTGACCCGCGGGGCGGAACTGGCGCCTTACTGGGCCGATGCGCTGCACTCGCTGAAGGGCCTGCCGCACATCATCGATATCCGCAACCTCGGGCTGATCGGCGCGATCGAGCTCGAGCCGATCGCCGGCCAGCCCACCAAGCGGGCCTTCTCGGCCTTCGTCAAAGCCTTCGAGACCGGCATCCTGATCCGCACCACCGGCGACATCATCGCGATGAGCCCGCCGCTGATCATCTCCAAGGCGCAGATCGACGAGCTGATCGGCACCCTGGGCAGCATCCTGAAGACGCTTGAGTAGAATGGAACGATTATTCTATATCGACACCGATAGAATGAACGTTCCACAAACGAGCGGAGGTCTGTGATGCAGACGATTCAAAACGCGATCGGCGGCAAGCTGGTCACCTCGACGAGCACACGCAGCCAGCCGGTGTTCAACCCGGCCACCGGCGAGGCCAGTGCAACACTGTTGCTGTCGAGCGTCGACGAGGTCAACGCCGCGGTGGCGGCCGCCAAAAAGGCGCTGCCCGCCTGGGCCGCTACCACGCCGATGAAGCGGGCGCGGGTGATGTTCCGGTTCAAGGAGCTCTTAGAAAAGCACGCCGATGAGCTGGCCGGCCTGATCAGCCAGGAGCACGGCAAGGTGCATGACGACGCGCTGGGCGAATTGGCGCGCGGCATCGATTGCGTCGATTTCGCCTGCGGCGTGCCGCAACTGCTGAAGGGCGAGTTCAGCCGCAATGTCGGCCCGAACATCGACAGCTATTCCGACCGGCAGCCGCTCGGCGTGGTCGCCGGCATCACGCCGTTCAACTTCCCGGCCATGGTGCCGATGTGGATGTATCCGCTGGCCATCGCCTGCGGCAACACCTTCGTCCTGAAGCCGTCGGAACGCGACCCGAGCGCGCCGATGTTCGCCTGGCAGCTCTTGATGGATGCCGGCCTCCCGGACGGGGTGCTGAACGTCGTCCATGGCGACAAGGAAGCGGTCGACACCATTCTCGACCACCCCGACATCAAGGCAGTGAGCTTTGTCGGCTCGACGCCGATCGCCGAGTATGTCTATCGGCGCGGCACGCAGGCCGGTAAGCGCGTGCAGGCGCTGGGCGGCGCCAAGAACCACATGATCGTCCTGCCCGATGCCGACATGGACCAGGCCGCCGACGCGCTGATGGGTGCCGGGTACGGCTCGGCCGGCGAGCGCTGCATGGCGATTTCGGTGGCGGTGCCGGTGGGCGACAAGACCGCGGACGCGCTGATCGCGCGGTTGAAGCCGCGGGTCGAAGCGCTGAAGATCGGCCCGGCGACCGACAAAGACGCGCAGATGGGCCCGATCGTTTCCAAGGCACAGCGCGACAAGATCGTCGGCTATATCGACTCGGGTGTCGAAGCCGGTGCCGAGCTGGTGGTCGATGGCCGCGGCTTCAAGCTGCAGGGCTATGAGAACGGCTTCTTCGTCGGCGGCACGCTGTTCGACCATGTGAAGCCGGACATGAAGATCTACCGCGAGGAGATCTTCGGGCCGGTGCTCTCGGTGGTTCGGGCGCAAAGCTACCAGGATGCGGTCGACCTGATCCACGGGCACGAATATGCCAACGGCACGGCGATCTTCACCCGCGACGGCGATGCGGCACGCGACTTCGCCGACAAGATCGAAGTGGGCATGGTCGGCATCAACGTGCCGATCCCGGTGCCGGTAGCCTACCACTCGTTCGGCGGCTGGAAGCGTTCCATTTTCGGCGATCACGGCATTTATGGACCGGAAGGCGTGCATTTCTACACGCGGCTGAAGACGGTCACCACGCGCTGGCCGGCCGGGATCAAGTCGGGCGCGGAATTCAGCTTCCCGAGCCAGAAGTAAGCGATGGCAGGCAGCCCGCCAAACTCCGATGCCGAGGTCACCTCTCCCCTCAGGGGAGAGGTCGACGCGCAGCGTCGGGTGAGGGGTTCAGCCTCTCGGGCGCGCTCATTGCGCCGCAACGAAACGGAAGCCGAGCACAAGTTCTGGCAGATGGTTCGCGGCCGACAGATCGGTGGCTGGAAGTTTGCCCGACAAGTGGCGATCGGCCCATACTTCGCTGACTTCGCCTGCCGGGAGGCTGCTCTGATCATTGAGCTCGACGGCAGCCAGCACCTCGAGTCCCCAACCGATCAAGCTCGTACCGATTACCTGACAGCCCAGGGCTACTCAGTCCTGCGCTTTTGGAACAATGACGTGCTGGTCAACCCCAACGGCGTTGCTGATAGCCTGCTCGCGGCGATAGCTGGGCACCCCTCACCCGGCGAGCGCTACGCGCCCGCCACCCTCTCCCCTGAGGGGAGAGGGGAAAGAGGGACCATGGCCGCGACAACGAAACAGCGGAGCTACCGGCTCAGCGCAGACATCCCTCGACTCTTGAAAGACTGACTATGGCAACTCCCGGCGAAAACCTTCGTATCGACCCCGAACGCCTGTGGAGCTCCATTCATGAGTTGGCCGAGATCGGCCCCGGCGTTGCTGGCGGCTCCAATCGGCAGACGGTGACCGATGATGATGCCAAGGGCCGGGCGCTGTTCAAGCGCTGGTGCGAGGCGGCCGGGATGGAGATGGGGCTCGACCAGATGGGCACCATGTTCGCGCGGCGCGAGGGCACCGAGCCGGGGCTCGACCCGGTCTATGTCGGCAGCCATCTCGATACGCAGCCGACCGGCGGGCGTTATGACGGGGTGCTCGGGGTGCTGGGCGGGCTGGAGGTGATCCGCACGCTCAACGATCTCGATATCCGCACCCGCCGCCCGATCGTGGTGGTCAACTGGACCAATGAGGAAGGCGCCCGCTTCGCGCCGGCGATGATGGCTTCGGGGGTGTTCGCCGGGGTGCTCGACCAGGCCGAGGTCTATACCCACAAGGACAAGGACGGCAAAAGCTTCGGCGAGGAGTTGGAGCGAATCGGCTGGCGCGGCGACGAGGTGGTCGGGGCGCGCAAGATCCATGCCTATTACGAGCTGCATATCGAGCAGGGCCCGATCCTCGAGGACGAGAACGTCGATATCGGCGTCGTCACGCACGGCCAGGGGCTGAAGTGGCTGCAGGTGACGCTCACCGGCAAGGAAGCGCATACCGGTTCGACCCCGATGCCGAAGCGGCGCAATGCCAGCCTCGGCATGGCACGGGTGATCGAGCTGGTGCACGAGGTGGCGATGGACTACCAGCCCGACGCGGTCGGCGCGGTGGGGCATATCCAGGTCTGGCCGAACTCACGCAACATCATCGCCGGCAAGGCGGTGTTCACCATCGATATCCGCTCGCCCAACAAGGACGTGCTCGACGAGATGGACGAGCGCATCCGCTACGGCATCGAGAACACCGCCGAGGCGCTGGATATCGGCTTCGAAGTCGAACAGGTCGGGCATTTCGACCCGGTAACCTTCGACAAGACGCTGGTGGGCAATATCCGCGAGGCGGCCAAGGAGCTGGGCTACTCGTATCGCGACATCGTCTCGGGCGCCGGCCACGATGCCTGCTGGATCAACCGGGTGGCACCCTCGGCGATGATCATGTGCCCCTGCGTCGACGGGCTGAGCCACAACGAGGCGGAAGAAATCAGCAAGGAATGGGCGGCGGCCGGCACCGACGTGCTGCTGCGCGCCGTGCTGGAAACGGCGGAGATCGTATCCTAGCGCGCCGCACGGCGCGCTTTCGGCCCTCTTGGGGAGGGCAGACAGAACAAAGACAGGGACCGAGCATGAGCAGCAAAATCATCAAGGGCGGCACCGTCGTTACCGCCGATCTCACCTATGTGGCTGATATCCGGGTCGAGGGCGGCAGGATCACCGAGATCGGGCAGAATCTCAGGGGCGGCGACGTGCTCGATGCATCCGGCTGCTATGTCATGCCGGGCGGGATCGATCCGCACACCCATCTCGAAATGCCGTTCATGGGCACCTATTCGAGCGATGATTTCGAGAGCGGTACGCGGGCGGCGCTGAGCGGGGGGACCACCATGGTGGTGGATTTCTGCCTGCCCAACCCGCAGCAGTCGCTGCTCGAGGCCTTGCAGATGTGGGACAACAAGACCTCGAAGGCCAGTTGCGACTACTCGTTCCACATGGCGATCACCTGGTGGGGCGAGCAGGTCTTCAACGAGATGGCCGACGTGGTCGATCGCGGCATCACCTCGTTCAAGCACTTCATGGCCTACAAGGGCGCGCTGATGGTGGATGACGACGAGATGTTCTCGTCGTTCCAGCGCTGCGCGGATCTCGGCGCCCTGCCCCTCGTCCACGCCGAGAATGGCGACGTGGTGGCGCAGATGACGGCCAAGCTCCTTGCCGCGGGCAATAACGGGCCGGAGGCGCATGCCTATTCGCGGCCGCCGGAAGTGGAAGGCGAGGCGACCAACCGCGCGATCATGATCGCCGACATGGCGGGGGTGCCGGTCTATATCGTCCACACCTCGTGCGAGCAGGCGCATGAAGCGATCCGGCGGGCGCGGCAGGCCGGCAAGCGGGTCTACGGCGAGCCGCTGATCCAGCACCTGGTGCTCGACGAAACCGAGTATTTCAACCGCGACTGGGACTATGCGGCGCGCCGGGTGATGAGCCCGCCGTTCCGCAACAAGCAACACCAGGATTCGCTGTGGGCCGGACTGGCTTCAGGTTCGCTGCAGGTGGTGGCGACCGACCACTGCGCCTTCACCACGGCGCAGAAGCGTAACGGCATCGGCAACTTCGCCAAGATTCCCAACGGCACCGGCGGGCTCGAAGACCGCATGCCGGTGCTGTGGAGCAAGGGCGTCAATACCGGCCGGCTGACGATGAACGAATTCGTCGCGGTGACCTCGACCAACATCGCCAAGATCCTCAACATGTACCCGAAAAAGGGCGCCATCCTCGTTGGGGCGGATGCCGATCTCGTGGTGTGGGACCCCAAGCGCAAGAAGACGATCAGCGCCGCCAAGCAACAGTCGGCGATCGACTACAACGTGTTCGAGGGCATCGAGGTCGAAGGGCTGCCGCGCTTCACCCTGACCCGTGGACAGGTGGCGGTGACCGAAGACAAGATCAGCACCGAACAGGGGCACGGCCAGTTCGTGGCGCGCGAGGCGAAGAACCCGGTGAACCGGGCGCTTTCGACGTGGAAAGAGATCACGGCGCCGCGCAAGGTGGAACGAACCGGCATTCCGGCGACGGGGGTTTGAGGGTTTGACGACTGGCGGGGGCAAATCGCAGAGCGTGGTCGAGGCCAAGGGTCTCGGCCTGACTTTCAAGACGGCGGATGACGACGTGGTGGCGCTGTCGGACGTCAATCTCGACATCAAGCGGGGCGAGTTCGTCTCGTTCATCGGACCTTCGGGCTGCGGCAAGACGACATTCCTGCGCGTCATCGCCGATCTCGAGCAGCCGACCTCGGGGACCATCACGGTCAACGGCACCTCCCCGACCGAAGCGCGGGTCAACCGCTCCTACGGTTACGTGTTCCAGGCGCCGGCGCTGTTTCCGTGGCGCACCATCGAGAACAACGTGGCGCTGCCGCTCGAGATCATGGGCTATGCCGATGCCGACCGGAAAGCGCGGATCAAAAAGTCGCTGGAACTGGTGAACCTCGAGGGGTTCGAGAAGAAGTTCCCCTGGCAGCTCTCGGGCGGCATGCAGCAGCGCGCGTCGATTGCTCGTGCACTGGCGTTCGATGCCGACCTGTTGCTGATGGACGAGCCGTTCGGAGCACTCGACGAGATCGTCCGCGATCATCTCAACTCGGAGCTGCTGAAGCTCTGGGCGGCGACGCAGAAGACCATCGCCTTCGTCACCCACTCGATCCCCGAGGCGGTGTACCTCTCGACCAAGATCGTGGTGATGAGCCCGCGCCCGGGCCGGGTGACCGACGTGATCGACAGCACTTTGCCGCGCGGCGAGCGGCCGCTCGAAATCCGCGAAACGCCGGAATTCCTGCAGCTCGCGGCCCGTGTCCGCGACGGCCTGCGCGCCGGCCACTCCTACGAGGAATAGAGAAATGCTCAGAGGGGGATGGGCGAGGGGTTTGGTGCTGTGCGGGCTTGCCGTGGCGGGGAGCGCCATAGCGACGAACGCTGAGGCGGCCTGCGTGCTCAAAGGCAAGGGCGTCGTCTGCAAAGGCGGGCTGTCGGCGATGACGCAACTGGTCACCGACAAGAACTGGCAAAAGAAGTGGAACACCTCGCGGGAGTCGACGCCGGTGTTTCGCAGCACCAACAAGCTTGGGCCCGGCGAGAGCGCCACGTTGCTCAGCTTCTTTGCGGCGGACAAGAGCGGTATGCTCGAACTCAGTTGCGAGCTGACGATCAAACCCTCGACCGGAAAGGCTCAGCACTACCCGATGCAGGCGTGCTTCGCCGGTGAGGTGACGGCCGGCGATGTCTACATGACCGGTGCCGCACTGACGGTGAACAGCGACGGCGAGACCGGACGCACCGAGTTCACCATCGGGATCAGGAACGATCGGACGGGAGCCAAGCTGACGCTCAAGAACGGGGTGCAGTTCAGCCAATGAGCCGCGGTAACCTCATCCCCATCCTCGTCGTTCTCGGCGTCATCGTGCTGTTCTGGTACGCCATGGCCGTGGTGATGAACGCCCCCTGGCAGCAGACGCTGAATGCGCGGGCCAACCTGAGCGACGTGCCGTTCACCGAGTTCGTCGGCCAGACCTTCGCGCAGGACAAGCCGGTGCTGCCGGCGCCGCACCAGGTGGTCGGCGCGATCTGGACCGGGCTGTTCGGCGCCGCCATCACGGCGCCGCGCTCGCTGGCATTCCATGCCGGCATTACCCTGGGCGCCACCCTGCTGGGCTTTGCGCTCGGTACGCTGTTGGGGGTGCTGCTGGCGGTAATGATCGTCCACAACAATGCCTCCGACCGCTCGCTGATGCCGTGGATCATCGCCAGCCAGACGGTGCCGATCCTCGCCATTGCGCCAATGGTGGTGGTGGGGCTGGGGGCGGTGGGCGTCACCGGCATGGTGCCCAAGGCGCTGATCTCGATGTACCTGAGTTTCTTCCCGGTGGTGGTCGGCATGGTGAAGGGCCTACGGACGCCCGAGCCGATCCAGCTCGACCTGATGCGCACCTATAATGCCTCGCCGCTGCAGGTGTTCATGAAGCTGCGCTGGCCCGCCTCGATCCCGTTCCTGTTCGCCTCGATGAAGGTCGGCATCGCCATTTCGCTGATCGGCGCGGTGGTCGGCGAGCTCAGCAACAATGCCGGCGGCGGGCTCGGGGTGCGGCTGCTCACCGGCTCCTATAACGGCCAGACGATCCAGATCTGGGCTGCCCTGTTCATCGCCGCGGCGCTCGCGGCCATCCTGGTGATCCTCGTCGGCTGGGGCGAAAAGCTCGCCAACCGGCGGATGGGGGTGCGGGCATGAGCCGGCTGCAACGCATCATCGCGGTTGTGGCGCTGCTGTTCGCCGTGCTGACCCTGGTGCTGCCGATCGGCAGCTTCGGCGGCGTGCCCGCTGCTGCCTCCACCAGCATCCCGACGGTGATCTTCCTCGTCGCAACCCTGGCAGCGATCGGTGCGTTCCGCTTGCGCTCACCGACGCTCGCGACCGGCATGCTCGCGGCTATTGGCTGTATCCTGCTGATCGTCTGGGTCGAGCCGATGGACAATGCGCTTGCCGGCTTCTGGACGCTGCTGGTTCTCACCTGGCTATTGTGCTGGCTGTTCGCCGAACAGCTCTCGGCCGACATCCGCCGCGGCAAGGTCAATGACGGTTTGTTCGGCTGGCTGGTGCCGGTGGCGTTCGGCGTCGCCGTGCTGGTCGCCTGGGAGGCGATCACCCGCGGCGCCAACGTACCGCAGGTGCTGCTGCCACCCCCGAGCATGATCTGGGCGAGGCTCACCGCATCGGTGCCGACGCTGGCGGCGGATTTCGTCCAGACCTTCAAGGCGGTGCTGGCGGGCTTCGCGCTCGGTTGCGGCTCGGGCTTCGTGGTCGCGATCCTCGTCGACCGCTCACCCTTCCTCAAGCGCGGCCTGCTGCCGATCGGCAACTTCGTTTCGGCGCTGCCGATCATCGGCATCGCGCCGATCATGGTGATGTGGTTCGGGTTCGACTGGCCGAGCAAGGCCGCCGTGGTCGTGGCGATGACGTTCTTCCCGATGCTGGTGAACACCGTCGCCGGGCTCAACGCTTCGTCGCTGATCGAACGCGACCTGATGCGCACCTATGCCGCGAACTATTGGGAGACGCTGTTCAAGCTGCGCCTTCCCGCCGCCGCGCCGTTCATCTTCAACGCCCTGAAGATCAACTCGACTCTGGCGCTGATCGGCGCAATCGTGGCGGAATTCTTCGGAACGCCCATCGTGGGAATGGGCTTCCGGATATCGACCGAGGTCGGCAAGCTCAATATCGACCTGGTCTGGGCAGAAATCGCCGTGGCGGCGGTTGCAGGGTCTGCCTTCTACGGGGTCATTGCGCTCATCGAGCGCGCGGTGACCTTCTGGCATCCGTCCATAAGAGGTGGACGGGCATAACGGCCGCCTGGCCGTGGTGGCCGGGCGTAACAGGGGTAAGGGAAACGACAATGAAGAAACTTCTTCTTGCACTGGCCGCGGGCGCGATGGCGCTCACCGCGACCACCGCAATGGCGCAGGACAAGCTGACGCTGCAGCTGAAGTGGGTGACCCAGGCGCAGTTCGCCGGCTATATCGTCGCCAAGGCCAAGGGATTCTACAGCGACGAGAAGCTCGACGTGACGATCCTGCCGGGCGGCCCGAACGTGGCGCCGGAGCAGGTGATCGCCGGCGGCGGCGCCGACATCATCGTCGACTGGATGGGCGGCGCGGCCGCTGCGCGCGACAAGGGCGTGCCGCTGGTCAACATCGCGCAGCCGTTCAAGCGCTCCGGCCTCGAGCTGATCTGCCCCAAGGAGAACAACATCAACACCGTCGCCGACTTCAAGGGCAAGACGCTGGGCGTCTGGTTCTTCGGCAACGAGTATCCGTTCTTCGCCTGGATGAACAAGGAAGGCCTGTCGACGGCCGAAGGCGGCGACGTGAAGGTGCTGCAGCAATCGTTCGACATCCAGCCGATGATCCAGAAGCAGGCCGACTGCATCTCGGTGATGACCTATAACGAGTACGGCCAGGCGCTCGACGCCGGCTACGGCCCGGACAACCTGACCATCTTCAACTACACCGAGATGGGCAACGACCTGCTGGAAGACGGCCTCTATGTCATGGAGCCGTCGCTGCAGGATGCGGCCAAGGTCGACGCCTATACCCGCTTCGTGAAGGCCTCGATGAAGGGCTGGCAGTATGCGCTCGACAATCCGGATGAAGCCGCGCAGATCGTGGTCGATTCCGACGACACCGGCGCAGCCGAGCTGAAGCACCAGCGCTACATGGTCGGCGAGGTTTCGAAGCTCGTCGACGCCACCGACCCGGCGCTCGACATGGCCGCCTACGACCGCACCATCAAGGCGCTGGTCGACCAGAAGATCATCAGCAAGGCCCCGGAAGGCGCCTACACCACGGCCATCACCGACGCGCTGAAGTAAGCGGCGGCTACAGCGAATGACGAAGGCGGGGTGTGAGCCCCGCCTTTTGTTTTTGCTGACTGATAGAGACGGCCCCCTCCCGGCCTCCCCCATAAAGGGGGAGGTGAAGAGTCGAAGGTTTTGGCTTCAATCGTGCCACAGGCACCGGCAGGCACCTCCCCCTTTATGGGGGAGGATGGGAGGGGGCCGTCTCTATCAGTCGGCACCCACCTCCTCAGCTACCGATCACCCCGCCATCGTCCTTGCTGATCACCACCAGTGATGGGCGTGGGCCCTGGCCGTCGATGAAGTCGGGCCAGTTGGTGCCGGCGTCGGCGATCGAGGTAGAATCCTCGCCATCCTCGAGGCGCAGTTCGCCCGGGTGCTGGATGGAAAGGAACATGGTCTTGCCATCGGGGGTGAAGGCCGGCGAGCAGACTTCCGAGCCGACCGGCGGCGAGTAGAACAGTTTGGGCAGCGCCTTGCCGTCGCCTTCGGTGTCGGCCGCGTAGAGCGCATCGTTGAAGCCGGCGTCGGGCGGGCCGTCGGTGGTGACCCAGAGGCGGCCGGCCGGATCGATCGACAGGTTGTCAGGGTCGGTAAACCAGCCATTTGCCGAAGTTTCGGGGTGGCAGAGCGCGTGCGAGGCCGGATCGGTGGGGTCGCCACAGAGGATGAAGGCGTCCCAGCTGTACTCGGTCGCGGCATGATCGGGGGCGTCGGGCGCCCCCGGTGGGGTGATCTCGAGGATGTGCCCGTCGGGGTTGGGGGCGCGGGTATTGGCGACGTTGACCTGCTCGCCCGCATCACCCTCACCGGCCGGCAGGCGATCTTCGTTTTCGGTCATGGCGATATAGACGCGGCCGGTTTTCGGATGCGGCACAAAGCCTTCGGGCGCATCCATCGGGGTGGCGCCGAGGAGGTCGGCGGCCATGCGGGTGCGCAGCACCACGTCGGCCTGGCTGTGAAAACCATTCTCCGGGGTCAGCGGCCCCTGCCCCTGCACCAGCGGCAGCCAGGTCAGCTTGCCGTCGGCGTCGAAGCGAGCGGTGTAGAGCGTGCCCTCGTCGAGCAGGTCCTTGTTGGCGGCCCGGTCGGTGGGGTTCCAGGGTTTTGCGGTGACGAACTTGTAGAGATACTCGAAGTCGTCATCGTCGCCCATGTAGAGGACGACACGGCCATCGGGCGCCACCGCAACCTGGGCGCCCTCGTGGGTGAAGCGGCCGAGCGCGGTGCGCTTTACCGGCTTGGCGGTGGGATCGAACGGGTCGACCTCCACCACCCAGTCGAACTTCAGCCACTCGTTGGGTTCGTTCTCGAACTTCAGGCGAGGCTCGACGCGGCCGAGCGCATAGCCGTCGTTCTCCTCTTCGTCCCAGCCCTGGCGTTCGACCAGTTCCTGGTCGGCGAGCGTGGTGTAGTCGCCAGCAAAGATGTCCATGCCGCCTTCTTCGCCCGACAGCATGGTGCCCCAGGGGGTGATGCCGCCCGAGCAGTTGGAGATCGAGCCGAAGACGATGGTGCCGGTGGGGTCGATGCCGGTCTTCAGACGATCGTCGCCGGCCGCCGGCCCGCTGAGCCGCATCTCGGTGCCCATGTGGACGCGGCGGTTGTACTGGCCGTCGGTGACCACCTGCCACGCGTTGCCGGTCTTCTTGACCTCGACGACGGAAATGCCGGTCGAAGCGGCGACGGCGCGGATCTGCGCGTCACTCAGCTTGTCGCGATAATCCTCGTCGGTCAGGCCGGGGAACATCAGGTAGGGCGTCGCGTACTCGTGGTTGACGACGAGCAGGCCGTGATCGTTCGAGGAGCTGCCCTGCGGCAGCGGCAGGAAGGCAGTGAAGTCGTTGTTGTAGCCGAACTGCTTTTCGGCCGCGATGCCATCGAGGCTCGCCACGTCGAAGTCCGGGCTGTCGGCGAACAGCTTGTCGCCCCACTTGAGCAGGATCTGCCGGGAGTACCCCTCGGGCCAGTGGTCGGTCTTGTCGGTGACGCGGCTGAGCTCGGGGAAGGTGAGGCTCGAGGGCGAGTTGGTGGCGGCGGCAGCGCGGCTGAAGCCGAGGCCCGAAGTGGCGAGCGCGGTGCCGGCGAGCAGGCCCTTGAGCACGGTGCGGCGCGAATACCCCTCGGCCATCAGGTCGGAATATTTGGTGGTGAACGACTGGCGGCGCGTCGGGCGCGCGCGGGATTTCAAACGATCGGTCATGGTGACGCTCCCTGGAATATGCGGGAGGCGTGCACTCGGCAGGCGACGCTGCCGTGACGGATCGATGACGGTGGGGTGACGGGCGATTGGCCACGCTCGGGCAGGAGTGGCCCTGCGTCCCCTCTCCCCAGAGGGGCGAGGGGGCGGTGTGGCACGGCCGGTGCAAATGCCACCAATCGATCCTGGGCCTACCCCGCCTCCCGCTCCTGCAATGGCGCTTCGGGCATGGCGTCGGAGGCCAGCACCAGGCGGCGGACGGCATCGCGGGACATCGGGCGGGAGATCAGGTAGCCCTGCGCCTCGGTATAGCCTGCAGCATGGACGCCGCGCAGTTGCTCGGCCGTCTCGATGCCTTCGGCAGTGGTCGCCATCATCAGGCGGGCGCCGATGTCGGCGACGGCGGCGACGATGGTCTCGGCGCCTTCGGCGCTGTCGAGCGCCTTGATGAAGGTGCCATCGATCTTGATCTTGTCGAACGGGAAGGCCAGCAGGTAGCCGAGCGCCGAAAAGCCGGTGCCGAAATCGTCGAGCGCGATGCGGACGCCCAAGGCGCGCAGCTGGCGCAGCGTATCGAGGCTCTGCTCGGAGTTTTCGAGGAACACCGACTCGGTGATTTCGATCTCGACCCGTTCGTGCGCGATGCCGGCCGCGGCCAGTGCCTGCACCAGCGTGGTGACGAGGCTGCCGCGCACCAGCTGCACCGAGGAAACGTTGACGGCGATCTTCAGCTCACCCGGCCAGCGGGCGGCCTCGGCGAGGGCCTCGCGGATCACCCAGTCACCGATCGGTACGATCAGGCCAGTCTCCTCGGCCACCGGAATGAAGTCGCAGGGCGGCACCAGCCCGCGCTCGGGGTGCTGCCAGCGCAGCAGCGCCTCGAAACCGGAAAAGGCGTGGGTGCGCAGGTTCAGGATCGGCTGGAAGTGGAGCTCGAATTCGCCGAACTCCAGAGCCCGTCGCAGGTCCGCCTCGAGCCGGCGGCGATCGACCCCGATGCGGTTGAGTTCCGGCTCGAAACTGCGGATGGCGCCGCGGCTGTCGCGCTTGGCGGCATAAAGGGCGACGTCGGCATTGTGCAGCAGCTCGTCGGGTTCGTTGCCGTCGGCGCCGGCCACGGCGATGCCGATGCCGACAGCGATGGTGACCACCTGGCCATCGAGATCGTAGGGCGCGATGGTGGCGGCGCAGATCTCGGTCGCGAGGTCGAGCGCGCTTTCAGCGTCACCGCTGCGATGCAGCACGGCAAACTCGTCGCCGCCCATGCGAGCGGCGCTGTCCATCGGCCCGAGGCAGCCACCGAGCCGGCCGGCGAACTGCTTCAAAAGTGCATCGCCGGCGGCATGGCCGAGCGTGTCGTTGATGGCCTTGAAGCCATCGAGATCGAGGCAGAGCACAGCAAAGCCGCTGGCCCTGCCGATGTCATGGAAGGCGTTGCCGACCCGCCGGTAGAACAGCGTGCGATTGGGGAGCCCGGTCAGTGCGTCGTGATAGGCGAGATGGGTGAGCTCGGCCTGCATGTTGTGCAGCTCGGTCACATCCTTGTGGGTCGAGATCCAGCCGCCATCCTCGATCGGCTGGTGAGTCATCGAGATCACCTGTCCGGAGTTGAGCCGATGGATCCCGCCGAGGGTGCGCTGCTCGTGCACGGCGCTCAGCCGGTCGGCGACATAGCCCTCGACATCGTCGCCCACATGGGTGTTGCCGGCGACGCGCGCCTCGAGAATCTGGCGGAAGCTGGTGCCGCGTTTCCCCAGCGCCGGCGGCAGCCGGTAGATGTCGAGGAACTGCCGGTTGCACAGCACCAGCCGGCCATGCCGATCATAGAGCGAAATGCCGTGCGCCAGGTTGTCGAGGATGGCCTGCAGGTGCAGTTCCTGGGCGCGCAGTTTGCTGCGCACCGAACTCAACGACCGGGTCAGTTTGAGCCTTGCCGCTTCAGCCGCGGCGGCGGCTGCCGGCTCGGACGAGGGCGCAGAGGTGTTTCCGGTCTTAGGCACGACGCGGGCGTTCCGGAAATCCTGAGGAATTGGAAGCTCAGAGCGTAGCGATGCCGAGTAAATAGCAGGTTAGTTGCGCGGCTACATTCACGACAACTTGGGCGGTCGCAGCATCCCCTGGTAGATGCCGGGCTCGGACTTTGGGATCACCATGGCGTCGAGCCGCTTCTGATAGAACTCGACCGGTCCGGCGCCGCCGATGACGCCATAGGCATAGCCGGCCTCGCGCATGCCGCGCAAAGTGGCAATGAGCAGAGCCTCGCCGATCCCCTGGCCGCGCGCCGCCTCGTCGACGCCGGTGGGGCCGAAGAACCCCTTGGCGGTGGCATCGTGGCAGGCAAAGCCAAGCAGCTGGTTGTCCTTGATGGCGATCCAGCAGGTGACCGGCAGGTGGCTCATCGCCGCCTCCACCTCGGACACCCAGAACGGGCTGAAGTGCTTGCCGACCCAGGCGGTGACGACGTGGCGCTCGGGCGGCAGGGCGCGGCGAACGGTGACGCCCGCCGCCTTCACCTTGGCCTCGGAGGCAATGTCCGGCAGGTCATACAGCCGGACCAGCAGATCGCCCATCGTCCTACGGTCCTTTTCTCAGAATCCCTCGTAGCGACCGTAAAGGTTCGGCATCAGCCCGACCAGCGCCTTGAAGCGATCGAAATCGCGATTGGAACTCCAGCCGGTTTCGGCGATGGCCGAAAGGCGCGGGAACACCAGCCGGTCGAACACGGCGCGATCGGTCATCGGTTCGGACCAGATGCAGGCCTGGACGCCGAGCAGCTTGTTCCGCTCGGCTTCGCTCCAGCCGAGCGTCGGCTCGAAGGCGTAGGCCTTCTCTGGCGACGACCAGCCGGCCCAGGCAGCGCCGCACTCGTGCCAATCCTCGGTGTTGGCCATATCGAGGTAGTAGGCCTGCCCCGGCGCGACGACCACCTCGTAGCCCTCGGCGGCCAGTTGCTGGCTGCCTTCCTGGGTTTTCCAGCCGACGAGGTAGCAGTTGGCCTTGTCGATGCCCCCGCCATGGGAAGCCTCTTCCCAGGCGCCGGTGAGCTTGCCCTTGCTGGTCAGATAGGCCTGCAGGCGTTGCAGGAAATGCGCCTGCAACGGTGCGGCACCGGTGACGCCGAGCTTTTCGCGCATCTTGTTGGCGGCCGGCGAGGAGTGCCAGGCATCCTCCGGCACCTCGTCGGCGCCGACGTGGAAGTAGCGGGAGGGAAACAGCTCGACCATCTCGTCGATGATCGCCTGAACCACGCCATAGGTGGCTTCGACCGCCGGATTGAGGCAGTTATTGGGGAAGCTCTGGATCGAGTAATAGGGAGCGTTCTCGCCCGGATCGCGCAGCGCCGGGATGGCCTGCAGCATGGCGTAGCAGTGGCCCGGCATATCGATCTCGGGCACCACGTCGATGCCGAGTTCGGTGGCGAAGCCGACGATGGCCCGGATATCGGCCTTGGAGTAATAGCCGCCGGTCCGCTCCGGACCCGAGCCGAGCAGCGGCGGCACCGGCATGCCGTAGCCGCGCCAGGCGCCCTTGCCGGTGAGCTGCGGGTAGGCGTCGATTTCGACACGCCACGACTCGTCGTCGCTCAGGTGCCAGTGCAGCACGTTGAGCTTGTTCCAGGCGAGGATGGCGACGAAGCGCTCGACCTCGTCCCTGGCGTAGTAGCGCCGGGCGACATCGAGATGGCTGCCGCGCCACGCCATGGCGGGCTTGTCCTCGATGCGGCCTCCGGTAGGGAAGTTGAACTGGCGCAGGTGGATGCGGGCGCCGCGCAGGATCTGGCCGAGCGTGATCAGGCCATAGAGCAAGCCGGTCTCGGTCTCGCCGATGATGCGGGCCCGCTCGCCGGAGAACTCGATGGCATAGCCTTCCTTGCCGCCGGCGCCGGCGACCAGCTCGACCGGGAAGCCGCCTTCATGGGCGGGACGAACCAGGCCCTCGCCTGGGAACAACGTGTCGGCCAGCTTGCCGAAGGCCGCGGCAGCAGCCTTGCCGACGGCGGACGGGATCGGCGCGAGGCCGGACGGCGCGGTGCGGCGCCCGGAAACCGCGACCTGCTGCGGCCAGGGGACGATCGAGACCGGCACCGGCGGGTGCTCGGGCACCTCGAAAATCGCGGTGCCCTTCTTGCGCAGCGTATCGCTGCCCTCGCGCCGGGTCGGCACGGTGCGCAGCGAACGGGTGGTGCCGTCGGCGAGGACGAGGAAGCCGGTGGTGGCGCCGTCGGTCCAGTGGCGGATCGGATAGTCGAGCTTCAGGACATCGACGGTCCAACTGGCGCCGGGAGCGAGGACGAAACCGCGCTCGGGCGCCAGCTCGCAGAAATTGGAGAGCTGGTGCACCACCTTGGCGCCGACGATCTCGGCATCGTCGCTGACCCGCGCCGGGCCGGAGATGCCGAGCCGGAAATCGCGCAGCGCCTCGCCCGTGTCGTTGGTGAGCATCAGCCGGTAGCGCGCAGCTACACCCTCGCTGGCCGGACGCCACTCGGTTGCCAGCGTCAGACCATCATACCAATCAGCGACCATTTGAATACCACTCCCTTGCGAGAGAAGTTCTAGAGCATTTCCCCATTGCAGTGAAACGCCGAAATGCCCGGATTTTCGATTTTGTCGAGTTTTCCGGAAAGCCCTCAGTCGACCCGACCGCGGGCCGCAACAGGAACCACTTCGCGCACCTCATCGCCGGAGATCAGCGTCACCTTGTCGAAGAGATTGGAGATGACGCAGGCGTGGTTGGGGATGATGCGCAGCCGTTCTCCGACGCGCGGCCAATCGGAGGCGACCGGCAGCTCGATGACGCCGTGCTCCTCGGAGAGCCCCTTCACGGTGAGGTCGGTGCCCATGACGAGGCCAAAGCCCTCCATGCCGAGAAGGTCGGAGGTGAGCGACTTGGAGCCGGCATCGATGACCACGCGGGTGGCAGTGGGGCGGCTGACCACGGTGACGAGCACGCTAAGGGCGCAATCGTCGAGGCTGGCGGCGCGCTCCTTCACCTGGAAGCGATCATAGTAGATGTAGGTGCCGGGGCGGCGTTCGGTGACGGGAGCCGAGGCGGGCACCCACATGTCCGGGCTGTTGCCGGAGGAAACGCGCGGCACGGCGATGCCGGCCTCGCCGAACAGCGCTACCGCTTCGCTCAGCCAGGCGTTGGATTTTTCCACGCCATGCAGCGGCGGATAGGTCATCAACCCGCCGAAACGGAGCCCGGGAGCGAGCGCGATCTGGCGGGCCAGCGCCAGTGCCTGGGCCGGGGTCTGCACACCGCAGCGGCCACCGCCGGAATCGCACTCGATCAGCACGAAGAGCGGCTTGTCGGCGGTGAAGGTCGCAGCATAGCCGACGAGCGTGTCGGGGCTGTCGGCGGTAACCGACAGGGCGACGCGCTCGTTCAGCGCCTTGAGCCGCGCCAGCTTTTTCGGCCCGAGGATGTTGTAGGGCAGGAAGATATCGGCGATGCCGGCATCGGCCATTACCTCGGCTTCTCCGAGCTTCTGCGCGGTGATGCCGACGGCGCCGAGTTCGATCTGGCGTTTGGCGAAGCGCGGCAGCTTGTGCGTCTTGATGTGCGGACGCAATGCGTAACCCTCTGCGCTGGCATGCGCCTGGGCTCGCTGCAGGTTGGCCTCGACGCGGTCGATATCGATAAGGACGGCGGGGGTATCGAGGTCGGCAATGGTCGGCATGACGCGGGCTCCGAGAAATTGGCGCGTCACTTCGCCCGGAGCCGGGCAGGAAAGCAAGCGGGGTTCGGTCCGTCGATCAGACGCCTTCGGTGGGCGTCCAGTGCCGGGTCGCGCTGGCGCGCAGGATGAAACCGATGATTTCGGCCACTGCCTCGTAAAGCTCGATCGGGATCTGCTCGTCGAGCTCGACGCCGGCCAGGGCTTCGGCCAGAGGGCTGTTGGCCTCAATGACGACGCCGGCCTCACCGGCCACCTCGACGATGCGGCGGGCGAGCTCGCCGCGCCCCTTGGCGACGACGCGCGGGGCATCGCGGGTGCTCCGCTCGTACTCTAGCGCGACGGCAAGACTGACGGGCTTTGGCGTTTCGGTCATCGGGCGCTGTCCAGTAATTGACCTGGCGCTCGGCTGGCATGCTGCGGGGCGCCGCGGCGGACCCTGACGGCGCCGACCTCGAGCCCATGGCGGGCGAGCGCCGGCGCCAGTTCCGGGAGCATCGCTTCGAGCGCATCGGCGGTGGCCGGATCGGCGGCCCACAGCGAAACGTTGGCGCTGCGGCCGAGCAGCGACACGTCGGCGCCGACCTCGCCGGTGGTCGTGAAGTTGAGCGCGAAGCGCATGCGCCAACCGCGCTCGGCAGGCGTACGCTTATGCTTGCCGTCGCGCTCGACCAAGAGCTGCAGGATGCCGGTTTCGGCCCCGAGCTGCATCGGCACTTCGACGCGGAACTCGGCGGCGGGGGCCGCCATATTGGGGCGCGTGGGATCGGTGGGATTGGACGCGAGCTGCAGCAGCCTGGCTCGGGACAGCGCCGCATCGGCGTGACCGAGCAACTGGCGGGCGGTTTCGACCGGCTCCTCGGCCAGCGGCGACACCGATTGAGGGGTGGGGGCGCGGACCGGCTCGCCTTTCAGCGGCGGTGGCGGACGGCGCGTCACTGGAGCGACCGCTTCGACCTCGCCGCCGAGAAAGCCCGACAGAGCCGAGCGCAGCTGCAGCAGGGCGGACTTGGCATCGGTGGGGGTGCGGGTGCCAGGCTCGGTGACGATGCCGGCGCGCAGCACGGCGTCGCGAAGCGTCTTGCCGTCTGGTGGAGCACGGTTGAGATCGAGGCGCGTGCTCAGCAACATGGCGATGGCTTCGAGCGCCGGACGCGGCAGCGCTGCGGCGGTGGGCGCGGCAAGCGTCGCGAGACGGGCAATGAGCGGCAGCACGCTGTCCTGCCGGGCGGCGGCCTGGACCGGATCGGCAAGGATCTGGGCGAGCGGCGGCGAGGCGGGTGTGGGTGCCGCCGGGCGCAAGGGCACCGCGGGTGATGGCAGGGGAGCCACCGGGGCGACGACTGGCGCGGCAGCCGGCGACGGAGCCGGAGCGGACGTGGCCTGCGGCAGAAGGCCGGCCCCCTGCCCGGCGGTCGCAACGGGGGCCGGCGGGATGGCAGCAATGACGGCTTGCGGCACCGGTGCCTGGGTCGTGGCAGTCGCCGAGGCGGCGGGCGCAAGGACCGGCGGGGCGGAGAGCGGCGGCTGGGCGAGCCCACCGGGTGTCGGAGCGGGCGAGGGTGCGGGCGAGGGTGCGGCCGGTGTTGCGACGGCTGCGAGCGTCGCAATCGCGGCAGGCGGCGCCGGCTGGCCCGTCGCGACAGCCGGCGGCGGTGCGGCGGCCGGCAGGGCCGATGCCTGGGGCAGGACCAGTGTTGGCGACGGAATGGAGGCCGGTGGCGAGATTGCTGGCGCAAGCGTGGCGGCAATGGGAGCCGGCTGTGCGGCGACCTGCGGCAGTGCCGGCGGTGGCGCCGGCGCGGGTTGATTGGCCATCGACGGTGGAGGCGCCGCGGTCTGCAATTGCGGCAGGGCGGCAGGCGGCGGCGCCGGCTGCGGGTTCGGCAGTGCCGCTGCGGCCGGCTGGGGAGCAGGCAGCGGCGGCATGGCAAGGGGGGCGGGTGCCGAGGGCGGCACCGTTGACGGCAGGGCGGCCGGAGGCGCCGTCGCAGCCGCAGATGGTTGCGGCACAGCTATCGCAGCAACCGGCAGCGGCAACGTCTGGGGTGCCGGGGGCGCCGGCTGGGCGACGACCGGTTGCGGGTGCACCGTGACGGTGACAGCGGGCTGGCCCGATGGCGTCGGGGTGACCTGCAGCGTCACTGCCGTGTTGACCGGCAGCGGCGTCTCGAGCTTCAGCACGAAGCTTTCGCCGCCGGCCGTGAGCTGGGTGAGGCCGCCGGCGAGTTGCGCGGTGACCTTGGCGTCGATGCTCTGGCCGAGGCGGAGGATCAGTGCGTCCAGGCTGGCGCGCGCCAGTTTCACCGCCGCCAGCGCCGGATCGGCGGCGGGCTCGGTGCGGCCGATCAGTTGGAGCAGCGCGGTGGCGACATCGGACATGCCGCCACCATGCAGGGAGTCGGGTTAACGGGAGTTAACTTGTGTCACCCTCGCGTTCGGCGCGTGGGCTCACCCCCACCCTTGATCCCTCCTAGGGGACGACAAGATGTCGCCCCGAGGGGGAGGGAGACGATGGAACCGAAGCCGACAGTCAGGTCTCCCTCCCCCTTGTGGGGAGGGTAGAGCAGCTCGGCGAAGCCGTAGCGAAGCTGGGTGGGGGTGCCCAGCACTCCAGCCTCAGTGATGCGCGCCCTTCATTTCGCGCAGTTCCTCGACCGAGCGGACCACCTTGCGGGCGGCGCCGGCCCAGTCCTTGGTCTTCACCGTGGCCTTCGCCAACCGCTCCTTCGCCGCGGGGACGGCGTTGGCATATTGCGGCAGCCACTGGGCCTGGGCGACCACCATCTCGTCGACCATCTGCCAGACCTCGTCGGGGGTGCAGATGGCGCCGACCAGCGGATCATGCAGCACGGCGAGCTTCAGCATGTCGATATTGCCCGTCATGGCGGCTTCGACGCTCATCCGCTGCACCGAAATCGACACCGAGCAGGTGGCAGCGCAGGCGATCGGCAGCTCGATGCCTTCGACCATGTTGATGCCGAAGCGATCGACGAAGCCCGGGCTCTCGATGATGGCATCGGCAGGAAGGTTGCGGATGATGCCGTTGTTGCGGCGGTTGAAATGGCCGCGATAGGTGCGGCCGGTCTCGCGCGCCTCGATGATGTAGCTGGCGTGCTCGGTGGTACGCTTGTGCTCCGACAGCTGCTTGGTGGCTTCGGCCTTGAACTTCGGGAAATCGGTCTCGAACCAGTTCCGGCGTTCGGTCGAGTGGCGCAGGTAGCCGCCGGTCTCACCGTGGATCCAGTCGCTCATGTCGATCCAGCGCGAGATTTCCTCGGGCCGCTTGCGGTACCAGGGCAGGTATTCCGAGAGGTGGCCGTTCGACTCGGTCGAATAGACGCCGAAGCGCTTCAGCACGTCGATGCGGACCTTCTCCTGCTTGGAGTAGACCGGGTGCTTTTCGAAGCCGGCGATCAGCTCGTCCGCCTCGATCTTGCGGCCCTTGGCGCGGATGTCGATGTACCAGGTCTGGTGGTTGATGCCGGAACAGACATAGTCGAGGTCGCGATCGTCGACCCCCAGCACCTGGGCGATCTGGTGCGCGCCGTGCTGCACGCCGTGGCAGAGGCCGACCACGTCGACGCCGCCATAGAGATCGGCAGCCCAGGTGTTCATCGCCATCGGGTTGGCATAGTTGAGGAACAGCGCGCCGGGCTCGGCAACCTCGCGGATATCCTTGCAGAAATCGAGGATCACCGGGATGTTGCGCTGGCCGTAGAGAATGCCGCCGGCGCAGATGGTGTCGCCGACGCACTGGTCGACGCCGTATTTCAGCGGAATGTTGACGTCGGTGGCGAAGGCCTCGAGCCCGCCGACGCGCACGCAGCTCATGATGTAGCGCGCGCCGCTGATGGCCTCGCGCCGGTTGGTGGTGGCAGTGACCTTGGCCGGCAGCTTGTTGACCGCCACGATCGACGAGATGATCTGGTGGATCATGTCGAGGTTGTGGGCGTTGATATCGGTCAGCGCGAACTCGACATCGGCGAATTCCGGCACCTTGAGCAGATCCGAGATCAGGGTCTTGGTGAACCCCACCGAACCGGCGCCGATGATCGCGACTTTGAACGACATGGCGTTCCTCCCCTTTTGAATTGGGCTCCATCTAGCGGCAAGGCATGGCGGCGGTGTAGAGGAAAGACATGCGATCGCGGGTAATTTCATGCTCTCTGACCTGATTGCCCATGGGCACAAGATCCAGACGGTGATGCCGCCGCGCGGGCCGCTGGGGTTCCACGCGATGGCGACCGGCGCCGGCTTCGAGAAGCGCGTCAACGAGGTCTACAACTGGGAAGGGCTGAAACGCGGCGACGTGCCGTTCGTCATCATTCAGCACACTATCGCGGGGCGCGGCGAACTCGATTATGCCGGGACGCGGCACGTACTGCTGCCGGGCTCGACCATGCTGCTGAGCTTTCCGCACGCCAACCGCTACTGGCTCGATCGCGGCCAGACCTGGGAGTATTTCTGGATCGGCGCCAATGGGCGCGAGGCCCTGCGGCTGATGCGGGCGATCATCGATCTGAAGGGACCGGTGGTGCTGCCGGCGCCTGGTGCGGTGGACCGCATGGCGGCTGCCTGCCTCAGGCTGATGCGATCTCCCGAACTGCTGAGCGGCGAGGCGTCGGCCGCCGCCTACGAGGCGATGATGGCGTTGCATGACGGGCTGTTCGGCGCAACGCCGACCACGACCAGCGTGGCACCGCCGATCGCGCGGGCGCAGAGCTTCATCGCCGCGCATCTGGGCGAGCCGCTGGGGGTGGATCGGCTGGCGCGCGTGGCTGGGCTGAGCCGGGCGCATTTCGTCAGGCGGTTCAGCGGCGAGACCGGAAAGAGCCCGTCCGATTTCGTCTCCGCGGCACGGATGGAACGGGCCACGCGGCTGTTGATCGCCACCGACCAGCCGGTCGCCGCCATCGCCACGGCGACCGGCTTTGCCAATGGGAACTATTTCGCCAAGGCGTTCCGCCGGCTCAACGGCATCTCACCCAGCGACTATCGCGCCGCTGCTGCGGCGGGCCGGTGAGGGAGGGCCTTGTACTTAGCCACGATTAGGAGTTGCTTATCGATTGCTGCCTAGCATGATAATCGCCCGAACTATCAGGTTCCGAGGCCCCGATGGTCGTGAAGCGGTCTCCCGTCCAGCACGTCGCTCGCCCCGAGCCGCCGGAATCGCTTGCCGCCCTGGTGGCGGCCAACGAACGGTTGCAGCGCTTCGCCGCTGAACTGGCCGGAGAGCAAAAGCGGGCCCAGGTGGAGCGCAGCTGGCTGCGCACCATGATCGACCAGGTGCCGGACTACCTCTACATCAAGGACAAGGACGCGCGCTTCGTCATCGCCAACCGCGCGGTGGCGGCCGACCTCGGGCATGGCGACCCCAACATGCTGATCGGCAAATCCGATCTCGACGTACATCCGATGCCGCTGGCACGACGCTATTACGATGACGACATGAGCGTCATCCGCAGCGGCAAGGCGCTGATCGACTACGAGGAGTATGTGGTGCGCCCGGACGGCACCCAGCTCTGGCTTTCCACCTCGAAGCTGCCGCTGCGCAACCCCGAAGGCCAGATCATCGGGCTGGTGTGCAGTGCGCGCGACATCACCGAACGGCGGCACACCGAAGCGCATATCCACTTTCTTGCCTACCACGACTCGCTGACCGGGCTGCCTAACCGGGCGCAGTTCGAACGCGACCTCGCCGTACTGGCGGCGAGAGCCGCGGGGGGAGTGCCGGCGACGCTGGTGCTGATCGATCTCGACCGGTTCAAGCATATCAACGATACGCTCGGGCATGTGGCGGGCGACGACCTGCTGCGGCAGCTGGCCAACCGGCTGTTCCAGCTGGTGGGGCCGGCCGGCACGCTGGCGCGGGTGGGTGGCGACGAATTCGCCATCCTCCTGTCAGGACCGGCGGCAGGCGCGGCGGAATCGCTGTGCCGGGCGATCCAGCTGCAATTCGAGCGGCCGTTCCGGCTGTTCGACGATCCGGCCTTCATCACCGCCAGCTTCGGCATCACCCGCTGGCAGCCCGGATCGGACGCCTTCAGCATGCTGCGCGAGGCCGACATCGCGCTCTACGAGGCCAAGGCGCGCGGTCGTGGCCGTTGGGAAGTGTTTGTTCCGCAGATGGCCGAAACGGTGGAGGAGAAGCGGCAGATCGAGCAGGACCTGCGGCGCGCCCTCGACCAGGGCGGCGAGCTGACGCTCGAGTATCAACCGATCTTCGGCGCCGACAGCCGCAACGTGGTTGGCGCCGAGGCGCTGGTGCGCTGGGACCACCCCGAGCGCGGCCGGCTGGCGCCGGACGTGTTCATCGGCGTGGCGGAGGAACGCGGGCTGATCGAACGGCTGGGCGAATGGGTGCTCGAGGAAGCCTGCCGCATGCTGGCGCAGACGACGATCCCCTGGGTGGCAGTGAACGTCTCGCCGGTCGAGCTCAGGAGCCGCCGCTTCGTCGACCGGGTGATCGAGCAATTGCGGCAACTGGGGATCGATCCGTCGCGGTTGCAGCTCGAGATCACCGAAGGCGTGCTGCTCGATACGTCGGAAGCCACCGAGGCTGGGCTGACGCGGTTGCGAGGCGCGGGCATCCGCCTGGCGCTCGACGATTTCGGCACCGGCTACTCGTCGCTCAACTACCTCCGGCGCTACAATGTCGACAAGCTGAAGATCGACCGCTCGTTCGTCGGCCAGCTGGGCCAATCCAGCGATGCCGAGGTGATCGTCAGGACCATCATCGACCTGGCGCGTTCGCTGAACATGAAGGTAACGGCCGAGGGCGTCGCCACTGAGCGGCAGCGCGACTACCTCGTGGCGCGCGGCTGCCACGAATTGCAGGGGTACCTGCTGTCCGAACCGCTGCCGCTCGAGGCGTTTCTCGAGTTCACCGGCATCGCGGCCTGAGGGCTCAGCGTTTCGTTGACGCCGCTTACCCCTCGAGCAGCTTCCGCGCTCGCGCCACGATCGGCGCATCGACCATCTTGCCGTCGAGCTGGAACGCGCCCGGGTGTTCGGCCGCCGCGTTGACGACCCGCGCGGCCCAATTGCGTTCGGCCTCGCTCGGCGAGAACCCGGCATTCAGCACCGCGACAGCCGAAGGATGCACGCAGGTCGCGCCATCGAAGCCGTGCGCCTTGGCTTCGGCGGCGGCCGCCGCCAGGGCTTGGAGATCGGTGTAGTCGGCGCTCGATTGCAGGAGACCGAAGCTCAGCTTGCCTTCGGCTTTGGCGGCATAGTGCAGCAGCAGCTTTGGGTGGCGGAGCACGTCCGGGGTCGGGGTGGCGCCGAGTTCGGTCATCAGGTCCTCGCTGCCGAGCAGCAGGCCGATGACGCGGTGGTTGGCGGCGATCAGCCGCGCATCGAGCAGGGCAGCGGCGCCTTCGACCAAAGCAAGAAAGCTCAAGGCGGCACGACCGAGCTTTGTTTCTTCGGCACGCAGTGTCCCGGCAAGAGCATCAAGCGCAGCGGAGGAACCGGCTTTGGCGACCATCACGCCGGTGGCGCCGGCACGGCAGGCGGCGAGCGCATCCTCGCGCTGTCGACTACCGGCATTGATGCGGACGAAAACCGCGGCGCCGTTGCGACCAACCGCCGGGACCGTGGCCGCGAGGCCGGCCCGCGCCGCGTCCTTGTCGGCCTCCGGCACCGCATCCTCGAGATCGAGAACGATGGCGTCGGCGCCGCGCTCATGCGCCTTGGCGACAAAGCGCTCGGAATGTGCCGGGACGTAGAGCAGCGAGCGGAGTTTCATCCGAGCACTGTAGCAGGATCGACGCCCGCCTCGCGCAGAACTTCGGCAGTGTGCTCGCCGAGTTCCGGCGCCGGGCGGCGGAAGGTGCCGGGGGTGCCGCTGAGCCGGGGCAGGATGTTGTGCACCGGCAGGCTGCCGAAATCCTTGTCTTCGACATCGACAATGATGCCACGGTCAATGAAATGCCGGTCGCCGGCGATGTCGGCGATCGAATAGATCGGACCAACGGTGGCACCGGCCTCGCGCATGATGGCAAGCGCCTCGTCATGGCTGTGACGGGCGAACCACTCGCCGACCGCGGCATCGACCAGGTCGCGGTGCTTCACCCGATCGGAATTGGTGGCAAAGCGCGGATCGGAGTTCATTTCGGGCTTGCCGATCACCTCGAAGATGCGGCGCGCCACCTGCGGCGTGGAGCCGGACAACGCCACGTATTTGCCGTCGGCGCAGCGATAGACATTGCGCGGCGAGGCGGTGTTGGAGGCGGAGCCGGAGCGCTCCTTGACCTTGCCGGTGACCTGATAGATCGCCGCTTCGGGGCCCAGCACCGAGTACATCGGCTCGAGCAGGCTGAGGTCGATCACCTGCCCCTTGGCCTTGCCACGGAAGCGGGCGAACAGCGCGGTGACGGTAGCATTGGCGCCGTAGACGCCGGCGATCATGTCGGCCAGCGCCAGCGGCGGCAGCACCGGTTCGCGATCGGGGAAACCGGTGCGATAGGCGAAACCGCTCATCCCCTCGACGATGGTGCCGAAGCCGGGAAACTGGGCGTAGGGGCCGGTCTGGCCGAAGCCGGAGATGCGGACAATGATCAGGTTCGGGTTGGCCGCGAGCAGAGCCTCGGGGGCGAGCCCCATCTCCTCGAGCGTGCCGGGGCGGAAATTCTCGATGAAGACGTCGGCGGTCAGGAGCAGCGCCTTCAGCGCCGCCATGTGCGGCGCTTCGCGCAGGTTGAGCTGCACCGAGCGTTTGTTGCGCCCGTAGGTCTTCCAGTACAGCGAATGCCCGTCGTCGCGCCACTCGCGCAGCGGATCGCCTTGCGGCGGCTCGATCTTGATCACGTCGGCGCCGAAATCGGCGAGCTGCAGGCTCAGCATATTGCCGGCGACGAGGCGGCTCAAATCGATGACGCGGATGCCATCGAGCGGGCCGGTGGCGAGGGGGTTGAAGGGGATGGTCACAGCGTGTGGCTCCCCCCTCCCAACCTCCCCCACAAGGGGGGAGGTGCCGATCGAGTTGTTGGCGCTATGGTGCCCCACGCACCGGCTGACACCTCCCCCCTTGTGGGGGAGGTTGGGAGGGGGGAGGCCACGCGCACCAGCATCAGAGCTCAACCACTTCCAGCCGCGCCACCGTCATCCGCCCGGCCGAAGCCATGCGCAAACCGGCCTGGCCGTAGCGGAACTGGCCGTCAGTCGCGGTGACGACCTCTTTACCGTCGATCGACAAGGTCAGCTTGTCGCCGACCACCGTCAGCGCCAACTTGTGCGCCTCGCCCGGCTTTGCAGCGAACGGGGTCCGGGCCAGCACGGTGGTGCCGTGATCCTGCTTGAGAATGACCGCCTCACCGTCCTGGAAGCCGGCCGCGTAGAACCGGCTCGTCCCCTGGACGCGGGCGGCGACCAGATGCGACTTGCCGGCCAATGGGGTGAGGTCGGCGGTGACCGTCACGTCGCGCAGGTAACCGTTGCCGGTCCAGGCGTCGGCGTCTTCGGCGGTGTGGGCGTGGATGACGCCATCCTGCAGCGACCAGTGGCCGCGGTTCCAGGTGAAGCGGGTGATGCCGCCCCATTCCTGCTTCTCGGTTTTCGGGTCGATGCCGAGCTTGCCTTTGCCCGACACCGAGAACTCCGAGAGGTAGAGCCGGCCGAGGAACTTGAGGCGGCCAAAGTACTCGACCAGCACGCCGATCTCGTCGATGGCTTCGTCGCCCTCGGGAATGGTGAACTCATAGTCCTGCCAGCCTGCCGAACTCGGGACATGCCAGGCGCCGGTTTCGACGATCTCGCCGGAGATGGCGCGGCGGACATAGGGCGCGACGCGGAGGTTGCCGTCGCCGTTCCATGGGTCGAGCTGCAGCTTGAACTTCACCGTCTGGCCGGCATCGGCGAGCGGGGTGAACATCGGGCGGTAGCGCTCGTCGTCGAAATCGGCGCGGCGGTAGAACGGCTTCCAGAAGATGCGGCCGCCCTGCCCCCGCTCGAGCCGATCGAGCAGCACTTCGAGCGCACCGCGCGAGTTCGGCCCTTGCTTGTCGGTGGCGGCCTTCACTTCGATCTGGTTGAACGGCTCGGTGCGGAAGGCATGGGTGGCGCCCGGCGCATCGAAGTCGAAGCGGACGCCGCGGCGCTCGAAATCCTCGAGCCACAGCGCCGGCGGCTCCTTGCCGTCAAGGCGGAGGGCCAGCACGGTCAGTTCGCGGGCAAAGCTCGGGATATCGACAACGTTGAGCGTGCCGATGACGCCCGACGCGATGACGAAGTCGTTGATGGGCTTCCGATACTTGTCCCAGCTCGGCTGCACGCCCTGGAACGTGCCGACGATGGCGCAGGCATTGCCGGCGTTACAGTCGGTATCCCAGCCGGCCATGGTGGCGATCTCGGCGGTGCGGGTCAGTTCGCCCTCGCCATAGAGGATGGCCATGATGGTGACGCCGGCATTGGGGATGATGTGGCAGACGCCGGGGTAGCGATCATAGCCCCAATCGGCGGTGAGCATGTCGCGGCAGAGACGCCAGTCGGACGGATTGGCCTTGTGGAAATCGATCACGGCGCGCGCCACGCGGGCATAGGTCGAACTGGCGTCGATGGTGGAGAGACCGGTCTCGACGATCTCGTCGATCGATTTGGCGACGAACGCCTGGGCGATGGCGGCGGCGCAGAAACGGGCGCCGTTGAGGCCGTCGCCATCATGGGCGACCGAGGCGGCCATGGCCGACATCTGGGCGGCGCGCTGCGGGTTGCCGGGGTTCACCCAGCCCCAGCTGTCGATGAAGATCTGGCCACCGATCTGCTCGGCGACGGTGGTGCCGTTGATGGCGATCGAGCCCGACTCCGGCGCCTCCATACCGGATTTGAGGTTCTTGTAGGCGGTGTGCTCGGTGGAGTTACCGAAGCCACCCCACCAGTACATGCCGTGCTCTTCGGCGGCATAGTTCAGCCAGGTGCGGCCGACATCGGCGGCGGTGGCCTTGAGGCCATAATCGCGCAGCGCACGGATGAAATAGACCGGGCCGTTGGTGTCGTCGTCGGCGGCGAAGTTCTTGAAATCGCGCAGGTACTGGGTGACCTCGCCATAGGTGTTGCGGATGCGCTCGTAGCTCCAGATGGTCGGCTCGACCGGCGCGCCCAGGCGGACGCCGATGGCCTTGCCGATGAAGCCGGCATAGATGCGGTCGAAAATTTCAGTCGTGGTCAGGAGCATGAACGGTCCGGTGGTCAGAGATTGACGACGCTGGCGGTCGGGAGATCGGCGAGGAGGCTGTCGCGGCTGCGCTCGGCAGCCTCGCGGGCCCGCCGGTCGGCGAGAAGGATGTCGGTGGCGGTAGCGGTAAAGCGGTCGGCCGCGGCGGTGAGGTCGAGCCGGTTGGCGGCGTCGAGGGTCTGGCGGTCGGCGTCGACAATGATGCTCTCGCCGTGCAACGCGCCGAGGATGGCGCCGGCCATGACGCCGATCGAGTCGGTGTCGCGGCCGGAATTGATGCCGTCCTCGATGGATTTGCGGAACTCGCCGCCATTGACCAGCGCGAAGCCGAGCGCCAGCGGCAGTTCTTCGATCGAGCCGAGCCGCGACGGCTGGTAAGCGGCGGACAGCCGACCGGCGCGGGCGGCGGTGTGGTTCACGTCGTCGCCCATCGGGGAATAGCGCGCAATGATGCCGTGGAAGCGCTCGACGACGCTGGCGTGATCGACGCCCTTGAGGGTGACCGCCTGTTCCGCGATGTCGGAGATCGCGGCGCGCGTGCCGTCGCGGGCGACGGAAATGGCGGTTTCGACGATGCGCTCGATGCCGGTGCCGGGGATGAAGGCTGCGGCGACGGCGGCGGCAAAGACCCCGGCGGCTTCGAGGCCATAGCTCTCCTGATGGCCCTCGGCGAACCTGATGGCCTCGTCATAGGCGGCTCTGGGGTCGCAGGCATTCACCACGCCGACCGGCGCGATGTACATGGCGGCGCCGCAGTTGACCATGTTGCCGATGCCGCCCTGACGGGGGTCGCAATTGGCCAGCTGGTGGCGCTGGAAGATCCACTTCTCGGGATAGAACAGGCGATCGATCAGGTTGGCTTCGCGCTGCATCTCGGGGATCCAGCGCGGCATCCAGGCGATCTGGCGCACCATCCCGTCGGCCATGTCCCAGGCGTCGAGATGGCGGCGGGTGTCGGCGTAGATGTCCATCAGCGCCAGGGTCATCAGCGTATCGTCGGTGACGATGCCGTTGCCGCGCACCCGGTGGTTCCGCTGCTCGGGCGGCAGATCCATCTTGTGCCAGCGCGCCTCGAGCGAGGTCACCCGGCCATAGCGGGCGCGGATATCGGCAGCCGAGAGCTTTTCGACCGGGGCGCCGAGCGCGTCGCCAAGGGCGATGCCGTGGAGCATGGCGCGGACACGGCCGCGAAGGGAGGTGGGCATGATGGTCTGCTTCCGCTTGTCTAGTTCAGTCACCGCACCCGCCCGCGGTCGTGGGAGGACGCCGCGGGCGGGTGGCGATGGTCCGGGCCTTAGCCGTTCAGCTTGGTCCGGGCGTACTCGTTGAGGCGGTCGCCACCGGCGGCCTTCCATTCGGCGACGAAGGCGTCCCACTGGTCCATCGAGGCTTCGCCGGAGATGAACTTGTAGACCCAGGCGCGGTAGACGTTCTCGGTCGCGTCGAGATCGGCGGCGTAGTCGGACGGCCAGACGAAGGCGTTATCCGGCTTGAACCACGTGGTGATGTTCTTCAGCGACTCCTGCGCGGCGGCCGACTTCCACTCCACCGGCGGCACGAAGTTGGCGGCCGCGAAGAAGCGGGCGTACCAGGTGCTCATCTTGTCGGTGATGGTGTAGGTGTCGCCGGACTTGGTGTACTCCTCACCCTCGAAGCCCATGCGGTCCATCATCTGGCCTTCGGTCGAAGCCATGAAGTCGAGGAGTTTTGCTACCTCTTCCTTGTGCTGCGACGTGGTGGCAATGGCGAAGCCGCGGCTTTCCTTGCTGACGTCGGTGGCCGAGAGCCCCTGGCCGCCCGGACCGGACGGGATCGGCAGCAGCGCCAGCTCGATGTTGGCATCGGGATGCGCCTGGCGCATCTTGCCACCATAGATGTCGATGACTTCCGCCGAGGAGCCGAAGATCACGCCAGCCTTGCCGGTGTAGAACTTGTCTTCCTTCACGTCGAACTTCGAGGTGACGTATTCCTTGTCGTAAAGGCCCTCGGCGCCGAGCTTGGCGTACCAGGTCAGCTTGGCCTTTTCCTGGTCGGTGATGCGCGAGCTGACCCACTCGCCGGCGGCGTCCTTCATCCAGGTACCGGTGATGCCGAAAGCCTGGTTGAAGATCGAGTCGAGCTCGTTGGTGTTGTCGGCAGTGGTGACACCGAAGGTGTTGCCCGGAGTGCCGTCGCCATCGAGATCGGCGTCGTGGATGGCCTTGAAGAAGGCCTCGTACTCATCGACGGTGGTCGGGGCGGCAATGCCGAGCTTATCCAGCCAATCCTTGCGGATCACCGGCTGCGGGGCGCGCGGCGGGTAAACATAGAGCAGGTAGGGGTAGTTCTTCAGGCGCTCGACATTGTGCGGCCAGAGCGCTGCCTTGAGGTTGGGCGACTTCTCGATCCAGGGGTTCAGGTCTTCGAGAATGCCCTGGTCGGCCATCTTGGCGTCGCCGCCCTGGAAGTAGATCAGGTCGGGGATATCGCCCGACAGCAGCATCACGCCGAGCGCGTCGGCATAGCCCGAGGACGGCAGGTCGACGATCTGGATGTCGAGATCGGTGCCCTGCGCCTTCAGCGCCGCCTCGATGCGCTCGATATGCGCAACGTCGGGCGGATTGGTCGAAAGCAGGTCTTTCGACACCAGGCGGATCACCGTCGGGTCGGCGAACGCCGGCGCTGCCAGCGACAGGCTGAGCGCCAGCGCCGTGGTGGTGAGCAAGAGTTTCTTAAGCATGGATTCTCCTCCGTTATGCTTGTTGTTGTTCATAGAAATCGTCGTTGGCCGGAGCGTCGGCCCCACCCCCTCCGAGCTGCGCTAAGTCGCTGACGCGACAAGCTTCGCTTGCCTCCCCCATCAAGGGGGAGGTGGGAGCCGGTGGGTGTGGCAAGGCGGCGCCCCAAACTCGATCGGCACCTCCCCCTTGATGGGGGAGGCCGGGAGGGGGTGGGGCCACAACCGCCGGCGCAGCCATTTGCATCTGCCTCATCCCTTGAGCGCTCCCGACATCGTGCCCTTGGTGAAGAACTTGAGGATCAGCGGGTAGATGGCGAGGATGGGCAGGATGGTGATGATGATCATCCCGGCCTTCAGCGCCTTCAGGTTGATCTGCGCCACGCCGATATTGTTGGCGGCATTGTCGGCGCCGACGATGGCGAGCTTGTCGCCTTCGACCACGAACTGCCGCAGCACCACCTGCAGCGGGTACTTGGTCTGGTCGTTCAGGTAGATCATCGCCCGGAAGAACTCGTTCCAGTGGAACACCAGGTAGAACAGGGCGATGGTCGCCAGCGCGGGCTTCGCCAGCGGCAGCACCACCTGGAAGAAGATCTGGAACGGGTTGGCGCCGTCGAGTTCGGCCGCCTCGAGCAGCTCCTCGGGGATTTCCTCGAAGAAGCGGACGAGGATGATCAGGTACCAGGCGTTCACCGCCTTGTAGAGGATGACGCTCCAGTAGCTGTCGAGCAGCCCCATCCGCTTCATCAGGAAGTAGTCGGGAATGATGCCGGGCTCGAACACGATGGTGACGAGGACCAGGAGGAAGATGATGCGCCGGCCGGGCAGGTTCGGCCGGCTCAGCCCCCAGGCCATCAGCGCCGTGCCGACGACGCCGATGAAGGTGGCGGTGGCGGTGATGAAGATCGAGTTGAGGATGCCGCGTTGCACATTGGGGTGCTGCAAGAGCAGCATCCAGACGTCGAGCGAGAAGCCCGAGGGCCAGATGTCGAGGCCGCTCTTGCCCGCCACCAGGCTCGGATCGGAGAAGGATACGGCGAGCAGGTTGAGGATCGGCTGCAGCATCACCACCACCATGGCGAGCAGCGTGGTGACGATGATGGCGTACTCGATGCGCTCGAGCGGCGTGCGACGGATCGCGGTTCCCTTTGGCGCGGCCATCACCAGACTCCTTTGCCGGTGAGGCGCTTCGAGACGAAGTGCGCCGAAAGGATGAGCAGCATACCGAACACTGCCTTGAACAGGCCGGCGGCGGTGGCCAGCGAGTATTCGCCGGTCCTGAGGCCGATGCGGTAGACATAGGTGTCGAGGATATCGATCTGACCGCGGTTCACGTCGTTGAGGAAGTTGATGACCTGGTTGAGATCGGCCGAGAGGAACATCCCCATGTTGAGGATGAAGAGCGTGGCGATGGTCGGCACGATCCCCGGGATGGTGACGTGCCAGACCTTCTGCCAGCGATTGGCGCCATCAAGCTCGGCCGCCTCGTAAAGCGACTGATCGATGCCGATGATGGCGGCGAGGTAAAGCAGGCTGTCCCAGCCGGCCGAACGCCAGATCTCGGAGAACACCAGCACCCAGCGGCTGGAATTGCCGTCGGTCATGAAGGCGGTGGGCTTGATGCCGAACAGCCCGGTGATCTGGTTCACCGCGCCGTCGGACGGCGACAGGATGGCGATGAAGATGCCGGCGATCACCACCCAGCTCAGAAAGTGCGGCAGGTAGATCGCCGACTGCACGAACTTGCGGAGCTTGCCGCTGCGCACCTCGTTGAGCAGCAGCGCCACGATGATCGGCACCGGGAAGACGAACAGGATCTTCAGCGTCGAGATGATCAGGGTGTTGGCCAGCACCTGGTAGAACACCGGCGAGGCAAACAGCGTCTGGAAGTGCTTGAGCCCTACCCACAGGTTGGGCGGGATGATGCGCACCTGTTCGAACGCCATCTTGGCTTCCCAGATCGGGAAATAGTGCCAGATAAGGAAGAACAGCAGGCCGGGGGCGAGCATGACGTAGTAAGGCCACCAGCGGCGGATGCCATTGGCGACGCGCCGCGCGATGGGAACGTTCCCGGACACAGATGCGATAGCCGTCGCGTTTTGCTCGACGCTCGACATGCTTAGCTCCTCCCCGCTCCTGCAACGCGCAGGGGCGTTTGCGCGCTGAGATCAGCGAGTGAGCCTCGCTCGATCAGGCGGCACGGCAAATAGGTGCGGCCATCCTGCGGACGACCGGCGATTTCATCGAACAGCGCCTGGGCGGCGCGACGGCCGAGCTCACGGGCCGGCTTCTCGATGGTGGTGAGACCAGGCCAGGAGAAGGCGCCGGCAGGCACCCCGTCGAAGCCGAGAATGGAGACGTCGCGCGGGCATTCGCGTCCCGCCTCGCGGGCAGCAAGCAGCGCGCCGAGCGCGATCAGGTCGTTGGCACAGAATACCGCGAGATGCCCATGCGGGCGGCGCGCCATGAGACGCTGCATGGCGGCAAAGCCGCCCTCGAAGGTGTAGTCGCTGTCTTCGGTGAGCAGCACCGCAGGATCGATATCCCGCTCGAGGCAATGTTCGTGCACGGTACGCAGGAAGCGTGCGCGCGCCAGACGCGACTTCGGCCCGAGGATGAGCGCCGGCGTCGGGTGCCCAAGGGACACCAGGTGATCGAGGCCCAGCCGCACCGCCTGGGCGATGTCGGAGCCAATCGAGGGGGTATCGGGAAAGCGCTCGGCGCTCGAGCCGATCAGCACGAAGGGCAGACCGAAGCGGCCGAAATCATCGACATTGTCGGAGACCGGGTTGACGATGGCGCCTTCGACGCGGGCCTGGCGCAAGGCCCGCAAATGATTGGCTTCGCGGCCATGATCCCAGTCTGAGGAAAAGACCAGCAACGAGGCGCCGTTTTCCTCCACCACATCCTGGGCGCCGCGGGCGACTTCGGCCCAGAACGGGTTGGTGATGTCTGGGATAACGAGGCCGAACAGGCCGGAACGGCCCGAGCGCATGCCGACGGCGAGGTGGTTGCGCTCATAGCCGCTGGCGAGCGCGGCCTTGCGGACCTTGTCGCGGGTGATGTCGTTGACGTCGGGAGAATCGGAGAGCGCCCGCGCGGCGGTGCTTTTCGACACCCCGGCCAGCTTGGCCACATCAATGATGGTGGGCCGTCTGCCCATGCATCCTCCTCGTGCCGTTCCCGGCATCTATTGGGAACGTTACCGGAAGTCTCGGCGGGAGTCTAGGTGGGAACGGTGAGTGTGGATTTGGCAGCTTGCGGTAGAGGCTAACGCGCTGTCCGGCCACACACTTGTTTCAATGATCGCGCAGCAGCAGGCCGCGGCGACGCAGTTCCTCGCGGACCGCCACGAAGCTTGGCACGTTGGTCACCAGCCGACCGTCGCCCAGCGGGTGGAGAACCTCGAGCAGCGTGGCATCGGAGAAACTGGTGAGGCGATGGGTATCGAAGTGTTCGTCGCTGCCGCGCAACATTGCCAGGAGCTCACCGAGCTCACGGTCGTCCACGTCACTCATCGGATTGGCCCCCGACAGACTCACATAACCAGAGGCCCGCCGCCCCTGTATACGTGTAAACGCATATATGTCGGACCAGGTTCCGTTACGTCAAATCACATGTTGGGCGGGGGCGTGATGGGGTTGATCCGCAGCCATCGGCGCGCTGAGCGTCCAGTCAGGCCCCTCCCCCCGCAAGCGGAGGGCTATCGCATATGGCTGATGCGCACCGGCCTTTCAGTGCTCCCCCACCGTGAAACGGGGGAGGGGGACCGCCGAAGGCGGTGGAGGGGGCTGCAGGATGCGTCGGTTTGTGGGGCCGCCCCCTCCACCAGCTTCGCTGGTCCCCCTCCCCCGCTGCGCGGTGGAGGAGCACCGAGAGCCCGGTGGCCGTTCATATGCGATAGCCCTGCCCGCTTGCCGGGGGGTTGCCCGACTGCTCATTCAGCGCCGCGATGGGAGGTGATCGCTCAGAAGAACAGGTCGTCCAGCGCGGTTTCCGAGGTGTCGGCGGCGGGCTCGGGCGCCACTTCGATGCCGGTGAAGGCGTCGTGGACGCGGCGTTCGGCATCCATTGTGTAGCGCTTGCGCAGGGTGGCAAGGAACTGGTCGAGTTCCGCCCTATCGCCGCTCTCCGGGTGATCGCCCTCACGGGGGAGGATCAACCCGGCGATGCCCAGTTCGATATCGCTGAGTGCTTCCGAGATGGCGCCATGGTTGGCAAGGCTGTCGACGGCCTGGTGCAGCCGATCGGCCACCCTCGGGCCATCGTCATAGAGTTCGACCAGCGCCTTCTTCATGCGCATGCCGACGGTTTCGAGCTGGGTGAGCGAGGCGGCGGCCTCACGCTCGAGATCGCCGACGCGGCCGGCGCCGGCGCCGGTGGCATTGGTGAAGGCGGCGGAGAACTGCGCCGCCTGGTTGAGCCGCTCGACCGCCTCATGGGCGGAGACGACGGTTTCGCCGGTGAGGGTCCGGAGCTGCTGGGCGATGACATCGAGGGCGCGGCCGCGCGGCCCGAGCTGGGCGCATTTGACCGCGGCGTTGAGCGAGACGAGCCGCATCTTGTACTCGATCTCCTGCACTGCCTCGACGTGGTTGAGCAGCACGCCGACGGTCTCCGAGACAGCGACCGCAACCCGGTCGAGCTTTTCGCGCTCGCTTTCGCAATCGCGCAGCACGGTGACAGCGCGACGCACGGCGCTATGCAGTTCGGACAGCGCGGAGCGGTTCTCGGCCGAGCCGTAGACCTCCTGCGCGTGCGCAAGCACGGCTTCCACGTCGGTGGCGAGTTGGGTCAGCGCGTCGGCGCCGGAAGCCATTTCGAGGACGAGGGTTTCGCGGGCACCAGCCAGTTGCTGGCGCTGCAGCTCGGTGATGGGGGACGAGATGTCGATCGAGACCTGACTGAGATTCTGGCTCCCCCCTCCACCAGCCTGCGGCTGGTCCCCCTCCCCCGCCCCGCGGGGGAGGAGAGCTGCGAGATCGCGCAAGGCGGCTTCGACGTGTTCGACGCGCTGGCGGGTGGCGTCGCCGACCTGCAGGGCCATGACGGTGGTGGCAACCTTGTCGGCGATGGCGCGGGACATCTGGCCGGTGACAGCGCTGGAGCGTACCGAGGTGAGGCGCTGCTCGGTGACTTCAGCCAGGTCGCGCTCGAGCTCGGTGGCGAGGGTCGAGAGGGTGTCGCGATGCGCTTGTTCGAAACTGGCGCGTGCCATTGCGGCTTCGCCGACGACGATGCTGAGCGCCTCATAGGTGCGCGAGAAGCGCTGGATGGTGGTGGCGGCGGATTCGGACAGTTGCGCGATGTCGGTGGTGAAGACGCCGAAATCCTCGGTATCACTGACCACGCTGGCGGCAACGACGCGGGCATTGATGGCGACGATGCCCATCATCTTGACGGTGCGCCTGAGCTCGGAAATCGGATGCGCCGCGCCGCGCAGCGCGTCGACCAGGCGGTTGAGGTCGGCCTGCTCGGCGCCAAGCGTCACCGCGATCTCACCGGCGCGGCGACCGACCACCGCCAGGCGGTCAGTGGCCTCGGCAAGGTCCGGCCCCTCGAGGTCGACCGGCAGGGTCTCGAACGTCTCGGTGAGGCGGGAGAGGATATCGGCGCACTCGGCAAGGCGACTGCCGACGGCGACGAAGGCGCCGTCGATCGCCTCACGCGGCGCCGCCAGGTCGGCGGCGATGGCGAGGAGGCGGGAGGCAAGGATGTCCGTGCCAGTGCTACTGAGAGTGTGGCCGCCCCCTCCCCCAGGCTCCGCATGGCCCCCCTCGCCCGCCACGCGGGGGAGGATCACGGCGGCATCGATGGCTTGCGAGGTCATGCGGTGTCCTTTTGCGGGGCACGGGCGGCGTAGGTGGTGATTTCGGTGGCGACGCGGCGGAGCGGGACCACCTTGTCGGCGGCGCCGAGCGCGATGGCTTCCTTGGGCATGCCGAAGACGATGGAGCTTTCCTCGTCCTGGGCGAGTGTCGTGGCGCCGGCCTGTTTCATCTCGAGCAGACCGCGGGCGCCATCGTCACCCATGCCGGTCAGGATGATGCCGAGCGCGTTCTTCCCGGCGGCATAGGCAGCGGAGCGGAACAGCACGTCGACCGAGGGGCGATGGCGCGACACGTGCGGACCATCGACGATGCTCACCGTGTAGCGCGAGCCCGAACGCTGCAGCGCCATGTGGTGGTTGCCCGGGGCGATCAGCACGCGGCCGGCCTCGACCACGTCGCCATCCTCGGCTTCCTTCACCTCCATCTGGCACAGGCCATTGAGGCGGCGGGCGAAGGCCGCGGTGAAACGCTCGGGCATGTGCTGGACGATGACGATACCCGGGGTGGTGGCCGGCAGCGCCTCGAGCACATCGCGCAGTGCTTCGGTGCCGCCGGTGGAGGCGCCGATGCAGATGATCGGCGCCGTGGTCGGCATTGACGCAGCCGCGGAAGCGGCCCGCGTCGCCGAGCGCTGCGGGATCACCGCATCGGCGGTGAGCTTCTTTTCGACCGCGAGTTGTGGGGCCGGCGGGCGGACACGCCCCTTCAATCGCGCATGAGCGGCGGAGCGGGCCGCCTCACAGATGCGGACGCGGGAATCGTTGAGGAACTGCGCGGTGTCGACGCGCGGCTTGGACACCACATCGACGGCGCCGGCCTCCAGCGCCTCGATCAGCGTGTCGCTGCCTTCGCTGGCGTGCGACGAGCAGATCACCACCGGGATCGGCCGCTGTGACATCAGCTTCCTGAGGAAGGTGATGCCGTCCATGCGCGGCAGCTCGATGTCGAGGAAGATCACATCAGGCACTTCGGCACGGATGCGTTCCACCGCGATATAGGGGTCAGCCGCCGTCGCCATCACCTCGAGCCCTGGGTCGGACGCGATGATGTCCGACAGCGTGGTGCGCACCGCAGCGGAGTCATCGACGATCAGCACACGGATCTTGCGGTCGGTTTCGGAGACGGACATCGAGAAACCTCAGAGCTTCTGGAAGACGGCAGGGGCAACCTGCCGTACGGCGAGCGAGGTGCCGATCATCGACTCGGAATGGCCGAGCACGATGTAGCCGCCAGGACGAAGGTGATCGACGAGGCGGGCAACCACCGCATCCTGGTCAGCCTTCTCGAAGTAGATCAGCACGTTGCGCAGGAAGATCACGTCGACGTCCCGATCGAACGGATAGGCCTGGTCCATCAGGTTGAGATGGGTGAAGCGTACCAGGCGGCGCAGTTCGGGCACCATGCGCACTTCGCGACGGGCGCCGGGCCGGCGGGCATGCATGACGTAGCGCGCCTGCAGGTCCGGCGGCACCGGTGCAATCATCTCGGCCGGATAGACGGCGCGTCGCCCCTGCGCCAGCACCGCGGTGGAAATATCGGTGCCCAGGACGGCGAAACGAAAGTCGTTACGCTGCCCCTGGAGATCATCGAGCACCATGGCGAGGGTATAGGCCTCAGCGCCGGTCGAACTGGCAGCGCTCCACACCTTGAGCAACGGGTTGCGCTCGCGCACCTTGAGCAGCGCCGGCACCATCTCGGCGACGAGGAAATCGAAGTGCTCGGCTTCGCGGAAGAAGTCGGTTTTGTTGGTGGTGACGGCGTTGATCAGGTGGGTGAGCTCGCGCTCCAGCCCATCCTGCTTGAACAGGAAGTTGCAGTAGCTGGCGAAATCGGGCTGGCCGAGCGCCCGCATGCGCTTGCGCAACCGGCCCTCGACCATCAGCCGCTTGCCCGGCGGCAGCTTGATGCCGGCCTCGCCTTCGATGAGCTTGGCGATACGGCCGAAATCGAGCGCGCTGAGGTGATCGTCGGCGTCATCGGGCTGGATCTTGAGGGCGAGGCTAGGCATTGCGGCGTTCCGGATAGACGACGGAGAGGCCAGAGAGGGCTGACCCCCACCCCTGTCCCCTCCCCCTAAGAATGGGGAGGGCGACCCTTCCACATGGGTTCGCGGTATGCGTCTCCCTCCCCCCGTTCGGGGGGAGGGGACAGGGGTGGGGGGCAGCGCGCGCCGGCGCTTCAGTCAGCACAAACATCACGCCGCCTCAGCCACGCTGCCGAGCAGGCGATCGAGATCAAGCACGGTGACGAAGCTGCCGTTGCGGCGGCCGATGCCGGCGACAGCATGGTCGCGCCAGTTGCCGGAAATGGCCGGCGGCGGCTCGAGCTCATCGGCGTCGAGCACGGTCACTTCGAACACCCGGTCGGTGCGCAGCCCCACCGTCATCGGGCCATGCGCGCCACCGACGTTGAGCACCACGATGCGGGTGTTCTCGGTGTCGTCGGCTTCGGGCAGGCCGAGGGTCAGGCGCAGATCGAGCACCGGGATGCCTTGCCCGCGCACATCGGTCATGCCGAGCAGGTTGAGCGGGGCCTGCGGCAGGCGCGCCACCGGGCGCATCTCGAGGATCTCCTGCACCTTGTCCACCGGGGCGGCGAACAGTTCGCCGTTGACCCCCAGCGTCACGTATTGGGGCTTTTCGGCCATCGTGACTCTCCTCAGGCTGCGCCGCGGCGGCTGAACTCGCTGTCGAGTTCGTCGCCGGCATCATCGATGTCGAGGTCGAAGCCGCCATTGCCGTTGGGCTTGCCGGCAGGCCGAGCCCGCGGCGACAGGTGCGGCGCCTTGGCCATCAGTTCCGCGCGGATAGCCGTACTGCTGCGCCTGGCCGGCTGCTTCCTGGGCGCTTCAGCGGCGACCTCGCGGGTCGCCTCAATGCGGAAATAGCTGATGGCGTTCTGCAGCTGTTCGGCCTGGCTCGCCAGTTCCTCCGAGGTGGCGGACATTTCCTCGGCCGCAGAGGTGTTCTGCTGGGTCACCTTGTCGAGCTGCTGGATGGCGGTGTTGATCTGGCTGGCACCGGCATTCTGCTCCCGCGCGCCGGCGGTGATCTCTTCCACCAGCTCGGCGGTGCGCTGGATATCGGGCACCAGGCGGGTCAGCATGTCGCCGGCCGACTGGGCGGTTTTCACCGTGGTGTCGGAGAGCGTGGAAATCTCCGCCGCGGCAGCCTGGCTGCGTTCCGCGAGTTTTCTCACTTCCGAGGCGACCACCGCAAAGCCGCGGCCATGTTCGCCGGCGCGCGCCGCTTCCACCGCGGCGTTGAGCGCCAGGAGGTCGGTCTGGCGGGCGATTTCCTGCACCACCATGATCTTCTGGGCGATGGTCTGCATGGCGGTGACGGCGTCGTTGACCGCAGTGCCCGAGGCGATGGCGTCGGCAGCAGACTGACGGGCGATCTTCTCGGTCTGCAGCGCGTTGTCCGCCGACTGCTTGATGGTCGCGGCCATCTCCTCCATCGAGGCCGATGCCTCTTCGGTGGAGGATGCCTGCTCGGTGGCGCCCTGGCTCAGTTGCTCGGCGGTCGCCGACAGTTCCTGCGAACCGGCCGAGACGTTGTTGGCCGATGAGATGGCTTCAGCGATGACGTCGCGGAGCTTTTCCACCATGCGCTGCAGCGCCAGGCCGAGCGTGTCGCGATCGGAGAGCGGCTGCGGCTCGACGGTCAGATCGCCGTCGGCAACGCGATCGGCAACCGCCGCGGTGCTGCGCAGGTTGGCGGTCATGACGTTGACGGTATTAACGAGGTCCTTGATCTCGTCATTGGACTTGATCTCGATGTTCTGGTCGAGATCGCCGATGGCGACGGCGCTCACCACCTGCTTGATCTTGCCGAGGCCCCGGCTGATGCCGACGATGATGAAGGCCGCAGCACTGACGGCGATGATGGTCGAGCCGATCAGCAGCGCCGTCAGCAGCAGCGACGACGTGCCGTAGAGGTTCTCCGCCGCGTCAATGGCTTCGGTGAGCTGGGCATTGTTGAGGGCGACGATCTCGTCGAGTTCGGTGACCGAGGCGGCGCGCACTTCGGCGGCCTTGCCGGAGGCGAGCGCGAAAGCATCAGCATCGAGATTGAGCATGGCAAGGCGACGAACCTCGGCATGCTGGACCAGGTAGTTGTCGTAGTGGGTGACGAAGTTCTCGACCAGCGGCTTACCTTGGGCGCTCGACAAGTCGAGCAGGGTCTTGGCATCGCTGTGAATCAGGTCGATTTCGTCGTCCATCTGGGTGACGAGCACATTGAGGGCCGCGGCATCCTGGGCGAGGATCAGGTTCTTCTCGTCGCGCGCCACCTTGAGGGTCGAAGCCTCGAGATCGGCGGCCAGCTGGATGCGCTTGACGTTGCCTTCCATGGCAGCGCTGAACGAGGTGTTGAGCGCGCCCAGGTTCAGCAGCGCCACAGCCATGCTGATGGCGCTCAACACGATGACCGTGGCGAACGCCGCGATCAGCTTGGTCTTGATGGTCAATCTCATTTGGCGTGGCCCCCTAGCCCACGGACCGCTTCCCACAGTCCTCTGCCCAAAACTCGGTACTCAAATCGGCGTCGGCGATTGGGCCGGGGCGAATGGTCGCCCCGGCGTTGATCGGTGTGGCTGTCAGGCGGCGCCGCGGCGGGTGAACTCGCTGTCGAGATCGTCGCCCATCTCGTCGAGTTCGAGATCGAAACCGCCGCCCGTGGCACGGGCCGGCGTCTTCTTGCGGCTGAGATGCGGCGCCTTGCTGAGGATTTCTTCCTGCAGCTGGGCAGTGCGACGGGCGCGCTGCGGGGCGCGGTCGTTGGCCGCGACTTCGACGCGTGCCTGCACGCCCTGATCGATGCGGAAGTAGCTGATGGCGCTCTGCAGCTGCTCGGCCTGGCTGGCCAGCTCCTCGGAGGTGGCCGACATCTCTTCGGCCGCCGAGGTGTTCTGCTGGGTGACCTTGTCGAGTTGCTGGATGGCAGTGTTGATCTGCGCCGCACCCGCGTTCTGTTCGCGCGACCCGGCGGAAATCTCTTCCACCAGTTCGGCAGTGCGCCGGATATCGGGCACGAGCTTGCTCAGCATGTCGCCGGCCGAGCGCGCCGCCTTGACGGTGTCGACCGAGAGGGTGGAAATCTCGGCGGCGGCAGCCTGGCTGCGTTCGGCGAGCTTCCTGACCTCCGAGGCCACCACGGCAAAGCCGCGGCCGTGTTCGCCGGCACGCGCGGCTTCCACTGCGGCGTTCAGCGCGAGCAGGTCGGTCTGGCGGGCGATCTCCTGCACCACCATGATCTTTTCGGCGATCGTCTGCATGGCGTTCACCGCGTTGCCCACGGCTTCACCCGAAGCATTGGCGTCGGCCGCCGACTGACGGGCGATCTTCTCGGTCTGCTGGGCGTTGTCGGCCGACTGCTTGATGGTCGAGGCCATCTCTTCCATCGAGGCGGACGCCTCTTCGGTCGAGGAGGCCTGCTCGGTAGCGCCCTGGCTCAGCTGCTCGGCCGTGGCCGACAGTTCCTGCGAGCCGGAGGCGACGTTGCGGGCAGCGGCAGTCACTTCGCTGACCACTTCACGGAGCTTTTGCGTCATCAGGTTGAGCGCGTCGATGACGTCCTTGATCTCGTCGTTCGACCTGACCTTGGCCTCGGCGCTGAGATCGCCGCCGGCAACGGCATTGGCGAGGCCGAGTGCGGCGCCGAGCGACCTGGAGATCGACAGGATGATCCAGAGCGCGGCAAGGATGGCGATGACGGCCGAGCCGACCAGCAGGCCGAGGAGCAGCAGCATCGAACTCTCATAGAGCTGCTTGGCCTCGTCGTCGGCGGCGTTCAGCACCTCCTTGTTGCGCTCGATCATGGCGTCGATCGTCGCGTTGGCGGTGCGGCGCAGTTCGGCGGCCTCGTTGGCGGCCATCAGCGCGTTGTAGTCGCCGCGCTGGATCGACACTTCGACTGCCTTGTCCATGGCGACGACGAGCGCGTCATAGGCGGTGCTGGCGCTGTCCAGCAGCCCGGCTTCGGTGGCGGGAATAGTGCGCTCGAGCGTGGGGAACAGCTGGGCGAGACTTTCGACCCCGGCCTTGTAGTCGGCGTACCATTCGTCCTGCTTGGCCGGCAGCGAGGAGGCGAGCAGCACGTTGCGCTGCTGGCGGAACGCATCGGTGATGGTCATGAAAGCCTCCGACGCCGCCTTGAAGGCCGGAAAGGCGGAGAGGTCGCCGGCGCTGACGCGGTTGGAGAGCGACGTGACGAGCGCCGTCATCGCCTCTTCCAGGGTGCCAAGCGCGCCGCTGCCTTCGGTAGTGGTGATCTCGAGGGCGCGGGTGTCGGTATTGAGCGCCGCGAGCTCCATCACCTTCTGGGCCTGCACCTCATAGGCATCGGTCTGCGCGGTGAACTCGTCGAGGCTGTCGCGGACCTGCGGGTCGACCACCTTCTGGTTGAGCTCGGCGACGTACTTGTCGATCTCGGCCCTCTCATCGCCGATCTTGGTGACGTAGTCGGCGATCTCGGTCGCATCGTCGCTGATGATCATGGCGCGCAGGCGCGAACCGATCGACTCGAGGTGGGTCTGCACCTCCATCATCGACATGGTGTTGGCGGCGCGGACATTGACGATGGTATCGAGCGACTGGCTCAGCTTGTCGAGATTCTGCAGGGCGATCAGCATACTGACGCCCGACATGACGATGACGGCGCCAAAGACTGCCGCCAGCTTCGCCTTGATAGTTAGCCTCACGATGCGGCCCTTTCTTCTGATGGGTTGGGCGAGCCGCTTCTGCGGCCCTCGAGTTCAAAGATGCGATGGATGTCGGGGATGATGATGAAGTCGCCCCGGCGCTTGCCGATGCCGCGCACGTAGTCGGGGCGCCAGCGCATGCCGACGCGCGGCGCCTCCTCGATGGCGGCGGGCTCGATATCGGTGACGTCGTAGACCTTGTCGGCAAGGATGCCGACGACGCTCGGCTCGCCCTCGATCTCGGTTTCGATGACGACGATGCGGGTGTCCTGGTCGGGCTCGGCGCCCTGCATGCCGAAGGCGACCTTGAGATCGGTGAGCGGCACGACGCGGCCGCGCACGTTGATCAGGCCGGCGGCAAAGGGCGAGGCGTTGGGCACTTCGGTGACCGGCACCAGGTCGAGGATCTCGCGAACGCTCTGCGCCTCGATGGCGAACAGTTCGTCGTCGAGCCGCAACGTCAGCGCCCGCATCGGTTCGGTGAAGGCGGTCATGCCGCGGCCCTCCCCTCGGTGGTGCGATACTTCTCCTCATGCGCCTGGCCATAGGAGACAAGCCGCGAGGTATCGAGGATCAGCGCCACGGTGCCGTCGCCGAGAATGGTGGCGCCCGAGAAGGTCTCGAGGTCGGTGTGGAGCTTCGAAAGCTGTTTGATGACGGTCTGGTTGTTGCCGATGATCTGATCGACCACCAGACCGGCCCGGCCCTCGCCCGAGGAGATGATCACCACCTTCTGGTGGCTGTCGGGTTCGCCGGGGGTGTTGAACAGGTCGCGCAGGGGCAGGAACGGCACCAGGCTGCCGCGGATATCGAGGAAGTTGCGGCCGCGCGAATGGGTTGCGACCTCGGCCGGCAGTTCGACGCACTCTTCGACCGCCGAGAGCGGGATCGAGTAGCGGCCATTGCCGACCCGCACCAGCATACCCTCGATGATGGCGAGGGTGAGCGGCAGGCGCAGCGTTGCCGTGGTGCCCTCACCGGGCCGGGTGCTGAGCTCGATCTTGCCCCGAAGGCCATCGATGGTGCGCTTGACCACATCCATGCCGACGCCCCGACCCGAGAGCGAGGTGACTTCCTTCGCCGTCGAAAAGCCCGGGGCGAAGATCAGCTGGAACAGGTCGTGATCGGCGATACGGGACTCCGGCGTCAGCAGCCCCTGCTCTTCCGCCTTGGCCCGGATGCGGGCGGCGTTGAGGCCGGCGCCATCGTCGGTGACCGAGATCGCGACCTCGGCACCGGCATAGACAGCCGAAAGCCGCACGGTGCCCTTGACGGGCTTACCGGCCTTGATGCGCTGCTCGGCGGTTTCGAGACCGTGGTCGACCGAGTTGCGGATCAGGTGCACCAGTGGGTCGGCCAACCGCTCGATCATGGTCTTGTCGAGTTCGGTCTCCTCGCCCGTGGTGATGAACTCGATCTCCTTGTCGAGGTCGCGGCTGAGATCATGGACCAGGCGGCGGAAGCGCGAGAACAGCGAACCGATCGGCACCATGCGAATGCCCATGGTGGTATCGCGCAGGCCTGAGGAGAGGCGCTCGAGTTCCTCGGCGATGGTCTTGAGGTTGCCATCTGAGCTCTGCGCCGCCATCTGCGACAGCCGGGCCTGGGCGATCACCAGTTCGCCGACCCGATCCATCAGTTCATCGAGCCGCTCGGCCGGGACGCGCAGTGACGTCGAGGCACGTTCGGCGGTTTCGGTCTTCTGCTCCCTGGGTTCGCGCTGGGCGCGAACGGGAGCCAATTCGGCAGCCGGCGCTTCGGCCTCCGGCTCATCCTCGGCAAGGATGTCGAGCACCGGCGATGAGACCGGCTCTGGCGAGACGATGGCCGCGAGCGGTTCGATCGACAGCTCCATCCCATCCTTCAGGAACAGGAAGACGTCGTCGAGGGCGGCCGTGGGGTCGGGATGGGTCAGATCGACCTGCCAGCCCAGATGGCAGGCTTCGGGGTCGAGCACATCGAGGGTCGGTACGCCCTCGACCAGCACCGTCACCTCGCAGGGGCCGAGATCGGCGATCTCGCCGACCAGCAGCAGCGGGTTGGTGCCATGCAGCAGCGCGTCCTCGGGCAGCTTGAAGCGGATGCGCCAGCGGCCGGTGGCTTCGGGCGCGACGTTGGCAGCGACGGTGGGGCTCGCCGGCATCGGCGCGGCCGGAAAGCGGTCCGGCTCGACGATCGAGCGCAGCGCCGCGAGGATGGCGTCGCCGGCATTGGTGGCGGCGTCTGGCGTCTCGATCAGCTGATGCACATGATCCTTGGCGTCGAGCGCCACGGCGACCAGTTCCGGGGTGATCGGCGACAGCCCCTTGCGCACCTTGTCGAATGCGGTCTCGAACTCATGCACGAACGCCGCGACCTCGGTGAAACCGAACATCGCGCCGGAACCCTTGATGGTGTGCAGCGCCCGAAACACGGAATTGACCAGGTCGGCGTCGGCGGGATTCTGCTCGAGATCGAGCAGCCCCTGCTCGAGCTGTTCGAGCAGCTCGCGGGCTTCCTGCCGGAAAGTGTCGGTGGGGTCGGAGCTCATGCGCCGGTCACCTTCTTGATCACTGCCAGCAGCTGATCCTGCTTGAACGGCTTGACGATCCAGCCGGTGGCGCCGGACTCGCGGGCCTGACGCTTCAGCTCCTCATCGGACTCGGTGGTCAACAGGATCACCGGGATCCCCTTGCCGGCGGGGTGCGCGCGGAACTTCTTCAAAAACTCCAGCCCGTTCATGACCGGCATGTTGAGGTCGGTGACCACCGCATGCACCGTCTCGGTGGTGGCCTTGTTGTAGCCTTCGAGCCCGTTGCCGGCCTCGAGTACGTTGAGGCCGGCGCTTTTCAGCGTCATGGCGACCATCTGCCGGATGGAGGCGGAATCGTCGATGGTGAGGATGGTCTTGCTCATGCCGCCTCGCGCGTCAGGGTCCAGGAGGAAAGGGTGGGTACCAGCGGCCGGCCGTCGCCACCGAAAAAGCCGGCGCGTACCAGGGCGCGGCCCATCGGCGTCGCTGCACCGGCGGCAAGGCTGAGGCTGCGATCGTCGGCGGCAGCGCTTCTGGTCGCCGAGACCAGCAGCTGCAGCGTACCGACATCGATGCTTTCGACGCCGGCCGTATCGATGTCGATAGCCCGGTGCTCAGCCAAAGCTTGCTTGAGGCGGGTCTGGAGCTCGGAAATATTGCGTAAGGAAAGGTCGCCGCTCAGATGGAGCGGGTGCGCTGATGATCGCGACATGGCTTCGTTCTGGCCCCGGACAAGTATGCTTCTGCGATACGTAACGTCTTGTTTTCAGAGACAAAACGGCAGCCTCGGCGGAAACGACGGTTCTGTCGCTCCAGCCCGAAAACAGTCCCCGCGTCCACGGAATTGCTGTTTGCCCCTGATGATCACGATGATCATGGGTATTTGTTAAGTCTCAATTACCGCTAAGCAGTATTTGGTAGAATTATGTCGATGAAGTAATTTCAAGTATAATACACGGAGCATTGAATCACCCGAACCAGCCGAAGCGACTCACGCGAGTCGTCGTGCGACTCGCACCGAATCCTCGAATGCTTGCCGGGAGTCATCGGCAGCGCGCTCAGAACGTCCAATACTGCTGATGCTCGGGCCGGAGGGTTGACCAACAGACCCACGCACAGCGCAGTGCCGGGCATCGTCCGGCACGAGCGGCGGCGGCGAAGCAGCGATGACTTGCAGGAGATGGGAACCGGTTTCAGCCGGCGAGACGGGCATCCTCGGGGACAGCCGACAGCAGCGCGAGGATTTCCGGCCAGCGGGCCTCGAAGGCGGCGACGCAGGCGGGATCGAAATGCGTGCCCGACAGCGACAGGATCTCGCGGCGGGCCTCTTCGACCGGCCAGGCGCGCTTGTAGGGACGCTCCGAACACAGCGCGTCGAACACGTCGGCGATGGCAACGACGCGCGCTTCGATCGGAATGTCGGTGCCCGAGAGGCGGTCGGGATAGCCGGTGCCATCCCAGCGTTCATGGTGACTTTGGGCGATCAGCTCGGCAGTGCGGATGACCTCGGACGACCCGTGTTCGAGAATGCGGGCACCAATCGAGACGTGGGTGCGCATGACGCGCAGTTCGTCCGGGGTGAGCTTGCCAGGCTTGCTCAAGATGGCGTCGGCGATACCGATCTTGCCGATATCGTGCAGCGGCGCCGCGAGATAGATCATGCGGCAACGTTCGGGCGTCAGGCCGATGGCGCCGGCGATCATCGAGGAGACCTGGGCGACGCGCGACACATGCTCGCCGGTATCGCCATCGCGGTATTCGATGGCGCGGGCGAGGCGCCAGATGATCTCTTCCTCGCGCTCGACCAGGTGGCGGGTGGCCAGTTCGACCTCGCGGGCGAGCCAGGCGGCGCGATCGGCCAATTCGCTCTGTGAGCGGCGCAGCGCCAGGAGATTGCGCACCCGCGCCTGCAACTCGGTGGAATCGAAGGGCTTGTTGACGAAGTCGGTGGCGCCGGCGGCAATGGCGCGGACGCGCAGCGCCGGAGCATTGTCGGAGGTGACCATGACGATCGGCACCAGCCGGTAGGCCTCCTCGGCGCGCAGCCGCCGGGTCAGCTCGACGCCATCCATTTCGGGCATGACGTGATCGACCAGCACCAGGTCGAACTGGGTGGTGGCGGCGAGCGCCAGCGCCTTGCTCGGCAGCAGGCATGCGGCGATCTCGACATCCTCGAGAGCGCCGATCACATGGCCGATGAAGGCCAGGCTCGAACGCGAGTCATCGACGATAAGCACACGCACCGGCTGAGCCCCAGATCGCCGTGGTTGGACCACAGCACCTAAGCGGCCCCAAGTTAACAATATCAAAAACTGCGTAGACGCCCGGCGGCGATGTTACGCTTGGTTACTGATTTGTATTTGCTGGACAAAGCTTAGGGGGACCGAGGGGAAGTCGACTGGTCGGTCAAAGCTTAGCGCGACGTCCAGCCGCCATCGATGAGGAGGGTTTGACCGGTGATCAGCGAGGCGGCCGGCGAGGCGAGGAAGGCGACGGCGCCGGAAACTTCCCTGGGCTGGCCGACGCGGTGCAATGCGGCGATGCGCTCGACCACATCGTCGCGGAAGCCGGGGCGGCCCAGCGCCTCGGCGGTGCCGTCGGTCTCGATGAAGGTCGGAGCGACGGCGTTGACGGTGATGCCGTATTTGCCCCACTCGATGGCCATGCACTTGGTCATGTGGGCGACGGCCGCTTTGGAGAGGCAGTAGATGCCCTCACCCGGCAACGCGATGAAGCCGGCCTGCGAACTCATGTTGACGATGGCGCCAGCCTTGCCGCGGGCGATCATGTGGCGCGCGACGCGCTGCGCGATGAAGAAGCTCGCCTTGACGTTGAGATTGATAGTCAGGTCGAACTCATCCTCGGTGAAGTCCTCGATCGGCCCTTCGGTACCGCCGCCGACATTGTTGACGAGGATATCGAGATGGCCGAGCGCGGCGATGGCGGCGTCGACCGCCGTGTAGGCCTGGGCCAAGTCCAGCACGTCCATCTGCAGCGGCACGGCGCGGCGGCCGAGCGCCTCGATCCCGGCGATCACCTCGGCGCCGGAAGCCTTGTCGCGCAGGCCCAGCGCAATGTCGGCGCCGGCATTGGCGAGGGCCAGCGCAATGGCGCGGCCGAGGCCGCGGGCCGCGCCGGTGACGAGCGCGGTCTTGCCGGTGAGGTCGTAGCTGGGCAGGTCGGTCATCTGGTGCTTCTCTGGCTGGGACGTCAGGCGAGGCCGGCGGTATCGGCTTGCGGGGTGCGGCGGAGGTGGAGCTTGAGGTGGGTGCGCAGCACGGCCAGGCGTTCGGACAGCTCGGCGCGCAGCGCGGCAATGGCGGGGTCGCCCGCCGCGGCCTCGGTGTCGCCGAGCACGAATTCAGCGGTCTGCACCACGTCGCGCCAGCGCGGGTTGGCCGGCAAAGTCTCGATCAAGAGGTACTTGTCGAGCGTGCGCACCTGCAGCGAGGAGCGGTCGAAGCTGGCGCGCCAGATGCCGCTGGCTTCGGCGAAATCGATCTTGGAACGACCGGTGACACGACGCCACAGCCCGAGGCTGGCACTGGTCACCTCGACGAGGATGCGGCGGTACTCGTCGCCATCCTCGAGCGGCGAGGTGGCAGCCGGCAGCGGCGCCGGGCTGGTGAGGGCGGGGCCGACAGTATCGATGGCCGCGCGCAGGCCGCGCACCAGGCCCTCGGTCTGGGCGAAGCTCTCGCCGGTATCGGCCATCAGCACGCAGGCGATGCCGCCGCCGGCGTCGGCCTCGAGCTCGAAGGCGCTGAGCCGGACCGGCGGCCGGCCGGCATCGAGCGGGACCGCCTCCAGCATGGCCTTGCCGTCGGCGCGCACCAGCCCGATGACCGTCGCGGCGGCGGCCGGCGGGATGATGTCGGCAAAGCTGGTGACGCCGGGCTCGATACGACGCGCCACCAGGGTCGAAGCCGCATGGTTGGCATAGGTGAGCGCGCCGTTCTCCGCCACGCAGACGAGGCCGGCATTGAGCGCGTCGAGCAGGCGCGCCAGCCGCTGCTGCGACAGCCGCAGCGCGTCCTCGACCAGCACGCGGCGCTCGATCTCCTGACGCAGGTCGAGGTTTTCGCGCGCCGTGCCGCGGGCGCGGCGGGCCTCGAGCAGGGTGGCGATGCGAGCCAGCAGCTCCTCCTTGACGAAGGGTTTGACGACATAGTCGTTGGCGCCGTTCTCGAAGCCGGCCAGCGTATCGCGGGTCCGGCTGCGGGCGGTGATCATGATGATCGGCAGCTCGAGCAGGCTGTGGCTGCGGCGCAATTGCCGCGCCACGTCGAGCCCGCCGATATCGGGCATCATCACGTCTAGGATGACCAGGTCGGGGGCATGCCGCTCCACCGCCTCGAGCGCGGCGCGGCCGCTGTCGGCGGTGCGCACGATATAGCCCTGTGGCTGCAGCACGTTGCGGAGGACCTGGATGTTGATCGGCTCATCGTCGACGACGAGGATCTGCGGCGCCGCATCGTCGCCGTCCTGGGCGAGCACCATCGGCGCATCGAGAGCATGATCCACCGCCGAGTGGAGCCCTGCGAGATCCGGATCGGCGAGCAGATCGGTCGCGGCGGCAGGGGTAGCGCGTGGCAGGCGCAGGGTGAAGCGCGAGCCCTGTCCTTCGATGGACTGGGCGAGGATCTCACCATCGAGCATATGCGCCAGCTGGCGGGCGATGGTGAGCCCCAGGCCGGTACCACCGGACTGGCGGGCGGCTTCGAAGCCATCCACCTGCTCGAGTGGCTGGAAGATGCGCTCGAGGCTGCCGGCCGAGATGCCGCGACCGCTGTCGGCAACATGCATCAGCACGGTGCCCTCCGGTGTCGCCTCGGCACTGATCGCGATGGCGCCCTGGTCGGTGTATTTGATGGCGTTGCCGATCAGGTTGTAGAGGATCTGCTCGAGCCGCACCGGATCGGCGAGCACGAAACCGAGATCGTCGGGGATATCGACGGTGAGGGTCACCGGCTCGCCGCGCAGCATCGGCTCCAATACCTGCAGCACGTTGCGCACGCTCGTCGCCACATGCACCGGATGGATGTCGAGCCGCATGCGGCCCTGCCGGATGCGATAGAGATCGAGCAGGTCGTCGACGATGCGCGACAGTCGTCGGGCGCTGAAGGTGATGAGGTCGAGCTGGCTGCGCTGCGGCGCGCTGAGCTTGCCGACCACGCCGCCGGCAAGGGTTTCGGCAATGCCGATAATGCCGTTCAGCGGGGTGCGCAGCTCGTGCGAGGTGTTGGCGAGGAAGGTATCCTTGTGACGGTCGGCCAGCTCCAGCGCGCTGTTCTTTTCCGCAATGACCCGCACCTGCTGCTCGAGCTCGGCATTCTTTTGGCCGACCAGCGACAGCTGGTTGCGCAGCGCATCGCGCATGCGGCGGAAGCTGGTGGCCAGCCGGCTGAGTTCGCGCGGCGAGGCGATGGCCGGCATGTCGCGATCGAGATCGCCACGTGCGATGGCTTCGGCGACGCCGGTGAGCCGCACGATCGGCGCCGTCATGGTGCGCGACAGCAGCACCACGACCAGCACCAGCAGCGGCAGCGAAATGGCGGCGACGATAATCAGCACACGCTTCAGCTCGTCGGCATTGGCAAAAGCCAGCGCCGTCGGCACCTCGGCGACGAGGCTCCAGGCGAGATCGCCGAACTGCACCGGCGCCGAGGCCGAAAGGGCCGGTGCACCGCCGAGCCCGGCCGCGACGATGGCGGCGCGCGGCGCGCCGGCTGCTACCGCCGCCTGGGTGGGAATGCCGATCACGGCCTGGGCCCCCACCGGCGCCGAGACCAGGGCGTGGTGGGCGCTCAACAGGTAGAGCTGCGCCGTTTCGCTGTTCTGCGCCTGGGTCAGCCGGTCGAGCCCGGTGGTCGGCAGGCGCAGCACCACGGTGCCGCGGAACTTGTGGTAGAATTCGACCCGCACCGCGACATAGGCGCCGAATACGCCGGTGATCGGATCACGGGCGAAATCGCTGACCTCGAACGGCGCCCCAGGCGCGGCCCGCATCGAACGATCGACCAGATCGGAGAGCAGTGTGCCGCTGAAACCCAGGCTCAGGTCGCGGCCCAGGTAGCGATCCTTGAGCATCGAATAGACGACGCGACCCTCGGGGGTGACGAGATAGACATTGTCGAACTCCGAGGTGCGCACGAAGCTGACGAAGTCCTCGTGGAACTGGGTATGGGCGTTGGCATATTCGAGCGCCTGGCTGAGCAACTGGTCGTCATCGACCGGTTGCTGGTGGTCGGCGGTCTTGTCGCCGACCGCGAAGATCTGCTGCAGCAGCGCGGTGGCCCGTTCGGGGGAGCCGTCGATCTGGCGGAAAGCGTAGCTGAAGCCATAGAAATCGCCGATGGCGTAGCGCACCGCATTGGAGCGGGCGAGGCTGGCCGCCTGCCGTTCGGCGAAGCCCAGATACTGCTCGATCTCGCTTTTCTTGGCGTCGCGGACGAAGCCGAGCTTGCCGAAGGTCTGGGCTTCGACATTGGCGTTGAGAATGGCAAAGAAGGCAAAGCCGGTCGCGACCAGCGGCAGCGTGCTGATCAACAGGAAGATCAGCAGCAGCCGGCCGCGAAAGCCGTTCGGCACGAGCCGCAGACGTCCCATCGTCAGCCCTCCCCAGTGCGCAGCCATTGTCTGATGGTTTTTTGCCGGGACGCAAGAATACCACTTTTGTCTAACCCGGGATTTTGCCGATTTTGACGATCTTGCGCGTCGAATTCGACGCAATTGCCCCGGTGACGGCAGGCGGGCGAGGAGGCTGATGTGGCTGCCGCAAGGGGATGTGGTGCCGCCGCGGGGAGCGGCGCACACGCCTCGAGGGGGTCCCGGCCGATATGGCCCGGGCGAAACAGGGAGTGGACACGATGAGATCGACGACCTTCAGCCTCGTCCTCGTGGCGGCGGCGCTGGGAGCGCCCGCCACAGCCGAGGCCAGAGCCATCCTGACGGCGTTTCCGACTGAAACCACGGCGTTCGTCGCCAACTTCAACCCGTTCAACACCTCGACGCGGCTGTCGACGGTCGAGGACTTCATGTACGAGCCGCTGGTGATCTTCAACGTACTGCAGGGCGGCAAGCCCGAGTACCGGCTGGCGGAGAGCTTTACCTACAACGACGACCTGACCGCGGTGACGTTCAAGATCCGCGACGGAGTGAAGTGGTCGGACGGCCAGCCGTTCACCGCCAACGACGTGCTGTTCACCTTCAACCTGTTGAAGGCGCATCCGGAGCTGGATCTCAACGCCATCTGGACCCAGATCAAGGGCGTCGAGGTCGACGGCAACAATGTCACCATTGCCTACAATGCCGCCAATTCCGGCCTGATCTACAAGCTGGTGCAGGTCTATGTGGTGCCCGAGCACACCTGGAAGGATGTGGCGGACCCAGCGACCTTCACCAACGAGAAGCCGGTCGGCTCAGGGCCGATGACCGAGATCGAGCGCTTCACGCCGCAGGAATACATGCAGTGCCGTAACCCGAACTACTGGGACGCGGCGAACCTGTTCGTCGACTGCCTGCGCTTCCCGCAGATCGCCGGCAACGACCAGACACTCACCGAGGTCACCAAGGGCGAACTCGATTGGTTCGGAGCCTTCCTGCCCGATATCGAAAAGACCTATGTGGGGCTCGATCCCGACCACAATGCCTACTGGTTCCCGGGCGGCTCGATGGTGGTGTTCAACCTCAACCAGCAGACCAAGAATGCCGGCAACAAGGCGGCGTTCAACGACATCAACTTCCGCCGCGCCTTCTCGATGGCCATGGACCGGCAGGCGATGGTCGATATCGCCGGCTACGGCTACCCGACACTCAACGAATACCCCTCGGGGCTCGGCGCCGCCTTCCACTCGTGGAACAACCCCAAAGTCGACACCGAGTATGGCCAGTACTCGAAGTACAACCTCGATGCGGCCAAGCAGCTCCTGGCCGACAGCGGCTACAAGGACGTGACCGGCGACGGCTTCGTCGAGAACCCCGATGGCTCCAAGATCAGCTTCGACATCATCGTGCCGAACGGCTGGACCGACTGGGTCAACAGCGTGCAGCTCGCGGTCGAGGGGCTGACCCAGGTCGGCATCGAGGCACGGCTCGCGACGCCCGAGGAAGGGCCGTGGGACAACATGCTGAAATCGGGCGATTTCGACGTCGGCATCAACTCGATCCGCGGCGGCGTCACCCCGCACTTCATGTTCGACCTGGCGCTCTACTCGGCCAATGTCGGCAAGACCCGGCAGGCGGCCTCGCACTATTCCAACCCCGAGCTCGACAAGCTCCTGGACGGTTTCTACCAGACCAGCGACGAGGCCGAACAGCGCAAGATCATGGACCAGGTCCAGGAGATCGTCGGCCGTGACCTGCCGTTCGTCGCAGTGTTCAACAACCCGCTCTGGTACGAGTACTCGACCAAGCGCTTCACCGGCTGGTTCAACGCCGACAATCCGGTGGCGCGGCCGGTGGTCTATGGCGGCGTGCCGGAGCGCGTCCTGCACCTCCTGGCCCTCAGGCCGGTAACCCCCTAGGCCCCAAGCGGACCTGAACCGGGTCCAGGCGGCACGCTCCCCACGCGGCGCCGCCTGGACCCGTAAGCAAACCCGGGGAGGGGCTCACATGCCATTCGTGCTGCGCCGCATCGGCTTTTACATCGTGGCGTTCCTGGCGGCCGCGGTGATCAACTTCCTGATCCCGCGGCTGATGCCCGGCGATCCGATCGACTTCATGTTCGCCAAGGCCGAGAACACGCTGCCGCCGGAAGCGCGCGCGGCGCTGCTCAAGACCTTCGGCTTTGCCGTGGGGCCGCTGCACGAGCAGTTCCTCGCCTACCTCCAGAGCGTCTTCACCTGGGACCTGGGCTACTCGGTGAAGTTCTATCCGCTCAGCGTGTCCCAGGTGCTGGGCTATGCCCTGCCCTGGACGGTATTCCTTGCCGGGACCTCGGCGGTCCTCGCCTTTTCGGTCGGCTCGATCACTGGCATTCTTGCCGCCTGGCGGCGCGGCGGCGCCTTCGACTCGGTGGTCTCGCCGTTGGCGCTCGCCATCCAGGCGATCCCAGCCGTGGTGGTGGCGCTGGCCGCGCTGTTCGTCTTCGGCGTGGCGCTCAAATGGCTGCCCACCGGCTATGCGTTCGACCCCAAGCTCGATCCCGGCTGGAACCCCAGTTTCATCGGTAGCGTGGCGCTCAGCGCCATCATGCCGGTGGTGTCGCTGGCCTTCGTCCATATCGGCGGCTACCTCGTGACCATGCGCAACAACATGATCGGCCAGCTCGGCGAGGACCATGTGGTGATGGGGCTCGCCAAGGGGCTGAGCGACCGTCGCGTGCGCTACAACTATGCGGCGCGCAATGCGCTGCTGCCCAGCGTCACCGCCTTTGCGCTGACCATCGGGGCGGTGATGGGTGGCTCGCTGGTGACCGAGGTGGTGTTCAACTATCCCGGCCTCGGCCGCACCCTCTATGTCGCCATCGTCGCCCGCGATTACCCGCTGATCCAGGGGCAGTTGCTGATCATGACGCTGGCCATGCTGACGGCCAACCTCGTCGTCGACCTTGCCTATGTGTTCCTCGACCCGCGGCTGAGGAGAGCCTGAGATGACCGGCTTGCTCGACGTCGCCTTGCGCAACAAGAAGGCCGTGGTCGGTCTCGCCATCGTTCTCGCCTATGTGGCGATCGCGGTGGCGGCGCCGTGGATCACCGAGCATGCGCCGATCCAGCGCGTGGGGCGGCCGCATCAGCCGCCATCGATGGACAACCTGCTCGGTACCACCCGGATGGGGCGCGACGTGTTCACCCAGCTGATCTGGGGCACCCGCACCTCGCTGTTCGTCGGCTTCCTCGCCGGGCTGATCGTCACGGTGATCGGCGTAGCGCTCGGCATCACTGCCGGCTACCTCGGCGGCTGGGTCGACGAGGTGATCAACTTCTTCACCAACATCGCGCTGGTGATCCCGCAACTGCCGCTGCTGCTGGTGATCGCCGCATTCGTCGGGCAGGCAAGCCCGATGGTGATCGCTTTGATCATCGGGCTCACCTCCTGGGCCTGGGGCGCCCGAGTGACCCGGGCGCAGACGATGAGCCTCAGAAAACGCGAGTTCATCGAGGCCTCGGAGCTGGCCGGCGAGCCGGCCTGGCGGATGATCGCCGTGGAGCTGCTGCCGAACCTCCTGTCGATCATCGGCTTCAACTTCATCGGCAGCGTCATCTACACCATCATCACCGAGGCGACGCTGGAGTTCCTCGGGCTGGGCGACCCGAACGCGGTGAGCTGGGGCACCATGCTCTACAACGCCCAGACCTCGTCGGCGATCATGATCGGGGCGTGGTGGGAAGTGGCGGCGCCGGCGAGCTTCATCGCCGTGATCGGCATCGGGCTGTCGCTGATCAACTTCGCCATCGACGAGATCTCCAACCCGCGGCTCAGGACGCTCGGCACCGTCGCCAAGGCGGCGAAGGCACAACGCGCCATCGACCGCGCACGGCTCGACGCGGCGGCGCCGGAGGCATGAGCATGGACCAGCAAACCAAGCTCGTGGAAGTCAAAGGCCTCAAGGTCGACTTCATGACCACGACGGGCCTGTTCACCGCGGTGAACCAGGTCGATCTCGATATCGGCCGCGGCGAGGTGATGGGCCTCGCCGGCGAAAGCGGTTGCGGCAAATCCACCATCGCCTTTGCGCTGATGCGCCTGCACCGGCCACCGGCGATCATTTCAGGCGGCTCGATCCGGATCGACGGCGAGGACGTGCTGGCGCTCTCGTCCAAGGCGCTGAGGCGCTGGCGCTGGCGCAAGGTGTCGATGGTGTTCCAGAGCGCCATGAACTCGCTCAACCCGGTGCTGACCATCTTCGAGCAGTTCCGCGATGTGCTGGTCGGCCATACCGGGATGAGCCGCGATGCGGCGCGGGCGCGGGCCGAGGAGCTGATGAAGCTGGTGGGGATCGCCGCGGCGCGGCTCGACGATTATCCGCATCAACTGTCGGGTGGCATGCGGCAGCGCGTCGTGCTGGCAATGGCGCTGGCGCTCGAGCCGGAGCTGATCATCATGGACGAGCCGACCACGGCGCTCGACGTGGTGGTGCAGCGCGAGATCCTCACCGAGATCATGGCGCTCAAAGCACGGCTCGGCTTCTCGCTCTTGTTCATCACCCATGACCTGGCGCTGATGGCGCAACTGGCGGACCGCATCGCCATCATGCTGAAGGGCCGGATCATCGAGGTCGGGGCGACGCGGCAGATCGTCGAGGCGCCGGAACAGAGCTACACGCGGGCGCTGTGGGACGCCATGCCGAGGCTGGAGGCCGTATCGTGACCCCGCCCATCCTCGAACTGGTCGCGGCCAGCAAGACGTTTCGCATCCGCAACATCTTCGGCGGCGAAAAATCGGTGGCAGCGCTGCAGCAGGTGTCGCTCAAGCTCGGTGAAGGGCGCGCGCTTGCCATCGTGGGCGAGAGCGGTTCAGGCAAATCGACGCTGGGACGCGCGGCGACCGGGCTGTTCCCGCTGAGTTCGGGGCAGGTGCTGTTCCGCGGGCGCGACATCGCGACGATCCGCGGTCGCAAGGCGCGACTGACGCATCGGCGCGCCGTGCAGATGATCTTCCAGGACCCGTTCTCGGCACTCAACCCGGCTCACACGGTGCGGCACCACCTGGAGCGGCCGTTGCGGCTGCACCATGGCTTGAGTGGAGCGGCGCTGGCTGAACGGGTCAAGGGTATCCTCGCCGACGCGGAACTCGATCCGGACCGCACCCTCGACAAGTATCCGCACGAGTTGTCAGGCGGGCAGCGGCAGCGGGTGAACCTGGCGCGGGTGCTGGCGGTGGGCGCGGAGCTGGTGGTGGCGGATGAGCCGACCTCGATGCTCGATGTGTCGATCCGCCGCTCGATGCTCGAGCTGATCGCCCGGCTCAAGACCCAGCGCGGGCTGAGCCTGCTCTACATCACCCATGACATCGCCACCGCCCATTACATCGCCGAGGAGACGGCGGTGATGTTCGGCGGCCGGATCGTCGAATGGGGACCATCGCGCGAGGTGATCGCCCGCCCGGCGCACCCCTACACCAGGGTGCTGCTCTCGGCGGTGCCCAATGCGGCGCAGCGGCTGGATGCCGGCAGCGCCGACGCCGCGGCCTTCGCCGTCGAGGCGACCAAGGTGCGCAGCATGACGCGGGACGCGATCGGCCAGCCGACCGAAGTCAGCCCCGGACACTACGCCATGCTCTGATCACTGGGCGAATTCGCGTTCGAACCAGCGCTTGACCAGGTTCATGACCCGGATCGAGCGGTCGTTGCGCCAGGCGAGATACCAGGAGCCGGGGCGGGTGACGAGGCCGAGCGGGGCGAGCATGCGGCCCTGCTTGATGGCGTCGGAAACCGCGGGGCCCGGTCCGATGGTAACGCCGAGTCCGGCTTCCGCCGCCTGCAGGGTGTAGAACAGCAGATCGTAGGAAATGAACTCGCGCTTTTCCAGCGTGACGCCGGCCTCGCGGGCCCAGTTGGACCACATGTCGGGCGGCCAGACGGTATCGAGGCGCGGCAGGCTCCAGAGGTAATCGAGGTCGTCCTCGCGGCCCTTCACCAGCATGGGGCTGACCACCGGCCCGAAGGTTTCGGGAGCGACCACGGCGACGGTCATGCCGGGGATCTCGGGCACCGGACCGACACCGATATAGATGTCGATGGAGCGATCGGCCGGGTTGATCTCGCGGCTCCAGGTGGTGAGGCGCACCGAGGTGCCGTCGAGCAGCGCCTCGAGGCTCTGCAGCCGCGGCACCAGCCAGCGCAAGAGGAACGCGTCGGGCGCCGTCAGCATGATGGTCTGGCGGTTGTGAGCATGGCGCAGCTGTTCGGTGCCGCGCGCAATCGAGGCGAAGGCTTCGGAGATGGTGGCGGCATATTCCGCGGCGGCCGGCGTAAGGCGGATCGAGCGGTTGCCGCGCTCGAACAGCTCGACCCCCAGCGCATCCTCGAGATGCTTGATCTGGCGGCTCACCGCGCCATCGGTGACGCTCAGATCCTGCGCCGCCTTCTTGACGCTGCCGAGCCGGGCCGCCGCCTCGAAGGCGCGCAGGGCGTTCAGCAGGTGGCCGGTCTCAACCATTGACGAAAACTCAATCGAACGGCCGATTTGTAAATTGTTGCCCGAGGCCCGTCCAGCCTAGTGTTTTGGCTCGGATGCGAGGCGCCAGGCCGCCGGAACCGGGTTCCTCCCTCTCCAGGTTTCGAAGCCTGGCGGCCTCGTGTCCGGATCCACGCACGGCGACGTCCTCTCCACTCCCTAGAGCAAGATTTCTTATGTCCGTTTCGACTCCTCACCGCATCATCATCGATTGCGATCCCGGCCATGACGACATGGCGGCAATCCTGCTTGCGGCATCGCACCCGGCGATCCGGATCGAAGCGATCACCACGGTGTGCGGCAATGCCTCGCTCGAGAACACGACGCGCAATGCGCTCAGGATCGTCGATGCGTTCGGGCTCGACGTGCCGGTGCATGCCGGCGCCGTGCTGCCGCTGCTGCACCGCTACGAATTCCCTGCCGCCTTCCACGGTCCCTCGGGGCTCGACAGCGCGGGCGTCGAGCTGCCGCAGACCGAGCGCAAGGCCGACGCCGTCGGGGCGGTCGAGGCGATCATCGCCAAGGTCGATGCCAACCCTGGCGAGATCAGCCTCGTGGTGATCGGGCCGATGACCAACATCGCACTGGCGCTGGCCTTGCGGCCGGACCTCGCGACAAAGCTCAAGCAGATCGTCTTCATGGGCGGCTCGGCTACCGAGGGCAACGTGACCCCGGCAGCCGAATTCAACACCTGGGCCGATGCGGAAGCAGCGCGGATCGTCTTCAAGTCGGGCGCCAGGCTGGTGATGTTCGGGCTGAACCTGACGCACCAGACGCTGCTCAGCCGCGCCGACATCGCCGAAGTGCGCGCCGCGGTCAGCGGCGACAATCCGGTCGCGGACATCATGGCCTTTTATTGCGGCACCTATTACGCCTTTGCCGGCGAGGACAAGCCGGGTGCACCGCTGCACGATCCCTGCGCGGTGGCCTGGCTGATCGATCCCACGATCTTCGGCATCGAGCAGATGCCGGGCGAGGTGATCATCGGCGACGGCCCGGGCTATGGGCAGACGCTGATCGACTTCCGCCCGCAGGACCCAAAGCACGACACGCGCATCAAGAATGTCGGCGTCGCCATGACGGTCGACGCGGCAAAGTTCGCCGCGCTGGTAACGCCCGCGCTCATCTGGGGCGCCAAGCGGTTTGCGAAGCAGGCTTAGAATTCAGCTACAGGAGAAGGGTTACGTAAAATGAAGATGTGGAACACGGCCTTGGCGATCAGCATGGTTGCGGCAATGGTCGCAGCACCGGCGCTGGCGCAGGACAAGACGCTCAACATGATCGTCATCGAGGGCGGCGACACCACGGCCATGCAGGCAGTGGTCGACGCCTACACGGCGGCGCATCCGGGCACCAAGATCAACCTCCAGCCCTACCCGTTCGCGCAGTTCTTCCAGGTGGCCGAACTGCGGCTGCGCTCGAAGGATGCAGGCATCGACCTCGTCTATGTCGATGCACCGCTGGTAGCGAGCTACGCCTCGCGCGGCTTCCTCGCCCCGATCGATGCCTCGATCGACACCTCGAGCCTGGTGCCGGCGGCGATCGATGCGGGCAAGTATGACGCGACGCAGTTTGCGCTGCCGATCAACAACTCGGCGCAGGTGCTGTTCTACAACAAGAAGCTGTTCGCCGATGCCGGCATCACCGCGCCGGACGGGCTGACCGCCGGGCAGAACGCCAGCCAGGCGGAGGTCGATACGCTCGGCTCATCCAAGCGCTGGACCTGGGAACAGGTGGCCGACGCGGCGCAGAAGCTGACCGTCAAGGATGGCGGCCGCACCACGCAATACGGCTTTACGGTCGAGCAGTTCGGCGAGCTCTACCAGCTGCAGCCACTGGGGGAATCGCTCGGCACCGACGTGATCGCGCCCGATGGCGTCACCGCCAAGGGCTATCTCGACAGCGAAGCCTGGGTGAAGGCCGGTACCTACTGGCACAACCTCTACAACGAGTGGGCGGTGAGCCCGAAGAGCCTCGGCTATGGCGAAGCCGCCTCGCTGTTCGGCAATGGCCAGCTGGCGATGTTTGCCGGCGGCACCTGGAACCTGCCAATCCTCGCGCAGACCGGCGTCGATTTCGGCGTGGCGCCGTTCCCCTATTTCGAGGGCGGCAAGGTGCTGACCCCGACCGGCAGCTGGTATGTCGGCGTCAACGCCGCCTCGACCAACCAGGCTGAGGCGTTCGATTTCGCCAAGTTCCTCACCACCTCGGATGAGGGCACGCGCGTCTGGTTCAAGGCGCTGAACCAGCTGCCGGTGAGCAAGCCGTTGCTCGACGAGATCAGCACTTCGGCCGATTTCGACGCCTTCCCCAGCAACGTGTTCCGGCTCGGCGTCTACGACTCGCTCAACACCGCCAAGGCCCGCCCGGTAACGGCAGCCTATGGCCAGCTGCAGGACGCCTTCCGCACCGCTTTCGTCGATATGGCGAACGGCGTCGCGGTGACGGATGCGCTGGCGAGTGCGGTGCAGAAGTTCGAGTCGGCAGCAGCGCGCGTCGCGCAGTAGTTATCGCCGCCGGCAACACTCGCCGGCTATGGAGTGAGGGCCTTCTCCCCTTGTGGGAGAAGGTGCCCGCAAGCGGCAGACGGCCAAGGGCCGTCGCCGCGGTGCGGATGAGGGGTATCTCTCCGCGTGCTCATCGCTCCTCGCTTGCGCTCGGATCGCGCTACACTTCGTTGCGCGGACCCCTCATCCGGCCTTCGGCCACCTTCTCCCACAAGGGGAGAAGGCGACAACTGAAGCAATTGTGCCCGTGACCCCTCCACCCGGTGAAACGTCCTAGATGGTCAGAAGCAAAACTCCCCTGTTCCTGCTCGCGGTGCTGCTGGCGCCGGCGCTGGTTGGCCTCGTGGTGTTCCGCCTCTATCCGATCGCCCTGGCGGTCAGCGACAGCTTCTTCAACATGCTGCGCGGCAACCAGGTGTTTGTCGGGCTCGACAACTACGTGGCGCTGTTCACCGATTCCGCCTTCTGGAAATCGCTGCAGGTGACGCTGTGGTTCAACCTGTTGATCAACCCGATCCAGATCGCCCTCGCCCTAGGGCTGGCGCTGCTCTACGTGCTGAAGTTCAAGGGCGTCGGCTTCTACCGGGTGCTGTTCCTCATCCCCATCGGGGTGTCGCTGCCCACCGCGGTGATCATCTGGCGCATCATGCTGAGCCCGGACGGGCTCGCCAATGGCGTGCTCAACATTGCCGGTATTCCGGGCCAGCCGTGGCTGACCTCGGAGAGTCTCGCGCTCTATTCGATCATCGCCATCGCCACCTGGAAGGGCATCTCGTACTGGATGATCTTCATCATCGGCGGGCTGCAGAACATCTCGCCCGAGATCTATGACGCGGCGCGGGTCGACGGCATCAAGCCGTGGCAGCGCCTCGTCTTCATCACCGTGCCGCTGCTCAGGCCGACGCTGCTGTTCGTGCTGGTGGCGGACGTCTCGATCAATTTCCTCCTGTTCGCACCGATCTTCATGCTGACCCAGGGCGGGCCGGCGGATTCCACCAACGTGCTGATGTACGAGGCCTTCAAGTCGGGCTTCATCTTCGGCGACATGGGGCGGGCGATGGCGATCATCGTCGTGGTGGTGGTGATCCTCCTGTTGATCGTCGGGCTGCAGTTCCGCCTGCTCGCAGGCAAGCCGGAGGGCAAGTGATGGCCGACCCTCAGCTGAAACTCCGCCGCGGCTTCACCCTGGGTGTCAAACACCTGGTCTATGCGGTGATCGCCTTCATCTTCGTGTTGCCGCTGTGGTGGGCGATCGTTTCCTCGCTCCGGCCAAACACTGAGGTGTTCGCCGACATCTTCCCGTTCACCGTCAATGCGCTCTTGCCCTCACCGCTGTCGTTCGAGGCCTATACCGGGGTGTTCGAGCGCGGCTTCGGGCTGATCATCGCCAACACCATGTTCGTCGCCATCGTCACCATGATCGGCGGGATGATCGTCAACGGCGCGGCGGGGTTCGCTTTCGCGGTGTTCGACTTCAAGGGCAAGAAGATCATCCTGACGCTGATCATCATCAGCTTCATGCTGCCCTTCGAAGCGATCGCGCTGCCGCTCTACACCGTCACGCTGCAGTTGGGCTGGCTCGATCACGTGGCAGCGTTGATCGTGCCCAGCATTGCCAACGGGCTGGCGGTGTTCCTGTTCTACCAGTTCTTCAGCCAGGTACCGAAGGACTACCTCGAAGCGGCACGGCTCGAGGGGGTCAGCTGGTTCAACATTCTGCTGCGCATCTACGTGCCGCTGTCGATCCCCACCTGTATCAGCGCTGGGCTGTTGTTGTTCGTGTTCCAATGGGAAGCGTTCCTGTGGCCGCTGCTGGCCATGCCGAGCCAGCAGTTCAAGGTGATCCAGGTCGGCATGGCGGCGTTCCAGCAGCAGTACCAGACGATCTGGAACCAGCTGTTCGCGGTCTCGGTGATCACCGCGCTCATCCCCATCGCCTTGCTGCTGCCGCTGCAGCGCTACTATGTCCAGGGCCTCGCCGGCGCTGGCATCAAAGGTTAGCTTTCGGAGACCCCATGTCCGGCCTCGCACTTTCAGGCGTCAAGAAATCGTTCGGCGCCACCGACATCATCCATCGCGTCGATCTCAGGATCGAGGACGGCGAGTTCGTCGTCTTCGTCGGCCCATCCGGTTGCGGCAAATCCACCCTGCTGCGGCTGATCGCCGGGCTCGAGACCACCAGCGCCGGCCGCATCGATATCGGTTCGCGCGAGGTGACCGAACTCGACCCCTCGCTGCGCGGCGTCGCCATGGTGTTCCAGTCCTATGCGCTCTACCCGCATATGAGTGTGCGCGAGAATATCGGCTTCGGTCTCAGGATGAACGGCATGCCGAAGGCCGAGGTGGCAAGGAAGGTCGCGGACGCCGCGGCGATCCTCCATCTCGACGAACTGATGGATCGCAAACCCCGGCAGCTCTCGGGCGGACAGCGGCAGCGCGTCGCCATCGGGCGGGCAATCGTGCGCAACCCCGAAGTGTTCCTGTTCGACGAGCCGCTTTCCAACCTCGACGCCGAGCTCAGGGTGCAGATGCGGCTCGAGATCGCCAAGCTGCACAAGACGCTGGGCGCGACGATGATCTACGTCACCCACGACCAGGTCGAGGCGATGACGTTGGCCGACAAGATCGTGGTGCTGCGCGCCGGGCGGGTCGAGCAGGTGGGCACGCCGCTCGAGCTCTACGACAACCCCGACAACCTGTTCGTCGCCGGCTTCATCGGCTCGCCGCGGATGAATTTCCTCCGCGCCGTGGCGGACAAGGGCGGCACTGGCGAGTTGACGGTGACGCTACCGGACTATGGCAACGTGACGGTGCCGATGGCGATTGTCGCGCCGCCGCCGGCAGGAACCGAACTCCAGCTCGGCATCCGGCCGGAGCATTTTGACGCGAAAGGCGAAGTGCAGTTGACGGCGGTGGTCGACGTGATCGAACACCTTGGCGGCGCGTCGTTCGCCTATGCGCGCTCGGAGGACGAGCACCCGCTCACCATCGAGCTGCGCGACAGCCGGCACACCGCGGCGGGCTCGGAACTGGCGACGGGGTTCGACCCGTCGCGGGCCAAGGCCACGGGGCAGAGGATCCGATGAACATGCTGAGCGAAGCCGAACTCCGGGCCATTCCGAAGGTCGAACTGCACCTCCATCTCGATTGTTCGATGAGCTTCGCTTCGGTGAGCGCGCTCGACCCCAGCGTGACGCCGGAGCGCTATCGCGCCGAATTTCTGGCGCCGCGCAAGTGCGTGAACCTCGTCGACTATTTCCGCTATCTCGCGCCGGCTCTGGCGCTGCTGCAGACGCGCGAGGCGCTGACCGTGTCGACCATCGACCTGCTGCGGCAGCTCCATGAGGATGGCGTCGTTTACGCCGAGATTCGCTTCGCGCCGCAGTTGCACCGGCAGACCGGCATGAGCACCGAAGCAGTGGTGGAAACGGTCCTGGCAGCACTGGTCGAGGGGCGCAGGAGCTACCCCGTTGAAGCACGGCTGATCCTCTGCCAGTTGCGACCGGAGGATACGGCGAACGGCTTGGAGCTGGTGCGGATCGTCCAGAAGTACCGCGCGCACGGCGTCGGCGGCGTCGATCTCGCCGGCGACGAAACGGGCTATGGGCTCGGCGAGCACATCCCGGTGTTCAAGCAGGCCAGAGACCTTGGGCTCAACATCACGGCGCATGCCGGCGAAGCGGGCGGCGCCGAAAAGGTGCGCGAGGTGGTGGAGCAGCTGGGGGTGCGGCGGGTCGGGCACGGGGTGCGCTCGATCGAGGATGACGCGGTGATCGCATTGCTGCTGGAGCGCGACGTGCATCTCGAGGTCTGCCCCTCGTGCAACATCCAGATCGACGTGTTCGATCGCTACGAGGATCACCCGGTCGATGCACTGGTGCGGCGCGGGGTCTCGGTGGGCGTGAACACCGACGCGCGCGGTCCGACCGACCTGACGCTGACAGAGGAATATGGGCGGCTGCAGCAGGTGTTCGGCTGGGACGCCGCACGGTTCCGGGCAGCCAATCTCGCGGCGATCGGACGGGCGTTTGCGGACGACGCGACCAAGGCAGCGATCCGGGCGCGGCTCGAGGGCTGATACTCGTATGGTAGCCCTCGACGCTGCGCTGCCCGCTGGGTAGAAAAGGCGCAACAAGATGAGGGAGCTGAACATGCCGGCGACGACCACCCAACCCTGGCGCAACCGTAGCTATCACCGGCGCTGGCTCCTGGAGCAGGCCGACGGGCTGTTCGGGTTCTTCCAGAATCGGGCGTTCAACCCCGGGGGTGGTTTCTTCGATCTCGACCCGACCGGACGGCCGCTGAACACCGCCAACCCGGTGCGCGGCATCCATTCGACGGCGCGCATGGTGCACTGCTTCGTCATCGGCAGCCTGTTGGGGCGGCCGGGTTCAGACCTGATCGTCGACCACGGCATGAAGTTCCTGTGGGAGCGGCATCGCGACGCCAAAGCCGGCGGCTATTTCTGGACCGTCGACAATGACGGGCCGCGCGATGGGCGGAAGCAGGGCTATGGCCATGCCTTCGTGCTGCTCGCCTCCTCGAGCGCCAAGCTGCTCGGGCATCCGCTGGCCGACAGGATGCTGGCCGATGTCACCGAGATCCTCGAAGCGAAATTCTGGGAAGAGCAGCACGGCGCCATTGCCGAGGAGTTCAACGCCGACTGGTCGCCGATCGCACCGTACCACGGGCAGAACTCGAACATGCACCTCACCGAGGCGCTGATGGCGGCGTTCGAGGCAACGGGCGAGCGCGGCTATCTCGACAAGGCCGAGCGCATTGCCGACCTGATCATCCGGCGCAAGGCGGGCGAAAACGGCTTCCGGGTGGCCGAGCACTTTGACGGCAACTGGCAGGTCGACAAGGGCTATCTGGGCGACCAGATGTTCCGGCCGCCCGGCACCACGCCCGGCCACTGGCTGGAATGGGCCCGCCTCGTGCTGCAGCTCTGGGCGCTGGGCGGCAAGAAGCACGCCTGGATGCCGGACGCCGCGGAAGCCCTGTTCAAGCAGTCGATCGTGCTGGGCTGGGACAAGGCCAAAGGCGGCTTCTTCTACAACCTCGACTGGAACGACAAGCCGGATATGCGCGACAAGCTCTGGTGGCCGGCCTCTGAAGGCGTCGGCGCCGCGGCCTTCCTCTGCGAACACCGGCCGAGCCCCTTCCATGAGGAGTGGTACCGCCACATCTGGGACGTGATCGCCAGCGCCTTCATCGACGAAAGCAATGGCGGCTGGCACGAGCAGCTCACCGAGGACCTGAAGCCGAGCTACACCCTGTTCGGCGGCAAGGGCGACATCTACCACGCCCTGCAGGCCTGCCTGATCCCGCTCTACCCGGCGACAGGGAGTTTGACGAAGGGGATTTTGGCGGAGATTTCCGGCCAGTAGCGGAGCCGGTGCGGGCTGACCCCCACCCCTGTCCCCTCCCCCTAAAAATGGGGAGGGAGACCCTCACACTGATATCGAGGCCATCGTCTCCCTCCCCATGTTTAGGGGGAGGGATCAAGGGTGGGGGTCAGGCTGCGCCGGCGTCTGATCGGTGTCCCTCTTGACATCCTCCCCACCAGTGAGTATTCACTCACTCACCATGAAGCACACACGTACCAACCTGTCCGACGCGGACACCCGGAGAGAAGCCATCGTCGAGGCGGCGCTGGTGGCGTTTGCCGGCGCGGGGTTCCAGGCGACGCCGGTGACGGCGGTGGCGGCGCGGGCCGGGATCAGCCAGGCCTATGTGTTCAAGCTGTTTCCCACCAAGGAAGAGCTGTTCGTTGCCGCGGTGCAGCGCTGCTTCGACCGGATCGAGGAGACGCTGGAAAACAGCGCGCGGACGATCAGCGACGGCAGTGGTGACGACATCCTCTATGCCATGGGTGACGGCTATGCCGGCCTTATTGCCGACCGCAGCATCCTGATGATCCAGGTGCATGCGCAGAGCGCGTCGGACGTGCCGGCGATCCGTGCGGCGGTGCGTGGCGGGCTGCAGCGCATCGTCACCTATGTGAAGCAGCGCTCCGGCGCCAGCGATGAGGCGGTGCAGCGCTTCATCGCCTTCGGACAACTCTGCCACCTGATCACCACCACCGACATCGACGAACTTGGCGAGGATTGGGCGCGTATCGTCGCCCGCGGTATCCGGCACGTGCCGGCCATCTGATCCGGCCGTCCCGGCCGTAACGACGACGTCCACCGATGGCGCCCTGCCCTGCTCCCATGCAGGCTCACGGCGCCATTTCTTGAAGCAACCAAGTGAGTGACTAATCACTCTATCATGTGGAGAATTCTGATGACCACCATAGTCGCAACCGCCGCCGACGCGGCAGCAACCGGGCGCAGTCGCAATCGCTGGCTGGCCCTGACCTTCCTGGCGCTGGCGCAGTTCCTCGTGGTGCTCGACGCCTCGATCGTCAACATCGCACTGCCGAGCCTCGGGGCCGGGCTGGGGCTCGACCACAACCTTCTCACCTGGGTGATCACCGCCTACGTGCTGCCGTTCGGCGGATTGCTGATGCTGGGCGGACGGCTGGCCGATCGCTACGGGCACCGCCGGATCTTCCTCGTCGGGGTGTTCGGCTTCATCGCCGCGTCGCTTGCCGCCGGCCTCTCGGTCAACGGCGCGATGCTGCTGGCGGCGCGGGCCGTGCAGGGGGCATCGGCGGCGCTGCTGGCGCCAGCGGCCCTGGCGCTGCTGATGCAACTGTTCCCGGCAACCGACGGCCGGGCCAAGGCGCTCGGTATCTGGGGTGCGGTGGCCGGGCTCGGCAGCGTGGCCGGGGTGCTGCTGGGCGGCGTGCTCACTGCCAGCATCGGCTGGTCGGCGATCTTCTTCATCAACGTGCCGGTCGGGCTCCTTGTTCTCGTCGCCATCCCGGCGCTGCTCAACCGCGACGTGGTGACCAGCCGGGCGCAACTGGATCTGCCGGGGGCGATCACCATCACGCTCGGCGTCGTGGCGCTGGTCGCGGCCTTCTCGATGGTGCTCGAGGTCGGCTTCCTGTCGCCGATCACCCTGGGTCTGGCCGCGACCGGCCTGGTGCTGCTCGGGCTGTTCACGCTGATCGAACTCCGTTCGGCCCAGCCGCTGGTGTCGTTTTCGATCTTCGCCAACCGAGCGGTCACGCTGGGGAATCTCACCGTGCTGCTGATCGGCGGGGCGGTGGTCGGGCTGTTCTTCGTCCTCTCGCTGCATATGCAGAACGTCCTCGGCTACGACGCCATGCTCACCGGCATCACCCAGGTGCCGCTGGCGCTGGCGCTGATCGCGGCCGCCGGGGTGCTGCCGCCGGTCATGGCCAAACTCGGTTCGGCGCGGACGCTGACCGTGTCGCTGCTCATTCTAGCCGCCGGTCTCGTCTGGTTGGCGCTGGCGCCGGTGGGCGCCGACTTCGTGCTGCACCTGCTGGGGCCGACCATCATCATCGGCGCGGCGCTCGGTGGCGCCTTCATCGCCGGGACCGAGCTCGCCGTGCAGGGGGTCAGCGAGGCCGATAGCGGGCTCGCCAGCGGGCTGGTCAACACCAGCCAGCAGATCGGCGGCGCGATCGGCCTCGCCGTACTGTTCACGCTGGCAACGACGCTGAGCAATGGCCTCGGCGCCGCCGGCGCAGACGCGGTGACGGCGCTGGCCGGAGGCTACTCGGCCGCCTATCTCGGCGCCGCCGGATTGGCCCTGCTGGCCGCGCTGATCGCCGCCTTCGCCACCCGCAAGTGACGCGACAGCACCGGCGCGCTGCTGCGCCGGTGCCCTTCCCCCAAAACCAAGGAGTACCTGAAATGACCACCGACAGCTTCACTGCCCCGCGCCAGGACAAGTCGCACAAGATCGCGCCGCGCTACGTCACCTGGTCGGCCATCGTCGCGCCTGTGCTGGTGCTGACCGGCTGGGCCTTCATCGCCGCCGTGCCAATTGCACTCATGCTATGGGGCACCTGGACCGACCGGCGAGTTCGCGCCCTGCGCTGGTGGAGCGGGCTCACTGCCCTGCTCTACGCCATCCCCTTCATGCAATACCTGCTGCGCACCAATCCCGAGGCCAGCATGTCTTCGATGCTGCATCCGGCGATGGGTGTCGCCATTGCGCTCGCAGCGGCAGTGGTGGCGCTGAAGATCTTCAAAAGTCATCGCGGTTGAAAGTCATTCGACGGCCGGCGGCAGCATAGTTTGCCGCCGGCACAAGATTAGCAGTGCCGTCAGCGCGACGGCGTGGTATTGTACTTGGGCGGAGTGCACGCGAAGGGGACGCGTGAACTAAGGGGCGTTAATGGCGAGGAGAGGCCATGGCGTCGTTTTGCGGTCTGCGGATCACCCGGAACCAGTTTGCCGGCACACTTGCCGCAGCACTCATCGCTTTCACGACATTGCTGTCGACGTCAGCCCGGGCGGCGGACGAAGCGATCTTCGCTCCGGGCGAGCCCATCATCACCGGCTTCTCCGGCGTCGTTCCGCCGGAAACACCCCCGGCCAGCGGCGACCCGCTCGACTACACCTTCATCGATCCGGCCGGCCACTCGATGGTGATCCAGCAGTTGCAGCCGGACGGGCAGCCGACAGGCCAGTTGATCCCGGCAGATCCGGTGTTCTCGGCAACAGCTGCCGATATCGGCCAGACTTTCGGGGTAACGGTCGACGATGCGCCCGAGTTCAGCGGCGCCGCGGCGCCCAATATCTATCTCGCAGCCAGCTCGGCCTTCGGCCTCAATATCGTGGTGCCGGATGCCGACGGCAATCCGGTGCGCAGCAAGCTCGGCGCGCCTGGCGCGAGCTTCATGGCCGGCCAGTGGGGGGCGGCCGGCGGGGCAGAAGGCTATCCCGGCAGCATCTGGAAGGTGGATGGCACGACCGGCGAGATCTCGCTGTTCACCACCATCGCAGCCAATAGCGGCCCCGGGCTCGGCAACCTGGTGTACGATCCGGCCAGCGCCCAGTTCTTCGTCTCCGACCTCGATACCGGGCTGATCTACCGGCTGGCAGCCGACGGCATCATCATCGACACCTTCGACCACGGGGTGAACGGACGGCCAACGCACGAACTCGAGCCGGTCGCCGACGACGGCACTGAGATGTCGATCAGCGATCCGGCGTTCAACAGCGAGGATCCGACGACCTGGGGCTTCACGCCAGCAGAGCGCAAGGTGTTCGGCCTCGCGATCAATGGCGGCCGGCTGTTCTATGCGGTCGCTTCACAAATCTGGTCGGTTCGCATCAATGCCGACGGCAGCTTCGGCACGGCGCGCTGGGAGCTGGATATCACCGACCTGCCCTCCAGCAACGAGATCGCCAGCATCGTCTTCGACCCACAGGGCCGGATGATCCTGGCGCAGCGCGGGCCGCAGGTCGGCAGCTACGACTATTCGGTGTTCGCCGAGGCCAGGACGTCCTCGGTGGTGCGCTACGAGCGCGAGTTCCCCGATGACCCGACGACGCCGGGCACCTGGGTGGAGACACCAGACAGCTACGCCATCGGCATGGCGCCCGAGGGTCTTGCCGCCTCGGGCGGCATCGCCCTCGGCCCGGATTTCGACGACGAGACCACGACGCTCAGCGGCGCCTGCAGCGCCTACCTGTGGGTAACCGGCGATGCACTGCGCGACAACCTGAACGTCGACGCGCCGCTTGCTCCGCCGACCCAGGTGCATGGGCTGCAGGGCAATGCCCTGGGGCTGGTGCGGCCGCAGAACGACCCGCCGACCCTGTCGTTCTTTGCCGATTACGACGGCAACACCGATGACGACCAGGCAATGGCCCAGGGCCATGTCGGTGCCGTCGCCATCTGGCAGGCGTGCGAAAGCGCCCCCGAGACCTATGTGCCGCCGCCGGCCTTGCCGCCGCCCGGCTACGTGCCGCCGTCCTATGAGCCGGACGAGGACGAACCCGATGAACCCGACGAGCCCGCGTACAGCAACCTGACGCTGGAGAAGTGGGCCAAGCCGTTCTTCTGCGTCGACGGCGGCGCCGACTGGTGGTGCAACTTCACCATCCGGGTCGAGAACACCGGCACGGTGCCCTATTGGGGTCCGGTGGTGGTCAACGACCACCTGCCGGCCAACAATCCGGGCGCCAGCATGAGCTTCTGGCCGCAGCCGCCATGGTCATGCGGCGCGACCGGACCGACGGCCTATCAGTGCGTCACCGGCCCGGTGCTGCTCTATCCCGGCGACGGGGTGGTGCTGCACGAAGTGGTGAAACTGCCCAAGGCGCTGGTGAACTATTGCCACCTCGCCAACGCCGCAGAGCTCGACTGGTTCTGGGGCGGTGACGACGATCCGAGCGACGATTTCAACATCGGCGTGGCGGGCATCAAGGCACCGGGCTGCTTTGCGGTTCCCGGCAGCGACCTGCTGCTCGAAAAGATCGCGGCGCCGAGCTGTGTCGATGGCGGCGCAACCTGGAACTGCTCGTACGTGGTGCTGGTGCAGAATGCCGGACCGGGCAACTATTCCGGGCCGATCACCGTCACCGACACGCTGGGCCTCAACGCGCCGGCGACGACACTCGGCCCCTGGGCCTGCGCCCAGGCCGGACCGGTGCTGACCTGCAATATCGTCGCGCCACCGGTCAATGTACCGCCCGGCTGGACGTCGGGGTTCCTCGTAACCTCGCATGTGCCCAAGGGCATCCTGCCGGCGCTCTGCGGCCTCGACAACAAGGCCAATATCAGCACGCCCGCCGGCGGTTCGCCGACCAACCTGCTCCCCGGCAACGACTTCGACGCGGTCACCGCGCCGATCCCCGATCCGGCCTGCGCCGGGCCGGCCGACGATATCGACCTCAGGATGCAGAAGGCCCCGCTGGGCTGTTCGCCCTACTTCTATGGGGTCAACGGCTACCTCTGCAAATGGCAGATGACGCTGAGCAATGTCGGGACCGACCCCTATCTTGGGCCGCTGTCGTTCGTCGACAGTTCGGCCGGTGTGACGGCCAACGAGCTCACCTTCATGTACCCGTTCTGCACGGGCACGGCGGTGACGACCTGCACGCCGCCAGTTGCGGTGGCGGTCAATCCCGGGGTGCCGATCGTCATCCCGTTCCACACCTTCATTCCGGATGGGCCCAATGTCTGTTCGGTAACCAACAACCTGTCGATCCTCGCGCCGAACCCGGGCTCACCACAGAATCCTGGCGGCAACGATTCCGATACGGTCGGCCAGGCGCTGCCCAATCCCGCCTGCATCGCACCGGGTGCGCCCAAGCTCAACATCCAGAAGACCGCCACCGGCTGTGCCTCGGATCCGTCGAGCGAGGACTGGCTCTGCGACTTCGACATCACCGTCTTCAACTATGGCGGCGGGCCGCAGCCCGGGCCGATCCAGGTGAAGGACTTCAACGACAAGCCGACGACCTTCTCGGGGGCTGCGTGCGTGCCCTCGGGAGTCGATCAGTGGCTCTGCACCCGTCCGGCGGCACTGCCGGCACTGTCGAACTGGACCTTCCAGGCGACCTCGCACGTCAACCCGAACAGCGTGACGCTGGCCGACTGCAACGTGATCAACACGGTGCTGATCACCACCCCGCCCTCGGGCGGCGACCCGGGCTACCTCGCCCAGGCCAGCCAGAAGGTGCCGCAACTGTTCATCAATCTGGGGCCCGGCCCGGTCGCGGTCTATTGCGACCCACCGAGCCTCAAGCTGACCAAGACGGCCGTGAAGACCGTGAAGGCCGGTGACGGCTACGATGCGACGTTCACCGTCCGGGCCACCTCGACCGGACCCGACCCCTATATCGGGACGGTCGAGGTCGACGAACTGCTGCCCGATGGCACGAGCTTTGTGTCGTCCAGCAACTGGACATGCGTGCCCACGACCGGCAACGACATGCACTGCTCGTCGACGTTCAAGACCATCCCGGTGGGCAAGTACACCGAGATGACCATCACCATCCACATCCCCACGGATGTGGCGGTGGCGGCGCAGTGCAACGTCGTCAACACGGTGAACGCGTCGATCTCGGCGGCGGTGCTGCACAGCGACGAGGGGGTGCAGTACACCGCCTCGGCCGCCGCGCAACTGCCGGCCAGCGTCTGCCGGCCCGGGGCGGAGCCCGAACCCGAGCAGTGCCCGACCAAGCAGATGAAGCCCGATGGCAGCTGCTGCGAAGCCGGCACGCAATGGAACGGCAAGCAATGCGCCAAGCCGCGACCGACGGCCCCGAAGTGCCCTGCCGACAGCCATCTGACCGATGCCGGCAAATGTGTGTGCGACGCGGGGACCCGCGGCGATCCAGGCGAGTGCGAGCCGATCCAGTCGACGCCGAGCTGCGACTTCCGCGACAGCCGGCTGGTCAACGGCGAGTGCGTCTGCAAGCCCGGCACGCACGGCAACCCCGGCAAGTGCCGCCCCGACGTGGTGGAGGAACCGGTCTGCCCCGATGACAGCCGATTGCGCCGCGGTGAATGCGTCTGCCTGCCGGGGACGATCGGCAAGCCGGGCAGATGCCGGCCCGAAGTGATCGAGCCGATCTGCCCCGACGACAGCCGCCTGCGTCGCGGTGAATGCGTCTGCCTGCCGGGGACGGTCGGCAAGCCGGGCAATTGCCGGCCGGAGGTGATCGAGCCGATCTGCCCCGACGACAGCCGCCTGCGTCGCGGCGAATGCGTCTGCCTGCCGGGGACGGTCGGCAAGCCCGGCAATTGTCGGCCCGAAGTGATCGAGCCGATCTGTCCGGACGATAGCCGCCTGCGCCGCGGTCAGTGCGTCTGCCTGCCCGGCACCAGCGGCGAGCCTGGCCAGTGCCGGCCGGATGTGGTCGAGGAACAGCCCCAGGCCTGCCCTGAGGACAGCCGGCTGCGCCGCGGTCAATGCGTATGCATCCCTCCGACCACCGGCAAGCCGGGCGCGTGCCAGGCACCGGTGCTCGAGTTGCAGCCGCTGCGGCCACGGCTCGAAGTCACGACCATCAACTGAACTTTGGGGCCGGCCACGTTATGTGGCCGGCCCTTCGCCGAAATGTCGAGGCAGCCGTCCCCTCTCCCTCGCGCACGCTCTCGCGTGCGCTAGGAGGGGAGAGGGCTAGTGCAGCTAGGACCGTGAGGTCCGGAGCGGAACTAGGGTGAGGGGTTCAGCTTCTCAACATGCTGGCTCGTCCAGCAGGTGGCACCGCTTCACCCCTCATCCGGCGCTTCGCGCCACCTTCTCCCCTGAGGGGAGAAGGGACATCGCTGCCTGCGTCGGCGAATGCCCTCACTGCAGATGCGGCTTGCGCAGGAAGCTGTTGCGGTCGGCGGATTTGATGCGAACCCAGGTGTCGCGGCCGTCGCGCACCACGCGCATCGGGAACTCGGCGCCGGCGGGGCCGCTGCTCCACACCTTGCGATAGAAATCGGCCAGACTCTCGACCTCGCTGTCGCGCACGTCGGAAATCACGTCGCCCTGGCGCAGGCCCGCCTTGGCGGCCGGGCTGCCGTCGGCAACGCTCATCACCACCACTTCGCCGTCGCTCTCGGCCGAGAACACGCCGAGCCAAGGGCGCGGCGGACGGTTGGCTTCACCGCGGGTCAGCAGATCATCGAGAATGGGACGGAGCAGGTCGATGGGAACAACCATGTTGATGTCGGCGGTTTCGCCGGCCCGCATCATCTGCAGGCGAAGCGAGCCGACACCGAGCAGCTTGCCATCGGCGCCGATCAGCGCCGCGCCGCCCCAGGACGGGTGTGCCGGAGCGGTGAAGATGGCTTCGTCGAGCAGGTACTCCCAGTAGCCGGCGAATTCCTGCTTGGCGACAATGGTGGCGCGGATCGAACGGCCGGTGCCGTCGGCGAAGATCACCGCATCGCCGAGCTGGGTATCGGCGGAGCTGCCGAGTTCGAGCGCCGGCAGGTCGAGGGCCCCGAGCGCCTGCACCAGGCCGAAACCGGTTTCCTGGTCGTAGGCGAGGGCGTGCGCGGCGACGACGCGGCCGTCGGGAGTGGTTATCCACACCTCTTCGGCTTCGGTGATCAGATAGCCGATGGTGAGCACCAGGCCGTTCTCGCGGATCACCACGCCGCTGCCCTCGCGCAGCGTGCCGAGGCCGGCCGCGGTGAAGGCGTCGTCGGGGATGGTGGATCGGACGGCCACGACTGACCGCAAGGTCGGATCGATATCCATGCTCTTGTCCTGGTGTTGCGGAGACCGGCGGGCGCCGGGCCTCTGGCCGGGCACGATGCCTGTGCACAAGGTAGGCAATGGACGGGGGGCCTGCAAGGGTCGCGGAGCCGAACCGTGAGGTACGTGTTGCAGCAGAGCGAAATCTGTTCAATGCTGCACGTGTTGTCATACAAGGTGGACAAGAGAACCACCAACGAGCCGTGACTAGGAGAGACTGCCCAACGACGAGGAGGAGAAACTACGATGACTATCAAGAAGTTAAGCCGTCGTGACGTCCTGAGGGGGACGGCTGCAGCCGGCGCCGGACTTATCGCCGCGGGGAGCGGCCTTCCGGTTTTTGCGCAGGACGCCGCGCCCAAGCCTGACGCCCCGCTGCCGGTCGGCGGTTCGGGAAAGCTCACCGTCATTCACCGCACCGAGTATTTCGAAGCGGCACAGACGGCGTTCCGCGACACCGTGCAGGCCTTCGCCGATGCCAAGGGGGTCCAGCTCGACATCTCGACCACCAACCCGGAGTCGTTCGGCGACTTCATGGGCAAGATGACGGCGGCGGTGAAAGCCGGCAACCCGCCCGATTTCGCCTACACGTCCAACGTCTCGATCTCGCAACTGCACCTGCTCGACCTGGTCGAGGACGTGTCGGACGTGGTCGACCAGGCCATCAAGCTCTACGGCGACATCATGCCGGGCCTCAACGCCGCCAAGACGGCGCAGCTCGACGGCAAGTGGTGGGCCGTGCCGCTGATCGGCACGACGACCGGCTATTATGCACGTGGCGACAAGCTCAAGGAAAAGGGCATCGACCCGGCTTCGCTCAAGACCATCGTCGATCGCCGCGAAGCGGCGCTCGCCATCTCCGGACCGGACTTCTACGGCTGGGGCTTCACCCCCAACCAGTCGGGTGACGGCTTCGGCTTCCTGATCGCGACGGTGCAGGCCTTCGGCGGCCACTTCACCGACGAGACCGGCCAGGTGGTGACCTTCGACTCGCCGGAAACGGTGGCGGCCTTCGAGTTCCTGCGCGAAACCTACGACCGCAACGGCAAGTATGCCGCCATGCTGCCGCCGGGTGTCGAGAGCTGGAACGATACCGGCAACAACGAAGCCTATCTCGCCGGCCAGATCGGCTTCACCCAGAACGCCTTCTCGATCTACGCCCAGGCCAAGCGCGACGGCAATCCGGTCTATGCCAACACCCTGCTGTTGCAGGCACCGACGGCGATCAACGGCGACAGCCGCGACGGCGGCAATGTCGGCGGCTGGATGACCGTGTTCAAGGGAGCGCCGAACGCGGCGCTGGCCAAGGAACTGGCGCTCAACCTGCTCGACCCGGCCAACTTCAGCAAGATCGCGTCGCTGGGCAGCGTGCTGTTCACGCCGGCCTACCAGAACCTGTGGACGCCGGAACTGCTGGCGGCCGAACCGAACCTTGCGACGATCAAGCAGGCGGTCGACGTCAAGGATCCGTTCCTCGGCCAGTCGTGGCCGGCGAACCCGAATGCCGGCGTCGATGCCATCCGTGCCCAGGGTGTGCTCGAACAGTCCGTCGGCAACGTCATCTCGGGCCGCATGGCGCCTGCCGACGCGGTCAAGGATGCGCACCAGAAGATGCGAGACCTCTTCGAGGAAGGCGGAATCATGCAGCCCTGAGGCTGCCATGCTTCCTGGCCGGAGGGTGGCCTGCCACCCTCCGGTTACCCCCCGCGCGGACAAGGGCCGTCACAGTGTGACGCCCGCGCCGTGCCCAACTCCTGCACCTCGTCACGGGTGCTCAGCTGGAAGGAGGCTTGACCATGGACAAGCGTATCACCCTCGACCTGCCCGTCGGCGGCACCGGCAGTGCCGCGCGTCCGCGGTTCAAGCTCAAGAACATCCTCGGCCGCGACTGGCGGATCGCCTACCTGTTCGTGCTGCCCATGGTGCTGCTCATGGCCGGCCTGATCTTCTGGCCGTTCATCAGCGCCATCCTGATGTCGATGACGACCTTCAATTTCAACACCGGCGAGACGGTGCAGGTGGGCCTGAGGAACTACCAGCGCCTCTACACCAATTCCGACTACCTGCTGAGCCTTTCGAACACCATCAACTTCACCTTCTGGTCGCTGTCGATCAAGTTCGTCACCGGCATGACCATCGCCATGATCCTTCATTCCAAGTTGCCGTGGCGCAACCTGATGTCGGCGATCATGCTGCTGCCCTGGATCGTGCCCGAGATCGTCACGGCGCTGGCCTGGAAGTCGATCTACGATCCGCTGTTCGGCGGCCTCAACCCAATCCTGCAGGGCGCCGGCATCATAAACCGGCCGCTCGGCTGGCTGTCGGATTCGAACCTGGCGCTGGGCAGCGTCATCGCGGTGAACGTCTGGAAGGGCATCCCGTTCTTCACCCTCCTGCTGCTCGCCGGCCTCAAGGCGATCGACACCGAGCTCTATGAATCGGCGGAAGTCGACGGCGCCAATGCGGTGCAGCGCTTCCGCTATGTCACCCTGCCGGGGATGCGCTACGTGATCCTCGTGGTGCTGCTCTTGAGCTTCATTTCCACCTTCAACCAGTTCGGGCTGATCTTCCTGATGACCGGCGGTGGGCCGAGCGGCGCGACGCGCCTCTACTCGATCCTCGCCTATGAGAAGGCGATCGGCTCGCTGCAATACGGCCCGGGCAGCGCCATTGCGCTGTCGGTGGCGCCGCTGATGGCGTTCCTGATCTACCTGCTCTCCAAATACATGCGGCACGACGAGCGCGCCGCGGGCGTGCAGAAGAAGGGGCTGGGTATCGGCAAGTTCTTCGGCCGGCTGTTCAGCGCCGTGCTCGACGTCTTGTTCTGGCCGTTCGACATGCTGAACCGCGGCATCGAGGTGCTGGGCCATGCCCTGCGCAAGCGGATGACCGGTTCGTCCGAAAAGCCGGTGTTCAAGCCACAGGGCCGCGAACGCATGGGGATCGGCATCCGCATCCTGATCCTGTTGCCGATCATGGCGTTCGTGCTGTTCCCGTTCTACTGGGTGCTGATCACCTCGTTCAAGACGACGACCCAGATCAGCCAGCGGCAATCGATCTTCTGGCCGAACCCGCCGACGCTAAGTCAGTACCAGGAACTGCTGTTCGGCTCGCCGTTCCTGCATTGGCTGGGCAACTCGATCCTGATCGCGGCGCTGAGCACCATCATCTCGGTGGCTATCGCCGCGCTTGCGGCCTATGCGCTGACCCGGCTGAAATTCCTCGGCGCCGGACTGCTTACCACGGCGATCCTCATCACCTACCTGTTGCCGGGCACACTGATCTTCATCCCGCTGTACCAGACGCTGAGCGACCTGGGGCTGATCAACAGCTATGGCGCGCTGCTCACCACCTACCCCACCTTCCTCGTTCCCTTCGCCACCTGGGTGCTGATCGGCTATTTCCGCTCGATCCCGGTGGAGCTCGAGGAAGCGGCGATGATCGATGGGGCGAGCCGGCTCTACGCCTTCATCCGCATCACCCTGCCGCTGGCGGCGCCGGCCCTGCTGTCGGTGGCGCTGTTCGCCTTTACCAACGCCTGGAACGAGTTCCTGTTCGCCTTCGTGTTCATCACCTCGGAATCGCTGAGGACGCTGCCGATCGGCCTGCAATCGATGGTGGTGGGCGACATCCTGCCCTGGGGCGAGCTGATGGCAGCCTCACTGCTGACGGCGATCCCGGTGGCGGTGCTCTACATGTACGCCCAGCGCTTCCTCGTCGGTGGGCTGACGGTGGGGGCGGTGAAGGGGTAAGGCCCCATCGAAACTGCCCCTCACCCTAACCCTCTCCCCAGCGGGGAGAGGGGACGATGGGGCACAGCCGGCGCCACAACGCCCCCTCTCCCCGCTGGGGAGAGGGTCGGGGTGAGGGGCAGCTCAGAGAGAGAACTACGTGACCGCCACCCCCATCATCACCGCCCTTCGCGTCGTCCCCGTGGCCGGCGAGGACAGCATGCTGCTGAACCTCAGCGGTGCGCATGGGCCGCTGTTCACCCGCAACATCGTCATCCTCACGGACAGCGCGGGGCGTACCGGGCTCGGCGAGGTGCCGGGTGGCGAGGCGATTGCGCGAACGCTGGAGGATAGCCGCGAGCTGGTGGTGGGACGCGAGATCGGCGCCTATCGCTCAACCCTGCGACAGGTCGGCGAGGCCTTCGCCAGCCGCGATGCCGGCGGGCGCGGCGCCCAGACTTTCGACCTCCGCGTCACCATTCATGCGGTGGCGGCGCTCGAATGCGCGCTGCTCGATCTGATGGGGCAGTTCCTCGGCGTGCCGATGGCGGAGTTGCTTGGCGATGGCCAGGTGCGCGACCGGGTCGAGATGCTGGGCTACCTGTTCTATGTCGGCGACCGCACCAGAACCCCGCTCGGCTATCGCGCAGCAACCGAAGGCGACGACTGGGAGCGGCGGCGTGACGAGGTGGCACTGACGCCGGCCGCCATCGTCCGGCTGGCCGAGGCAGCGGCAGCCCGTTACGGCTTTCGCGATTTCAAACTGAAAGGCGGCGTGCTGGCGGGTGAGGTCGAGGCCGAGGCGATCGAAGCACTGGCCGAGCGCTTCCCCGAGGCGCGGTTGACAGTCGACCCCAATGGCGCGTGGTCGCTCGATGAGGCGGTAAGAGTCGCTACCCGACTGAAGCCGATCCTCGCCTATGCCGAGGACCCGTGCGGCGCGGAAGCCGGATTCTCCGGCCGCGAGGTGCTGGCGGAGTTCCGGCTCCGCACCGGGATGAAGGTTGCGACCAACATGATCGCCACCGACTGGCGGCAGATGGGACATGCGATCACCCTTGGCAGTGTCGATATCCCTTTGGCCGATCCGCATTTCTGGACGCCGCGCGGCTCGATCGACGTGGCAAAACTCTGTCACCGCTGGGGGCTGACCTGGGGCAGCCACTCCAACAACCATTTCGACATTTCCCTCGCCATGTTCACCCAGGTCGGTGCGGCAGCGCCGGGGACGATCACTGCGCTCGATACGCACTGGATCTGGCAGGACGGGCAACGACTGACGGTCGAGCCGCCGCTGATCCGCGACGGGCACGTGGCGGTGCCGGAGCGGCCGGGCCTGGGGGTGGAGCTCGACGAGGCGCGGCTCGAGGCAGCGCATCAGCGCTATCGCTCGCTGCCGGCGGGAAGCCGGAACGATGCGGCGGCGATGCAGTACCTGATCGGTGGCTGGACATTCGATCCGAAGCGGCCGGCTTTGGTGCGGTAGGGGGTAACCGAGCTTCGGGCCCCACCCCACCCAGCTTCGCTAGGCGGCGGAGCCGCCAAGCTGCGCTGCCCTCCCCATCAAGGGGAGGGAGAGCAACAAACTGCAGCTTCAGTATGCGTCTCCCTCCCCCTTGTGGGGAGGGATCAAGGGTGGGGGTGGCCACACGCGCTGGACGTCGTGTCACTCGAACCAGCTCGTCCCCGGATACTGGTGCTGCCGCGCCACCGCTTCGTTCAGCTCGAGCCCGATGCCCGGACGATCGCTGAGCTTGATGCGGCCGTTCTCGATGATCTCGCCGCCGTCGGTGATGGTCGACCAATAGTCGCGGTGGAACCAGTGGAACTCCAAGACGAGGAAGTTGGGCACCGTGGCGCAGACATGGGCCGAGGCCATGGTGCCGATAGGTGAGCTCACGTTGTGCGGGGCGAACGGGATGGAGTAGAGGTCGGCCATCTCGGCGATCTTGCGGCACTCGCTGAGCCCGCCGCATTTCGGGATATCGGGCATGATGATGTCGAGCGCCTGCTGCTCGAACACCTTTCTGAAGCCGTGGCGCAGATAGAGGTTCTCGCCGCCGCAGATCGGCACGCTGGTCGAGCGGGTGATCTCGGCCATGGCGTCGATGTTCTCGGGCGGGATCGGCTCTTCCAGCCACATCAGCTGCAGATGTTCGAGATCCCTCGCGAGGCGGATGGCGGAGTGCTTGTCGAGCCTCGTGTGCAGGTCGCAGGCCACCTCCACGTCCTTGCCGGCGGCCTTCACCACCATTTCGGCCAGCTGCACCATGCGGTCATGCTCCCACTTGTTGGGAGTCATGTTGAACCTGTCCTTCTCGTACCAGCCGGTTTCCGAGCCGGTATGGCCGTAGGCGCGGATATCGAGGTCGACCTTGAGCGCCGAGAAGCCGGCCGCCAACACCTTGTCGACCTCGGCCTGCACCTCGTCCATGTTCATGCCGGGCGACACTTCGCAGTCGCAATAGACACGGATGTCGTCGCGGAACTTGCCGCCCATCAGTTCATAGATCGGCACTTTCAGGGCCTTGCCCTTCAAGTCCCAGAGCGCAATTTCGATACCGGTCAGCGCGGTGATCAGCGCGCCGGCAAAGCCGCCTTCGAACACCAGGCTGCGCCGGGTTTCCTCGAAGATCGCATCGATGGCGAACGGGTCGCGGCCGATCAGCCGCTCTTCCAGCTCCTTGATGATGGCGATGGCCTGGTAGCCGCCATGCACGCATTCACCGAGCCCGGTGATGCCGGCGTCGGTCTCGATGCGGACCCATAGATGCATGCAATGGCCGCTCGTCGCCGCCGTCTTCACCGAAGTGATCTTCACCTCGCCTCTCCCTCGCTGTCTCGATAGACGCCCTCGATCCTCCCCGAGGGACGTACATCAGGTTACAGCCCGAGACAGCGTTGGCAACCGCCGATCGGGTGACGAGGGGTAGGCGGAAAGTCGTAGCTATTGCCGGAAGCTATGGTCGAGCGAAGCGGTGATCGGGCTCACCAGGTATTCGAGCAGCGTCTGCTCGTCGCCCATCAGCATGATCTCGGCCGGCATGCCGGGCAGCATTCGGATGCCCTGGCCCAGCGCCTCGAGGCTCGCCCGGTCGACCTCGACCTTGGCGAGGAAGTAGGCGGCGCCGGTGCGTTCGTCGGTGAGGCTGTCAGCCGAAATCGAGCGCAGCACGCCATGCAGCTGCGGCAGGTTGCGCTGTCGATAGGCCGTGAGGACGACGCGGGCCAGCATGCCGGGATGCACGGCATCGATATCGAGCGGCCGGAGCCGGGCGTCGATCACCAGTTTCGAGCCCTCGGGCACGATTTCGAGGATCGGCTCGCCCGGCTTGACGACGCCCGAAACGGTGGTGACGCGGACATGCATCACCGTGCCGGCAATCGGTGCGGTGACCACGGTGCGGGTCAGGATATCCTCGCGCGAGGCCAGCTGGCTCGACAGCTCGGCGATTTCGCCGCGGACCTTGCTCAGGTCCTCGCTGACGCTCTCGGCGATGTCGTCGCGCAGCGCGAACAGCTGCATCTGGGTTTCGCCGATCAGCTGGCGGTTCTGCGCGATGGCGGCGCGGTTGGCGGCGCGCTGCGCCTCGACATTGGCGGCCTCGCGCTGCAGTTCGAGCAGGCGCGGCAGGCGCTCGAGACCCTTGTCGTAAAGCTGCTTGACGCTCGCCGCCTCCTGGTCGAGCAGGCCGATCTGCTCCTCCTCGGCAGCGATCATCTCGGTGAGGCCGGCGATCTGCTCCTCCACCTGCTTGACCCGCTGGTCGAGGATCTGCTCGCGGCCGTTCTGCGAGGCCCGGCGGCTGAGAAACAGGGCGCGCTGGTCATCGATGGCGCGTGCGTAGTCGGCGGCAGGATAGGCGAGCAGCGTGGCCGGAACGGCGACGGCGTCGCGTCCCTCGATCTCGGCCACCAGCCGGGCTTCGAGGGCGCGCAGGTCGATGTAGCGGTCGCGCAACTCCTGCAGGCGGGCGAGCGCCTGAGTGTCGTCGAGGGTCACCAGTGGATCGCCTGAGGCGACCACATCGCCCTCCTTGACGTGAATGGTGCGCACAATGCCGCCTTCGAGGTGCTGGATGGTCTTGCGGTAGCCGTCGGGGCTCACCACACCGGGCGCAATGGCGGCACTGGCGAGCCGGGCCCCGTAGGCCCAGGTGCCGAAGCCGCCGACCAGCAACAGGGCCGCAGCATAGCCCAACCAGCGTGGCCCGCGGGTGGCGCGGGACAGTTCGACCCGCGGCCTGATGCGGCGACGGCGCTCGCCGACCAGCAGGAAATACAACCCCAGGGCCGCAATGGTGGCCGCGGCGATGAGGATCCCCTCGGGCGAGAGCCCGGCGTCACGGGTGGCGGTCCAGGCCCGATCGACGAGCGGCAGCACTTCGGCCTGCCACCAGGCCAGTGCCATCTCATAGAGTTTGGTGGGGCTTTCGAACATCGGCGACCTCCTGGAGTGCTTTCAGGAAAAGTTGCAGACTTTTCCGGTTCGAAAGCGCTACATAATCAATGACTTGGAGCGTTTCACCGTTTCATGGAAGCGGTGAAACGCCCGGGGACGACGCCCTGGGGAGCTTCCGCGTCGGCTGCGAAATCCGCCGCGGCTCTTCGCCCTCGACCGGCACGCCGGAGGGGCGCAGCACCTCGTCGCGATCGGCAAAGCGGGTGACGCTGCCGTTGCGCAGGATGAGGATCTTGTCGACCGCCTGCAGGTCGACCGGGCGGTGGGTGACGATCACCACAGTGCGCCGGCGTCGCTTGAGTTCGGCCAGTGCCTTGGTCAGGGCAAGGTCGCCATCGCTGTCGAGGTTGGAGTTCGGTTCATCGAGCACCAGCACGGCCGGGTCGCCATAGACGGCGCGGGCGAGACCGATGCGCTGGCGCTGGCCCTGCGACAGCTGGCTGCCGGTCGTCGCAATATCGGTCTCGTAGCCACCGGACAGCCCGAGCACCAGTTGATGCACCCCGGCAAGCTGCGCCGCGGCGACGAGCTTTTCGCTGTCGATCGGGCGGAAGCGGGCAATGTTCTGGCCGACAGTGCCAGGGAACAATTCGACCTGCTGCGGCAGGTAGCCCAGATAGGGGCCGAGATCGTCGGAATCCCAGGCGAACACATCGGCGCCGTCGAGGCGGACATGGCCGTAGCTGGGTCGCGCCGCGCCGACCAGCAGGCGGCAGAGGGTCGACTTGCCCGCGCCGGAGGGGCCGACAATGGCGCAACTGCTGCCCGGCTCGAGGTTGAAGGCGATATTGGAGAGGATCGGCTCATGCCGGGCCTGCGACGCAAAGCTCACCGCTTCGACCGACAGGCGACCGAGCGGCCGCGGCAGTTTCACCGTCTCGTGGCCAGCGACCGATCCCTTGAACAGCGCCTTGAGGTTGCGGTGCGCGGCGGCGGCGGCGAGCAGCCGGCGCCAGGCGCTGATCGAGCGCTCAATGGGCGAGAGAGCCCGTGCGAGGACGATCGAAGCGGCGATCATGGCGCCGCCGGTGAGCTGCCCCTGGATGACATAGTAGGCGCCGGTGCCGAGGATCAGCACCTGCAACGCCATGCGGATGGCGCGGGAGATGCTGACCACCGTCGCGGTATCCTCGGCAAGGTGCTGCTGGCGATCGTTGGCCAGTTCTTCGCGTTCCTGCCAGCGTTCGATGATCGGCTGCGCCATGCCGAGCGGCGCCAGCGTTTCGCCGCCATCGATGTAGCGGAGCGCGGCATCGTGGTTGGCGCGCAGCTCCGTGGTCGAGCGCTTCTGGGCCGGTCGGGTAGCCAGGTCGTTGCCGACGGCAAGGCCGAACAGCACCAGCGCACCGCCGATGGCGATCAGGCCGAGGGCCGGGTGGAGTTGCCAGATGAAGACAATGAAGATGAGCGCCCAGGGCGTATCGAGCAAAGCCACCGGCCCATCGCCATCGAAGAAGGCGCGCAGGTCCGACACGTCGCGCGGTCCGGCTTCGAGGCCGGCGCCGGCAAGCCGGGCTTCCATCGCCCGGCGGATCACCGGACCGGTGAGCTCGAGATTGAGCCAGGCGCCGGTGCGGGTGAGCATCAGCCGCCGGGCATGTTCGATGACGCCATAGGCGATGATGGAAGCGAGCGTGCCGAGGGTCAGCCAGATCAGGGTGTCGAGCGAGTCGGTCGACAGCACCCGGTCGTAGACCTGCAGCATGTAGAACACGGTGACGAGCAGCAGCAGGTTGACGAGACAACTGAACAGGATGAGCGCCGGAAGCTCACCCCGGACGCGGTCGATGATGGTTTCGTAAAGGGTCTTGGGCATAACAACCGCCTTGGCAGTGAACGCGCCGCAGAAAATGCCGGCCGGGGATGCCCCGGCCGGCTGAGGTCTGGTTGCCGCTAGACGACGACACTGCCATCGAGGTCGCCATCGATGCCGATGGTGAAATCGGCCACGGCCGTATCACCGGCGAAATCGAAGTCCTCGATGGTCACCTGGAAGTCGAGCTCGCCGTCCGGGGTGGTCCCGGTTTCGCCGATGCTGAACTTGCCGATGTCGAACTTGCCAGCCACGTCTTCGATAAGGGCGCGGTTGTGCAGGCCGTCAGTGTCCCATTCGACGGTGTAGCCGTTCTTCAGCCCGACGACCGTCACGCTCTTGGTGCCGATGCCGGACACGTCGACGCCGTTGATGGCCGGGTCGGCGTCGGCATCGAACTCATACGTCGTGCCGTTCGGCAGGATCACCCGCACCGTCACGATGTTCGGCTGTACGCCAGTGGCGGGATGCAGCACCAGATCACGGCCGGTATCGTCATTGCCGAGCCAGGTGGTGATCTTCATCGACACAGGGACTTTGGGACTGGCCTGGGTCTGCGAGATGGTCACCGAGGCGGTGTGCACATCCACCGACCCACCGGTGTACTGCACGTTGTCGGCATCATCGGCTTCCGTCTGGGTCAGCCCGCCCGGAATGCCGGACAGGTAATTGGCCACCGGATCGTTGACGTAGACGAAGTAGGCGCCTTCCTTGGGATCGAACATCTGGTTGTTGACGCCGATGGTCGCGCCAGAACCGCCCTGCGAGGTGTTGATAGTGTCGCTGGTCTTGGTGTTGTAGGTCCCGTCCGCCTTCAGCACCGGGTTCTTGCCGAAGACGATGATGCCCGGATCGGAGGGCGACTCGCCGACCACGCCGAACAGGTTCGCACCTGAGGGCAGGTCGTCGAAATCGAACTCGATGCTGGCTGGCTGCGGATCCTGCAGCGTCTCGAACAGGTAGCTCCAGTTGGCCGGATCGGCATCGGAGGTATCGAGGCTCAGCCGGAAGAAGGCCGTATCCTCGCCGGCGCCGATCGAACCATCACCATTCTCGTCGAGGTAGTAGGTGACCGTCTGGTCGCCCTCCTGCACGCCGATCACGGTGCCGAAGCCGAAATCGAAGCTCTCGGTGAAGTCGGTGATCTTGGCATCGGCGCCGTCGGCTCCGGGAACCGCTCCGAGCAGGTGGGAGACGGAGTCCCCACTGACGAAGTCAACCACGCCGTCGGAGATCGGCCCGATGGCCGGTCCGTCGTCCTCGAAGTTGAACGCGGCGCTGATGTCGAGGGTGGCGCTGTCGTGATCGCCGTCCCCGTCATAGGCCGTCGCCACGAGGCTCACCAGGTTCGCCGAGGTGAAGGTGGCGGGTGAGCTGGACTCGTCGGGGTCGGTCGGATCGTCATGCTTGACAGCGCGGCTTTGCGTCAGGGTGACCACGCCGGTCTCACCGTCGGCCGAAACGCGGAACACCTCGAGCCCGCCTATCTCGGTGACGCCGATGACGTCGAGCCCATCGACGCCGAGCACCACTGCTTCGCCGCTGAGCGAGTCGACCAGGCCGGTATCGTCGCCGGCATTGCTGATGGTCAGGGCATAGGTGATCGCATCGGTGTCAGCGATGTCGTCGTCGTCGGTGTCCTTGGGCCCGTCATTGCCGAAGGCGGTGTCGAACAGACTCGAGAAATCGGCGAAGACGCTGCCGAATGCCGACTCGTCGACCGTCAGGTCCGGAACCTCGACCTGGTTGCGCTCGATCGAGGGGCCATCGTCCTCGAAGGTGAAGCTGAGGCCGATATTGGCGGTTGCATCGTCGTGGTCGCCGTCGCCGTCATAGGCGGTGGCGGTGAGGGTGACGAGGCTGGCCGCAGAGAACTTGGACGGCTCGGTGTCCTCCTCGGGATCGTCAGGATTGTCGTGGACCACCGACCGGCTCTGTTCGAGCGTCACGTTGCCGTCGGCGTCAACCGAGATGCGCAGCACCTCGTCACCCCCAACCGCAGTCGTGCCGATCACTTCGCCGGTGATGTCGTCGTAGTTCAGCAGCACGGCCTCACCGCTCAGTGTGTCGGTGAGTCCGCTATCGGCATCAGGGCCGCTGACGCCGAGGACGTAGGTCGTTGGGTCACCTTGGCCGTCGTTGCCGAATGACGGATCGAACACCCCGGAGAAGTCGGCTGTATCGCTGTCGGTGATGTCGGTGTCGTCGGTGACCAGCACCGGCGGAGGCGTATCGCTGAGGTCTATCGACGGGCCGTCATCTTCGAAGGTGAAGGCGAGCCCGATATCGGCGGTCGCATCGGCATGGTCGTCATCGCCGTCATAGGCGGTGGCGGTCAGGGTGACGAGGCTGGCCGACGAGAACATCGACGGTTCGCTGTCCTCCTCCGGATCGTCCGGGTTGTCGTGCACCACGGCGCGGCTCTGCTCGAGCGTCACATTGCCATCGGCATCGACGGAGATGCGCAGCACCTCGTCGCCGCCAAGCTCGGTCGTGCCGACCACATCGCCGGTGATGTCGTCATAGTTGAGCACCACCGCTTCGCCGCTCAGCGTGTCGGTGAGGCCGCTATCGGCGTCGGGACCACTGACGCCGAGGGCATAAGACGTTGCGTCACCCTCGCCGTCATTGCCGAATACCGGCGCGAACAGTCCGGAGAAATCGGCTGTGTCGCTGTCGGTGATGTCGCTGTCGTCGGTGACGAGCGTCGGCACGTCGTCATCGCTGAGCCCCATGGAGGGCCCATCGTCCTCGAAGTAGAAACTATCGCCGATATCGACCGTGTGGTCTGCCGTATCGCCGTCATCATCGGTGGCGGTTGCCGTCAGCGTGATGAGATCAGCAGAGGCGAGCTTGGAGGGCTCGCCTGCCCCATCCTCCTCGTGATCCTCCGGATCGTCGTGGACGACGGCGCGGCTCTGATCGAGCGTGACTTCGCCGGTGTTGGCGTCAACCGAGATGCGGAACACCTCATCGCCGCCAAGCGCCGTGGTGCCGATCACATCGTCGCCGTCGAGGTGGAGCAGAACCGCCTCACCACTCAGCGTATCGACGAGACCGCTGTCATCGCCATCGCCACTGATGCCGAGCGCGTAGGTCGTAGCGTCCGCATCGACGACGCCATTGTCGTCGCTGTCCTTGCCGCCATCGGTACCGAAATCGACATCGAACAGGTTGGCGTAGCTGGCGCTGTCATCGGTGGCGAAATCGCTGTCGTCCACCGTTAACGCCGGTGTGCCTTCTCCGTCGCCAACCGTCGGGCCATCATCCTCGAAGACGATGCGGTCACCGACCGGTTCGTGGACGAAAGTGCCTTCGGTGATGGTAAAGCCGCCGATATCGAACTTACCGGCGGTACCTTCGATCTTGACGCGGTTGTGCTCGCTGTCGGTGACGAACTCGATGAGGTAGCCGTCATCGACACCGGTCAGCGTCACCGTGGCGGTGCCGAGGCCGGAAACATCGAAGCCGCTCACAGCCGGATCGGCGTCGCTGTCGAATGTGGTGGTCACACCGCCAATGGTGACATTGACGGCAATGATGTTGGGCGAGGTGGCGCCGTCGATCGGACCCGTCAAGAGGTCACGGGCGGTGTCCGCTGCACCAAGATAGGTGGTCAGCTTCATGCTGCCGGTGCCGTTGCCCTGAATCTGCGCAATGGTGAACTGCGCTGCCGTCACGTCGAGCGTGCCGCCGGTGTAGAGCGCGTTGTCGGCATCGTCGGCTTCGGTGCCGGTCAGCCCGTTGGGCTCCCAGCCTGACAGGAAGTCGGCGTTCACATCGTTGACGTAGGCGAAGAACGCCGCGTCTCCCGGATTGAACATCTGATTGTTCATGCCGATGGTGGCATTAGGTCCGGCCTGGGACATGAACATCATGTCGCTGGTATTGGTTGGGGTGCCATCGGCCTGCAGGTGAATGTCAGCGCCGAAGATGACGATGGCCGGACCGTCGGGGGATGCGCCGAGCGTCGCAAACAGGTTGTTGCTCGACGGCAGGTCATCGAAATCGAACTCGATGGTGCCACTGGCCCCCACATCGAGCAGGCCGCTCAGATCGACCGGATCGTCATGGTCGCCGCTATCGGGGTTGGTGATGGCCTCGAACTGGACGGTCGAGATGGTACCGTCCGCCTCGAGATAACCGGCGAGCACGATGTCGCCGTTCTCGTCGACGCCGAGGAACATCGAAGCGCCCAGTCCCGTGTCCTCATCGGCGAAGAGGTAGATCGCTTCGCCATCGACGGTGGTAAAGCCGGCGAGCACGCCGGTGGTCGGATCGGTGGTGCCGGCGTCATAGGCCAGCAACGGATCGCCATTGCTCATGACGAAGCCGGTCAGCGTCGAGCCGTCGGTGAGTGAGATGAAGTCGTTCTGGGCCGCACCGTTGGCCTGGGCAAATGCGCTGCTCAGGTTGAGCTGACCCGCATCGAACAGCCGCGTTGCGAAGGCGGCAGGCAGGTCGGTGTAGACAATATCGTTGTCGTTGTTGTCCTCACTGCCGCTGGGTACGCCGGTGTTCTGTAGCCCCTGTGACTCGTCGAGCGCGACGAATTCGTCGTCTGTTAGAACGATTGCCATGATGACTGCTCCCTACAGTGCTTCCTACCCCGCTCCCCGCATACATGTTGACGCTTTGTATTCATCGGATAGACGAAACAAATTCTCAGCTCTGCCGCCGACATCATCGACAGCATAGCCGCAGCTACCGTTGGCCTCTGATTGTTGCAGAATAAATCCAGCGCAGATCGGATGGTGCGACCGGGAGTCTGCTGTGCGCCACGGGCTCGTTCCGCAATTCGAGCGGATGGGCGCCCTCTCGGTATTCTTGGTTCGCGCCAGAATACAAGTTGTACGCCGGTCTATACGAAAAATTAACTCCAGGCGCAATGGCGACGAGGGTCGCCAGTCGCCCCCCCAAGTTCAGCCTGACGCGACGGACCTGATCCATCCCGAGCCCTTGCCCCGGACCGCCAAACGGGCCAACGGCAAATGTAATGGGGATGGCTTGCGCCATCCCCATCGGCCTTGGTGCAGCAGTGATCGTTTTGGCGACCTGGCGAACCGCCGCACCGGGAGGTTCGGTAGCCCGTCCTAGGAGATCGGGCCGTTGCCGATGCCGGGGGCACCAGGCAGCGCTTGAGGGTGGAGCTCGTAGCCCGGCTGCTTGTCGGCCGGCACGAACAGCCGCTCGCGCATCATGTTGTCGACGTCCCAGTTGAACATGAAGATCGGCACGCCCGCCGGTACGTTGGCGAAGCGCTTGTTGATGATCTCGGCGCCCGGATACTGGGTCAGCCCGATGGCGTAGACGTTCTCGGTGTAGAGCTTCTGGTAGCGCTGCATCAGGGCAATGCGCTCGGCCGCATCGTCGGTGGCGGTGAAGGCGTTCACCACCTCGACCATTTCGGTTTCGAACGGCAACAGGTCCATGGTGCCGTCGGGGCCGGCCTGATGCTGGGCGGCGATGCGCGGACCGGTCGGCGCCAGCGCCGAGGTGTTCTGCACCACCGCCACCAGTTCCGAGCCGTTGCGGATCACCACCCAGTCGAACTGGCCCGAGCCCTGCGCCGCGTTGAACTGGGTGCCGGTCATGAAGTTGGCGACCACCCGGATGCCCACCCGCTCCAGCTGCGCGATCACCGCCTCGGCCAGGTTCTTGTCGGTCTGGTAGTCGGCGTTGGCGAGAATGGTGATCTCGAGGTTGCGGCCGTCTTGCTGCCCGGCCGGGAAGTTCAGGATGCCGTCGCCGTCGGTGTCGGTGAGGCCGGCCTTGGCGAAATACGCCTTCGCCGTTTCGGCCGAGTACGGGTAGTAGACCGTCGAGGCCTTGTCGTAGAAGGTGGTGCCGGCATAGAGGCCGCCCGGATAGATGGCGGTGAACGGGCCCTTGACCAGTGCCTCGCCGATCGACTGCCGATCGAGCGCGGTGGTGACACCCTTGCGGAAATCAAAGTTTCGGTTGAGTTCGCGCACCGCCTGGCGGCGGCTGTCGGGCTCGCCCCAGCCATTGGCGCTGAGGTTGGGGTAAAGCGTGTAACCGATGGTGCGGGCGCCGAACTGCAGCCGCGACGGAGCGTTCGGGTCGGCGGCGCGCTTCAACGCCTCGACATAGTTTTCCGGCTGCTCCATCGCCGAGTTGTCGGCGGTGCCGGCCACCGCCTGCACGTCGCGGTCGGCCCAGGTCGACAGCCGGTAGTGCACCTCGTCGAGATAGGGCAGCTGGTTGCCCGCCTCGTCGACCTTCCAGTAGTAGGGGTTGCGCAGCATGACGATGATGTCGTCGGCGCGATACTCGGCCGGCACCCAGGCGCCCATCACCGGGATGTTGAGATATTCCGGTTTGATGGCGTTCTTGTACTGATCATAGGTGTTGGACGAGTATTTCGGGTGCAACGGCTTGAAGATGTGCGCCGGACCCGGGCAGAAATCGCCATAGGCCATCTGGTACAGGTACTGCTTGGGGAAAGCGTCCTTGAAGGTCCACTCGATGGTGTAGTCGTCGATGGCCGTCAGCGTGGTGCCCTCACCGAAGCTCTCGGGCGAGGCGCCGTTGAGCGGCGTGACGTTCGGATCGACGACATTGTCCTCCCAGTAGAACAGCACGTCCTCGGAGGTGAACGGCACGCCATCCGACCACTTGGCGCCTTCGATCAGGTGCATGGTCAGCTTGTGGCCGTCCTCGCTCCATTCCCAGCTTTTCGCCAGGTTGGGCAGCGGCTCGAGCTCCTCGGCCTTCACCTGGAACAACGGCCCGGTGCGGGTGAGGCATTCCATGGTGCCGATATCGGTGCCGCCCCAGCCCTGCGACTGGCCGGCCATGTAGTTCCAGCCTTCAGGCCGGCCGCCGATGACGTGACGCATCACGTCGCCATAGACGCCGATGCCGTCGGGCATGTTGGAGGCCTTGTAGACCAGCGGCTCCTTGGGCAACCGCTCGGCCACCGGCGGCAGCTTGCCGGTGGAGACGAACTTCTCGGTGACCCAGGCCGGCTCGTGGTATTCGGGCAGCGCCCGATATTCGAACATGTCCTTGACGCCGACGAAGTTCGGGGTGCCCTGGGCATCGAATTTCGGCGGGTCGGGTGGGGTCGTTGGCTCCAGCATCTGCGCCGCGGTCAGCGACGTCGAGGCTGAAAGCAGCAGGGCGGCATAGCCCAATAGGCTCAGAGTCCGGGTGGTTTTCGGCATGGCTTCTCCTCGCGGGGGCGCGTATCGCGCCTCTTGCTTGTTGGTCAGGCGTTGGGGGTTCGGCGGACAGGCTGCTGAAGCGCTTTCAGAGCATGTCGTTGAGACTCCAGTGGTTGTTCCAGCGGGCGTCGATCTCGTCGTCGACGTTCTGGTAGCGGATATCGGTCGAGAGCCGGATCCGCCGCTCCGGATCCTGATTGGTGGTCGAGGCGTGGATCATGAACGGGCTGTGCAGCATGACGTCGCCCGCCTCGTAGTCGGCGACCAGCCAGCGCGTATCGAAGCGTTCGGCCATCTCGGGCAGATCCTTGGAGACCCAGCCGCCCTCGGTCATGTTCTTGTTGTAGGCACTGATCCGCTCCTCGGGCGACAGGTCGACGCCTTCGATCTGGAACTTGGCTTCCATATCGCTGCCGATGGTGTGTGAGCCCTCGAGATAGGTCAGCCCGCCCATTGCAACCGACGTGTCGCCGATCGGGATCCAGGCGGTGACGATGCGACTGGTGCCGCCGCGCAGGTAGACGAGGTCGTAATGCGCCGGCGTCACCGTGGTCGTGCCTGGCTGGGTGAAGCGCATGATCTTGCGCTTGTGCAGGTAGGAGAGCCCGCCGAGGAAGGCATCCATGAAGCGGGCGAGCCGCGGCTGAGCGCAAAACCCCTCATAGGCGGTCGAGCGGACCAGCGACATCAGCCGGCGATCGAGCCACGCCTTGTCCGGCACGCGCGAAGCGGAGATCCCGTCGGCGAAATCGGTACCGGGCTCGGTCAACCGCCCCTCGGCCAGCTGTTCGAACACCCAGCCACGGAAATCGACCACCGCCTGCCGATCGAGAAAGCCCTTGATGAACAGGTAGCCCTGCTCGTCGTATTGCCGGCGCATCTCTGCAAGGCCAGTGTCGGCGCGGGTGGGCGTCAGGTAGCCCAGCCGGTTGGAGGCCGAGGACAGCGTCAGGCCATTGGCGTAGAGGGTCGGCATGGGCGAAGCGGGAGGGCGCTCCGCGACCACGGAACTTGACATTTCGATCATCCATAGGAACGACTGGCAGTTGGGTATGGCTATGCGATGATGCATCGTGCGACCATAGACAAAAGCACCATCTGGACTTTTCGCTCATGACTGAGCTTTCCGTCGCTGCCTATCGCCCACATATTCCGGGCACCTCGCCGCTGCTCGGCGTGCTCGAATACGGGGCGCATCGGATCTCGACGCAGATCGAGGATCGGCAGCTCGAGGTGTTCGCGGTGGTGATGGTGGAACGCGGCAGGGGCCGGTTGCGAACCGCCTCGAGCGGCAGCCACGTCGTGACGGCGCCCGCCATCTTCTGGCTCTGGCCGGGGATGGTACATTCCTATGGCCCCGATGACGGCACCGACTGGGACGAGCAGTGGGCGCTGTTCGAGGGCCGCATAGCCACCGACGTGCTGGCGAGTGCGCTGATCGAGCCGCGCCAGCCGCTGCTGCAGTTGCACGACCTCAGCGAAATGCAGCGGCTGTTCGCCCTGCTGCGGGTCGAGATGGGCGACGACACGCACCTGGCCCGCGCCTCGGCCGGGGCGCGCATCCACCGCATCGCACTGAGCGCTGCCCACCAGGGCCTGGTCGAGCGGCGCGAGCGCACCGAGCTGCCGATTGCGCCGGCGATCGAAGCGCTGCGGGCGCGTGCCTTCGACAGTATCGACCTCGGCCGGTTCGCCGAGGAATTCGGCATGTCGCCGGCGACGCTGCGGCGCAAGTTCATCGCCGCCACCGGCGTGCCGCCCAAGGCGTTCCAGCTGCGGCTGCGGCTTGACCGGGCCAAGGAAATGCTGGCGATCAGCAATGCTGGCATCGAAGCCATCGCGAACCAGACCGGGTTCGAGGACGCCTTCTATTTCTCCCGCATCTTCGCGCAGCGCGAAGGCATGTCGCCCAGCAGCTTTCGCAATGCCAACCGGCGGCAGTAGCACCCACCGCTCCGTCCCGGTTGTGGGCATTCTGTCAGCTTGCGGGAGCTAGGCTCAGCAATCCGTGGTTATTCGACGAGGGCAAGATGTCATCGACGCGGTTTCTGAGACTGGCATGGATTATCCTGGCTACTCCCCTTGTGGCGGCGGGGCAGCCGGCCCTGGCGCAATCGGCGGACAGCCCCGCCGTCAAGCGCGAGTTCCTGTTCGAAGTTCCGGGCGTGAAGACCCAGAACCAGGGCGGGCAGACGATGAACATGTATTTCCACTACCGCTACAACACCGGCATCGCCGAAGCCGATATTCCGAACTACGAGGACCTGCGCAGCCATGCGCTGAAGTTCACGGATGCGGTCGACGCGGCCCAGAACCCCTATTGGGAAACGCTCAACCAGCAGCTGTGCACCGAGCTGAAGGACGGCTTCCCGATCGAGGCGATCACCTGCCAGCTGCTGGTCTATCCCGATAACCGGCCGGGACTGCCGTACGAACCGGGCTACCACGGCTCGATCCACACCATCGGCGAGATCGCGCCGCTGGCCATCCTGCCGCCACCACCGCCGTAAGGCCCAGGCGAGCAAACACGCTCCCCAGTGATTGCGACCGCGACGGTCGTCGACGTTGCTTGTCGCGCGCGGCATAAGTCCGTTCGTATTATAGTAAAAACGTGAATTGACGGCGTCATCTGCACCGTGAATTCTGCTGCGGCCGAGTAGTCATCTGAGGGGTTGGCTCGTGGCCGAGGGTTCTGCTTTCCGTTCCGCCGGGCTGGACCGGCGTCAATTCATGGCATCGCTGGCCGCCGCAGTGGCGGCAATCGCCTCGGCTCCAGCCTGGGCGCAATCGGCGCCTGCTGCAGCCGCGATCGCGAAGACGCATGACGCCCTGTTCGACTTGTGGTTCCCGCAGGCCGAGCTTGGCTTGCCGCCGGACGCGGCGAAACCGATCGCCGAGATCGCCGCCGAGGTCAGCAAGGCGATGCTCAGCGGCTTCGAAGCGTCACCGGTGGCGCAGCTGCTGGCCGGGTTCACCGAACCGCAGGCACTGCCGTTCTACGCCGAACTCAAGGCGTCGACCGATCCGGCGGTCATAGCCTTCATCACCACATCAGGCGGTTTCGGCGCCATGGATCCGGCGTTGAGGACGCCGCTCTACTCCTACCTGTTCGAGGGCACGGCCGGGCCGGTTTCGACGCAGATCGCCTCGATCCTGCGCGAAGCCTATCTGTCCTCGATCTGGGACCTGCCGCTGGCGCAACCGCTGTCGAATTTCCTCGCCCCGCCGGTATTCGTCAGCCGGCCCGATGTCTATGCCATGCTCAACGCACCGGCGATCGCCCCGAGCCGGCTGAGCTACGATGCGGCGAGCAAGACCATCAGCCACGCCGACGGCCCGATCGAGTATCTGGTGATCGGCAGCGGCCCGGGCGGCGCCACGGTCGCGAGCCAGCTGCAGGCGGCGGGCAAGCGCGTGGTGCTGATCGAGAAGGGGCCGTTCGTCGTCTGGGGTTCGATGACGACGCGCAGCTATCCGCGCCTGATGTACAAGGGCGACCAATCCTTCACCGCCGACAATGCGGTGGTGATCCGCAGCGGCGAAACGCTGGGCGGCGGCTCGGCCGTCAATATCGACCTCGCCTTCTCGCCGCTCGAATCCACGGTGCAGACCCGCATCAACGGCTGGATCGCCGATGGGCTGATGGACGGCACCTGGTACTCGACCGAGCGCCTCGCCACCGCCTATGAATGGGTGCGCCAGGCGATCGGCACGCGCACCCTGGCCGAAAGCGAACTCAACAACGACAACCAGGCGCTGTGGGATGGCGCCGCCGCCTATGGCGCCGATCCGTCGCTCTATCATCTCAACCGCTTCCCGGTCGGCGACTCCCCGTCGCCGGTGAATGACAAGCTCGATGCGGCCCGGCAGTTGCTCTACCCGGCGATTGCCGAAAGCGCCAATCCGCTTGGCATCATCCCCGACGCCACCGTCGACGAGATCGTGTTCGACGCGACGGGCACCCGCGCCACCGGGGTGACGCTGCACATGACGGCGCCGTGGACCGACTACGGCAACACGGTGGTCGACCCCTCCAGGCTCGGCATCGCGCCCGATGTGCGAGTGGGCATCTCGGCCGAGAACATCGTGCTCTCGGCCGGCACCATCGGCACGACGCGGGTGCTGCTCAACAGCGTCAAGGCCAACCCGAAGATTGCCAATGACAAGATCGGGCGCGGCTTGATCCTCCACCCCTCGGTGCCGCTGCTCGGGCTGTTCGACAAGGTCATCGACCTGCTCGATGGGCTCGACAGCGCCACCTACGTCTCCTCGTTCGGCGCCTCGCCCGGCTTCATCTACGAGACCATGGCGGGGCTGCCCGCCTACGGGGCGCTGCTGGTGCCGGGCAGCGGCAAGCAGGTCTACGAGGAGATGGCGCGGTTCAACAACTATGTCGGCTTCGGCTGCATGCTGGTCGACACGCCCTCGGCGGATAACCGCGTCGTGCTCGACGCGACCGGCGACACCGTGCTCGAGTATACGCTCAGCGACGGCGACAAGGCGCGGTTCCGCGTCGGGGTCGCGATCGGTGTGAGGATGATGTTCCTCGCCGGCGCCAAGAAGGTGATCATCCCCTCCAACGAGAACGTGCTCGGGGTCGAGAATTTCGATCCGATGGTCGGCACCTATTTCACCGACATCAAGCAGGCCGACCTGATCGATGAAAACCTCAAGTTCATTCCGAACCGGAACGTGCTGACCTCGGCGCACCTGCAGGCGACCAACAAGATGGGGCCGAGCGGCACCGGCGTCGTCTCGCTCAACCACCGGCTGTGGGCTGCCGATGGCAGCGAGGTTCCGAACGTCTATGTGATGGACAGCAGCATCTTCCCGACCTCGGTCGGCGCCAACCCGATGCAGTCGATCTACAGCATCGCCAAGATCTTCTCCGAACGACTGATCGAGGGTATCCCGCAACCGAGCTGAGGCGAATGTGAGCATCGCGGCCGCCTGCCCAACGCAACAGAAGCCTGCAGTCCGTGGGCGTTCGCTCGCTGCGCTTGTCGGCGGCCTCGCCATTGCCCTGCTGTCGGCGGCCAGTGCCCTCGCCGGCAGTTGTCCGGCCGAGCAGCAGACGGCCCTCGCCCCGGTCGACCCGCAGCTCTGCGCCTCGCTCGATGCCGATATCCGTAACCCCGGCGGGTTCCAGCTCGATGTCTACGAGAAGAAGCTCGATACCTTCCTCGGGCACTATTGCCATCGTGACCCCGCGCGGGGCTGGGCCCGCGACAAGACGGTGCGCGACACGGGGCCGTTCACCGCGACGCTGGTCGATGGCAACTGGGTCGGCAGCGAGCACGGCACGCATGCACCGGTGGTGATCTGGTACTCGCCCGAGATGCTGGCCTGGCTCGAACAGTACCGCTCTGGCACAGCCGATCCCGCCCTCGTCCCGCCACCGGTGCCGGCCGGCGCAGTGATGATCAAGGAGATGTACCCGGCGCCGGCCGCCGATTGTGTCGGCGTCGATCCGATGAAGCTGTTCCCCACCAGCGGCGCGGCGGTGATGATCCGGGCGCCGGAGGTGTCGTTCGATGGCTGGTTCTGGGGCTGGTACGGTTTTGGGGCGAAGAGCGGCTGGGCCCCGGACTGGCCGGCGCCGCCGGGCAACTCCATCCCCGACATGGGCTTTGCGCAGTACTGCATGAACTGCCATGCCTCGGCCAAGGACAACCTCACCTTCGCCAGCACGGCCAACATCGAGGGGCACCCGGGCAGGCCCACGGTGTTCCTCAGCCAGAATTTCTTCGTCGACGATCCCGCAACACCAGCATCACCGACCCAGCATCAGGCCGCGGCGCAAGCCGATTTCGGCGCGCCGCGCCTGCTGGTGCCGTTCAGCACGCCCGACGCCGATATCGTCACGGACCTGATGGTCTATGCAGCGGGACTGCCACCGGCGGCCAATGTGCAGCCGATGCCGTCGCAGACCTACGACAATACCTGGGTGGCGGCGGGCGGGCCGACCGCGGCCGACACTTTCCTCACCTCGAGCCAGTGCATCGGCTGCCACGATGCCGGCAGCACCGGGCTGCAGTTCGACATGACGCGGCCCAACCCGCACGGCAACACGCTCAGCAACCTTTCGCCCTATGCCACCTGGCGCTCGTCGCCGATGGGGCTGGCCGGGCGCGACCCGTTCTTCTTTGCGCAGCTGGCAAGCGAAACGCAGACCTTCCACCCCGACTCCGCCGACACAGTGCAGACGGTGTGCCTCGGGTGCCATGGCATTGCCGGCGAGCGGCAGTTCAACATCGACACCAAATCGGCCGGCGGGCAGTGCGCGACCTTCGAGCGCTCGGCCCTCGACACCCTGCCCTGGGAGGGCCCCGGGCACATGGCGAAATACGCCATGCTGGCGCGCGACGGCGTCTCGTGTACGGCCTGCCACCGCATGGCGCTGGGCGACCGGGTCACCGACACCCTCCTGGCAGCGCCGCAGAATGCCTGTGTCGCCGAGCGGCAGGCGCTGCTCAACCCGGACAATTCCGGCTTCGCCAAAACCTTCACCGGCAGCTTCCTGGTGGGGCCGCCGGACTCGCTGATCGGGCCGTTCGACAAGCCGCAGACCACGCCGATGAAGCAGGCGATGGGCATCACGCCCGAGGAGCACCCGACGATCGCGGCATCGGAAGTCTGCGGCTCCTGCCACACCGTGCACCTGCCGGTGCTGCAGGACGGCAAGATCATCGCCCATATCTACGAACAGACGACCTATCCCGAATGGGCGTTCAGCGATTTCCGCACCGGCTCGACCCCCGATGGAACGCTGCCGCAGGGGGCGGGCGGGACCCCGCTCTCCTGCCAGGATTGCCACATGGCGACGAGCGACGCCAACGGAGTGCCCTACACCTCGAAGATCGCCAGCATCCAGGAATACTCGAACTTCCCCGAGGCCGAGAACGCCACCACGCCAGAGAAGATCGACCTAGCGGCGCGTGAGAACTTTGCGCTGCATACGCTGGTCGGGCTCAACGTCTTCCTGGTCAAGCTGGCGCAGCAGTTCCCCGATATTCTCGGCATCCCGATCGCCGATCCGATGCTGGGCAGCAAGGGCACCGACCCGCTGCTGTGGACCGAGGGGGCGATGCTCGACCAGGCGAGGCAGCACACCGCCGACATCGCGGTCGGCAGTGTTGCGGTCAGCGACACCACCCTTTCCGCGACAGTGAAGGTCACCAACAAGGTCGGACACAAGTTCCCCTCGGGCGTCGGCTTCCGCCGGGCCTTTATCGAGTTCTCGGTGCTCGATGCTGGCGGCGCGGTGCTGTGGCGCTCGGGCGGTACCAACGCGGCCGGCGCCCTGATCGACGCCAATGCAGCGCCGCTCGATGGCGAATACTGGTGGGATGCCAATTGCCAAGCCCGCATCGCGCCCGAGCAACGGCTGCATCAGCCGCATTTCGAGACCATCACCAGCCAGGCGCAGGCCCAGATCTACCAGGAGCTGGTCTCGACCCCAGACGGCACGGCGCCGGTCTGCGGCGCAGGCTCCGCTCCGTCGGGTCAGTTGACCACCAGTTTCCTGTCGATCTGTTCGACAGTGAAGGACAACCGGCTGCTGCCGGGCGGCTACCTGCCGCTCGAGCAGCGGGTCGAGATCGCCAATGCGCTGGGGGCCGGGGACGACCTGGCGCTGGAAGCCGGCTCGGTCGGCGTCGGCGACGACCCCGACTATGTGCAGGGCGGCTCGGACAGCATCGCCTATGCGGTGCCGCTGAGCGAGCTCAAGGGCAAGCCGGCCAGTGTTTCGGCGACGCTCTACTACCAGGCGACGCCGCCGTTCTACCTGCAGGACCGGTTCTGCACCGCCAGGGGTAGCGATGCCGATCGGCTCTATCACATGGTCACCCGGCTCAACCTCGAGGAGACGCCGGCCGAGGGCTGGAAGCTCGCCATCGCCGCCACCAGCCAGGTGCCGGTGCCTTGACAGAGACCGCGGGCCCCTCGCGACGCAGCTTCCTCAAACTCGGCGCCGCCGCGATGGCCGGAGCGAGCACGTCACCGGCGACAGCGGGTGCCGAGGATACTCCCAAGGCCAATCCGGGCGGCGCACTCGACCACCTGGTGGTCATCATGTTCGAGAACCGCTCGTTCGATAACCTCCTCGGGCAGCTCTATCCGCCCGGACAGCTTCCCGATGGACAAAGCTTCGACGGCGTCGGCAATGGCAGCTTCGCCAACCCCTCGCCGAGCGGCGAGATCGCGGCCCATATCTATGCCGGCTCCACCGACGCGATCATGGCGAGCCCGACGCCCGACCCCGGCGAGGAGTACCCGCACGTCAACACGCAACTGTTCGGCACGGTCGACCCGCCCGGCAACGCGGGCCTCGACTACAGCGCCATGACGGCGCCGTACAACGCCCCGCCGGCGGGGACCGCAGCCCAAATGAACGGCTTCGTCACCGACTACATCAACAGCTTCGTCGCGAGTGAAGGCCGGCAGCCCCAGCCCGACGAGTATGCGGTGGTGATGGGCGGCTTCAGCCCCGACATGCTGCCGGTGTTCAGCACTCTGGCCCGCGGCTTTGCGGTGTATGATGCCTGGCACTGCGCCGTGCCGTCGCAAACCTTCTGCAACCGCGCCTTCTTCAATGCCTCGACCTCGTCGGGCTTTGTCACCAATAGCGGCGGCGCGGCGGGTTACCTCAAGTGGATGGACCCGACGCTCAACGCAGCGCCGACGATCTTCAACCGGTTGGAGGCGGCGGGCATTTCCTGGGCGGTGTATTTCGACGAAACGCAGATCGTCTCGCTGACCGGGCTGATCAACGGCCCGGCGCTCAAGCCCTATTGGAAGACCAGGTTTCGCGGCATGCAGCAATTCCATGCCGATGCCGCCGCGGGCACACTGCCGGCCTATGCCTTCATCGAGCCACGCATCATCTTCGATCACAACGACATGCACCCGCCGGTCGCTGCCTTCGATTTCGTCGGGGCCGACGGCGTCACCGTACAGGTTGGCCGCAATTCCGATGTGCGGGCCGGCGAGAAACTGCTGCACGAGGTCTATTCGGCGATCCGGCTTTCCGCCGCACCGACCGGTTCCAATGCCGGCAACACGCTGCTGCTGGTGACCTTCGACGAGCATGGCGGCACCTACGACCACGTGCCGCCGCCGGCTGCAACGCCTCCGGCCGGGCTCACCGATACGGAGATGGGCTTTGGCTTCGACCGGCTCGGGGTACGGGTGCCGGCGATCGCCATTTCCGCCTATACGCAGGCCGGCAGCATCATCCACGAGCCGATGCACCACGCCGCGGCGATCGCAACGCTCTGCAAGCGCTATGGTCTCGCCCCGCTCACCGCCCGCGACGCCGGCGCGCGCGACCTCGGCAACGCCATCAACCTCGCCGAGCCCCGCCCAATCGCCGATTGGCCGGAGACGACGCCGCAATATGTGCCGCCCAACCCAGAGGCCGGCGGCCCATTCTCGGAAGCGGCCGGCATGGCGCCGCTCAGTCCGCCCGGCAAGGCCCTGATGGGGCTGCTGGTGAAGAACTTCGGGCTGCCCACCGACGAAGTGCCCACCACCTATGACCAGGCCTATGCCCTGCTGCAGCGGCTCGGCCCGGGGCTGTTCGGATAGCGGCAGATGACCTCGACCGCCGTCCTCCTGGTGCTCGTCGTCATTGCGCTGCTGGTCGCCGTGATCGCCTTCGACGTCTTCACCCTGGGGACCAAGGGGCGGTTGAACGCGCTCAAGCAGTGGCAGGTGCTGATCGGCACCATGCTCGGGTTCGTCACCGGCGCCGGCGTGCTGGCGATCTCCAGCGCCATCCAGGACGAAACCCAGGTGCGGCGTGACCGCGAGGCGCTGGTGCAGGTCGGCAATGCCCTCAAGGTGGAAGCCAGCGACCTCGACAGCGTGCTCGCCCGGGCCCAGCTGCTGCGCGACACGTTGATGCCGAGCGACCCGCACAAGCCGGCCGGCTGCAGCGGGCCGGTGAACGAGCTGGTCGACGCCTTCCAGCGCGAGACGCCGATCTACAGCGCGGCAGTGCCGAATTTCGTCAGGGTGGGCGAGCCCAACCTCCCGCTATTCGTCTCGTTCTATGCCGGCTTCGAGGAGCTGGCGCGGGCCGCCAAGCAGTATGGCGACAATGGCTGCCCGGTCGTCGCCAAGGAAACGGTGGCCTTGTTCTATGGCCGCATCGAAGCGGCCCGCGCCGATTTCGCCAGGATCGCTGCGATCTACAAGTGAGCGTAGCGCGCCGGCTCAGTCGGCCTTGAGCACGGCGGTGCACGCCTTGGGCAGGTCGGCCAGCGTCAGCGGCGGGGCCGGCGGCTTGTCGCTCGGTTTGTAGGGCTCGTCGGTGAACCAGTAATCGAGCTCGGCGCCACAGCCATCACCTGCAGGAGCCGGGGCCTGGTTGACGCAGAGCTCCACCCCGGCCGGGCAATCGAGCCGCACGTGGAAATGGTCGTCGTGGCCGTACCAGGGGCGGATCTTGTTGAGAAAGCTGCGGTCGCGCCAGGTAACGGCGCAGAGCGACTTCTTGATCCCCGGCGCGACAAAGATGCGGGCCACGCCCGGCAACTCGGCGGCGCGATAGAGCAGCAGGCGCTGCGCCTCGCCGAAGCGCTGCGGGTCGATGTCGCGGGTGCCCTTTTTCAGCATCGAGCGGGCCGAGAGGTTTTCCCGCTCGTCGGCGCTGAGCTTGTAATCGGGCATGCGCTCGAACCAGATATCGACATCGAGGCCGATCTGGTGCGAGGCGTGGCCGCTGGCCATGGGCCCGCCGCGCGCCTGCCCCATGTCGCCGACCAGAATCCCCGGCCAGCCATCCTGCGCCGCCGACTGCGCCAGCGCGCCGATGTAATTGACCAGCTCGGCACTGCCCCAGCGCCGGTCGCGCGACAGCCGCATCGCCTGCCAGCCCGGCCCATCGGTCGGCAACTGCACCGCGCCGGCGATGCAGCCCTTGGCGTAGCTCCCGACCGGGATCTCGGGTCCGGTGGTCGGCGCATGCATGGCCCCGAACAGGTCGCGGGCCGGTTGGGCCAGCGCCGCCGAAGCCAGTGTCAGCAGGGCGACAGCCGCCAAAGCAAGCACGCGAAGCACAGCCATCATCACCCCCAACGAAGCACCCACGACTCACGATTCTGATCGCAACATCAGGGCCGTGTCGTGGCGGAGCAGCACGTTCGGGCTTGCCTTGCTCCATCGCTATTGCACCACGCCTAGGGAGCGAGGTCAGCCAGCCGGATCGGGCGCTGCTCGGCGCTCGAGGTGAGGATCGCTTCGATCAGCCGATGCACCTTGAGCGCCTCCTCGCCGGTGACCAGGGGCTCACGGCCCTCATCGAGGGCATCGAGAAAATCCTCGATCACGGCGCGGTGCCGGGCGTGCGAATAGCCCATGGGGTCGGCGCCGCCGCCATGGCCGGAGGCAGCGATGGAGTGATCCTCGATGCTGCCATCACGCCAGTAGAGCATCAGGCTTTCGCCTGACATAACTGCCGTGGCCCGGTCAAAGACGAGTTCCAGCCGCTCGGGAAAACCCGGGAAGCTGGCGGTGGTCGCCTCGATCGAACCGATCGCGCCATTTTCGTAGCGGATCGCGGCGCTGACCACATCCTCGCATTCCATCCGGTGAGCTCGCGACGTGCCGACCATGGCGCTCACCTCGGCGACGGGGCCGGTGAGGCTCCGGAACAGATCGAGCGCGTGGATGGCCTGGGTCAGCAAGACACCTCCGCCATCGCGTGCCAGCGTGCCGCGGCCCGGCTCGTCATAGTAGGCTTGGGCGCGCCACCAGCGGATCGAAGCCGAGGCAGTCACCAACTCGCCCAGTTCGCCCTGGGCAATGCGACGCCCGAGCTCGCGGGCAGCGGGGCGGGTGCGGTTCTGCAGCACGATGCCCAGCCGGACGCCGGCGTTGCGGGCGACCGCCACGACTTCGCGGGAGCGGGCCGGACTGTGCTCGATCGGCTTTTCGAGCAGGATGGATTTGCCGGCGGCGGCCGCCAGCCTCACGATTTCGAGATGCGCCGAGGGCGGGGTCAGCACCAGCACCGCCTCGACCTTGGGATCGCCGACCAGCGCCTCGAGGTCGTCGCTGACCGGAAAACCATAGGCCGCGTGGGCCGCGTCGCGACGTTCGACCGACCGGCTGAACAGGCCGATCACCTCGGCCCGATCGGCCAGATCGCGGAGGCTCAGAGCATGCGGCTGCAGTCCCATGCCGGCGCCGATCACGGCAATGCCCCTGCGCTGCATGTGAGCCTCCTTGCCCATCGGCGCGCTCACCACAAGCAGCGCCACAAACTCGGTGTCATCCCGGCGAAGGCCGGGACCCATCCTGAGATTTCACCACGCCCCAGGCGGCCGGAAAGACCTCAGGATGGGCCCCGGCCTGCGCCGGGGTGACACCGTGGGTGAGGAAATACCGATGATAGAGCCGCAGCGCTGCATGTTGCCTCTCTCTTAGCTCTGGCGACCCACCACATCGATGGCGGCCAGCAGGCTCAACCCGGTGTGGTAACCAGGATCGAGATCCGGCGTCGCCGGCACGTAGTCGATCGGGCCGTCGTCGGTGAGGCACTGGTAGGCAATGCCGGTGCCCTCGCGCCAATAGTCGCGGAAGAACACCTCGTCGGCCTTCTGCCAGACGCGCAGGCTCTGGGCGCTGTGCGAGCGCTCGTGACAGAGCGAGGCGCTGCGGATGGTTTCGGGCAGCGACCACCAGGGGCAATAGGGGCTGATCGGCGTGCCGGTTGCCGCCGACACCACCAGTCGCACGCCGGGGCCGACAAAGCCCTTGTCGAACGAGGAGACGAGGATGGTTTCGAGCACCCGCAACAGCTCGGGATCGACGTCGCCCTCGAGGTAATCGAGGGCGAAGCCGACGAACTCGATGCCATGCCCGACATTGCAGCGGTCCTCGCCCGGCACGTTGCGCAACAGCCCGCTGCCAGGATCGAAATACTTGTCGATCACATGGCCGATGAAGCGGTCGGCAAAGGCCGTGCGGTCGCGCCGACCGATGCGGGTCAGCAAGGCGCCGGCGCTGAGCATGATCATGCGCGGGCCGAAATCGGCAGCTTCGGCCGCGAGCATGGCGCGCGACAGCGGCACCTTTTCGTCGATCTGGAAGCGATCATCTTCGATCGCCGCGATCACCGTCTCCAGGGCCGCGAGCTGGCGCGGCAGGTCGGCCGGGGCGTAGCGCGCCGCGGCAGCGACCAGCCCCTTGGCAGCAAAGGTGTCGGAGAAGGTGAAGATATCGGACGGCCGCGTCTGCGGCACGAATACCTCGCCCTCGAAGCGGATCGGCCGCATGGCGCGGTCGTAGCAGAAATACACGTGCCCATCGGTAGCGCGCAGCGGGTCGAGCGCGGCGTAGAGCCGGCGCCCGGCCGCATCGAGCGCTTCGGCGAGGGACGGATCGATGCTCTCGAATGCCGCCGCGTGGGTGACGATGGCTTCCAGAGCGCGCCCCTGGATCCAGCCATAGACATGGTCGGGCCCACGCCAGCCGTCGACCGCGGCGTAGTCGACGAGGGTCAGCGGGTTCATCTTGGTGTTGACGAAAGCGCCGTGCAACGGCGGCCGCGCCAGCATCCAGCGCAGCGTCTGGGCATTGGAGGCGAGGTAGCGCTGCCGCGCCGCGGCGAAGAACGCGCTCATTCCTTCAGCCCCGTACCCGCGACGCCCTGGACGAAGTTGCGCCTCAGGAACACGAACAGCGTCACCGACGGGACGAGGACGATGGCCGAGGCGGCGCTGAGCCGGCCGAGGTCGACGGTGAAGCCGGTCTGGAACAGCGCGAGGCCGACCTCGATGGTGTAGCTGTCCTTGGTGGTGGCGACGATCAACGGCCAGGCAAAGGCGGTCCAGGCCTGGAAGAAGGCGAGGACGAACAGCGCCCCGAGCGCGCCGCGCAGCAGCGGCACAACGATGCGGATGAAGATCCAGATCTCGCCGGCGCCGTCGATGCGGGCGGCCTCGAGCAGTTCGTCGGGGATCGAATGGATGACGTTCTGCCGGATCAGGAAGATGCCGAAGCTCATCACCAGGTAGCCCAGCAGCAGACCCCACACCGAGTTGAGGATGCCGAGGCTCTGCGCCTGGAAGTAGAGCGGGATCATGTAGACCTCGAACGGCACGATGGCGGTGGCGAGGATGATGGCGAAGATCACGCTCATCGCCCGCGACGGAAATTTTGCCAGGATGTAGCCGGCAATGGTCGAGGTGATGAGGATCGCCGCTGCCGACATGAGGGCGAAGCTGAAGCTGTTGAAGATCCAGCGCAGCAGCGGCGTATCGGCCAGCACCGCCTCGATATTGGCGAGGGTCGGCTGGGCCGGGATGACGGTGGGCGGCCAGCTCAGCATTTCCTGAGGGGTCTTGAAGGCGTTGGCGACCAGCAGCACCAGCGGCAGGATCATCAACAGCCCGAACAGGCCGAGGAACAGGTCGATGCTCAGATTGGTGGCGCGCACCTTGAAGGTGCGGTCACCGACCTCGCGGGCGTGCTTGTCGATATCGGCGCTCATCGGGCAGCCCTCTTGTCGCGCAGCAGGGTGAACTGGACGAAGGTCAACAGCAGCACGATGGCGAGCAGCACCACGGCCTCGGACGCGGCATAGCCGACACGGTAGTTGCGGAAGCTGTTCTCCAGCATATCGAGCACCAGCACGCGCACCTGTCGGCCCGGCGCGCCCTGCGCGTCGGAGGCCAGCACATAGACCTGGGCATAGACGTTGAAGGCGGACACCAGCGTCACCACCGAGACATAGAGGGTGATCGGCTTCAGCATCGGCACCGACAGGTGCCAGAACGACTGCCGGCCGGAAGCGCCATCGAGCTTGGCCGCCTCGTAGACCGAAACCGGCAGGCTCTTGAAGCCGACTAGGTAGATCAGCACGGCGAAGCCGAGGGCCTGCCAGGAGCAAAGCACGATGACGCAGATGATCGACAGCACCGGGTCGAACAGCCACGACATCGGCTGCACGCCGAACAGCGAGAGGAACGCGTTGAGCGGCCCGAGCCGGGCGTCAAAGATCCATTTCCACGCCATGGCGGCGGGCACCAGCGACACCACGTGCGGGATGAACACCGCGGTTTCGTAGAAGGCAGCGAAACGCGAGCGGGTGCGATGGAAGATCAGCGCTGATATCACCAGCGACAGCGGGATGGTGATCAGCAGGACGCCGAAGGCGATGATCGAGGTGTTGAACAGCGCCTCATGGAACAACCGGTCGCCCAGCAGCTCCTGGAAGTTCTTCAGCCCGATAAACGGCTTCTTCTTGGACAGAATGTCCCACTTGTGCAGGCTGAGCCGCAGGATCTCGCTGATCGGGTAGACCCGGACAAAGGCGAAGATGGCGATGACAGGCAGGATGGCGAGGAGCGAGAAGAGCAGGCGTCGTCGCTTCAGCATGTCATCGTCTCCCCCGAGAAGCACGTGGTGCCTCCGGGACGAGCCCCGGAGGCGAGTTTGTCCAGTCGGGCTTACTGACCCAAGAGGCCTTCGCGATCGAGAATGGCGTTGATCTCCTTGTCGGCATTCTCGAGGAACGCCTTGAGCGCCGCGTCGTCAGCAGCCAGCTCGGGCTTGGCGAAAGCCTCGACCAGGAAAGCGGCAGCGCGGGTCTGGATTTCATCGATCGGGCCAATGGCCGGGACGGTGAAGAACGCGTAGTCCGCGGGGTAGTTGACGTAGGCTTCGAAGCCGGGCTTGGCCGCCAGGATGGCCGAGAAGTCGAGCCCCGAACGGTTCGGCAGCCAGCCGACATTGTCGAGCAGCCAGAGCAGGTTTTCCGGCTTCTGCGTCGCCATGACGAAGGCCCAGGCGGCGGCTTCCTTGTCGGCGCCGGCTTTGACGTAGAGCTGGCCGGGGCTGACGATCGAGCCGCGTGGCAGCGTGGCCGTGGCATATTTCAGGTCGGGCGCCTTGGCGGCGATATCGCCGATCACCCAGGATTCGCGGATGAACATGGCCGTCTGGCCACGCTCGAAGGCATCGGCGTCGGCCGGCGACTCCACCGTCACGGTCTTGGTGTCGAACAGGTTGTGCAGGTACTGCTTCATGGTGGCGATGCCGGCTTCGGAAGCGAAGTTCGACTTCCACAGCCCCTCGCCGGCCGGCGCGATCAGCTCACCGCCATGCTGCCACATGTTGATGGCGAACTTTTCGGCGATGCCCGAGCCACCACCCGACAGCCGCATGCTCCAGCCGGTGACGGTGGGAGCGCCGCTGGCGTCCCGCTGCGTCAGCTTTTCGGCATAGGCATCGAAATCGGCCATGGTCTTGGGCGGTTCGGTGAGACCGGCCGCGGCGAACATCTCGGTATTGTAATAGAGCGCGCTCTGCCCGCGGAACAGCGGCATGCCATAGACGGTGCCGTCATAGCTCGCCGAATTGACGAAGAACTCGCCGAAATTGGCCGGGTCCTTGACGAAGGCGGTCACCTCCTCGGGCGGGGTGTTGAGCAGGCCGCCCTCGAGATAGCGGGCGGCAATGGTGGTCGCGAGCTCGATCACCTCGGCGGCTTCGCCGGAGGTGACACCGAGCGCCACGCGCTTTTCGTGCTCGCGCAGCGCGATGGCTTCGACCGTGACCTTGAGGTCCGGATATTCCGCCGCCATCCCCTCGGCGACATGCTGATAGAACGGCGCCAGTTCCGGGTAGCCGCTCCACACCCGTATCTCCTGAGCGGAAACAGCAGTGGCCGCGAGCCCCAGGCCGGCCACGGTGGCCAGCAGCAGCTGTCGCGACAGCGTGGAGAAGGTGGAAAGTCGAGGCCGAGAAAGCATCTTCGTCATCGTTGTCATCCCTGTTTAACGAACGATCCAGCACATAATGAAGTTTTGACTGCAACCGGTTGCGTGTCAAGCGGCGATAGCCGCGCGAAGGCGCCGAAATCCCTCATTTCGTGGGCGTTGCAGCCGGTTTTGGTAGTCCGAGCAAGGCCTTGGCCGCCTCGGCCAAGCGCTCGGCAGAACCGGGAGCGAAGGCCCCCGGCATACCGATGAAGCGATGCGCTTCATCGACCTCGTAGCCGCCGAAGCCAAACTCGCTGGCTGGCGGAATATAGCCCGGGGTGCCGTCGGCGTAGGACAGCACCAGCGCCGGCCGGCCATTGCAGGCGGCGCGAACGGCGAGGCCCGTTTCGGCAAAGATCTCGCCGGGCAGCGCCACGATCGGCACGCCGCCCCATTCGATAAGGCTGACGCGACCGACCCAATTGCCCGCCGGCTGCCCGGCGTTGCGATGCGCCCACCTGGCCCAGTGTCGCAGCACGGTGGCGCGTACCGGTTCGGCGGTTAGAGCCTCTTGCTCCCAGGCTGCGGCAAGAGCCGGCAGGTCGCGTTCGCGGCGCTCGAGGGCCAGATCGACCCATTGTTCGGCGGCGGTTGCCGTCGCGTCGAGCGGGGTCTCCGGGGCGAGCAGCGCCGCTTCGGCGATCCGCCGCCCCAGGCGCTCGGCATTGTCGAAGGTGCGAGTGGCGCTGGCGTTCAACGTCACCGAGGCCTGCGCGGTGTGGCCGATATTGGCATCGCCGGTACAGCCATTGAGGAAGATCGCCACTGCCTCCGGATGCGCGGCCTCGATCGCGCTGCGCACGAAATGCGGGAAATCGGCGGTCATCAGCCGGTTGTCGGCGCCCAGCACCGTGGGGTGGCAGGCATAGGAGACGATCACCGCAAGGAGGCGGCCCGTGGCATCGCGCAGCCGCAGCACCGGCACGGTCCGATCGAGCGGTCCGTCGGCGTGACGACGGTTGCGTGCCACATCCGGATCGACACCAAGACCGGCACTGAGCTCTGCCGGCACGGCGTTGGCGACAGCTGCGGTCAGCGCCGCGACGCAGCCATCCTCAAGCGCCCGCAGGAACGCCGGATCGGCCTCGGCGCTGAGCCGGTCCGGCATCGAAACCGGCGCGCCATGCGTGTGGGTCGCCGCCACGATGACATTGGTCGCCGGCAGCGGACAGCGCTCCCTGATCCGCGCACTCATCGCCTCGTGGATGCCGATGACGTCGGCGACGACGATCGCCGTGTCGCCAACCACCACCGCCCGCACCGTCAATGGATCGTGCGCCCCGGTCGCCGGCTCCGTCCGCGCCGCGAAACCCGCCAGCAGCAGACCGGGTGGCGGGGTGATGTCGACGACGGCGACGCCGGCCCTCAACGCGCCCATACGCGCTCTCCGCTGAGGTAAGTTGCGGCAATGGCGAGGCGCTCGGCGCCCGGCGTCCATTCGAACTGGATAAGGTCGGCCGGCGCGCCCACCTCCAACGCACCACGACCGCCGGCAAAACGGCCGGAATTGCGCGCTGCCAGCCCCAGCACTTCACTGAGGCTCAACCCGGTCATGGTGATGGTGCGTGCCACGTCATCGCCGAGCGGCAGCGCGGCGCCGGCGAGATAGGGCGTGCCGGGAGGACCCAGCCGGCCATTGGCATGGAGCTCGACCCGACCGCCGATCGTCTGATGGTAGATGCCCGGTTTCAGGCCGCCCGGTGACACCACGTCGGAGACCAGCAGCGCCCGGTCGAGCCCCTTGGCGCGCAGCATCGCCTTCAGCGTGTCGGCCGGAAGATGGTGGCTGTCGCCGATCAGCGTGGCGGTCAGCCGGTCATCGGCCAGTTGCGCCCAGATGGCGTTGGGGTGGCGCGGCAGCAGCGCCGAGATGCCGTTGCCGAGATGGGTGGAGAGCGTGGCGCCGGCGGCCGCGGCGGCGTGGATCTGCTCGGGCGTCGCGTCGGTATGGCCGATGGCGACATGCACGCCCTGCCCCGCCGCATGACGTACCAGCGCGATGGCGGCATCGGAATGGGGCGACAGCGTCAGCAGCCCGACCAGCCCGCCGCTTGCCGCCTGCCAGCGCTCGAACTCGGCAATGTCGGCGTCACGCACATGGGCAGCGGGATGGGCGCCGCGCGGGCCGTCATGCACCGAAATGAAGGGCCCCTCGACATGGACGAAGGGCACGGCGCGGGCGACGAGCGGATAGCGCGCCCGCGCCTCGCGGACGGCGATAAGCCCGGCGGTGATGTTGGCTTCGCTCGCCGTGACCAGGGTCGGCAGGTACGTGGTGGTGCCGAGCGCCAGCATCAGCTCGGTCAGTGCCAGCACGCGCTCGGGGGTCACAGTGCCGTCGTTCAGGTCGTGGGTGGCATAGCCGTTGACCTGCAGATCGACGAGGCCCGCCGACAGATAGAGCGGGCCGCGATAATCCGCCGCCGCGATGGCGGCGATCCGGCCATCGGCGATGCCGATGGCGATGCCCTCGCCCGTGCCAGGATCGCGGCCGACGATCTCAGTTGTCACAGCCAACGCACCCGCTCGGCAAAACGGGCGATGAACTTCGCATTGGCCTCGTCGCCGCCCGGCGCGTTGCCGCTGCGCCAGACCGGCGGCTCGATGCCGCGCTCGACCAGCTTGGCGACGGTGCGGATCACCAGGTTGTTGAGGGCGAAGGCGTTGGCGAAGGTGGAGATGGCGCCGATCTTTTCGCCCATGCCCGGCACTTGAACGATGGCGTCGCCGATCGGCACCTTGCAGTCGATGGCGATATCGACGAGCTCGTGCAGGTTGTGCTTGGTCGGATGCCGCGCCGGGTGGGTCGGGGCGGAATTGTTAGCGTGCTCGTGCGAGTTGACGCCGATCAGGAACACCCCGCGACGCTTGGCCTCGAGCGCCGCATCGATCAGCGCGGCATTGATGCCGTAGGCGTTGACGAGGATCAGCAGGTCACCCTCGCCGAGCCGCTGGTCGGCGATGACGATCTTGCCGTAGCCGGGGGTGCGCTCGATCGCCATGGAGCGCAGCGAGCCGCCGGACAAGAGCGTGCCTTCATCGAGGATGGCGCTGACATGCATCAGGCCGCCGGCGCGGAAGAAGATCTCCTGCGAGGCGAGATTAGAGTGACCGCCCGGCCCATAGGCGTAAACCAGCCGGTCGGCGGCGATCTGCTCGGCAACCCGCTCAGCGGCCCGCTCGGTGGCGTCGCGCTCCTCGACGAGGATCCGTCGCATCAGCGCAGTGACATCGTCGTAATAGCCGCGGCAAAGCGCGTCGGCGTCGATCAGTTCAGGCATGGGGATCTGACTCCCGGTCGAGATAGAGCGTGCAATCGGGGTGGGTGCGGAGGATCGAGGCCGGGCAGTCGGTGGTCAGCGGGCCCTCGAGCGTCGCGCGCACCGCGTTGCGCTTCCGCTCTCCCGGCACCATGCAGAACAGTCGATCGGCCCGCAGCAGGCGCGGCACGGTCAAGGTGATGGCGCGCAAGGGCACGTCGCCCAGCGTCGCAAAGCAATCGTCATCGACCTGCTGCTGGCGGCAGACCTCGTCGAGTTCCACCACCTTCACATCCAGCGGATCGTTGAAATCGGCGACCGGCGGGTCGTTGAAGGCGATGTGGCCGTTTACCCCGATGCCGAGCTGAACGATGTCGATAGGTGCTTCGGCGAGGAGCCGCGCATAGTCGCGCGCCGTGGCCTCGGGGTCGTCGCCGGGCAGGATCGGGTGCACGGCGGCGAACGGCAGGCGGTTGAAGATGTAGCGCGAGAGCCAGCTGCCGAAGCGCTCGGGGGCATCGGCGGGAAGCCCGATATACTCGTCCATGTGGAAGGCAGTGACGCGGCGCCAGTCGATGCCGGGCTCCGCCGCCAGCGCATCGATCACGTCGCTCTGGCTCGGCGCCGAGGCGAAGATCATCCGCACCGTCGCCTGCCGGGCGAGCCGCTGGCGCAATTCCCCCGCGATCTCGCCGGCGGCGACGCGGCCCAGCTCCTGCCGGGTGGCGAAACTCAGAACCTTCAGCTTGTCGACCCGCCGTTCACCGGCAGCCTGCGACACGACACTCGAACTCATCCGACAAACCACTCCCCGCGACGCATCGCGTTCGAACCCGAGATTTCGGTTGACTATCGAATGCAACCGGTTGCACGTCAATCCCCTGTCGAACAACCGATGTTGGAGGCGCGAGGATATTGCCAAGCGACGCCCAACTGTGGGAGCGATCACTTTGAGTTCCGGTGAGGCAGAGCGCTTTCAGGCACCTGGCGCAAGGGCAACGGCATGACCACAGGCAAGGGCCGCAAGGACCTGCCCACCATGATGGATGTGGCAAGGACAGCGGGGGTCTCGAAGTCGACGGTGTCGCGGGCCTTCACCCAGCCGGGCATGCTGGGCGAAGAGACGGTAGCGCGCATCCTCGAGATCGCCAGCAGCATCGGCTATGTGCCCAACCACACGGCGCGGGCGCTCAGCACCGGGCGCTACGGCAACGTGGCGCTGGTGGTGCCCGATGTCGCCAACCCGTTCTTCCCGCCGCTGATCCGCGCCGCACAGATGGAAGCCGACCGCTCCGAGTTCTGCGTGTTCCTGGGCAATTCCGACGAAAGCTGGCGCCAGGAAGACAAGCTGGTCGATCGCTTCCTCAGCCAGGTCGAGGGGCTGGTGCTGTGCGCTTCGCGTCTCACCGACGAGCGGATCCGCGCCCATGCGCTGAAGCGCCCGCTGGTGCTGGTCAACCGTGACGTGCCGGGCATCCCGCGGGTGCTGATCGACAGTGCCATCGGGGTGCGCGAGGCGATCACCCACCTGGCGGAACTGGGCCACAAGCACATCGTCTATGTCAGCGGCCCGGCGAGTTCGTGGTCGAACCAGCAGCGGCGCGCCGCGGTGCGCCTGGGGGCGCGGCAGCATCGGCTCGAGGTCAGCATCGTTGCCGCCCGGGTGCCCAGTTATGAGAGCGGTCGCGCCGTGGTACCCGACATCCTCGCCACCGGCGCCACCGCGGCCATCGCCTTCGACGATCTGACCGCCCAGGGCATCATGACCGGGCTCGCCGACCGTGGCGTCAGCGTGCCCGCCGACTTCTCCATCGTCGGCTGCGACGACGTGCTCGGCGCCGCGACCTACCCCTCGCTGACTACGGTTTCCAATCGCTCTGACGAGACCGGCCGGGCCGCCATGTCGCTGCTGCTCGACATGCTGGGCTCGCGCGCCGTGGGCGACGCCCGCGTGACGCTCGATACGTATCTGGTGGTGCGCAACACGACGGCACCGCCGCCGGGTGGGCGGTAGTCGGTGCGTTGCTGCCATCGCCGGTGGTTGCCGACCCCCACCCTTGATCCCTCCCCCTAAACAAGGGGAGGGAGACGACAGCCGCGATAGCAGTGTGAGGGTCTCCCTCCCCATGTTTAGGGGGAGGGGACAGGGGTGGGGGTCAGCCGGCTCCGGCGTGCCAGCTTACCGCCGATAGTAGCTCCCATCCGGCATCAGCGCGTCCTGCCAGTTGGTGCCCTCGGTCACGGCGTCGCGGAGGTTGGCGGAAACCAGCCGGGTGCCGGAGAGGTCGGCGTCGGTCAGGTCGGCAGCGATGAGACGGGCGCCGAACAGATCGGAATGGGCGAGATTGGCACCGCGCAGGACGCCGCCTTCGAGATTGCTGGCGGTGAAGTCGGCGCCCTCGATGGTACTGCCGGTGAAATCCACCCGCTGCATGTTGAGCTGACGGAAGCTGGCGCCGGAGAAATCGGCATTGGTGGCCTTCACCCCGCCGAAACGGGCGTCCTCGAACTGGGCAAAGCGCAGGCTCGCGCCGTCGAGGTGGGCGTTGCTGAGGATGGCGCGGCGGAAGTTCACGCTTTCGCCCTTGGCGCCGGCGAGGGAGGCACCGCTGAGCGTCGAACGAAAGAACACCGTGTTGTCGAGGCGCGTGTCGGCGAGGTCGGCAGCGCTGAGTTTGGCAGCGGTGAAGTCGGCGGCTTCGAGATTGGCGCCGGCGAGCTTGGCGTTGCTCAGATCCGACTGGAAGAAGAAGGCGCCGCTGAGATCGGCGCCGCTGAGGTCGGCGCCGGCGAGGCTGCGGTCGCTGAGGTCGGCACCGGCGAGGGCGCAGCCCGGACAGGCGCTGGTTTCGCCATTGAGAAAGGCTGCCGTATCGGGGGATTGCGCCTGAGCCGGTCCGAGCGTCGAGAGCAGCAGGGCCAGCGCGATACCGATCGGCTGCCTCATGGCGCAGGTTTCGCGCTGTCGAGGGTCAGATCGAAGGCTTCCCAGCGGGTCGAGGATTCATACTGGCCGGGCTCGAACATGCCCTGGATGTCGAGGCCGGTCTGGCCGGGCTTGCGGAAATAGTGGGTTTCCACCCGGACATGCCGCCCGTCGATATCCTTGCTGCAGACTTCCTTGATGAACATGTCGCCGACGCCGGTTTCGCCCGGCGCCTTGGGCAGCTCGGTGCAGTTCCAGTCGCGGGAGCCGTAGCGCTGGAACACCGGCAGGCGGAACAGGTAGGCGCGGCCACGATCTTCGAGCCCGGCGCGATCATCGGTGACGGCGCGGAAGCCGCGCACCACGCCAGCCTCGTCGAACAGCAGCGACAACACGACGGGGAAGTTGGCGAGCCGGGTGCCGCCGAACCGCTGCAGCCAGAGCTCCTCGCCATACTGGTCGTGAAAGCGTTCGGCGAGCTTGCCGACGCGGCGACCGAACTCGACATAGACCTCGTGCAGTCCGCGCTCGTCGGCGGCGCATAGGGCGTAATCGGTCCAGCCGCCGATGTGCTTGAGCGGCGGGCCGCCATTGGAGCCGCAGGCAAAGGCCTCGTAGCCTTCAGTGCTCAGCGTGGCGGCGGTCTCGCCGATGGCGAGGGAGCGGAATTCCGGAGATAGCGGCGCGCCCAGCGAAGGAGCGGCGAAACCGAGCAGCAGCAACAGGGCCGGCAGGACTCTCACGAAGTTGGTCATGGTACCGTCGAGCGAGGCGGGAAAGGGCTGCGGCACGGCAGTCTCGACCGCCGTGCCGACGACGTTGTGCATGGCGGCGCACGCGCCGCCATGCCGGGGAGAGATCAGTTCACGGCGAAGACGTACATGGCGTCGGTAGGGACGAAGTACTTCAGCGCCGGATCGGCATTGATCTGCACGGTGCTCGGGGCCGCGCCGGCGAGAACCGCAATGTACTCCTTGCCATCGACGGCATAGGCCATCGGCGGCGAGCCGAGCGAGGTGCCGACGTTGAACTTCCAGAGTTCTTCGAGGGTCTCGTCGTCATAGGCGTAGATCCAGCCGGCACGATCGGAGCCGAACACCAGGCCGCCGGCGGTCGCCAGCATGCCGTTGCCACGGGCGATCAGCTTGACCTTGGCGGCAACCTTGCCGGTGACCGGATCCATGGCGATCACCGAACCCGACTGTTCGGCCGGCAGTTCAGTGCCTTCCGGAGCCGGCAGGCGACCGTTCCATTCCTTCTGCGCCGCGACGACGTCGTAGTCGCCACCGGTGATGCTGGGGTTCGGAGCCTCGGTCGGCACGTAAGCCGAGCAGCCTTCGTTGGAGGTGAAGTAGACCAGCTTGGTCTTGGCGCTGAACGAGGCGGGCTGCCAGTTCTTGCCGCCGCCCAGGGTCGGGCAGTAGATGCCCGGCAGGTCGTCACGCGAGCCGACGGTGCCGGCAACGTATTTCTGCAGGTCGGCCTTCGGATCGTAGTTCAGCGGCAGGCCGGTCTTCTGGTCGATGCCGGTGGTCCAGTTCAGGTCATCGACATACTGCGTGGCGTGCTGCAGTTCGCCGTTCGAGCGATCGAACGAATAGCCGAAGCCATTACGCGCGGCGCGGAAGGCAAGGTTGCGATCGCCCGTGTCGATGAGCTGGGTTTCGCCGATCTCGTCGTAGTCGTAGGGGTCGTTGGGCGTGAACTGGAAATGCCACTTGATGGCGCCGGTCTCGGTATCGAGGGCCAGCAGGCTCGAGGCATAGAGGTTGTCGCCCGGGCGATACTCGGCGTCGATCTGCGGCGCCGGGTTACCCGTGCCCCAATAGGTCAGACCGAGCTTGGGGTCGTAGCTGCCGGTCTGCCAGATCGAGCCGCCACCGGTTTCCCAGGTGCGCTCGCGCTTCCAGGTCTCGTTGCCGGGCTCGCCTGGGGCCGGAATGGTGTAAGTGCGCCACTTCGGCTTGCCGGTATTGAGGTCGATCGCCTCGATCCAGCCGCGGATGCCGTATTCGCCGCCGGCCGGGCCATAGAGGGCGACATCGCCGATCACCAGCGGCGCGACGGTGAAGCTCTCGGCGCGGGCCTTGTCGGCCTGCTGGGTTTCCCAGTTGACCTCGCCGGTATCCTTGTTGATCGACATCACCCGGCCGTCGAGGGTGAGGGCAATGACGTCGTTCTTCCAGAACGCGATGCCGCGGTTCTCGGCGCCGCAGCAGGTGGCGTCGGAGATCCACTGCTTGTCGACTTCGGGATCGACCTTCCAGACGATCTTGCCGAAGCGGCCATCGCGCACATCGACCTTGTAGACGCGGCTCCAGCCGGCCTGCACGTACATGAAGCCGTCTTCGACCAGCGGGGTGCCTTCGTTGCGAGCGCTGGCATAGCGGCCGCCGGCCGACGCCTGGTCGAACTGGGTGACGAAGGCCAGCGACAGCTTGTCGACGTTCTCCTTGTTGATGCCGTCCAGCGGGCTGTAGCGGTGGGCGTCATAAGTCCGGTGGACCATCAGCCAGTTGCCGGATTCTTTGTCGGCCGCCAGCAGCCGATCATTGGTTACCTCGTCGGACCAGGCCGATGACGCCATCGTCACCGCCAGAGCCAGGAGGCCGGCGCCTAAGCGCAAGCGTGCCATCTTCCTCATCCCTTTGATTTCGAAAACTCGCATTTGAAATTCGGCTTGCGATCCGATGGGGGACCGGAAGCGCTGCGACGTTATCGCAATGCGGCGTTTGGTCGCCAGAATGTACGCGGTGCACAAAAGCCAATTCAAAATATAGGAACAAGCACTGACCGCTGCTTTCTATATTCAATCAGAGTGAGAGCGCGGCGATATCGGCCGCGCTGCCGAGCCGCCATGGCCGGCACGGAGGAGAAACAGCTGATGAAACAGGACACCAAGGCCGTCCCGGCAAACGAGACTCAATGCGGGTGCCAGTGCACCAGGGTCAGCCGGCGGACCGTCCTGGGCGGCCTTGCGGCGGCCGGCGCCTTTGCCGGGCTCGGCGGCACGGCGATGGCCGCGGCGCCCGACGCGATGCCGCCGCAGGTGGGTGATTTCCTCGTCTCGCCGTCCGGCACGACGCCGCTGACACCGGACAGCATCAAGCTGGACAGCAAGCCGTTCGAAGCGGTGGCGATGTCGCCCGACGGCGTGGTGCGCAACGCCGAGTACGAGAATACCATTCTGCTGCTGCGCTACGACCCCGCGAGCCTGCCGGCGGAAACCGCGGCGAAATCGGCCGAAGGCGTCTTGGGCTACACCATCATCTGCACCCATGCGGGGTGCCCGCTTGGCGACACCTTGAAGAACAAGCTGCTCGCCTGCGACTGCCATGGCTCGCAGTTCGACCCCACCAAGAATGGCGAGGTCGCGCATGGGCCGGCGGTGCGCAAGCTCCCGCAACTCGGCCTCAAGGTCGAGGACGGCAAGCTCGTGGTGGCCGAGGCATTCGACTCCCGCATCGGCGGCGACATGATGGGCGAAGACGACCGGTAATCGGCCTCCTTCACTTGAACGAGGAATGACGCAGTGGAACTCAGACTATTTCTCGCGGCCGCCCTGGTCGTCATCCCCGGTACCGTGCTGGGGGCCAGCCTGCCGTTGGCCGGCAGCTACGGCACGCCGGCGGGCTGCGCGGCCGATGCCGGCGGCGACAAGGTGCTGATCAGCGCCGACGACATTCGCTTCGAAGGCAATGTCTGCCCCTACACCAACATTACCGAAAGCGGCGACAAGGCTTGGCAGGTGAAGATCGCCTGCGAGGCGGGCCACGACGAAGTCGTGCGGGGCACGCTCGATATCACCGAGAGCCCCGACGCCAGCAAGCTGACCGTAGCGCTGAAGGACGGCACCGGCCCAAAGGGCGATTTTCTGCCCTGCGACGCCGCGGCAACCGCATCGCAGTAGTTAGCCTCTCATTTTTTCTGGTTTTTGGAGTTATTGGACGGTCCACAGCCCGCGCAAGGGACCCAACAGTGTCAACTCTGCCAAAGAACAGCGATCGCGTTCCGGACAGTGCGATCGTTTCCGCTACCCGAATCCGGGCCACGCTCCGCAGCGACATCCTCACGGGAAAGCTTCGGCCGGGCACCAAGGTGAACATAGACGACCTCGCTGAGCGCTATGAGACATCGCATATCCCGATCCGCGAGGCGTTGATCGGGCTGGTGTCGGAAGGGCTGGTCAAGCGCGAGGAACGACGAGGATTCTTCGTGACGGCGTTCACGGCAGAAATGCTGGAGGAATTGGTCAAGACCAGGTGCTGGCTCGAGGAACGGGCGCTGACCGAGAGCATCGCCAATCGGACGGTCGAATGGGAGGAGAATCTGGTTCTGGCGCTGCACTGGCTGTCCCGGACCAACCGCTACATCGATGCGGAACGCCAGCAGCTCAACCCCGGCTGGGAGGAGCGGCACAAGCAGTTTCACCAGGTGCTGATCAGCGCCTGCGGTTCGTCGCTCTTGCTGCGCTACTGCCAGGAGATCCGGGACCGGGTGGACTCGTACCGGTTCATCACCGAGAGCGCCAATCCGGCGCCGTTCGAAGCCCGACCCGACGAGCACCGGCTGATCGCCGATGCGGCGCTCGCCGGCGACACCAGGACCGCGGTCGAGCTGCTGCTGAAGCACTATCGGCAGACGCTCGAGATCATCACCTCGACCTTTGCCGCAAGCGGCAGGGATCGCGCGGAAGCCATGAAGGGAGACGCCTGACATCGGCGCGCCTCCCAGTCTTTAGCCCCGGAGCGCTTTCAGGAAGGGTTCAAGACCCTTCCGGCTCGAGAGCGCGACAACAAATGACCCGTGGAGGAAGTCGATGAAGTCCGTTTCGATCGTAAGCCTGGTGCTGCTCGCCGGGGTTGCCGCCAATCCGGCATTGGCGCAACAACAGGCGCCGGCGCCCGGCCCCTACTTCGTCGGCAACCCGCTGGGGCTGCCGGTCAACCCCGCCGCCGACGGCGCCTTCGCGCCAATGTCGAGCAACGTGAAGGTGTTCGGCGCCATCTACGCCACCGAGAGCTGCTCGTACGACGCGGAGCGCGACCTGATCGTCGCGCCGGCCCGCGGGGTCAGCCAGGCGGTGCAGGAGAACAACGCCTTCGTCGCGCTGATCAACCATGACGGCTCGGTCAACACCGCGCGCTGGATCGGCGTGCAGAACCCGCCGCAGCGGGCGACGCTGCAGCCGCCGCTAATCCTCAACGAACCGTTCGGCAGCGATATCGAGGGCGGTGTGCTCTACCTCGCGGATCGCGACGGCGGCACTGCCGACCCGGCCGACCCGAGCAAGACCACGCCGAGCAAGGCGGTGATCCGCAAGTTCAGCATGAAGACCGGCGAGCCGGCAGGCGAAGCGGTGATCGAAGGGTCGCCCTGGATCAACGATATCGAAGTGGCGCTGGACGGTACCATCTATGCCAGCAACACCGGCGTCGGCGGCAAGGAGCCCCAACCCGACAGCTGGCAGATCTGGAAAGTGACGCCGGACGGCCAGGCCTCGGTGTGGCTCCAGGGCGCGCCGCTCAACCAGCCCAACGGCATCGCCTTCGATGGCGACGGCAACGTCGTGGTGGTCAATATCGGCAATGACGAGGTGCTGACCTTTGCCGCCGCCGACGCCAAACTGCTGAAGACGGAGAAAGCGGCACAAGCCGGCAATGACGGTATCGTCATCCTGCCCGACGGCACCAAGTACATCAGCAGCGTGATGAACGGCGGCATCACCAGGCTGACGCCCGACGGCGCCGCGTCACTGATCGCCGAGAACATCCCGAGCGCCGCCTCGATGTGCTACGACGCCGGCGCCGACCAACTTGTGGTGCCGATGAACGCCAATAACGGGCTGGCGTTCGTCAGCCTGAAGTAGCGGGCGCGCGCAAGAAGCCGGACGATCCCGGCCCCCCGCGGGCTGGGATTCTGCTTACCCCGGCTGTTCCACATCGGCAGCGGGCCGCATTGCGGTCGCAGCAAGACGGCGTCCTTGGCCGCCTCGCCCCGGGCACATCGGTGTCAGGGGCGCCGCGCCGTCAGGCGGCGGGGCTTCGAGATGCGGTGACACCGCTTCTTCGTTCCCACCAGAGCCATGACGTCGAACGCCGTATGGCCGGATCGACCACACGCGGGTTCCTCTGGCGCATGTTTCTAAAACGTTTTGGATTTCTTCAGACGTTGGCTCTATGAATGTCCCTTGTCAGGCCTGCACATGGGGACAATGTGCCGCGTCAAAACGATTTATCATCGGCCGCCACGCTTCGCTCGATTGGCGAGAGCCTCGGCCTTTCTCCGGCCACGGTAAGCCGGGCGCTCAACGGCTTTCCTGAAGTCGGTGAGGCGACGAGGTTGCGCGTCATCGAAGCAGCGCGACTGCTGGACTATCGACCGAACCAGGTGGCGCGAAAGCTGGTTTCGGGGCGGTCGGGCATCGTCGGCCTGGTCGTGGGCAAGCCTCGCTCGCTTGCAACCGACACCACCTTTTTCGGCGTGATCAGCGAGCTGTCCGCGAGTCTGGCAGCCCGCGATGTGGACCTCGTACTGCACGTTTCGACGGACATGGATGAGGTCGAACCTTATCGGCGTCTGCTCGCCAAGGGCACGCTTGACGGTTTCATCCTCAACGGCCCGCGGCCGGACGACGCCCGCATCGCCTTCCTCGAGGCAGCCGGCGCAAACTTCGTCGTGCATGGGCGCAGCGCGGAAAGCGTGTCTTATCCCTATTTCGACATCGACAACCGGGCCGTATCCGAGCTGGCGGTAGAACTGCTCTGCGACCTGGGGCATCGACGCATCGCCCTGATCAACGGTCCCGCAGAGCTGGCCTTTGCGGCCGACCGGCTACACGGATTCAGGATTGCGCTGGCCAGGCGCGGACGATCGGTTGCGGCAAGGCTGGTCCTCCATGGGCCGATGACCGAACAGCAGGGCTATCTCGCGGGGCTGCGCATGCTGAATGGCGAGGCGGGGCAACGGCCGACCGGAATCGTCTGCGGCTCCACCGTGCTTGCCGCCGGCGTGATGCGGGCCGCCATCGAACTCGGCCTGGACGTGCCCGGCGACATCTCGATCGTCTCGCATGACGACGACGTTCCGCAATTGCCTGCAGCTGCCTTTGCGGTGCCGCTGACGACCACCTGGTCGCCACTGACTTCAGCCTGCGCTCCGCTGGTCGAACTTCTGCTTGCCCGCGTGGCAGGGGAGCAGCAGCCGAGCCGACTCCAACGCGTGGCCGCGCCACAACTCGTGCTGCGCCGCTCGACCGGCGCTGCCCGGGACAAGGAGGAATGGGTCCAGATAGACTTCTGAGGGAGGGGAAAATCCGGGATCTAGAGAGTGACTACGTGCGGGCCGAACATGCACTCGGCCTCATGCGCCGGGGGGCCGTGCCGCCTGAGCCCAGGTACTACGAGGTGTTCCATGTTTCGGCGTCCGGGGCCCGGCCAGCGCTCACGGCGCGCCTGCACGACCTGTTGGCTACGGCCACAGCGCCGATCACCAATGCTCTGGACCGACTGTACACCGAGTTTATCGCCGGGGAGATGCCGGCCGACAAGCTCGAGGAGGTCTCAGTGGGAATGTCGGGCGCCATCGCCGACACCGAAGCAGCCCTCGGATCGGCGCTGGGGTCGGTCGCAACCTATGCCGACACGCTTGCCGAGGCCTCGCAGCGGCTCTCGGGTAGCCTCAGCCCTGATGGCCTCCAACAGTTGACCGACGTGTTGCACGATCGGAACTCGCGGATGGCCAGCGAGGGCGAAGACCTGCGCTCCCGCCTTTCGGTTGCGAACGACCGCATCAACACGCTCAGCCGCGATCTCGCGGCGATGCGGCGCGAGGCGATGCTCGATCCGCTCACCGGCGTGTCGAACCGCCGCGCCTTCGAAAGGCGCCTGACGGCGGAGATCGATGAAGCTGATGGCACCGGTGCACCACTGGTCCTGGTGATGGTGGACATCGACCATTTCAAGCAATTCAACGACAGGTTTGGACACCTGGTCGGCGACCAAGTCCTTCGGCTTGTCGCCACGACGCTTGCCGCCAATATCAAGGGGCAAGACTGCGTGGCCAGAATAGGCGGCGAGGAGTTCGCCATTCTGCTGCCTCGCACCGAGGCAGCTGACGCCACGAAGCTGGCAGACGCGATCCGGTCAGCCATTCAGGCCAAGACGCTGGTCAGTCGCTCGACCGGACAACAACTGGGGCGGGTCACTGCATCGTTTGGTATCGCTCCCCATCGGCCCGGCAGGCCCGCGGACGAGCTGGTCGCGGCCGCCGATCGCTGCCTCTATGCCGCCAAGGCGAATGGACGAAACTGCGTGGTCCAGGCCTCGGTCGGAGATGAAGAGGCAAGCAACCCAAGCGATCCACGATGAGCGGGCGTTCGTTCCAGACGGTGCGCGCGCTCGTTTGCGACAGCACACGCCACGCATCGGAACTGTTGGCCAGCATGCTGCGGGTGGTAGGCTTTCGGCACATCACCGTTGCCGGAAGCGCCAGCGTCTTTGCCGAGCATATCGGTCGCGGCAGCTTTGGGATTGCCTTTGTCGGCGACCAGCCGGACGCGTTGAGCGGTGCAGAGCTGGTCCGCGGCATCAGGGCCACCGAGGCGCTGAAGGATCGCTACACGCCGATTGTGATGATGTTCTCCGATAGCACGCAGCGCAGCATCGTGCTGGCGCGCGACGCCGGAGTGACCGATTTCATCCGCAAACCCGTCAGCCCGGCAATCCTCGCAACTCGGATCGAACAGGTGCTGAGCCGGCCACGGCCAGTAGTGACCTCGCCCACCTATGTCGGGCCCGACCGACGTCGGCGCGATGCAATGTTCAAGGGTGACGACCGCAGAGGTCGATAGAGCACCGGCGTGGAGACGCGACGCGGTTGACCAAATGGCTCGACGCCGCCAATGGCGGCGCTGGGTTGCTGACGAGGCGCGCGGCATTGACGCGAGCCCTTGGTGTGCACGCCTGCAGAGATCGTCGCAGTCCCATCGAGTCCTCTAGGGACACTCGAACCGTCGATGGGCGTCGATCGCCATCGGCGGGGTGCCGGCAAGCCGAGCATCGCTGAGCAAGCCCTCGGCACGCCGGGTTGCAGCGCGGGCACCGAGCGCCGTTCTACGGCGCTCGCCCCGGTATCTCGGCATGCGTCTCGAGCGGCTTGCAATAGATGTCGTACAGCGTCGCGAGGATGCTGGCCACGGCCTCCGAGGCGAGCCGGTATCTGATCATCTGGCCATCGCGCCGGGTCGCCACGAGCCGCAAGGCACGCAACTTCGACAGGTGCTGCGACAGCGGCGATTGTGCCAACTGTACGCGCTCGGACAGCTCATTGACGCTGAGTTCCTCATCCAGCAGGTGGCACAGGATCAGCAGCCGCTTGGGATTGGCCATCGCGGCAAGCAGTTCTGCCGCCTCTTCGGCACGCGGTTCGAGTTCAGTGATATTCATGTTGACATATTAGAATATTCTAATATATGCGTCAATGAGAGTTGACCGACTTCCCCCGTCACCGAAAGGCCCAGCATGTCGAGCATTGCCCCTTGGTTCGTCGCGTTCGCTTCATCCTTGGCCCAGCTCTCGTTACCGCCCTCTGTTCACCCCCCGGCCGATCCCTGCTGAGAGATTCGCAACGTGGGGCGCCCTCGTCGTCGCGAGAGTGTAGATCACAACCTCTGCCCCGAGCCCCTGCCCGATCTACGCAGCTTTGCGCCCGGGCAGCAAGCAGCAGCGCAGCTCCCTTGGGAGAAACCGCATGACCGTCACGCCAATTCCTTTTGCCGCCGATTTCACCGTCCGACCCGAGGTGGTGCCGTTTTTCGATCCAGCCACCAACACCATCAGCTACATCGTCCGCGACCCCGCCTCGACCGCCTGCGCCATTGTCGATTCCGTCATGGACTTCGACTACGCGTCCGGACGTATCAGTTTCGAACATGCGGACGCCATGATCGCTCATGTGCGGGATCGAGGCTGGACGCTGGAGTGGCTGATCGAGACGCATGTCCATGCCGACCATCTGTCGGCGGCTCCGTATATCCAGCGGCGCCTGGGCGGCCGGGTCGGCATCGGCGAGAACATCAAGCTGGTACAGGAAGTGTTCGGCAAGGTGTTCAACGAAGGCACCGAGTTCCAGCGCGACGGCAGTCAGTTCGACCGGTTGTTCAAGGATGGCGACAGCTACGCGATCGGCGCCATGATGGTGCGCGTGCTGGCGACCCCCGGCCATACCCCGGCCTGCATGACTCATGTGGTGGGCGATGCCGCCTTTGTCGGCGATACCCTATTCATGCCCGACGGCGGCTCGGCGCGGGCCGATTTTCCGGGCGGCGACGCGGCACTGCTGTTCCGCTCGATGCGGCGCATCCTCAGCCTGCCCGGCCAAACGCGGCTCTTCATGTGCCACGACTACGGCCCCAACGGCCGCGACATCCGTTGGGAGACCACCGTCGAAGACGAGCGCCGGCACAATATCCACGTCCATGACGGGGTGACCGAGGCGGAATTCGTCAAGCTCCGCACCGCTCGCGATGCCACCCTCGGCATGCCGAAGCTGATCATCCCGTCGCTGCAGGTGAACATGCGCGGCGGGGAGCTGCCACCCAAAGACGAGAGCGGTCGTACCTTTCTCAAGGTGCCCCTGAACACCCTCTGACCACACAACCAGCGAGCCCTGCAATGTGGCCCTTCTCCTCCCGCAAGAAAGACCAGACTATGAACCACCGCAAACTCGACGCCGACTTCGCCATCGCCGGCCAGGTCTCTCCCGAACAGGTGCAGGCAATCGCCGATGCCGGCTTCAAGTCGATCCTGTGCGCCCGCCCGGACCAGGAGGAGCCTGGCCAGCCGAGCTTTTCTGCGATCGCCGATGCAGCGGAACGAGCCGGGCTTGCCGCGGTGCACATCCCAGTCTCGGGCGGGATCACCGAAGGAGCACTGATCCGCGCCGAGCAGGCGTTCAAGGACCTGCCCAAGCCGATCTTCGGTTATTGCCGATCCGGTGCCCGTGCCGGCTCGCTCTACAGCGCCATCAAGAGCGCTGTCCGTTAGGTCGCCGCCAAGATCGGGCCTGGGCCCACTATCCGACAGGCGCAATCGATGCTGCTCGAACCGTTCCAGTACCTGCTCGGCGCCCTCTCCGGCGGGCTGGTCGGGTTGACGCTCGGGCTGTTCGGTGGCGGCGGCTCGATCCTCGCCGTGCCGCTGATGGTCTACCTGGTCGGCGTCCCCAGCCCGCATCTGGCGCTCGGCACCAGCGCTGTCGCCGTGGCAGCCAATGCGCTGGCCAATCTCGTCGGTCACGCTCGTCGGGGCAATGTGCGCTGGCGCTGCGCGGCAATCTACAGCTCGGCCGGCGTGGCCGGCGCCTATCTGGGTTCCAGCGTCGGCAAGCTGATCGACGGCGAGAAACTGCTGTTCCTGTTCGCCCTGCTGATGCTCGTCGTCGGCGCCCTCATGCTGCGAAGCCGTGGCCGAACCGCAAACGCGACGGCGGCGTGTACGCTCGAAAATGCTCCGAAAACTGTCGGCTATGGCGCCGCCAGCGGAGCCTTCTCAGGCTTTTTCGGGATCGGCGGCGGTTTTTTGATCGTTCCCGGGCTGATCGCAGCCACCGGAATGCCGATCCTCGCTGCTGTCGGCTCATCGCTTGTCGCCGTTACGGCCTTCGGGCTTACGACAGCACTCAACTACGCCGCTTCCGGCCTCGTCGATTGGCCGCTGGCCGGTGTGTTCATCGCCGGCGGCATTGGCGGAGGCATGGTCGGTACCTTTGCGGCAGATCAAATCTCGAGGCGCAGCGGCCGGCTAAATCTCATGTTCGCGGCGCTCATCTTCGGCGTGGCTGGCTATATGCTGTGGCGCTCGGCAGCGGCCTTCGGCGTCACCGCATAGGCCAGGCCCCGCCGGCAGGCGGCGTCGGCAGCCGTGGACGGAGGATATGTCATGACCAGGATGAAGACCCACGCCGAAGATCACCAGGTCGGCCGTATCGGCTGGCTCCGGGCAGCCGTGCTCGGGGCCAATGACGGCATCGTCTCGACGGCAAGTCTGATCATCGGCGTGGCCGCGGCCTCGGGAGACAAGGGCGCCATCCTCGTCGCCGGGGTCGCCGGACTGGTTGCCGGTGCCATGTCGATGGCGGCCGGCGAGTATGTTTCGGTGAGTTCGCAATCCGATACCGAGGCAGCCAGTCTTGCCAAGGAGACCTGGGAGCTCGCCAGCCAGCCTGCGTCGGAGCATGCCGAACTCACCGCGATCTATATCGCGCGCGGCCTTGACGAATCGCTCGCCGCTCAGGTGGCCACTCAGCTGATGGCCAAGGATGCCCTGGGCGCCCACGCGCGCGACGAACTGGGGTTGTCGGAGGTATCGACGGCGCGCCCGGTGCAGGCGGCACTCACCTCGGCCGTGACCTTCGCCGTCGGCGCGGCATTGCCGCTGCTTGCCGTCCTGGTGTCACCGAGCGCCTGGCTGATCTGGGTCGTCGCCTTCGCCTCACTTGCTTTCCTCGGCGCCCTGGGTGCCGTCGGCGCCGTTGCGGGCGGGGCTTCGCCGTGGAAGCCGACCATTCGCGTCGTGTTCTGGGGAGCTCTCGCCATGCTGATCACGGCAGCCATCGGCGCCTTGTTCGGCACGGTCGTCTAGGCACAGGCGGTCGACCACTGTCCGCGCCTCGAGGACGGCAGCTTCAACGGCAGCGATGGCGGTAGAATTGGCGCACCCGGCGAGATTCGAACTCACGACCTCTGCCTTCGGAGGGCAATGGTTTGCGATTTCCAACACTTTCCTGCAGCTTCTTCGATCCTCTCTACCCCTTGCAAATCAAGCGCTTTCGTCGATAGTGCTTTCCGACGGTTACCGCAGGTTTCCGCTGGCGTGTTACCCCGGTGTTACCCCGGTGTTACCCCAACGGTGGCGGGTGGGACAGCGGAGCGACGGAAAATGGCAGCGGGTCGGATCACAAAACGGACGGTTGATGCCCTTCAGGTGACGGGCAAGGATTACGTGCATTGGGATGGCGAGTTGACCGGGTTTGGTGTTCGGGTCCGCGCGACCGGCGCCAAGTCCTTCGTGGCGGTCTATCGCACCGGCGGACGCAACTCCCCGCAACGGCGCGTCACCATCGGCGCAGTGGGCAAGATCGAGGCCGACAAGGCGCGCGAGGAAGCCAAGTCGATCATCCTGCAGGCTGAGCTTGGGCAGGACCGCGCCGCCGAAAAGGCCAAGGCGCGGGCCGAGTTGACCTTCGATAAGGTTTGCGACCTCTACCTCAAGGAAGGGTGTGAAACCAAGAAGGCCAGCACCATCGCCACGGACCGGGGCCGCATCGAACGCCATATCAAGCCGCTACTCGGCAAGAAACGGACCGGTGAGATCAGTCGCCTCGACATCGAGAAGTTCATGCGTGACGTGGCCAATGGCAAGACTGCTGCCGACGAGAAGACCAAGAAGCGCGGTCGAGCCATCGTCGAGGGCGGCAAGGGCACCGCAACCAGAACGGTCGGTCTGCTCGGCGGCATCATGTCGTTTGCCGTGTCGCGCCAGCTTCGTGCCGACAATCCCGTGCGAGGCGTGAAACGGTACGCGGACAAGAAGGGCGAGACGTTCCTGTCATCGGTCGAACTCGCGAAGGTTGGCGCGGCGCTGGCTGCGGCCGAGAAGGCAGGCGCGAACCCGGCAGCGGCTGCAATCATCCGCCTGCTCGCCTTCACCGGCGCGCGCAAGTCGGAGATCGCGGGCCTCAAGTGGTCAGAAGTCGACGTCGAGCGCGGCTATCTGCGGCTCGGCGATTCCAAGACTGGTGCCAAGATCATCCCTATTGGCGCGCCTGCGTGCGAAGTGCTGACGGGCCACCCTGTCATGGAAGGCAGCGGCTACGTGTTCCCGGCGGCAACCGGGGATAGCCACTTCCAGGGTGTCGAGAAGGTCTGGCGCAACGTGCGGACGGCTGCCGGTTTCCCGAACCTGCGGCTGCACGACCTTCGGCACAGCTTCGCTTCGGTCGGGCTTGCACGCGGCGACGCCCTGCCCGTTATCGGCGCCATTCTTGGCCATGCCGACGTCAAGACAACCAGCCGTTACGCGCACCTTGCCGACGACCCGGTCAAGCTTGCGGCCGATGCAATCTCAAGGTCCGTGCAGGCCGCATTCACAAGCAAGCCCAGCGCCGACGTCATCCCAATCGCTGAGGGGAAGCGTCGGCCGTAGCCGTCCTCCGACGCGGCCGGCGCTCAACCGCCTTAGCGTTCGCTAAAGGCTATCTCGGCCGCCGTCAGTGTCGACGGCGGATTCAATAAGCCCTCCCACGCCTCCTGCCTGACGAACAGGGCTCGGTAGCGCCGGGGCGCGTCCTGCTGTGTCGCGTCCTCGCACCAGAGCTTCAGCCGCTCCCATTTGCGCGGGTCCTGGATATCCTCCCGGCCCTTGGTCTCGACGACCCAGATCGTCCCCGTCACGTCGCGCACGATGAAATCAGGGAAGTAGTCGCGAATGATGCCGCCATTCGCTGCCTGGTACTCCAGCGAGAAGCCTGTCGCCTGGCTGTTCTTGTAGAAAGCTGCGACATCGGGCGCGGCCTCAAGGAAGCGCGCAAAAGTGAGCTCGAACTCGTTGTCGCCGGCCACGACATTCATCAGCGACTTGGCCGCCGTCACCGTGGCGCGTCGGCGCTTCACCTCTGGCCGAGTTGCCGAGAGCTTGATGCGTTCGACGATCGAGGTTGATCCGCTGTCGTGCACCGTCAGCTCGTTGATCGCCTTCTTCAGCGTGTCCGACAGTGCGCGAGTTGCGGTCGGCTCGCTGAGGTTGCGCAGGACATTTGGATCGTTCAGATCGACACGCTGGTCGAACAGCCCGTCCTCGACAAACGCCTTGATCTTGCCGAACAGTACGTCGAAGCCGCCGACCAGCCGCAAGTCGTCCTTAATAGACTTGGCAAACCAGCCGACCAGGTTGCGCCAGTCCGCGACGCCGGCTGAGTCGAGATGGGTGGTGTGGCTGATCTCGTCGGTGTTGATGTTCCGGAAGACGATCTCGCGCTGCTCGTTGGCCGTGAACTGCCGCAGCGGCAGGCGAGGCGCCGACAGGGCGGCAGCGTCGATCTCCTCGAAGCGACGGAATTCCCGCTGGATACGGGCCTGAAGTTTCGGCAGCTCGATGTCGAGCGCCTCGCGATCCTTGGAGGGATCGATCTCGACCACCATAGGCCCCGCGGGCGCGGTGCCCTCGCCCATCGGGCGCTGTTCCAGCTCGACGCCTTCGTTCTTGATGCTTTCGACGAATTCGAGGAATGCAGGCGTGCCCAGCACACTGACCTGCTCCTTCACGTCGCTGCCGAAGAACATGCGGCGGAGACCGCGGCCGATCGTTTGTTCGGGCAGAATTTGCGACGCCGCCGCGAAGGGCCGCAGCCCGACAATGGTGGTGACGTTGCGGACGTCCCAGCCCTCGCGCAGCACCATCACAGATACGACAGCGCGGTAAGGGCTTTCCCAAGAATCGATCTCGCGGCTCTGTTCGCGCAGCTTGTCGAGTTCCGCCTTGCCCTTGCTCGACGTGCTTTCCGAAATCTCGCCATTGGCCTTGGTGTGGATGACCAGCACCTTGCCGCGCAGATCGTCGTAGCGATGTTCCAGCCATTCCGCGACCTGGTCGCAATCCTTGGTCTCGGTGGTCATCACGAACAGCACCGATTTCTTGCCGGCCTTTTCAAGTTCGGCATAGGTCCGGCGCCATTCGAGCACCCCGAGTTCCAGATGATCTTGGTACATTTCGACAAACTGGTCGCTGGGGCGAACGCTGAGTCGGGCGCGACTGGCGGCATCCGGCAGCACAGGGGTCTTCACGACACCTTGGGCAATCGCCTCGACCAGTGGATAGTCCGAGACCGTCTGCACGAAGATGCCGCCGTCATTGTGCTTGGGCGTCGCCGTCAGGTCGAACTGTGCCGACAGGCCCGACCCCTTGCGCTTGAGTCCCGCGTCCAGATCGGCGATCTGGTCGAACCATGCGGTGCCGCGCCGGACGTGATGCGCCTCGTCGTTGATGACGATCAGGTCGGGCACGGTGCGGACGATCACTCCCAAGTCTATCTTGCTGTCGGTCGTTTTGGTGACCGGCCGCTGGCCGAGGAACTCGTCGCGCAAATCCCAGTCGGGCGTCGCCCGCTCGTTGTCGCCGACCCGATGGATATTGGTGAGAAAGAGGTTGCCGTGCGGCGCGACGTGACCGATCTGGTCCTGCACGTGGACGGTGAGCTGGAAATCCTCCGACCAGTATTTTCCGTCGTAGCCGTTGGGTGGCAGGATCGGGTCGGTGTTGAAGATGCGGCCGCCGTCGAAATCGACCCGCAGCCGGTCGAGCACAATGATGTTGGGCGCGACCAGCAGGGTGTTGGTAGAAAGCGCCGAGCGGGGCTCGTAAAGCTTGTGGAAGTATGACCACGCGAGCAAGAGGCTTGCCACCTTGGTCTTTCCCGCGCCGGTCGCCAGCTTGTTAAGGTAACGTGGCCAGACCTCGTCGAACATCCCGGCCGAAATGGCGCCTGAGCTGTCGTAGCGGATAAGGCTGAGCGGGTCTCGAGCCTGCTCGACCTCATGCAGCCAGATGACGCTTTCCACGGCCTCGCGCTGGGCGAAATACCACTGGAACAGGCGCGCGTCGGGATCATAGACGACATGGTCCGTGTCGAACCACCAGCGCAGCAGGCTGCGCGATGTCTCGCTGGCGCCGGCGTATGCGTTGCCACGCCATTCGGCAACACCGCGCCGTACCTTCTCGACCTGCGGCGGGATCAGCTTCTCGCGGCCGACATCGCCGATCAGAGCGTCGCCGGGGTACCAGCGGACGTCCGGTCGGAGGATGGCATAGGGGTCGAGCGGAAACTGCGGGTTTAGCGGCATGGCTACACCTCGACCCCGATCACCTTCGTCGTGTCATTGCCGAAGATGTCGATCACCTTGATGGCAATGAAGTAGCGACCGGCTCTGTCGTAGCTGTGCGGCGCCGAGGTCAGTTCCAGCGTCCGGTCCCGGCGCGTCCTGAACGATTGCCACTCGTTCTCGAAGATGTATCGCCCGGTCCATTGAGGAACGTGCTTGACCGCCCCATCGGGTAGGGAAATGGTCTCGTAGAGCGTCTCGGCCCGGCTGTGATAGTCGAAATCCACCGCCCAATAGTCGATCCAGTCGGTCCACTGTTTGGTCAGCACGTCGCGCGTCACGCTGCCGTCCTTGTCTTTGGTGAGCTTGACCACCTGGCCGCCATCGACGCTAACTCGTGAGCCTGACTTCATTCCGGCGACCAGCGCGTCGGTGTCTTCTTGCCGGTAACTGACGCCGAAGTCGGTCAGACTCACCGTCACCGTGCGCGTCTTCTTGTTCACAGTCGGTTTCGCCTCGACATAGGCGAGGTCGTAGAAGCTGACCTGGCCCTTTTCGACGGCGCGACGATCGAACACGTCCTTAGGGATGTAGCGCAGCGCCAATTCGACGCCTTTGGCGCGGGCGTCGTCGACGAGGCGCGGCGCGAGGCCCATCTCGAACTCGAAGCCGAGCACGTCGACATTGCGGGTGTTGGCTTTGCGTGCCGCGGCCACTGCGTCGGCGACACTCGCCTCGGTCACCGGCGCATCGACCGGCCCCACCAGCACGACGGCATTGCCCTTCCGGCCGTGGAACGGCGGCGTCTGGCCGATTGGCTCGGCTTTGTAGGCTTCTAGGATGAGCGCCACATAGCGCCCTTCCTTGGCGGCTGCGGCGGCTTCGCGCTGCTCCGGCGGCAGGTTCGGATCGATGCCGACGAACCATTGTCGCTCGTATTTGCCGAGGTTGAGGATTTCAAAGCTGCGGTAGGGCTTACCCTCGGTCTTGAGTTGCCGCTGTACGCCTATCAGCCGTTTGCGTGAGGTGTGGATAGCAAACCGCCCGAGGTCCCCGCCGATCCATTTGCGTCCGAGCTTTTCTGCGACCGCGAGCGTCGTGCCCGAACCGCAGAAGAAATCAGCGACGAGGTCGCCGGGGTTGGAGGAGGTAGAAATGATGCGCTCCATAAGTGCCTCAGGTTTCTGAGTTGGATAGTCCAACCGCTCATTCGAAGTCGGGCTGATCCTGTTCACGTCGTCCCAAAGGTCGGTTACTGGCGTGCCCTTCGCATCCTTAAGAAACCGCTTTCTGCTGAGCGACTTGCCAGTCGAACTCAGGACGATCTCGCCCAAATCGTAGAGGGATTGCATCGTTTCCTTGGAGTATCGCCAGTAGCCCTTAACCCCGAGGAACTCGTAGTATGGGTTGCCCTTGGCGGCGCCACCGGGCCCGTCAACGGGCATCAGGCGATATTGCTCTCCGGTCTCTTCGTCAAAATACTTGTAGTCCCTTTCCAATATCTGGTCGGTGTACGCAGTGTATTGAGGGTTCCATACGGGTTGGTCGCCGATGGCGTATACTAATATCGCTTCGGTAACTCGCCCGAAATGCACAGCGCCCTGCCCCGTGTCGCCGTGGGCGTGTGATCGCTTCCAAGTGATTTCATTTATGAATCGATCTGCGCCGAAAACGTCGTCCAACGCACTTCGTCCCAAATGCGAGACGTTGCGGCCAAGGTGACAGTAGATCGTGAAACTCTCGGCCGCCAGGTCCCGAATTAGGCGAAGGCGTTCGAGGAGCATTGACGAGTAGGAATCGAGTCCACGGCCCCAAGTGTCCCGATAGGCTACATCCTCGACGACAGTAGGCTCCTTTTTCAAGGTCTCGTTGCCCCCAACCTCGATGTCAAAGCTAAAATCCGCGCCAACATCGAACGGTGGGTCGATATAGACCAACTTCAGCCCGCCGGCATTCTCGATCTCGCGGCGCAAAGGTCCGCCCTTAAGCGAACTCAGCACCAGCTTGTTGTCGCCCCAAACCAGCTTGTTGGTCCAGCCGCCGGTCTGCCGGCCGCCGGCGCTGAACAGGTCGCCCGTTCCATAGGCTCCGGCGTCAGCCTCGGCGCGCGGCTCATCGATCTGCTCGATCGACTGGAACGGCAGCACCGCGGTAGTGACCTCGCTGGTCTTACCCGGCCAGATCAACTCCGTCTCGCGGGGCTCTGCAAACAGCGTCCAGCGGAACCGCTCGGGCAGCGGGTCGCCTCGATCCACCAGTTCCTTGACCAACGCCTTTTCCGCGTCTGATAGCGCCATGCTCGCCCCCGAATCCCTTGCGGGCGTACCGTAGCGGCCAAATCCCGCACAGTCACCGACCGCACCGTGCTTCAACGTCTATTTCACGCAGTGCAGCATCTATTTGACGTGCCCCTGCCGGGGGACGGAATGCACATTTCTGTTGAGAGGTAAGTAGGCGGCAGTGCTGCCATATCCCGACCCGCCCCATGATCTGCTACTTGTTGCTTTGGATTTCCGAGGGAGACCCCAATAGACCCGCAAGACCAGCGCGACGACCTTTTCGAGCGGGCAAAGCTCGGCGAGATCACTGGCGAACAAGCCGACGCAGAGGCCATCCGGCTCGGCCTTGGCAGCCTGTCGCGCCGGCCCGGTCCCGATGCGTTTCGACCGGAAGCGGAAACGCATTGGACGCTGACCATGGCGGTGGCCTGGATTGCCTACCTTGATCTCGACGAAGTGCGCGAGTGGTCAGCACCCTACCGCACCCACTGCTTCGATTGGCATTGGCAGCGGTGGCGTCGCGGTCTTGATGGCCCCATTTACGAGGGCTGGCACCTTGAACAGCGGTCAACGCCAACTCTCAGCCTGCTTGGCATTGGCGCTTCGATTGACCGTGCAGAAGACCATGGCGGCCTCAAGATGTCCATCGGCGAGGCGGAGGAGGCGCTTTGGGTGGCGCTGCGGACCGACTGCTTCAGGGCAAGCGGTCTTAATGAGAACGGCCGTCGGGTGGAGATACCACCGCTCGAATGGAACGATCTGAAACTGATCCTCGGCCGCGGAGATCGTGAGGAGCTCTGCTTCGATTTTGACCGCGTCGCCTACAGGCAGGTTTTGTTGCCAACCGCCTCGATACGCGGCCTTTGGCGTGAGCCGGTCGAGAGCGTCGAACTGTTGCCGCCCACCATGCGCCCCGACGGCGACGGCTACATGCCGCTGTATTGCGCTGCGCACTGGATTGCCACCGAGGGAGGCAGGCTGGACTTTCCGCCAAACGATCCTCCTCGGTGGCGGGCAGCATACGCCGCGCTGCTGACGGCGATCACGTCGGACAAGGTTCGGGTCATCGGCATGAAGGGAGGCGAGCGCGATATCATTGGCGGCCATGTCTTCGCGGGCATCCAGGTCGACTATCCGTTCGACGACCCCGACTTGGAGTTGACGGTTGGCTCGGAACTCTACCTGCGGAGCTACCCCTTTCTCGACGAGGAGCACTGGCAACGTGGGTTCGACGACGCACTGATTCGAAAGCGCGAGGACAAGTGGACTCGTCTGATGGTCGACAAGGCTTCCGTTCGCTTGCTGTGGCCGTTCTTTCGTGACGATGACGGCGTGGATCAGAAGACGGGTCTGGCGGGCCGGCCGAGCAAGTCCAGGCACCTCATCGAAGATGAATTCGTTCGCAGGGCTGAAGCGGATGGTCTGGCGCCAACTCTGGCGGGAGAAAGTCAGGCGCTGCTCAACTGGTTGATCGAGGTGCACCCAAAGGCGCCGAGACCAACAGTCCGCGTTGTGGCCAACAACATTCGAGCCCAGTATCGAGAACTGAAAAGCCGCACGAAATAATCATCACCCGCTGATTTCGTGCCGAGTGTTTCGTGCAGTGCGTCACTGACAAACCATCTCCGTCAACCGCCGGCAAACCCGGCCAACCGACAGGAGATGAAAGTTGACCGCACCCACTGCCCACTACCTCCGCCGCGTCGCTGCTGCCAACTACGTCCGCGAGTCTTGGGGGCTGCCGTGCTCCGCAAAGTGGCTTGCCAAGCTCGCCGTCACTGGTGGAGGCCCGCTGTTCCGCAAGGCTGGCCGCTTCCCGGTTTACACTCATGCGGATCTCGACACCTGGGCACAATCCCGCATCAGCGCCCCACGCCGCTCTACGTCCGTCGAAGTGTAGGGACGGACCATGGCCAACCGGCGCCACAACCCCCGACTTGCCAAGTCGCTGCACAGTTTCACCATCGCCGAGGCCGCAGACCTCTACATGGTCCACCGCAACACCGTTCGCCACTGGCTGGCGGATGGCTTGAAGCCGCTGGACGGCCACAAGCCCGTTCTCATTCACGGCTCAGCTCTCAACCAGTTTCATGCAGATCGGCGCCGCTCAGCGAAACAAGTCTGCGGCCCCGATCAAATCTATTGCCTGGGTTGCGGGGCGCCCCGTCGCCCAGCTGCTGACGTTGCCGACTACATCCCGCTGACAGAGTCGGTGGGGGCGCTGGTGGCCATCTGCCCGGTCTGCGATCGGATGATAACCCAACGCGTTAACGCGGCTCGGCTGGCGAGGTTCTCAGCCGAGATCGAGGTCAAGATCAGACCCGCCCCAGACACCATAGAGAAGAGCCCCTGATGCCTTCCAAAATGTCACTTCGGAAAGAGAACCTTCCAACATGGAACTGAACGCTGCCAACGAAAGACTGAAGCACCGGTACGTCGCCTATCTTCGAGGCGGCAGACAACTCGGCGAACACTCAATTGACCAGATACTCGCCGCCCTCAATCGGTTCGAGGAGTACACCCGTCGCAAGAGCTACACCGAGTTTCGAACCGAACAGGCGAGCGGCTTCAAGAAGCATCTCGCTTCTCTCAACACCCAGGCCGGCGATCGCCGGTTGAGCAAGGCTACTATCACCACCACGCTCCATGCTATGCGGGACTTCGTGAGGTGGCTGTCCGAGCAGAAGGGGTTTCGCAATCGGCTGGTCAGAACGGACGCCGACTATTTCAGACCATCTCGCCGCGACGAAGCCATCGCGCGCGCGTCTAGACCGATGCTGGTCCCGACGATCGAGCAGATCAGGACCATGCTCGTCGCAATGCCGGCCACGTCGCCAGTGGAGCGGCGTAACAGGGCATTAGTCGCCATCACCATCGTCACCGGCGCGCGCGACAACGCCACCGCCTCGCTGCGGTTGAAGCACCTCGACCTCAACGACCGGCAGCTATTTCAGGATGCCCGCGACGTGCGGACCAAGTTCGGAAAAACCTTTCCGACCTGGTTCTTCCCTGTTGGCGAGGACTTGGTCGACATCATCGCCAACTGGAAACGCGAACTGGAAACGGAGCACAGCTTCGGTGCCGACGATCCGCTCTTCCCCCAGACGGAGGTTTCCTTTGGCGCCGGTGGCGCGGTGCTACCTGCGCGCCTGAAACGCGAGTGCTGGGCAAATGCCGACCCGATCCGCAAGGTCTTCAAGGAGGCTTGCGTCCTCGCAGGTCTTCCCGACTTCAAGCCACACAGCTTCCGCCATACGCTGGCGCAACTCGGCAGCCACGTTTGCACCACGCCGGCCGAGTACAAGGCGTGGTCTCAGAACCTGGGTCACGACGGCGCGCTGGTCACGCTCACCAGCTATGGCACGTTGCCGGGGTACACGCAGCGCGAATTGATTGCCGTGATCGGGAAGCGCGTCAGGGCCGCTTGAGGCGATCACTGCCCGCCGAAGGCAAGCGTCCATCGGACATTAAGGACGGCGGATAGACCCAAGGTGCTGACGAATATCGACTCTAAGGTCAGGCTCTTCGAAAGTTCCACTCACGGTAGGATCGGGCAACACCGGGGTAACACTAGGTCCGCTTTTGGCCCAAGCGGACATTTGCCCCCCAGTCCGTAATGCGGGGTTTGGGGACTGGACGTTGATGTCGCCAGACGCTCACCCGAGCAATGCTCGCCAGCCGGCGTTGGAGCGGGACGGCGTGCAGATCTGGTCGCTGGACTTCTAGTAGCAGCGACGACAATCTGGCCAAAAGGCGCGTCAATCGACAGCCACTGCGATTCATGGGATTTCGGTGGGCAGGGGGGAACATGCGGGATGCGGAATATCGAGCTTGGCTTGAGGGGCAACCGTACTCGGCTAATACGATCAACACTCAATTGGCGCAGGCAAGGCGGCTTGATCAGGCGTACGGTGATCTCGATGTCCTTTTCGCGCGCGACGGCTTTTCGGACCTTCGGAGAACGCTGACTTACTCTGGGAAGGACAAGCGGGACGGAAAGCCCAACCCTGCAAGCTTTACGATCGCTGGTGACCTTTATTCCAACCTTGCCAGCTATCGAGCCTCGCTTAGCTACTATGGTCGCTTTGCCAGTGGTGAACGGACCTCCACAACACCTGATCGCGCCTCCTTGGAGGCCCTAAAGCTGCGCTTTCTCCTAGCGTTCCCGGATTTTGAGGCTGAGGGAGGATTTTCTGGTTCCTCAGCTTACCATCGTGAGGAGGACGATTACAAAAGAGCCTTGGTGGACCGCACCAGCGACTTGCTCGCGCAGGAGCCGCGACTAAGTGACATTGAGCTGGGGAGCGCCATTCTCGACGGACTGGATCAAGACAGCAACCTCCTCGGATATTACAAGACCAACGCGCGGCTGAAGATCATACGGACGGATCACGCGGGCGAGATGGAAGGCGCAGTTGGCCTGCTTGCTCGTTCGACCGACGCGCCTTCGGTAGCGGCTGAAACATTTCTCACGGTCGCATGGCCATTGTTGCGTGAGGGGTCAGAGGCGAGCCTGCCTTTCGGTGAAAGCCGTATCCTAGCCACGGTCGTCCAAGCGTTGGCCCGGCCAGACGTCGCAATATCGGTCATATATCAGCGCTTTTACAATTTAGGGATGGCGCTGCTTGGCCGGTCGTTGTTCGGCAACAACGTGCTGACATCCGCGGAATACGAGACCGTCCTGGAGCTTGCAGCTTACATCTTCGCCATTATGGACGGCGAGTGGGGCTGGCATCCGCGCGACCTATGGGACGTGCAAGGATTCGTATGGGTGACTTGCAAGGAGAAGTTGGGGGACGATGCGATGGGGCCGGCCATAGATCGCGTAACAGTCGAGAAGATGATGGACGAGTGCGATGCGCTGGGGGACGCTGCCTTCGTCGCAAAGTATAATCGCGGCCTAAAGGGCGTCCGGTATCGCGTCATACGAGGAACCGCACGTTACCCCTCCAAGGCGATCGCAAATGCCGCCTATGAAACCCTGCACGGCGAACCTGGTCCCTACGGTGGCAGTGAGGCAAGGAAGGTGCTCGCGGCGCTGGGGTATGAGATCCGCGAGGGAGACGATGCTATTGGCGACGAAGACGAGCGTTCGCCCGCTGAGGCACGTGCTGCTGCCGTCGAGCCTGCAAACCTAATCCTGTTCGGCCCTCCAGGCACTGGTAAGACCTTTGCGACGGCCGAGCATGCAGTTCGACTGTGCCTGAACCTTCAGCCGTCCGATCCCATTCTGGCCCCTACGGCGCGAAAGCAACTGATGGTTGAATACAAGCGGCTGCTTGATGCACGTCGCATCCAGTTCGTCACTTTCCATCAGAGTTACTCATACGAGGAATTCGTAGAGGGCCTGCGCCCTGTCACCGGCGCCAGCGAAGGAGATGTGGATAGCGGCACGGGTTTTCGCCTCGTGCCGAAGCGAGGGATTTTTCGCGAGATATCTGCACTTGCCGAGCAGGCCCGAAAGTCGGCTGGGAAAGCCGACACGGTAGATGCGACTGGACGCCAAGTCTTCAAGATGTCTCTCGGCCGAGCTGGGGTGGAAGACCATATCTTCGACGCTGCGATCGATGGTGGCTATGTGGCGCTGGGTTGGGGCGGCAAAGAAGACTGGTCTGACTCCCGATACGACGGCGACCAAGGATACGACGCCATCTACAAACGGTGGAACGAGATCGAGCCGGGCACGACGGGGAATAGCGGTCACATTTCGCAGCTTTGGCGCTTCCGATCATCAATGCGAGAAGGCGACCTCGTTGTGGTGTCCAACGGGAACTCCGAGTTCAGAGCCATCGGAGAGGTGACTGGGCCCTATCGGCACGAATATAGCGATGAAGATCAGTATTATCATCGCCGCGCGGTTCGCTGGTTGCTCGTGCCTGACGAGCCGCTTCCTGCAGACACGATCTACAGCAAGCCCTTCACGATGCGATCCTGCTATCTGCTGAAGGATGAGTCCCTAAAGCGTGACGTACTCACTCGTCTACTTTCAGGCGGGGAACGCGAGGGTGGTGAAGCCGATGCCTACGTTCTCGTGATCGACGAGATCAACCGCGCCAACGTATCGAAGGTGTTTGGCGAGCTAATCACTCTGATCGAGCCGGACAAACGCATCGATGCTGAGAACGAGATCAGGGTTCGCCTTCCCTATTCGCGAGATCTGTTCGGCGTCCCGCCCAATCTTCACATCGTGGGCACGATGAATACAGCAGACCGATCGATAGCCCTTCTAGACACTGCACTTCGACGCCGGTTCGATTTCATCGAACTCATGCCTGACCCCGATAGGCTTCCCGACATGGTCGAGGGGGTGCCGTTGCGCTCGATGTTGGAAACTCTCAATGCACGGATAGAATACCTCTTCGACCGCGAACATCAGATTGGTCACGCCTTCTTCATGGGCTGCGAGACCCGCGCTTTGATCGACCGGGTGATGCGGCGCAAAGTGCTTCCGCTCCTTCAGGAATATTTCTTCGAAGATTGGGACAAGATCGCCCGCATCCTGGGCGATGCCGATGCGCGCGCAGGTGATGGAAAATTCGTTGTCTGGCAGCCACTGGCCATGCCGGCAGGCGCCGCTGATCAACAGGTCGATGGCGATGGCCGCAGACGCTGGTCGATCCGGGCCGCATTCCCCGCCGATGCCTACTCGCAATTCGGACCATGAAGCCGCTCCGCGAATGGGAGCGACGAATGATCGGCGAGGATGGCCTGACGCGAGGTGATGCCGACAAGCTCCTTGCCGTCGCCCGCACGTCGCCGTTGGGTGGAAATGATGGAACCCGCATCCTTATCGATGGCGGCCGCTACGTCCGTGCCCAGAATGTTGTCGGAGTAATCGCAGCGGACGATTGCGCCATCGAGATCCTGCCGAAGATCGATGGCATCAGTGACGATGCCGGTGTTCGACATCTGCTCGTGCACATGCTCGCTGTTGCCTACGAACTGGACATAGCCCCTGGGGCTGCGACCGGGCTCGCTTTGCAGCGTGAGACTCTTCTCGAAATCCTGATCAGGCTGTTCGCTGACCAAATAATCGAGGCGGTGCGCCGTGGTCTGCCTCACCGCTATATCGAGCAGTCAGAAGACCTTGCCTCATTGCGCGGGCGGCTTGATGTAACACGACAGTTTACGATTCTTGCTGCCGACCCAGGACGCCTGGCTTCTCACTACGACAAGCTCTCGCCCGACACGCCGCTAAACCGCATCGTCAAAGCGGCAGTTGACCGCTTGAGGCGCTTGGCGCGCCACCCCGAGACGCAGCGTCGACTTGGCGAACTAGCGTTTGCCTATGGCGAAGTTACATCGGTGCCTAGAAGTCGTCTCCCATGGGAAAGGCTGCAGCTCGACCGAACGGATCGTCGCTGGCGCCCTATTATAGACATGGCCCGCCTTTTGCTCGGCGATCGGTTCCAAACAACGAGCACAGGCGACACTTCCGGAACCGCGCTGCTCTTCGACATGGGTAAGCTCTTTGAGAGCTATGTCGCTCGCTGCCTCAGAGCGGCGCTCGCTGGAACCGCGTTCAATGTAGTCGTGCAGGGTGGCCTTCGATATTGCCTCACCGAGTTGGGTGAGGACGAGCGTGCTGGAACCGAACGCTTCCAGACACGGCCGGACATCTTGATCAAAAGCGGCGCCGAAGTGCGCATGGTGGTCGATACAAAGTGGAAGCGAATTTCACACCATACCGACGATGGAAAACGGGGTGTCGGCCAGGCCGATATTTACCAGATGATGGCATACGCTCGTCTTTATCGAAGCCCCCATCTCATGCTGCTCTATCCTCATCATGCCGGTCGGCAAGCGGACAGCGGAATCGTCGCGCGTTATGCCATTCAGGCAGGCCAGGAGAAGCTGACAACAGCTACCGTTGATCTCGCCACCGCCGTTCCGATCAAGACTCAACTTCATGGCCTCGTTGCCGCCATCCTCGGTCCCTCTTTGGACGGTCATTCTCTCGGCCAATAAGCGACATTAGATGCATTATTTTTGGACTCCGCAGTGCTAATCTGGGCATTTCACGGCGTGGGAGCCGACAATGACTATCGCCTGCCTCGGCTGGGGATCACTCATCTGGTGCCAAAAGGAACTCCCGGTAGATGGTGCCTGGAACACCGATGGCCCATCCCTGCCAATCGAATACGCCCGCCAATCAAACGACAATCGGATCACCCTGGTGATCACTCCGGACGCACCTCTGGTGCAGACTTTGTGGGCGACACTGTCTGTCGACACGATCGAGGATGCCAAGGCGGTTCTTGCCGATCGCGAGGGCATCTCTGTCGCGAACATCAAGCACAGCATTGGCATGTGGAGCGCGGGCGTTGGAGACGGCCCTCAGCACGACATCGATGACTGGGCGATGCGTAAAGGTATCTCCCATGTCGTCTGGACGGCGCTTAAACCCAAAATCCGGTCGGAGTATAGAACGCCCAGTACTGCTGAGGTGCTTACGCATTTAGCGGGGCTAGTTGGTCCCGATCGAGACCGGGCCGAAGAGTACGTGCGAATGACGCCCCGTCAGATTGCGACGCCGCGCCGCGCCGAAATCGAGCAGGTCTTTGGCTGGACACCCCTAAGTCTGGTCTAGGAGACATAGCAGGCAGGCGGCGGTTGGCGCCCCGTTCTAGATGACTGGACGCTTCATTATACCGAGAATGAGCAGGACCCACATTTTCGGTGTAATGAAAATATGGCCTTGCTGGCGGTCTTACGACCCAGGTTAAACGCCCCGATACGCAGGGCTCCGACTTTGGCCGGACATGGGGGCGCAGCAAGCCCACCTGTCTCCCCACACGTGCTGGGCGCATTGGCGTATGGTCGTTAAACTACGTCCCCAAATTCGCAACCGGTGTTACCCTGGTGTTACCCCGGAAAACGATTGGAAAACCGCTAGCTCGACAGCGCAGGCCAATTGTTTGATATTAAGCAGAAATTTGGCGCACCCGACGAGATTCGAACTCATGACCTCTGCCTTCGGAGGGCAGCGCTCTATCCAGCTGAGCTACGGGTGCAGCGGGACTAGGCAATAGGCGATTGGTGCGACGAGCGCAAGACGGTCGGCTCGCTGAGAGCCGACCGGTGGGAAACGTTCAGGCGGCGCGATGCCAGAGACGATCGAGTTCGCCGAGCAGGCGGAAGGTGACGCCGTCGGCGGCCTCGAGATCGCCCACCGGCTCAGCCGGAGCGCTGTCTTCGCGGGCGGCGTGGAGCGCGGCAAACACCGAGGCGATGCCATCCTCGAGGTCGCTGTCGAGCAACGGAGCATCGTCGTCGGACAGGTCCGCTTCGGGGTCGAGCTCGACGATGGTATCGGCATAGGCGGCCGGCAGGTGCTGCAAGCCGGTGGCCGCCGGCGAGCGCTGCACGTCGTCGACCAGCGCCGCTCCGATCGCGAGGGCGATGTCGCTTGAGGCAACCGCCCCGGTGGGCACCTCAGCGTCGAAATCAGCCTCGGCGTCCGCCGGAACGAGCTCACCCGGGGCGAACTCATCAGGGGCGTCGGCAACAGCATCGAAGGCTGCGCCCTGGTCGGCCGAGAACTCCGCGGCCTCGGTAACAACAGCCGTCAGATCCTCGATCCCGTCCGGCGTGGTCTCGTGGATGGCCGGGTCGGCCGCCTCGTCAGATCCCTCTACCGTCGCCGCGGCCCAGGTGTCGTTTGCCGTGTCGTCTGCCAGGGCGGCGACGATCGGGTCGATATCGGAAGCGGCATCCTGCCGATCCTTGATCTCGCTCATCGTTCTCTCCGAGCTCGGGTTGAGACGCGCAAGACGCTAGAAGGCGCAAATGGCTCGTTTCGGACCGGATTTCGGCACTCCCGTGACGATTTCGTGACAGCCGGAACTGTCGGAAAGGCTCAGAACGGCGCCGGCACGCGGAAGTTTACCCAGTCTCCACGGGGGTGATTGAAGCCCAGTTCCTCGGCGTGGAGCTGCAGCCGGTCGGCAGCGGCGAAGGCCTCGCCGGTCGAGTAGAACGGGTCGCCGAGGATCGGGTGCCCGAGTTCGAGCATGTGCACGCGCAACTGGTGGGTGCGGCCGGTGAGCGGGTAGAGCCGGACGCGGGTGATGCCGCCTTCGCGCGCCTCGACCTTCCAGTCGGTGACGCTCGGGCGCCCGCGTTCGTAGTCGACGCGCTGGCGGGGCTTGTGCTCCCAATCGGTGGCGAGCGGCAGGTCGACACGGCCCTCGTCGCCCTCGATATCGCCCCAGATCCTTGCCACGTATGACTTTTTTGCGCGGCGCTGCTCGAACTCCTGGCCGACATGGCCGAGCGCCTTCTTGTTGAGGCACATCACCAGGACACCCGAAGTGTCCTTGTCGAGCCGGTGCGCCATGGCGGCGGTCGGCCAGCGCTGCTTCACCCGGGCCTCGAGGCAATCGGCCAAAGCCGGATCCTTGCCGGCGACCGAGAGCAGGCCGGAGGGCTTGTCGAGCACGACGATATCATCGTCGGCATGCACCACGGTGAGCCACGGCTCGGTGGGCGGGCGATAGTCGAAACTGGTGGGCATGGGATTGAGCATCGCGCCGCTCATAGCAGGATCGGGCGATGGTGAGAAACCTTGCGTTACGTACCTCATCCCCTCTGGCAATCAGCGCCAATTGCGGCGATGCTGGTTTGAAGAGTGAAGCGGCGCGCCCGAGCCGGGCTGACCGACAGGGACGGAGAAACTGACTATGGACGGCAAGCGTCGCGTTGGCGTGGGCATTATCGGGTGCGGCAATATTTCGAGCCAGTACCTCAAGGCGATGCGGGATTTCCCCGTGCTGGAGGTGATCGCCATCGCCGACATGAAGCCCGAGGTGGCACAGAGGAAGGCCGCCGAGTTCGGCCTCACCGCGGTGCCGGTCGAGGCGCTGCTGGCCGACCCCCGGGTGGAGATCATCGTCAACCTGACCATCCCGCGGGCGCATGTCGAAGTTGGCCTGCGCGCCATCGCCGCGGGCAAGCACGTCTATGGCGAAAAGCCGTTCGGCATCAGCTATGCCGAGGGCAGAACCCTTGCTGCGGCAGCGGCGAAGGCCGGGTTGCGGGTGGGCTCGGCCCCGGACACCTTCCTCGGCGGAGCGCACCAGGAAGCACGGGCGCTGCTCGACAGCGGCGCGGCCGGCGAGATTGTCGGCGGCACCGCGTTCTTCGCCTGCCCCGGCCATGAACGCTGGCACCCCGATCCGGCGTTCTACTACGATGTCGGCGGCGGGCCGGTGCTCGATATGGGCCCCTATTACATCACCGACCTCGTCAACCTGCTCGGTCCGGTGAAAAGCGTACAGGCGATGAGTGCCACGCCACAGAAGGAGCGACCGATCTACTCCGAGCCCAAGAAGGGCCAGTTGATGCCGGTGAAGGTGTCGACGCATGTGGCGGGGCTGTTGCAGTTCCACTCCGGCGCCATCATCCAGGTGACGCTGAGCTTCGACGTGCCGGGCCACGCGCACCTGCCGTTCGAGCTCTACGGCACGAAACAGAGCGTGCTGGTGCCCGACCCGAACATGTTCGGCGGCGAGGTGAAGACGCGCGCCGCAGGCGAGAAGGACTGGACGGTGGTGCCCTACGCCCTGCCCTATGCCGACGCCAACTATCGCTCCCTGGGGGTCGCCGATATGGCGCACGCCATCATCGAGGGGCGGCCGCACCGCGCCTCGGGCGATCTGGCGCTGCATGTGCTCGAGGTGATGGAAGCGTTCGAGACGGCGAGCCGGGAGCAGCGCGCGGTGGAGATCACCACGCCGGTTCAGCGGCCGGCGCCGCTGGCGGAGTCGGTGATCGCGTGAGCCTGGTTCGGGGCGTGAGACCACCCCCACGCCCCGGCTTCTGCTCCCGGCCAGCGTGAATTCGCCCCGGGTTCCCACCGCGAAAGGCTTCTGTTAATAGAGCTTTATGTTCAGGGCCCCTGCTCTCTCGCGCGTTGTGCGCCTCACGCTCGTCGCGCCCGTCTTGGCCGGGTTGCTGGCGGGCTGCTCCATGGCGGGCCTGCCGGGCTTCAAGCCGGCATCGCCGAAGGCGGTCGCCGCCATTGCGCCGGTGCCGGAAGCGCGCCCCGAGGCTGAGGGCGAGGCCTTCGTGCCGCTGGCCTTCGCCGAGGCTCCGGCGCGCACCTCGTCAGCCGGGGTCGACGGGCTGATCGCCAAATATGCCAGCGTCTACGATGTGCCGGAATCGCTGGTTCGTCGGGTGGTGCAGCGCGAAAGCGGCTTCAATCCGGGGGCGCGCAACGGGCCCTATTACGGGCTGATGCAGATCCGGCACGATACGGCGCGCTCGATGGGCTATGGCGGCAGCGCCTCCGGCCTGCTCGATGCCGAGACCAACCTCAAATACGCGGTCAAGTATCTGCGCGGCGCCTATATCACCGCCGGCTACAACTCGGATGGCGCCGTGCGCTATTACGCGCGCGGCTACTATTACGACGCCAAGCGCCTCGGACTGCTCGAAGAGGCCGGCCTGCGCTGAGGCCCGCCGCCTCGATATTGCGGCGCTAAGTCTTCCTCCAGACTGCAAAATACCGGCTGGCGGCGATGTGCCGAACTGGCATACTCGACCTCGGGCATCACGAGGGTCGGGCAATGGCTGACGCGGCGGCTCCACCGGTACCATTCGGCGCGCGATGGAAACTGCGCATCTCGGCGGTGCTATGGTTCGTGCTGCTGGGCGGCTTCCTGCTCGGGTTGCCGGTGCTGCTCGACGTGAGCTGGCTGGTCGTCGCAGGGCTGGCCGTGGCTGCGCTGGTCATCGGCCTCGCTGTCGCCTGGCTGATCCGGCTGGTGTTTCGCGGGCAGCGTCGGCAGCCCTTTCTGCTCAGCTACATCAAGGCGGTGCTGGGGACGCTGTTCGTGCTCGGCACCGTTGTCGCCCTGCCGATCTATTATGCGGCGGTGCTCACCGACCTCAAGCCGCTGACCGTGCCGCAGGCGACGCTGTCGAACGGCAAACAGACCGTGGTGTTCCAGGGCATGATGCATGTCGGCTCGGAGCCGTTCTACAAAGGCGTGGTCTACGACCTCGAGAAGGCGCTGACCGAGGGCTATGTCATCTACTACGAGGGCGTGCAGCCTTCGGCCGACGGCGACAAGTGGTTCGCCGACACCCTGGCCGGCGGCGGCGACCTTTCGGCCAACTACAAGATGCTGTCGGACGTCTGCGGGCTGAAGTTCCAGCTCGACTACTTCGAGTTGCTGCGGGCCGACATGGCCGCGCATCCGGAGCGCCACATCGCGGCCGATGTGAGCACCGCCGACATGATGCATGAGTATGAGCGGCTGGTGGCCGCCGACCCGGGGTTCGCCGATCGGGTGAAGCCGGCAAAAGCCGATGCAGAGGCGACCGCGAACTCGTCCGAAGGGCTGTCCGGACTGATCGACGGATTGACCAACGGCACGCCCGAACAGCGCAAGATCGCCGGTTATGCCTGCCGCGGCTTCCTCACCTGGACACTCGGGCGCCCCGATGCACCATCGCCGCTGGATCCGGTGATCCTCGACTACCGCAACCGGGCGCTGGCCGACCGTATCACCAGGGATGCACACCCGCTGATCTACATGACCTACGGCGCCGGGCACCTGCCGGGGCTGCTGAGGGATCTCCAGGCGATCGATCCGGCCTGGGAGATCAAATCGGTGAAGTGGCAGCGGGTGGTCGAAGCGCCCGACGACGTGACAGGTCAATTGAGCAGTTGAGCTCGATGCCCTCGCCTAGATCCCGGCGACCTTCCGCATGGCCATGAAGAACACTTCGATACTGGGCATGGCGACCAGCGCCAGGCCCGCTCCCATGAACAGGATCGATGCGGCGCTGAGCGCCGGACACCAGCGGTCGCGCACCCGCCAGTGTTCCTCGAACACGATGCGCGCCTGATGCATCCGGGGGCCATCCCGGTAGGTCAGGTACCGACCCTCGTCAGTCTCGATGAGCGCCAGGGCTTCGACCAGTTCGTGCGGACGGGCGGTCGGCGGCACGGCTTCGGCGACCTGCATGTAGACGCGTTTCAGCTTGCGAGGGGCGCCATCGCGCACCATGGCATCGACATAGTCGCGGCTGTGCAGGTAGCTCTGGATCGACCGCGGGCCGAGTGCCCAGTAGATCGCCAGTCCCAGCAGCACCAGCACACTGCCCAGGTAAAGCAGGTGAATCCGCCCCACTGACGAAAACCAGAGCCCGCCGCCCAGTTGCTCGAACTTCATCGCGGCAGCGTGGAACTCATCGCTCAGGATGATCACATAGCCAAGCAACGGGATCAACGACACCAGCGCCGGGACGCGGGTTCGCGCCAGCCTGGAACTCCATGTCCAGCGCGGCGGCCAGACCTGCGCGAGGGCTGCGGCGGCCAGGCCGCCGCCAGCGGACCCGCTCCGAAGTCCCTGCTCCTCCCCGATCACCTGCTCGCCCCTGTCTCAGCGTTCCCCATTGGAGAACATATCGAGCCGGATCGGTTCGTAAAGCCAGCGCCCGGACCCCTCGCAAAACGGAACCACCGGCGTCATTCCCGCAAAAGCAGCGCACCTGCGTTCGGGAGCCATCGCAAACGCTGCGTGCCGCTTCGAGGCGGAGAATGACCCGGTGGAGCCGGGCAGCGCGGGGGGTGGCGCTGCTGGCGCTCCCCGCATCCTGCAGGAAGCATTTTGGTCGGGCAGCTCGATGCCTTGTCGATCGCCGCTGCCAATTCCTGTCGCGTCTTCGGACCCGCTCGTCCGCAAACGCCCGCTTGTCGCCTGGCGCTCAGCTTTCGATGGCGAGGCGGACCAGCTCGGCGGTGTTGCGGGCGCCGATCTTTTCCATGATGTGCCGACGGTGCACTTCCACCGTTCGATAGGAAAGCCCGAGATCGACGGCGATCTCCTTGTTGGTCCGCCCGTCGACGACATATTGCAGGATCTGCCGCTCGCGATAGGTGAGCGTGCCAAAACCCTTCACGGTAACAGTAGAGGGGCCATCCTTGGATTGTTCGACATGGATGTCGCCGCGGAAGATCTCCTGCGCAGCCACCGCCAGTTCGACCGGCGCATAGGGCGGGGAAAATACCGAGCTGGCGCCGTGTTTCATGGCAGCCACCACCATCTCGGCGCGTACGTCAGGCGGCGCCAAGAGGAAGGTGTGAATGCCCAGGTGCTGGCCGCGGATGGCATTCAGCGCCTCGAGCGCCTCGGCCATGTCGCGCTCCTCGCCGCACAGCGGCATCAGCACCAGGTCGGGCCGACGCAGCGCCATCAGCCGCGTCAGAGCCAGCACGTCCGGAACCATGGAAACCTGGAAGCCCTGCGCGATGAACTCGTCGCACAGTCCCTTGGATATCCGCGCTTCCGGGTGAGTCAAATAAATCAGCCGGTCTCTATTGAGATAGGGCCTATAGGGTATCGAGTCCGCAAGTCTGTCCACTTTGCCACCTGAGGTTGCAGGCCAAAGCTGTTGCCGGTCTGTACCGGCACCAGTAGGTAACGGGGCTCATCCCCGTACCCTCGAATCGCGTCCACATAAGTATTAGAGCACGACTGACAGACACCTGACAATGCACAGTAACCGGGTCGTTACCTAGATCGGCAGTGTAACTTGCGCACCATCTACGGTGATAACGATAGTCATCCATTAGTTCTATTTTGACGTAAATAGGAAATTCCACTGACGGGCCTCGGAAAAGCTGAATGCGCCAATCCTGATTTGCAGCGCAGCTAAAATCCGCGCAAACGTTTCCGCCGACCAAAGTCTGGCCCGAGCCAACCCGGCAATGATGTGCAGATGCCTGCAAAGACTAGGCTTTTCGTCGCCACCGAGCACAACAGTGGTGCAAAACCCGAGAGCGCCGATTCACCGGCGCAACAAGTGCGCCTAACAGTGGGGCGTGGGAACGACTCCTCGGAGGGTTTGGTTATGTTCAGAAGACTATCGGCCGAAGCATTCGGCACATTTTGGCTTGTATTCGGTGGGTGCGGCAGCGCCATTCTTGCAGCAGGGGTGCCCGATGTCGGCATCGGCTTTGTCGGGGTATCGCTGGCGTTCGGCCTGACGGTGCTCACCATGGCCTATGCGGTAGGCGGCATTTCGGGCGGACACTTCAACCCGGCCGTGTCGCTGGGGCTCGCGATCGCCGGCCGCTTTGCCTACAAGGATCTGGTGCCCTATTGGGTGGCGCAGCTGATCGGCGGCATCGCCGGCGCAGCGGTGCTGTTCATCATCGCCTCGGGCGTTGCCGGCTATACGCCGGGTGGCTTCGCCTCGAACGGCTATGACACGCTGTCGCCCGGCGGCTACGGGCTCACCGCAGTGCTGGTCGCCGAAGTGGTGCTGACGGCGTTCTTCCTGATCGTCATTCTCGGCTCGACCAGCAAGGCGGCGCCGGCCGGCTTTGCACCGATCGCCATCGGGCTCAGCCTGACGCTGATCCACCTGATCTCGATCCCGGTGTCGAACACCTCGGTCAATCCGGCCCGCTCGATTGCTGCGGCGATCTTCGCGCAGAACGGTGCACTGGGTCAGGTCTGGCTGTTCATCGTGGCGCCGCTGATCGGTGCGGCGATCGGCGCGGCGATCTGGAAATACCTGCTGTCGCCGGGTGAAAGCCCCGCCAATATCGGCCAGGTCGAATAATCCGGGCACACAAGCGAAATGAGAAAGGGCCGGGCGACCGGCCCTTTTACTTTGCGGCGCCAATGAAACCACGACGGCGTCCCAGGCGTTGATCCGGATCGCCATCTGTCATCCGGATGCGGGCATGTTCACACAGCATGGTATCGAGCCCAGTTTCGCCGACCGGCACGAGGCGGGCCGCGCCCTGGCCACCGAACTCGCGACGCTCCGGCTCGACAATCCGCTGATCCTGGCGCTGCCGCGCGGCGGCGTACCGGTGGCGCGGGAGGTGGCAACGGCGCTCGGCGCCGAACTCGACATCCTCCTCGTGCGCAAGATCGGCGCGCCCGGGCACGAGGAATACGGCATCGGTGCCGTGGCGGAGGGCAGGCACCCGCAACTGGTGGTGAGTGAAGCGGTGCTCGGCATGGCCGGCGCGCCGCCGGGCTACCTCGAGGCGGAGCAGCAGCGGCAACTGGCCGAGATCGAACGGCGGCGGCTCGCCTGGCGGGGAGGACGACCACCGATCCCGGTGGCCGGCCGCACCTGCGTGGTGGTCGATGATGGCGTCGCCACCGGCAATACTGCCCGCGCCGCCATCCGGGCGCTGCGCTTCGACGATGCCGGCAGGATCATTCTCGCCGTGCCGGTAGCGCCGGCCGAGGTGATCGAGCAGCTGGCGCAGGAGGCCGACATGCTGGTCTGCCTCCGGACGCCCGAGCCATTCCTCGCCGTCAGCCTTCACTACCGGCAGTTCGGCCAGCTCGGCGACGAGCAGGTGATGGCGCTGCTCGGCTAGAGCCCATCGTCCTCGTCGCGCTTCGCGCCTGCTCGCCCCCTTCCTCACGTGTCGCCGATACCGGTCGGCACGCGCCGCAGCACGTGCAGCAGATACTCCTTGCGGTTCAACGGGTTGTTGTCGGATCGCCGGCGGGTCGGCGGCACACCGGCGACGGGGCGATAGCCGGCAAAGCTGGTTTCGAGGGCCCCCTCGCCATGCGTCAGCCCGGGCAACAATTGCTGCAGCTCATGCACCCGCGCCGCGGCGATCTCGCCGGCCACCGCGTAGCTCGCCCCCTGCAGCACCGGCTGGCCGGGCGAGGCCTCGAGCCGGGCCAGCACGGAGAGCGCCGCTGCCAGTGCGTCGGGCGGCACGTCGACATGGAACTGGTGGATCGGCTCGCACACCGCCGTGCCGGCCCGGCGCAACGCCTCCATCAGCACCAGCGGCGTCAGGTTGCGGAAATCGCCGGCCGTGCTCATCGGCGCCCGCTGGGCAGCATCGGTGATGCTGACAATGGCATCGGCCACCTGCCAGCCCGCGAGGCCCTGCCGCAAGGTCTCGCCGATGGCCGCTTCTATGGCCTCATAGAAGGCCACCGGCATGGCGCCGAACAGCGCTGCCAGCCGGATATCGAGGCCCGAGCCGATCGGCCCCGGCTCGATCCGGATGCCGACCGTGGCGATGAAGGGATTGGGCGGCTTGAACATCAGCTCTACCGCCGCGCCGGCGCCGAGCGGGCGCTCGACGCAGATCACGGTGGTTTCGCGGAACGCCACTTCGAGCCCATAGTCGGCCAGCAGCGTCGCCTCGATCACCTCTTTCTGCACCTCGCCATAAAGCGAGACGAACATCTCCTCGTGCACATCGTCCTTCCTGAGGTTGATCAGCGGATCCTGCTCGGCCAGCTGGCCGAGCGCCGTCCACAGGGCGCGGCGCTCGGCAGCGTGGACCGGCGCCACCAGCGTCTCGAGGGTCGGTGGCGCAAAATGCTGCGACGGCGGGCGTGGCGGTGTGCCGATGCCGTCGCCGATCCGCACGTCGAGGCCGCGCAGCCGGGCGATTTCGCCCGCCACCACCCGATCGCGCCTGAGCAGCGCACCGCGCTCGAACACCTCGATGCCGGTGATCCTCGCCTCCTGGCCGGCGAGTTGCAGCCGCTGGCGGTTATGGAGGCTGCCCGAGAACATCCTCACGTAGGCCAGCTTCTCGCCGGCCGGGCCGCGCTCGACCTTGAACACCGTGCCGGAAGGAGGGCGCTCGGCGTCAACCGCAGAGGCCGGCAGCAGTTCGGTGAGGCCGGCGAGCAGCGTTTCCACGCCGGCGCCGGAGATGGCCGAGCCCATGAACACCGGGTGCAGCTGGCCGGCACGGCTTTGCCGCGCCAGCGCCTGGCGCAACCGGTCGGCAGGCAGCGCGCGGTTCTCGACATAGGCGGCAAGCACCGCCTCGTCGTGCTCGGCAAGATGCTCGGCAAGGTCATCGCGGAAGCGCTGATCATCTGGATCGAACGGGAGGAAGGCAGCGCCGCGGGTGCCGAGCCCCTGCGCCGCGCCCATCGGCACGATGTCGGGGGTCAGCCGGCGACGGATGCCGGCCAGCACCCGGTCCGGATCGGCGCCGGCCCGGTCGAGCTTGTTGATGAAGATCGGCGTCGGGATACCGAGCCGCTGCAGCGCCCGCATCAGCACGCGGGTCTGGCCCTGCACACCCTCGACCGCCGAAACCACCAGCACGGCGCCGTCGAGCACGTTCAGCACGCGCTCCACCTCGGCGATGAAATCCGGGTGGCCGGGGGTGTCGATCAGGTTGATCGTCGTGTCATGGACGACGAACGACACCACCGCGGCCTTGATGGTGATGCCGCGCTGGCGCTCCAGGGCCATCGTATCGGTCTGGGTATTGCCGCCATCGACGCTCCCGAGGCGGTCGATGACACCGGCTGCATAGAGCAGCCGTTCGGTCAGAGATGTCTTACCGGCGTCGACATGCGCCAGAATCCCAAGGTTCAGTGTTCGCATTGCGCGTCACGTTCTCAAGTTGGGGAAGGGCTCCTTTCTCGATGAACATGACTCGGGGCATTGCGATCTCCGTGGGTTCGCTGAGGGCGGTGTTAGAGCATGGGGTGGTGGGGCGGGCAAGCGCTTGACTGCGCTCGGCGCCAGCCACCGTTTCCCTTCTCCCCTGAGGGGAGAAGGTGGCGCGTAGCGCCGGATGAGGGGTGAGGCCGGGCCATCCGCTGGAAGAGCCAGCATGTCGAGAGGCTTAACCCCTCACCCGAGCTCCGCTAGCTCGCTGACGCTCAGAAGCTGCGCTTGCCCTCTCCCCTCAGGGGCGAGGGAACACGAACGGCACCGGCACGGCAACGCCTCCGGCCTGATAGACGCGGCTGCGGAACCGCTAGTTCAGATAATCCTTGTAGACCCAGCCGGTGCGGCCCTGGTCGTCGGTGATCTTCAGCCAGCCGCGACGGTTTTCGCCCACCGTCACCTTCTCGCCGCCGGCGAGGCCGAACACCCGGCCGTTCGATTTGCCCGGGCCGGAGCGGACATTGACGCCGGAGCCGGCAACGGTGCGGCTGTCACCGGAGGCAGCCGCTTCAGCCTTGGCCGGCTCGGGCTCAGGCGTGGGTTCCGGCTCGGCAGCCGCCTGGGCTTCCGGTTGCGCCTCGGGCTCGGCAATGGGTTCCGGCTCCGACTTGGCCACCGCAGCCAGCTTGCGCTCGGCATCTGCCTTGACGCTGGCGGCCGTCTCGGCAGGCGCTTCGGCAAAGGCGGTGACATCGAGCGGCGTCGGGCGCTCCAGCGGCTTGTCGGCCTCACCGGCAACAGCATCGGCCGCCTCGACGGCGGTTTCGTCCTCAGTTGCCGGCGGCCCGGCGCCATCGCCCTCGGCGTAGGTTTCGGGGTCGTTGGCGGCATTGGCGGCGGCGCCACGCAGCCAGCCCTCGTCGTCGGAGGCAAGCGCCACGAAAGTGTTGCCGATCATCTGATCGACGCGCTGCGCGCGCTTGACGCCTTCCGGCACCTCCGGCTTGCTCATTGCCACGGCTACTGCAGCTGGAGCCGGGGTGTCGGCCGCCTCGGGTGGGGCGGCCGGGCTGAGGGAAGCCTCGACGGGAGCGGGCAATGAGGTGGTGGCTGATGCTGGTGCTGCGGGCGCGACAGTGGCGGCAACGGTTGGCGGCTTGCCGCCAAAGCACTGGCCCAGCCCACCGCATTGCAGGCCGATGAGCACCGCGCCAATGGCGCCAACGCCAAGCACGGCCATTGCCGGGGCGCCGACACGGACCAGAAGTTGCTGAGTTGTTGCCCTTCGCCGACGCGCCGAATGGCGCGAAAGCTCGTCGAATGCCCCGTTCATGCCGTTTACAATGCTTAACAAGCTTGGGGAAAGTCTGTCCCGAAAACGACTCAAATCGGGCAATCGCTGGGCAGACTCACGGTCGCCGTGGTCGCTTCGGCGGAACATCTAACCCACGAGCCGCAGCACGACACTGCCGCGCTTGCGGCCGGTGTCGACGTGACGATGGGCCTCAACCACCTGATCGAGCTGATAAATCCGGTCAATCACCGGTCGCAGGGCGCCGACCTTGGCGAGCTCGATTTCGAAGGCGACGTCCTCGGGCCTCGGCTTGAAGTTGATCGGGATCACCCGCTTGCCGCTCTGCCGACTGTTCCGGCCGGCCCGCAGCATGCCTTTGAGGTCGACGATCACCAGCAGCAGTGTCCCGCCCGGCTTCAGTGCGTGCTCGACCCGCTCGAACGGGGCGTTGCCGACGCACTCGAAGATCACGTCGTATTGCCTGCCGCTCTTCGCAAAATCCTCGGCCTTGTAGTCGATGACGTGGTCGGCGCCGAGCGAGCGCACCAGCTCGGCATTCCCGGCGCTGGTCACCGCCGTCACCACGGCGCCAAAGTGCTTGGCGACCTGGATGGCCGAGGTGCCGACGGCGCCGGACGCGCCGTTCACCAGCACCTCGTCGCCCGGCTTGATCGGGCAGTTGCGGATGCACTCGGCGACGGTGTGGCCGCCGAACACCAGCGCCACCGCGTCCGTAAAGCTCCAGCCCTCTGGCTTGAGCACCATGGCCTCGGTTTCCTTCAGCGCGATGTACTCGGCATGGCCGCCGAATTTCATGCCGGTGAGGCCAACCACTGCGTCGCCGGGCTTGAAGCGGGTGACGCCCGCGCCGACCGCCTCGATGGTGCCGGCGAAATCCATGCCGAGGATCTTCTTGCGCGGCGCGAAGATGCCGATGGTCAGCGGCCCGAAAAACTCGAGCCCCTTGGGCAGGTCGCGAGTGCGCATCCGGTAGTCGCCGACGCTGACGGTGGAGGCGTGGACGCGGACCAGCACCTCGCCCGCTCCGGGAACCGGCTTGGGCAGTTCTTCCACCCGCACCACTTCCGGCCCACCGAACGACCGATAGACGGCTGCCCGCATTGCATCAGCTCCCCTCAAGCCCGACCTCTGGCCTAGACATGGTGCGCGTCAGGCCGAATGCAATCGGGGCGGACTAGCCCCGGCGCCGGTTGGCGAGGCGGTGTTGCAGCCGCGCCAGGCCGGCAAGCAGGCCCGAGCGCCCTTCGAGCTCGAACACCAGGTAGCGCGCCGGCTCGGTGCCGGTCGCTCGGATGCCGTGCTCGGCCTTGGCCGGGTGGTAGAACAGGGCCGGAGCGGAGACCTGCCGGCCGAGCGTCTCGACGCTGCCGGCAACCAGCACGATCGCCACATCGTAGTGGTCGGCATGCGGCGCGTAGCCTTCGCCCGGGGCGAGCAGACTGACATGGGCGTTCAGCCGCCTGAGCCAGCGGGTGCGCACCTGCCAGATCGGTGCGCCGATGCCGGGCGCGGCAGTGCGGATCGCCTCCCCGGCCCTGACGAACGCCCGGGCGCCGGCGCGTCGGTCGGCGGGCCAGCCGTGATTGACCCATTTCAGCATGGTGTAGAGCAGCGGGGTCTCCCCGGCATTGCTCAGCGTGTGGTGTGCCCCTTCGGGGTAGTAGGCAAAATCGCCTGGTCCCATGCGCATGCGCTCGGCGTTGCTGCCGGCGGCATCGTCGGCGACTTGCAGTTCGGCCGTGCCGGAGACCACGACCAGGATCTCCTCCTCGATATGCCGGTGCAGCGGGTGCGGGCTGGCGCCCGGTGCGAGCAGCGAGCTGTGGCTCTCGATATCGCCGAGCTGCGGGGTCCAGCCCTGGAAGTGCTGGAACGAGACGAAGCTCTCGTCGGGGCGCAGTCTTGCAGCCGGCAGCGGGTAGACGCCGTTGCTCACCGCCCGCGACAGCCGCGGGGCGCGGACGATCCGGTTGACTGCCGGCTGCCCCCGGCCGGCCACCACCACCGCCGGTGGCTTGCGCCGCTGGTGAAACTCGATCGGCCAGCTGAAGCCCTTGGGGATGCGGACCGGGCGATCGGCGCGCGCATATTGCAGCAGCAGCGCCGTACGGACCGCCTTGGTCTTGTTGTGCGAGCCGTGCCAGACCCGGCCATCGAACACCAGCGCTCCGCCATCGTGCACCTCCGGCTGGACAATGCGGGCTTCGGCATCATGCTGGCGCGCCGCGGCGAGCGTCGTCTCGTCGGTGCTTTGCTCACGGCGCAAGCCGGCGCGATGGTTGAGTTCCTGCAGGGTGACGCCGTAGCGATGCGAGCCGGGGACGAACTTCAGCCCGGAGGAGCGATCGGTGTGCTCGAGCCCGATCCAGACGGTGACGAAACCACCGGCCGGCGTCATCGACTCGACGTCGGTGTGAAACGGGTGGACCTCGCTCTCGGCCTTGACGATCAGCGAGGCGCCCCACAACACGATGTCGGCGCCCAGCGTCGGCTCAACCAGTGCGAGGATGCGCGGATCGGTCGCGACGCGGTGGAAGGCCGGACTGCTGGCCGCCCAGCCCTTGAACCAGGTCTTGGGCTCCCCTGCCTCGGCGCGCAGGCCCGACAGTATCCGCGCGCATTCCTCGGCATCGAATACTGCAACCGGCCCGGCATAGCCCACGGTTTCCAGCGCTTGTCTGCTCACGACGACTCCCGAATAGTTCGGCTGGACCATGCCCGCCGCTTCGCCTCCCGTGCAAGCCCCGTGTCAGCCTTCGTCAGGGTTCATCCCTGGCGGCTTCTCGGTTAAGGTCCGGCCCCGACCATCCGGAATCGTTTCATGCATCTCGTTCTCGTCGACGGCTCAGGCTTCATCTTCCGGGCCTTTCACGCCCTGCCGCAGCTTACCCGCAAGAGCGACAAGCTGCCGGTCGGCAGCGTGATCGGGTTCTGCAACATGATCTGGAAGCTCGGCGAGGACCTCTCGGGCGACGACGCGCCGACCCATATGGCCGTGGTGTTCGACTATTCGTCGAAGACTTTCCGCGACGAGATCTATGCCGAATACAAGCAGCACCGGCCGCCGGCGCCGGAAGAGCTGGTGCCGCAGTTTCCGCTGACCCGCGCCGCCACCCGTGCCTACGGTCTGCCCTCGATCGAGATGGAAGGCTATGAGGCCGACGACATCATCGCCACCTACACGGCGCTGGCCAGGGACGCCGGTGGCAAGGTGACGATCGTTTCGTCCGACAAGGACCTGATGCAGTTGGTCGAGCCCGACGGCTCGGTGCGGCTGCTCGACACCATTCCGCGCCCCGGCCAGCCCCCCTTGCGCTGGATCGGTTCGGACGAGGTGTTCGCCAAGTTCGGCGTCGGGCCGGAGAAGGTCATCGAGGTGCAGGCGCTTTGCGGTGACGCCGTCGACAACGTGCCGGGCGTTCCCGGCATCGGGGTGAAAACCGCGGCCGAGCTGATCAACACCTTTGGCGATATCGAAACGCTGCTCAGCCGCACCGCCGAGATCAAGCAGCCGAAGCGCCGCGAAGCGCTGGAGACCAATGCCGAGCTGGCGCGCATCTCGAAGCGCCTCGTGACGCTCAACCGCGAAACCCCGGTGGAACTGCCGCTCGAGGATCTGGTGCGCCAGCCGGTCGAGCCGGCAAAACTCTTCCCGTTCCTCAAGGCGATGGAATTCTTCGCCATCTCGAAGCGCTTGGGCACGCTGCTCGATGCCGACCCCGAGGCCTGGCCGGCCGATCCGGAGCTGGCGGCGAAGCCGGCCGAGCCGGTGGGTTTTGACAACAACGCGCGGGCCGAGGCACGCGCGGCGCGGCAATCGGCTGAGGGCCGGGCGGATTCCGCCCCGGTGCTGCATGCCAAGCTCGAGCATGAAAAGATCAAGGCGATCCCGCTCGATCATTCGAAGTACGAGATCATCCGCGACGCGGCGCACCTCTCACGCTGGATCGACGCCGCCTATGCCGAGGGGATCGTCGCCACCGATACCGAGACCACCGGGCTCGACAACCAGACCGCCGACCTCGTCGGCGTCTCGTTCTCGACCGCGCCGGGCAATGGCGCCTACCTGCCGCTGGGCCACACCGAAGGGCATGGTGACCTCTTGGGCGGCGGCATGGCAGAAGGGCAGATGGACCTCCGCGCCGCGCTCGAGCAGTTGAAGCCGCTCTTCGCCGATCGCTCGATCCTGAAAATCTTCCACAACGTCAAATACGATCTCGGCATTCTCGCCCGCTACGGCATCGAGGTGCGCTCGTTCGACGACAACCTGCTGCTCAGCTATTCGCTCGATGGCCCGCAGTTCAACACCATGGGCGAGCTTTCCGATCACTGGCTCGGCCTCGCCGGCATGTCGATCAAGGAACTGCTCGGCACCGGCAAGACGCAGAAGACCTTTGCGCAGGTCTCGATCGAGGACGCGGCGAAATATGCCGCCGAGGATGCCGACCTGACCTTCCGGCTGTGGAAGGTGCTGAAGCCGCGGCTGGTCGCCGAGAACATGACGACGCTCTACGAGACCATCGAGCGGCCGCTGGCCCCGGTGCTGGCGCGCATGGAAGGCCGGGGCATCACCGTCGACCGGCAGATTCTCTCGCGGCTGAGCGGTGATTTCGCGCAACGGGCCGCTGCCCTCGAGGCCGAGGCTTATGAACTGGCCGGTGGGAACTTCAACCTCGGCTCGCCCAAGCAACTGGGCGAGATCCTGTTCGACCGCATGGGCCTGCCCGGCGGCACCAAGACCAAGACCGGCGCCTGGTCGACCGGCGCCGACGTGCTCGAGGACCTGGCGTCGCAAGGCATCCCGCTGGCGCGCACCATCGTCGACTGGCGGCAGCTCACCAAGCTGATGGGCACCTATACCGATGCGCTGCCGAGCTACATCAACCAGCGCACCGGCCGGGTCCACACCACCTACTCGCAGCACTCGGTGCTGACGGGGCGGCTGAGCTCGAACGATCCGAACCTCCAGAACATTCCGGTGCGCACCGAGGATGGCCGGAAGATCCGCACCGCCTTCGTCGCGCCGGCGGGCAAGACCCTGATCAGCGCCGACTATTCGCAGATCGAACTGCGCATCCTTGCCCATATCGCCGATATCCAGGCACTGAAGGACGCGTTCGAGGAAGGGCTCGACATTCACGCCATGACGGCGTCGGAAATGTTCGGCGTGCCGGTCGAGGGCATGCCGTCGGAAGTGCGGCGCCGCGCCAAGGCGATCAATTTCGGCATCATCTACGGCATCTCGGCCTTCGGCCTCGCCAACCAGCTGGGCATCGAGCGCAGTGAAGCCGGCGAATACATCAAGACCTACTTCGCCCGCTTCCCCGGTATCCAGGACTACATGGCCGAGCAGCGCCGCAAGGTGAAGGCCGACGGCTATGTCGAGACCATCTTCGGGCGCAAGGTGAACTTCCCCAACGCCAACAGCTCGCACCCGGCCGAACGCAGCTTTGTCGAACGCGCCTCGATCAACGCCCCGATCCAGGGTTCCGCCGCCGACATCATCCGCCGCGCCATGATCCGCATGGAACCGGCGCTAAAGGCGGCGGGCTCGGATGCGCTGATGCTGTTGCAGGTGCACGACGAACTGATTTTTGAAGTGGACGAAGGCAAGGAAGACGGCGTGATCCCGGTGATCGTCAAGACGATGGAGAACGCGTCGGAACCGGCAGTGCGGCTGACCGTGCCGATCAAGGTGGACGCGCATGCGGCGAGGGATTGGGACGGGGCGCACTAGAGCCGCGCCTACCCGCACCGGTGCGTGAGACGGGGCATCCGAGGTGTGACACAGCCAGTGGTCTCGCGTCCCCTCGCCCCTCTGGGGAGAGGGTCAGGGTGAGGGGCGCCAAGCACACGGGGCGACCGGCTGCCTGACCCGGAGCAACTTCGAGGCCGGCGTGCTTGGCGCCCCTCACCCCCGCCCTCTCCCCAGAGGGGCGAGGGGGCGACGCTGCATAGCCTGCGCACAACTCGCGCCAACCAACCTGCAGCTCTTGGACGCTAATCAGCCCTTCTTCTTCGCCTTAGGCTTCGGCATCGGTAGCGCCGCCGTGGTGACCCGTACCAGCTCGGCCATCCACTCCGCATCGTCCCAGCGTTCCCCGGCAATCCGAAAACTCGGCTTGGCGCCGCTGTAAGCCGGCTGCTCATCCACCGCCTCCCCAAGCAACGCCCGCCCCTCAGGCGTCGGCTTCAGGAAGAACTGGTCGTCACAGACCAGCGCAACGATCTTGCCATCGCAGTAGACCCCATACTCGCCGAACATCTTGCGGGCGGAGACGGAGCCCGCCGAGACGAGCTGTTCGAGGAGGTAGTCGATGGTGGAGGGTTGGGTGGACATGTGTGGAACTTAGCCTTCTGTTGGAAGGGCGGTCATTTGGCCGCCCTTCTCTCTTCTCGAGCCTAGGTCGCCGGGAAATCAGCGGGCAGGTTCGCAGCGGCCGGGATGTCGGGGTAGAGGCGCCCCTTCATTACGTCAGCGATCCGGCCCTGATTGATCTGGAAATACGACGCGATCCACGCGTAGTTGTATTTCAGAGCGCGAGCCAACTTGATGGTTGGAACCATCTCAGGCGTAACCTTACGATCGTGCATGTTTCTCACTTGTCGTTTGATTGGACACGCCCGGAGGCGTGCGCTAAGCGTGAGAAGGGCAAGAAATTGTCCTTCTCGGAGCTACTCCGATTAGGGGTCGCTACCTTCCTTTTCGACGGGTACGGGTAGCGACCCTTCCTATTGGTTATTGCCTCAGCGCCGGTCGGCGAGCAGCCAAGGCTCTAAGCTCTCCTCATGACTGGGTCTCCCCTGCCATTGCCAACACAACGTTGGCGATCTTGGTCGCCTCTGCCTTTGTTAGATCGAATGGGATGCCTTCAATCTTCACCGTGAGGTCAGAGCGGATGGGTATCGGGAGCGATAGTGTGGCGGAGGCAAACTGACTATCGCTAAAGGCCGGCATCTCGGGCGCATTAGCTGCTGCCTTCGCGGCTGCCGCCGGCGCCTTGTTCTTCTTGGCAGTTCCTCGCTTGCCTGGACGAAATCCCATTGGGTTTTGCTTCCACGCGATGAAGTCCTCGATCGAGGATTTCACCCTACTTTGGTAGCTAGCCAGGCTTTCCGGCCGAAACCCCGAGCCCGCAAGGTTGATGAAACGGGTCATCAGGTGACTGACGTCGATTGTTCGGACATCTTCGCGCTCAGCGGGGTGCGCGACCTTGAGAACTCGCTCCACCGCAATCTTCTTCGCACTAGCCGTGGCCGTGTTCAGCAGGCCCTTGCTAGCGGCGTAGTCAAGAAAACCAATCAGTGCGTCGTAGGAAAACTCGCTCATGGCCATGCTCCCGGATGGGAGGTATTTGGCAGATGACCCATAGAATGTCAATGGCCACCTCAGTTAATGACGCGTCAATACGTCAGAGACTTAGGTCAGAACTTGCATGCTCATGGCCAGTTCCAACTTTTTATGCTTTAATTACAATATGTTATGCGTTAAACAACTGCGACGGATGCGCGTCAATGATTCGCCGGTTTGCCGTTTCGTATGTATGCGTCATTTGATTCGCAATAGCTAATGAATGGTTCAGAATCGCTCAACGTGGGTCCTCGAAGTTAGTGATCGCGAAGCGAATCGAAGCACGAATCGTACATTCTTCAGCCGTTGCAGACATTTGCAATGAATCGCGAGTGTCGATCGTTAGCGGGGCGTCAAGTCTTCTCCGCGCGGCACCTACACCTCGCCCTTGACCACTCCGTCATCGTTGAGCCCAGACTACCGGATTGACGTGGTGGCGGGTCGCTTCCTTGTATTCGTGCGCTCGCGGAAGCAGAGCTGTCACAGTTGCGGGGCAGCATCCTCTTGAACAGACTTCTCGCATCCATCCCCGCCCCTCATGCGTTCCCCCTGCTCCAGCAACCAAGGAGCAGTGTCATGTCGAACCTTTCGGGTATCCGCGAGCATATGGAAGTCATCGGCGCCGATGGGGTGCATGTGGGGATCGTGGATCGGGTTGAGGGTGGGCGGATCAAGCTTACCAGGGCCGAAGCGCCGGGTGGCAGCCATGAGGGGCATCACCATTATGTGCCGGGCATCCTTGTCGCCGCCGTCGAGGGCGACAAGGTGCGGCTGTCGGCCGATGCGGCCAACGCCGAGCTGTTCGAGGAAGAAGAGGACGGCAAGACCCGGCATTGAGGCAGCGCACCGGTCACCCTCCCCCTCGCGGGGAGGGTAGCGCAGCCGGGAGCGAAGCGACCTGGCGGAGCTTAGGTGGGGGGAGCGGCTGGGCTGGATTAAGCCTATTGGGCGCCGGCTCAGACACGCGCGGATCGAGCGCGCTTCACCCCCACCCTTGATCCCTCCCAGCGAGGGAGAGGGAGACGACTGCCGCATCCAGCGCCTGCCAAAAGGGCCTCCGTCAGATCACCAGAGGTTGCGGCCGTCGATGATGTTCACCGGCAGGGACTGCAGCAGCTCATAGTCGTCGAGGATCTTGACGTTGATGGCCATCTTCTTCCGCTCCGGGATTGTCGTGTCCTCGAGCGAATAGTCGGGGCTGACGCCGTAGGTGGTGCAGCCGCAGCGGGTGCAGAAGTGGTGTTCGTGCAGCGGGCTGACTGGGGAGTACACCGCGCCATAAGTGTCGGAGACGATGCGCGGCGCGCCGACGTCGTAATAGGCCCAGAGGCCACCGGATTTGGTGCACCAGGTGCAGGTGCATTGCGTCGCTTCGGCGGGGGCTTCGGGCAGCTCGATGCGGGTGCCGCCGCAGTAACAGGTGGCGATGGTGCTCATCGGGGGTCTCCTTGTCTGATCACGACAAGGTTTGCACCGGGCATGCTGACAAAGGCTGTCAGCAGTGACATGGGGCGGCCTCACGTGGTGCGGTCGATCACCGGACGCCCCCCTCTGATGGGGGAGGATGGGAGGGGGCCCACTCACCGGCCGAGCGTTTTTCACCCCCCACCCTTGATCCCTCCCCGCGAGGGGGAGGGTGACGACTGGGAGATCGCGCGTCCAATAGAAGGGGGCCGACGGTTTCCCGCCGGCCCCTGTCACTTACTTCGCGTCGCTCAGCCCGGGAAGCTCGGCTTGGCCGGCAGTTCCTGCTTGAGGAAGACCGGAACTACCGCCTTGATGATCTCGACATTGGCCGGGTTGAAGAACACGCCGGTGTGGCTGGTGCCGGGGAGGACCAGCAGCTGGGTCTTGGGCAGGCCGGCCATGTCGCCGTTGACGAGGCCGCCGGCGGCCTGGTGGTGCGCGGCGATATAGTCGAGCCCGACGATATCGGCGTCGCCGTAGACATAGAGCGAGGGCACGCTGATCTTTTGGAACTCGGCCGACCAGTCGAAGGTGGTGACGTCGAGCTGCTTCAGCTTTTCGACCAGCACCGGGAACTTCTCGGGGTTGGGCGACAGCCGCTTGTACTCGGCGTCGAACGGGGTGTTGGCGAACATCTCGGGAGTGATCGAGGCGATCATCTTGAAGTAGTCCTTGCCCATCACCTCCTCGTTGTAGATGTAGCCGGCCGAGGCCGCGACGATGCGGGTGACGCGCTCGGGATAATCGATGGCGAAGCGCAACGCGGCGGCACCGCCCATCGAGTAGCCGAACAGCTCGGTCTTTTCGATCTTGAGGTGATCGAGCAGGCCGGCGACGTCGGCGGCCATGTTCTCGTAGGTGATCGGGGTGTCGCGGTCGGTGGTGCGGCCGTGGCCCTGCAGCTCGACGGCGATCACCTGATGGTCTTTGGCCAGCGTCGGGATGATGGCGGCCCAGTTGTTCTCGATGTTCATGTAGGCGCCGTGCAGCAGCACGATCGGCTGACCTTCGCCATGCACCTCATAGTACATGTCGAGGCCGTTGATCTCTATGGTTTCGGCCTGGGCAAAGCCGACAAAGCCGAGGGCAAAGGCGGCGGCAAGAAGGGCGGTCTTCATGGTGGTCTCTCCTGTTGTCGTCGGCGCGTCCCTCGCGCCTTCTGACTTCACGACGAGCGGTGAAAACCGGAATCGACAGGGGCGACGAAAAAACTTTCGCGGCGGCTCACAAGTTCCAATCGGGGGCCAACCGCGTGCTAGGGTCCGGCCATGTTCGAGCACTTCGTCACGGCGCAAAACCCCGTCTATGCCGCGGTGCTGGCCGAGCTTCGCGCCGGGCACAAGCAGACGCACTGGATGTGGTTCATCTTCCCGCAGCTCAGGGCGCTGGGCCGCAGCGCGACGGCGCTGCGGTATGGAATCGCTGATCTCGCGGAAGCGCGGGCCTATCTCATGCATCCCGTGCTGGGGGCGCGGCTGATCGAATGTACGGAGATCGTCGGCGCGGTGAGCGGCAGGTCGGCGCACGCGATCTTCGGCTCGCCCGATGACCTGAAGCTCCGCTCGTCGATGACGCTGTTCGCGCATGCGGCGGTGGACGCGGCGCCGTTCCGGCGGGTGCTGGAGCGGTATTATGACGGGGTCGAGGATGCGGCGACGGTGGGGTTGATCGGGCGGTAGCTCACCGGCGCTTTGGGCCGCCCCCTCCACCAGCTTCGCTGGTCCCCCTCCCCCGCCCCGCGGGGGAGGATCACCGAAAGGCCGGTGACCTCAGCCCCTACCCCTCAGCCTCCAGCGCGGCGATCAGTTCGATTTCGCTTTCGTAATTGCCGAGTTCGGCGAGCGCCGTTTCCAGCATGGCGACGCGGCGCTTGATGGTGCGGTGCTGCTCGGCCTTCGTGGCAACCTGGGCGTCGAGCCGTTCGGCGAACAGGTTGCGGTCGTCGTCGGTGCGGCGGATGCGGGCGCGCAGCGTCTGCAACGCGCCGATCTCGGTGTCGGTGCGCGCGAGGGAAACACGGGCATCGGCGAGGCCGGTCTGCACGGCGGCCGACATCTGGGCGATGAAATCGACGTTCTCGAGCTTCAGCCGGGTGGCGATGGCGGTTTCGACCGCCGCATCGAACATGTCGGCAAGGATCGCCGCCACCTCGCGGCGATAGCTGGTCACCGCCTCATCATCGATGATGCCGGTCTCGTCGAACAGGCGGCGCGAGTCGGGATCGGAGAGGAGGCCAAAGGCGCGCACCACCAGGACGAAATGCTCGGGGTCGCCGCCCCGGTCGGGGTGGGCGACCTGCACCTTGCGGCGGTAGGCCTGCTTGATGTCGGCGTGGCGCGCGGCTTTGCCGACGCCCAGCACGTCATAGGGATCGAATGCAGTCATCGCCTGGCTCATAGCAGGTCGTCGGCATTGGTTGAAGCCAAGGGTAGCGGCGGGGAGGAAATCTGCCTATATCCCCCGCTATGTCTCCCACCGTTCCGACCGCTCCGCTCCGTCCGTTCTCCGCCATTGTCTTCGATATGGATGGCACGCTCCTTGATACCGAGATGGTGTTCAAGCAGATCGTCTGGGATGTGAGCACGGAACTCGGCTTCGAGATGACCGAAGCGGTGCACCATGCCATGGTCGGCTCCAGCCACGAGACCACCAACCGGCTGCTGGTCGAGGCCTATGGCGTGAGCTTTCCCTACACGATCTTCGACGAGAAGTGCCGGGTGCTGATGAAGGCGAAGATGCACGAGGCGGTACCGGTAAAGACCGGCGTGCATGAGCTGCTCGCCGAACTCAACGCGCGGCGCATTCCGGCGGCAGTCGCCACCTCGTCGCGCTCGGCGCATGCGCTCGGGCACCTGGGCGGCGCCGGGATCCTCTCGAAGTTCGAAACGGTGGTGACGCGCGACGACGTGATCAACCCCAAGCCGCACCCCGAGCCCTACCTGATGGCGGCCAAGCGGCTGGGGATCGATCCAAGCCTCTGCATCGCGGTGGAAGATTCCCATACCGGGGTGCGTGCGGCGCACGCCGCGGGGCTGCAGACCATCATGGTGCCCGATATCGTCGCCCCCTCGGACGAGATCAGCGCGCTTTGCGTTGCGGTGATGCACAGTCTTCACGACCTGAGGACTGCGGCGTTCGCCAAGGCCTGACCGGGCCACCAATCTTACTGGAATCGATACGCTAATTCACGCCCTCCGAGGGGGCGTGGAAACTGTGTCGTTCGGGCAACGATTCGGATCGATTAACTTTTATCGATTGCCGCAACACCCCCTTACCCATCTCCAAATCTCAAGAAAATCAGGGCTTTCGCCCTGGTGCCGGACCCGTTAACCTCAAATTAGGAACCTAACATTCATGGTTAAGTAACTGTAAATTCTGGGTTCCATCGGTACCCAAGCTCGGCTAGGTTCCGGGTCAGGGTAACTAGACAACTGGGGCTGCCTCGGGGGCGGCACGGGGGAAGGTAGGCGGATTGCGAGCAGGGTCGATCGCACCAGTGATGCGTGTTTTCACGCATGCCCTCGCGTTCGCCGCAGCAGCACTTGTGCTGCTGATCACGTTTGCGCCGTCCTCCGCTGAAGAACTGCTCGACGACACCGTGGTTCCCACCGCCATCACCCAGACGGTGGCGATGAAGCGCGAGCAGTTTCACACCAGCACCCAGCCGCAGCTGACCAACGCGTTGCTGCAGGCCTATGTGGATCGCCGCCAGCAGCTCGACAATTTCGAAGGTTTTGACGTTCCGGCCCCGAAGGCGGAACTCACCGAGGCGGTGCTGATGGGCTATATCGCCAAGCGCCAGAACCAGGCCCTCGACGCCATCGAGAGCGTCGATATCTCCGACAAGCCGGCGCTGACCTCGGCCGTGCTCTCCAGCTATGTGAAGGCCGATTTCGTGCCGACCACCAAGCGGGTGAAGCTGGCCGAAGGCGAGAAGCTCTGCCTCGCCCAGGCCATCTATCACGAAGCGCGCGGCGAAAGCCGCGAGGGCCAGCTGGCCGTCGCCAACGTCATCATCAACCGGGCGATGAGCAAGAAGTATCCCTCGACCATTTGCGGCGTGGTGTTCCAGAACGCCGACAAGGGTCGCTACAAGTGCCAGTTCACTTTCGCCTGCGACGGCCGCTCCGACATGGGGCGCGAACGCACGGCGTGGAACCGCTCGATCAAACTGGCCGAAGACGCGTTCTATGAGTTCCAGCGCGGCGAGCGCCCAGGCGTGGTGCCGAACTCGGTACTGTTCTACCACACCACGGCAGTGGCGCCGAAATGGTCCCACACCTTCAACCGCGTCGCCGCCATCGGCTCGCACGTCTTCTACTCGACAAACTGAACCTGGCAGTTTCTGGATGAATGGGCCCTGAACGGGGCCTTTTTCATTTTTGGGGGGCGCGAGGTTGCCGCCATATGGGAGCCTTCGCATGACTCGCATCTGGCTGCTGTCTGACCTGCACCAGGAGTTCGTGCGCGACCCGGTCTATCGCACGCATCCGCTAACCACATTCGACCCGGCCCTTGCCGCCCCGCCGGACGTCGATATCGTGGTCCTTGCAGGGGATGTCGACGTACCGCTTGCCCGCTCGATCACCTGGGCTGCGGATCGCTTCGCGGGTGTCCCCATCGTCTACGTCCCCGGCAACCACGACTTCTATGTCGCGCCCGGCGAGCCGGTGCAGACCATCGACGAGTTGCAGGTGGCCGGCCGCGAGGCAGCGGCGCGCACCGGGGTGCACCTGCTGATGGATGACGCTGTGGACCTCGCAGGCGTGCGGTTTGTCGGCGGAACCTTGTGGACGGACTTCAACCTGGGAGGCGGGACGCGCGCAGCGCACATTGCCCAGGCACGCGGACGTGACGGCATGAACGACTACAAGGCGATCAGGCGATGGTCGAGCAAGCACCCGGGTAAGCGCAAGCAACTCCGCCCCGAGGACACCATCGCTGCGCACGTGGCAACCCGCCGCTTCATAACAGCGGAACTCGAGAGTGCACCGGCCCCGCCCACCGTCGTTGTTACCCACCACGCTCCGCTGGCAGAAAGCGTCGACGCTACTAAAAGCCTCGCCTGGTGCTACGCCAATCGGATGGAGTACCTGTTCGACGGCGATCACGGACCGGATCTATGGTTGCACGGGCACATCCACGAACCGGTCGACTACATGCGCGGACGTACGCGCGTCCTCAGCAACCCCCGCGGTTACGCCTTTACCGACCGGCAGCGCCGACGCGTGTTCGATCCGGCGCTGGTGGTGGAAGTTCCATCGGCGTAGGCGAGGCAACTCTGACGGGCCAGCCTTCGCCCATGCGTGCTATGTCACGGCGTTCGACCCGCATCAGGCGCCGTCGCTGCGCAGAACGTGCACGGGGATTTCCGACCGCACCTGTGAGTTTCCTACTGAAGCCAGCAGTCGGCGCGCCCTCTCCCGTTTACGGGGGGACCAGCCGAAAGGCTGGTGGGGGGAGCCGCGCACGGTGGGTGAGTGGGCGTGACCGGTAGTCCGAGCGCAGCCACCCACGATCAGTGCGTGGGGCCTCCCCCTCCCACCACGCTTTCGCGTGGTCCCCCCTCCCCCGCAAGCGGGAGAGGGTCGCCGACTGGACCATCGGTGGCGCCCCAAAAACAACAATCCCCGCTCTCGCGGGGACTGTCACACTCAGCAATCGCCAGAGCCCTACTCCGCCGCGGCCTGCACCGGCTCGAACTTGCGGTAGTTCACCGCGAACAGGTCCTGCAGCTTTGCCGCGGCCGCATCATAGGCCGCGACGTCGGCCCAGTTGGCGCGGGGGTCGAGTGCCCGGGGCGGAACGCCGTCGACGCGGAGCGGCACCTGCATGCCGAACAGCGGTTCGGTGCGCAGCTCGGCGCGTTCGAGTTCGCCCGACAACGCCGCATCGAGCAGCCGGCGGGTGGTGGCGATGTCGATGCGCTTGCCCACCCCGTAGCCACCGCCGGTCCAGCCGGTGTTGAGCAGGTAGATGCGGGCGCCCGTTGCCTCGAGCCGTTGCTCGAGCAGCCGGCCATAGACGGTGGGGTGGAGCGGCATGAACGGTGCGCCGAAGCAGGCCGAGAAGGTGGCGACCGGCTCGGTGACGCCGCGCTCGGTGCCGGCGACCTTGGCGGTGTAGCCCGAAAGGAAGTGGAACACCGCCTGCTCGGGGGTGAGCTTGGAGATCGGCGGCAGCACGCCGAAGGCATCGGCGGTGAGGAACACCACGGTGCGGGGCTTGCCGCCGACGCCACCCGGCGCCACGGCGGGAAGGGTTTCCAGCGGATAGGCGGCGCGGGTGTTTTCGGTGAGCGAGATATCGTCGTAGAGCGGCACCAGCCGCCCATCGAGCTTGAGGTTCTCGAGCACCGTGCCGAAGCGCTGGGTTGCCATGTGGATCTGCGGCTCGGCCGTCGGGCTGAGCTTCACCGTCTTGGCGTAGCAGCCGCCCTCGAGGTTGAACACGCCATCGGCGGTCCAGCCATGCTCGTCGTCGCCGATCAACAGGCGCTCCGGGTCGTTCGACAGCGTGGTCTTGCCGGTGCCCGAGAGGCCGAAGAACAGGGCTACGTCGCCGTCGCGGCCGATATTGGCCGAGCAGTGCATCGGCATGGTGCCGGCGAACGGGGCGTGGAAGTTGAACAGCGAGAACACTGATTTCTTGATCTCGCCGGCATAGGCGGTGCCGGCGATCAGCACCAGTTTCCGCGCCATGTCGAGCGCGATCACCGTGCCGCTGCGACTGCCGTGGCGGGCCGGATCGGCGGTGAAGCTGGGCAGGTGGAGGATGGTGACATCGGTAGCGGTGCCGACCGTTTCGGGGCGGATCAAGAGGTTCCGGATGAACAGGGCGTGCCAGGCCGTCTCGGTGATGACGCTGACCCGCATTTGCTGCCGCTCGTCGGCGCCGGCCAGCAGATGCTGGCCGTGCAGGGTGCGCGCCGCGGTGGCAGCGACCATGTCGGCGAGCAGGGTTTCGAACTGCTCGGGCGCCATCGGCTGGTTGTTGTCCCACCAGACCTGATGCTCGGTCGCCGCGTCGCGAACGATGAACTTGTCCTTGACCGAGCGGCCGGTGAACACCCCGGTGGTGACCGCCAGCGCCCCCCCGGCGGCGAGCCTGCCCTCGCCCTCGGCGAGTGCGGTTTCCACCAGGGTGGGGGGCAACTCGTCCCAGCGGACATGGGCCAGGGCCCCGATCCGGGTCGCGAGTTCTGTGTGAATCTGGTCGTCGATACGCAGTGCCATGGCCGTTACCCTCGGTCTGGAATGACCATGAGTTACGGCCGCCTGAGCCCCGCCGCCCATCGGGAAATCCGGCTTAAGACGGAAGTCCTGCGACTTCGGTTGAGTGCGGCATGCTGGCAATCATTGGCCCCACGCCTTATTTATGCGCAATTGTGGCAGTCAATGCTCGCCACAATTGGTGGCGCGATGCTTGAATCGCGCTAACCAGATCCGGATGAAAGGGAGCTCAATGCCCAAGATCGCACTGGTGGACGACGACCGCAATATTCTGACTTCGGTGTCGCTGACGCTCGAAGCCGAGGGCTATCAGGTCGCCACCTATACCGATGGGGCTTCGGGCCTGGAAGGATTGACCGCCGACCGGCCGGATCTCGCCATCCTCGATATCAAGATGCCCCGCATGGACGGCATGGAACTGTTGCGCCGGCTGCGCCAGAAATCCGACGTGCCGGTGATCTTCCTCACTTCGAAGGACGAGGAAATCGACGAGCTGTTCGGGCTGAAGATGGGCGCCGACGATTTCATCACCAAGCCGTTCAGCCAGCGCCTGCTGGTCGAACGGGTGAAATCGGTGCTGCGCCGCGCCGCGCCGCGCGATCCAGCCGCCCTTGCCGGCACGGCCGGCGTCGAGGCGGCGCCGAGCAAGGCGCTGATCGAACGTGGCTCGCTGGTGATGGACGAGGAACGCCATACCTGCACCTGGAAGGGCCAGCGCGTGACGCTGACCGTCACGGAATTCCTCATCCTCCAGGCCCTGGCGCTCCGCCCCGGCGTGGTGAAATCGCGCAACGCGCTGATGGATGCCGCCTATGACGACCAGGTCTATGTCGACGATCGCACCATCGACAGCCACATCAAGCGGCTCAGGAAGAAGTTCAAAGCCGTTGACGACGATTTCGAGATGATCGAAACCCTCTACGGCGTAGGTTACCGCTTCAAGGAGCAGTAAGAGGACAATTGGCCGTCACCGAAGAGGAGCTGCCGGGTTCCAAGCCCGCATCCGCGGAGGGCGGCATCATGCCGAAGCTCAACCGGATCGCCGGGGCCGTCGGCACGGTGGTGCTCGCGGCGATCAAGCAGATACAGCGCGCGCTGGCGCTGACGATCTTTTCGAGCCTGGCGCGCCGCATCATCGTGCTCAACCTCGCCGGCCTCGCCGTGCTGGTGATCGGCATCCTGTTCCTCAACCAGTGGCGCACCGGGCTGATCGAAGCGAGGGTACAGAGCCTCCGCGTCCAGGGCGAAATCATCGCCGCGGCGATTGCCGGCGACGCCACGGTGGACAGCGACGTCATCACCGTAAATCCGGATCGGCTGATCGAGCTGCAGGGCAGCGAGGTGGTCTCGCCACTGAGTTTCTTCGATCCGAGCCTCGAATTCCCGGTCAATCCCGAGCGCGTGGCGCCGCTGCTGCGCAACCTCGTGACGCCGACCCGCACGCGGGCGCGCATCTACGACCAGCAGGGGCTGCTGATCCTCGACAGCGCCAACCTTTACGCGCGCGGCGAGGTGCTCAGGCAGATCACCAAGCCGCAGGACAATGGCAGCTTCTTCCTACTCGACTGGTGGAATGCCTTTGTCGACTGGCTGCCGGGCGACGATTACCCGCAATACCAGGAGTTCGGCGCCGACGAGGGCACCCGCTACCCGGAAGTCGCTGCGGCGTTGGGAGGGGCGCCCACGGCGATCGTCCGCATCGATCCCAAGCGGCAGCTGGTGGTGTCGGTGGCCGTGCCGATCCAGCGGGTGCGCGCCAATGTCGGCGTGCTGCTGCTCTCCACCCAGCCGGGCGATATCGACCAGATCGCCAGCGCCGAGCGCTGGGGCATCCTGCGCATCGCGCTGGTTGCGGCCACGGTGACGGTGATCCTGTCCCTGCTGCTCGCCGGCACCATTGCCGGGCCGCTGCGCCGGCTGGCCGGCGCCGCCGAGCGGGTGCATTCGACCGTCAACAGCCGCACCGAGATCCCGGATTTCTCCGACCGCACCGACGAAGTCGGACACCTTTCGAAGGCTTTGCGCTCGATGACTTCGGCGCTCTACAACCGCATTGAAGCAATCGAGCGGTTTGCCGCCGACGTGGCGCATGAGCTGAAGAACCCGCTGACCTCGCTGCGTTCGGCGGTCGAAACGCTGCCGCGGGCCAAGCGGGCCGAGGATCGCGAGCGGCTCAACGCCATCATCCAGCATGATGTGCGCCGGCTCGACCGGCTGATCTCCGATATCTCCAACGCCAGCCGGCTCGATGCCGAACTGGCGCGGCAGAGTGCCGAGCGCGTCGATGTGGCGCAACTGGCCGACGCCATGGTGTCGATCCAGAAAGACGTGGCGGCCAATCGCAAGGTCGACGTGGTGCTGGAAAAGCATGTGAGCCGCTATGTGCCGATCGTCTTCGGCCACGACAGCCGGCTGGCGCAGGTGATCAACAACCTGATCGACAATGCCGTGTCGTTCTCGCCCGAAGGCGGCAAGGTGCTGGTGGTGGTGCGCACCAGCGAGGACAGCATCACCATCACGGTAACCGATGAAGGCCCGGGCATCCGCGGCGATATCAGCCGGATCTTCCAGCGCTTCTATACCGATCGGCCGGACGGCGAGCATTTCGGCGACCATTCCGGCCTCGGGCTCGCCATTTCCAAGCAGATCGTCGAGGCGCATGGCGGCTCGATCACTGCCGAGAACCGCTCCGACCGCAGCGGCGCGCTGTTCACCGTCAGGCTGAAACGGGCGGCGGCCGAGAAGCGCCGGTGAGCGCCGCGCTCAACATCCATGCGACCGGGCTGGTGCTCGACGGCACCGGGGTGATCCTGCGCGGTCCGTCCGGCGCCGGAAAATCGTTGCTGGCGCTCGACCTGCTGGACCAGTGGGAGGCGCGCCAACTGCCGGCGCTGCTGGTTTCGGACGATCGCGTGGAAATCGTCGCCGATGGTGGCGAGCTGATGATGCGGCCGGCACCCAATATCGAGGGGCTGATCGAGCTGCGTGGCCGCGGCATCGTACGCCGGCCATTCGCAGCCGAAGCGCGCCTGCACCTCGTCGTCGACCTCGTCGACACACTGGAACGCATGCTGGAAGAGGATGTGCTGGTCACTGAGCTGGGCGGCATCACCCTGCCCCGCGCCCCGGTGCCCAGGGCCGGCGTGGTCGATGCGCGGCACCAGTTGCTGCTGATCCGCGAGGCGATTGCCGCCGTCAACGCCCCGGCGCCGGCGGCGCGACAAAAAACCACTTGAATCAGTCCCGCCCAAGGGCAAGACTCCTGGCTCCTCTGGGGACCCTGTTGCCCGGCCGGAACCTGCGAGACTTTGGGGATATTGCATGATCGGCATGGTTCTGGTGACGCACGGAGCGCTCGCCATCGAGTTCAAATCCGCTCTCGAACATGTAGTCGGCCCGCAGGAGATGGTGGAAACCGTCGCCATCGGCCCCGACGACGACATGGAGGAGCGTCGCAACGACATCCTCAAATGCGTCGACGCCGCCGATCAGGGCCAGGGCGTGGTGATCCTCACCGACATGTTCGGCGGCACCCCCTCCAACCTCGCCATCTCGATCATGCAGCAGCGCGAAGTCGAGGTGATTGCCGGGGTGAACCTGCCCATGCTGGTCAAACTCGCCCGAGTGCGCGCCGACCTCGAGATCAAGCAGGCGGTGAAGGAAGCGGCGGAAGCCGGCCGGAAATATATCAACGTCGCCAGCGAGACGCTGGGCGGGTAAGGCACGCCAGCCGGCAGTCGGCGCACCCTCTCCCGCTCGCGGGGGGGAATCCCGACTGCGAGGGCCGGCTGGCTCCCAGACGGGGAGCGTGACTCGGCTACCGCTCCAGCACCGCAACAATCGGCCCGGCAGCGTGTCCTCCCCCCACGATCATGCCATCGTCATCGGCGAGCCCGGATACGAAGCCATCGAGGTAGAGCGCATCCGGGCACGCCAGCGCATCCCTGAACAGGCGGGCGAAGCGGCCGAAACTCACGACCTTCTCGGAAATGGCGAATACCACCGTGCCGTCAGCGCGGACGCCAACACCGTTGCGCACGTAACGCGAGGTGCCGTTGTCCGAGAACTCGGGATGGATCGCTCCGCCGAGCACCAGCATCGGCCCCGATTGGGTGGCATAGGCAGGATCCGGCGTGGCCTTAAAGGTTTCGGTCGCCACCACCTGCGCCCGGCCGTCGGCGGTGACGAGGAACACCCCGTTGGGCTTGAGGTAGAAGTTGCCCTCGCCGTCGCCGGTGACAAGTGGGGTGAGCGTCCTGCCGGCTTCGACGTAGAGCCCCTGCGGGCTGAGGTCGGGCAGGTACATGCCGGCGTTCATCGCAAGCACCACCGATGGACCGTCGGCGGCAAACCTCTCGAGCGAGCCATAGGGTTGGCCACCGGGCTCGTGCAGAAACAGCCGGATGTCGTAGAGCTCGGGATCGACGGCACAGGCGACGAACGGGTCACCTTCGAACGTTACGGCCTCGCATGGTCTGGGTAGTGTCGGCGCGGCGAGCGAGGGGAGGCTCGCCATTGCCCAAAGGGCGAGCCCGGCAACAAGTCCTGCGAAAGTTGCTCTCACCTTCCTGGCCTCCACACTGCCGGACTGCTTGTGCCATTTCAGGCGGAGCCGGTCATCAAAAGCGAGCACCAGTGAGGCGGAAATTCATCGACGTCGCCAGCGAGACGCTTGGCGGCAAAGTCGTTTTCCGGCATCCTAGCGTCATGGATACAGCAGCTGGTTCGGATCGGGCACTCGCGCAGCAATTGACCATTGTCAATCGCAAGGGGTTGCATGCCCGGGCCTCGGCGCGCTTCGTGCGGACGGCCGAGTGTTTCGACGCCGAGATCAAGGTGGTGCGTGACGGCCAGGCGGTGAACGGCAACTCGATCATGGGGTTGATGATGCTGGGCGCCGGGCCGGGTTCGACCATTCTGGTCCAGGCCACCGGCAAGCAGGCGCGCGAGGCGCTCGACGCCATCACCACGCTGGTCAATAACGGGTTCGACGAGGATTCGGACGGCGCCCCCGCCGCATAGCGGGCCGCAGCATCTCCGCCAGGACGCAAGGTTCCCCAGCGCCAATTGCCCCTTGCACAGGGTCCTACCTGCCCTTAACCACGCGCCGTGAAGCTGATAATATCTGCCACAATCACCATATAGGCCGATGGCTGCGCCCGAATGGCGCGCACATGGACCGCGAACAGGCTTAGGCAATGAACTGGATCAACAACGTCGTCCGTCCCCGCATCCGCTCCTTCCTCAAGCCGAAGGATACCGGATCGGAGAATCTCTGGGTCAAGGATCCAGAGTCGGGCGAGATGGTGTTCTACCGCGACCTCGAAGCCAATATGTGGGTGGTGCCGAATTCCGGCTACCACATGAAGATCAAGGCCTCGGATCGGCTGGCCACCTTCCTCGACGAGGGCAAGTACGATGCCGTGCCGCTGCCGGCGGTGCCGCATGATCCGCTGAAGTTCCGCGACAGCAAGCGCTATGCCGACCGCCTCAAGGAAAGTCGGCTGAAGACCGGCACCGATGACGCCGTGACCGTCGGCACTGGCGAACTGTTCGGCCAGCCGGTCACCGTCGGCGTACAGGATTTTGATTTCATGGGCGGCTCGCTCGGCATGGCTGCGGGTTCCGCCATCGTCACCGGGCTCGAGACCGCCGCCAGCAAGCACACGCCGTTCATCCTGTTCGTCTCGTCGGGCGGCGCCCGCATGCAGGAGGGCGTGCTGTCGCTGATGCAGATGCCGCGCACCACCGTGGCCGTGCTGCGCCTGCGCGAAGCCGGGCTGCCGTTCATCGTGGTGTTCACCAATCCCACCACCGGCGGCGTTACTGCTTCCTACGCCATGCTGGGCGATGTGCACCTCGCCGAGCCCGGCGCGCTGATCGGCTTTGCCGGACCGCGCGTCATCGAGCAGACCATCCGCGAAAAACTGCCCAAGGGCTTCCAGCGCTCCGAATATCTCTACGAGCACGGCATGATCGACATGGTGGTGCACCGGCACAACCTGCGCGAAACCATCGGCTCGCTGGTCGGCATCCTCACCAAATCACCGCAGCGCGAGGAACTGAGCGAAACTGCGCCGGCGCGGCTGGCGACGCCGGTCGCCGCCAATGCCGGAGACGACCTCGTCGGCATGCCCGAGGCCGCGCACGCCGAGTAAGGCACGCCCCTTCATCACGTCTGCGGTGGGTGCTAGAAGCGCGCCATGCTCCTGTTCGAGAATCTGGTCCCCGTGTCCCGCACCGACGCTATCCTGAAGCGGCTGCTCAAGCTGCATCCGAAGCTTATCGATTTGAAGCTCGATCGCGAGTTGCGCCTGCTCGAACGGATCGGCAACCCGCAGGATCACCTGCCGCCGGTGATCCATGTCGCCGGCACCAATGGCAAGGGCTCGACCCTCGCCTACCTGCGCGCCTTTCTCGAAGCCTCGGGCAAGAAGGTGCATGTGATGACCTCGCCGCATCTGGTGCGCTTCAATGAGCGCATCCGGCTGGCCGGCAAGCTCGTCTCGTCACGCAAGCTCAACCAGGCGCTGGAGTTCTGCGAACAGGCCAATGGCGGCGAGCCGATCACCTTTTTCGAGATCACCACCGCGGCGGCGCTGAAGCTGTTTGCCGAAGTGAAGGCGGATTACCTGCTGCTCGAAACCGGCATGGGCGGGCGGTTCGACGCTTCCAACGTGGTGGCAAAGCCGCTGGGGACGATCATCACCCCGGTCGATTACGACCATCAGAATTTCCTCGGCAACAGCCTCGACAAGATCGCCTGGGAGAAGGCCGGCATCCTGAAGCGCGGCGCCAAAGCCGTGTTCGGCCGGCAGCGCGACGAAGGTCGCGCCGTGCTGGTGCGCGAAGCGGCGCGGCTCGGCGTCACGCCGCTGATCGCAGGCGAGGATTTCGATGGCCGCGCCGAGGATGGCCGGCTGGTCTACCAGGACGAGCAGGGCCTGCTCGACCTGCCGCCGCCGGCGCTGGCCGGCCCGCACCAATTCGACAATGCAGCGCTGGCGATCGCCGCGACCCGGCATTTCGGCTTGCCGGTGAGCGAGGCCGATATCGCCAAAGGCTTGCGCGAGGTGAACTGGCCGGCGCGGTTGCAACCGGTGACCGGCACGCTGCTGCAGCTCCTGCCCCCGGGTTCTGAACTCTGGCTCGACGGTGGGCACAACGCGCATGGCGCCGCAGCGCTGGCGCTGGCGCTCCAGGAAATGCAGGCCCGGCGGCCGCTGCCGCTGGTGCTGATCATGGGGCTGATGAACACCAGGAAGCCCGCCGATTTCCTCGCCCCGTTCGCCGGGATGATCGAGCAGGTATTCGCCCTGAGCATTCCGGGCGAACCCAATGCGCACCCTGCAGCGACGATCGTCGAACAGGCGCGCGAAGGCGGGTTCGCGGCGAAGCAGTCGAGCTCGATCCTCAACGCGCTGGCCGACGCCGCCAAGCTCGGGCATCCGGCCCGCGTGGTGTTTGCGGGATCGCTGTATCTGGCCGGCCACGTGCTGCACCAGAACGGCACGCCGCCGACCTGAGATTTGTGCCTGGGGCCACCCCCACCCTAGCTTCGCTAAGGCTTCGCCTAGCTGCGCTACCCTCCCCACAAGGGGGAGGGAGGCGATAGCTGCACGCTGTCGGTTCCTACGTCTCCCTCCCCCTTGTGGGGAGGGATCAAGGGTGGGGGTGCCCCACGCACCAGCCCCTCAATACCGCGCATCCTCCAACCCGCAGAACGGGTCGACCGGTGACTTCGTGTTCCAGGGCACGTCGCCGAGCAGCGCCTCGACCACTGCCCGCTGCATCGTCTCGGTAGTGGTGTAGGCGTTGATATAAGTCGGCACCCGCGGCGCGTCGTAGAGCATGTAGGGGTAGCCGAACGAGATCATCGCGGTGGGGATGTCGTGCCAGTGGCGCTGCATCGCCTTGCCGAAATGGCCGGTGAGCCCCAGCCAGTCGAGGAAGATGCGGCCGCGGGTCAACAGCGTCTCGTCGCCGAACAGATAGAGCACCAGGTCGAAATGCTCGGGGTTCACCTCGGTGGTGGCG